>BNJU01005478.1_pt1 | contig 201075 bp, 241 predicted proteins | sample 8539281 | NCBI WGS metagenome assembly BNJU01 (sample SAMD00202456, study PRJDB9452) | human saliva metagenome | isolation source: human saliva | place: Japan | reverse complement strand
TAATACTCTTTTTGTTTTCCATTTTATGTAAAATAAATTGCTGCAAAAGGTAACAAAAGATTAGAAATAAAGTTTTGATTTTATGTTTTCTACCTTTGCATCGTTTTCAGAAGAATACAATTTAACCTAACGAATATATGAAATACGATACTTATATTTTTGACCTTGATGGAACTCTTTTGACTATTATTAGAGGATTTAAGAAGCCAGTTGTAACTTTTGCTTTATCATCATTTGGGCTTCCTGAAAAGGACGTTAGAAGAGGTGACAATTTGTTGGAAATGAGAGTTGAATTATTGATGAAACGTGCCGTTCTCATAATACTGATAACAAATTGTTTACAAAAGTGTTTTGAGGCTTTTAAGAGAACACTATCTTATTCTACAATTTAGATACTACAAAACCTTATGATGGTGTGTGGAAATGCTGATGAATTGAATCGTGCAGGCAAAGAATATTGCGGTGGTAAAGTAATAAGTTTTATGAAAGCATACGGTTGAGCTTGGCCGTCACTTCTTTGGTAGATAGAGTGAGGGTTGCAATAGGCGAACGTGCAGATATAAGAAAGAAGCCTGCTCCCCGATACAGTTGATGAAGCATTTAAATTGCTTGGAGTTTCACGAGAAAAAGTGCTATATATGAGGTGATAGTGATGTTGATTTAGCATGCAAAAACTCTAATTTGCCTTGTATTTCTGTTCTTTGGGGATTTAGAGATAAAGATTTTTGATTGAACATGGTGGAAATACATTTGTAACAGAACCATCTGAATACTTTGATATTTAGTGAAATTATAAAACCAAAATGAATTATTTAGACATTACATTTGAAATTGGGTAATAGGCTTGCATGCACTGTACGATCAACAACTTTAACAGGTACAGCAAAAGTCTAGCTCCAACCACCGCGATGGAAACAAATACCAGAATTGCGTACTGCGTGCAGAATCATCGTGGTGTTATATATAGTGGTGATTGCATGTTTTTCGATTTGGAATTAGCAATAACAACATGGTTTTTATTGGTGTTTGGTTTACGACGACTTTACGTCGAAAAAGCTCATTTTCACAACGCATACATAGATGGTACCCACATGGAGAAGCCACCTTCAGAGAAATGGAAATAGATGCTGGCAGCATGTAACTTGCCAGCAAAGATAACAGCCCAAAGAGCTAACTTTTGACAAGAATGCATAATGTATTTAATATTACACATGTACAAAGCGAGCTGTAAGTTAGAGCAAAATGGCCAGTTACTGGTGGTGCTTTCAGGTGCAGAAAATCTATTTCGATGCACTTATGTCACCGATGGAACTATTCAGAAAACATTCTTGCTGCCATTGATAAAGAATGAGGATTGGCTAATGGAAAAATTGACAGAACAAGGTTATTCAAGTTCTTCGGAGATATTCCTTGCCTGATTATTTAAGTGGAAATGTGGTGATAACTCCTTATCGTTCAGCAGAAGGATAAGTCTCTCTAGATGATTTTTGAAAGCAGAATGTCGCATTACTAGATAATAGAAATAGAGTGGTTTAAATGAAAAAGCCATTCTATTTTGTTTATCTCAACGAAAATGCATTATAATTATGTAATGAGTTTGTTATTTTCTTCGATATACTAAAGGTTTTTATTATCTTTGCATATCTAGTGAAGTCTTTTTAAAGGAATTGCAAGAACAATAGAGAAATGCTTGTAATGACTGTAAGATCAGCCCTAGAAAAAGAAGAAAAGAAAATAAATATCTTAACATTTTAAATGCTATTAAAATAGAGTATGCTTATAAATTATAAAGGAATAAATATATCAAGACGATAAGTTGGTTCTTGGTAATGTAGACTTTCATATAGAACGAAAAGCGAATTTGTTTATCTTATAGGTAGGTTGGCTCTGGAAAGAGTTCATTATTAAAAGACTATTTATTGTGAACTGAGATATCGATTCTGATGATGAAGAGGCGGTTGCTGATGTCTTAGGACGTGATTTAAAGAAGATAAAAAGAAAGATAGCAGGTTTAAGAAGAGACTTTGGTATTATTTTTCAAGACTTTCAATTGCTTCACGACTTGACTGTTTATCGTAATTTGCACTTTGTTTTAAAAGCAACAGGCTGGAAAAACAAAAAGAAATAGACGAGACGCATTGATGAAGTGTTGACTGATGTGGGCTTTTAGATAAGAAACAAGATGCCTCATGAACTTTCTGGAGGTGAACAACAACGTATTGCTATTGCAAGACGTACTGTATATAAACCCTAAAGTGATTGTGCAGATGAGCCAACAGGTAACCTTGACACAGGCACAGCACTGGATATTGTGGCTCGTTGAAAGAGATTACAAAAGAAAGGAACGGCAGTTATCATGTCAACTCACAACATGTTGATCCTTCAAAAATACTCGGGTATCGTGTATCGATGCGAAGATGGCGTACTATGCAGATGTAACTTCTGAATACACAAAGAAGGAACTAAGGAAGAATAATTCGATTTATAGGTAGATATTAAAACGTATTTAGAATGAAGGTAATGAAGTTTGGTGGTACCTCTGTTGGTTCACGAACGTATAGAGAAGTTTGTAGCATTATAACAGCAAGTGGTGAACCCACATTTGTTGTACTTTCTGCAATGTTCTGGCACTACTAATTCATTGGTAGAGATTGCCGATTATCTTTATAAAAAGAACCCATGAAGGGGCGAATGAGGTAATTAATCATCTTGAAAAAGAAATATGATAAGGTTGTAGATGAATTATATTCAACCGATAAGACAAAAGAGATATAAAAAGAATTCTTAGGCAAAGAGTTCGTATTCCTTCGTTCTTTACAAAGAATTATTTACAAGTTTCAGAAGAAAGACTATTGTTGCTCAAGGAGAAATAATGAAGTACAACAATGCGTTGAGGCCCTATTTGCGGGAGCAAGGTATTAAGGCTATATTGCTACCAGCCCTTGATTTCATGAGAACAGACAGAACTCAGAACCTAATCTACATGAGATCACTGACTTGTTGTCTAAGATCATGGAAGAAAATACAGGTTATCAGATATATCTAACACAAGGATTTATTTGCCGAAATGCTTATGGTGAGATTGATAATCTTCAACGTGGAGGATCGGATTACACGCATCTTTGTTGGAGCAGCTATTAACTCAGAGGAAGTTCAGTATGGACGAGACATCGACGCAGCTTACATAACGACCCACGAGTAGTTGAAAAAGACTGAAAGCCGTTCGTCAATTACATTTGAAGAAGCTGCAGAATTAGCTTATTTTGGTGCTAAAATCTTGCATCCAACATGTATTCAGCCTGCTAAATATGCCAATATTCCTGTTCGATTGAAATATACAATGGACCCAGATGCAGAGGGAACAATTATCAATGGCATAAAGACACAGGGTAAAATAAAGGCTATTGCAATGCAAAGATAACATCACAGCCATCAAGATTAAGTCGAGTAGAATGCTCTTTGCTGCAGGCTTTTTGCAGCAAAAATTTGTGAGATGTTCGAGCTATCACATCCAATCGATATGATTGCAACAAGCGAAGTGAGCGTATCTATGAGCATGAAGATAAATCCCCTTAGCGGATATCTTGTCGGAGCTAAAGAAATATGGTACAGTTACTACCGAAAGCGAGATGAGTATTGTTTGTGTTGTTGGCGACTTAGATTGGAACAATACTGGATTTGTGGCAAAAAGTTACTGCGGCTTTGAAAGATATTCCAGTAAGAATGATATCTTATGGAGGATCAAACTATAATGTTTCGTTCCTCATTAAAGACAAAGCGATGAGAAGAAAGCATTACGCAAAAGTTTGAGTACAGCTCTATTTTATTCATAATACAAAAACATATAATTAGTTTCGTCTTCTCTTTATTGATATTAGATGATGGATGTAACACGGTTAGTAGATATCGATAGTTTTTACACTTGTTTTGTGTGGCGTTGTTTTAGTAATAACGTTGATATCGACTTTTTCTTAATCCTCTATTTGGAGCTACAAAAGCCTTTTCCTCTGAAGAAAAAACAAAATCAGAGAGCGAAGAGATAGACAATCTATTTCAATTGTATTGCCTATTCGTGAGAATAATACAGAGTTAAGAGCTTTAATCCCTGCAATACTATCACAGGAATATACTTCGAATTTCAATTGATTATCGTAATTGATAAAGGTGATCATAGAAACAAAGGATATTCTTGAACAATATGAGAATGATAAGCGTCTTTATGTCACTTTTGTTCCTACGACTTCACGTTATATGAGTAGACAAAGATGGCTATAACGCTTGGAGTTAAGGCTGCAAAATATCAGCATGTCTTGCTTGGTGCCAATACTCTAATAGACAAAGAATAGTTGGCTTCAGGCAATAGGAGATAGCTTTAAGAAAGATAGCAATCTTTTTATAGTGTCAGGAACCTACGAAAGAGTCAACAAATTCATTCTATCAGTTTGCTCATCTTCATACTCTTTCTTAGTTTGTTGAATGGTTAGTTTGAAAGGACGTTTCGACAGAATCAATAACAATATTATTGGTTTAAGAAAGATGAGTTTTATTGAACAAGATGGTTTTAGAGGTGGACTAGAGCATGTAAGAGGTGAATATGAGTTCATTGTAAATAAGTATAGCCAGCAAAGGTGACTGCATTCTTCAACAATTGTGATGAGTGGACCTGCGAAAAGGCTCCTTCTAAGGCAGAATGGATGGATAAAGAGCTGGCATGCTATGCATACAGGTTTTAAGACAATCAAATGAAGAGTATAAATTTATTTACTTCTTGGATACCTTCTTTTACCATCTTAACTATGTTCTTCAGCTCTTATTAGGTGCTTGGGCATTTATTCGCAAAATTGGTGTACTCATTTGCGTTGTCATTTTGTTGGTTCTTGAGCTTTTTATCGTGAGAGGAATAATTGCAGAAACGAGCAATGAGCTTCTTTAGAGTAGATATTCCTTTTTATGCTATTAGGCTGGTTAGAATTACGTAATCAATATTACAGATTGTGGTCACCATCAAGTATAAACGTTCTGATAAGACTGAATTTACGAGTCATAAAATATGAGAATTCTTTATACATCTGCACTTGTGAGAAAGATGATTATGAAAAATAAGTTATAAACGTTCTTCGCTATCTTTCTTTATCTCCTGATGTTGTTTTAACAGCAGAGAATCCTGATATAGTGCATGTTTTTGATGTTAAAGATAAGCGTAATATAACTTATTCAGCCAAGCTTTATAATATGGAAATACCCGTATTGTGTCTCCTTTAAATTCTTTCTTACCATGGAAAAGCCATCGTAAAGGCAAAGAGGACTTTGAAGCCTATATCCTGTTGCAAAGTTTCTTTACAGCCTTTCGTAGGTCAGGGCAATTAGAATATCTTGATTAGCAACTCTTGTAGATGGAAGAATACTCGATTAATTGAAAATTCTGTTAATACAAACAGTATCACCGATGAGACTTATGACTCAAGCAATTTCTTGATATTATAAAAGATAATGATTTCATACGACCAATTCATAAAAGAAAAGATCAACCAAAAGGTGAGTAAAACTTATCATCAGACGTAGATGTAAATGGAAGCATGAAGAAATTATGTTCTATGTTTTTATATATGAATATCTTTATCATGAGCATAATATTCCATTTAGTATCTTCAAGAACTTTCTGCCACAATGTTTCGAGGCAGAATACAATGAAGATAAGTTTGCAGAATATTTAGAAACACTGAAGATAACGAACTTTGTTTGCGTCGTTAGAATCTCATTTTTCTCGTTCTTTTGTTGACAGAAGGCTTTCATGTCCCATTTAACAAGAAAGCTGGCAGATAAAATGAGAATTTAATAACAAACTACAGTAAATAGAAACGTTATGATAAGAATATAGTAAAAGAAAACTTGAGATACTTAGAACTTTTATCTCATTCTTTCCCCACAATAAAGCAAGTACCGAAATCATTAACTTGCAGGCAATATTAAACCAAAGGGTACAGAACACTTCCTTGCAGACATTCATGGAGCACAGAGCGTTTCAACATATATTGAAAAATGCCTCAGGAAATATTAAAGAAAAAGTGAATGAACTTTTCGACCACCCTTAGAATAGCGAAAAGAAAAGATCTTTGCACGCTTATTTATTACCCTGAAGAAATTAGAGTTAGTGAAAGCTTGAAAGAAAAGGACCTTAAAGACTGGTATCATATCACTCTTCACCATCTAGTTGCTGTGTGTAGAGAGGTTTTCAGAGCAAGTATACACACGCTCTAAAAATTATGAGTCGTTACCCAAGACTTTAGCTATATCATTCCAGAGTTGTTGCATGAACGCACAGAAGATGCCGATAAAGCGGCTTATGTCAATATAATTATCGATACAATCATTGCCCTGTTGGACAGATGACTTCATTGTGGGCTTTGGCTAATGTCATTCAGCGATTGATTATCGACCAATTGCACTTGTTAGGTGATATCTATGATAGAGGACCTGGAGCGCATATCAGTATGGACACACCTTGTAAAAGTTATCACAGATGGGATATTCAATGGAAATCATGATATGTTATGGATGGGTGCTGTGCAGGGAAATAAAGCGTGTATCTGTAATGTTGTTCGTTTATCGTTACGCTATGCCAACAATTACATTGGAAGAGGGATATGGAATCAATTTAGTTCCGTTACGCAACCTGTGCAATGAGACTTACGGAGATGATCCTTGTCTTGTGATTTATTCCAAAGTTATCAGGTGAGCGAAAAGATCATTGAGTATGAGAAGCTCATCGTTTACGCAGCAATGATGCACAAAGCAATTGCAATTATTCGGTTTAAAGAAGAAGCTGCTATCGTTGAAAAGACATCCAGAGTGGAAGATGGTGATAGAGCATTGTTAATAATCGACTATAAGAAGGGTGAGATAACTATCGATGGGTGGCATCATTGAAAGAGTAATATGTTTCCAACCAATAGATCCCAAGCATCCTAACAAGCTAACAGAGGAAGAAGAGGCTGATTAGCGAATAAGTTGTGGTGCACTCGTTCCTCATCAGCAACTTCAACATATTCGTTTGTTGTCTTCAACTATGGCAGTATGTATGCCGTTTACAACCATGATTTATTGTTCCATGCATCACTTCACGAGATGATGATGGCTCTTTAAAAGAGGTGAGAGGTGCTTGCAGGTCAAGTGTTAAGGAAAGAGAGCTGATGGAAACAATCAGGAAGTAACATTCGTACAGCCTTCAAACAGATGCAGATGCGGAAGAAAAGACCAATACTGCAACCGACTGTTTCTTATATTTATGGTGTGGTTCGGATTAGCCATTGTTCGATAAATCTAAGATGGCAACATTTGAAAGATATTTCAGTGAAGATACGCACGAAAGAAGAGAAAGGAAACTATTTTCAAGTTGCGTGAATCGGAAGAAGTTATCGACCAAATATTGAAAGAGTTTGATCGTAGAAGGTGAGATATGCTCACATCGTCAAATGCGTCGTGTTCCTGTTCATGTTGCCAATGGCGAGAAGTCACTATAAGGCACGTGGTGAAAGTTGATGGTGATAGACGGAGGCTTCTCACGAGCATATCATAAAACTGGTATTGCTGGTTATGCACCTAGGTTTATCATGGTAGACTTTGCTCTTGTTCAACTTTACGAACCATTCTCCCTAGTGCGCAAGATGCAGTGAAGAGAGACTTGACATTAAGAGTACTACACAGATTGTTGAAACTATTTCGCATCGAATATTGGTAGCGAGACACCTCGATAAAAAGGCAGAGTTGAATAAAGCAAATTTGCTGATTTAAAGAACTTCTCTATGCATATAGTCATGGATTATTGAAAGAATGGCAATAAGATATAAAATCATTTAGTAAAGGTGATAAGCATCTTTTTATAAAGTTCCTTATTAGTAATGCTGAAATAGCAACACTGTAAGGATCTAATATCCTATAGAAGAGGCAAATACCGTCGTACTTTCCCTTTTGCAGATAAAATATTTCTGACAATAGCTAATAGATTAGAGAGTGTCTGTGATAGAGAAAGTTGCTTGAAGATTTCTTTTTCAGGTATAGAAATAGGAGTAATAACTCTCCTATATGAATGTAGGCGGACGTGGATGTTATCTATGCGCTACTGTCGACTTCCCTACAATGCAAAAGGTACATAGTAGAAATTGAAACTGAATGCATTGTATTCCTTTTGTTTCACTTTAACTCGAATTGTTTCGTGCTAACAGTAAATGATTAATAGATCGTTTTGTAAAGTTACTTCTTCTCAAGTTTCGTTGCGATCTCCATATCCTCTTGTTCTGAATAATAGCGGCTTTTCGTGGTATTTGTATATGTATTTGCCGTGCAATAACTAACTGCTTTACAACCTAATAATCATTGCTTTGTTGGGGATAAGTAATGAGACGAAAAGCAGAAGAGTGCTCTTGAGAAAAGGAGAGAAAGAATGTGAAGGTTGTGGGACAAAAAGATGAGTATGTTTATAAGAGAAAGTATTTGTATGGAAGGTAGAGCTGCTTGTTTGCAGAAATAAACAGATAGGATGAAATAGAAAACAGAAAAGAATGAGTGAGAGTCACGGTATTTGATGAGAATGATTTATATATAAGTCCAACTCCATTGTATTTTGAGTTGACTTATTCAATTTCAATTCTTTTTCTTGGTTCTACTGGATAATCAGGGGCATGACTTAAGTGCCTTCTCGTAATTCTTTATTGCGCTTCAAAAGTGTTCTTTTCCCATGCCCATGCTATTGTATATTCAACTGCAGCTCTTTTTAAGAAACGAGTGTGCTGATTTAGCTCAGTCTTTTATGCGAACATTCTCTCTTTTGATCTGCTTATTTCGTTCAACTTATATTGAGATAAATCGCTTTTGCGAAGAGCTCGAGTATCATAACGTTGGTGAATGGCAATGAGATGCAGAAAGAGCCTCTTTCATATCTCCTTTATTAAGCAAGAACCGCTTGTTGTTCGCTATCTGCCTATACTTTGCCCTCTTAACACCTGCTTAGTCAAATCACTTGGTTGTTATATCTTTGAGCAGAACCGGACAATCTCAGAGCGACAAAGACGTCTTTTCCCTTTCTGATTAGGATGTTTGAGACCTTGTGCCTTCGAGGCGAGGTACATCTGCTTAGGAGCAACGTATGTTTGTCCACTTGTCGCAAATACACCACACCAGTTAAGTCGATATTTGCGTTGTTGAATGTAAGTCAGCTTTATGAATGAGCAATTGCCCATGCCAGTTTAAAGGGTATTGTTGGTGCGCATAATTTCCCCTAACTTCTCTTTTGTTCTTTTCATGTGGCTGATATAACGTTGCTCCAAATCTCTTGTTCATTTGCTGCTTCTCTTTTCAGTTGCGAACAACAATAGTGAGTTCTTCATACTGAAAGATACAGTGAGTCCAGGTTCCGTTGCCATCGTTTCTCATGCATTGAACACAATAAATAGCACACCTGAGCACCAACTTTTGAGATAGGGAGGTTCTATCGGAGTGGGAGAGTGCTTTCGCAAAGTCGCTCAATGTGTCCATATAGAGTAATAGGTTTTCCAGGTCGGTGAGAGAGGTTCTTGCTCGTTTGGTATGATCTACGGTGTCTCTGCCTAGAGGAACGGGTAGTAGCAGGATTTCATTTGTGTCATTGGCAACAACCTTTCCTGCTTATTCGATTTACAAAGTAGACAGCTGATCGATTGATACGCTTGTTGTTCTGAGTGCTATCGGAGATATTAATGAAAGTGGGGTCGGTTTGGCGGTAAACCTTTTGCAATTCGATAGACACAACTTTCATTTCTTCAAGACAAAACATCGAGAAGTAGATGGATAATATGGTTTCAGAGTTGACGTTCGTCTTCTTTTAAAACAGGTTCTAGACGTACATATCTCCAACTACAGTAATTGCTTCACTCAAATGGTTGATAAATATTGCGAGAATAAACACGTGAGAACTTTATCGGTGAGAGTCGATAATATCAGCTAACCACGAACATTTCATCGATAATAATCAATTCAACTTCTCTTAAAATCTTTCGTTTCTCACCGTTATATTTGGGCGTGTCTTTTAGCTTTCCGTTGTATTATTACGACAAGTGTCATTGAGGAGGTGATTGGAAAGGAAGTTTGAAGAAACTATGTAAAAGTGCTTTCCGCCAGCATTGATTGCTGCTGTGCCTGTTGCAAGAACAATATATTTCTTCTTTGTTGTTTAGAGCAATATAACGCAGAAAGGTGCTCTTCTCATAACGACACTGTTAAAGAAATAGTGTTTGATGCGTGTTTTGAATAATCCTGATCGCATCTTGCATCTCAGGATTATTCAAAATCTACATTCAATTTATTTTTCTTGAGAGTTGTTCAAAATTGCAACTTGTTCTTTGTTCTTTTGTTTTGTTTATCGCTACGTTGGTTTTTGTTCTTTCTCGTTTGTAGGTGTTGATTCGTGTTTGATCCTTCGGTGGGACGATTCGAATGTTACCATCTTCGTCGAATAGGCGGTTTCTTCTACGTCAGAGATGCTTGCGCTATCCGGTTTCCTGTAGTATCTCTTCTTGAAGAAAGAATAGTGGCTTTGGCGATTATACCATACTGCTTAGTTTATGTCATCACTTTGTGAAACACCGAACTGTCCATGATATTTCTTAAAGCGCTATCGCCAAACACTGATTGTAAGAAATACCCACATATTGGTAGCAGTGGTGCTCCTTGTCCTAAAGCACCTGTTCTAAAGTGGATACTTCTATATTCTCCACCAACCCAAGCGCCACAAACAAGTTTAGGACTAACACATAAACCATGCATCTGAGTGTTATTTGAAGTTCCTGTCTTTCCTCCAAAGTCGGTATCTCATAGTTTCTACATAAGCCCATAAGCTTTGAGACATTCCACCTGGTTCTCTACCACCCATTAATAGTTGTTGCATAAAGAAAGAGCACTCTTATAAGATATCCTTGTGTGTCGTAGTTGTAGAGCAGCATAGCCTCTAGCCGTCTTTATCTAGATTCTTTTGTAAACTAATATTGGGTCGTGATGCTTTCCATCGTCCTGAATTACACTATAAGCATTGAGTCAATTCGAGTAGGTTAATATCGCTAGAGGCCAAGTGCTAGAGATGGAGGTAGGGTCTAAAGGACTTTTGATACCCATCTTTTGAGCGGTTTCGATAACACGTTGAATGCCCATTTCTTGTCCCAAACGGACAGCAACAGAGTTGATACTTCTTGCAAAAGCACCCTTTAAAGGAATGGAGTCTCCACTGAAACGTCCATTTGCGTTAGATGGAGTCCAAGTTACTCTTCGCCTTTTTCTTGTCAAATACCTTCATAGAGATGAACTCGTCTCTTCGTTTATCACAAGGAGTTAGACCTCGATTCATTGCTGTATACAAAAGAGGTTTGAAAGTAGAGTAGGTTGGCGCATTGCTGTTACTTTGTCGTATTTCCATGAGTTGATCGATATCTCAACCCACGCTTTTCACTTCGCCTGTTTGAGGTTCCATTGCTACGAATGCGCAGTGCATGAAAATGTGCCATGTAGCAGAATAGAGTCATTGTAGATATTTCTTTCTCAATAGTTCCCTTTATCATAGTCAGAATAACTTAACCGTATGAGGCTTCTGTGAGTAATATGAAATAGAATCCGGATTGTTGGGGAACTTAGCCAATAGTATTTATAGTATGCTGTTTTTGAGCAATATTTCTCGATGAAATTAGGGAATCTTATTACCATTCTCGTCAATCCATGGGTCGTTATTTCCCAGTGATTGTTGAAGTTTCGCTACTTGTCGCATTTGTTTTCGTGCAGCATCTTTGCATATCTCTGCGATGAGAATCGATTGTGGTATAGATTTTAAACCGCTACTATAAAGTCAGATTCATTTTTCATCACACGCAAAGCCTTTAGATGGTCGGCAGCAAGCGTCTAAAAGTATTGTGCCTGTCCATCATAATTCTTCTCAACCTTTCATATCTAGCTTGATAGGAATTTGAATTAATGAGTCGTATTCAGCCTTTTGTGATATCGTTGTGCTATGCATTCTCCATAAGACAGTGTTTCTTCTCTTCTAAACTATTCTCGGGATTATGATAGGGTTGTATGAGTTGTATTACAACATACCAACCAATACGGCAGATTGCTCGATAGTGAGATCTTTTGGTGTAGTTGAAATAAGTTTTACTGCCGTATACCATAGAGTTGGCTCCGAAGTCTACGGTATTTGCATACATCGTGAGGATTTCTTCTTTATCGTACCATTTCAAGTTTAGTGGCAATGATCCTCCTTACTTTTCATGATAAGCATGCAGTTCAGGGATGCTCTAATAAACCCGTAGGTGGTAGTACGAACTCGAACATATTTTTAAGCCAACTGCTGTGTGATTGTTGATGCACCACAGAGCGTCATGGCGGAAAATTGCGTCTTTTGCAGCTGGTAATCATAGAGATATCAGTACCAGTGGTGATAAAACGCTCATCTTCTGTGTCAATAAATGCTTTTCCAGAAGATAGGATTAACATCGCTATATTTCACAGGGGGTTCTATTCTCATTAGAAGTATTTACCAATGAGAACGCCATCTGCACTACTAATTTCTGATGCTTCTGATGTGGTTTGGTTTTTGATTTCCTGAATCGGGATGATTTACCAAATAACCATAAGAGTTTATGTACTGCAATAAGATAAATAGCTATGAATACGAAGAAAGGCAATGCCTGATACTGTTTTGATGTACCATGGTCTGCCTATAAAGTTTCTTGTACCAAGTGAAAAAGGCTTTTGTCTTTTGCACTAATAAACTAAATATTTTATCAATCATCTCTTCATTATTTGTTATTACAAAAAATACAAAATACATTGTAACTATAAAACACTGTCTATGTATGTTTTATAATTTCTTTAGTATTGAAGAGCGAAACATTTAATGTCTTGGTCTCTTTTTAAAAGCCAAGTCATCTGTTTTCCATCTGTTGTCTTGTATTGGTTGGATTCGAATAGCTTCTGCGTAATCTATTTGGTTATCTAAATACTCAAACAATTCTTTATAACCAACTGTGTGTGTATATAGATGTTTAGAGATAAACACTTCTTTCACTCCAATAAACTATTCACCATCAGTTAATACACGAGCACATGTACTCATACATCTCTTCTCTTGGAAGTGTTAGACCAATTTTGATGATTTTCGAAGGGACGTTCTTTAACAGAATTCTTTCTGAAGAAGTGTAAGTTTTACCTGTTTGTAAGCATACTTCAAGTGCATATCACTCGACGATAATTCTTCTTGTCTACAATATCATAATGAACAGGGTCTAGTTCTTTTAACTCTGCAAGTAGGCTCTAATCCTTCTTGTTCAAAGCGATTCTTTAGTAGTTCCTTATCTCATTATTAATAGTAGGAATATCATCTATTCCTTTATCAGCATCGATGTACATCATACTTCCACCTGAAAGGAGAAGTGCGTCGTGTGTTTTAAATTCGTTATTGATTATTTTTAAGTGCCTCTTCTTCGTAGATGGCGGCATTATAATGTCGCGATATTATTGGAACCAACAAAATAATGTAGAACATCTTGTTGTTCTTTCACTTGTTGGAGCTGCTGTACCTATAGACAATTCTCTAAAATCTGTCGAAATCGGCATTGATAATAAGAATTAAGATGCTTGCTAATTCTAAGCTACATTGTGTTTTGCCAACAGTGTTTGGTCCCAATAGAAACAAAAGCTTCTGCTTTTCTATACGATGATTCCACGTTGAAGACTCTACGAAATCAATAATGTATTGAGATCTCTTTAGTAATCTGGAAAGATTTTCTTGATTTCAAGAATTCCTTCTTCTTTAATTCCTTTTGAATATAATAAGCGATAAGCATCGTGAATGATGTAATTAGCTCATTACTAAAAGCACTCTCTCTGCGTAAAACCAACAATGTTAATTCCTGCATAGCGTGTGGGTTCTTTGCCTGCAATAATAAATGGAGGAATGTCTTTTGAAGGCAACCACCTTGATCATTACGCAACTCCACTTTTGCAAAACTGATGGCATAAAACCTTTGAGCGCTGATAATAGCGTTATCCTGAACTCTCTGCGAACTTTGTTTGAGTTACCACAATGATGTTTGAGCCGATAATACAATCGTGAGCAATGTGCATACTCTCCATAAGTAGGTTGTTACTTCTCACTTTTGTGGTTCCTGTTGAAGCAGTTCCACGAGATATTGTTACGTTCACGAATGCTGTTGTCGTCGCCAAAAGAGTATCTTCCCAGCATATTTAAGGTCTTGAGGTTTGGTTGAAATGCTTGCTCCTGGGAAGAATTCATTGTTGCTTCAATTCTTGCACTCTGCTTATTGTGACGCTATTTTGAGGTTATTGTTATCGCCAATAACGGTATTGTCGTCAATAAAGCAAAAAGGACCAGTATATTGTTATCTCCAATCTGCATTGGGCATGTACATAAGCTAAGGGACTGATGATTCATATTAAAAAGAACTCATTGAGTTATTTGTTTTTATGATGCTTGCAGTGAAAAGTGCTTCTGATACAACTTTATCTCCAACAAAACATATAACTCATTGAACTGATTCCATGATGAACAGATGGTGGAGTAGTTCTACTTTAAATAATAAAAGTATCTCCAGGAACGACCCTTTTGACGGAACTACATCGTTGATGCTCAGAAATATGTAACCATCTTTTCGGGTTCTTCTACTTGGTTTAATACAAGAAGACCACTACATTATTCCATAGCTTCACTGAAAGAGCACCTGGCATTACTGGTTCTGTAGGGAAGTGTCCTACAAAGAAAGGTTCGTTACTTGTGACATTCTTAACTCCAACAATACTTGTTGCACCCATTGCGATAATCTTATCAATGAGTTGCATTGGATAACGGTGAGGAAGAAGTTCTCTAATTCGGTTGTTATCCATTATTGGTTCTTCGTTGGGATCATAGATAGAGCTTGCACTTCATGCTTTCTTATCTCTTTTCTGATAAGACGTGCAAACTTATTATTGATGGTATCACAGGGACGTGTTGCAACAATTCGACCTTTAAGAGGTTTTCCTATTAAAGCAACATCACCTATGATATCAAGTAATTTGTGTCGAGTACATTCGTTATCCCATTGTAAAGGCTTGTTTTGAATGTAGCCAATCTTGTTCGCATCCATTCTTTGAACCTTCAATACGTCTACCAGTTTATCTAATTGTTCTTGCTCAACAAGCGTTCATAGATGACAATCAGCATTATCAAGGTCGCCTCCTTTAATTAAGTTCGCATCTAAAAGAGGATAATGTCTCTTACAAACACGAATGTCAGAACTGGAGCTATTTCTCTTTCGTAGTTTGCTATATTATCTCAAAATTGGCAATTGATCTCTAACTTAGAATCAAAAGAGCACATTGCAGTAATACTAAACTCTTCATCAGGTAAAATGGTTTATACAACTACCTGTTTCTTCGTCTTTTCTTCAATCTTATGTCTGATGATAATAATCTTTAGGAGCATTTTTAGCTCAATCTAAGCCTATGCTTTTAATTCTTTTCTACATAGATAGTTGCAGAGGCCATCAGAGTTGGAAACTCAGGTCCATTCACTACTGAATCAAACAGTTATCAACTCCCAAAGAGCATATAATGCAGATAGTCCATGTTCAATAGTTGATACACGAACATCTCCAACAGCAACCACTGTTCCTCTAGTTGTATCTACAACTTTTTCTGCAACAGCATCGATAATAGGTTGGCCTTCAAGGTCAATTCGTTGAATTTATAACCTGTATTCTCTGGAGCTGGATTGAAAGTAACAGTAAGATTAAGACCTGTGTGTAAAGCTCTTTCCACAAAGAGAGAAAAGCTTTCCTTTGAGAGTCTTTTTGTTTTGTTGTTTCCATTATATTTATTCTTTTATTTTATTGTTGTTTTGTTTTCAACTCTTCAACTTCTTTCTTTAAAAGCATTGAGTTGCGAACAATCTCGAGTGGCGTTGGAATATCGCTTGTGATTTGAAGTATGCTCTTTTGTGGCATAGGAGGGAGTTCCGATGAGTTGTTGATTATCTGCTAGACTGCCAGGAACGCCTGATTGAGCTCCTCAAAAGACTTTATTACCAATCTTTATGTGTCCTGTAAACTCCAACTGACCAAAACATACCATTCTCCAACAGATGTGCTACTAGCAATACCTACTTGAGCAGACATTACGGTGTTCTTTCCTATATCAGTGTTAGTGAGCTATCTGTACTAAGTTGTCGAGTTTTACTCCTTTTCGAATATAAAGTACTTCCTATAGTAGAACGGTGCTATGACATGGCTTTCCGATTTCGACGTCGTCTTCAATGGTAACTATTCCTATTTGGGGGATTTTTATCATATCCATTTTCAGAAGGTGCGAAACCAAATCCGTCTGCACCTATAACGCTTCCTCGAATGTATAATGATATCGTTTCCCTAATTTACATTCTTGGTATATTGTTACATTTGGATAGATAATACAGTTGTTTCCAATGAAGTATTATCCAAAATAACAGCGTGAGGATACACTTGTGTGTTGTCTCCAATGGTTACTCCTTCGCCAATAAAAAGCAAAAGGACCGATATATACATCTTTTTCCAATCGTTGCAGAGAGATGCTATTGAGCTAATAGAATCAATACCTTTCTTTTTGAGGTTTTGATGCACTATATATCTGAAGTAGTTTTGCAACTGCCTCATAAGCATTCTTTTACTCTAATCAAAGTGGTTTGATATTGGCTTGTCTAAGACTACAGATTCGTCTAAAAGAACAATGCTTGATTGAGTAGTATATATATAATGTACATATTTGGGGTTTGATATAAACGAGATAGCACCTTGCTTTCCTTCCTCTATTTTTGGCAAAGGAGTTAATGGTTGCATTCTCATTTCCTTCAATTCTTCCATTGATAACTTGAGCAATTTGCTTTGCTGTAAATTCCATTTCCTTATTTTTGTGTATATTTAGATTTTGCAAATATAGCACTTAGATCCGTTGATGGCATAAGTAATATTTTGCAAATAGATAGGAGTTCACATTAAATAATTCAGAAGCTTGAGTAATATCTTTATAACTTCCGTCCTTATATAATATATCTATTTGGTCATCATTCATGCTATATCATGTCTTTTTGAATGGTGCTGTAATTGATGAAATAATGACTTTCTTTCCTTGCTTAGTTGGTATTTCTCTCTATTTTTCTTTTTGATATCTTCCAACTGCATACTATCAATAGGTTCATCTTAAACTTTCACCTTTGAAAGTTTCTCTGTTGATGATGTCTTTAGATAATATTGAGAGAACCTTACCATGATGTCCTTGCCATACTTTTATTGCACTCCAAATATCAGAATCATCTGAGTTGTTTATAGCAGAAAATAGTTTCTTCTTTTTATTATTAATCCAATCTTTGTCGATGTTGTTGCTAATAAAATAATGTAGGGCAGGAGATGCGAAGATTTCTCACCATTTAGTTGGAGTGTTTTAGCCTGTTTTAGGATATTGATTAATATTTTCATGCAGCAACAGCTGTCTTATGTGAGTACACTTGCCAATACATCAAACGGCGTGAGGTTAAATAATTTTTCTATAGAGTAGATGCCTTTCAGCCTGAACCATCAATCTATCCTCACGAACATCCAGCATCTTTATAATTCTATCAGATGCTATTTTTCCTTCTGCTACGCCTGTAAAGAAACTATCTCTACATAGATAATCAAGTCTATCCATGTCTAGTTGGCTACTTATCAGTTGACGAAGAAAAAGCTTTTAGGGTATTTATCTTCAAAAGATATCTATAGCCAGTTAGTCTGCTCCCAAGTCCTTTATTCATACTCTTTCATTAAGAAAAGAGATTTCTTCATGTGAGTACGCTTGTATAGGCGTGTTTTCAAGAGACGATGAGAATGGACATGAGTATCATGTAATAAGATGGCTGCCTGAGACTGCTTCGGCTTCAATCGTCAGCATAATACTCCATTCTGAGGACAGTGACAATATGGCCTCGCTCATCAAATGAAAAGCGCCTAAAGAATGTTGAAAGCGAGGTGTATGAGCACCTGGATGAAACCATTGATGCTACAACCTAATTGCTTTATTCTAGATAGTCCGCTGTATCGTTGGATGATTAACAATATCCATTAATAAACCACCAGGTATTTTTATAAAGCCAAATACTGGAGTCGTTAATAATTTTTGTTTCAGACATCTTATAATACCTTTCTTTAGCTCTTCCGCCATTTCTTCTTTGCAGTTCTTTTTGCCTTTTTGTCCTGCAACAGTTGCAAAATCTTCATCTGCTGATGCGAAGATAATTCCACGAGAACTATTCACAGTAGTCCACATTCTTTAGTGATGCCATATTTGCAAACCTCTTGTAAACTACCTCCTTGAGCACCTACACCAGGAACAAGTAGGAAATTATCAGGTGCTAGCTCTCTTATTTTTGAGAACATAGAACCTTGAGTAGCTCCCACCACAAACATCAAGTTTCTCTTTGTTTCCCATTCTTGAGTCTTACTTAAGATATGTTGGAATACTTGCTTTCGTTTTTATCTTCTATGAATTGGAAATCGTGTGAACCCTTATTGCTTGTGAGTGCAAGAACAATAGTCCATTTGTTTTCATAATCTAAGAAAGGTTGAATACAGTCTTCTCCCATATATGGCGCAACAGTTATAGCATCGACATCATACTCTTCGAAGAAAGTTTAGCATACATTTTAGCAGTATTCCAATATCTCACGCTTTTGCGTCCAGCGATAATAAATACTTCAGGATAGTTTTCCTTTATATATCTAACGATTTTATCAAAAGTGATAAGTCCTTTTATGCCCAAACATTCAAAGAAAGCAATATTAGGTTTGTAAGCAACAGAGTAGAGAGCTGTTGTATCAACAATTTGTTTTAGGAATTCAAAGATAGGGTCTTCTAATTCAAGAAGATGCTTAGGAATCTTGTTTATATCTGGATCTAATCCAACACAAAGAGAAACTTTTTCTTTGTAAAAATCTGATTGATAAGTTCTTTTTCTATTCATGATTATTTTATTATATATGGTATATGAAAAAATGGTGGAGTGATAATACACTCCACCATCAATTTATTATAATTCTGCTTCTTTCAATTTTTCTGTATTTTCAGCAACAATTAAAGCGTCAATCATTGCTTGGATATCTCCACCAATAAAACCCTTGAAGGGTCGTGAGTTGTATATCCAATGCGATGGTCGGTAACTCTTCCTTGCGGATAGTTGTATGTTCTAATTTTGTGAGATCTATCACCTGTCGAAACTAGCGACTTTCTTCTACTTGCGATATCGTCAACATACTTTTTGATGTTCTCTGTCATATATAAATGTACGAAGACGTGATAACGCTCGTTCTTTATTCTATGGTTGATCTCTAGTTTCAGTACATTCGATAAAATTTCTTCAACTCTCCTGTGTTAGGATTCTTCCAAGGACAACGAAGACGTACACCCGATTCCACTTTGTTCACATTCTGTCCAGCAGCACCAGAACTGCGGAAAGTATCCCACTTGATATCTCCTTCGTTAATGTTTACCTCAAACTTGTCAGCTTCAGGTAGAACAGCAACTGTTGCTGCAGAAGTATGCATTCTTCCTTGTGTTTCTGTGGCAGGAACTCTCAGTCTACGATGTACTCTCGATTCGTATTTTTAAGATACCATATACGTTTACTCCAGTTACAGAGAAGGCGATTTCTTTCAATCCACCATTGTTCCTTCTGACTCATTTGTGATAGAAATACTCCAAACCCATAGAGTCACAATATTTCTTATACATTTGAAATAGGTCGCCAGCGAAATAGAGCAGCCTCGTCACCTCCAGTGCCTGCTCTAATCTCTACCTCAACATTTTTAGCGTCTTCGGGATCTTTTGGAACAAGAGCAATCTTTGATTTCTTCTTCTAATTTAGGAAGAAGCTCGTTTGCTTATAATTCTTCACGAGCAATCTCGCGCATATCTTGATCGGTTTCATTTGCCAAAATATCCTTAGCTCTCTTTAATAACGACTAAGACATGCAACATATTTCTTTCTTGCTTCATATCGCCTAAGTCTTTTGATATTCTTTTGTTAGGCGAACATATCTATTTTGGTCGGCAATTACTGCAGGGTCTGTTATAAGAGTTGATACTTCTTCAAATCTACTCTAATCCTTCTAATTTGCTAAAGTAAGCTATTTTCTGCCACAATTAATAATTAAAAACACCGAACTCTGATTTAATTGTGAGCGAGGTTTGCTATCCTCTTCAACATGTCCAATAACGTGCGTCGATGTTAAATGATTTACTTATTTGTAATTTCTTCTGCGTCTTCAGGGACTTACTATATTTCCATTCTATGGCCCATATTGGAAGACTTGGTACATTTCTTTCCAATCAGTGTTGCTTTCCTCTTTTATTATTTTTAAATAGTGGGGAACAGCAAACATATTATCTTTTATGATTTTGCAATTATCGTTGATGAAATGAAGAACTTTGGTTTTGTGCTCCACCTGTGCAGTGAATCAGTTCTGTATCTTATTTCTTTTAGCATCTAAGATCTTTCTAATAACAGGAGCATAAGTACGAGTAGGAGACAGAAACCAATTGTCCTGCGTCTATTCCTAAACCTTCTATTTGCTCTGTTAGGGTCTTAGTGCCACTATAAACCAATTCTTGTGGAATTGAGGTGTCGAAAGCTTTCAGGGTATTTAGTTGCTACATACTTAGAGAAAACATCGTATGAGCGCTTGTTAAGCCGTTACTACCCATACCACCATTATAAGATTTCTCATAGTAGCTTGACCTGAAGATGATAATCCAACGATAACATCACCCTAGTTGTATCTTGCTATTGTCGATAACATCAGACTTTTTCATTCTGCAAGCAACAGTAGAGTCTACAATGATAGTTCTAACAAGGTCTCCAACGTCTGCTGTTTCTCCTCCTGTTGGGTAGATACCTACACCCATCTCACGCATATCTGCAAGAAGTTCATCTGTTCCATTGATAATTGCAGAAATTACTTCACCTGGGATAAAGCATCTTGTTACGTCCGATAGTACTGATACAGAGCATATTGTCAACGGCACCAACGCATAAAGGTCGTCTGTATTCATCACGATTGCATCTTGTGCAATACTCTTTCCTACATTGATATCGCCTGTTTCTTTCCAATACATATAAGCTAAAGAACTCTTTGTTCCTGCGCCATCGGCATGCATAATATTACAGTATTCATCGTCTCCTCCGAGTATGTCGGGGATTATTTTGCAAAAAGCTTTTGGAAAAATGCCTTTATCTATGTTCTTTATAGCGTTGTGTACATCTTCTTTTTGCTGCAGACACACCACGTAAGTTATAGCGATTATCCATGTCTTATTTGTTTTTATCTTATATGTTTATATAATATTGAAATGTCTTTCTTATTTTCCGTGCCAATATTCCCAGCTAACAAAAGCTTGAAGTAGAAGCATTTCAATCCATTTTTTACGGTAGCACCTTGCGATGCGCCCTTTTTCATAAATGTTGTTTCTGTTTGGATTATATATTAAGTCGTATAATAAATGAGAACTATCCATAGCCTCATAGGGGAATTTCGGGAAAGAATCAGAGTTGAGGGTACATTCAAGTGAGAGTGCAATTTACAATCACCTTATACTCTTTAATGATGTCTTCAGTAACCTCGCTGTAGGTGATAGCATTTACTTGAGGTGTCCTACTTACAAAAAGGACTCCTAGTCCCAATGATTTCAAACCAAATGCAACGGCTTTTGCAGATCCACCTGTTCCCAAAATAAGAGCCTTTTGTGTACTCGCTCTAGTAAGGTTCAATACTTTTGGGTAAAGCCAACAACGTCGCTATTAAATCCTTTCAGTATGGTTTTTACTTCCTTGGTGCGTTATTTTAACTACATTCTACAGCTCTGTTGTAGGTTGCTTCAGGAGTTACTTCATCAAGATAGGGGATAATTTGCTCTTTGTAAGGAATGGTGACGTTCAAAACCTTTCAAGTCTGGATTCGACGCATGATTTCAAATATATCTTCGATGTTTGATATTTCATAGTTGACATACACCGCATCAATATTCTCATTCTAAACTTTTCATTGAAATAGTTCAACGAAAACGAATGTCTGAGCTTCAATCCTATTAATCCATACTGTTCCATACCCGTTGTATTATTTAGTTGCTAAATACATAGTACAAAACGCCAAAGGTTAAGCGTTCAAACAACTTCGGTAAAACCAATGCTCTGCAATATCTCTGTGCATTTTTCTCTCCTTGAGGAAAAGCCTCAATAGATGCGGTTAGATATTTATACGCATTTCGGTCTTTTTGATATTAATCTTCCACATAAAGGAAAGTATTGTATGAGAGTATACCTAAATATCTGCTCATAGGGAAGGAGATAGGAGAGGTTAACTCGATGACACAAAAGATAGCCACCTGGAGTTTTAATACTCTGTCATTTCTTTTAAACCTTGTTCTAAGTTTGAAAAGTTTTCTTTATCTCAAAGGCTGCTGTTACTGCATCAAAGAATAATCTGCAAAACTCAAAGTTCATACAATCTTCCTGGCAAAAAGATATTATTTTATTAAGTTTTGCTTGTAAACTTTTTTCGTTTACCTATTTCCATCATTCCCTCAGAGATATCTACTCCGATGAGAGTTGTAGGCTGAAGAGTTTGTGCAGCCTGTATTGCAAAGTCGCGGTACTCTGCTGGTAATGTTCGAATTGATGCGGGGTTATGTTTGCAAAGCTCTTTAATAGCTCTCTTTCTCCATAATCTATCAATCTCTAATGACAAGCTATGGTTAAGGCTGTCATAAGTGGGAGCAATGTTATCAAACATTTGCTCCACTTTGTTTGCCTTTTATCTTCGTCACTTTATAAGGTTTAATGTTCTCTTGTTTGTACATTAAATACGTTTATCTAGTTGCAAGATAGCTGTTAATGTTATCTTGAATACGTTTGCTTTATATCCTCTGAATCTGTGGGCTTTACAAACTTATTACCGTAATATGTTCGTATAGTTCAATGTATCTTTCGCTAACACTATTAATGTATTCGTCTGTCATTTCTGGCATAACTTGTCCGGTTCATTCATAAAGTTATGACTAATGAGCCATTGACGTACAAACTCTTTTGATAATTGGCGCTGTGGTTCACCTTTGTAGCTTTTCTTCATAACCTTCTGCATAGAAATAGCGACTGCTATCAGGTGTGTGAATTTCGTCGATGAGATAAACTTTACCATCTCTCTCACCAAATTCGTATTTAGTGTCAACGAGAATAAGACCATGTTTTGCAGCTATTTCCTGACCACGAGCAAAGATCTTGCTGTGTAGTCTTCCATAATAGCATAATCTTCAGCAGAAACAAGGCCTCAGTGCATGATCTCTTCCTTTGAAATATTTAAGTCGTGGCCTTCGTCTGCTTTTTGTTGTTGGAGTGATGATAGGCTCTGGGAACGCTCATTTTCTTTCATTCCGTCAGGTAGTTGAATACCGCATATCTCACGAACTCCATTCTTATAATCTTCCAAGCACTACCAGTTAAAATCGAACGGATAATCATTTCAACTTTAAAACCTTCATTTTAAACCAACTGTAACCATTGGGTCTGGTGTAGCCAATTTCCAGTTAGGACAAATGTCGGTTGTTGAATCTAGAAATTGTGCTGCAATTTGATTTAATACTTGTCCTTTAAATGGAATACCTTTTGAGTAAAACCACGTCAAAGCAGAAATTCTATCTGTAGCAACCATCACGATTAAGTCGTCGTTGATATTGTAAACGTCTCTTACTTTTTACCGTGATAAACACTCTTTTGACCATCAAAGTTGAAATTGGTGCTTGTTAATGCTTTACACTAATTCTTTATTTTGAAGTTAATTTATTGGGGTATCTTTTCTTTTTGTCTTTAGAATTTGCTTCAGTCTTGTTGGATTTGTCGAATACTTCGTATGCTTTCACGATTTTTGGTTATAAAGCTTTGTTTCTCACAATGTCTTTCTTGTCAAAATGTACAAACGAAATATCTTCGGTGGCTGATAGTATTTTTAAAAGCTTCTTTTTAACCCGCTTTTATGCCCATTGGGCAAGTCTATTTGGGTTATATCTCCAGTTATAATCATTTTTAGTATTCCAACCCATACGAGTTAAAAACATTCTCATTTGAGCAGGAGTAGTATTTTTGTGCCTCATCTAATATCACGATAGCATCGTTCAAGGTACGTCCTCTCATAAATGCCAAAGGTGCTATTTGAATGACATTCTTTTTCAATCATGTCTGTAGTTTGGCAGAAGGAATCATATCTTCTAATGAGTCATAAAGTGGTTGAAGATAGGGATCGATTTTGTCTTTCATATCTCCTGGCAAGAAACCTAGCTTTTTCTCCTGCTTCAACGGCAGGTCTACTAAGAATAATTTTTCTTACCATCTTTCTCTTTAAAGCCTTTACTGCAGTGCAATACTTAAGTAAGTCTTTCCTGAACCTGCTGGTCCTATAGCAAAAATCATATCATTTTGTTGAAAGAGTCAATTAGTTGTTGTTGATTCTTTTGATTTTGCTTTTGATAGGATTTCCAGATATGTTATAAGCTAAAACACCTTTTATTTCATCTTTACGAGTGGTTCTTCCTTTAATAATACTCAAGTATGTCTTCCTCGGCAATGTTGTTGTATTTTGATATATGGCTACACATTTTATCAATTTGTGATTCTAGTTTAGCCATCTCTTCTTCATCGCCTATAATCTTAATGATATTGTCTCTGGCAACAATACGCAACTTGGGATAAAGTGACTTGATTATTTGAAGGTTACCATTGTTGGCACCATATAACATCAAAGGGTCGATGTCGCTTAATATGATATGCTTTCTGTCAATGTTTTGTTGTGATTTAGCTACTATATTAATAATGTGATGCAAACTTACATAAAAAGTTTGATATATTGATTGCTTAGTGTAAAAACTTTAATAAAAATAAGTTAGTGTAGCCTTATTATTCTTTTTCTCTAGAATTTTACTAACTTTGCACTATACGAATAAAAATAGAAGACAATGTCGAAGAAAAGATATATACAAGGCTTTCTAATGGTAGTTGTATTATTAGCTATTGTTAAGTGTGTTTTCCCAGGAATAGCTTCTAATAAAGATACTCTTGAAAAAGAATTGTTTGCTGAAACTGATACGGTTACAGCAAAGTCTGATTCTATTGCTATGCAAACACGAGTGAACGAAAGCAATATATCGCTCTTAACATCAAAGTTTTTTAATGCAGATGGCTCTGAAGTGAAACACAGAATATATAGTGTTCCTAGTTATAAAGATGCTTTTCCTGACCAAAATGACGTGCAACTTCTTTCTGCACAGAAATATGGTGTGCCTCCAGTTACTAACAGAGAAGAGGCAGAAACACGTAAGTCTGAATTGGTTTATGTAGGTAGTAATCCTTATTTTTATGTAGAGACACTTAAACAAAGTATTCCTTATCTCGTGCCAAGGGCATCAATCTTGTTACAAGATATTGGTAGAACATTCTTCGATAGCTTAACTGTTAAAGGTATTCCTTTGCATAAAATTATTGTAACCAGCGTGATGCGAAGCAAAGATGATGTTACAAAATTGAGAGGACACAATAGAAACGCCACAGTAAATAGTTGTCACTTGTATGGAACAACTTTCGATATTTGTTATAATAGATATCAAACTGTTGAGGCTCCCGATGGTGTTCAACGTCGTAAAGTGCGTAATGATACTTTGAAATGGGTATTGAGTGAGGTGTTGAATGATATGCGTTTAAGTAAGCGTTGTCATATAAAAATATGAGGTTCATCAAGGTTGTTTTCATATAACAGTAAACTAAATGATAATGAGATAATTATTAATTTAGTTCAATTAATAGTGAAATAGAAAAATAAACGAATTTATATAGGAAATAAAGGTGGGCTTGGAATGGTTTTAATCTGCCTTTATTTGTTATTGTAGAGTTATCAGATTGTAAAATAAAAAGCATTGTTCTTATATGGTAAAAGTATTGCTTTCGAAGTGTAAAAGCTATGCTTCTTCTATACAAAAAATAAAGCTTTTATATAGTGGAAAATATGTAAAGAAAACGACCGATAGTTATAATGAATACAAACTATCGGTCGTTAATATTTTAAAGATATGTAAAAAGCAACTCTACAAGATTTTGCAGTGAAGAGCCTATTACTTTGTTTATCTGGTGAAAGTGATACAAGCCCAGTTGTTGTCTTCTATCGTTTTTGCTTTTGTAAAGCTATATTCTGCAGCCTTTGCAATGAGCAATGGCACATCTTCGAGATAAAAACCACTGAGTATAAGTGTTGCAGTGTCGTGCATTACTGCATTGAATTGGGGATATCTTCAGCAAAATGTTGCGGTTGATGTTGGCTACTAACAACATCAAAGAAACCACAAACATGAGAAAGAGAATTAGAGTCGCTATGCAAAATCTCAATATTTTCGGTGTAGTTTAATTCTGCATTATGCTTACTATTTTCAACACTCCATTCGTCAATGTCATATCCTACAATCTCTTCTGCGCCTAGTTTCGATGCTGTGATACTTAAAATACCAGTTCCGCAACCACAATCTGAGACACGTTTATTATGTAAGTCGATGTTAAGAAGCTCCGAAATAACTAATCTAGTCGTTTCGTGTGTTCCTGTTCCGAATGCTTGTTTAGCCTCGATGCCAATCTTAATAACGTCGATTACCAACTATCTCAATAGCTGAGTCGCTACTGTTTCTGCATCGTATATAATGATTTTGTTATTGATATTAATGGGTTTGAAGCCATTTTTTCCCATTCTTCATTCCAGTTTTGTTCTTCAAGTTCAGTTGTGGTAAAAAGTTATTGAGGCTTCTTGAATAGGGAAAATGAAGTAATCCGTTTTCTAGTGCACTCTTGCTATATAGCATAGTGGGAATATATCCATTGATAATTCCATCTTCTTCATCGAACGATTCGTAACCAAGTTCGCCTGCTGCATCAATCAATAGTTCTTGAACTGCTAGTTTTAGTGGTTCACTACATGTTATAGTGAATGATGTTTTGTTATATTTCATGATTCAAAAATTCAAACTAATTGCAAAATTTACAAAAATAGGAAAAACCTATATGCGATTAGGAAATTCCTTATTAAATTGTAAAATATAGTAGTATTTTTGCAACGTGATAAAGTATTTGAACGAAAAAGAATAAAAATATAACGAGGAACAGGTATGAAAAAGAAATGTATTTTTAGCAGCTGTTATCATGTCGTTGCCACTTTTTGTAAACGCACAATCTGACGATGTGTATTTCACACCAAAGAAAAGTTCGTGGAGAAAATTGCAAATCGTTCAGCAAATAAAGACGAAAGTCGCACTACTTATTATAGTGGTAGTAATAGAGACGTTGATGAATACAATAGAAGAGGAAACTCTTGGACACATTATCAACAAAATGGGTGTAGATGGAAAAGGATGTGGGCATGATGTCTTTGCGTAAAGGATATGGCACTTTATCCCGATTCAATGTATCTTGACACTGTATTTGTTGACACGCAATAGAAAGAGCATACGATAACGATGAAGATTATCGCATGACACGTCGTATACGTCGTTTCAATGGCTATTATGATCCATGGTATGATGATTTTTGCTTATGCCCTACGGGCCTTATTGGGGTAGTAGTTGGGCTTGGTATGACCCATGGTATAGTCCTTGGTATGGTGGATATTATGGATATATGGGCTTAGCAAGCTGGCATTATCCTTGTATTATGGCGAATAGGTCGCTATTATGATTGGGCTTGGTATAGTCCTTATCGCTACTATGGTTGGAATGGTTATTATGGATGGGGACGTCCAGGATACATTGCACAACGAGGACATACAGGAACATTACAATATTATGATCGTTCTAACTATGGAGGACGTTCGGGAAGACGCTCATCAACCTACACTCCTTCATCTTCTTATAACAGAGAAAGAAATTACACTCCAAGTAATATAACATTTGGTAATGGACGAATTCTTCACCTTCTCGCTCATATAGCGAAAGCTCATTCGAGGAAGCGGTTTTCGGTGGAACACGGTGGTGGCTCTTTTAGCTCAGGTGGAGGCTTCGGAGGTGGAAGAAGCGGTGGATCTGTTGGCGGAGGAGGCACAAGTGGAGGCTTCGGAAACGGCGGAAGACGTTAGAGTTAAATATAAAGTAGGAGAGTAGAGGGGGTCTTTAAATAGGAATTCAATTTGTTATGTCCTTGCCTTTATATATAATAAGGTGACCATAACAACTACTCTTTTAAAAAGAAATATAAGGATAATATAAATAATAGGATATGAAAAAGAAATGTTTTTCTTAGCTGCAATGAGTGTTTTGACACTTCCTATGCTTGCACAAGAGACTTATGAAAATACTAAGCTTATCGATAATGACTTAAACGGAACTGCTCGTTATGTCGGAATGGGTGGTGCAATGGATGCTTTGAGTGCAGACTTAACCACTATGGGAACCAACCCTGCTGGTATGGGATTGTATCGAAGTTCTGCAATTGCAGTATCAGGTGGTTTCTTATCTCAATCTGGTGCAAAGGCTATTAATGGTGCAAGTACAAGTCATTTCAGCTTAGACCAAATTTGGAGGTGTGTATAGTATGGTGGTTCTAACAATTCTATAATGAATATCGGTATTAATTATAGAAAGACAAAGAACTTTAATCATATTCTATCTGCAGCAAACTCGCTTAGTGGTTCTTCTCAAAATAAGTTGTCATATGCTAAAGCTATTGGCGGAAAAGATGCAAATGGTCTTTCAACTTGGAACTTAAAAAGAAGAAAAACTCAAGATTTAGAGGAACTGCTCCTTTTACAAGTCAGCTCGATAACCTATATTATAATACTTTAGTTGTTGATCCTATAACAAGAAATGTTGGTTATAATGAAGCTGATGCTTTTTGATATGAACCGAGTAAACAAAGGTTATATTGGAGAATTCGACTTTTAACTTAAGCGGAAACTTAAACGACCGAGTGTATTTGGAGTTACCTTTTGGTTTGAAAGATGTTCATTATGATGGCGAAAGTGTATACAGAGAGACATTGAATAGTGTTTCTGGTCTCTACTGTAGGAGATGTTTATGTAAATGATTTTTCGCAAAATTACAGGTACAGGATTTGATATTAAAGCTGGAGTTATATCCGTCCATTTGAAAACTCACCTTTCAGAGTGGGTCTTTCAGTAGCAAGTCCAACTTGGTATGACTTGACAGCTTCTAATGAAACAAGATTAGTAAACAATACTAGTGTAGCAGGTTTAGCTAAAGATGCAAATTCTTCTGCTGCTTATAGCTATAAAGTGTACACTCTTGGAAGTTTGGTTTGAGCTTAGGACATACTATTGGCAAGAACGTTGCATTGGGGAGCGGTTTATGAATATTCTGATTATAGCGGCTTAGACTCACGTACCAATGATGATGGAGCATACTATGACATCTATACTGACTCTTATTACACTTCTAGTCACTCTGATGAAACAATGAATGAACACACAAAACAAACTTTGAAAGGTGTGTCTACATTAAAGCTTGGTGCTGAGGTGAAGGTGTCTCCAGAGGTTTCTCTTCGTGCAGGTTATAACTATGTTTCAAGCTTATACAATAAGAATGAGCTTTAAAAATGGTGGACTTGACTCTTATGGTTCAAACTATAGCTCTGCAACAGATTATGTAAACTGGGGAGCAACTAATAGACTTACACTAGGAGTTGGATATGCAGTGAAGAAATTTACGGTAGATTTGGCTTATCAATATAGTGGTACAAAGGGTGATTTCTATCCTTTTATGGGATTTGATGTAGATAGATACACAAGGATTCTACCACTAACAAAATTGTTTCTGAACATATCTCAGGAGGAACAACTTTAACAAAGGTTACTGATAACAGACACCAAGTGTTGTTAACTCTAGGATATCGTTTCTAAAACATTATTATTTGGGAATAGATAAAAAGGGAATAGTCATCATTTGATTATTCCCTTTCTTTTAATGTTATATTTCAGTTACACCTATTTATATAATAGGTGTTGGTGCTTTATTCATTTATTATTTGTAATTTTGCACCCTCAATACAATCAATAACAAGTTATGTCTAAATATTTATTTACAGATACAAAGAAGATAACTACTCAGAAGTTTATAGAGTTGAAAAAGACAGGGTGAAAATTACAATGCTCACAGCTTATGATTATACAACTGCTCAATTGTTGATCAAGCAGGAATAGAAGGAATTTTAGTTGGAGACTCTGCATCGAACGTTATGGCAGGAAACTCAACAACATTGCCTATAACCGTAGATGAAATGATTTATCATGCACGTTGCGTTGTGAATGGAGTTAAACGTGCTCTTGTTGTTTGTGATATGCCTGGTTCTTATCAACAGGTAAAGAAGATGCTTTGAGAAATGCAATTCGCATCATGAAAGAGACAGGAGCAGATGCTTCTAAAGCTCGAAGGTGGAGCAGAAATATTGCCAACTATAAAAGGATTGATCGCTGCTGGTATTCCTGTTATGGGACATTTGGGCTTAACTCCAGCAGTGTTCATCAGTTTGGGGCTATGGCTTAGCGAGCAAAACAAGAAGAAGAAGCTAATAAGTTGCTTCAAGATGCTAAGTTATTGGCTGATGCTGGCTGCTTTGCAATAGTACTTGAGAAGATACCTGCGCTACTTGCAGAGTGTGTTTCTAAGTCTATTGATTGTTCTACTATAGGTATTGGGGCAGGAAAATGCTACTGATGGACAAATTTTAGTATCTGCAGATATGCTTGGATTAACACAAGGTTTTCCGTCCAAAGTTCTTACGCCAATATGCTAATCTTTCAGAGATAATGACAGATGCAATTGGTAGTTATATCTCAGATACAAAGGAAGGAACATTCCCCAGTGCTGCTGAATCTTACTAAGATATAATAAGGTGGAACAAGGTATTTGGAATAAGCTATGATCTAAAGCAATAAATCTTTAAATTTCATCGTTATTATATTAATTATGAGAAATCCTTTTTCAATATCTTTGTATTAATATTTATGTTGTTGGGAGTTATCGCTTGTAGTGATAGCGATAGTTTCTAGTTCGCCTAATTCTCGGTTGGTATTTCAAGTGATACCCTTCGTTTAGATACTGTTTTCTCACGATTCAGAGTTCAACCAAAACGCTATGGGTATATAATAGAGGTACTAGCAATATTCATTGTAATACTATCTGTTTGGAAAATGGCAATCAAACAGGCTTCCAAGTCAATGTAGATGGCATCTCTATAGGTAGAATGTCGGTTATCAAACATCTGAAATAGATGTAAGAGCAAAGGATAGTATTCGTATCTTTGTTAAGTTTCTTGGAGAAAAAGTCTCAGTTGATTCGCCAATGCAGGTGAAAGACAACTTGGTTTTTGTTTTAGATAACGGACGAGAAGAGCGTTTACAACTTGAAACATATGTTTGGAATGCTAATATCATTCGCCATCTTAGTGTTAAGAATGATACCACTATTTCGACAACAAAGCCTACTGTGGTTTATGGAGGAATAGATATTGCAGAGGGAAGTACATTAACTATTGCGGCAGGAACAACTTTATATTTCCATGGAGATGCAGGAATTAATGTAAATGGTCGTCTTATCTGTAATGGAACGGCAGACAAAAATGTGGTGTTACGTGGTGATAGACTCGACAAGTTGTTTGAAAAACTTGCCTTATGATAGGGTGAGTGGACAGTGGAAAACGAATCAAGATCAATTCGTCTTCTTATGGTAATGTGATGCATTATACTGATGTTCATAGTGCTTTTTGATGGAATAAAAATCGATTCTTCGAATGTTGCTACAGAAAAACTCTTTCTTAATTCATGTAGAATACACAACAACTTAGGTTATGGTTTATATGTTAATCACAGCAAGGTGCGCATTCAAAATACAGAAATAACCAATTCAGAAGCTGATTGTTTGTATCTTAAAGATGGTGATGTCGACATCTTAGCTTCTACAATAGCTCAGTTCTATCCATTTAATGCACGTCGAGGTTATGGTTAATTTATTATACCGCAAAGCTAATCCTTTGACTTTTAAATGTGACAACAGTATTATAACTGGTTTTCTGATGACGTTTTTCAATATCTCAACAGATGATAAAGATTCAAATCTAAATAATATTACGATTAGTAATACGCTTTTAAGAACGCCAACAATAGATAAAACCGAGAGGAATGGTCCTTAATAATATAATGTATGAGGATGTCAAAGACACTATTTCTTATGGTGAAAAAAGAATTTCAAGACGATTGATTTAAAAACAATGTTCTTCGATTTTCGCTTGAAAGAAAAAGCAAAAGCACGAAACAGTGCTTTGCAACAACTCTTCCAGGTAATGATAGAAGAGGAGAAAGTAGAGTAGGACACCCTGACTTAGGAGCATTCATTTATAAAGAAGATTAATATTATGGAATATAAAAAGATAGAGATTAATTATCAATTCTGTCAGCTTGAGGAACTCTCAGAGGTTGCAACAAATGGTGGTAAAGAAAGTCGATTGAGGCTACCAATACAGCCTATGCCAAATATAGTCACTTCTATGTTGGAGCCGCTGCGTTGATTGAATAATGGAACAGTAGTCACGGGTTCAAATCAAGAGAATGCCAGCTTTTCCTTCTTTAGTGTGACGGAACGTACTGCAGTATTTGCAGCAGCAGGCTACTTATCCCAATGAACCTATCAAAAATATTGGCTATTGCTGCAAAAGACAGATAATGGTCTTTAAAAGATCCTATAACTCCTTGTGGAGCATGTCGACAGGTTATTTTTGGAAGTGGAAGATCGATATTCACAACCCATAAGAATTCTACTTTATGGTCAGAATGGTATCTATTGTTTGAACTCTGTTAAAGACTTGTTGCCATTTTCTTTTGTAGAAAGTAATATGCAAGATTAATTTTATCTCATAATTTCTATACAAAAAGATTTGGCAGAATAAAAAAATAAAAACATTACCTTTGGCAGCGCATTTAAAGATAATATAAGGAAGTTTGGGTGAGTAGCTGAAACCACCAGTTTGCTAAACTGACGTACGGGTTACTCGTACCGGGGGTTCGAATCCCCAGCTTCCGAAACTTTTAAGAGGAATAGAATATTTTTCTATTCCTGTTTTCTTCTTTCTTTATAATAAAAATCTGTACCTTTGTTTAATATGTAATGTCGGTAAAAGACATTATGTCTTGACTTGAAAGTATTATTAAACCTAAAAGAATTGATTATGTTATCAAAGAAGAATCTAGACCAAATTGCAAAGACAGGGACTAACAGAGCAAATTATAGAACAGCAGTTGTCTCAGTTTAAAAACGGTTTTCCTTTTTCTAAACTAAAGGCTGCTGCATCTGTAGAAGAGGAATTGTAAAGACAAATGACGAACAAAGAGAACATTATATCAATCTTTGGAATTCATATAAACAAGGAAATAAGAAGATTATTAAGTTTGTTCCTGCGAGTGAGCAGCAGCAGAATGTTTAAAAATCTATTTGAATATTTAGATGCAGACTACAAAGAACCACGAACTTCTTTTGAAAAACATTCTGTGATAATATAAAAGCTTTTTGCTTTTTAGAGAGGAATTATGACAAGTGTAAGCAGAATGATAAGAAAAACATCAAGAGTCTTATTGAAGAAGGCGCGATTACAAAACCATCGTAAGAAATCTTTTTAGATGAGAAAGGATTGAACTATTCTAATCTACCTAAAGGACTTTTATTATTCTATAATTATGAAGATGGCCCTCGAACAGCGATGGAAGAGCATCTTGCAGAGGGTGCTTTTATATGCATCTTCTCATGAAAAGTGTTCTTCATTTTACTGTTTCTGCACAATCATCTTGATTTATTCAAGGAGAAAGTGAAAGAAAAACACCTTATTTTGCATAAGTTTGGTAACTTATGATATTTCTTTCTCAGAACAAAAGGCTACTACAGATACAATTGCAGTAAATCTGGATAACACTCATTCTATGAGCGAAGATGATAATCTCGTATTTAGACCTGAGGTCATGGAGCATTGATCGAAAATCTCAAAATGATATTGATGGAGATGTTATCTTATAAAGAATATAGATATGTGGTTCCCAGATAATTATAAAGAAGATCAGGTGTATAAGCAAGTGCCCTGCGGTCTTCTTGGAGCTTCAAACTAAGATTTTCCATTATCTTGAGGGTGCTTGAGTTCAAAACTTACACTCCAGAAATACTTCAAAGAAATTCGTCTTTTCTTGAAAAAGAACTTTGCTATAAAAAGATGGCGTTGAAACAATGTCTGAAGAAGAACTTGCCAACTCATCTATTTAAAAAGCTAAACTCGCCCTATCTGTATTTGTGGAGTAGTGAGAAATCAAGGCGAAGCAGGTGGAGGTCCATTCTTAGTTTATACATGACAATGACAATAAGTCTTCAAATTCTAGAATCAAGTCAAATTGATAAGAACAATGAAGCTTATCTTTCACAATGTTTAAAAACGGAACTCATTTTAATCCAGTAGATTTAGTTTGTAGGTATAAAGACTTTCAAAGGAAGACCTTTTAACCTTTACTAATTATGTAGATAAGAATACAGGTTTCATTTCATTAAAGAGTAGACTGGTAAAGAACTAAAAGCTTTAGAGTTGCCAGGACTATGGAATGGAGCAATGAGCGACTGGAATACGGTTTGCTGTTGAGGTTCTCTCTTCAACATTTAATCCAGTAAAACTGTTAATGATCTATTGAAGAAGTCATAATATACGATATCTCTTAGATCACATTTATAGAAGAATAATTCTCTTATTTATTTTGAGAATGTCTTTTTAGTATACTTGTGCTACCAAAAATAGAGATTTATAATACAAACACAAGAAACCAAAATATAAAACTATAGCAGTATGATGTTAAAAGTGCGCTTAGGCTCTAATGAACTTTTTGCAATCTGCAATATGGGAGCTTTATCTCACTATCTATGGGAACCTATTTATCAACTAATTGATTAGGCTCAAAGATTGGTATTTTTATTCAATGCAGGGAATTGTTTCAATCTTTATGCCTGCTATTATGGGTATCGTGGCAGATAGATGGGTGCCTGCTCAGAAACCAATGGGCTTCTGTCATCTTATAGCTGCAACATTTATGCTGGCTACAGGTTATTGTGGGTATGGTTTTCATCTAATAGCGGTGGGATAGAGGTCGCATCGTCTTTGATAGAAGCAAAACTGCTTTTTCCCTTCTATTTCTAAGTGTTCATGTTTTATATGCCAACTTTTGCATTAAGTACTCTGTTGCTTATCAGCATTATCAAACGCAAACATGGATACAGTAGTGAGTCCAACTATTAGAGTCTTTGGAACCATCGGTATTTTACTTTTACAATGTGGGTAGTTGATTTATCTGGTTTCAGGCAAATCACAATCAATTTTGTTCAGCATTCTGTGGATTACTGCTGTTTGTTTATTCTTTTAGCTTGCCTATGCTTAGTATTTCAAAGTCAACTCACAGCCAAGGTCTTGTTGAGCTCTAGGTTTTAAATCTTTTGCCTTGTTTAAAAGATAAAAAGAATGGCCATCTTCTTCATCTTCTCGATGTTGCTTGCTGTGAGCCTTCAACAACCAATAGCTTTTGCAAATCCATTTATTATAAGCTTTAAAAATATAGCAGAATATGCTGATTCTTTTTGGAGTTAATCATGCTAATATTTTATTTCTTTGTCTCAAATAAGTGAAACATGCTGTATCTCTGCTTATTCCTTTTCGTCATGAAAACGATATGGAATTAAAACCATTATGACAATGGCAATGATTGCATGGGTATTAAGATTTGGTTTATTAGGATTAGGAAATCCTGGTGATAGAGTATGGATGTTCGTTACTTCTATGGTTGTTTATGGCTTGGCATTCGACCTATTTAATATCTCAGGTTCTTTATTTGTTGACAATTCTGGTAGACCACGAGATGCGTTCAAGTGCACAAGGACTATTTATGCTTATGACAAATGGTATTGGAGCAACAGTTGGAACACTTGCAGCACAAGCTGTTGTGAATAGCCATACCGCAGACGGTGTTACAGATTGGGTGTCTTGCTGGATGATTTTTGCTGGTTATGCCGCAGTCGTTGCTATTGGTTTTATGTTGATGTTTCGTTCAAAAACAGAGAAACTATAAATATGAGTAACATTCAATTAACATTTCATGGAATCTCAACAATTGAAGGACAGGACGTTGGGTTATTACTTTTGGTAGATGAACAATCTAACCAACAAATAAGTGTAATCTGTACTACTGAGAAACTGAAGGAATTTAGATTTTATCTTTCTGCAAAGAAAACTCCTAATACATTGTTGAACGTGTTGTGGAGTGTTATTCGTAGTTACGAAGAATCGAATTTTGAGGTTGTCATTAATACGTTAATTGATGGAGAGTATAAAGCATATTTATACAATTCTACAACGCTGATTTATATTCTATATCTGCAGTTGATGGAGTTTTATTAGCATCATTGCAAAAATTCCTATCTTTATCGACGAGCATTTGATGAAAAAGACAAAAGTATGCCGTTTAATAAAGATTCTAAATCAATGGCACTTCCTGTTAATACGCTATCTGAGGAAATGTTAGGAGAGGCTTTAAACGAAGGTCGTAGATACTGAAAAATTATGAATTAGCAGCCGCTTTTGAATCAAGAAATTGAACGAAGAAAGAAACTAAAGAACAATAGGATAATATACAAGAATGAAAGAAGTTCGATATTTTTATGCTCCTGCTGCTTTTAACAACAAAACGAATTGCCAAGTGAAGAAGCAGTTCATGCATCGAAAGTGTTGCGTTTACAATCTGAGATGAAGTGGTGCTGATAGATGGAAAAAGGTTCTTTTTCATCAGCAGAGATTGTAAATATTACAAAGAGTAGATGTGAATATCAAATTACTCATTCTCAAGAATATCCCAAAACGTGGAATAGTAATATTCATTTAGCAATTGCTCCAACAAAGAATATTGATAGGGATAGAGTGGCTAACAGAAAAGATTACGGAAATAGGTTTCGATGAATTATCTTTTCTGAATTGTAGATTTTCAGAACGTCGAGTAGTTAAGAATGAACGACTTGAGCGTATTATTGTATCTGCTGCCAAACAAAGTAGAAAATCGTGGATGCTCCCAAATTAAACGAAATGGTTTCGTTTAAAGATTTCATTTCTATGCCACATAAGGGCTTTAAAGTTTATCGCTCATTGTTATGACTAGTTCCCCAAAACCGACTTATGTTCAACTCTTAATAGCGAAGAGATAAAAAGAAGATGTTTTAACCTTGTTGGGCCTGAAGGTGATTTCTCTGTAGATGAAGGACTTGCTTTTTGAAAAATGGATTTCAATCAATTTCTTTAGGTGAGAATAGATTGAGAACAGAAACGGCAGGGGCTTGTTGCAGTAACAATTGCGCACCCTGCTTTAAGGAAGAACAATAAAATAAAATACCAAGAGTCATCTATTAGTGTCTCTTGGCATTTCTTTTATGAGAATGTTTCTTATGTTTCTTTTTAGAACTCGACTTCTTTGAATTTATATGGTGTCTGGTTTTTATTAGAGGTTTTATTTTACTAAGCTTATTTAAGTCAAGCCTCCTGGTATAGTACTTTCGTTTTGCTATTGTAATCTCACCGGTAAATGAATTAATATCTAATTCTTCTACATCAGTAAGATGCTTATCTTGTTTCTTTCCAGCTTTTATAGTGATTGTTTTTACCGTCTTTTGAAAGTCTCACTACCAATAATCTTATTTCTATTTTCTAAATTAATTTCGTCTTGACTATTATTAAGAACATCATATTTATATAGTCTGTTGTTCAATATGTAATATAGAGCATGACGCTTTCATGTCGGTAGTATCTTGTAACAATCTCACTTCCTTCAGGAAGCGTTTTTACTAATACCTTCATTCTGTTTGCTATAGGTGTTTGTGCAAATATACTTGAATTAGGAATTAATAATAAAGCAAGAGTCAAAACCTTTATTTGTTTCTTTTATTGCCATCATAATATAAGTTAATTGCGACGTCGTCACAAATTGACTTCAAAGTTAGTACTTTCTTCTCTTTCCTCAAAACTATTCAACTGTATAATAATGACGTTGTAAAATCATAACTTTCACTTTATAATATCATTGTAATTGATTGGTAATAGGATAGATATTGTAATGCAAAAGCTATTCTTTATATTTGAAAAGAAAATGCTAAGTGTAATATTATACGTTGTATTTGAATAATTATACATTCTAAATTTACTCTTGTAACCTTTTGGGGATTATTCTTTCAATCGAATTTGGGTAAAATGTAAAATAGACTTTTGCATTTTGGTATAAAATGTTTTGTTTATTGCTCTTTTTATTTTATCTTTGCAGTATAAGAAACATTAAATGATAATTAAAAAAATAAAGCTATGAACGAAAAGAGAGTTTATACTTTTGGCAATGGTAAGGCTCGAGGAAAAGCCGATATGAAAAATCTATTGGGTGGAAAAGGTGCCAATCTTGCTGAAATGAACCTGATAGGAGTGCCTGTTCCTCCTGGATTTACTATTACAACTGATGTATGTAATGAATACTTTGCAAAAGGGCAAAGACACCGTTGTCGCTTTGTTGAAAAATGAAGTAGAAAACTCTGTTACATATTGAGGATTTAATGAACTCTAAGTTTGAGATGTAGAGAATCCTCTTTTTACTGAGTGTACGAAGTGGAGCAAGAGCTCTATGCCTGGTATGATGGACACAATTCTAACCTTGGTTTGAATGATGAGTGGTAGAAGGTCTAGCAAGAAAAGACTGGCAACAAGCGTTTTGGTTTATGATAGCTACCGTCGTCTTTTGTGCAAATGGTGATGTTGTGTTAGGTAGTGAAGCCTGTAAACAAAGAAGACATCGATCCATTTGAAAAATCATTATGGATGTCAGCACAACGTGGTATTAAGTTGATAACGACATGACTGTTGAAGAACTTCAACAACTTGTTACCTTATTTAAAGCAGCTATTAAGGAACAAACAGGACTAGATTTCCCAACCAATCCAATGGAACAATTGTGGGGAGCTATTTGTGCAGTATTCGATAGCTGGATGAACGAACGTGCTATCTTATATCGTAAGATGGAAGGAATTCTGCAGAATGGGGTACCGCTGTTAACGTAATGGCAATGGTGGTCTGGTAATATGGGTGACTCTTCTGCAACTGGTGTGTGCTTCTCTCGTGACGCATCTACTGGTGAAAACCTTTTCAACGGAGAATATTTGTTGAACGCACAAGGTGAAGACGTAGTTGCAGGTATTCGTACTCCACTACAAATTACCAAAGAAGGTTCAGTACGTTGGGCTCAACTTCAAGGTATAGAAGAAAGCACTCGTGCCATGAACATCCTTCTCTTGAAGAAAGAATGCCTGAAATTTATAAGGAAACTTGATGCGCTTCAAGATCGTCTAGAAAAAGCACTATCATGATATGCAAGATATGGAATTTACTGTTCAAGAAGGTAAATTGTGGTTCTTGCAAACTCGTAATGGTAAGAGAACAGGTACTGCGATGGTTAAAATTGCAATGGACTTGTTAGCTGAAGGCGAAATTGATGAAAAGACAGCATTAAACCGTTGCGAACCAAATAAATTGGATGAGTTACTTCACCCAGTATTCGATAAGATGGCACTATCGAGTGCTGAGGTTCAATAAGAGTGTCTCTCCTGCTCCAGGTGCTGCTTTTCAGGTCAAACTAGTATTCTTTGCTGATGATGCTGCAAGATGGAAAGAAGAAGGTAAGGACGTTATTATGGTCTCGTATTGAAACTTCTCCTGAAGACCCAGTTGGTATGTTCGCGTCACAAGGTCATCTTAACTGCAAGAGGTGGTATGACTAGTCACGCTGCTGTAGTTGCTCGTGGTATGGGTAAGTGCTGTGTATCTGGAGCAGGTGCAATCAATATCAATTACAAAGCAAGAACTGTAGAAATCGACGGAACAGTATTGAAAGAAGGTGACTACATGTCATTGAATGGAAGTACAGGTGAAGTTTATTTAGGTAAGATAGAAACTAAACCAGCTGAAGTAACTGGTGACTTTTGCAAAACCAATGGAATTGTGTAGCAAATATACACGATTGGTAGTATTGTACTAACGCTGATACTCCTCATGATGCACAAGTTGCTCGTGGCTTTCGAGCTGTAGGTATTGGACTTTGCAGAACAGAGCACATGTTCTTCGAAAACGAGAAGATCAAGGCTATGAGAGAAATGATTTTGGCTCGTACTAAAGAAGGACGTGAAAAGGCATTAGAGAAACTTTTACCTTACCAAAAACAAGATTTCTATGGAATTCTAAAGGCAATGGATGGATATCCAGTAAACATTCGTCTACTAGATCCACCTTTAGCACGAATTCGTTCCTCATGATCTTGAAGGTCAAAGAATTATGGCTGAAGAGATGGGAGTGAGTGCTGAAGAAATTCAACAACGTGTAAACTCATTGAGCGAGCATAACCCAATGCTTGGACACCGTGGTTGTCGTTTAGGTAATACCTATCCTGAAATCACTGCAATGCAAACAAGAGCTATTCTTGAGCTGCTATTCAGCTTAAGAAAGAAGGCTGATCCTCGTCCAGAGATTATGGTTCAATTTTATTGGTATCGTAAACGAGTTTGATAACCAAGAAGCAGTTATTAGAGAAACTGCAAAGAAACTATTTGCTGAAGAAGGCGTAGAACTTTCTTTCCACGTTGGTACTATGATCGAAATTCCACGTGCTGCGCTTACAGCTGACTATATTGCTAAGAAGGCAGAGTACTTTAGTTTCGGGAACAAATGACCTCACTCAGATGACTTATGGATATAGTAGAGATGACATCGCTAGCTTCTACCAACTTATTTAGAAAATAAGATTCTTAAAGTTGACCCTTCCAAGTACTTGACCAAGAAGGTGTTGGTCAGCTAATTGAGATGGCTGTTAAGAAGGGACGTGCTACAAAACCAGAACTAGTATGTGGTATTTGTGGTGAGCATGGTGGCGAACCCGCATCTGTTAAGTTCTGTGATAAGGTCGGATTGAATTACGTGAGCTGTTCTCCATTCCGTGTGCCTATCGCTAGATTGGCAGCGGCACAGGCAGCTTTAGAACATAAGTAATAAACTCTTAAATATCAACCAATTAGGGCGGAGTATCACGTGTTTAAAAGGATATTCCGCCTATTTCATTTTCAGATAAAAGTGTACATTTAGACTCACTATCTTGGCAGAATGAGCGCAAATGTTTACACTTTTGTTTTTCCATTTTGTAATACGCTGTTTACAGGGCGTTTGTAACTGCATTTTATTTAATTACAAAGAGTTACGATTTCAGTAGCTATCAAATAGGAGTACAGATAAGATTATGAGAGGTTGGTTTATACTAAATATTAATCATGATATAAACTAAGAAAAGAAATATGTGATAAGGCTCTGATTATCTGCACTTTTTCGGGATAAATTCTTGGAAGTCGTAGATAATGAAGTGCTTTATCTCTGTTGTAATAATAGTAAAAAGATTTGGGAACTCTACAAATGATTCTAAGAGGATAGGCTTTTTATGCTTCGAGAAAATGATATTTTGTTCTTTTTATCGACATATTTGCTTTCTAAAAGTTGTCTGTTTCAATAAAATGACTATCTTTGAACAAATAAACAATAAAAATATCTATCTTTATGTATGATTTCTGAATAACAATTTGTGGCTATTCTGGCTTTTTATTGGACTAGTCTGCCTTATTACTGAAATGACCTTGGGCACTTTTCTTCGTGTTTTGTTTAGCAATAGGCGCATTTTTAACCGTTATTTTTCACTACTTTCATGTTCATTTTGGTTTCAAATAGTTGTTTCGCAGTACTTTCTGTGGTAAGTATATTCTTTGTGTGCCCTGTGATGATACGTTTTTGCACAAAGAGCATAATGAACGTCTTAGTAATGTAGATGCACCATTGGTAGAGTAGGAGTCGTTATTGAAGATACTCAGCGTGAATCAAATGGCTATGTTAAGATAGATGGCGACGAATGGCTGCCGTGAGTTGCGATAGCTGTGATATCTTGAATGGTGAGAGAGTTAGAGTTGTGAAGATGGATAGTCTCGTTGTAACGGCTGAACGGGTTAATATTTCACAAGCAATATCTTTCGAACAGAAAAATAGATTGATAGAAAATAAAAGCACTAATTATAAACATTATTAATAACTAAAATAGTCAGTTATGATTGATTTCACTTATGTAATAATTGCACTTGTTGTACTTGCAGTTATCTTTATTAAAATGTCGGTTGTAATCATTCCGCAGTCTGAAACACGCATTATCGAGCGTTTAGGAAAAATACTATGCAACCTTGAAACCAGGTATTAATATTTTATTCCTTTCATTGATAGAGCTAAGATAATAATGACATTGAATAGAGGAAGATATGTTTATTCTAGTACTATCGACCCTACGTGAGCAAGTATATGACTTTGATAAGCAAAATGTTATTACTTAAAGATAATATTCAAATGCAAATTAATGCATTGTTGTATTTCCAAATTGTAGATCCATTTAAGGCAGTTTGCATGAAATTAATAACTGCCAAACGCTATTGAAAAAGCTAACTCAAACAACACTAAGAAATATCACTATGAACTAGAATTAGACCAGACTTTGACTTCTCGTGATACCATTAACACAAAAACTGTGCAGTGTTAGATGATGCAACCAATAAGTGGGGTATCAAGGTAAATCGTGTAGAACTTCAAGATATTACACCTCCAGTAAGTGTATTGCAGGCAATGGAAAAGCAAATGCAAGCAGAACGTAATAAACGTGCTACCATTTTGAACTCCGAAGGAGAAAAGGCTGCAGTGGTATTACGCTCTGAAGGTGAAAAACATCAATGATTAATAGAGCTGAAGCATCTAAACAACAAGCCATATTAAAAGGCAGAAGGAGAGGCTCAGCATCGTATTAGAAAAAGCCGAAGCTGAAGCACCTGTAATTAAACAAATTACAGAAGCTGTCGGAGATACATCAAATCCTGCCAATTATTTGTTAGCTCAAAAGTATATTGCAATGCTACAAGAACTTGCAACAGGCGATAAGACAAAAACAGTTTACTTGCCTTATGAAGCAACAAATCTCTTGGTAGTATCGGAGGCATTAAAGACTTATTTAAATCAGAATAGTAATTTTATGTTGCTGCTAGAATTCTTTTAAGATACACAGCACATTCTGTTGCAGATTTATAAAGAGGGAAGAAGCCGAAAAGGAATGATTCTCGTCTTTGTAAATCTGCTTTCTATTGTAGAAATAAATAAACAATAAAACGTAAAAGCGTAAGAAAGTAACAACACTTGGTTGAGAAGAAATTATAAGAAAAATGATATTATTATAGCTTTTGTTCTTTTTATGCACATCATTTTCTTATATAGCGCATTTTTAAAAGGAAACTATTTTAAAAATACATTAAAAAGCAAGTTCACTCTTTAAAATATAACCATTTTATTAGTTACTTTTGTGGTATTAGAAAACAAAAATAAGAAAAGAAAATATGTTTGAAAAATTCTAAGTGATAGACTTGAACGTTCATTTAAGATATTAAAGGGCGAAGGTAAGATAACGGAGATTAATGTTGCAGAGACACTTGAGATGTTAGACGTGCCCTTTTTGGATGCCGACGTAAACCTTTAAAGTGGCGAAAAGCTTTTACAGATACAGTGAAACAAAAAGCTATGGGTATGAATGTGCTTACTGCAGTGAAGCCAAGTCAGCTCATGGTTAAAATCGTTCACGATGAATTAGCAGAAATTGATGGGTGGTGAAACCGCAGAAGTAGTTAACAGGTCATCCTTCAGTTATCTTGATGAGCGGTTTGCAAGGTTCGGGTAAAACAACCTTTACAGGTAAACTCGCTAATCTTTTAAAGACAAAACAAAAATAAAAACCTTTTACTTGTAGCCTGTGACGTTTATCGTCCTGCAGCTATTGAACAGCTAAAGGTTGTTGGAGAGCAAATTGGAGTTCGTTTATTCTGAAATAGAGAATAAAGATGTAGTAGAAATTGCTCAACATGGTATTCAAGAAGCTACTAAAGGCTATGATGTTGTAAAGCTAATAGATACCGCAGGACGATTAGCTATTGATGAAGAGATGATGAATGAAATCTCTAAGCTAAAAAGAATCGGTTCAACCAACAGAAACATTGTTTGTTGTTGACTCAATGACAGGGACAAGATGCAGTGAATACTGCAAAGAGTTCAATGATAGATTAGATTTCGATGGCGTTGTACTTACCAAGTTAGATGGTGATACTCGTGGTGGAGCTGCATTGTCAATACGAACAGTTGTTACCAAACCTATTAAGTTTGTAGGGTACAGGTGAGAAGATGGAAGCAATTGATTTATTCCATCCTTCACGTATGGCTGACCGTATTTTGGGATGGGGTGACATCGTATCTCTAGAAAGAGCTCAAGAACAATTTGACGAAGAAGAGGCAAAACGCCTACAAAAGAAGATTCAAAAGAATAAATTTGACTTTAATGATTTCTAAAGCAAATTGAACAGATAAAGAAAAATGGGCAATCTAAAAGATCTTGCATCGATGACTCCTGGTGTAGAAAGGCGGTGAAGGACTCTAGATATTGATGATAATGCATTTAAAGGTGTAGAAGCAATCATCAAGAGTATGACCCCAAAAGAAAGAACAAACCTGAAATTATTATACAAGTCGTCGCCAACGCATTGCTAAAGGCTCAGGAACTAATATTCAAGAAGTGAATAGATTGATGAAACAATTCGATCAAACACGCAAAATGATGAAGATGGTAACAGGCAATGGCATGGCGAATATGATGAGTAGAATGAAGGGAATGAAGATGCCCGGAATGTAAACAACGACTAATTAAAATATTCTTATCATGCAACTCATAGATGGAAGCTGTTGCAGCTGCTATAAAAGAAGAAATTGCAGCTGAAGTAAAAAGTATTATGGCAAGTGGAGGTAAGCAAACCACACCTAGCTGCGGTACTTGCTGGTCATGACGGAGGTAGCGAAACCCATGTAAAGAATAAGGTCTTAGCATGCGAACAATGCGGCTTTAAGTCTACATTAATTCGTTTTGAAGACGATATTACAGAAGAAGAACTTCTCAATTGTGTAAAGCAGTTAAATGAAGATATTGATGTTGATGGTTTTATTGTGCAATTACCATTGCCAAAACATATCAATGAACAACGCATAATCGAAGCAATCGACTATCGAAAGATGTAGACGGATTCCATCCAATTAATGTTGGACGAATGAGTATCGGTCTTCCTTGCTTCACTTCTGCCACTCCTTTAGGCATCATCACATTACTTCAACGCTACAATATTCAAACATCAGGAAAGAGATGCGTTGTCTTAGGGTCGAAGTAATATTGTAGGTAAGCCTATGCGCTCAATTGATGTTGCAAAAAGAATATGGTGATTCTACAGTAACAGTGTGCCACTCGTACCAAAAATATAGAAGAAATATGCCGAGAAGCAGATATTATTATAGCTGCAATTGGTATCCCTGGTTTGCAAAAGAAAATATGGTGAAAGAAGGAGCCGTTGTTATTGACGTAGGGAACAACAAGAGTTCCAGATGCAACAAGAAAGTCGGGATTTAGATTAAGCGGTGATGTTGATTTTGAGAACGTATCTTCTAAGTGTTCATTTATTACACCAGTACCAGGGTGGAGTTGGACCCTATGACAATAGTGTTCTCTTATGAAAACACATTAATAGCGGGCAAGAAGGATATTATAAATGATGAACGCACAAGAATTTTTATGATTTAGGTTGTCTCATCAACAGAAAGGAAATCTACAAGAAGCATTGTCTTGCTATATGCAAGCAATAGAACTAGATCCCAATTCACCAGCCGTAGAGGCTAAAAAGATACTTGATAGTATTTTTAATTTTTATTGCAAAGACATTTATAATCCATAGTTTAGAAATGAGTAAGATGAAAGGTAGCCATTGTAGTGGACACCGATCGTTGCAAGGCTGTATGCTCTGCGAAGTTGCATGCCCTAAAGACGGATTTCATTAACACAGAACAAGGTTAATGTTTCAGGGCTATTTTATGCTGAATCCATACATCCTGACGATTGTGTTGATGCAGCATGGGAATTGTGTGTCCTGATGGCTGTATAACCGTATACAGAATAAAAGAAGAGAAAGGGTAAACCTTTATGAACGAACAAGAAATTAAATTGATGAAGGGTACGAAGCCATTGCGCATGCCGCTATTCGATGTGGATGCGATGGTTATTTTGGTTACCCAATAACCCCTCAAAGTGAGATAATAGAAACCTCAGCACAGCTAAGCCATGGGAAACAACTGGTATGGTGGTGCTACAAGCAGAGAGCGAAGTGGCTTCTATCAACATGCTTTTATGGTGGAGGAGGCTCTGGAAAGAGAGTTATGACAACCTCATCTTCACCAGGTATTGCGTTAATGCAGAGGGAATATCTTATATGGCTGGTGCAGAAGTACCAGGAGTTATTGTTACTGTACAGCGAGGAGGTCCTGGATTGGGAACCATTCAGCCTTCTCAAAGTGACTACTTCCAAGCTACTCGTGGTGGAGGTAATGGCGATTACAATGTAATTGTGCTTGCTCTAACTCTGTACAAGAGATGGCAGACTTTGTTGATGATGCCTTTGAACTGGCTTTCAAATATCGAAACCAGTGATGATATTAAGCGATGGCATCATAGGACAAATGATGGAAAAGGTGGTTTTGCCTCCTTTTAGCCACGAAAGACAGAAGAAGAAATTATAAAAAGAATGTCCATGGGCATCTACAGGTAAAAGAAAAGATCGTGATGCAATGTTATTACATCATTAGAGCTTATGCCTGATGCTATGGAAAAGCATAATCATCATCTACAAAGCAAGTATCAAAGGGTTAAAGAGAACGAAGTGCGTTACGAATTGACGCATAATGAAAATGCAGATTATTTGATTGTAGCCTTTGGTAGTGCTGCTCGAATTGCAGAAAACGCTATTGAAGTGGCAAAAGAAGAAGGTTTGCTATCGCTCTTTTTCGTCCTATTACTTTGTGGCCTTTCCCTGAAAAAGGAATTGAGAGAAGCCATAAAAGGAAAGAAAGGGTTGTTAGTTGTTGAGATAAATGCAGGACAAATGGTTGAAGACGTACGTCTTTCTGTTGGTGAGAACATCAAAGTAGCACAGTTTGGACGTCTTGGAGGTATTGTTCCTGAACCAGATGAGATTATAAAGTCATTAAAGGAGAAAATACAATGAATAGAGAAGCTATTATAGATCCTAAGAATTTGGTGTATGAAAAGCCCAAATTGATGAATGATAGTAAGATGCATTATTGTCCTGGTTGTTCCTATGGAGTGGTTCATGAGTTTGTTGCTGAAGTGATCAACGAAATGGGGAATGGAGGAAAAATGCTATCGGAGCATTCCTGTTGATGTGCAGTTTTGCTTACAAGTATATAGATATAGACTGGCAAGAGGCTCCTCACGGTCGTGCTCCAGCCATTGCCACTGGTATAAAGCGCTTATGGCAAAATAAATTGGTGTTTACTTATCAGGGAGATGGTGACTTGCATGTATCGAACAGCTGAAACTATCCATGCATTAAATAGAGGTGAGAATATAACTATTATCTTTATTAATAATGCTATTTATGGTAGGACAGGTGGACAGATGGTCTCAACAATCATTAGGACAGCCTACATCAACTTGTCCATTTGGTAGAGATGCTGATTTACATGGTTATCCTCTTAATATGAGCGACCTTGCAAGTAGACTCTAAGGCACTGTTATGTCACCAGACAGAGTGTTGAGACAGTAGGAGCAATAGCAAAAGCAAAGAAAGCCATTCGCAAAGCGTTTGAAATGTCAATGGAAGGCAAAGGTTCTTCATTGGTAGAGATTGTTGCAACTTGTAGTAGCGGTTGGAAAATGACTCCAGTTGATGCTAATAAATGGATGCAAGATAATTTGTTTGACCAATATCCCAAGGGAGATCTAAAAAGACATTACAAAGCCATGAAGAAAGAATTTATAATCGCAGGATTTGGTGGACAGGGTGTACTTTTCATGGGAAAAGATGTTGCCTACACAGGTTTGATGGAAGATAAAGAGGTGACTTGGATGCCTGCTATGGTCCTGAACAACGAGGTGGAACTGCAAATGTAACTGTAATTGTTAGTGACAGTAGGATATCATCACCTATTTTAGTAAGTATGATGTTGCAGTTGTCCTTAATCAGCCATCTCTAGATAAATTCGAACCTAAAGTAAAAGAAGATGGAATATTGATATATGATGGCAACGGAATAATCAACTCCTAAAAGAAAAGATATACAAATATATCGAATTGATGCAATGAAGAAGGCTAGAATTGAAGAATGCCAGTTTCTCAATATGATTGTATTAGGAGGAATGCTTACGGTTTGTCCTATTGTAAGTGTTCAAGGTTTAGAGAAGGCATTATTTAAAATCGCTTCCTGAGCGCCATCATCACCTTATTCCTTTGAACATGAAGGCGGTGAATGGTGGTCTTGAATCTCATTGAACAGCAATAAAAGCATATAAAGAATACTGTTTTAATAGAATTTGTATTCATCAGTTTATAAAAAGCATTGTTATCACTTAAAAAGCTATGTTCTTTTGGGTGTAATAGCAACATGCTTTTAAGTATAAATATACCTCAAGTTACAAATGAAGAGTAGGGGAATACGAGTAAGATAATGGAATGGAGTTCTTTAATAGGTAAGAATATAAATTAAAAACAGATATTTGATATTATCTATATATAATGGATATAGAAGAAAACTGGAAAATGTAATAATGCTTACATCTTCCAGTTTTTCTTTTTATTTTGTTTCTATTTCTTCTTGCATATCGATAAATTGCTTTTTGATCATCGAAGAACTCATATTGTAGAAAAGCAAGTTTTTGTGAAGGAATTACATGAACCCAAAGCCATATTTAAATTGCCATTTTCTTTTGATTGAGATGAGACCTTTGTTGATATATGGCAGCAACATAAGGATGTACAGGAAGAAAGAATTTCTAATACCAATCTTATTGACTAGTCGGTCAATTTTTACTCTAGTTGTTCTGTAACATAAACACTCGATCTAATTTTGCCTTTTTACCAAAAACAAGTGGGCATGTTTCTTCAACATTGACGTCCATTGCAGGTCGAACTCGTTGGCGAGTAATCCGCATTGCCGAACTTACTTAGTGGAAGAACGTTGTGACGTGCTCCATCTTTTTGCATGTTCTTACACATTCTTTCGTATAATAGTTGTCGATCTTCTGCTAAATGCATATCAATGAAGTCGATAACGATAATACCACCCATATCTCTAAGTCTTAATTGACGAGCAAGTTCGTCGGCAGCACCAAGGTTTACGTCTAGTGCATTGGCTTCTGACCACTTTCAGAGTGTGTTCTATTTCCACCTGTTAACATCTACCACATGTAGTGCTTCGGTATGTTCAATGATGAGGTAAGCCCCATGTTTATAATTAATTGTCTTACCGAAGCTAGATTTAATCTGTTTTGTGACATTGAAGTTATCAAAAATTGGCACCGAACCTGAGTACATTTTTACAATTGATTCTTTCTCAGGTGCTATGAGTCCGATGTAACTTTTTACTTCATTAAAGACTTCATTGTCATTAACATAAATATTTTCGAAAGAGGAGTTAAATAGGGTCTCTTAGTAGAGCTATTGTTCTTCCCGTCTCTTCATAGATGAGTTGAGGACGCTTTTTGTGTCTTCTGTACTTTGGTAATAGCAGCTTCCCAACGTTTGTTGAGGATTTTTAATTCAGCGTCTAATTCAGCAACTCGCTTGCCTTCTGCTACGGTTCTAACAATAACACCGCAGTTTTGTGGCTAATACTGTGGATAAGTTGTTTTAGTCTTGCACGTTCTTCGCCACCTTAATCTTTTGAAGAAACTGATACTTGGTTACTGAACGGAATTAAAACCAAATATCTTCCGGCAAAGCTAAGTTCTCCTGTTAATCGAGGACCTTTGGTAGATATTGGTTCTTTAACAATCTGAACTAATACCTCTTGTCCAACACTTAGAATATTTTGAATGCTGTTATCCTTTTTAATATCAGGTAACTTTGTTGCCTTCGAGAATGGGAATAAGCGTTTTCTATCGCTCTGTACTTGTTTTAAATACTTATCGTAAGAGTTAAATTGGCTTCCTAGTCAAGATAATGAAGAAAGGCATCGCGCTCATAACCCAAACTCAACAAAGCACGCATTGAGCCCAGGCATAAGCTTTTTACTTTAGCTAATGTAAACATTACCAACAGAAAAAGAAGCTAGAACGAGGCTCTGTTTGATACTCTACCAGGTTTTTGTCTTCAAGCAAAGCAATAGAGATCTCTTTCTCTTGTGCATCAATTATGATTTCACTTGTCATTCTTTTCTTCCTGCTTTAGTTTAGCACTGAAAGGGTATGTCAAAAATATTCTGATGAAATCTCTGACATACCCCTCTTCGATAGACGTTAGAGGGCAATTATTTGCTCTTATGTCTATTCTTTCTTAATCTCTTTTTACGTTTGTGAGTAGCCATCTTGTGGCTCTTTTTCTTTTTACCGTTTGGCATAATTGTATTGTTTTTAAAATTATTATTATGTTATTTTAATCTCTTAATCTTATATCCTTCGATGCAGATTGGATGATTATCCTTGTTTACTTTTTCAGCAAAAACTCTTTGCTGGTTTGAAACTGGGAAGTCATGTGCATCAATAGTCATAGTGGTATTCTTAAGAATATTGCGTGCAGTCTTTGCTGCTCTGTGCTTAATTATAAACCACCAAATCCTCGAAGATACGTTTTTCCTTTTTGTTGAGTAGGCTATCCTGGATAGTTCCCATCAAACTCTCAACAACAACTGCAACGTCTTTCTTTGTAAGCCTGTTGATAAGGCTATTTCATTAATGATATCCGCTTTTGTCATTTTATCTTTTTCTTTTTATATATCTTTTTCCTTATTCTCCAAATAAGGTGTGCAACATACGATTTTTCGATGTTATATGAAATTTATTATTACTCTCATAAATGCCTGTTAATCTTGCATTTTTACATCATTCTGTATCAGTATATTGGTATTTCTAACGAAAGATTCTTTTATCTTTTTGACATTTATTTTTAATCTTCTTTCTATCAATACCATTTGATATTCTTTCCGTTATTTTGTCCTAAAATATCCTATAATACTTCCTTTATTGTGCTTATTGATAGTTCTTAAGACATATTCTCCTGCTGGAATACCCTTTATGTTTACCTTGTTATCCTTTATACTCTTGTGTATAATGGAGTTCCTTGTAGTTTCAATAGCAACAAGTGATGAAATGTATAGCATATCTTGTGATAGTAGGACGCTATTTTCATTCGTATTGAGCCATAATAGGGGCGCTTTACAGTGTAAGTGCTATTCTTTTCTCTTGAATAGCATTGCTTTCGTTGCCATATCTGTCCATTGCTGTCACGGCATAGAATAGCTTATCATTATGAGGAATGGTGGTAGTCTCTTCTTTTAAGCGTGTTTGAACAAGGTTTCCAGGGTTATTGATGTCTCACAGGAACTTATTATCTGCATATATATTATATAATAGGTAGGGTGCATTACTGTTATCTTTTGCGCCACTCCATGATATTTTGCCATTAACCTTGTCTACATTTATAGTTTGAGGAGCACTTGGTGCTATACTATGACGCCATGTTATTGCGGGAATAAGAGCAGGATATCTATTATAATCGTTTGCCACGAAAGAATAGAGTCCTTTTTAAATTATCTGTAAAGAATTTACTTCTAAAGTAAGCATTGCCTAGATGATATTGTCTTAAAACATTGAGTTCTTGTGTAATTGTTTCAAGACTCCAATTCTTTTTCCTTTCGGATCCATAGTAAATACCTAGTCCTGGAGCGATAGTCTTGCCATAATTGTTCTCTACCCAGTCTATTGCAAAGGGATAAAATTGGTTTCCTTTTGAACACATCATAGGATATAACTCATCCATAAGATTGTCTTTCAACCATAGTTGAGCATCTTGACATACCTTGTGGTAGGCATTCCAACCATGACTCCAGTATCTACTAAGATCGTTAAACTTTCCAATAGAGCAACTCATCTTAACCCATGGCTTAAGTCCGTATACTTTGAGCTTATTGCTTTTGACAATGTTGGTGATATGGTTTCTTCCTGTTTCTAGAAACCTTTATATTCCATGTTTCAGGATAACGAATATAGTCTAAGTGAATTCCGTCGATATCGTATTTGTTTAGTTATTTCTCCGCAAATATCAGCGAGATATTGAGCAGTTTGAGGATTCTCCATATCCATAAAAACCTTCTTTCTCCAATCTTTTTCACTCAAAGAAGGATATCTATTGCGAAGATTTTTACAGCCTGCTTGATTCCATTTGCCGATAGGAATGGTTACAACCCATGCCTGAATTTCCATACCTCTTTTTATGACATTCTTCGATCGCAAATTCTAAAGCATCGTATCCTGGTGACTTGTTAGGTACACCTGACAAGCAACCGTCCCATGGTTCGTAATCCGAAGGGTATACAACAGTTCCTCTAATACGTGTTTGAATAAGACAGTATTGATGCCTGCTGCTTTAATTGGTCGAGTATTATTTGTAATTCTTTCTTTTGTTTGGTGATTGAAGCAGGACTTTGAGCATAACTATGGGGCCAATCTAATCCACCAATAGTGGTTAGCCATACTGCACGGACTTCTCTTTTAGGGGATAAACCCGATTGAAAGTTGAATAAAGAAGAATTGAAAGATGTTTGACCTTTTATTGAATGTATTGCAAATAATGCCAATATTAGAAATAGAATCTTTTCATTTGTATAAATATTTCACACACTTGTGTTTTTAATTTGTTGTTTTATAAACCGTTTGCAAAGATAGCATAATTATTAGAAATAGCTCTCATCACTTAGATAAAATATAGTTTTGAGTGGTTTAATTAAATCAAGCTTAAGCAGAAACAAATTGCATTTTTCTTGTCAAATTACTGCCAAATGTGTCTTTGGCATAGTTTTTGATAATTCAAGTTGCAAGAAAAATAATATAAGTAATAAATATAAATTTAATGATTATGAATATTAAACCATTGGAGACAGAGTGCTTGTACTACCTGCACAAGCTGAAGAAAAAGTAGGAGGAATCATTATTCCTGACACGGCAAAAGAGAAACCATTAAAGGGAAACGTTGTTGCTGTTGGCGAAGGAACAAAAAGATGAACCTATGATTTTGAAGGAAGTGATGAAGTTCTTTATGGAAAAAATATAGTGGTACAGAACTTGAATTAGAAGGAGTTAAATACCTTATAATGCGTCAAAGTGATGTATTGGCAGTTTTTAATAAATAAAAATACAGAACAACAATATAAATATTTATCATTATGGCTAAAGAAATTAAATTCAATATAGATGCACGTGACCTTTTTAAAAACGTGGTAGACCAACTTGCAGATGCTGTAAAAGTAACTTTAGGTCCTAAAGGTCGCAATGTAGTTATCGAGAAAAGTTTGGTGCTCCCACTTGTACTAAGGACGGAGTGAGCGTTGCAAAGGAGATAGAACTAGAGGATAAACTTTTGAAAAATACTGGTGCTCAACTTGTTGAAAAGCGTAGCAAGTAAGACTGGAGATGATGCTGGAGATGGAACAACAACTGCAACTATTTTGACTCAAGCAATTGTAACTGAAGGTTTAAAGAATGTAACTGCAGGTGCTAATCCAATGGATCTTAAGAGAGGTATTGATAAGGCTGTGAAGACAGTTGTTGATTATATTAAAACTAACTCTGAGCAAGTTGGAGACAATTATGATAAGATCGAGCAAGTTGCAACAGTGTCAGCGAATAACGATCCTGAAATAGGTAAGTTGCTTGCAGATGCAATGCGCAAGGTAAGTAAAGACGGAGTGATTACTATTGAAGAAAGTAAAAGCCGTGAAACTTACATTAACGTAGTTGAAGGTATGCAGTTTGACAGAGGTTATCTCTGGTTATTTCGTAACAGATTCTGAAAAATGGAGTGTGTTATGGACAATCCATACATTCTTATCTATGATAAAAAGATCAGTAACATTAAAGATTTCCTTCCAATTCTTCAGCCTGCAGCAGAAACAGGCAGACCTTTATTAGTGATTGCAGAGGACGTTGACAGTGAAGCTTTAACAACTTTGGTAGTAAAACCGCTTACGTGCTGGCTTGAAAAATTTGTGCAGTTAAGGCTCCAGGTTTTGGTGATCGTCGTAAAGCAATGCTTGAAGATATCGCTATTTTTAACAGGTGGAACTGTTATAGGTGAAGAGAAAGGATTGAGCTTGAGCAAGCAACTCTTGAAATGTTAGGTACTGCAGAAAAAGGTAACTATCGATAAAGAGAACACAACTATCGTAAATGGTGCAGGCTCAAAGGAAAGCATTCAAGATCGTGTTAACCAAATAAAGAATGAACTACCGTACAACAAGCTCTTATGATAAAGAGAAGTTGCAAGAAAGACTTGCTAAATTAGCAGGTGGTGTAGCTGTTCTTTATGTTGGTGCAAATAGCGAAGTAGAGATGAAAGAAAAAGAAAGATCGTGTTGATGACGCTTTCTACGCAACTCGTGCAGCTATTGAAGAAGGTGTAGTTGCTGGTGGTGGCTCTACTTATATTCATGCTCTTGATGCACTAAAAAGAACTTAAGGGAGATAATCAAGACGAACAAACAGGGTATCAACATCGTTGAGCGTGCAATTGAAGAACCATTGCGTCAGATTGTAGCTACGCAGGTGGAGAAGGTGCTGTTGTTGTTCAAAAGGTGCGTGAAGGTAAGAATGACTTCGGATATAACGCAAGAACAGGTGTCTATGAAGACCCTACGTAAAGCTGGAGTTATCGACCCTGCAAAGGTTTCTCGTGTGGCTTTAGAGAACGCAGCCTCAATTGCTGGAATGTTCTTAACAACAGAATGTATCATTGTTGATAAGCCAGAAGATAACGCAATGCCTGCAATGGGACAGCCAGGAATGGGCGGAATGATGTAAGAATAATTATTTCTAACATAGGAATGAGGGTGAAGCATTTATTGTTTCACCCTCTTTTTATGTCTTAAAATTCATCTTTTGATGTAAAATTGCTATCCTTTTGATTGATAATAGCAATTGTTTTATTGTCTAATAGCAGTCCTTTTATCATTGAAAAAACTATTCTTTTTATAGCATGATATTAATCCTTTTGTTATCAACTTGTTATTCTTGGGTTTTATCATAAATGAGTATATAAGGTATTATTTGTCAATTATTTATCTATGTCGTAAAAATGTATATTTTTGTTTGCATTTATTTCTTATATCTATTATTTTTGTAAAATCATAAAATAAAAACTGCTAAGTTCGAAATTACTACATACTAAACAACTATAAAATCAATCTATCACCATGCGTATATATTTATAATTATTTTTACCCTTTTATGTGTTGCAACTCTTGTTCTAAAATTGATAAGAAAAACGCAAAATGAGCCTAAAACAAGAGGTCAATGATGAAGCTCGTTACGAATTGTATTCAACACAAAACATATGGACCTTCTTAAAAACTTGACACAAGAACAGGAAGAATATGGCAAGTACAATATAGCCTTGAAGAAGGAAAAAGAGGCGAATGGGTATTGAACGACCAATCTTTAACTCAGAATAGTGAAGGTGAAAACGGACGTTTTGAACTTTATTCAACTAGCAATATCTATAATTTTATGTTGCTTGACCATTTTAATGGTAAGACCTATCAAGTGCAATGGAGCCAAAAGAAGAGGCTTCGTATGATCGTTCCTATAACTGATGCAGATAAGTTTTGCTAAGGCGACTCAATATAGAAACTCTTCCTACCTTTATTATAAATAATCAAAACTAACCTTTTTGAAATATGGATGATAGTCGATTATCATCAAATGGTGCTATCCAACACCTTGTAGTTATTAGTTGCACTTCGCATACCTATTCTTTTTATCTTTAAAAGTATAGATATAAGGCGATATGGTTTCTATTTTTGCATCCCGAAAACAACTCTTCTACGGCTCGTTTTTATGGTTTGTGCTTACTTTTCAGTGACTTTAGTTTATGCTCAATCAAAAGATCGACTGGGTAAAAAGACTGTGAAGAGTTTGTAAATATAAATATGTTAGAGCACGAAGCTGCACAAGAGTTATATGATGTTTTAAGTGAGCATGCTGATAATAAAATGAGTATCAACTCTATAACAAAAAGAAGAGTTAGAGGCTTTTTAACCTTTTGTTCTAGCGAACAAATAGAGGCATTGTTGAGTATGTTTGTAGGTATAAACCATTAAAAACACTTTCCGAATTGGTTTTTGGTTGAGCCCTTAGACGCTGTAAGTCGAAATCTTTACTCATTTCTTAACCCTTGATGCCATTCAAGCAGAAACTTTTCCTGGGTTTGAAACAGCCTTTAAGTATGGACGTTCAACTTTATGGCTATGGCAAAAATGCCTTTTAGAAAAGCAAAACCTCAGCAGAAATAGATACTTAGGCTATGCCCTTAAAACATCAATTACGTTATAAGTTTCAGTTTTTCAGATTACTTAAAAGATAGGGTTTTACGGCTTCTCAAGATATGGGAGAACCATTCTTTCAATATAAAAACAAAGATGGATACGATTTACTCTTATTATCTTGCATTGCAGCGAGTTGGTATTATTACAAATGGTGATAGGGCGGTATCGTTTAAAAACAGGAATGGGACTTGTTATCAATAATGATTTCAACTTTGGAAAACAAATATCACTAGCAAGTATCGATAAAGTAAATACCAACATACGAGGCCATTCTTCGGCTTCTTCTGCTAATTTTATGCAAGGTATGGTTGCTACTTTAAGTTGGTCGAAATGTTTTGAAACAACATTATGGACATCTTATAGGGCTATTGATGCAACTTTAACCAAAGACAAAGAGTCTATTGTAACCCTTTTTAAAAACAGGTTTGCATCGAACAGAAAGTGAGATGGATAGAAAAATAATGCTTGCCAATGGGCGGAGGATTGAGATTGGTTGGAAGCGAAATGATTTGGACTTGGATTAACAACGGCATTCACAGGATTTAGTAAACCCTCTTCTTCCTAATAAAAACAAATATACAAACAGTTCTATCCTGAAGGTTCCACCTTTTTATAATATAGGAGTAGATTATAGCTATTTGAGTAGGCGAGTAGTGGTACATGGTGAAACTGCAATGAACGATCAAAAAGCCTTTTGCAACTATTAACTCAATCAATTACCAGTTAACAAGTTTATTGAAGCTAACCTTGCTTCAAAGATGGTATAGATATCGATACTATTCCCTTTTTAGGTAGTGCTTTTTAATGAAGGAAGACATCTACAAAATGAAAGTGGTTTGTTTTTAGGGGCTTTATAATCCCATTCAATCTTTATCTATAACGGGTTATGTAGATTTTTGCTTATTTTCCATGGCCCAAATACCAAATATCAGAAGCTTCTTGGGCAGTTGAGCCATTTATAAGTGTAAAGTGGCAACAAAAAGTTGGAGCTACTTTATTGCGTTATAAATGTAAAGTGCGACCGAAAAGAAGATAAGAAGAATGAGCTAATAGCTAATGAAATTGTTCATAAAACTCGCTTTTTCTTTGGGATATGATGGAACTAAATAGAGCACAAACAAATGTAGATGTTGTTTATCATCATTTTTAGAGAATAGTTTAGGGTGGAGATTGGAAACAAAGTGGATTCTTTAAAACCAATACTTGTAATATCTTTGGAACTATTTCTTATTACAATACCGATGATTATGATAGTAGGATATATGCTTATGAGCGTGGCCTTCTTTTATCAATTTTCTTTTCCTATGTTCTATGGAAAAAGGTTTTCACTATGCATCAGGTAATCGTTGGGATATCAATAATAGTTTAATGTTCATTGCAAAAATAAGTGGTTCTTTCTATCATCATAATAAGAAAATCAATAGAAAAAGATGCTGTCAAATGTGAAAGAATCTAAGAATTATGTAGAGATGCAATTGCGTTGGAAGTTCTGATAATAATCCATTTCGTTTTAATTATTTTCAACTAAAGATGTAATTATGTTGGATATAATTGCTTGTTATCTGTATACTTTTGTAGTGCCAATAAAACAAATGCAGATGAAACTCGCAGTAATGACCCATTCTACATTCTTTGTAGAAGAAGATAAAAATACTTACAACTCTCTTTAATGAGGGTATGGAGAATTTACATCTTTGTAAATGGGAAAGCATCTCCAATTTATTCAGAAAGATTACTTTCTTTATTGAATGAGGATAATAGAAAAGAACAACCGTTCATGATAATTTTTATTTAAAGAATGAGTTTGAACTCGGGGGAATACATCTTGACACTATTGACACACCAATACCAGAAGGATATAAGGAAAAGTTAGTAGAACATGTGGTGATCTTTCGTTATTAAAAGACACTGTAAAGATTTCTAAATATGTGTTTTTCTCAAACTTCCTTTGCCTAAACAAGAGAATTCAGATACTAAAACATACTCTTTAGACCTTTTAGAAAAAGGCTGCAAAGAGTGGTTATATAAATAAAAATGTGTACGCAATGGGCAATATTAATCTAGAAACCATACCTGTTGCGAAGGCATTAGGCTTTGGAGGAGTTGTGTTGGTGAAGATCTTTGGAATAGATTTGATATTCAAAACCAAACCGATTACAGAGATTTAATTCATCATTTCCAAAAAGATAAAAAGAGCCATAGGGTTAATAAGTAACAAATAAATTCAGAATAATTATATATCGATTCTTATTTCTAAAAATATTAAGATGATGAGTGAAAATAACTCTTTTTAGTTTTCTCGGGCACTAGTTCGAGATATCTTGCAGAGAAAATCTGTAAAAGTTTAAATTGTCCTTTGGGTAATTTAGTCGTTACTCGCTTCTCAGATGGTGAGTTTGCGGTATCTTATGAGGAGTCTATTCGTGGACGAGATGTATTCTTGGTACAGAGTACTTTCCCAATTCAGACAACTTGATGGAGCTTTTGCTCATGATAGATGCAGCAAAACGTGCGTCAGCTCGTAACATTATTGCTGTTATTCCTTACTTTTGGTTGGGCACGTCAAGATAGAAAAGATAAGCCTAGAGTTAGTATCGGAGCAAAACTTATTGCTGACCTTTTAATGGTTGCTGGTATCGATCGTCTTATAACAATGGACCTTCATGCAGACCAAATTCAAGGTTTCTTCGATGTTCCTGCAGACCACCTTTATGCTTCTGGAGTTATTTTGCCTTATCTTCAAAGCTCAAAATTAGATAATCTAGTTATTGCTAGTCCTGACGTTGGTGGTAGTAAGCGTGCTAATACTTATGCAAAATACTTAGGATGTCCACTTGTTTTGTGTAACAAGACACGTGCTCGTGCTAATGTTGTAGACACAATGCAGATTATTGGTGATGTTGTAGGAAAGAATGTTGTTATTGTTGACGACATGGTTGATACAGCAGGAACAATTGCAAAAGGCTGCAGATATTATGAAAGAGGCTGGAGCATTGAGCGTACGTGCATATGCTTCGCACTGTGTAATGAGTGGTCCTGCAACAGAAAGAGTAAATGCTTCTGCCTTAGAAGAAATTGTTTTCACAGATTCTATTCCCCTATAGTAAGGATAGTTCAAAGGTAAAACAACTTTCAGTTGCTGATATGTTTGCAGAAACAATACGCAGAGTTGTTTCTAATGAAAGTATTTCTTCACAATATTTAGTGTAATAGTATGAAAAATGAAGTATTTATTCTTTGCAATAATTGCATCGGTTTGTTTAGTAGCTTGTAAGAAGAAAGAAGCGAAACCTGTAGTTGCTTCAACTGAAGAAGTCAGCGATTCAACAAACAATGTACCCGCTGTTGAGATGATAAAAGATTTTACTATGACTAGTGTTGATGGTAAAAAGATATCATTAAAAGACGAAGTTGCAGCACGAAATCACAATTGAGACTTTTTGGGCAAGCTGGTGCGGACCTTGTATGCACGAAGTTCCTAACCTGGTTAGTTATATAACAAATACAAAGACAGTGGACTTGGTATCGTTGGCATTTCTTTAGATGAAGATGAAGATAGCTGGAAGAGTGCAATTGAAGAAAATAAAATGTCGTGGACACAACTTTCTGACCTTCAAGGATGGGATAATGCTGCCGCAAGATTATATGGAGTAGAATCTATTCCACATATCTTAGTAGTTAATAAGAAAGGTGAGATTATCATAAAAGATCTTAGAGGAGAGGAGCTTAAGAGTTGTATCGAAGATCAACAATTCTGTGGAAACTAAATACTTTATATAAAGATAAATTTAATCCCGATGCTATATAATTAAAATAGTATCGGGATTTTTGTTTATTTAAACTAAGTAGCTGGGATAATATTGACTTATGCATCTTTACACTACGTCCTGTAAGTTCCTTTTGTTATTCTTAGCCTCTTCTCCTTTTTAGATTATGACTTTCAAGATAGTTCTTAAGTATTAGTGTTTTCTCTTTAAAGTCAAAAATCTTTAGATAGCTTACCAATCAAAGTTCTTAATGGAAGATTTCTAAAATATGGATTCTCATCTCCTATACCAACTCTTGAAGAATACATTAGATAACTTTTATCTCTAAGATCTTCTTTTTTATCTGCTAAGAAAAGTGCTTTGCTTATTCTCGATAAAAGGAAAAATAGCACTCATTGTGAAACCTCCTTTTCTTTTTATTTTTCAAAGAAACTGGGATCGATGATGTTGAGTTTCTGATTAATCAGCTGTACAAAGTGAGTTAAAACGTTATTAGGACCGAAAAGCATTGTGCCGTCTTCGAATCTTGCACTGCGAATAAGTGCACTATAAAAATAATTATCAGAGTTGGAAAGAACAATTCCATGCATACTCTATTATCCATCTTATATTTACTTGTTGCATCTTTTTCCGAGTCGATGAACATATAATTGACCAAAATGATTCTTTTTGAATTTCGTTTAAATGAACATAACAATCTTCAAAGACTTGAGGTTTAAAATAATAGTTTTCGATCTCGATAGGATAGCATTTTATGCCTTCAATCTCTATCATATAATTGTTTTAATATTAGTTTAGATGCTTCATTTAAACAACTTATTATAAGATCTTTATTATCAGAATCTTTTATGTTATCTAATAATTCATTAATTGGCATATAAAATTCTCCTTATTTTTAAATCTAATATTGAAAGATATAATCGAGAAAAACAACCATATTTACGATGTAATCTTTTCCTGTATTACTTGAAATAATAGCCAAGTATGGTAGTAAAAGACCAATAAAATCAAAAATATGATCTATATTTTAAACTAAAAAGCATTTGCTAAAACTTTTTCTTTTTGTGGAGTTAAATGTAGAAGAGAATTCTTTTGTGAATGAATATCATCAATGGGGAGAATGAAAAATGCAACTAGACTTTTAAAAATTTTGTTGTTAATATATTTTTTGTTACCTTTTGCCACCTAGTAAATTAACGATAAAAACAATATTAAGTATATGAGTAAGATATTTTGCAGAATATTCTGGTCTGGATTTAACAAAGACCAATAATGAAACTATTAGCTGCATGGCAGTCTAAAGACATCTTCCATCGCTCAATAGAAGAACGTGAAGGTTGTCCAGAATTTGTGTTCTTTGAAGGTCCACCCTCTGCAAATGGTCACCCAGGTATACACCATGTTCTAGCAAGAGCAATTAAAAGATACCTTTAACCGTTATAAAACGATGAAAAGGTTTTCAGGTTCATCGTAAGGCGAGTTGGGACACACGGTCTTCCTGTTGAGCTTGGTAGTAGAAAGAGCTAGGTATTATAAAGAAGGATATCGATAATAAAGCATCTGATAAGTATATTTCTGTAGAAGAGTATAACCACAAATGCCGTGAAAATGTAATGAAATTTACAGAAGAATGGCGTGAGTTGACAGAGAAGATGGGTTATTTTGTGAGACCTAGAGCATCCTATATCACATACGAAAAATAAGTATATTGAAACTCTTTGGTGGCATCCCAAAAGCAATTCTATACAAAGGATATCTATAAAGGTTATACTATTCAGCCTTATTCACCAGGTGCTGGAACTGGATTGTCTGAGTCATGAGTTGAATCAACCTGGCTGTTATAGAATGTAAAAGATACAGTTGTAACTGCATTATTTGAGGTCGCAGAACCAAAGAGCTGAATGGACAGAGTGGGGGAACTCCATACTTTATGGCGTGGACAACAACACCTTGGACTCTTCCTTCTAATACCAGCTTTGTTGTTGGACCAAACATTGACTGTGCAGTTCAAACATACAATCCATATAACACTAACCTGTAACTCTTAGTATTGGCAGAATCTCGTTTAAATGCTTTATCTAAGTGCAGAAGGAAAGGAGCCTTCTGAAACGAATATAAGCAAAGACAGATAGTCTTCCTTATAAAGTAATTGGTAGTTATAAGGGTAGTGAACTTATAGCTACATTATCATCAATTAATGCCATGGGTGAAAACCGTACCACTGCAATAATAATGCAGAGTTTATTACTCGTTTTGCCAGAAAGCTCATCCTGAAAATGTATTTACATCCTGAAAATGGAAAAAGAACGCTTTTGTTGAAATGTCTCCAAGAAGATTCGATGTTATTCCAGGAGAATGTAACAACAGAAGATGGTGCCGTATTGTATTATATTGCAAAATACCTGTGGAGCTGATGATGCTAAGGTTGCAAACGATGCGGGCATTCCTCCTGTTATCTTTAATCAATAAGAAGGCGAAACACGTCCTATGGTTTGATCTACAAGGTAAATATTATACTGTAGATGAACTAGGGATAACTTCGTTGTAAAATGTGTTGAGTGCTTATCAACATCATGCTGGAGACTATGTGAAAGAACGCTTATGCTCCAGAATTTAACGTAAACGGATATGATGAGAAAGCTGCTACTGCAGAAGATCTCAACTTGATTACAGCTCTCGAAATGAAGGCAGAAGGAACTATCGTTCAAAAATAGAGAAACATGTACAACTATCCTCGTGGCTGGCGTACTGACAAGCCAGTTCTTTATTATCCTACTGATAGTTGGTTTATAAAGTACAGCTAAGAAAGGCTAGAATGATTTGAATTGAACAAGACAATTAACTCGCAACCTGAATCAACTGGTACAGGAAGATTCGGTAATTGGCTTGAAAATCTAAACGACTGGAACTTATCTCGTTCTCGTTTCTGGGGTACACCACTACCTATATGGAAAGATGAAGATGGTGAAGAAAAAGTGTATGTGGCTCGTTAGAAGAGTTGTATAATGAGGTTGAAGAGGCTGTAAAAGCAGGCTATGTCTTCAAACCCATTGAAAGATAATAGCTTTGTTCCTGGAGATTACTCAAAAGAGAATTACGATAAGGTAGATCTTCATCGTCATATGTTGATAATATCGTTCTTGTTAGTAGCAAAGGAAAGGGTAATGACCACAGAAACCGACCTCGCAGACGTTGGTTTGACTCTGGTGCTATACCCTTATGCACAGGTGCATTATCCTTTTTGAAAATAAGGATTTGATAGATAAAGGTCTTGCTTTCCGCAGACTTTCATCAATGAAGGTGTAGACCAAACACGTGGTTGGTTCTTCTCTCTACATGCAACCATGATATTTGATAGTGTTGCCTTTAAGAACGTTATTTCAACAGGTCTTGTACTTGACTCTAAGGGTAATAAGATGAGCAAGCACGTTGGTAATGTGGTGAATCCATTTGATATGATAGAAAAGTATGGAGCAGATTCTGTACGTTTCTACGATGATCAATAGTGAACCATGGATAATCTTAAGTTTGATAAAGAAGGAGTAGATGAAGTTCGTCGTAAATTCTTGCACTTTATATAACACTTATTCATTCTTTTGCTCTTTATGCCAATGTAGATGGATTCTCATTTGCAGAAAAAGTTCCATTGAATGAGCGTCCAGAGATTGATAGATGGATATTATCTTGCTTACACACATTGATTCGCAATGTAGATAAGAACTTTTCTGAATATAGTCCTACTAAAAGCAGGTCGTTTGATTGATGCTTTTGTGAATGATGATTTATCAAAACTGGTATGTAGATTGAACAGAAAACGTTTTGGGGTAAGAAATGAGTACATGACTAAGTGCTTATCAAACTCTTTACACATGTTTGGAAACCATTTCAGAATTATTAGCGCCATTTGCACCCATTCTTTGCAGATAGATTATATTGTGACTTAATGTCATACAACACATCGTGAAACATTCGATTCTGTACATAGCACATTATCCAGAGGCTGAAAGAAGATATATTGATCACGATCTTGAAGAGCGAATGAGTATTGTCAAAGATAACATCAATGATATTAGCTCTTAGAAGAAAGGTAAATATCAAGTGCGTCAGCCACTTCAGCAAATAATGGTGCCTGCAGTTGATGATGAACAACGCAAACATATCGAAGAGGCAATTGCAGAGCTTGTTAAGAACAAGTGAATGATAAAACTAAACTTCATCGAAGGTGATGGCATTTTAGTGAAGAAAATAAATGTAACTTCCGTACTCTTGGTAAGAAATAGTGTAAGTTAATGAAGAAATTGCTAATAAAGTGAATACTCTAACACAAGAAGATATTCTTGAAATGAGGCGTAGCTTGAAAGAAAAGCAAACTATGTTTCTTGGAGTTATTGCTGAACAAGAGGTAATTCCTAGAAGGAAAAGAAGATGTTGAAATCATTAACGAAGACATTCCAGGATGGTTGGTTGCAAACAGAAGGTAACGTAACAGTGCACGCAGGTTGAATTAACTGAAGAGTTATTATTACAAGAAGCTTTTGGCTCTCGTGAGTTGATTAATCGTGTTCAAAATAATGCGTAGATGGCGGTCTAGAAATAACTGATCGATATTGATGATATCTTGGTTTGCAGAATGTGAGAAAGGAAGCTGGCTGCAATTGAGGCATTATGGAGAATATATCCAAGGAGGTCAAGTGTTGCAGATAATATCACAATTGCGGCTAATGACGGTGAAGAAGTTGATTTTGATGACTTTAAACTTAATATAAAGATCCAGAAAGTATAGCGGAAAGTAATTTAGAAATTTTAAAACAAGGATTAATCTGTACTGTAAAACTCAGTATAGTGATGAGAATTGGAAGAAATTCCGCACTATAATCAATGAAAAGGTGCTATTGCTACGTCAGAGTGTGATGAAGATGAGTTAGACAATTAATGAATGCAGATAGTAATGATGTTGATGATGCATCTCAAAATACAAAGCTTTAGAAGAGTACAACTCAATCTAAAGAAGAATTGGGTTGAGATGGCGAATCGACAGAATAAGTTTATTCAGGGATTAGGGCAGCTTTGTTCGCATTAAAGAATCACGAACTTATGGTATAGATAGAATCACTGTTGAGCTAATTCCAAAAAGAGCAACACGTGCAGTGCCTCATGCTACTTTGGTGTAGCATCAAAGCAAATGAGACGCTATTGAAGCACAAAGGTGAAAGAATATTTTAAAGAATATCACGAGTTACGATTAGTATGGACTCATTTGTTTTGGCCATACTAATCGTTGATCAAATATAAGTTTGAGGTTAAATCTACGATTGTCTTTAGGTGAGTCAAATCCCCATTACGTCGTTGGTTTAAGATTACATTTATTACAGATAATAACGCTTATGGCGCCGCAAGCGTTCATCGATAAGATTAGTACTCGGCATTTTAGACTTATTTGTTGCATCACCGCAATAGAATTATGTGTTGTAAAAATAACGAAAACAACTCATCGCAAAGGTTATGTCGCTTGTCTCGCTATTAGTATTGGCAGGAGCTAGCGCAACATGATGAATTCGAATGTTTTATGGTTTTGATCTTTAACGCATCTACTCCTTGATGTCTCAGGCTCGTTCCTTTTGGACAGGTTATGCTGATAGTTTTCTAGAAGGGAAGAAGTTTCGTAGACATGTTCTAGCCTGCTTTAATACCATTTCTTTGGCCTGAATGGGACTTTCCAGTGTGAGGACATGAATTTATATTCTTCTCGCCTGTGTTTAGCTTTTGCAGATGCACGGCAATTAGCTGTGGAGTGGTTCTGCTCATCCTTTTATAGAAAGAGATGGAAGGCTTAGCCTGTAATTTCTTCTCAAAGAAATCAAAGAAAGAAGAAAATTAAAGTAGAAGTATTAGTTCGTTTTATTGTGTGTTTTGATCACTAGAATGTAATGGGTATTTATGAGAGACATCTTGCATTGCTACAGATAATGAGTATATCTACTTCAATCTTGACTTTGTGGCATGCAAACCAGGTCGTACCTAATCACGTTATATTCAACCTGCAGAGCTTGGAGATATTCTCTATGAATATCACTTGTGCAGAAGAGTACGTCGCTTTACGAGCTGACCGCTGCTTATTATTATAAAGAATAATAGATTCTAAGAGAAGCATAACGTCACTTCTGCCGATTTTGATTTCATCAATGGTGTATCTCTTCGTCATGCAGATGAATTAGATGTACGAACGCACCTTTCAGAACGATTTCTCTGCAGAAGCAAAGCCAGTGGCTCCGCAATTTGGAGACCTTGCTAATTCTGCATTTAATAGATGCCAATGGAGATACAACTAACGTGTGGCAGGCAGACAGTGGTGGTCCGCATATGCCTTACCGATCTCTGTGCTTTCGCATAAAGTGAGTTCCATTTACCTACCATAAAGGCGATAAAGCTTGGCCGCTTGCGCGATTGAAACTGGTTGTTTATCAAGATGGGTGCGTGATGGTGTGTGTGATGTCGTTACATACAATAATGATAGTGTTGCATCACAAACAGTTCAGACATGAGCTCCATCAAGCTCGTATTCAATGGAGTTTAGATGATAATTAATAAGTATGGTATTAAAGAGTATAAAGGAGTTCTTTCTTTTTGGGTAATGGTTCAGAAATGCTTTATAGCTTCAACAACTTTTGCGATTAATGGCATTGAGGAATATCCATTTAATACGTAGCTGCATCAGAATAGAAAACCCTACAAAGAGGAGCACAGAGGAAGACAAAGGAACTCGCTTGCCATTAGAAAGAAAGAGTAGTAGGTTACCCACACAATTTGCATCTATTGTATTTAAATATGGAGATGTCCAGTCTTGTGCCATAATATAATATTCTTTGTATTTTATTCTATTACTTTTATTTCTTAAGGGTGTTATCTTTCTTTATTTGCGCACACTCTTAGAATAGAAACTGAAAAGACTTATTTGAAATATTAGATATATTGTGGTTTTCAAATTAAAAACCTTTTATATGTTGAAAATTATTACTATTATCAGCTTTCTTGAGGCTTAGTAGATATGGCTAATGTACCTGCACTAACTGATTGTTGGAGAAAGAAAAGCAAGTGCCGATGGGTCTAGCAATTTGTACCTATAATGCCGATGATTATGAAGCATGTTTATCAATTTGTACCATTGTCCTGCAGGCACTCATCCTAAAGGAACCGTGCGAAAAATATTCAACTGGGATACTAATAAATATCAAGGAGTTGATTCCTGAGCTCCTCAAACCTATAATATTGTGCTAATAATATTAACTGAGTTTCAGGTTTCCTATTGCAGAAACAACGTATGGTGGAAGAAGAGAAGAGATGGAAGACTCAACGAGTATTCTCGACTAGCTCTCGTATCTATTTAGCTCTTCAACGTTCCAAAACTGCTCGTAGACAATTCAGATGGCATATCACTCTTGCACAAACTTGCAGATACAATAGTGGTGGAGAAACCTTTACAATATGCGATCTAACGAGGCTTGGATTATATGGAGATGATGGAGTGAGGACGGCTCTAAAGGCGTAGTATGGGTGGCTTTGCGTGTACCCGATGATGCTATATGTGCCCATGCCAATCAAAGTAGAATAACCAAGTTCAATATGAACGATAAAGCTAATGTGCTTTATTCTGAGGATGTTGTTTCTTTTGCACGTTCAAAGGGTTGGTTTACCGGAAAAAGTCTAAAGGATTTCTCATGGCGTGATACTTATGCAGAAACCAACTTTTGGGAGGTCGTCGCTTCTGTGATGCTCGTGTGTGGAGTTTCTTTCAATCACTTTGCAAACGATTTTTGATAAATATCTTCCTTGGGCTGCAGGAAAGGATAGATGCTGAAGATATGCCTTTATGGATTATCCTAATAAAAGGTTAGCGATGCAGAATGCGTAATGGCTTGTATGCGTGATCGTGATAGAAACATATACACCACTTGCGTTAGATTCTTCGAGTGTAGGAGGCGGTGTTTTGGGAGATGCCTTATCGTCCAACACCCTGCGTTTTCAAGGTAGATGGAAGAATTATTTTAACGAACGTCCTGTTTCTACTCAACAAACAACTTTCTCTTACGTTGCTCAATTGCGTTCATGGTTGCCTCAGAGAGGTTGGAGGAGTGTTGTGGTTTGGTAATGATGATGGTAATGGTGGCATATACTCCTATTTATTGCGGTAACACAACACAGCCTCAAATGTTATAGCACACCTGGAGCCGATGCTGTAACATTCTCTGATAAAGAAATGCATTTTGGGTGTGTAATTGGGTGTCAAACATGGTTTATCCACGCTATAATCAGATGTTCCCAACTTTGAAAGAGGTGAGAGACAGTTGAAGAATAGCTATGTTTTGCTAATCAATTGCTATTGAAAAGCAAGCAGTTGCATTATACAATCACAGATAGCAAAGGCGATTAGCTTGTTGAATCAATATAGTAACGATAAAGCACAACAGATATTGCACCATTGGAAAAGACCTCGCTAGTTCGTCTAATTGTGAAATTTAACGATATGACAGTTAGCCTGAAAAGAATGGAGTGTTGTAAGAACCTCCAGAAGGAACAGGTGCTGCGGTTAAACGTCCAGGCGTTAAATGCCTTTGCACAAACTTGTAAAAGAAACAGGCGACAAGTATGGTGTCCAGCAGAATAATTAAAGTGCATTTATTTTGTTGCTGTGATAGAGTGGTGGTGACATCAGAATAAAGGAACATTGAGTTATGCTTCTACTGAGAAAAATAGATAAATAGCTCAATGTTTTATTTTATGCTGAAAAATATTCTGTAGTTTTGGCAGGTTTTTATAAAATATATGTATCTTTGCATCACCATTTAAGAAAGCACTTCGATATAGTGGTGTTATAATGGTGGATTCATCTAACGTTGGGATACAAGATTCTCAATCTTGGCATGAGGTTCGATTCCCCTATCCACCAAAATGCTCAACAAGAATTTACTTCTAGTTGAGCTTTTTCTTTATGAATAGCGAACTCAATGGAGATAAATTTTAAATCTATCTTTTTACTGATTAAAAGCAGTGTTTTGTGGTCTAATATACTGCTTTTGCTAACTAAATGCTATGCTTTTATAATAATGTTTCAATCTATTCAAATAAGAAGAAAAGAAAAGCATAACAAAGATGTTGCTTTTGTTATGCTTTTTATCTGTAAAGTCTTTAACTAGAAATGTAGATATGATTATGAGTGAATGTTGAAGTAGTTCGTGTTCAGAAATATTCTATCTTTATAGTTTTTATACAATGATTGCAGACCCTCAACGTTAAGTTTTAATTGACTTGGGTTGGCTCTTGAGAGAATAAACCGAATATAGTACTACGCTTCCACTCATTGCTGCATATTCAGCACCATTTAAGTGAGAGTTGTTCTTTGATGTCTTTCAGCTCAGGATTCATTTTGAAAATTGGAGCCTCAAAAGTCATTAATAAGTAGCTCTTCCGTTCTTTAACTGGTTTTTCAATAATATCTCTACAGTTCATTGCGAGGCTTTTGAGGGTAATCATACCAAAGCTCCTTTTGAGTGAATATAGATACCAAGGGCTTAAACTGCAACGATATAATATTGGGATAGTTTTTCTTTTTAAAGATGGAATTGGTGTTAATTTGCTCTCCAATTCCCTCTGCGTAGGCAGGCAAACGTTGATAAAGAAAGGGCAATCGGCGCCTAATTTAACTGCATACTCTTCTAATTGAGAACTTGTTAGTTGTAATTCGCAATAGTCATTAATGAGCTTTAGCATGAAAGCTGCATCGCTAGAGCCTCCTCCCATACCCGCTTGAGCTGGTATTTCTTTGTGAAGATGAATGTGAAGTCGTGGTAGTTGAAAATCTTTACCCAAAGAAGTTTATATGCCTTTACTAAAGATTTTCTTGCTCATCTTCATTGAACGACATTCCTGTTACTTTTAAATCGCAATTGAAAGGGAGTAGGAAGTTGTTGTCAATTGCGTACACCTCGAGTGCATCATGAAGAGGAATGGGGTAGAATACTGTTTCCAAATTGTGATAACCATCAAGTCGTTTCGACACAATGTTTAGTCCTAAATTAATCTTGGCACATGGAAATATCGTCATATTATTATCTTCTTCTTTAAAATATATAGGGACATAGAATCTAAAAAGTCCCTATGTCCCTTTAATATAATATTATCAATTCTTTATATTAATCTCTTTTAAGAGCTTCAATATGCTTAGCATAAGCGTCCCAGTCAGTTATTTTTATGTCTTGCAACGCTACTTTCGATAGCTGCTTTCGCAACTGCCATACTACTTTAACGAGTAATCATTGAGTCAACTGGTTTAGGAATGAATATTTGAGCACCAAACTTTAAGTCGCTAACGTTATATGCTGCTTTTACTTCTGCAGGTACTTCTTCTTTTGCAAGTGCTGCAATTGCATAAGCTGCAGCCTGCTTCATTTCCTCATTAATTGCAGTAGCTATGAACATCTAGTGCGCCTCTAAAAATATAAGGAAACCAAGTACGTTATTGATTTGGTTGGGATAATCAGATCTACCTGTAGCCATTAATACGTCAGGACGACATTCTGTAGCAGCTTCGTATGTTATTTCAGGGTTAGGATTAGCCAAAGCAAATACAATTGGATGTTCATTCATTGATAGAATCATCTCTTGTGACACTACATCTGCTTTAGAAACACCTAAGAATACGTCTGCCCCTTTCATTGCATCAGCAAGATTTTTATCTCAGTTCTGCTACTAGCAAAGAATTTCTTTTGTTCATTTAAGTCTGTTCTATCGGTAGTTATTGCACTTTTAGAATCTAACATATAAGAGATCTTTCTTAACGCCGAGAGAGAGATAGTTTTGCTGTTGAAATGGCAGCCGCTCCAGCTCCGTTAATAACAACTGAACTTTATCAATTTGTTTTATTAGCTACCTCAAGTGCATTAATAAGACCTGCACCACTAATAATTTGCGGTACCATGTTGGTCATCGTGCATTACAGGAATATCAGATTCTTTTTCAATCTCTCTTCTATATAAAAACATTCAGGTGCTTTAATATCTTCAAGATTAATCCACTCCAAAGGTGCAAGCAATGTGTTCTACAGTCTCACAGAACTTCTGGATCTTTTCATCAACCTCAATATCGAATACATCAACGCCTCCATAAATCTTAAAGTAGTCCTTTACCTTCCATTACGGGTTTTCCGCTCATTGCTCAATATCTCCTAGGCCCCAAAACTGCAGTGCCATTAGAAATAACGGCACAAGGTTACCTTTATTGGTGTATTGACATCGTTAGGATTTTGTTGTATTTCTAAACAGGATAAGCAACGCCAGGCGAATAAAGCTAAACTTAAATCGCTTTTGTGTGCTATAAGGCTGTTGGCTTTATCTCGATCTTTCCTGGACGGCCTTCATTATGATAGCGAAGAGCCGCTTCTTTTTACTTTTGTCATAATCTTTGAAAACTTTAATAAGTTGGATAATCCAACTGACAAAGATACTATGAAATAAGGCCGTTTTAGATGTTTTTATATTTCCTTTGTGCCGAAAAACATTTTAATGAATAGATTGTATAGTGAACGATTACGAAACGAACTGAGAAAAAGAATTTTAGAATATTCTGAGAAAGAATTCTATGCAAATGGAGTGAAACAAGTAAAGATGGATAACATTACAAACTATCTTTCTATTTCTAAACGCTACACTCTATGAGATCTATCCGACTAAGGAAGATTTGTTGTTGGAGTGCTTAAAAAGCATGATACAGCATATGAATCAAGAATTGAGCAATACATAGAAGAATCTAATCCAAAATGCAATTGAAATCATAATCTTCTCTTATAAGATGAAGTTAGAGCATTTTTGCAACTCAATCCTTTATTCTTAGAAGAACTTTTGTAAATACAAACGAGTTCTAAGTTATTTTGATGCGAGAGATAAAGAGCGTGATACTGACTTTTAATTGGCTGTTTACTCGTGGAGTAGAAGAAGGTAGAAAGGATCTGAATTCAAAGATTATCTCCAAAATATGTTTACTGTTTCATTGAAAAGAAGCTTAGATAATGAGGTTATACAAAGAATTTGGAATGGAATATCTTTTTCATGATATTGTTTTCACACTGACTCGAGGAATTTGTACCATTAAAGGTATCGAAACAATAGACCAACTTTTAAATTAATAAAAGCTGGTCTATTTTCTTTTGTACTGATATTAATATGCAAAAGTAAATGGATTAGCAGGCGACTAACTTGTTTTACACCTTTAATTGTTTTTATTTTCTTTATTAAACTATCTAGTTTTATTGTGTCTTGAAGCAATATTGTTAAAATTACTCTGTGAACAGTCCGTCGTGATTCGATGTTGATTGAACGTAAAAGTAATTTTATCTTCTTTTGAAATAATACTAGTAATATGTTGATTATCGCAATATCGTCATTTCCAACAATACGCATTATAGTGCTATATTGTGAGTTCCTTTACCACCCAGCGTGCTCTCTACACACGATAGCCAAATCTTCGGCGTAGTTCTGCACTATTAGGACAGTCGCAACGGTGAATTTTTATACCGCCATTAACGGTTACAAAGCCGAAAACATCATCGCCACAAATAGGGTGACAACATTTTGCTAGAGAGAAATCAATACCCTTTAAGTTTTTATCTATAACTAGAATATCATCGCTTTCTTTTGTTTTCTCATTAGGGTTATCGAGTTGAACTCTCCGCAGACCTCGCAGGTTGCGTAGGGTTAGCAATTCATATCACAATCTCTAACTTCTAAGTACTTATCAACAACCTCATTAAGGTCTAATTTCTCATCTGCTATTTGCTTTGAAAAAGTCAGACATTTCTTTGAACTCAATCTTTTACAAGATGAGACATCACCGATTCGTCTATATCTATCTTTCTATTTTTGAATCTTCTCTCAAGCATTTCCTCTAGCATATAAGCCTGTTTTGCTTGAGTTTCTTTAAAGCTGAGTCGTATTTTCGATTTAGCTCTAGATGTTTTTACAATCTTTAGCTAATCTCTATTGGCTTTTGGTTGTTCTGAGTGATAATTTCTACTGGTCACCAGAATGTAACACCTCTTTAATGAAACGTTTCATCACTTTATTTTGGCTCAACACACTCACAACCAATGCCTGAATGGATATGAAGCAAAGTCTAAAACTGTTGCTCCTTTGCTAATTTATACAAATCTCCTTTTGGGAGAGAATACATAAACCTCGTCTTCATAGAGATCTAACTTGAATTGATCCATCAATTGCAAGTCGTCATTGTGTTCTAATGCTGCACTGAATATACCCAACCATTCATACCGCTTTTCGCTTTTAACGCCTTTTGTAACGCCAGATGTGCTGCAAGTCCATGCTCTAGCTATTTCGTCCATGCGCTCAGTTCTTATCTGGACTTCGACCCATTTGTTCTCAGGGTCCAGAGCATGTGCATGTGCAAACTCGTAACCATTAGACTTTGGAACAGATAACCAGTCACGTAATCGTTTGGGGTTAGGTTGATACATATCCGTAATAATAGAATAAGCCTGCCAACATTGCATTTTTCTTGTTGCTCGGAGAATCTATTATAATACGAATAGCAAACAAATCATATATTCCTGAGAAGCCCACATTTCTGCTTTTTCATCTTCTGCCAGATAGAATGAATACTCTTTTGTAGCGTCCTTTTTATTTGGAACTTTTAGACCAGCATTCTCTAGCTTTTTCTTTGATTGGGGCAATGAAGTTGCTTATATAAGCATCACGAGTTTTCTTTGTTGCATTGAGGTTTTCCTTAATCATATAATAAGCATCATGCTCAAGATACTTTAAACTTAGATCCTCTAGTTCGCTCTTTAGCTTATAAAGACCAAGTTTATGAGCAAGTGGTGCATATAGATAATTAGCCTCTTCAGCTGCTCTTCTGCGTTCTTCTTCTTTGTTTGTATCACGAATTTGCCTCATCATATTCACACGATCGGCTATCATTAACAAGATAACTCGCATGTCTTCGGCAAATGATGAGTAGATTTCTGAAAGTTTTTCGCTTTCACTACGGGTGTCTTTTTATAATTCGTGTAGGCGTAACAATCCTTTTACAATGGTAAATACGCCTTCTCCAAAAGTCTTCTGTATGTTTTCTATGGTTGAGAACTCATTAATCACACTATTAAAAGTGAGTATAGCAATTACAGCATCACGTTTTAATCCTATTTCTTTAATTGCGATTTGAGCTGTTTCTAATGAAAATAGAATAGGATTAAGACCAAAAATATCTCTTGGAATGAGGTTACTTTCAAGTGCAAAGCATTGATATGTAGACTTAGTTTTTCTTTGTCTCCAGGCTTGAAAGAATCTTCTATAGCACTATAAACATTCTCGAAAAAGTGAGAGTATTTCATTGCGTTCTTTTTCTGTTGAGATGTTATTTTGTTCCATAGCTGCTAATTTTTAATGATAAACAAAGATACAATAAAAATAAAAGGAAAAAGAGATCATTTAATCAATTTTATTGCTAAAAAGGATGATTTTTAGTGATATTTTCCCTATTCTTAAGTGGTGATTCCTATTCTGAGTTGTAGCTCTTTATATTCATATTTTTGAGATTGTAGAACTAGTCTTTGTATGTCTTTTCGAAAATATAAACTACTGCTTCATTCTAGAAATTTATCTTTTGATATCTGAACCATATAAATCCTATTAATAAAACTAACACATATTATAATATTGCAGTTATGAAAATATAACTATTGTATATCTTTAGTTTTATTAAAAACATTTTGTTGATTGCATTTAAAAACTACCTGCATAATAATAATGTGTTTCTAACTCGAATAAATAATTATTTTTGAGGAGGTAATAGGATAAGAGCTAGAAATAGTAGATATAATCAATTAATCAATAATAAATTGACAGTATGACATACACAGAAACCGAACTAAAAAGGTGTTTGGATTATAGAACCAAAGGTCTTCAATGATGATAGAGGTTATTTCTTTGAATCATGGAATAGCAAAAAGTTTACAGAACATATTGGGGCTATTAACTTTGTTCAAGATAATGAATCGAAATCTAGTTATGGTGTTTTGCGTGGGTTACATTATCAAAAAGGTGATGCAGCACAAGCTAAACTTGTTCGTGTTATAAAAGGAAGTGTATTAGATGTAGCTGTTGATTTACGTCGTTCTTCGCCTACATTTGGAAAAATATGTGGCAGTAGAATTAAGCGAAACAAATAAACGACAACTCTTCATACCACGAGGTTTTGCACATGGATTCTTAGTATTAAGTCCTGAAGCAATATTCTGTTATAAAGTAGATAACGTGTATGCGCCAGACCAAGAGGCAACTTTAATGTGGAATGATGAAAGTGTTTCAATTGATTGGCCTATCAAAGAAGATTTGATTTTTAGTGCAAAAGATTTAAAAGGTACATCGTTGAAAGACGCAGAAGTATTTGATTAATTAGATATGAATATTGCAATTGTTGAACAGGTTATGTTGGTTTAGTCTCAGGAGCATGTTTTGCGGAGACTGGTGCCGTTGTTACATGCGTTGATGTTGATGAATTAAAGATTCAAAAACTGATGCAAGGAGATATTCCTATCTATGAACCTGGACTTGATGAGCTTGTTTTTAAAAATATAAAAGCTGGACGATTGAAATTTACAACATCGTTAGTGGAGATCTTAAACGAACAACAGATAGTGTTTTCTGCATGGGTACACCTCCCGATGAAGATGAAGTGCAGACTAAAGTATGTTTATCAAGTGGCGAAACAATAGGGAGAAACATCTTAATAAATATGTTGTTGTTGTAACAAAAGAGTACAGTTCCTGTTGGAACTTCAATGCAAAGTAAAACATTATCCAACAAAACTAAATGAAAGAGGCGTTAATGTGCCTTTTGATGTCTAGTAATCCTGAGTTTTTGAAAAGAAGGTAATGCCATAAAAGGACTTTATGAGCCCTGATAGAGTTGTGGTAGGAGTAGAGAGCGACAAAGCAAAGAAATATTAACACGCCTTTATAAGCCCTTTTTACTTAATAATTTCCGAGTTCTTTTATGGATATTGCAAGTGCGGAGATGACTAAATATGCCTAACTCAATGCTTGCAACACGCATCTCATTTATGAATGATATTGCAAAACCTATGCGAATTAGTCGGGGCAACATCAATATGGTACGTGCAGGGAATAGGTAGTGACACTCGAATAGGACGCAAATTTTTGTATGCAGGCTGTGGATATGGAGGCTCTTGTTTTCCCTAAAGACGTCAAAGCATTGATTAAAACGGCAGACGATAACAGCTATAATCTACAGGTTTTAAAGGCTGTTGAGAATGTAAATGCATTGCAAAAGAAAGTAGTTTTTGATAAACTTTGCAAGATATATGGTCAAGAACAACTAAGTAAAAAGACTGTTGCAATATGGGGATTAGCGTTTAAACCCGATACAGATGATATGCGAGATTCTACCGCTTTGGTTGTAATAGATTTACTTTTAAAGGCAGGTTGCACTATAAAAGTGTATGATCCCTGTTGCAATGGACGAATGTAAACGTCGTATTGGAGATACAGTTCACTATTGTAAAGATATGTATGATGCAGCAATGGGAGCTGATGCAATTTTATTAATAACTGAATGGAAGGAATTTAGATTACCTTCTTGGGACGTTGTTTCTAAGATAATGAACAAACCTTTGCTTATCGATGGACGTAATATCTTCGATAGATCAGAGCTTGAAAAGTGCTGGATTTGAATATCACTGCATAGGAAGTTAAAGATTAAAAAGTTAATAATAATGCGGTTATCTATAAATAAACTCATAAGAAGAATGCCTTTATTTTGCTAGTATGTTTTTGTTGTTATGGCTTGTTCTGACAAAAAATGCAAAAGTAATTGATAATTCCGAAGATAAAAAGCCAAAACAACTATTGCAAGGAATATGGATGAATGACGATGATGGAGACATTGCGTTCCGTGTTTTTAGGGCGACTCTATCTTTTATCCAGATTCTTTAAAGTGTTCCCGTTGCATTCAAAAATACAACGAGACTCGTTTGTTTTGTTAGGCTCAAATGTTACTAAATATCCCATTATAAAAGCAAAAGTGAGCATGTTTTTGAATTCAAAAATAGCAATGATGAGGTTGTTCATTTAGTAAAAAGCGATGATCCTTCGAATATATATGAGTTTGAACATCGCTCTGCAATACAACTAAATCAGTAAATTAATAAAGACCGACACTATTGTTGCTATTGGACAAGATAAGTATCACAGCTATACTCAGATAAACCCAACAAGCTATAAGGTAGTAAAAATAGAGTATAATGATGATGGAGTAGAGGTCGATAACGTTTATTACGATAATATTGTACACATAAGTGTGTTTAAAGGTTATCGAGAAAATGTTTTCAAAAAGACTTCTATAAATACGATTTTTGGAAAGTATATTCCTAAGCAATTTTTAAGACAAAGCATATTAAATGATATCGTTCTTTATAAGGCTGATAACGAAGGGTTACATTATAAGGTTACTCTAAGCATACCAGATAGTCCGTTAAGTTATATACTTGAGATGGTGATAACACAGAATAAGATATCAAGAGTTTCTGCTACTAGAAAACTAGTGTGTCTTGTTTTTGAAGTGTATACAACATTTAAAGGAATATAGAAAATAAGATGTTTGAAGATTTAAATTATCAACTAACATAATAATAGCACTCTAATAATTAGGGTGCTATTTTTCTTTAGATTGTAATTAAGGTGTTCTTATAATACAAAAGCATTGCTTTTGAGATGTAAAAAGCATTATGATTCAATTCTAAAATCATTGAGTTTAGTGATTAGAAAAGAATGTAATTATTACTCATTAAAGTAGTTTTCTAATATGATATTGAGAGATCTTATTCTTTATAAATAGAAATTTTAAAAAGAATTACTTTATTATTTATAATTAAATGATAATAAATTGATTATAAAAATAACATTATAGATATACTTTAATATTATTTTGATGTGATCTCATTTAGAGAATTTGGAGGGATTGAAGGTATAAAAAGACTAACTCTTTTTGAATAAGTTTTGCTTTGCAAAATTCTTAGTCTTTTGTAATTCTTATTATATAGAACGTTGATTGAAATCATCATACTTATCAACTTAAGTTGAATATATGAAGTGCTTTAGGTATTATTTAATATGTTATACAACTTCTTTGTACAACGTAAAAGTACTTAGAAATAAGCTAATTGGCACTAATCTTCATTCTACAAAGAAAGATAATGCAAAATAAAGAATATTTTCTTTGTGAATAGGATATTAACTTTGAATTCATAATAGAAGATTTATCTTTTGTTTTGCTAAACAATTTATATTAAGAAACAATTAAACCTTAAAGAAGCTATGAGTTATTTGCACTTCGAAAAATCCTTGATGACGAATTTAGAGGAAGCGCTTCAAGAGGTTGCTCAGAACAAATCGTTCGGGTGCTTATTCGTGCTCAACCATCGTTGATTGTAACACTCGTAAGTATCATGGACCACTTGTAATACCTATTCTGAACTTGATGAAGATAACCATGTGTTGCTATCTTCAATGGATGTTACTGTAATTCAGCATGGAGCAGAATTTAATCTTGGACCACACAAATATCAGGAGATAAATTATAGTCCTAGGGACATAAGTATATACGAGAGTTTAACTGCGATAAAGTTCCCACAACTTTGTATCGTGAGGTGGGAGTAATATTGAAAAAGAGGTTGTTTTTCAACATTATGAAGACAGGATTCTTGATCTGTTACACTTTGCTGATGCTCACTCTACTACAACTTTGCGTTTTTAAAACCATTCTTAGCATTTAGAAGTGTAAGACAATTTACACATGAAAATTCTGTTGCTAGTCGTGATTATTTTACGGTGACCAATGGTATTAAAAACCGTATGTATGAGGGCTATCCAGACCTTTATATGCAGTTTAGTAAGAAAAATACATTCGTATTCCAGCCAGATTGGTATAGAGGCATAGAATATACAAAGGAACAAGAACGTGGTTATGCGTCAAATGAAGATTTGTATGTACCTGGTTATTTCGAAATGAATATAAAAAGGGTGAAAAGCATCGTCTTCTCGGCTTCTATTTCAGAATGTAAAACAAAAGAATTAAAATCACTTTTTCGAAGCAGAAGTAAAGAAAGAGCTCCTAGAGATAACTTCTTACACTGCTTAATTAATGCTGCACATCAATTCCATAATCGCAGTAAAAAAGATGAAAGATATATTCTTGCAGGATATCCTTTGGTTTAAATGTCGTGCAAGAGACACCTTTATTTCTTCCTGGTTTAACACTTTCTATTGAAGAGGCTGACTATTTCGAGTTGGTTATGGAAACTGCAGAGGTTGGTTTGAGGGAGTTTATGGAAGGAAAGCCTTTCGTCTGTTGATATATATGAAATAGAACAACCAGACGTTTTTGCATGGGCAATATGGGCAACTCAACAATATTCAAAAGAAGAGGGAAAAAGAAAAGTGTCTTGAAAAATACGGAAAAACTTCTTCATGATCTTATAGATTTCATCATTAATAATAAGCATTCAAACTTATTCCTTGATGAACAAGGGTTTGTTAAAGACCAACGGACGAGATAAAGCTGTGACATGGATGAACTCTACTGTTAACGGTAAACCTGTTATTCCACGTACTGGTTATATCGTAGAGTTTAATGCCTTGTGGTATAATGCTCTAATGTTTGTGTCTAAACTCTAGAAGAAACGAATAAAGAATATACCGAAAAGCTTTCTTTGCAATGTGCAGAGAAATGCCAGCAATCATTTGTAAATACTTTCTTAAATGATTATGGTTATCTCTTTGATTACGTTGATGGTAACATGATAGATTGGAGCGTTCGTCCTAATATGATATTCGCTGCAGCTCTTGATTACTCTCCATTAACACAGAGAACAAAAAGAAAGGTATTATAGAAATATGTACCAAAGAACTATTAACTCTAAGGGTTTAAGAACCTTATCTCCAAAGAGTGGTGGTTACAACCCAATGTATACAGGTCCTCAAACACAACGAGATTACGCCTATCATCAAGGAACAGCGTGGCCATGGCTTGGTGGTTTTCTATATGGAAGCGTATCTAAAACTATTTAAACATACTCGATTAAGCTTTATAGAGCGCCAAATGGTGGGTTAGTGAAGACGAGATGACCAAATCATTGTTTGGGCACTATTCCAGAGTTGTTCGATGGAAATCCCTCCCTTTAAAGGGCGTGGAGCAATATCTTTTTGCAATGAATGTTGCAGAGATATTAAGAACACTTGAGTTACTAGAAAAATATAACTTTAAATAAGAGGGGCTGAAAGATGAAAGTATTAATGTTCGGATGGGAGTATCCACCTCATATTCTTGGAGGATTAGGAACAGCAAGTTTCGGTATATCTGAAAGGCTCTCACGCTCAAGGTGACATGGAAATTACATTCTGTTTGCCACGTCCTTGGGGGTGATGAAGATAAGAAAAAGTTGCAAATATTATAGCAATGAATTGCGTGCCCATTGCATGGAGAGACGTTTCTGAAGACCATCTAAAAGAACGTATAGGACACGTAATGTCGCCTGAACTATATTATGATTTGCGTAATAATATATATGCAGATTTTAATTATATGCAGCTTAATGACCTTGGTTGTATAGAGTTTTCGGAAAGTACTTAGATAACTTACACGATGAAATTAATAATTATTCAATTGTTGCGGGTGTTGTAAGTAGACAGCAGCAATACGATATTATTCATGCACACGATTGGTTAACATACCCTGCAGGCATTCATGCAAAACGCATATCTAGTAAACCTTTGTGCATACATGTGCATGCAACAGACTTTGATAGATCACGTGGTCAGTGAATCCAACCGTTTATTCTATTGAAAAAGATGGTATGGACCATGCCGATTGCATTATGTGCTTGAGTGAACTAACACGCCAAACGGTTATCAATCAATATCATCAAGATCCAAGAAAAGGTATTTACTGTGCACAATGCAGTTTATCCTTTATCTGAAGAAATACAAGCAATTCCACGTCCAAACCATAAAGGTAAAGATAAGATTGTTACATTTTTAGGGTCGTATAACCATGCAAAAAGGCCAGAATATTTCGTTGAAGCAGCTAGTATGGTAGTTGCATAGAACTCGAAAATGTCAGATTCTGTATGGCTGGAAGTGGTGATATGATGAATAAAATGATTAAGCTTGCAGCTGAAAAAGGCATTGCAGATAGATTTCATTTCCTGGCTTTATGAAAGGAAAAGAAGTATATGAGTGCTTTAAAGAACTCTGATGTTTATGTTATGCCATCGGTAAGTGAGCCTTTGAATATCGCCTTTAGAGGCTATGCATGTGGAACTCCCAACCATAATATCTAAACAAAGCGGTTGTTCTGAAATCTTAACTAACTGTATAAAGGTAGATTATTGGGACATACACGCTATGGCAGACGCCATTTACTCAATCTGTCACAATGATAGCTTTGTTTGATTATCTACAAGAAGAAGGCTTGAAAAGAGGTTAATCAAATAACCTGGGCAAAAGGTTGGTTTGTGGATTAGAGAACTGTATGAGCGTGTCCTTTAAAGTATTATAGTTGAATAACAATAAAAATATCAATAGAAATAGCTATGAAAACAATCTGTCTTTATTTCGAAATTCACCAAATAACTCACTTAAAACGCTATCGTTTTTGACATTGGTACCGATCATTATTACTATGATGATTATGAAAATGAACGCACAATAAATGATATTGCCGAGAAATCATATACTGCTCTCGAAACTCTTCACAAAATGATTAAAGAAAATGGCAAGTTTTTAAAGTTGCCTTCTCTTTATCAGGTGTGGAATTGAGCAATTAGAGATGCATGCACCACAAGTTTTAGACAAGTTGCAACAACTTAACGAAACTGGTTGTGTGGAATTCTTGCAGAACCCTATTCGCATGGTTTGTCTTCACTAGCAAATGAAGAATGTTTTGTTGAAGAAGTAAAGAAACAATGTGCTAAAATAAAGGATTATTTTTGGACAAACTCCTAAGGTAATCAGAAACTCTTCACTTATCTATAGCGATGATATTGGCTTGCAAATGCAGCAAATGGGTTTCATAGGAGCATTGACAGAAGGAGCAAAACACGTGTTAGGGTTGGAAGTCTCCACATTATTTATATAATTGCGCTCTTACTCCAAAGTTGAAGCTTTTGCTAAGAGATATAACCTTAAGTGATGATATCTCGCTTCGTTTTAATAATAGTTCTTGGGACGAATATCCTTTATTTGCAGATAAACATATTAGCAAGATAACCGCACTTCCTGAAGATGAACAAGTTATCAACTTGTTTATGGAATTGTCTGCGCTGGGAATTGCACAGCCATTATCAAGCAATATTCTAGAATTCTTGAATGCTCTTCCAGCACAAGCAAGGCAAAAGGCATTACATTCTCAACTCCTTCTGAAATCTGTATGAAGCTTTAAGGCGTTGGAGAACTACATGTTCCCGATGCAATCTCATGGGCAGATGAAGAAAGAAACTTAAGTTGTTGGCTAGAAACCCAATGCAACGTGAGGCATTTAATAAGCTTTATAGTATTGCAGACCGTGTAAGAATTACCAATGAACCACGTATTAAGCAAGACTGGGACTATCTTCAAGCATCGAAACAACTTTAGATTTATGAGTACAAAGCCATCGAGTGTGATGTTTGGTAGAGGTATTTATGATAATGCTTTTCGATGCATTTTACCAACTACATGAATATTCTTGGTGACTTTATTAGTCGTGTAAATAGTTTATATCCTGAAGAAATTGACAACGAAGAGCTAAATAGTCTTCTAACAACTATTAGAAATCAAGGTGAAGAAATAGCTATTCGTGAAAAAGAAATCATTCGTCTTCAAACCAAAATTGAAAAAGATGGAGCAGGAGAGAGTGAAGGATTCTGAAGAGAAAACAGCTAAGAAGAAAACCAAGAAAGCCACAACTACAAAGAAATAAAAGAATAACTTTATTCATAATATTTTCTATTGTAAACAGGTGGTTGAATAGATATTATAAATTACAAAGCTATCAATTGAATGTTGAAATTTCTTTATAAATAATTTTTGAGATATCAAATATTATCTTTATATTTGTCATGTTATTTTTAGATTTCGACATTGTAAATCATCCTCCGAGGTTGGTTGCATCCTGCACCAACCTCTTTTTAATATTAATAATTTGTTCAAATCAATCTTTTATTTACTCTTTGCCATCGTTAATATTATTCTAAAAAGCAATAAAGAAGGAGCCTATCGACAAATATCTACTTCATCAGAACGAATAGAAAATGAAGCAATTACATGAAATGACCAATGAAGAATTGGCATTATCTTATAAAATGGAGACAACAAAGCTTTTGATTTACTACTTTCAAGAAATCAAGAACAATTGTTCTCTTACATCTTCTTTATTGTGAAAGACCGTGCGTTAGCTGACGATTTAGTTTTCAAGAAACCTTCATAAAAGTGATTACTAAGTTTAATGAAGGCAAGTATTGCACGAACGGAAGGTTTGGGGCTTGGCTCATAACTGTGGCACATAACACCATAATGGACTTCTATAGAAGTTCTAAAAATGATAAGTATCTTAATAACATCGATACAAACGAATTCGATAATGCAGTGAGCATATCGCTTTATAGATAGTTGTATTGAGAACCATTATGTTAATCAACAGGTGTTGAAGATGTGAAACGCATGGTTGATATGCTTCAACTCTTCAACGTGAAGTGGTGTTCATGCGCTTTTCAACAGTTATCGTTTAAAGAAATTGCAGAGATTACTAATGTGAGTATAATACTGCATTGGGAAGAATGCGGTATGCGATACTCAATTTACGCAGAATGGCAAAGACCAAATGGTATCACTTGCAGTTAGATTAATATAAAACTATCCATTTCTTAATCAGAATATAATTGAATTGCATATCATACAACATTATATATTGTATGTGAATCATCCCATTTTTCTATAATCTTGAATAATGCATGTTAAAAACATGCATTTTTATTTTTCTCCATTTTGAGAGTACAAGCATTCCTTTGTGTCGTAAACTCAATGTATTATCTTAAAAACAGTGCTTTACATCTATAAATCATCGTTTTATAAAATTCTGAAACAATTCTTTTAAACAATTCCTATCAAAATGCACTTCAATGATAAACCATTTTAATTTTTATAGAAGGTAAAAATGGTCTGTTTAAAACCATATTCACTTGCTTTTTACAAAATAAAAAGGGTGTGTTTTATCATCTAACAATAGCACTATCAATATTGTTTTGTGCTATTTATAACTGCTCATTTTTAGAAGAAATATTTTCTTTACAAATGAAAAACCAACTTAATTCAATGAAAGACAAAAAGTAGGTGTTTAAAAATTTGTCTGCTTGTAACTTTTTATTTATATTTGCACTGCTCTGAGATGATAAAAATCAAGAATCAACCTCAATGATATAGAATTGATTGCGTGGAAAATAATATAGAAGACGTATTAATTTGAGTTTAATCGTTTACTATATAATAGGTTCCTAGCTAATAATTTATACCTATCTGGGCAACCAACAGATACATATAGATACATCTACCACTTGATATCACCACTCTACTAAAGGATGGGGCTTCAAAGAGATAGAGATTACTTGTTACCAATCCAATCTAGAATGCTTTTTAAACTAAAGATAATTGAAACAGAACTAGGTTGGTAATAGATGTATGGAGAAATATTTTCTAGAGACAAAAACATAAATAACTATTTTAAGACAATGTGTATTAAAAAGATTACAATTTAGTAGTGATTGGTCTTCTTTTCTCACTGTACAGTTTGCAGAAAAACAACCAGTTTAGAATTGGAACACCATTCCATTAGCTCAAAAGTATTGAGCCGTTAAAAGAGAAAATTTTGTATTGAATGGCAAAACAACAATCTATTGTCCTGATAATGCAAATGAATTACAAAAACGTAATGTTGAATTTCTCATTTCTTATATAGAAGAAGTGACAGGAATGAAGTTGAAAGAGAATCAAGATGAGCAAATAATCAGATTCGATTGTCACTTAATTCGTCTATAAAGAGAAGCGTATGAAATTAAGGCAACTTCAAAAGTGTTAATGCTATCGGGAAGATACTCTGCAGGTGTGTTCTATGGTTTGCAAACATTGACTAAAGCATTGCCAATAGCAAAGAATGTGAAGCAAGTTGAATTGCCTTCTGTTATGATTTCAGATTCTCCACGCTTTGTCTATCGTGCTTTTTGATTGATGTGGTAGACATTTCTTTAGTATCGAATACTTAAAAGAAGCTCATAGATATGTTTGCATTTGACACCATATCAACTATCTTCCATTGGCATTTAACCGAAGATCAAGGTTGGAGAATAGAATAAAGAAATATCCTAAGCTAAACAGAAATAGGCTCAAAGCGTACTGAAACGGTTCTACCTGGTGACAAAGGATATGACGGAATGCCTGTAAGTGGATACTATACTCAAGAAAGAAGCGTGAACTTGTGAAGTATGCGCTGACCGTTTTATTACGATTATTCCAGAAATAGATATGCTGGCACATACAATCTGCGTTAGCGTGCATATCCAGAGCTAGGATGACTGTACAGGTGGACCATATCCTGTTTGTACTCATTTTGGTGTCATTGAGAGTTCTTTGTGCTGGAAATCCTAAAGCTTTGCAGCTTGCAAAGGATGTTGTGAATGAGATTATGGATATCTTTCCATCAGAGTATATTCATCTTGGAGGTGACTGAATGTCCTAAAAGATAGATGGAAAGAATGTGCTAAGTGTCAGCAAAAATAAAGGACTTAAACCTAAAAGATGAAGAAAAACACTTAAAGAAGAGTTTACTTCAGACTTGGTTTATGGGCGAATTAGAAAGACATTCGTGCAGAGAGGTCGTAAAATGATTGCTTGGGACGAGATTTTAGATGGCTCTCCTTCGAAAACTGTGACTGTGTGGGATGGACTGAAAGATGCTTCTATTCGTTCTGCTCGTCAAGGTTATCTACTTAGTTGCACCAATTACCAATTTCTATTTCAGTAACCCACGAATCAACTAAAATAGAAGTATTCCTAGTATTCAAAGAGTTTACGACTTAGATCCCTGTTTCGATGTATTAACTCTGAAGAACAAAAAGAATATTATTGAGCAGAGGGCTGTATTTGGACTGAATGGGTGAAAAGATAGTACTAAGTTGGAATGGCACATTGCTTCCAAGATTTGCTGCTTTGTGTGAAGTTCAGTGGACACCTAAGATAAAAAGAAATCTTGATAACTTCTTATCACGTATGTTCCATATGCAAGAGTTGTATCAACTTAAGAATATGAATTATAGAAAAGACATTGGAGAAGATGTCTTAAAATCAAAAAAGAGTAAAGGCTTTTTGTAAATAAAACAAATGACGCTCATACAAATAGAATAAATTCTATTAAATATCAATGTAAGAGAAATGAAATAAGGGTGAATCTCAAGGAGATCACCTCTATTCTTATTATTATAGTTAAGTTATTGCCTGATATTTAATGATAAATAAAAGTCTTTAAGTGTATTGGCTTGATTATCGCTTTACTGCTTTAAGCTTCTAATTGTCTCTTCAGGATTAGGAGAATTGAATATATAACTACCGCTAACTAGGGCATCTGCTCCTGCATCTACTAAGGCTTGAGCATTCTCTCCTTGTACTCCTCCGTCTACTTCGATAATAGTTGATAAGTTTCTTTTATCAATTTCTTGTCGTAGTTGAGCAACTTTCTTAAGCGCATTGGGTATAAATTTTTGTCCTCCGAATCCAGGATTTACACTCATAATCAAAAACCAAATCAAGGTCATCTAGTATTCTTCAAGAACAGAAACAGGTGTACTAGATTTAATGCCACTCCTGCTTTCATGCCAGCAGCGTGAATTTCTTGAATAGTTCTATGCAAATGAACGCATGCTTCGTAGTGAACACACATTATTTCAACGCCTAGTTTTGCTGTTTGAGCAATGTAGTGTTCTGGATGTTCAATCATAAAATGAGCATCAAGTGTCTTTTTACACGCCTTTGCAACAGCACTTGTGACGGGGAAAAACCAAAAGAAATGTTAGGGTACAAACATACCATCCATAATATCTAAATGAAGCCAATCTGCTTCACTTCTATTGATCATGTCAATATCTTTCTGTAGATTTATGAAATCTGCAGATAGGAGAGAGGAAATAATTACTTCCATTTAGTTTTAGTTTAGACAACATAACCTTCTTGTTATTATTTAAATGAAGAGTTTCTATACAGGTAATAAGCTTGTCGAATTAGCATTAGTAGTCTTCTCTGAAGGATTTAATTCTTCTGTAGTAAAATTTTATAGGCATAAAATTTTTATTGTTAAATACTATAGTTATAACGCCATTTTATCTCCTTTATTATATAAAAACTAAATAATTCTATCCTTTTTATTTTGGCAGAAGAATAAAATAAAAAGGAGAGTGACCTTATAACAAGGTAACACCTTCCTTTTCAATTCTTAATTACTTATATATTCTTGTTAAAAAGCTTATACAATACCTTGTGCCATCATTGCATTTGCCACTTTTTAAGAAGCCTGCAATGTTTACCTTTTCACATAATTGATGTATCCATCTGCTTCTGTTCCATATTTAACACAGTTCTCATGGATATCATCCATTGTGCTGTAATTTAGAATCACTCTTCACGACTCCAATTTAAACGTTCAGAGTTCTGAGTCATCTCTAAGCTCAGATACAGCAACACCGCCTGCGTTAGATGCTTTGCCTGGAGCATATGTATGCATCTGGAACACCTTAATAGCTTCAGGATGTAGTAGGCATGTTTGCTCCTGCTGCTGATATCAACACCATTGCAACAAGAGTTTTTGCGTCTTCTTCAGTAATTCTCGTTTTGTGTTGCACAAGGAGTAGCGATATCTGCCACTTCATTCCATGGTCTTCCACCTGGTACATACTTCACTCCATATTGCTCAGCATATTCTTTGTTCTTCCACGTTCAATGTTCTTTGGCTCCATTACGAATGCTAACTTCTCAGAATCACTGCCATCTGGGTCGTACATATCCATCAGAATCAGATAAAGTTACAGGAATTGCTCTTAATTCGATAAGCTTTTTCAACAGTATATTGAGCAACATTTCCTGAACCTGAAACAAGAACACGCTTTCCTTTTAGTGACTGATTGCGTGTTTTAAGCATGTTTTTGTAGGAAGTAGATATTACTATATCCAGTTGCTTTCAGGATCGCATATTAGAACCTCAAAGTCTTTTCCTTTTTCCGGTTAAAACGCCAGTAAAGACATGAGTTAACTTCTTATATTGACCAAACATATATCCTACTTCACGACCTCCAACACCAATGTCGCCTGCAGGGATATCCTCATCTGCTCCAATATGACGATAAAGCTCTTGCATAAAGGCTTGACAGAAACGCATAACCTCAGCATTACTCTTACCTCGTGGAGAGAAATCTGAACCGCCTTTTGCACCTCCCATAGGAAGAGTTGTTAAGGCATTCTTAAATGTTTGTTCAAAAGCTAAGAACTTTAATATAGATAAGTTTACCGACTTATGAAAGCGGATACCACCTTTATATGGACCAATTACATTGTTATGTTGCACTCGATAACCCATATTGGTTTGTACATTACCCTTGTCGTCTACCCATGTTACTCTGAATTGAACAATTCTATCAGGAATACATAGACGTTCAATGAGGTTCACTCTCTCAAACTCTGGGTGTTTGTTGTATTCTTCTTCAATTGTTTCTGCACCTCTGTCACTGCCTAGATATGTATTCAGGTTCATTTGGAAATCTTTGTTTAGAGTTTCATACATACATTTGCTTTCATCTTACCTTGTTTGTTTTTATGTGAACAATTAATTTTTAATACTAATAATGTGTGTAAATAGATGATAATAAACAATCTTAATAGTTATTCTATCTCCGTTATTATTCTTTGTTTTAAAATCTTTATGTGTATTATTTCTTTACTTCTTCAAATTGAATATTGATTTTTGAAATACCCATAGCTCTAGTTCTTCATTTGCATTTCCGCATTCTCTTGGGGCAGATGTGATATTCTCCTTTGTCATCACATCTGTTATGAGATACGTTTGTAAGCTTTTGATACATTTTCTTGGCGTGCTTTGGCGTCCCAAGAACCTTTTTCGAAGAATGAAACCGTTTTAGCCTCATCAATAAAAATTATTGTCTCAGCAACTTAATTAGGTACATGTGGCAATTAGAAGAGTCCTTCTAGTTTTGCCCAGCCTGGTTTTGCATCTCTAAAGTTAATACCAAGATGAAGCGTTCCGTAGTAAATACGAGACCAATTCTGCATCTCCAAAGAAGCCATGTCGAGTGGAATCAACCATTTCTTCAGTGCTAATAGAAAGGAATTCCCATTCTCCAAGAGTTTCATTTGTTGGATTTGAGTTACTGTAAATCCCGTATTTTCATTGTCATTTACACCAATAGAAGTCTTTCTTATACTGAAGAAAATATAAGAAGAGCCACCACAACTACAGCGCAAATAGCTAATATCAAGATATTACTTTTAAAAAAGCCATCTTAAAAAGCAACTCTTTTTATTTTATTAGATTTATTTTCCTGCATTCATTTCGTGTTATTGTATTGGTTATTAACACGATGAAGCATTATTTAGCTATAAGTTCTTTTCTAAATGTTATAGTGATGTTTTTCTTCCTTAAATCCTAAGCCAACAAAAATAGGAATGAGAGTTTTTGCAGCACTTATGCGTACCAGTTCTAATACATCTAACTTAGAATATCTTTTATTATTGCCTTTCTTCCTTCTTGTTCATAATGTGCTAGTTCTTCATCTAGTAAAGTTACTGCGCATAAAGAGCAACATATTGTTTGATGTTAGAGTGATCTATGCGAGAAGAAGTAAGGGTTAATTGTGGATCGGGCAACATAATATTTATTTGATCTTTGTTGCGTATTATATTGAAGAAGAAAAATTATTAAAGTCAATATAGGCTTTAATTGTTAGTCAATAGGTATGGCCAGCTTGGTTGGCTTACTAGGAAGCTTACATTAAACGATTGATTGAGAAAATGTTCCTGATATTTCTTTATCAATCGTGTGGGTTATATCTTTCTAACTTTTACTTCTGCAGAATATAAGTGAGAACATTTTTGAACCTGAGTAACTAACATTGGAATGGTGTCTATACTCTCTCGGAGCGTCTAATGTTTTATTCTTTTTACATCCTAATAATAGAAATACAACATAAATGAGCAATACTGAATACCTTCATACCTTTATCATTTGAGTTGATGCAAAGATAATAAAATATTGTAGAAATAAAATAATTAAATACTTTTATTTTATGGAAAAAGTTTTTATCTTTGCATCTGAAATAGTGGTAAACTATCATTTATTACTTATTATATAATAGGTGATATTGAGAAAAGTGATATTTTAATGATATAAATTGCTATAAATTTAAAATTAAGAATTAAAGAAAAGGAGATTTATTATGAAAAATGATGTTAGCATTGGCTGCAATGTTTTGTTAAAGCTCAGCAACTTTTGCTCAAGGATGTTGTAAAAAGACGGAGAGAAGAAAGAAGTTAGAAAGCAGATTTTCTGCTCAAAAAGCGTACCGAACAAATGGCAGAAAGCTATGGTTTAAATAGCGATCAAAAGCAAAATTACTTGCTGTGAATACTGCTTTCTTTGAAAAATATGGCAAAAATGCAATGGATTGCTCTAACAAAGGACAAAGCAAACAAAGATTGTTGCGACAAAAAGCGAAGCAAAAGCAAGATTGTTGTAAAGACAAAAAGAATGTTCAAAAGAAAGACCAAGCAGCAAAAGGCGACCAAAAAGAGTGTTGCAAGGCAAATAATGGTCAGCCAGTAGCTAAAAGGGTGACAAGGACGGAAAAAGAATGTTCTAAAGATGCTCAAAACAAAGCGAATGCCCAAAAGTAGTTGTGACAGACAAACAAGAACAAGTAAAGCTGATGTTGCAAAGTAGTAAGAGCGACTTAAAGCAAATCTTTACAAAGAGACAATACGAAAAATACGAGAATGATATAAAGGAAAAGACAAGAGCGTCTTAAAGCTGCAATGGAAAAGAAACAAGCTGAGTAATATTTAAACTCAATTGCTATGATAAACCAGTATCATTCTGAATTGAGTTATAAACCGATACATTCCTATAAAAAGGATGTGTCGGTCTTTTTACACTATTTCTTTTGTATCTTTGCGCTAGAAATAATACTATTTTTATTTTTAGTACAAAATGAAAAGAATTATGAGACAGAACGTTATTCTATGCTTTTGTTGCGGTTTTTGCTCTTTTACGTTGGATGTGCCAAGAAGAAAGAGACAACCAACATTATAACTCACAAAGAGAAGAAACAAAGCCTAAGCCAACACAAAAAGTAGGTGATTTTTCACAAACAAGAACCATCTCATGGTTAGGCAGTAATCTTAAAATCACTACAGAACGACTTGGCAGATAAAAAGCCTTTCTATTGTTCAAGATGAAAATGGAAACAAGTATTATGACAACAAAATCATATTGAAAATACAACGTTCTGATGGCTCAATGTTCTTAGAACGAGTGTTTTATAAATCAGATTTTTCTAAATTTATAGATGCTTCTGCTGATAAAACAATAGCTCTTCTTGGAGTTGTTTTTGATAAAGTAGATGGTGATTACTTAATTTTTGCTGCAAGTGTTTGGTTCACCTGATAAAAATAAGTGATGAGTTTATTCCACTTGTTTTGAAGGTTTCTAAAGTCAGGTAGCTTATCAATGTACAAAGATTCTCAAATGGATACCAACGATGCTAGCGTTTCAACGGGAACTAATACTACTGATGACGAAGAAGATGGAGTATAGAACTAGATTATAACAAGAAATAAAATAGAAAAGTAAATGGTAGTTTCTTATGTTGAGAAGTTACCATTTTTCTTATTTATGTATTATAAAAACTCTTCCCATTATAAAAGTGGTTGTTTTTAAGAGTCTTCTTTTTGCTATATAAAGCAATGTTTTTCACGTTATAATATCAATGTTCTATAAATAAAAAGTAATGCTTTTAAAATGTAAAAGCATTACTTTTGTTATTTAAATATAATTGATTGATTATCTGTATATTATGAATAATAATCTTAAAAGGGTAGCGTTACACTAAAATAAGGATTCTCAGTGTGCTCTATGATATCTATCATCTTTTTCACGATATCGGGATGTTCATGAGCAATGTCGTATCCTCGTGAATATCGTTTGCTGGGAGATTATAAAGATGAGGCTTTCCATGTTTAACCACCAACTTCAATCATCCATTCTCACTCCAATTTGATTGGTTTCATCGAATTCCCAATATAAAAAGTCGTGCTTCTTTTGTCCTTTTTCTCCATAAAGAGTGGGTAGAATAGATATACCATCAAAATAATCAGTTTGCTTTTTGTTGCCATATTTTCTTCTGAACATCTTTTAATTCCAATCATCTCGCAGAATGTAGGCATAACATCATAGAGGCAAAAGGATGGTCATTAACAGTATTAGGTGTAACCTTTTTAGGGTAGCTAACTGAAAGGAATTCTAATTCCACCTTCATAGCATTGTCGTTTCAATCCTCTTAGCTTGCCATCTCGTCCAAAGAATGGTGGATCTGCGCCTCCTTCTTCGTGAGGTCCATTGTCACTGCTAAATACAACCATTGTGTTTTCATATAAACCTTGTTTTTAGCAACTCAATACCCTTTCACCCACATAAGCATCTAAACGAGTAATCATTGCTGCAAATTGTGCATGTGTATGTACAGAAGGGTTATATCTTGAACCTTCTTGTCCACCCCAAGTTTTGTCATTAAAGAACTTTTTGTTTATAATGAGCAACGATAGAGTCGTCTGGTTGCACAAGTTCTGCGTGTGGAAAGAGTGTAGTAAAAATACCAAAAGAAAAGGCTTATTACAGTTTTGATTCTTTATCCATTCAAGAGCTTTTTGATGAATTAAGTCTGCAGAATATTGTGGTCTTTTAAAATAATCCTTTCCAAACATCGGATATTTAATATTCTCTTCCAAAACAACTCTTGTAGTTTCCTTTATCTCCAAGTTGTTACTAAATCTATTTAAGAAGTTTGGATAATAGAGATGTGCTTGAAATTGGCATATAAAACCATAAAACTCATCAACCTCGCTTATCTGGTGTAGATGAAGAACCTTCGTATCCGCCTGCCCATTTGCCAAACATTCCAGTATTATAGCCATTGTCTTTCATTATTTCGGGCAAGATAATGTGGTCTGGATCATAAGGATGTTGTCCTACAACAGAAAAATCTTCATTTTCAAGATACTTTACTTTTGGGGAACGTTTTTCCAATATTCTTTTATTTCCACGAACCTCGCAATGGCCTGTGTGTTGACCTGTCGTAGCGATGCACGGATGGTGCACTCACTGGACTTCCTGCGTATGCTTGAGTGAAACGCATTCCATTCTTTAGCTAATTTATCAATATTGGGGGTAGAAATATAGGTTGTCCATAGCAACCAAGGTCGCCATATCCCATATCATCACACACATAATAAAGATGATGTTTGGTTTATTCTTTACTTTTGAATAGGCGTTTTGAGCCAATAAAGATAATCCACCTAAGAAAAATATTACTAGATTGTTTCATAAAAGAGTATAATAACGTGTTTAGAGTGTAAAGATAGCTATTTATTTTGTTTTATAAGTATCTTTGTAAGTGTTTTTAGAAATACCATTGTTATACATCACTAAACGCTAACTCTGATATGTAATTTTGTTGAGTTTTATGGTGCTTTATGGCATGATATTTGGTGTTTTTCTATCAAGAAATAAAATAACATAGGAGATTAATTATGGATAAAAAGCAAATACCCGTTATAGGAATGTCTTGTTCTTCATGCTCTGCGCATATAGAAAAAGTTACTAATCATTAAAAGGAATCAAAACTGCTTCAGTTTCGTTACCAATGCGTAGTGCTTCTGTGAATATAACCCTGAAATAATTACTCCTGAGGATATGAAAAAGGAAATTCAAGCCTTGGGATACGATTTGATTTTTAGATGAAGAAAAGTCGGTAACGGAGATTGAAAATAGAGCTTATAAGTCGTTGGTAAATCAAACTATAGCTTCGTGGGTACTGTCTATTTTGTCAATGGCAGTGTCTATGTCGTGATTTCTATTGGAGATAAGAGTGCCACCTTGCAAGTATTGTTCATTTATCATTAATAAATATATTATATTGTGGAAGACAATTCACCATTGTTGCAATAAAACAGTTAGTTGCATAGATCTGCCAATATGGACACGCTCATTGCTTTAAGTACATTTATTGCATTTGCTTTTAGTGCTTTTGAGTCACCTTCTGGAGCATCTACAAACACCTTCTTATCTCATTTAAATGGACATGTTTACTATGATGCTTCGGTACTGATTATCACCTTTGCACTTACTGGTAGAAGTGTTAGAAGAGGCGTGCCAAGAAAAGTACCTCTACTGCCATTCGTTCTCTATTAGGTTTAACTCCTAAAGTAGCATGTGTTAGATGAGGGTAAAAGTATTGATGTTCCTTGTCAACACTGCAACGAGGAGATATTATTGAGGTGCGAATGGGAGAGAAGGTACCCGTAGATGGTGTTATTACAGAGTTAAAAAGCACCTGAAGTGTTTATTGATGAGAGTATGATAACGGGTGAACCTATTGCTGTTTCACAAAGGAATAAAAGATAAAAGTGCTTGCTGGAACAATGAATAAAAAGGAATATTGTTATTTAAAGCACAACAAGTGGGCGAGAAAAACAATGCTTGCAAACATTATAAAATGGTGCAAGGGCTCAAAACTCAAAAGCTCCTGTTCAACGAATTGTTGACAAAATTGCAGTGATTTTTGTTCCTATAGTTCTTGTTTGTCACTCATAACATTCCTTGTGTGGTACTTTATTGGTGGACCTGACATGCTGGCAAATGCTATTTTGGCAGCAGTTGCAGTGTTAGTGATTGCTTGTCCGTGTGCAATGGGACTTTGCAACGCTCTACTGCTTTGATGGTTGGAATAGGTGAAGCTGCAGAAAATAGTATCTTAATAAAGATGCAACAGCCTTAGAGAATATTAAGAATATCAATGCAATAGTTATCGATAAGACAGGAACATTAACCATTCCTAATCCTGATGTCGATTTTACTCAATCTTCAAACCTCTCTTTTTGAGAAGAGAATCATTAAAACCTCATGCAAAAGAAGCGATGGAGCAATTACAAAGGCATGGGCATTGAAGTGCACATGATGACGGGGTGATAATGAGGAGGCAGCGCAATATTGGGCAAATAAAGCTGGTATTAAGCATTTTAAGAGTAAAGTATTGCCTCAAGATAAAGAAACATTGGTCTCGTAGTTTGCAACAAGAAGGAAAAGAAGGTGGCAATGATTGGTGATGGAATAAACGACAGTCAGGCTCTTGCTAGCCGCTGATGTTAGATGTGCAATGGGCAAAAGGAACAGAACATAGCAATAGACATAGCACAAAGCAACTGATGGGAAACAGACTTGAGAAAAGATGGTAGTGTCATAACGCTTTAAAGAAAACGGTGGCAACAATACATCAAAAACTTGTTTTGGGCATTCATCTATAACCTTGTATGTATACCACTTGCTGCGGGCGTACCTTGCTCTTTGGTTGGCATTTCATTTATTACTCCAATGTGGGCAAGTGCGCTAATGGCGTTGTCTGGTTGTAGTGTTGTACTTAATAGTTTGCGATTAAAGAGTGTACACCTTTCAACTGATTAGATAAAAGAAAGATAGTTCTTATTAAAATGCTTTCTCTTTTTACACTAGAATATCAATAAAAGTCCCCCAATCAAATGGTTTTGGGGGACTTTTATTAATAGGACTTGTCTAATATTGATGATGTTTATTCCTTTGTATATTTGCCATTTTTAATTCTTCTGCAATGAAAGGCGATGTAAATCCGTTTTTGTTTTTAGCCACTTCTTCAGGAGTTCCGCTTGCAAGGACATAGCCTCCGTTGCGTCCTCCCTCTGGTCCCATATCAATAATGTGGTCTGCTAATTTGATAACGTCAAGGTTATGCTCAATAACAAGTACTGTATTTCCTTTATCAACAAGCTTTTGTAGCACTTCCATTAATATTCTAATGTCTTCAAAATGCAAACCAGTTGTAGGCTCATCAAGGATAAACAAAGTCTTTCCAGTATCCTTCTTACTGAGTTCTGTCGCAAGTTTTACACGCTGACTTTCACCTCCTGAGAGGGTAGTAGAGGGCTGTCCTAATTTTATATAGCCTAATCCTACATCTTGAATGGTTTTTATTTTGTGTAGAATACTTGGTACATTTTCAAAGAATTCCACTGCCTGATTGATGGTCATGTCGAGTACATCGGCAATACTTTTTACCCTTATAGCGAACTACCAGTGTTTTCTCTGTTGTAGCGTTTACCATGACAAACTTCGCAAGGAACGAGTACATCAGGTAAGAAGTTCATTTCTATTGTTTTGTAACCATTTCCTCCACAGGTCTCACAGCGTCCTCCTTTTACATTAAAGAGAATCTACCAGGTTTATAGCCTCTATCTTTGCTTCAGGAAGATTGACAAAAAGGGCTCTAATATCACTGAATACGCCTGTATAAGTGGCAGGATTACTGCGTGGAGTTTTACCCAATGGGGATTGATCTACAGTGACAACCTTGTCAACGTTTCTCAAGTCCTTCAATGCTTTTATAAGGCATTGGCTTTTTAAGAAGAGTTATAGAAATGCTGTGATAAGATAGGGTTGAAGGGTTTCATTGACAAGAGTAGACTTACCAGATCCAGAGACTCCAGTGACCAAAATGAGCTTTTCCTAATGGGAATTTACATCTACATCTTTGAGATTATTACCGCTCGCACCATGTAAAATAATGCTTTTACCATTACCTTTTCTGCGTTTTGAGGGGATTTCAATATTGAGTTCTCCATTTAAATAACCAGAAGTAATGGTGTTTTTCTTAAGCATGTTGGGCACATCTCTGGTAAACAACCTCTCCGCCCTTTCTTCCTGCACGTGGACCGATATCGATTACATAGTCAGAATGAAGTATCATGTCCTATCATGCTCAACAACTATAGCTGTATTTCCAATGTCTCTTAGGTCTTTGAGTGATTTAATTAGGCGCTCATTGTCTCGTTGGTGAAGTCCAATACTAGGCTCATCAAGAATGTAAAGCACATTAACAAGCTGTGAACCAATTTGAGTAGCAAGGCGAATTCGTTGGCTTTCTCCTCCCGAAAGTGATACTGATTGTCTGTTCAAAGAAAGGTAATCCAATCCTACATCCAATAAAAACTGAGACACGAGTTTTTATCTTTTAATGATTTCTCGATGCGATAGTTTCTTGCTTTTTATCTAGATGTTGATTCAAATTGTCTAACCATTCCTTTAATTCTGATATGTCTAAGTTGGCAACTTCTGCAATGTTTTTATCCGCAATACGATAAGATAACGATTCTTTCTTTAAGCGCATGCCATCACATACGTTACATTTGTGGTAGCTAAGAATTGATCTGCCCATTTCTTTCCTGTGGAACTCTCATCACTTTCCATCACAGTTTGAAGGTATTTAATGATACCATCGAAAGGAATAAAGTAGTCTGAAGAAGTCTTAACGATATCTTTTGATATTCTAATATTCTCCAATGAGCCATATAATATCTCATCAATTGCTTCTTGAGGAATATCTTTAAAGGAGTTTTGATATTGACATCGTATTTCTGAAGAAGTGCATCTATCTGCCAAAATATCATCTGATTCTTGTATTTTCCTAAGGGACTAATAGCTCCTTCGTGAATACTTAGCTCTGGATTAGGTATTACTTTCTTAGAAATCTCGTTAACACGTCCTAATCCCTTACAATGTGGGCATGCACCTTCAGGTGAATTGAATGAGAAAATGTTTGGAGCTGGCTCGCATAAGATATTCCTGAGATAGGGTCCATGAGTCTTTTTGAGAAGTTTCTCACATCTCCTGTTTCCTTATCTATAATCACTACAACGCCATCACCTTGCTTTAAAGCTAATCGAATGCTGTTTTTTATGCGCTCAAAGTCCTTTTCTTTAACTTGAAGTTTATCGATAATCACCTCAATATTGTGGTTCTTATAGCGATCAACCTTCATTCCTCCTTTATTTCTTCAATCTCTCCGTCTATTCGTATGTTAAGAAATCCTCTTCTCATACTTTCAAAGAGTTCACGATAATGTCCTTTTACGTTGTCTAACAAGTGGTGATAGGATATAAATACCTTTGTTTAGGTATTCTGTGAGAATCATTTCAGAATCTTTTCCTCTATGTGTTCACCATCTTTTTCGCCTGAAATGTGAGCTAAAAGCTGTTCCCGCTCTAGCATAAAGCAAGCGAAGAAAATCGTAAATTTCGGTAGTTGTGCCTACTGTAGAGCGTGGATTCTTGTTTGTTGTCTTTTGTTCTATACTGATAACAGGGCTTAATCCTGTTATTTTTATCAACGTCAGGGCGTTCCATATTGCCTAAGAAATTCCTTGCATAAGCAGAGAATGTCTCTATATATCGTCGTTGTCCTTCTGCAAATATGGTGTCAAATGCCAATGAAGACTTACCAGAACCAGACAAACCTGTAATGACTGTAAGTTTGTTTCTTGGTATTTCTACATCGATATTTTGGTTATGCACTCTTGCACCCCACATTTATTTTATCGTCTTCTCTATTCATTCTTAAATATTGTCATTGTTGCTTGCGTTTTTATTTACTATCAAATCACATTATGGTAGAGTAGAGCTACTAGTTTCAGTGTACTCTCGTAGTAAGTTACATCTTTCTTAATTTATACTTATCCATCAGCTCCTTGAGCTTCAACTAATACAAAGTAAACACCTGCTTTTTGCATCCTTACCTCTATATTTTCCGTCCCAACCTTGAAGGATCAGACCATTCAAACAGCTTTGTCCAAATCTATTAAAGATAATTGCTCTGAAAGAAACAATACTTCTATAACCTTCTTTGGCTTTATATATATCATTTATTCCATCACCATTAGGAGAGAACGCGTTAGGCATTTCAGCTTACTTGTTGATATTGATATCTTAAAAGGAATGTTGTTTTCCCCAATATTCTTTAGCAAATGCGATGGTATCATTATTCTTTGTGAAGGTTGCATATATATATATTTATGCGTTCCTGCTTTAGTAAAAGTATAGTTGAGTATTCTCCTCATATCAATAGATAGGGAGAGTTACTTCTTCTTCACTAAATCTCCATTCATAATGTGCTTTCCCAACCTGTTGTTTTGACTACTAGTGGCTTTAAACTCTACAGTTGAGTGCAGAACCTTAGTAAGAATCTATGTTCTCTCGTTCACCATTCTCTTGCACAATTGTTGCTTCTGGATTGATACTAGGAGCGGTTTGACGCACACTAGATTAGAAATAAAACAGAAGAATGCAACAAGTATTTTATCTTTATAAATCATTATTCATACATATATTTATGCAAAAATAATCAATAAAGTTGATTTTGCAGTCTGTATTTTTGCGCTAGATAAAATAAGGAAACACAGTATGAATAGACTCTTTAAATATTTATTATTATTAATTTTTATAGGTTCATCTACCGCTCTATTTGCTCAAAAAACAAGTTGAGAGATATGTATCAGGTAAAGAAAAAGGATACAATTTGTAGGTATTGCAAAGATGTATGGCTTAACTGTTGATGAGTTGGTGAAAAGCTAATCCTGAAATGACTAAGCCAGATTACGTCCTTAAAAAGACTCATATATTATGATTCCCTTTCATCAAGAGGAAGCCGTTGCAGCACCAGTAAGCAAATACCAATGCACCTAAGGTTCAAACTGTTGCAACTTCGAGCAAAAATGTAACTATTGGAGTGATGCTTCCATTGCATAATAATGATGGAGACGGTGAAGAATGCTTGAATACTATCGGGTGTGCTTATGGCATGTGATAGTTTGAAGCTTCAAAATATATCTGTTCAAGTAAATACATGAATGTTGATATCAATGCAGATATAAAACAATTCCTTTCAGAGCCTAATTTAGATAAGTGTGATATTATTTTTTTGGTCCTCTATATACGAAACAAGTAAAGCCACTTGCAGATTATTGTAAGGCTAAAAGATAAAAAGCTTGTAATTCCATTCTCAATCACTGGAAATGAGGTTGCAACCAATTCGCAAATATTCCAAGTATATCAAAAGCAACTCTTTATTTAATGAAAAGGCAATAGAAGTATTCCTTTCAAAAATTTAAATCGTATCATCCTATATTCATAGATTGTAATGATGCGTCTAGTGATAAAGGTATATTTACATTTTGGATTACGTAAAAAATTAGAAGAGCAGGGGTATTAGCTACGGTATAACCAACAAAATCAAGTAGTGATATGTTTGCGAATGTGTTTAGTTCTACCAAACCTAATATTGTAATTCTTAACACGCACGCTCTCCTGAGCTTAATTCTGCATGTAAAAGCTAGATGCTTTATTGGCAAAAAAAGTGATTTGAAGATTACTTGGGGATATACAGAGTGGTTGATGTACACTAAAGTTTATTCAGATTATTTCTTTAGTACGATACCTATATTCCAACAACATTCTTCTTCAATCCTTGGCAAACAAGTACGTGGCTTAGAAGCTAATTACAAGCGTTGGTTCAATACAGATATGCAACAAGCACTTCCTCGTTTTGCAATAACTGGCTACGATCATGCACAATTCTTTATTAATGGAATTGTGAAATATGGTAAGAGCTTCACTGGTTCAACAACCGAAAACAGCTATAAAGGCAGTTTCAAACACGCTACATTTCAAACGTGTAAGTAATGTAGGTGGATTGCAAAATACTAATTTTATGCTTGTTCATTATTTAAATAATCGTACCATTCAAACCATAAATTATTAAGAGATGCATTTAAAAAGAATCTTGTTCTTTGTAGTCTTATTATCTTGTTTCACAGCCTCTAAAAGCACAGATAGGAAAGCATCGTAATGATTTATCTGTGGGTGTGAATAGTGGTTTTTATGATGAGTAGAGGTAAATTTCATGCCAACTGTAACACAAAGTCAATATCCGGATTCACTGGTGGTTTGTCTGTTAAGTATGTTTCGAAAAAGTATTTCAACACAATATGCTCTATTTACGGTGAGATAAACTATTCTGTGATAGGCTGGAAAGAGAATATTCGTGATGTAAATCGCCAACCCGTTATTAATTCAGTAACATCAGTTGCCGAAGAATATCAGCGTAATTTAGGATATATTCAGGTTCTATTTTTGCCCATTTAGCGTGGGTGAGAGAGTATAAAGGAGCACAATTCTTCCTTAATTTAGGGACCTCAATTTAGCTTCCTTATTGACGAATCGACAACAACTAATTTTGACTTTAGTCAGAGAAACACTACAGATAGAGTAAATCAAACAGCGGCACAAGATACTTTAAGTGTTGAACATAAGTTCGATTATAGCATTGCTGCTGGTTTAGGGTGTAGAGTATGTTGTTCCCCAAGTGGGTCATTTCTTATTGAAGGACGTTATTACTATGGATTAGGAAATATCTTTGGAGATAGAAAGAAAAGATTATTTCTCACGTTCAAATATCGGCAATATAGTTATAAAACTCACTTATTTATTTGATATAACCAAAACTAAAAATAATAATAACTATGTTTGAAAATCAACCGAAAGGACTTTTTGCCTTAGCTTTGGCAAACACTGGCGAGCGATTTGGATATTACACCATGCTTGCTATCTTTGTACTTTTTCTTGCAAGCAAACTTTGGATTCTCTTCAGCTCTTGCAGGAAATATCTATGGTATCTTCTTGGCTGCAGTTTACTTCCTACCATTTATCGGCGGAATTCTTGCTGATAAGTTTGGTTATGGCAAGATGGTTACTCTTGGAATCGTTGTAATGTTCCTAGGGTATATATTGCTTTCTTTGCCATTAGGTGCTAGCAACTGTTGCTGCTATTGCTATGTTTGCAGCTCTAGCAATGATTGCTTTGGAACAGGACTCTTTAAAGGTAACTTGCAAGTAATGTGGGTAATCTTTTATGATGACCCTAAGTATGCAGATAAGAGATTCTGCTTTCTCTATTTTTATATGGCAATCAATATTGGTGCATTGTTCTGCACCAAGTGCTGCAAGCAATTATGAACTTTTGTTCAAAAGAACTATGGAATAAGTGAGCAAGATTCTTATCATGCAGCCTTTGCCGTTGCATGTATTTCGCTCATCGTTTCTATGGCGATTTACTATGCTTGCCGTCGTACTTTCAAACATGTTGAAGGTGAAAAGAAAACTACTGCTACACAATCTGTTCAAAAAGAGAATGAAGTTGAAATTTCTAAAGAAGAAACAAAAGCACGTATTCAAGCACTTGTACTTGTATTTGCAGTGGTTATTTTCTTCTGGATGGCATTCCATCAAAATGGACTTACCCTAACATTGTTTGCTAAAGAGTTTACAACAAAGAATGTAACAGGTCTTCAAGGTATGGTATTCAATGTTTGGAACCTTGTTGCTTGTGTATTTATTGTTTACTCTTTGTTTTGGTTTATTCCAATCAAAAACAAGTAAAGGAAAACTCATTTCAGCTTTAGTTTGTCTTCTTGCAGTGGCATTCTTAGTATTCGAATACTTCAAAGCTGGTGATGTTGAGTTCAAAGCTTCAATCTTCCAACAATTCAACCCATTCTTTGTTATTGCACTAACTCCAGTTGCAATGGGTGTATTTGGCTGGCTTGCAAAACTAGGTAAAGAGCCTTCTGCACCACGTAAGATTGCCTATGGTAGTGCTTGTTGCAGCTGGATTCTTGATTATGTTCATGGGTTCAATGAACTTATCAGTCCTGTGGAGCAAACTGCAGCAGTAGAAGCTGGTACAGCTAGCTTTGTTTTCACCAAACTGACTTATCTCTACTTATCTAGTTCTTACCTTTGAGAACTTCTATTGTCTCCAATCGGAATCAGCTTTGTATCTAAGGTGCTCACCTAAGTATAAAGGAATGATGATGGGTGGTTGGTTTGTAGCAACTGCAGTGAAATTACTAACAAGTATTCCTGCATTGCTTTGGGGAAAGACCTCTCTAAACTGTCATTTGGGGTGTTCTTATTCTCCTTTGCTTTATTTCATTCATCTTTATCATGCTTATTATGGAAAACGTCTGAAAAGGTTTCTAAATAATAAAAGTAAAAGTATTTTTAATGATATAAGCGACTAGTCTTTTCAAGATTAGTCGCTTTTATGCTCACTTTATAGCTTTTTACCTCCTCTACTCTAACTTTTACTTCTTTTGTAATAATTCTCTTGTTACATTTATTTCATTCTAAAAAGGATAGAGTTTTGCAATGTAAGCATTGCTTTTTATGATCTAATAGTGTTTGCTTTTACAAGTCAAAAGCATTGATATTGAATTGAAGTAGAAAACTCTTCTTTTATAGAATACTATAATGATATATACAAAGCTTGTGATATTAAATGGATATAAAAGGAGAATCTGCCCGCATTTTTCGTATCTTTGTGTAGATGTTAGGGCGAAAGATAATACATATAGATATGGATTCGTTCTTTGCTACGGTTGAACAACGGGATAACGAAGAACTAAAAGGACAACCAATAGCCGTGGGTTCGGATACAATGCGAGGGGTAGTAGTACTGCCAGCTATGAAGCAAGAATCTTTGGGGTGCGTTCTGCCATGTCGGTTGTTAAAGCAAAAGCAGCTCTGTCGCATCTTATTTTAGTTCCTCCACGCTTTAAAAGCATATAAGAGAGTATCGAAAACAGTTCACGAAATATTTCGTGAATACACGGAATTGATTGAGCCTTTGTCGCTCGATGAGGCTTTTTTAGATATAACAGCTATCGCATCAACATTTGATGAGGCTATAAATATTGCCCAAGAGATAAAGGATAAAATACAAGAACGTACACAATTAACAGGTTCTGCGGGCATTTTCGTATAACAAATTCTTAGCAAAGATTGCATCAGACTATAATAAACCTAATGGACTATTTGTGATTGCGAAGCTAAAGCACCCGAGTTTTATTGACAATTTATTAGTGGAACGCTTTTGGGGAGTGGGTAGAAAGACGACCATTCGATTGCATCGTATGGGCATTTTTACTGGTAAAGATCTGAAAAACTATCGCTAAAGCGGTTAAACGATATCTTTGGTGAAAGATGGGAAATCTATATTATAACTTTTCAAGAGGAATAGATAACTGAATTGTAGACATTAATAGTGTCACACAAATCTGTGGGTTGTGAGTGTACTTTTGAAAAGAATTTACAAGATAAAAAGTGCGCTAACCATAGAGTTGTATCATCTTAGTTTTAGATTTAATTCATCGCATAGAGAAGGCACAATTACAAAGGAAAAACATTAACTCTAAAGATAAAATATGCCGATTTTCATCAGATAACGCAGGTGTAACGGTTTAGATGCCTACGATACGAAGAACAGAATTCTGCCTGCAGCAAAAGAAACTGCTATTTGATATTAAGGGATTTTGATTATTCAATCCGCTTGATGGGGTTGTCTGTTTCTAATCCTTCAACCGCAGACTTGCATGAAGAAAACGAAAGCAATGGCAAGAGAGGAGATTTGTTTGTTGATGAACTTTTATAATAAAAAGACAGCGTAATCTAAAATGAATTGAAATATTTCTTCATAGAGGTAATTTACGAAATAACATGGATTTACGAGATATTTTATAACGAGGTTGAGCGATATCTCATATGTGAGATTTGCAATATATTGTTTTATTCTAAATTTCAATACATAACATATATGAAACAAACCAAAAATTGTTTGCTCGATTAGTGACTTTCGTTGTGATGAAGACTTTCTAAGAAAGCTTTTCTTTGCAGGAATGAATGTCGTTCGAATGAACACCGCACATGCACCTGCTGAAAGGTATTAAAAAGATTATAAAGAATGTTCGTGCGGTTTCTCCATATCTGCTTTTGATTGATAGATACTAAAGGTCCTGAAATCAGAACTACATCTGTAGATGAACCAATTCAATATCATATTGGTGAGAAAGTAAATATCTATGGTTGTCCTGATAAAGCTTACACACACGACGATATCAATGTTTCATTGAGACATCGTGAGAGATGTGAAAGTGGGAGACCACATCTTATTTGATGATGGTGCGTTGGATATGTTGGTAACAGGTAAAGAAAATGACCATCTTCTTATGGAAGTACAAAACGAAGGCGTTTTAGGTGCCCGTAAAAGTGTGAATGTTCCTGGAGAACATATCGACCTTCCTGCATTAACAGAACGTGATAAAGAAAATATGCTTCTTGCTATTGAACAAGATATTGATTTCATAGCTCACTCATTTGTACGTTCGGTAGCTGATGTTAAAGCTGTTCAAGATATCTTAGATGAGCACGGAAGCGACATTAAAATTATCTCAAAGATTGAAAACCAAGAAGGTGTTGATAATATAGATGAGATTATTGACGCTTCATATGGTATTATGATTGCTCGTGGTGACTTAGGTATTGAGGTGCCAATTGAATGTATTCCAGGTATTCAACGCTCAATTATACACAAATGTGTATTGAAGAAGAAGCCTGTAATTGTTGCAACTCAAATGTTGCACACTATGATTAACAACCCAAGACCAACACGTGCAGAGGTTACTGACATTGCAAATGCTATCTATTATCATCGTACTGATGCTTTGATGCTTAGTGGTGAAACTGCTTCAGGAAGAGTATCTCTGTTGAAGCTGTAAAAACAATGGCTGCTATTGCAGAACAAGCAGAAAAAAAGATAAGATGAGAGAACATGATATAGATCCAGTTGCTGATGTAACAGATCAAAGAGATTCCTTGCTCGTGCTGCAATTGAGGCAACTCAGCACTTAGGTGTTAAAGGAATTATCACTGATAGTGAGACAGGACAGACCGCAAGAGCACTTGCTTCATTTGAGAGGACCTACTCCTGTACTTGCTATTTGTTATAAAGAAAAAGACTCAACGTTTCTTGAATTTGAGCTGCGGAGTTATTCCTGTTTATCAAAAGAACATGTTTCTTCACAGCATACTTTCATTGCTGCGCTCAGAATGTTGATACAAAAGCATTACTTAGAGCTTGATGATAAGATTGCATATCTTAGCGGTTCTGCTTTGCGGAGTAGTGGAACAAGTATCTTAGAGATAAATAAAGTACGCTCAGTATTTGATAGAAACTATACATTTCACTTTGCCAGATCAATTCCAAGACTTAAAAAATGACTAATAATAAATAGATAAGTCAAACTTATTTATTAATAGATTGAGAAATAAGCTATAAATAAAGAAAGCGATGACATTGTAATAACGTCATCGCTTTTTTTGTTGTTTTATAGCAACTTGTTTTTTTACCTCTTTTTCGTTGCGAATAGCTTCTTTTAATTAAATCTTCAATCTCTTCGCATAATTCAGGATTGTCTTTCAATAGCTTTTTCGCTGCATCTCTTCCTTGACCGAGTTTAGATTCTTTATAAGAGACCATGAACCGCTCTTTGTTATGATGTTATGTTCAACGCCAAGGTCGATGATTTCGCCTATTTTAGAGATACCTTCGCCATACTATAATGTCAAATTCTGCCTTCTTAAATGGTGGAGTACCTTGTTTTTAACCACCTTTTACACGTGTTTCATTACCGATAGGTTCATCTCCATCCTTTATTGCTGTACCACGTCTAATATCTAAACGCACGCTAGAATAGAACTTTCAAAGCGTTTCCACCCTGTTGTTGTTTCAGATGGACCATACGTTACTCCAATCTTATCACGTAGCTGATTGATGAAGTACATGTTGTGTTTGTTTTATTGATAGTACTTGTTAGCTTTCAAGAGCTTGGCTCATAAGACGTGCTTGCAATCCAACATTGTTGTCACCCATGTCTCCATCGAGTTCTTTCTTAGGGTGTAGAGCTGCAACAGAGTCGATAATCACAATGTCAACAGCAGAAGAACGAATCAATTGATCTGCAATTTCAAGAGCTTGTTCACCTGCGTCTGGTTGCGAAATCCATAGCCTCATTGATATTAACTCCAGCTTTCTTTTCAGCGTCAAAAACGATCGAAAGCATGTTCTGCATCGATAAAGTGCTGCAACGCCACCAGCCTTTTGTGCTTCTGCATAGCATGTATAGCAAGAGTTGTTTTTACCTGGAAGATTCAGGGCCATAGATTTCTATACGTCCTTTGGGGTAGCCTCCGACACCTGAAAAGCGAGGTCAAGTCCAATACTACATGTAGGGATTACATCGATATTCTCAATGTTGTCATCTCCATACGCATAATAGCACCCTCGTCCAAAGTCTTCTCTATCTTTTGCCATTGCGGACTGGTAGAGTTTTTAGTTTATTCTCTGTAAACCCTCTTGTGGGGTCTTCTTTTCTTTAGCTATGTTTGTTTTTTCTAAGTAGTTTAAAAGTTTATAATTTATAATGAAATAAACAACCTCACAAAGAGGTGTGTTTATCTCATTAATATATTGTGGTTTAGATTCTTATAACTCAAGATCTCCGTTAAATACTTCATGCCATGGGAGTCCTTGTTTGTTGAGTTCTTCCATGAATGGATCTGGATCAAATCCTCAACGTTCCACACCAGGTCTTTTCCATAAGCCTTTGAAGAACATCATGGCTCCAATCATAGCAGGAACTCCTGTTGTATAGCTAACTCCTTGCATACCCGTTTCGTTATCAGCATGCTTGGTGTTTGCGTAGTTGTTATATACATAATAAGTAAGTTCTTTACCATCTTTAATACCACGAATTCTACAACCAATACTTGTTTCTCCTTCGTAGTTCTCACCTAACTCTTGTGGGTTAGGTAATACAGCCTTCAAGAATTGCAATGGAACAATTTGCTGACCGTTATAATCAATGGGACAATCACTTGCCATACCGATATTCTCTATCACTCTAAGGTGATTGATATATTGTTCTCCGAAGGTCATCCAGAAGCGAGCTTGCTTAATAGTTGGATAGTTCTTTACTAAGCTTTCGAGTTCTTCATGATGAAGAAGATAACTCTCTCTAGGACCAATATTAGGATAAGTTAGTGGCTGGTGGATTTCCAATGGTTCTGTTTCAATCCATTGACCATCTTTATAATAAAGTCCTTTTTGAGTGATTTCACGAATATTTATCTCAGGGTTAAAAGTTGGTGGCAAATGCTTTAGTGATTACCTGCATTGCAATCAACGATATCTAGATAGTGAATTTCATCGAAATAATCGCTTAGCAGCGTACGCTGTAAAGATACCAGATACACCTGGATCGAAGCCACATCCAAGGATAGCAGTTAAGCCTGCGTCTTCAAAACGCTTCTTATATGCCCACTGCCAGCTATACTCAAAGTGTGCTTCATCTTTGGGTTCATAGTTCGCAGTGTCCAAATAATCAACCCCACATGCTAGACATGCTCCATAATTGTTGAAAGTCTTGATAGGGAGAGCCAAGTTTATTACGAGTTCAGGTTTGTAACTATTGAATAGTTCCTTTAGCTGTTCAACATCATCAGCATCAACTTGTGCTGTCTTAATGTTTGGGTTTCCTATTGCTTTTACAATTTGATCACATTTTTCTTTGCGAGAAGCGATCATAAATTCAGTAAAAACATCGGCATTTTGTGCGATTTTGAATGCAGCAACAGTGCAACACCACCTGCACCAATCATTAATACTTTTCCATATTTGTTATATTGATATTATTTTGTTTATTTCTTGATACTAATCTTTTTAACTCTGAGCCTTTAATTCCGAGTGCACTCATAAGCGAATAACCAAGAATCTCTGTCTTAAAGTTACCGTCTGGCATTGGTTGCATGGCAAAAAGAGTAATTTTCTTATTCTCGTCATCAACTCTGTTAAGTGCCATTCTTAAGTCATTCCACAACGCTTCTTTTTCGTGATTAGGAATAATCATTACTCGTTTGACGTTGGCATGATTGCATATTGTTGATGTTATATCTGCAAAGAGAGCATCTTTCTCAACGATTTCTTCATAGAAACGAAGAGATAACGAATTCTCCAAGATGGTCTTTAAATGCTTTTTGGTTGAGTTCTTCTTCGAAATTAGAGGGAGTAAAGTTATTTAATTGTTTGATTTTTTATCGTGTAGCAGAATCACTTGAATGTTATTTTCTCCTTCTCTTATTCCTCCATCTAATACTATACAATCCAACCAATGAGCAAAATCTGCCTTAGGAATACGACGTTCAAGCATTCTTTCAGTTTGCGGTAAGATGAAAGGCTGTATTATCAATACATTCAGCATCGACAATGATAACATTTTCACTCCAACTTTCTGTATTTAAAAAGATTATTTTTCCATTAATGCCAAAAGATAATAAAAAGATCTATATGACACCTCTATTATGTTTTATTGTTTTTACTTATTAAATTTATTCGTTTATAAAAGCAATGAAATTAGGGCGTAAAACAATGTAATTAGAAGTAAAAGCATTGCTTTTAAGGGAGTAAAAGTGATGCTATTAGAATGGGAGAAAAATGGAGGAATAGAAAAAGAGTATTGCTAGTTTTGTAAATACATTGCAATAATACTCTCATTAAAACTTTTAACGTAAGATCTTATAAATAATTTGATATAAGTTATTTAAACTTGTATATGAAGATCTTTATTCTTGTTATCAATCTTTTTTCTTCTTCCTTCTTTTTGCTGTTTTTTAGGAGCGAAGTTAGGGATTATACGACTTCTTTTCGTTTGGTTTATTCTGTGTTCAGAACTCTTTCTAGGATTGTTAAACTTTGGAGCTGGAGTCTTATCGAAAAGTTGTTGAATGAGGTCTGCACTGACCAATTTTTCTTAATTCCTGTTCGATACCTCTTCGTTCTTCAGGTTTATACCAGAAGAAGAATTGTCTTTGTGCTAATTTTTCTTTTTGGAGTTTTTAGCACTATAGATAGGCTCTAATGTGTAAGGGTGATAGCCCATGTACCACGCCTGGTACTTACTGTCATTGAGTAGGGGTAAAGTCTTGTATTTGTTCTAGCTTAAAGTCTAGATTTTTAGTCTTTTACCGCTAAGTCTGCCATATCTTCTGGTTTGCAACCTGGGTGACTACTAATGAAATAAGGAATGATTTGTTGTTTTAAATTTCTCTTCTCTATTAATTCTATCGAATATCTTTTTAAATTCATAGAATTGCTCAAAAAGAAGGCTTTCTCATTAGCCCTCAACACATCATCACTCGTATGTTCGCGCAGACTCTTCAAACGACCACTAACGTGTTTGGTGATAAGTTCGTGTATATACTCTTTTGCTGCAGCGTTAGTTTTATCATCTTTTGCTCTTATGAAGCAATAAATCGTATCTACACCACTACCAATAAAGCTCTTCTTTAAGCCTGGTAGGGCATCAACCGCACGATAAATCTCTAATATTTTAGTGTGGTCTTTATTTAAATTAGGACAAATCTTAGGACTGATACACGAAGGACGTTTACACTTTTCGCATATATTTAGGGTTTTTACCAGCCATTCCTTTTCATATTAGCAGATGGTCCTCCGAGGTCTGAAAGATATCCTTTAAAGTCGGGCATACTTTATTATTTGCTTCACCTCTTTAATGATACTTTCTTTTGAGCGACAAGTAACAAATTTGCCTTGGTGAGCAGATATGGTACAAAAGAGCAGCCTCGAAACAACTCTTGATGAATGTTTACTGAGAATTTGATCATCTCGTAGGCAGGAATACGTTTGTTCTTGTATTTAGGATGGAGCAAACGTGTATAAGGAAGATCGAACATTGCATCGAGTTCTGCAGTGGTCATAGTTGGGAAAAGGTGGGTTAACAACCATATATTTTCCGTCTACCTCTTGCAAAAGTCGTTGTGCATGCATCTTGTAGACTCTTCTTCTATATACTTAAAGTTCTCTGACATGCGCTTTTTATTTTTGCAAACACTTTCGTAACTATGCAAAATAACATCTTTATCTGTTATTCCTCCTTGTATATTATCTTTGCTTGAAAGATATACAGTTTGTGAAATTTCGGTAATTTTGATGTTTTCGACCTTGTTCTATGGCCTCAGCAAGCAGCAAGAATAGATTTGAGCTCCAACGCCATATAATAACATGTCTGCTCCAGAATCGCACAAATAGATTTCCTAAGCTTGTTTTTGCCAATAATCAAAAGACGGGTTAAACGGCGCAGAGAAGCTTCAGATTCCACCACTACAACAGGAACATCACGGGAATAGTTTCTTTAATATTTTGTGTAAACAATTGAAGGATAATCAGGGTCTGCAATCGTGTCGTCCATCAGGGGCTAGCGCCCATCTTCAGATCTAAGTCGTTTGTTAGCAGTGTATTTATTCACCATAGAATCCATGTTTCCAGGCGAAACTGCAAAAGAAAAAGGCGTGGCTTTCCAAGCTTTTTAAAATCACGAAAATCCCATGCCAGTCTGGTTGTGGAACGATTGCGATGCGATATCCAGCCGCTTCTATTGAGCGTCCGATAACAGCAGGACCAAAAGAAGGATGGTCTATGTATGCATCTCCAGTGAAGAGAATAATATCTAATTCGTCCCAACCACGTAAAGTACATTCTTTCTTTGTTGTGGGTAGGAAGTCAGTAAGCAGTATTTGTTTTTCAAAACTATTCTATCGAAATTTGAACTCTGACACTAATGTGCATAACAAATGACTTCACCCTATTTATTAATAGGGAACAAGTTGCATTGCTATGATTTTAATGCTAAATGATTTTCTGTGTTTCTTGAATATAGTAATATAAGCTGATGAAGCCCAAAAGGCTTTCATATACTTATGATATATTACATCAAGACAAAGGTCTAATAACTCTTTGCTTGTATTCTCTTCATTTGCTAAAAAGAGAACGAATATTGAGTCGTAGTTTATCTAATAAATCCTCATCGATAATACCATTACTATCTACAAGATTACGAAACAAAGAATATTTTTGTATTGTTTTGAGGTGTTCGTCGCTTACCTCAATAAACTTACTTCCACTTGAATTAGCTTGTATTTTATGAATCATAATTATTTTTGTTTGGGCGTTAATAAATAATTAAGAATACCTCTCATAAGTTTGTTACGTGCTTCTTTATTAATGATACATTCGAAAAGGGAATCCCTATAGTAAAGCAAGAATAGTCTGAGCCCTTATAGCTACAGCCGAACTTGTTTGATCTGCGTATTGCATTGCGCAGATTGCAGATGATGTTGGGTGAATGATATCAGTCTCAGGAGCAGGTAATGTGTATCAATATAGTAATTATATAAATTGAGATTTAATCCTAATCCTGTTATAGACGAGTTGTTTGTGCAACTATCTGCAGGACTATAATTAATCTTTACTACGTTTTCTAAGAATTGTTTGTCACTAAATGATTTCATCCGATGCCACATAAGCACCGCCTTACAATAAGAGAGAACCACCTTTTCTGAGTGTATTGTTGCAAGAGTCTTTTGCATGTCGGGGAGTAAACGTTTTATAGTATTTCAAACTATTGGTTGTACTCTTTTCAAGTCCAAGAATCAAGTCAATACATTATATTTATCGAGATTAGCTTTCGAGAATGCAGCTTCACCTCGAACTCACTTACAATATTATATTTATATGCAGTGGCAATAGCTTCTGCTATGTTCAACTCGTATAGTTAAATGTGTTTCCCATTATCACCTTTCCAGCAAGTGATTCGTCAGAGAAACCTAAACCATCAGGACCTTCTGTACCTGCATTATACTTTGAGAATACCTGCTGATAACCATTCCAACCTAAGGTCTTACCATACGAAACGCCTATATCTTCTCTTAAATCAAATCCTTGCTCGTCTTCATTATTGATGACTGTAGGGCCTGATAAACGATTGAAACCATTTACTACTAATATCGTTTCTGCTGCTTGTGGTTGATAATAAGCAGACAATACCTCTGTAGGAAAACTCTACCACCATTTGATTACAAGCTGTAATATAAAAAGTTATATTGTACATTTGGTTCGAGTTCCATGATGTGATGATTAGACTTTATATTTGTTCCATTATCAAATCCACTCGTACCTGTAGCCTATATACATTAAAAAGAGGTAGCATTTGAGGTTGATTCGCTATGGTCTGGAGTTGCTTCCCACGATAATTCTACTTTTGATTTGTCTTTAAACTCAATTTTAAAGCATTTTTGGCGGTAATGGAGCAACAACGTAATCTTCTCCATGTTGATTGGGCAACGTGCTTAATAATGTCTTATATAAAGAACGAGCAAAGGTGAATTTAAAGTTGGGATCTTGTCCTAATAACATGTCGGGAAATTCTGATGCGACATGGTTTCAATGATAGCTGATGGCACTTCCGAAAGTCTTGTTTCAGAATAGTTTACGATCCCAAAGGTGACGTTTAGCCCATTTCCCGTATTTCTGTTGAATATCTTTTACCAGATTATTAAGTAAGAAGCTAAATCTTTAGAAAGCATATCTTGAAACACCTGAATTTATCTACCATCATTATAATTTGTTGTGTAAATAGCAAGCGAACCAACAAGCGAATTGAGAAATCTTTGCACTAGCCAGCATCGCTATACAGCCAAAAGAAAAGCTCTAAGGGAACTTTCAATCCTTCGATTGTTGGAAAATACATAAACAGAGCCTCCTGCTAGCCAGTTTACCATCTGAGAGCGGCTGTTTATGTCGTCTGCATAATCGTCTTCTCCACTTTTTCCTCCATAAACAGAGTAGGGGGCACCCGACCATTGCGCTGTATATCAGAGCGCCTTCAACGCAACGTGGCAATCCACTTTTTAATGCCTCCACGATTGATATTGCCCATTCCTCCACCAAAACGAATGGCATCTGAGGTTACAACACCTTTATGGTGCAGAGTGGTTTGTTATAACAACTCTGTTGAATGGGTTGCATCCTCTGTCAAAAGAAAAAGGTACCAATATATACCCAAGTGCCTCCACCCATTTGTTGGTTTACTGTTATTTTTGTTTCCAACACCTTTGTGATAAACGATGTATTCTGCATCATCTACGCTGTTTTCTAATGTTGAATAGCTTACGTATCAGCATATTCACCTTCTTGAGGAATATTGGGTTGATATGAAATACTTGAAAAGTGTTTTCCTTTTTGTGGTCTTAATCATTCTTGAAGTACCGCCCATAAAAGGATTTACTCCATCATACAAATCTCCTGAATATTGCTAAAAACCATTGATAGATGATGTTCCCCAGGTTTTAGAGTTATTCACTTCTACATAATAAGGATATTTATATTTGTCGTCATTGTCAACAATTATTTCATTACATTGCCAATCTCTTTCTCTAGATGATAAAAACATTGGCCCCTGCTTTCTCAAGCATTGGAATAAGATAGGGTACAACTATAGTTTGAGTAAATAAGTCTTCAGTGGTTCCAAACATACTAGGACGTTGCCATCTCCATGACTTGTTTTTGCATCATAAAACCTTCCGTGACTTGCTGCCCACACTGCAATATGTCTGTTTTGAAGTCCTTTTGTAATATGATGAGGTTGAATGGTGCTTTCTTTACCCACGCATTATCTTTTTATAGTCAATATCCCCATACGTTTTCCATCTCGTTGGAAGTTTGTCCAAAGAGATTAGAGTAGAAGAATAAAAATGAAAATAAACAGATATAAATTTTTGTTCATTATGGTTATTCTCCTATAGTGAACTTCTCAGGATATTTAGCTTTGAAGTCTTTAAAATATTGTTTTTATTTCATGCCTGTCTTTATCAACATCTCCTGTAGGAATAAAATGTTTTGAGTACATTGAATCAGTTTCTTTCATAATCTACACCATATAAAAAGTAGGGGATAGCTTTTAAGGCAATGAAATAAGCCCCTTTTTCCATTCTGGGTTAAGTGAACGGGTTCCTTCTGGAGTGATACAGATAGTAAAGGTCTTTGATAATCGAGGCCATTTCAGCAAGATGATCTGTCATAGAAACATGCTTAGAACGCCATACTGAAATTCCTCCTATACTGCGAAAGAACATACCTAATGGTCCAACAAACCATTCTTTCTTCATCAAGAAATTAATTTTATATCCTTCAGCTCTCATATAGCTGTCCAAAATAAAAGTCCCAGTTACTTGATGAGGTGCTAAACATATAATATATTTATTAGGATGCTCTTCTGTAACATCTTTTTCCATCCCTAATACTCGATAAAGTATAAAAATGGCATATTGATTTTAACATGAAATAAATTTAAGATTAATGTAAATTGGATATTTGATCTACGATTTATTCACCTCTTTTCGAAGTCATTTATCAAGATAGTGAAATACTTTTAGGGAGCAATTCCTGGCTCAGGGTGTGAGATTCTGCACAAAATCATTGCGCAATGTTATGATGCATGATAATAATGTATTTACACTCTCTTCGTTTTAACATTATTATATAATGATGCTGCAGATACATTCAGCAAATAAATCTCTGCTAAACATAGTTTCTGTTTGTAATGTCTTTTCTACTACTCATAATTATTATAGTATTTGGTTGTTTTTTCTCTGTTGAGATATGAGTCAAAAATACCATATTTAAAAGTTGAGTTATCCGCTTTAGATTTTTAGATAAATCTTATACTTTTCAGGAACGCTAGTAAAGCAACAAAATCGTTATTTACTTTTACAAAGATAGAAAAAATAAAAATCAAGTGTTTGTTTTCTTGCAAAAGTTTCTAAAAGATGTTTTCTTATTGTTTTATCTATCATTATCCATTAAAAACTTGTATTTTTGCAAAAAGAAAAAATGTTTATAAACACAATTATAAAATAGTAAAGATGAAAACAAGTGCATTGCAACAAGCAAGAGCAGCTTATCAACCTAAAGCTTTCCAAAGGCGCTTCTAAGGCAGTGAAAGTGCAAGAAAGTGCTCCCACACAAAGTGTAGATAACCAAGAAGAGATCAAGCGTTGTTCCCCAACACTTATGGTATGCCTCTTGTTGAGTTTGTTCCTGAGGAAACAGAGAACGCTAAAAGAAATGAATGTGGTATCATTTAAGTGGTGGACAAGCACCTGGTGGACACAATGTTATTAGTGGTTTGTTCGATCAAGTTAAGAAATTAAATCCAAACAACAAACTATATGGTTTCTTAATGGGACCTGGTGGCTTGTTGATCACGACTATGTTGAAAATTACAGAAGAGCTTTTTGAAAGATTATCGCAATACTGGTGGTTTCGATTTGATTGGTAGTGGTAGAACAAAACTTGAAAAAGAAGAACAATTCGAAAAGGGACTTGAAATCATTCGTCAATTGAATATCAATGCTATTGTAATCATTGGTGGTGACGATTCTAATACAAATGCTTGTATTCTTGCTGAATACTATGCTGCAAAGAACTATGGCGTACAAGTTATTGGATGCCCAAAAACAATTGATGGTGACTTGAAGAATAGTCAAATTGAAACCTTTTTCGGTTTCGATACAGCAACAAAGACTTATTCAGAAGTTATCGGTAACATTGAACGTGACTGTAACTCTGCTCGTAAATACTGGCACTTCATTGAGTTAATGGAGTGAAGTGCATCTCACATTGCACTTGAATGTGCCTCTACAAAACACAACCTAACATTTGCCTAATTTCTGAAGAAATTGAAGCTAAAGATCAAACTCTTAACGATATTATTGAGAACATTGCAGAGTAGTTGCTTATCGTGCAAGTCAAGGAAACAACTCGGTGTAGTTCTAATTCCTGAAGGATTGGTAGAATTTATTCCCTGCAATTGGTCGCTTAATCCAAGAGTTGAACGACTTGTTAGCTGCTCATGGCGCTGATTATGCAGACCTAGACAAAGATGCTCAACGTGCTTATATCCTTGCACACTGCTACAGAAGAAAACAGAGCAACATTCGAAACTCTTCCTGAAGGCGTAGCTCGTCAATTGTCATTAGATAGAGACCCACACGGAAACGTTCAAGTTTCTTTGATTGAAACAGAAAAAGCTTATTTCTGATATGGTTGGTGCTAAGCTTGCACAATGGAAGAAGGAAGGTAAATACAATGGTAAGTTCTCTGCTCTTCATCACTTCTTTGGTTATGAAGGACGTTGTGCTGCTCCTTCAAACTTTGATGCAGACTATTGCTATGCACTTGGAACTAGTGCTGCATTGCTTGTTGCAAGCGGTAAAACTGGTTACATGGCAATCGTTAAGAATACAACAGCTAGAACAGATGAGTGGAAAGCTGGTGGTGTGCCCATCACAATGATGATGAACATGGAAAGAAGAAATGGCGAAATGAAGCCTGTTATTCGTAAGGCATTAGTTGAGCTAGAAGGTAAGCCTTTCAAAGCATTTGTTGCGCAACGTGACCAATGGGCGAAAGAAACTTGCTATGTTTATCCTGGTCCAATTCAATATTGGGGTCCTGCAGAGGTTTGCGATCAACCTACAAAGACTCTTGAATTAGAACAAGAAAAATAAGAATATAGATTTTATTTATTTTAGAGTTAAATGTTGCTCTGATTGCTCTTTTTGATCAGAGCAACATTTCTCTTTTATTTTATACATATCATGTCTTCTCGTAGGCATCAATCACGGAGATCAAGAAAAATAATAAGGTATTCTTTTTGGAAGAGTTACCACGCTGGGTACGAATTCTACTACTCTTTTTTAGGGTGGAATTGTGTGTGCATGGGCATTCTATTACTTTTTCGTTAGTCCCACAGGTTTCCGTTGAGAGCATTGTATGGAGATGCAGAATACTCCCGATGGATACGAGATTCATAGTATGATATATCGCATTATCAAGGCGATATTGATTGAACAAGCTTAAAACGGCTAAGATAGAAAATAGTCCTGTGAAGTTTATTCTCATTAAATCAACTGAAGGTTCTAATCAACTGGACGAAAATTTCAATGATAACTTTTATCAAGCACGTGAAAATGGCTTTATAGAGAGGGCTTATCACTTTTGGAGTAATAAGTCAACTCCACGTCAACAAGCCTATTATTTCTTAAAACAAGTGCATTTGGAAGATGGCGATTTACCTCCCTGTTCTCGATGTAGAGCACAAACCAAAAGATAAAAGTAATGAAGAGTTCCAACGTGATATCTTAACTTGGCTGCATATTGTGAAGACAAGTATCATGTAAAAGCCCATTCTTTATACCTATTATACAATTTAAAAGAAGCTATTTAAATACGCCTGTTTTTGATGATTATCCATATTGGATTGCTCACTATTATGTAGAAAAGGTGACTTTATAAAGGTCCTTGAAGTTTTGGCAACATACTGATGTGGGTAAACTTCCTGGTATAAAAGGTATGTAGACTTAATATTTATAATGGTTCGTATTATGATTTAAGAAAATTAACCATCGGAAATCAAGATAACGATTGGTGATTTCTAAGTCATGTTGTGATTCCTTTAAATATAGATGAGCTTTCTGTTTACCCGTGTGGTGTATAGTATGAACTTAAATAAGTACCAGTCAAATTCTAATTCAGTTTATTTGATCTTATCTTTTTGCAACATTCTTTATGGTTTGTTGTTCATTAATTTGTATTATTTATCCTCTCTTTTCTTGGAAAGATATTAATTCTATACTTTAATTAGAACTTTTATTAAAGCTATTTTATATCTATATACAATGACTTATTAGATATGTCTATATTTTTATATGTTGCTTCTTGATTACTCAAAGTATAACGTCTAGTCTCAAGATGTATTGCTTTATCATAACTTCATCTGTGAGTTTTGTATTTTTAATTCCATTTTTCTTCCTTCCAATATCATTGTTTTATGTCTCAAAAGCATCGTTGTTGCACTGCAATAGTATAGCTTTTTGCAATGCAATATCATTGACATTGTGCAATGAGTCTGTGTAATTCACTACTTTTTATATGCTTTTAAAAAGAATTTATTAGTAGCAATTGGGGTATTATTTGTATTTTGCGTATGAATATACAATTTACTTTAGTAGAAACGTAACAATAAAAGTAGGCTCTTGCTTTGTTTTAGCATTATTACTCTGCTTGTTCTGCAGAGAAATTTATCCTCGAAAACAATTATATGTTGACTCGTGTTGAGGTAAAATTCAAGATAAGAAGCTCAATGTAACATCGCTTGAACCTTATTTAAAGCAAAAAGCCAACTCAAAATGGTTTTCTTTATTCAAAGTTCTCATGGGTACTTATACCATGGCAGGCACTGATTCTACCAAGTGGATTAATCGTTTCTAAAAAGGAATAGGAGAGAAAGCCTCATTATTTATGATTCTCTTTAACAAAAGAAACGAAAGAAAATTTGCGCAAAGCCCTTTGGGGATATAGGGCTATTTAAATGCGCAAGTTGATACCATCTCTGAGATTAAGAAGATAAAAACTAACTTATCTGTTAAAAACCTGGAGACCAATTTAAAATTCGCCATGTCTTTTACGATATAAAGATGATAGTATTGCTTCGCTTTTGCAGATAGATGACGAGAAAAACAGAGGTTTGCTGCAGTGAATGCCTTTAGTGTAGAAGTATTGAATAATGAACGCAAACGAATTACTTCTGTATTGTCGAATTTAGGATACTATAAATTCCATGAGATTTTATGTTATATCGGGTTGATTCTGTGGCAGGGAGAAGAAAGTTGATGTAGAACTCGATTTATTAAAATATAAAGGAGAACTCACAATCACCAGATACTCTTCATCCAAGATATCAAATACGAGATGTAATCTATTCGAATATTGGAAGCGATACCTTGCGCCTTTCAAAGAGAACATTAAAGTATAACACTTTGATAGATAAGGGAGATTATTATAGTAGCAGTGATATCCTTAAAAACATATAATAAGCTATCAAAGATACAAATTATCAAATTATTCGAACATAAGATTTACAGAGATTCCTGATACCAATCTCCTTGATTGCCATATTCAGTTGAAAGGTAATAAAACTCATCTGTTATCAGCTCCAACCAGAGGGTACTAATACATCTGGAGACCTAGGGTGCTGCACTTACATTTATATATGAAAATAGAAATATTTTTCATGGTGGTGAGGTGTTTAGTGTGAAGCTTCGTGGAGCATATGAGGCACAACACGACTTGAAGGCTATAAGGATAAGAACTATCAAGAATATAATGTTGAAACAAAACTTGTGTTTCCACGTTTCTTAGCACCTTTCTTGTCGCATCTCATTTAAAACATAATAACGCTTTATCGGAGCTTTCAGTGACGCATACGATCTTCAAAAATCGTCCTGAATTCCATGAGACGAGTGTTCTCTACAGCATGGAGATATCGATGAGTGAACCTAAACATAGCTTTTAGCATATCGATTTGATTTACTTGATGTGAGACTATGTTTATATGCCTGATTTCAGAGGACTTTCAAGCGAGATTATCTCGATAATGCTTATAGCAGAAATGCTATTTGCGCTATAACTCATCAAGATCTCTTTTATAGTAAAAATGGGATTTGGATTAACCCACAATGATGGAACAAATGCTTTGAGAGTCAACTTTGAATCGTCGGGTAATCTTTTGAAATGCTTTTTCACATGCAAGTACGAGCTACAAAGACAAGTGAAGGCCAATATACTTTATTTAATATTGCCTATGCACAATATGTGAAAGTGCGATATTGATTATTCTAAATTGATGAAATTAGACGAACGTAATGCACTTGCTTTTTCCATGTCTGGATTAGGTGTAGCTTATCCTTATGGTAATAGTAAAATCTTGCCTTTGAGAAACGATACGTCTCTGGTGGTGCTAATTCTGTGCGTGGTTGGAATGTAAGATCGTTAGACCTGGAACATTTGCAGGTGCAGATCGTAGAATAGATTTTATTAATCAGACTGCGTGATTTTGCGATTAGACTTGAATGCAGAGTATCGTACTTTCTTGTTTTGGAAGCTCAATGTCTCTTTGTAGGATGCAGGAAATATTTGGACGCTACGTAATTATTCTGATCAACCAAGTGGAATGTTTTGTCAAACGAGTTTTTATAAACAGATAGCTGTGGCTTATGGATTAGGGATTAAGGTTTAATTTTTGATTATTTTTATCTTTACGATTTTGATTTGGGAATAAAGGCTGTAAATCCAGCATATACAAATAGTAAAGAACATTATCCCATATGGCATCTCAAATTTTTAAGCGTGATGCAACGCTACATTTTTGCTGTGGGATTACTATTCTAAAAAGTAAAGGGATTATCAACTAATCCCCTTTTATTTGGTGTTATATCATTATTTATTCTTAGTAAAATCTCTGATTTCAGTAAGAAGTTTTTCTTCTGTTGAAGGTTCAGAGCAGCTGTTGGAGCTTCTTCCTTTCTTCAAAGCTGTTTATACCTTTAATTAATGAAGACAGAATGCTAAGTGATGAAGTCGATGATATTCTGAATGAATAAACCATAACCAATGTTTGCATCTCTCTACAGTTACAGCAAGTTTTGAGAAGTCTATTCCACCTGTAACGGTGCCAATAAGAGGCATAAGGATATTATCAACAAGTGAAGAAACAATCTTACCGAATGCTGCACCAATTATAACACCGACTGCCATATCAACACATTACACTCAGCAGTGCAAGTCTTTGAACTCATTTAAAATTTTACTCATGCTAATTTTTGTTTAAATTAATCTTGAAAACTCTGCAAATATAGAAACTTTTTGTAACTTTGCTGCGTAAGAGGAGAAAATCTCCAATTACATATAAAAAGGTCCTAAATGGATTTTTATGCGAAATAAAACGACAAAAATAAATAAATTTAAACCTTTAAATAAGTAAGTATAAATGATTAAAATTAGTATTAACGGATTTGGTCGTATCGGCCGTTTCGTTTTTCGTGCTTCTCTAGAAGCAGCTAACGCAAAGACGTAGTAGTTGTAGGTATGATGACCTTTGCCCAGTAGATTACCTAGCATACATGCTAAAGATGATACAATGCACGGTCAATTTAACGGTACAATTGATTATGATTTGGGAAAAATCACAACTAATTGTACATGGTAATGTTATCCACTGTAACAGCTGAACGTAACCTGCAGACTTGAAATGGAATGAAATCGGCGTTGAATACGTTGTTGAATCTGCAGGTCTTTTTCTTATCAAAAAGAAAAAATCCAACTCACCTTGATGCTGCAGTGCAGTACACGTAGTTATGTCTGCACCTTCAAAAAGATGATACCCAATGTTCGTTTGTGGTGTTGATGATGATAAGTATGTAAAAGGTACTCAATTGTATCTAATGCTTCTTGTCCAACAAACTGTCTTGCTCCTATCGCTAGTATTGAACGATAAATGGGGTATCAAAGATGGTTTGATGACAACTGTTCACTCAACAACAGCTACACAAAAGACTGTTGACGGTCCTTCTTTGAAAGACTGGCGTGGTGGTCGTGCAGCTCAGTAACATCATTCCTTCTTCTACAGGTGCTGCTAAGGCTGTGGTAAGGTTATTCCTGAATTGAACGGCAAACCAAGGGTATGTCTATGGTGTCCTACTCTTGATGTTTTCAAATGTTGACTTAGTTAACCTTGCTAAGCCTGCAAAATATGAAGAAATTTGCGCTGCAATGAAGAAGCTTCTGAAGGTGAATTACAAAGGGAATCCTAGGTTATACAGAAGATGCTGTAGTTTCTTCTGACTTCTTAGAGCGACGCTCGTACATCTCATCTTTTGATGCTAAAAGCAGGTATCGCTTCTTAACAGATACATTCGTTAAAGTTGTTTCTTGGTATGACAATGAAATTGGTTACTCACACAAAGTTGTTGAGTTGATCAAGAAAAATGGCTCAAGTTAACGGATAATATTAGTAGTTATCTAACATATAAAAAGCTATTCAGTATTTGCTGGATAGCTTTTTTCTATATTTTGCAAGAAGATATCTCGAGATGGCATGAAATATAAAATGATAACAATCTTAGGACCAACTGCGAGTGGAAAAACTAGCTTGGCAGCTGCACTTGCTGTATCATCTCGATGCTGAAATAATAAGCGCAGACAGCAGACAGGTTTATCAAGGTATGGACATTGGAACAGGAAAAGGATCTTGCAGACTATATAGTTGCAGGTAAACACATTCCTTATCATCTAATAGATATATGCAAGGCAGGATCTAAGTATAATGTTTATCAATATCAACAAGATTTCTTAGAGGTATATAATAAGACAAAAGAAAGCGAACAAACTTCCTAGTATTATGTGGTGAGATCGGGTCTTTATCTTGAGTCAATCTTAGAAGGGATATCATTTATCTACAGTTCCTCCAAACGAAGAATTAAGAAAACAACCTGACGATATGTCATCGAATCTCTTATTCAAATGCTTGCAGAAATACAAGAGCAGTTGAGCAAAGATGCACAATTCTACTGATTTAGATTCTAAGCAGAGAACAATAAGAGCTATCGATGAGTAGCCATGCTAACAGAGGCTGATCCCAAAACAAACTTCCCTGAAATTCCATCATGCAATAATAGGTGTAGTATTGATAGAGAAGAAAGAAGACGTGAAAATCACAACTCGACTTCATCAACGTTTAGAAGAGGGTATGATTGAAGAAGTGAAGCACTACTCAATCAAGGATAGCGCCTGAAGATCTTATATAGTATGGTTTAGATAAATTCGTTATAGAGCATATCATAGGAAAAGTTATCCTATGATGAAATGGTTCGACAATTGGAAATTGCAATCCACCAATTTGCTAAAAAGACAGATGACTTGGTTTCGTGGAATGGAACGAAGAGAATCAAAGATCAACTGGATAGATGCAGCTACCGATGGAAGAAAAAGATAGAAATGATACAAAACACTTTATAAAGAAGGGAATAAAGATGAGTCTAAATACTGATAATTCTACCAAATGGGGGTTCTGTTTTTGTCCTTCGACAAAACATTTGGAATGCGACAAGAGATATAAAGAGATTAAGGAACTCTTGATTCTAATGATGTTGTATGATATTTTCACTGCGGAAACATCAGATAGGGTGCAATATGTTTCTAAAATGTGCATCAATAATAATTATAAAACGATTGTTATTGTGGAGGTGATCATGCCCTTAACGACTTTATAAATGTGTTATTCTCTTATGAACGATATTATCAAGATCATTTCTTTCAGTATTATTCCTGATGGAGTAATGAATGACTTTGCCTTTTTCTGGGATGCTAAGGAGAAAGAGGAAGATAATATCATTAAGTCTATAAAGAAAAAGTAGAGTTAGAAAGATTGATGTTGGACTTCTGCAATACACCAATGGTAAAGGAGAAGCATGTCGTCGATATTTTCTAAACAGCATAAATATAGGCTCAATAGCTTATGTTATGCAAAAAAGTAAAGATGAACAATATCTTTCTTCTCGCTCTTCCTCATTTTTATTATCTTTCTTTTTCCTTCTTTTTAAGAGTTTTGAGTACAAAATGTCGCTTTATCGACCAAGAAGATATGCCAAAATAAGTTTATAGATTGTGCATAGGTAATTGTCGTGGCTATGGACAAACCCCAATGCGGTTCCCTACAGTGGAACTTTAGACGTATCGCTTGTTACAAGAGAAAAGTTAGTCCAACTATTTAAAGGATTTATCTATTTATTAGAGGTAAGTTCTTGAATTATAAGCATATATCAGTATATCGAACAACTGAAAGTTGAGATAGATGAAATTGCCAAAAGCACCTATCACAATCGATGGTCGTTCAATGAAATTACTATAGTAAAGTAATGAGTAACTATAAAGAAAGAAATCGTAAACTTTCATTATTCCAAAGATTTTGTAATGTCGTTTACCCTTCTTTTTCATTAAGATAGAGTGGGTGTGAAGAAAATAAGATACTTTTTGTGATAATATTAAAGCAAAAACTATCTTTTTCATCAACTCACATATTTTCTTTATCTTTGCATCATTAATCTATACAAACAAAATGAAAAGTTTGCTCTAGATTTAACGTTGTTTCCGTGTCGAAAATAAACGACCGGTATAGTGCTAATTAGCTTACATACGAAGAACTACCAAAAATGGAACCAGGACTAGTTTGTTGAAGTGTGTGATGGTTCTCCAACAACCTTTTTACTGCCACTTCAATCAATTTTGTAGATAGAAAGAATAATCAGCTTTGTTATTGGTTGCAACGGTAGGAGATGGAACACATAAAAATGGCACAACTAAAAGAAGGAGAATACTTAATTGTGTTTTACCATTGGAAAAATCATTCACAATGCCACAACAATCACAAGAAAAGTATTTATTAGTTGGAGGTGGAGTGAACTGCTCTATGCTTTATCTAGGTGAACAATTAAAGAAAATGGGATGTACTCCCACATTTCTTTGTTAGGTGCCTCGCTCTCAAAAAGATCTTCTTGAGCTCGACTATTTTGAACCATTAGGTAGACTCTTTGTTACTACTGAAGATGGAACTGCAGGCGAAAAAGGATGCGTAACCAATCATTCCATATTACAAAATGAGACTTTCGATAGAATATGCGTGTGTGGTCCAACTCCAATGATGAAGGCAGTGGCTCAATATGCACGCCAAAATAATATCGAATGTGAAGTTTCTTTAGAGAATATGATGGCTTGTGGTGTTGGAGCATGCTTGTGTTGTGTAGAAAAAACCACAGAAGGTAATTTATGTGTGCACTCGATGGACCTGTATTTAATATCAAACAACTGTTATGGCAAAGCTAAATGTAAAACATCAATAAGCTGGAATTAAAGAATCCAGTGATGACTGCTTCTGGAACATTTGGTTACGGATTAGAGTTTAACGACTTCATTTCAATAGATGAAATAGGTGGTATCATTGTTAAAGGAACAACTTTAGAAGCCTCGTCAAGGTAATGATCATCCTCGTATGGCTGAAGTTCCTTCGGGCATGTTGAACTGCGTTGGACTCAAAAATAAGGGTGTGAGAATATTTCTGTTCCAATCATATCCACAGATAAAGGATATCAACACCAACATGATTGTGAATGTGAGTGGTTCACTTTAGAAGATTATGCATCATGTGCAGCACGTATCAACGAACTAGATAACATACCAGCAATAGAATTAAACATCCTCTTGTCCTAATGTAAAGGCAGGTGGAATGCATTGTGTAACACACCGAGCTTCTGGGTGCGTAGTTAAAGCAGTAAGAGAGGTGTATGACGCTTATTGTGAAACTATCTTCACGCAATGCTGGGTTGATGTGCAAAAGCTTGTGAAGCGGAGGGGCTGATAGTGTTTCATTAATCACTCTAGTCGGGAATGGCAATAGATATCGAAAGAGAAAGCCAATATCGAGTATTGCTACTGGCGGTTTGAGTGGACCTGCAGTGAAAACCAGGTTGCTTTACGCATGGTTTTGGCAGGTTGCTAAAGCTGTGAATATTCCTGTTATTGGTTTAGGAGGAACAAGCTCTGCAAACCGATGCTGTTGAGTTTTTGATGGCAGCAAATCTGCAATCCAAATAGGAACAGCCAATTTAGACCCAATAACTATAAAGCGTTCGTGATGAATCAATCACGGTTAGATGAACATAATATATCTGATGTGAAGATACTTATCAGGGAGTCTTAATGCATAAATCGTAATGAGATAAGGCAAAAGCATCAAGAGTATAAATACTTGATATATTCAGGATAAAGAATTGAAAAACAAATAGATTTACGAAACTAAAAGAAGAATATGAATAAAATGAAATGGTTATTTGTTTCGTTACTAGCATCAGTTATGCTGGCTTGCGGAACAACAAGTACTGTGCCCATAACAGGACGCAAGCAACGTTTATTCGGTTTCTGATGAACAAATTCTATCGTTAGAATCAACCAATACCGCCAATATATGTGCAAATAAGGTTTCAACCAATCCAACGCAACACTGCAATGGTGAAAAGAGTTGGTCAAAGACTTGCAAATGCGGTATACAACCTATCTTTCTGCTAATGGACTTGGAGCGGAAGTGAAGAACTATCAATGGGAGTTTAACACGTACAAGATAATGCAGCCACGCATTTTGTATGCCCGGAGGAAAAGATTGTAGTGTATGAAGGCTTGCTACCATATACAAAAAGATGAAGCTCTTTAGCTATATGTGCTTGGTCATGAATTGTTTACATGCTGTAGCAAAACACTTCGTGCAGAACGACTATGTAAACGCAATACAAACAATGATGGAGCAAATATCTTAGAACAGTCTTTAGGTGCAAGTGGGCGCAAGTTCAGGTTTCTTGTTGCTCAGATGGGTTTTGGCTTGGTAGTCAACTTAATACACTCTTCAGATATTCAAGAAAGAACGAGAGCGAAGCAGATTATATAGGACTTGTTTTTGCTGCAATGGCAGGATACGACCCACGAGTTGCTGTTAGGTTTTTGGCAAGAGAATGGCTGCTGGAAAGCAAAGTTCTCAACCTGAATTCTAAGTAGTCACCCTTCTGACTCTAAGCGTATTGCTGATATTTTCAACGTGAATTGCCAGAGGCTTTGAAATACTATAAAGGTGGGGCAACAACCACCACTTCAACAACGACTCACAAATCAAATTATAGTCAAACAACACTGGTTCAATCTCTGTTAATGACTTATATAAGTCGACAAAGAAAACAAACGATAAGTAAACTTTTAAGTGCTTTTAAAGTCATTGAAAATCAAAGAGGTTCATCAACATCGTGTTGATGAACCTTCTTTTTTGTTGTCTAAATGAAAATGTCCTTGTAATAGCAATGGTTTATCTATCAAAAGCGATGCTATTACTATGTAAAAGCGATTACTATTAGACCGTAAAAGTGCTTTTATTTTGTAAGATGATATAAGATGGTTAAGAGCGGATAACTCTTTTGAGTATTTAAGAAAGTGTATTATAGTTCTTTTGCGTGTTAGATATTAGGAACGAAATAATATAAACCTCAGTAGGACCTTTCTTGCCTTTTATTACATAAAGAGAGGGTAATAAACCTATAGACTCTATATCTTTTACGATTTTAATAGTTGTAAATAAAGATCTTCATGCTGCTTTTGCAACTTTGTTTGTATCGTGATGTTTCTGAATATAACGAATACTATCTTCTTTTTAATTGCTGAATTTGTGGGGTGAAAGGACAAGCTCTTCGAGTACTTTTTCAACACTTTCATCAGTTAGGTTCTACATTAATAATCGGCTTTTAAGCAACTTTCATTCAATATATTATAGTTCTCAGGTTCACCGCCACCCACACATATTATAGACCCTTTACTCATTGCTAAAGAGTCCATTCATTGCAGGAGTATAGCTGTATAACTGGTCGAGAAGAACATCACTCCATTCATAATTTGCTGATATTCATTAAATGGAACACTATTTACTTCGTGCAAAATAACCTTTGAAGGGTATTTTAGTTGCTATTGCCTTGCTGCTTGCAACATGATGTCGGTACCCTTATATTCGTGTCTGATGCTTACTTATTCCAATGAATATTTTCAATGGATAATGAAAAGATGCTATCTCTTTGGGTTGTGATTCAATAGAGATAGGGAAGGGGATAAATGGCTTTTTCTGGGGAAAAGAGCTGATAGGTCGCCTATCACTCGTATAATCCACTCAACAGCATCGCAGTGCATGGCAATATGCTTGTTTAATGCTTCTTTCAGTGAGTGTTAGCCAATCTTGCTCTGCTATAGCGTCCTTGTTAGTACGCAATTGTTCGTAAATATTAAAGTCGCTATATCTCAAATGCTTTATGATTTGTGCAGGCATCACCTATAATGGTCCATTCCATTGCGCAAAGAACAAACAATGCGTTTATTGTGTTTCTAGGTAATTATAAATAGGGAAGATACTGTTGAGCCTTTAGTTCTAAGAACATTGGTTGATAATTTGAACAATATCAAAGTTGCGCAAACGAGGTAAAAGCATCATTACCTTTTAGCCAATAAAGCAGTCCTCCCAATTTAGTATATTGTCTACTAAGGTCTGATGTCACGTGGATAGTTCTTCCAAAATCACCATTTGAGATTAAAAGAACTTCAGTCCCACGTTTCTTTAAAGCCTTAGAAAGAGTTGCATGAACATTGCATATTCGCCCATAATAATATTCTCATTTCGTTTTTGCAATTAATTTGAATAATAGCTGCCCAAGAGTAGATAAAAGTAAGTGCTCGAAATAGATACTATTTTTGTGGTATAATATCTATTTTTAGAGGAAATAAATGATATAGTTCTTGTAATGTATTGTAAACATCTTTGTAATCATTTAGATATATACATAATCGTGTTATGATATAGTCCATCATTAGCTGAGCCGTTCTTCTTTCGAGTGCTAATTGTTCTCGTATTTGAAAGACTGGGTAGCAACTTATTGAATTGTAGAAGGATATCTCTTGTATCTTCTAATCGCTTCTAAGAACGGTTATATCTATATTATTGGAGCATGATTCTTGTCGAGTATCATAGAAATGCTATTGCATCAACGGCAATAAAATGCTTTGCTCGTAGTAACAATAGAGGCATAAACTCCTCATCTTCATTCAATCTACCACAAGAGAATCGTAAATCTCCTAAAATACTACGCTTAAAGATAGATGTGTCGACAGATAGTTGAAGATTATTATGCAGCATATAATCGGCTCCTGTTATGCTCTTACTTCTTTAGTAGCTTCCTCGTAATCCTTATTCTTAGTATATTAAACAATAATAGTTGTGGTTTTTCTGTCATATATCAATACAGTGGTTATAAGGCTTAGTTAGAAGATAATCATCCCCATCGATAAAACTGAAGATATTCTCCTTTGCATGCTTCAATGCCCGTATTTCGGGCACCAGCAGCTCCTTTATTGTCTTGATATATATAACGAATGGTGTTTTCGATATTGTTCTAATTCAGGTAGAACTTTGATTTACTACCATCATCACACCAACACAATCTCAAACTCATCTTTACTTTAATGAACTTGAGAAAACACTATCAATGCACCTATAATAGTGGCAGGCAAGTTGTAAGTCGTTATTATAAAGCTAATTAGCGGTATCGTTTTGCCTCCATTTATATAAAAGGTTCATTATTTTACATGTGGTTTTAACACCTAAGCAGCTAACTAAAAACGAGCTTAAAAAGCTTGTCCAATATCGTTTATAAGGGAGTAGGATAGGGACTTTTAAGTCTGATTATATACATCGATTTGAATATTCAAAATACTTAGATAATAATCTGCATTTTGATATTGTTCGAACAGCTTTTAAATGAGCATTTAGTAGATCTTGCAAGGCCGCTCATCGGCTGTAGTAGTTATTCCGTGCGGATTATAATACATAATGGTAATATCCGCGTTGTTGTTGCAATGAGTTTGGCATTGTTGAATGAGGTTTGGTGAAAGTCAAAGCATCTTCGAATTCTTTCCTATGGATAGCGTAAATCTTTAAGATCTCTCTTATAAATTTTATTACGCAAAAAGCGTGAGTATATGCACGAGTTTTAAACCAATATCTCTCGTGATTATGATAAATAGAATCGCGGAATTTGAAAAAGTATTTCGGCTTTTATTTTGTGCTCTTTTTATAAGAGAAATACTCTAAGAGATCTATGCTTTATGAGTATTAAGCTGCTCAATAGGTGATAATAGAGGTCTTTTTGAGATACAATCATCAGAATCTATAAAAAGTGATGTATTGTCCTTTTGCTATGCCTAATGCCTGCATTTCTAGCAGCTGAAAGTCCTTGATTTTTGATGAATAACCAGAACTTGTTCTGGATAACTATTCTTATATGACTCACAAATATTAGCAGAATTATCTGTAGAGCCATCAGTTTACTAAAATAATTTCAAAATTATTCAACGATGACTGTAATACACTATCTACACATTTTCTAATGTTTGTTCAGTATTATATACAGGAATAATGATGCTAAGTTTCATTATTGCAAAAATAAAGATCTCATAGCGAAATGCATTTCAATGAAAACATGATTAATAATACATGAAATAAACTATATTTATATACTGATTGCAGTAGATAATCAATGGATATCACCTCAAATAAAAGCAGTTCTTGAGATTTGAAAAGCAATATGAAATATAATTAACATATGATTAATGTTTTTACAGGTTTATATATATATGTATATTAAGAGAGTGGAGGAGAGTATTGTTTGAAAACTGACGAGGTGTCAGTTTTTCCCTGTAGAAACAAGAGTTTTGACAAACGTCGAGGGCGTTTGCATTTTTATATTTGTGATTGTAGACAGATTTTTGACGTATAAAGGGGCCTTTATTTCTCCATACCTTCGCTATTCCGTCAAGCAGGGGCAGGCTCCCAGCCTTAACCGCTTCGCTTTATGGTGCTAGACACGCTATGGGAGGCACTAAAAATGCCCTATACCTAAAAATTAACTCACACTTCACAGTGCAGAGTTAATAAAGTATAAGATTTACATCAAATCTATAAGCAAAGAACAAATTAGTAACTATATTTGTACATCAATAACTAAAATATTAATCATATGAATGAAGATGTAAAGCAAAAACCAACTGCATATTTAGAGAATGAGAAAGCCAAACAACAGAAAGTTATTAAATATGTTATAATAGCTTCTATAACTATAAAGCTTAATAATTCCTATTATATATATATTTAGCTTTTTATACATGGTATTTAAATACAATATGTAATATTAAAGTTTAAGTAAAGTACCAAAAGCACCGCCTAAAAGCACGAACATTATTTAAAAAATGGATTATTAGAATATAAATTAAAATAATTCATAAGATTACGTTGCCATTCATGTGCTTTATCATAATTTAGATCATAATTAAGTCTATCTAATTGACCATTTTTCAAATTAAAATCAGAAATCAAACACCAGCAATTTTATACGGATTTGACCGCTAATGTCCCAAGCAGAAGTATTATTATAATTCGCACGTGACTCTAACTCTCTCTCTATAAGGTTAAGTTCTTCAAATCCCAAGCAGAAACATTATAAAAGTTAGATAACGTAATTCATATTTGCAGCTGCTCTATAATTCATACGCTTGATATTCAGTAAATGCCATTTCCAAATTAAGTTGTATATCTGAATTTAATACTCTGCGTATTGTATTTTATCCGTTAATGCTCTAATTTGGTCGAGAGTTGCAGGCATCAATTTTTCTAAATTACACTTTTTGTAAGATTATCCCATTTAATACGTCACCTTGTTCTACTAAATTTGCAATTTCTTGCGATAACTTCTCAATAGTTTTGTACTCCCGTGAAATTATACCTTTATTCTTTGCATCGCTGTAAGTCATTGGAGAGCCATCAGGGATTTGTCATCGGTTGAGAGTTCTCATCATAAGCTTGCGACCGCATGAATGTTGTATTTAATTCCTCTTGAACTGCAATAGCTAACTCTTGTGCGTGCTTGCGCTCCTGCTAATTTAGCGTTGGCAACGTGCTTCCTGTGCTTCTGTGGTACCTACACCACCTGATAATTGTCTTTCTCATCAGTATACGTCCTAAGTCATAGCTAATACGTTCAAAAATCCTTGATTTTATTCATACCATCAGCGAACAAATTACCTGCATTTTAGAGCATTTCCAAAACTTGGGATCAAACCATGGGCATATTAACAGGGCAGAGCCTGCACTATGGAATTAACTGCGCTTGCTTGGGCGTTGTTATATACAAATAAGGGTTATATCCTGCGCTTTCTATACGATTTCGTACATTTGCCTGTTAGTCCAATCTCTATTTTCTTGATTTACTTTGTCGTTATAGTCTTGCTGTCTTTTTAACATCAGTTCTTGGTGTGCTCTATTTCTTGCATTTTCTTTCCTCTGTGCACGTGCTCCAAAATTGAATTTATTGCACCGCCTAAAAGTCCAAAAGCGCCGGAAGTCAAACCACCGGCAAGTGCTGCACCTACTCCGTTACTTTGTTGTTGTTGCTCCACAATTTACAAATTTAAAGTTATGAAATAGTAGGGATTTTTGCCCCTACTTTTATTATTCAGTTCCGCCTGTACCTGTTTCAGCACTTCCTGTATCGGTTGGTTGCTTCACTCCACTTTCTGCAACGTAATCAGTAAAGCTAGCGATGTGATTTTACCAAATTTGTCATTATCGGTCATTGTCATATTTCTACGACTTGCAAAGTTGCATAAGTGTATCATCATCTAAACCTCTATTACCATTGTCGGTTGGGATTGCTTCCATCATTTTAGCATACTTTTCTTTTTCTAATGCGCCAACAGTAGTAGACTAATAACTTTGTTACTGCATTTGTTGGATTACCTGTCAAGGGGGTCAATAGGAAAAAGTGTATCTACTATTTCCTCTATCTCTATTTAGTGCAGGTAAATCTCTGTTTGGTTCTGTTTGAACTTCCCATTGCTTTTATCTCATCATTTGAGATAAGGAAGATATTTAAATTACTCATATTTATATTCCTTTCTTTTATACTTTAGGCATTCCGTCAATAGACATGTCTGAAACCTTTACAATATTGAAATAACAACCTCCAAAAACTTGATCGGTCAACTCTGTACCGTTGTAATTTGCAGCAAATACATCATCAAGCCACTTAGGATTGATTTTAAATATCGAGATATTGAAGTTAGACATGCTTTCGCCTCTTGCTCGGGCAACAGTCCAATAGCTTAGGGTTCATTGTGAACAAATTGACCATGATTAATATCTAAAGCTGTTTTATACTCGCTATATCGTGGTTGCCAACCAAATGCACCTAAATTCTTTATTCTTGAATTAGCTAAAGTTATTATATACTATAGCTAATATTTTTAGCAAATAATGGTTGCATTCCGGGATTTTCAAATTCAGGCACGAAAAAGTCACCTCTTTCTATCTTCTGAACGAATAGGGTCTACACGTTTAGAGTCATATTGAACATCAGGCACAAGTGGTAAATGCACATCAATATACCATGTTCTTTTGCGTCAAAAACGATATGTCCGCTTCCACTTTCCTGTCGCGCTTTCCTGTAGTTCTACCGAGATAACCACCAAAGATGTATCTTTTTGTACCTGTTACAGTTGTACCGCTCGATTGTGTAACATCACCTACTTGTATGTTACTATCAAAACCACCGATATATGTACATCTTCCGTCTCTACCTTCTTCTACACTTATACCGAAAATGTGCTTCCATTTGCTCTTTTATAGGTTTTGCCTGCACGCATTGTAACAGAAGCAAGTTTCTCAAGTGCAAGGCGTTACGAATATCATCGACAGATATCATAGTTCGCTTACCTATCAACACCGTTATCTTTTAAGATTTTTCCAACAATAACGACACTATCTCTATGCTCGTGAGTTCCACCTGCACATTAGGGTCCTTTTTCCATAACTATACTCACTACCACCTGTAAAAATTGGGGGTTAAAATCATCCAAACTGAACAATGGAGTAGAGCGAACGTTAGTTAATAAGTCTTTTTGAGCATTTCGATACCTTAACGTAAAACCAATCATAATCCATGGCTCGTTGAGAATAGTCTCTTTGCTTTACCGCTTCCATAAAACATATCAACATTAAAACTTTCAAGTTGATATTCTTCATAGGTTGTATTACGATAGAAGTCGTTATATATCTTTTGATAGGCTAGACCTCTAAAAGGTGTACATTTTCCAATAGTTGTAGATATTGGGTTTGTGTATGGAACACCTGCGGAATTTGCATATTTGCCATAACCTAAAAGGTCGAGGTGATAAACACCTTTATTTTATCGAAGCCAGTATATATCTTCAGCAGTATTTGTTTTGCACCAATCCACTAATTTTTGAACATCAGAAAGAAACACAAGAGGAGGTGTTTTTGCCTTTGAGCCACATAAATGATGATGTAATCGCTCATACCTGTTATGAGACTGATCAAAACCGCTCCATGGTTGCATGGGCTGAAATAAAATTCGTAAACACCTCGCATAGACATAAACGCTGCACTATTCATTGGTCAGGGTGCGCATGAAGTCACTGCATTAATTTCCACGTGGTCATGGGTGGGAGGTCGAAGCGATAAGACGGAAGCAAAGCACCTGCAGGCGCTGTAAATAGGTGACGCTGTAGATGTCGAAAAGCATTACGGGGCGTCGTCCTTACTTGGTTTAATTAATGGTACTTTTGAAGTTGACATAATTAATTTAAATTAAATAGTTATACATATTTGTTATATAATTGAGTTAAGCCATTTTTCGAACTACCGTTAACGGTGGTATTGTTTACTCTTTGACTTATTTCTATATTAAGCCTCTTTGTTCGTTCTATACCTTTCGAAAAAGTTGTTTTTCGTGGGTTATAATCCTTATCAACCTTTTCATTGTCAAAATAATAGTGAAAGTTGTGAGAGTTACCCTAATACTAAAAGGAGTTCTTTGTATATAATTAATATAGGTTGTAAATTTATATCTTTTTCTATTCTCTCTATCAAAAATTTAAATTATAACCGTGAACTGTAAATTTTTAATATGGAATGGCTTACGACGGAGAAGTGGAAAAACACTCCAATTCAGCAGGATAATAGCCTATTTCCTCAATTAAGTTATTAAATGTATTATAAAAAGGTAGATAACTTATCTTGTTCATATAGATATAGATACCTGTCAAACATAAAACAAATACACAGAAGTAAAAATCAGAAAAGTTACAATATCTCTAAGGTCAATATCTTTAGAGCTTCATAACACTTTTACTACTATACCAATTCGTGTCGTTATCCATTTCAAGTTGAAAATACTCATCAGCTTTGCTAATTAATACACCACTCCTGAAAGTATCTTCACGGTGTACTCTAAGATAACGAGACAAATTAACTCGATTAAATCTAATATTATTTTTAAAAGCATATTCTATAAGTTTAACGTTAATGTATCCTTCCATTCTCTGATGTGTTTAGAATAGAAGTTATAAATGTTATATTTTTGTATCATAAGATAGGTCACGATATCGAGTAACATTTGCGGAATAAGGTAGATAATGTATCTTTGGATATAAGAAGATTAACCGTCTTTTTGGGTTCCATCTTTTTAGTAAACGTTGTAGGTTTTCTAAGCATTCCGAGGGTCGATGCGTGACAAACTTCTTCCCTGTTATTTTGAATTCCACTATGGGGTTTTTACTTTGTAGAGTGGAACGGCTTTGTGCAACGTTGTCGTAGCACCTCTGGTAAACCCAAATTGCCTGCAACATACTCACTAACGTAGTAAGCTGTGTTTGTGTCGCAGATGTTGACGATGCTCGCTGGTAAGAAAAGTATCGCAAACGGTTTAAACTCATACTTATTAAATGTGTTTTCTTTTGCTTAACCCAGACCCCACGACTCAACGATGAGTTTTAATCTTAGAGATGATCGTTGAGGAATCGATGAACAACACACCGTGTGTAATGCGGACAGTGAGTCTGTGGTCCATACTCTGATGCGAGTAAAAATAGCGGATCATTTTGTGGAATATTTAATTTATCAATCTCAAGCGTTTGAGAAAGTTCTGTATATCTTTTTACTAACTGTAGCAAATTGTAGATTATTCTTCCAAATAGTTTTGTCAATAAATGGAATACGTGTATCATCGTTAAAACGATATTCACCGTTATAGTTTTTAGAATTAAAGGGCAACTATCATGTAATTCAATAGTTCTACCAATAGGTTTTAAGTTGCATTTCACCGTGTTTGCCTGCAAAGGCTTCCATTCGTGGTATAAATTCGTTATCGTATGTAAGTGTAAACATAACACTAAATAGATGTTGTTTTTATTTCTTCACGAACTCGTCGAGATTGTTTACTTGCTTCTCACATTTTACACAATATGTACAATTGATGGCAAGGCACAGTTTTCATAGTGTCCTGTATTTTTATTGTAAATATAGGAGGGTGAAAGACAGCCGAAAAGGTTATCAGTTTGGCTCAAATTCTTTTGCAATATAGATTTATTTTCGTCTATCATAATAATATACATTTTATCGGTTAATTTTACATCAGGTGTAAAGGATGATTCGAGCATATAAAGCCGGCAAAGTGTCCGACAGAATCAAAGTTAACCACACACCAAGAGCAATCGCCACAAAGTAAGTGAATAAGTGCCTGTTTCATCGAAATTTTGCAGACATATCAAAGTTCATGCCACAAATATAAATAATTACAGGAAAAATATATAATTAATATTATAGATAAATATATATATTACAAGACAATATTCTGGTTGAATCTCTCTCCTATCCATTTTAAAAGGTTATTCTTTGAGTAAGCAAAGTTATTCTCTTTTCTTACCAAAGTTAGTTGTCTATCTTGATAAAATATGTAACTGTCGAAAGTTATAATGCAAGTTATCAAAACAAAGATGAAAGAAGTTTTGATATCCAAAGTATGGATTGTAACTTGCCTGAAACCATTCCAGGTAACATCATAGATGCCATAAATCCTGTACAAATGGCGTAATGACTTGTTTGGAACTGTCCTCTGAAATATAACATATATAATGTGTGGTAAAATAAAGCATACAAATTGAAAACAAATAGATGTATTGATTAGTACAGGCATCTGCTGATAATAACTTGATATATATAGCAGCATCTGGAACTGTTATAGAAAAGACCATAGGCCAGTAACCACTCTTAATTCCGTCTCTACTTACTACTAAATAACTGCCTATAATTCCACCGCCAGCAAACCTATAACACCCACAGTTCGATGTCACTAAGCTGAATTTCTTGAGGATAATCCTAAACCTCCTGCATAGCTAAAGTCTCTAAGAAGATAGAGAGAAACCTTAGAACAATAATGCTTCAGGAAATCTATATATAACAATAAAAACAATATAGTTGAAACGATATAAGGCTTTTTAAAAAGCTAGAGATGGTTTCTATTAAGTCTTTCCTATCCTTTTAATATCTTTTTGGTTGATATTATCCTTATTTAGTGTAGGAAGTTGTTTAAGATGATAGAGATAAACAGCTATAAATCAAAAGCAGATACGATGTAAACATAACGCTCCACGAAAAACGGATTTTGCCATCCTGAATAGAACTTGAAGTGACCCCAGCAGCGAATACGAGGAATCCTTTTTCCGAAGATAGATGCTATTTTGTAGAAAGTATTGCGTATTCCGACGAATAAAAAGCTTGATCGTGTTCGCTCAAACCAAGCACTATGAAGCCATCTGCAGCAATGTCATGAGTGGCGCGGGAAAGCGATTATCCAAAAATAGGCATATCGTTGATTGCAACCAAAAGGTGGTTGGAATACTAAAACACATAGCTGCAAATGATGCACCAAGTAATAGTTCCATTGCAATAATCCACCATCTTTTTGTTTTAAACAGTTCAACAAAGGGCTCCAGAATGGTTTTAATACCCAAGGAAGATAGAACCAACTAGTGTAAAAGGCGATTAGTTCATTACTAAGTCCTAACTGTTGGTACATTAATACCGAAATTTCAGCAACTAAAATATTACAGGAAGTCCTCAGAGAAATATAGGGTTGGTACCCAGTCCCAAGGACTTTTGATTCAATTGATTGCGGTGTATAGTATGTTGTTTCACTTTTATTGAAAGGTTTCAAATCATGTGTTATATATTTCTTAATCTACATTCTTATAGTAATGTAGGACTTTCTTTATAATCAAATCCTTGCTCTCCCATCACTGCAGCTCCAATCTGACACAATCCTACTCCATGTCCCCACCCTGCTCCTTTTTAGAGTGAAAAGAGGTTGGTATATTGTTTGAATCTACTGACTTTTTCAATGATGAAAGCAGAGCTGTATAGATGAGAATTACTAAGGACTCCCACGAATCTCAAGTTCTTTCCAATAATTATCTCTTTCTCTGAGCCAACGATTTTTAATCTATATACGTCCACTTTTACCTCTTTCTGAGGCAATCATGTCTATGATGTCCCTAAATCAGTATTCAGTTTCTTCTAATGAGTTCCTTTAGTTCCTCTTGAGTAGCTAAATTTCCCATCTATAGAAATCTTTTGTTTCTTGATCGTAATCTTTTAATACTTGAGATAGAATCTTTTTATCTGTTGTATTACAGAATGCATCAGGTGAATCAACTATCCATTGATGTGCGGTTGCCTCAGAGGTTAAATCTATTTCTGCTCCCTCTTTGTCATCTTTCAGTGCAATAAGATAGTCTTTTAGGATTGTTGTCCAGCAATATTGATATTCTTCTGTTGCGCCACCACAGCATTTACTAAATCTAGCATCGCATATTTTATTGTTTGAAAGCAATACTTCTCAGTTGTTTCTTTAATAGCTTTAGCCGCATTAGGAGTGATTCCTTTTGATATTCCTTGATATCTTTGGCAGTGATCGTCGGCACAAACATCAAATAAAAGAATGGTCTTCTCTATCAGTACCAACGAACAATTTCCTTGTCAGTCTTTGTAAATGAGAAATTATTGCTCTGTTCGCTCTTCGATTGGTTATGTTTTTCAATTTGATTCAACAACCAACTTCTTGAAATAACAGGGCATGAGCCTTTAATAATTCTAATGATCGATGTTGTACCTCATTTCACTGAAATAACCGAAGAAAGATAATTTTCTCTAGAGGTAAAAATGTTGATAGCCCATATCTTATCAGAATCAATAATCAGCTTTCAGCACCTTCAAAGGTTTGTTCTTCCTTTCTTTCCCAGTGGAAGTTGATACCTATTGAAACATTCTTTAGTGTGAATGAGGCATTAGAAGTTTGTGGATGGGAAAGTAATTTCTTGATAATTCTTACTATTCCAAAGTATTCCTCCATCATCAAAAACAGACTTTGCTCTCCTTGAACCGATTGCCCCTTAGCAATAAACATCATTTAAAAATGATATCTATTTGTTTATCACAAAGGATTCCTACGAGATTGTAGGCTGTCTGAGATAACAATGCAGTTGTGAAAAGAAGTCGGTTTAAAATGCTTTCGTTTCTTTCGATTATATCACATACACGATTTGCTTTCTCAGCTTGTAAAGCCACATTCTTGAATAATACTAACTGCTTCTGCTCCTGAAGAGTATCAAAATCCTCTTTCTTAGGAGTGATAATTAACCCCTGACATATCAAGAGCTCCAGGACCAATTATGCGCTGAAGATTTCCTTTTTGCATAATAACATTCTGGTCTGCTTTTCTCTTGGGATAACAAACAGTGATGAATTCTTCTCGTTTCTCCAAGAAATGATGTTCATCATTGGTCTTCTGTTTCAGGTTGTATTTCTTTTTAAGCTGTTATATAAAAGTTTAAACAACTCTATTTGTGATTGTCCCTTTCTGATATTGAATTACAAATACAGGGACAATAAATGTATTGATGATACCCTAATTGCTCTTGTTCATTAAGCTGATACAAGTGGTTTATATCGTTTTTAAGTCTGTTCCAGTCGTTTTGTAAGGGTAAAAATACCATTTGTTCCCGCTTGAAAATGCAGGGTGATCGGGCGCAGAAGCACCACTTAAAGGACCATTATAGAACAGCATCATCTCTGGAAATTCACAAAGGAAATGATATACTTCATCTATATTAGACAGATTCTTTTGTGGTTGGTGCTGTGTAGATGCAATTGTAAAGTGGATAGGAAGAATAGGAAGAGTTCACTAATATCTCCAAAATCTACTATCAACATGTATTAATGCTCTTCATGGGCGTTGTTTCATATACAAGGACGTTGCTCTATATCTGCTTTAGAAATACTAGCTCTCGTGAGAGACAAGTCTGCTTGAGGTTATGTTTGTAATTTACATAGTTCTCCCCTATCTCTCAAGGTCTTTGTTTCTATTTCAGAAAGCTTTTATATCGCTTCTCAACCTCTTTCCAATGTGAAAGCTGTTGATTAAAGAATCATTTAGCTACTATTAACCAATGAGTTATTATTGGTTGATTCTTATTAAAACGAGCTAATATCTCAATAGTTCTAATTTTTATCCTTTATAGTTGTTGGTATTTCACTTTTTCAATGCTTTAGAGCAGCATCAGTGACCTCCCCAGCGTCTGCAAAGATAGAGCTCATCGTATATTCTACCTATTTTGTAATCACGAGAGATACGTAGTCCCATGGCATAGTCCTCTCCATAACTTGTGTTGGGAAGCCTATTTCACGCAATATAGGTGTGTAAAAAGCTCTAGGTGCGCCTAATCCGTTTATTCTTAAAGCATTGTTACAACCATTATTATCGGTCCATTCCTTGTGATCGATAAGGCCTGAGGTAAAGTTTCTAGTTCAAGAGTTACATATTCTGTAGCTACCAACAATCATTGCAGCTTTTTGTTTATAGAAAGCATCAACGACTTTTTGAAGTGTAGAACTACTTGAATAAAGATCGTCGCTATCTAGTGTACTGCAAATTTACCACAATGAGTTGAGTTTATGGCATAGTTCCAGCAACCTCAATACCTAAATCTGTTCTTTCAGGTATAAGATGAACTAAGTTTGGATAACTCTGATAGTTCGGATAATATCTTTTGTGTTATCTGTAGAATGATTGTCAACAACAATCACGTTAAATCAAAACTTGTTTTGTTTTTTAGGGCAGAAAGAACAGCATCCGATATCGTTTTTCTCTATTAAATACAGGAATAACAACCGATGCTTCGAGGTTAAAGTGATGAGTCATTAAATTGAATGGGTTGATAATTTTGTAATGTACTTTATAAGCATCTTTTTGTTTGTCAAGAAATGCTGTAAAGGCCTTTTCCATATCAATTTGTATGTCTCGAAAAGCTGCATTTACATAATCAAACTGCTTCTCTCCACTCTTTCTATTGTCTGTTTCTGTTTTTGTGTAGAGGTATTCATCAATATGAACAATTTTATTATTGGCTCCAGCAAATAAGCGGAACGAATACCAACCAGCATATTTATAGCTTTCTTCTTTGTTTGAATTGAGGAATTCTCTTTAATGCTTGAGTTTTAATAAGAACAAATGTCCAAAGTCAAAATCATCTCTAACACTTCCTGTTGATAGTTTATTAGAGGATGTTTTTGTATTTGTCCTTCAATGATGTCATAATGATCTGCATACACAATATCTGCATCAGTATCTTTTTGCAAACCCTGAAGCATTCTAGAAAGAGCATTGTATCCCCACTCTATAGACGCATTTTTGAGGTTTAATAAGATATATGGAGATGTTGTATGCTCAATCAATTGGTGCAGCATTTCGGTAGAAAGAAAGTCGTGAAAAACAAACGACTTTTTATATTATTTTTATTTAATTCAGTATTGAAATGCTCATCTTTTACCAATGCATAGACAGAGGTGATTTCTTTTTCATTTGCCACCTTTTCAAGTGTTTCAGGGCTATTTAAGAAACCTTCTCCTGGTAAGAAATAATCTATATGGTTAATCATCATTGTTTTATTTTTACTTGCAAATATATAAAAACGAATGAAAAATAGACCTATTTTTATCTTTTTCCGTAACTTTGCATAAGAAAAATAAGATCTAAAAATTGATATGATGACAGACAAACAGGCACTTTTAGGAATGTCTTTGTTTGAACTAAAACAAGCTGCAAACCAATCTGGGTGCCTGAATTTACAACAAAAGCAGATTGCAAAATGGTTGTATTCACAACATGTTTCGTCGATAGATGAAATGACAAATATATCTAAAAGCAATCGAGAAAAGCTCAAAGAACATTTTTATATGGGCAGTGCAAAGTTTATAGATGCACAGTATTCCAAAGATGGAACCATAAAATATCTTTTCCCAACTCAATCAGGAAAGTTTGTAGAAACAGTATACATACCTGATAAAGATCGTGCAACTCTTTGTGTTTCATCACAGGTATGGTTGTAAGATAATTGTTTATTCTGCAAACAGGTAAACAAGGTTTGAAGGAAACTCACTTCTTGCGACATTCTTAATCAGATTTATTCTTTTGCCCGAACGTGATAAGTTAACCAATATCGTGTTTATGGGGCAAGGAGAACCTAGTGGATAATTTTGATAATGTTTTAAGAACAACTCAAATTCTCACATCTGATTATGGATATGCATGGAGCCCTAAGCGTATAACAGTTAGTAGTGTTGGTGTAAAAGGTAAGTTAGAACGCTTCTTAAATGAAAGCGATTGCCATGTTGCAATAAGCATGCACAAATCCCAATAGCTAGCTGAACGAGCTAGTATTATGCCTACAGAAAAAGAGAATGTCAATAGATAGTATTGTTGAGTTATTAAGAAACATGACTTTTGCTCATCAACGTCGACTCTCTTTTGAGTATATTGTTTTTGATGGATTGAATGACACAAAAGAGCATGCACAATATAGTAGACCTTGTTAGAGGCCTAGAATGTCGCTTTAATCTCATTCTGTTTTCATCAAATACCAAATGTTCCGCTTAATCCAACTAATGAGAAAAAGATGGAACAATTTAGAGATTACCTCACTTCTCATGGTGTTTTTCACAACAATTAGAGCAAGTAGAGGACAAGATATATTTGCTGCTTGCGGCTTATTATCAACTGCCAAGAAAGAAAAACAGCTAAAACAATAAATACGAAAAACAAATGTTTTATGGAAAATAGAAAGTTAGCATTGCAATAACTCATGGAGATACCAATGGTGTTGGGTATGAAATGATATTAAAAGCATTTACAACTCCTGAGTTATTAGAATTATACTCTCATATATATGGCTCACCAAAGCTCGCAGCCTATCATTCTAAGGTGTTAGAAATACCACCAAACTTTACAATTATCAACAATGTCGTGAGGCAACAGATGGAAAAGTGAACCTTCTAACATGCTTTGATGAAGAAATTAAAAGTAGATTTTTGCTCACCCTAGTAAAGAGTCTGGCGTTGCAGCGATAAAGGCTTTAGATGCAGCATAACCGATTATAGAGAAGGTTTGTATGATGTTTTTGGTGTCTGCACCTATTGATAGCGCAAATATTAACGTCGAAGGGTTCCTTTTTAAAGGACTTACTCACTATCTAGAAACTTGTATTGGTAAAACAAATGATGCACTACAAATTTATAGTAACGAGTATTTACGTATTGCAACATTAACAAATTACATTGACATTAAAGACCTTCCCAATTATATTACCAAAGAAAAATATTATTGAAAAAGGTAACTACATTGTATAAAACTCTACAAAAAGATTATCGTATTTCTTTTGCCACGTATTGCTGTATTAGTCTTTAATCCAGATGGAAATGGCGAAGAAGAGAAGAATATTATTGCTCCTGCAATAACTCAATTAGCAAGTGAAGGTATTAATGCCTTCGGTCCTTTTGCAGCTGATAGTTTCTGGGAAAAATGATGAGTTTGGTATGTTTGATGCTGTTTTAGCAATGTATCACGACCAAGGTATTGTTCCTTTAAAGACTTTTAGTTCAATCAGACAATGTCTTAACTGTGAGCGGTTTATCAATTGTATGTACTGCTCCTGCCCTCTCTTTTCTCCTTTCAATGATGCAGGAAAAGGTATTGTTAATGAGAATTGTTTACGACAAGCTATATATCAAACAATTGATATTTTTAGAAATAGAATTACATTTGAAGAACCTTATGCTAATCCTCTTAAAGCTATATCACGAAAAGAGATGAAGTAGAAAAGGGACGTTTCTCTAATAACAGACAGAGAGAGATAATCAAAAGAATTCTCATTCAGAACAGAAAAATGAAGAATAAATACCAAAATTTCTTTTTCTATTTGGTATTACGATATTTGCAATTATGGTGTATAACTTAGGGTTTCACCGTAATTGTAAATAATATATCCATGCTGGGCACTGGTTCTGGCTTATTTTGGCTTTATGGTTGGTATTGTATTTAGGTAATACACTATCTTGGTATTTAATTATTAAAGCAGGAAAGCTCTAAAGATGAGGGTGGAGAAAAGTAAATTTCTTTTTGGCTTTACAAAGGTCACTATTTCTGCCTTTTCGCTTAATTATGCCACTCCAGGAGGCTTAATGGGAGGTGAACCTTATCGCATAATGGAACTAACCCCCAAGATTGGTACAGAGCGAGCAACATCTTCTGTTTTGCTATTTGTAATGACTCATATCTTTAGTCATTTTATATTTTGGCTCTTTTTCCATATTTCTTTTCCTGCTATTTGAACCTTTTTCGTTGCTCGAGGGTGTTGTTGCTGCAGCTACAGGAATTGTGCTATTATTAGGTATGCCTTTTTCTTAAAAAGCTTATAAGCATGGTTTGGCTGTAAAGTTATTGGAACTTTGTAATAAAAATTCCTTTGGTAAAACGATATTCTTTGCCTTTTATTGAAAAAACATTATGAGCAGTTGCAAAAGAATAGATCAACAAATATCTGCACTTAAAAGCGAGAATAGATTTACTTTTTCTCTGTTGTTTTTATTGAATTCGCAGGGTAGAATTATTTTCTTCTTTTGAGATAATGTTTTATTCTACTTATAGTGAATCCTGAGGTAAGTTTTGTAAAAGTCATTGATAATTATAGCTTATACTAGTTTAATTGCAAACCTTCTTTTCTTTATGCCTTTACAGCTTGGAGGGCGTGAAGGAGGCTTTATTCTTAGTTCTGTTCAGCTGGGTTTCTCAGCTTCTTCGGGTAGTTTTTAGCTATTATTGTAAGAATTAGAGAACTTATATGGACAGGAATTGGGTTATTGCTTTATCAAACTGGACAGAAAGAAGAACATAAAAACTCACCAAAGGAAAAAGACGATTAAAGATATAAAGCTCATCTATTTTATGTTTTTATATCGATGAAATCGATCTTTTTATTTGTTTACAACTCTATTATTATTATTGTATGCAATAAAACACCTCTTTATAGATTAAAAAGTAATGCTATTACAGTGCAAAAACGATGTAATTATTCGGTAAAAACAATGCTTTTATTATATTGTGTTGATAGGGAAATATTTAACTAGGGATTACTTTTTATTCTCTTTTAAAAAGCTTATTCAAGATATAAAGGATAGTAAGTATAACTCAAAAAGCAAAGATTTCATCGTGTTTTCTGATTATCTTTCTGTAAAGAAAGAGCTAATAAATAAGTTTACCTTATTTATTAACCTCAATAACTTTATGATATCAAATGAATTACTGTCTTATTTCACCATTTGTTCTGAAAATAAGCATGAATACTAGCGTCATTTCCTAGCTCAGGGGTGGAAAGATGTAACCAATTGATTTGATTGCTTTTGCTGCAACAATATGGCCATCAACCTCTGCTAATACCTCACATCTTTTCCTACAGATTTGATATAAGGCGCTCGTATGAATGTCATAAGGAAGCTATCCGATACATACTTCATCTTGTTGTTGGTCTCAAAGAGCCTAGTTGACGTCCATATGCGTTACGAACAACCTCAATATCCATTGTTGCAATGCGTTGAACACCACTCTCTCCCACTACGTTTTTAGCGAGGAGTATAAGTCCTGCGCATGTACCAAATACGGGCAAGCCGTTAGATATTGCAGTTTGAATGTCGTTCAACAAATCGAGTTCGTGTAGAAGTTTTTATCATTGTGGTGCTTTCCCACCAGGGATAATTAGTCCGTCTTTTATGTTGTTGCTGATCTTCTTTCTTGCGAATTTCAAATACTTCAACATTACCAAGACTTTTTAATCATCTCCTCGTGCTCAATAAAAGCACCTTTGAAGGGCTAGAACTGCAATTTTTCATTTGCCTCTTTCGGCCATTAACAACTCAATCTCTTGCTCATTGATACCAACCATAGCTTCTCTAAATCTTCGAAAGCTCTGCAATCATCTTAGCATCTTTGTAGTTGGTAACAGCTTTAACAATAGCGGCAGCACGTTTTTCAGGATTTTCCGCTCTTGAAGATACCACTCTCACGAACACACCTTCTGCTCCTAGTTGCATCATCAATGCTGCGTCTGCAGGAGTTGCAACACCACCAGCTGCAAAGTTAACAACAGGCAGCTTACCATTGTCGTGAACATACTTTACCAACTCATAAGGAGATTGTAGTTCTTTTGCTGCTTCGAATAACTCACCTTCAGTTAATGAAACGATACGACGAATCTCACTTTGCATCATACGCATATGACGTACTGCCTGAATGATATCTCCTGTTCCTGGTTCTCCTTTGGTTCTAATCAGTAGTCACCTTCTGCTATTCTGCGAAAGAGCTCCTAAATCTTTAGCACCACAAACAAAAGGAACTGTAAAGTCGTTCTTTGCTGATGTGATAGATGTTATCGCTGGTGAAAGTACTCACTCGTCGATATAATCTATTTCAATTGCTTGAAGTATTTGAGCTTCTGCAAAATGGCCAATACGGCATTTCGCCATAACAGGAATACTAACAACTTCTTGTATGCTCTTAATCATCTTGGGATCGCTCATGCGTGCAACACCACCAGCTGCTCTAATATCTGCAGGAATACGTTCTAGTGCCATAACTGCACATGCACCTGCTGCTTCAGCAATACGTGCTTGTTCAGGAGTTGTTACGTCCATAATAACTCCACCTTTTTAGCATTTGAGCTAAATTTCGATTAAGACTTTGTCTGTTTTCTTTCATAATTCAATTTTATTTTTTTCTTTCTAAAATTACTTGGGGAACTCCTACTTTTTTTTAAAGAACTTCGTGAGAAATGTGCCTGTGATGAAAAGCCATTTCGATAGGCTATCTCTTGAATAGTAGAAAAAGAATTCTGTAAATCAAGTTCTATCTGTTCTATAAGATAATCTTCTATAATTGTTTTTGGAGTTTTATTGCTAACGGCTTTTGTTACCTGTGATAAATATCGACTGCTTACATTGAATAAGTCTGGAATAGAAGGCACATCACGATTGTCTTTGTAATATTTCGACACGGCATCTATAAACTCTTGGTATAAAAGGTTGATGCGCTCGGAAACTACTCTCTTCTCCTTTTCTTTCTCAGCAGCAAAGATATAGGCATTATTGATGGCATCTTCAAGAGAATTATTCTTGCTTAAATAAGATGCAACAGCAGAAGAAAAAGTAGTTGTTCTTTCCATGGAAGAAACTGTCTACCAATACAACTTCTTTTGCAAACCAAAAGCTTTAATTGTGCTATTGCTTTCTGTTTATCCTCGTTTAGACTCAATGGTTATGCCTAAAATATATTCTGCATCGATATTTCTTATAACGACAACAGTTGACAATGGCAATAAAGCGATTCTTTATTTGAGATATGACATCTCGACTCATAAGCTCATCACCATTACTAGAATAAACGATTGGATTGTATATAACTGATTGTATGTTATATTTGAAATCATATCGCAAATGACCTTTAAGACATTTACATTTCGAATCATACCAAGCTTTTAATATCTTTGCTTGGGTATCGTTTACAAGTGCTTCGATTTGAGCTTCGATGATATTTGATGGCAGATCGAAGAATTCTTGAATACCCAAAAGTGTTCTGAACCGTAATACTTGTTATTACGGAAACAGATGGAATTCCTAGTAGCTCAAATACCTTTTATGTCGGCTTGTATGCCTGAAGTACCTGTGCCATCAGAACCTGTTATTGTTAAAAACTGGTGTTAGTTTGTTTGTCTATCATAAGATATCAACTACAAAGTAAGCTATTTTTATCGAGAAAATGATGTTCCTTATAGACAAAGAAAAAACACCATTTTGTATAAATTATTTTATGAACCTTATAAGGTAAACTTATAAACTCTAGCACCATAAGGTCTATTCCCACTTTGAATGGCTTTTCTGGAGAGAACATTTGAAAGTGGTTTCACCTGTTAATAAATCAACAGCATTTACTTGTCCTTCTGATAATGAAAGATGTTCAAAAAGCGTGTCGAGGAATATTAATAGCACTATTGCATTTCTAAATCGAGAAGTTAGCAACAACCAATAACACCTCTTGTTTTATATGCACGAATGAAAGCATATAAAGAGTTAGAATTGAAGTTAGAGGTCAAAGGGTTGGCGTACATCAAATCGAAGAAAGAACCCACTGAAACAACTTTCTCTTTGCTCGCAATACGTAGTATGGCATTACTCTTATCCCATATTACTTTTTCTGAGCTGTTAATGCATTCTTTTTATAATAACCTCTATAAGTTTATCAATTCCCCAGTAATCGAAGATGGTTGTTCTTCCATCTCTTCCACTGAATCCTTCTGCGTCCATTCCTGGTTCACCTAACTCTTGTCCTGCATAAAGCATAAAAAGGATTAGGTAACAATAGAACTGACAACAACTCCTGGAAAACCTTTTTCTGCATCATTTGCAAAGAAAGGAGACGCAATTCGTTGCTCATCATGATTCTCTAGGAAATAAAGCATCTTATTCTTTTATATGATCGGTAGCTTTGCCATTGCTTGGCAATCTCTGTAGGTTTTCTTGTTCCTGCGATAACACCTCTCACGCAATCGTACATTCCTACCTTGTCATATAGATAGTCGAATCCACTTTGTCAGATAAGTATCATACAATGAAGGATTATATACTTCACCAATAAAAAGAATATATGGAATTCGTTCTTTACTTCTTTTTATAGCATAAGTCCAGAATGCTGCTGGAACCATTTCTGCCATATCACATCTAAATCCATCAACTCCTTTTCTTGCCCAGAATAGAAGTATGTCGGTCATTTTCTTCCAAGTAGAAGGAATTGGATCGAAATGTTCTAGTACGTTCGCCACATGGATTGCAATAATCTACACCATAATTAAGTTTAATGGTTTCATACCAATCATCTTTATTTGGTGCATTATCAAAAGCGATCATTGCCAGTAGCTTTTTGCTGGTTGCTCAAAATAAGTTGTGTCTGTAGCTTCAGAATACAAACTAAAAGATGGAGCAAAAGGAAGTCCATTACAATAATAAAAGTTATTGTTAGCATCGAAATTCTTGGTGGTGTCATCGTTTTCACCCAAATCTTCGACTCCTTCTGGTTTTTGTTGTTGATTTGTATTGGCGTGCTACATGGTTGGGGACAAAATCTATAATGGTTTTTAAACCCAACCTTACTTGTTCTAGAAAGAAGAGCTTCGAACTCTTGCATTCTGTCTGGAACGTTTTCTGCTAAATCTGGATCTACATCATCAGTAATCGACAATCGCATATGGAGAACCTGCCCTACCTTTTACAATTGCTGGATGTTGTGTAGGAATTCCATACTCTTCGTATGAAGTTGTGCTTGTATGTCTAATTATTCCGGTATACCAAACATGGTACATCCCATGCTTTTTAATGCGTTTCAGGGTTGATGTATTAAAGTCATTCATTTTACCAACGCCATTTTTCGGCAATCGAACCATTGACAATATTATTGTGATTGCGATTACCGAAAAAGGCGAGTAAAGACTGATAACTAATTTCTTATTCACCTTTATATAGTCTTCTAATCTTTTTAGGATTTATATTATTCTACTCCGTGGGCAGCAACAGTCTTATCGATGCGACCAATCATTCCTTATAGTGCTTTTTCCTGGTCCACATTCTGTAAAATCATTAGCTCCGTTTGCTATCATATTATTGATAGTTGCGGTCCAACGTACTGCTCCTGTTAATTGAGCAACAAGGTTTTTCTTAATTTCTTCTGCATCGTGTGTGCTAATGCATCAACGTTTTTGATAAACAGGGATACGAGGTGTATTGAAACTACACTCTCAATAGCTGCTTGAAGTTCATCTTTTGCTGGTTGCATTAATGGAGAATGGAATGCGCCAGATACAGGTAAAGGAAGTGCTCTCTTAGCTCCTGCTTCTTTCATCTTCTCACATGCAGTATTGATTGCGTCGATACTACCAGAAATAACTAATTGACCTGGACAGTTATAGTTTGCTGCAACTACGATATTTTCTGCGTAGATACAGAAGAACAGATTTCTTCTACCTTCTCATCTGCAAGTCCAATGATTGCAGCTTAGTTCCTTTTGTAGGCTTCGCAAGCTTTTTGCATTGCGTTAGCACGTGCTGCAACAAGTCTAAGACCATCTTCAAAAAGAAAGTACTCCTGCAACAACTAACGCAGAGAACTCACCTAAAGAGTGACCTGCAACCATTTCTGCATCTAGCTTATCTTCTAGAGATAATGCAGTTATAACGCTGTCTAAGAAATACGGCTGGCTGAGTTACTTTTGGTTTGTTTAAGTTCCTCATCTGTACGATTAAACATTATTTCTGTAATATTGAAGCCAAGAATTTCATTCGCTTTGTCGAATAGTTCTTTCGCAAGGGCACTTGAGTTGTATAACTCTTTACCCATTCCTACGTATTGAGCTCTTGACCTGGGAAAACAAATGCTTTCATGTTCTATTTATTTATTATAATATTTGGAGATACAAATATAACATCTTTTTCTTAAATTCGTTTAGATAAAAAGAATATTTATGTTATATTTATAGAATAAAATATCCCGAAAAACATAAAGTTATCGGGATATTTTTATAATACTAACTGTATAGTTATAATTGTTACACAAATTATTATTTCTCAGCTGTTTCTTTCTCTTCCTTTGCTGTCTCAGCTACAACCTTAACAGGTACGATTGCTTCAACTTCTTTGTGAAGTGAACAGTTGCTTCAAAATCACCTACGTGCTTGATATCACTCATTGTGATGATCTTACGGTCAATTTCGAAACCTTTTTCTTTAATTCTTCTGCTACGATTGCAGCGTTTACAGAACCATAAAGTCGCACCTGTTGCAGATACTTTAACTTCGATAGTTAGCTCAACACCTTCTAATTCAGCAGCTCTCTTTTCTGCGTTAGCTTTTAATAGCTGCAAGTTTGTGAGCTTGTTGTCTTAGGGTTTTCTGCTAATACTTTCTTTGCTTGATTCTGAAGCAATGATAGCTTTTCCTGTTGGGATAAGGTAGTTACGGCCATAACCTGATTTTTACGTTTACGATATCATTCTTATAGCTCTAAACCTATAATATCTTCTCTAAGTATAATTTCCATTTCGTTACCTCCTTTTTATTTCATTAAATCTGTTACATAAGGAAGCAAGGCAATTTGGCAGCACGCTTAACTGTCTTGCGCAACACGTCTTTGAATTTCAAAGATGTACCTGTAATTCTACGAGGTAAGATCTTTCCTTGTTCGTTTAAGAACTTCTTCAAGAATTCAGGATCCTTATAGTCAATATACTTAATACCACTCTTTTTGAAGCGACAGTATTTCTTTTTCTTATTGTCAACTGATGGTGGGGTTAAATAACGAATTTCGCTTTGTTGTTCTGCCATGATTAAGCCTCCTGTTTTTTAGCGTATTTATTCTTTCTCTTGATAGCATACTCTGCTGCATACTTATCAAGCTTAACAGTAATGAAACGGATAATTCTCTCGTCACGACGATAGCCAATTTCGAGAGTATTAACAATTGTAGGCTCAGCCTTGAACTCTAACAAGCAATAAAAACCTGTAGATTTTTGTCGATAGCATAAGCCATCTTCTTTAATCCCCATGCCTCTTCGTTCAAAAATCTCAGCACCATTATCGGTAAGAAGCTTTTTGAACTTAGCGACCGCTTCCTTCATCTGTTCATCCAGATAAAACGGGAGTTAAAATGAAAACGGTTTCGTAATGATTCATACTACTTTAACTTTATTGAAAAATATGTTTATTAATTCGAGGTGCAAAAGTTAGTACTTTTTATGAATATCGCACATGGTGTTTTATAATAATCGAAGAATTATCTTTAATTAACAAATTAATAGATTGAAAAATTCTTGTCTATCCCAAGTGATAGTTATTTTTTTGTGCTTCGTAAAAGATTATTATAGGCAATGAAAGAATATATATATAATGCTTTTTGGTTTACACTTATATATATAGGGGGTACTGCTACAAATATTGAGTATTTTCTCAATTTATGAGCGGATATAAGAATGTTTGCATTATTGCAGGTTTCTTATTTGTCCTTATTGGGTTTATAACCTATCTCCTACTCAAAAAGAAACAACATTAAAATATTTCAAAAATCTAATCCGTAGTAAGATTCTCTTTATTGAAAAAGTGATGATTTGAAAAGAGGAAAGGTTATTAAAAATGATATCATCTTACTATATTTCAATTTATAGAAAGATGATATCACTTGATTTTATGAGTATCTTTATTCTTAAAGAATTATAGATCCCATCCTACAGCAGATGCACCTAATACAGCAGCAGAAAGAACCTTCTAGGCCGCTAATTAAGAATTTTGCTTTTGTTCTTATAAATCTTCAATACATGTTCGTCAAAGCTTCTTTTCAAAGGTTCCATTAGTAAGTCACCTGCTTTTTGTTAGTCCACCAAAGAAGATAAAAGCTTCAGGTGAAGAGAAAGCTGCAAAGTCTTTTGTACATGCTTCACCTAGCATTTCACCAGTAAAATCATACACTCTTTTTGCAAGTTTGTCACCTTTACTAGCTGCAATACTAACATCTAAAGAAGTAATGTTTTCTGGGATTTAATGCACGCAATAATGAATCCTCGTCAGAACTTTGTAAACTCACGAGCTGTTCTTGCACGCCTGTTGCAGAACAATAAGTTTCTAAACAGCCTGTTCTACCGCAACCTGCAAGAGCGTCCATCTTCTCTACGGAAAGAATGTGACCTAATTCTCCAGCGAAACCATCGCATCCATAAACTACTTTGACCATTTATAACGATTCCAGAACCTACACCTGTACCCAGAGTTATTACGATGAAATTCTTCATACCACGTGCAACTCCGTATGCCATTTCGCCAATAGCAGCAGCATTTGCATCATTAGTTAAACCTACAGGGATATTGTTAAGGCGTTCAGAGAATAGCTTTGCCAAAGGTACTTTTGCCGTCATGCGCCCATGATAAGTTTGGAGCGAACTCTATTGTACCATTATAGAAAGTTGCCATTAGGGCACCAATACCCATAGCTTTAATTGTTTCGATGCCACCAACTGTTCTATTATCACATTAAGAGCTTCGATAGCACGATCTACATATTCTTCTACAGTGTTAGAAGCTGTTTTTATTGCAGTTGTAGCTTTGATCTCCCCTCTACTATCTACAATTCCAAATACAGAGTTTGTACCTCCTAAATCAAGGCCTATAACATAAGGCTTTACTAATGGTTCTTCATTCATGTTGTTATATTTTAACTTTTGTTTATTGTCCGATTATTTAAAGATTAAAGATGTTTCGCAAAAGTTATTAAAAATATACTAGCTTGCAAAACTTTTAAATAGAAAATTTGTGCAATCGGTGTTTTGCAATTTTGACATACCATGTTTCTGAATATTAATCACATTGATATATTAGATTTAATCCTAAAGGGAATACTAATAGCATTATTGCAGTCAGCTCCTATGAGCCCTGTTGGTATTCTTTGCATTCAAAGAACGCTCAATAAAGGTCGTTGGTATAGGGCTTTGCTACAGGATTCGGGAGCTAGCCATAAGTGACATGCTATATGCCTTAATTACAGGACTTGGAATGAGTTTTCATTATGGATTTCATTAGTAGTCCTCAGGCTCTTTTTATACTTAAAATAAGTGGAAAGCCTCATTCTTATGGCGTTTGGAATATATTCTTTTAAAAAGTAATCCAACTAAAAAGATCCATAAAAGCGGTAAAAGAAAGGAAGCTTTAATATATAATATGGCTACAGCTTTTGGTGTAACCATATTTAATCCTTTGATTATTTTTCCTCTTTATCGCTTCATTTGCTCAGTTGCATTTATACGAGCCCGATCATCCTTTTTGAAAATGGGTGTAGGTTATTTCTGCATCTTCTTAGGAGCACTTTTGTGGTGGTTTGGACTAACATGGTTGATAGACCAAATCAGAGGAAAAGTTCGATACATCTGGAATCTTATTGATCAACAAAATAATTGGTTGCATTGTTATTATCTTTTCTGCCATTATGTTGGTAGGAACAGCATTCAATTTATACACCATTTCAATATAAATTTTATCTTTATTCATTTAGAATAAATACTTGATTATTATGTTTATATCACAAGAACTAAGAAAGAAAAATATCGCAGAATACCTATTATACATGTGGCAGGTCGAGACCTTATTCAAAGCTTACCAATGTTCTTTGTCTCAGAATACAAAAACGAATACATTTCTAAATTTGATTATTCTGAAGAGAAAAAGGCAGATTTAATCGATTGGTATGGCGACCTTATCCGAATGATAAATCAAGAAGGTAAACGTGAAAAGGGACACCTTTCTATCAATTCAATTCTTGTTGAAGACCTAAAAGACTTACAATCAGTTACTTCAAAGTTCTAAGTTTTCCTTTTTATAATGCCGAATATTATAGGTTTTACCCTTTATTGTAGAATTAAGGAATAAAAGGAGATAAGGATGTCAATGAAATAGAAACCTGCTTAAATGCTCTGTATGGTGTGATGATGCTCAAACTACAAGGAAAGCCACTATCTGTAAATACAGAAAATGCCATCAAAGAGATTACTATTTTTATTGGTATGCTTTCTGATTATTATTTAAAAAGATAAAACAGAGGACTAGTTTTTGAATAACTTTTGATTAATAGAATAAATACATTATAGGTATGAGAATTTTAGTAACTGGTTCTAATGGACAATTAGGAGTGAAATGGTTGCACTTCAAACCCAAGAGACCCACCATCAGTGGTTTAATTTTTGATAGAGATGAGTTAGATATTACTGATAAAAAATGCTGTAGAGCAGTTTGTTGTCAATAATAAAATAGATGGAATAATAAATTGTGCAGCTTATACCAATGTAGATAAAAGCTGAAGAAGATGTTGCTCTTTGTTATAAGGTTAATAGAGATGCACTCAATATTTGGCGCAAAGCAATTGAAAAGGTCGGTGGATTTATCATTCATATATCGACTGATTATGTTTTTGATGGAACCAATAATATTCCTTATACCGAGCAAGATAAGCCCAATCCTGTAACCATTTATGGAAAAAGCAAGATTGAAGGAGACAATATGTTTGTGAGTCTTGCAAACAACATATTATTATTCGTACTGCATGGGTTTATTCTTCGTATGGAAAGAATTTCGTAAAAACAATGATTAAGTTAGGTGAAGAAAAACCAAGTTTAGGTGTTATATTCGACCAAATTGGTTCTCCTACCTATGCAAGAGACTTGGCTAAGACCATCATTACAATTGTAAATCAGGGTATAATACCTGGAATTTACAACTTTTCAAATGAAGGTGTTATCAGTTGGTACGATTTTACTAAGAATATTCACCAACTTGCTAATATCACTTCGTGCAAGGTTGCGCCTATTCATACTGCGGACTACCCTACTCTTGCTCAACGTCCGCACTTCTCTGTGCTTGATAAAACCAAGATAAAGAATACTTATAATATTGAAATTCCTTATTGGAGAGATTCTTTAGAAGAGTGTATACAACTCCTAGAACAGCAAAAGAAAATAGAATAATAAATAAAAGTATAGATATGCTTAACGAAATAGAAAGAAGAAGAACGTTTTGCAATTATATCACACCCGACGCTGGTAAGACTACTCTTACTGAGAAATTCCTTCTCTTCGGAGGTCAGATACAAGTTGCAGGAGCCGTAAAAAGTAATAAAATAAAGAAGACTGCAACTTCTGACTGGATGGAGATAGAGAAACAAAGAGGTATTTCTGTTTCTACATCTGTGATGGAGTTTGATTATAATAACTATAAAATCAACATTCTAGATACTCCTGGTCACCAAGATTTTGCAGAAGATACTTATCGTACTTTGACTGCTGTTGACTCGGCAATTATTGTAGTTGACTCTGCGAAAGGTGTGAAAACACAAACCCGAAAGCTCATGGAGGTTTGTAGAATGAGAAATACCCCTGTTATTATTTTCGTCAATAAGATGGATAGAGAAGGACGTGATCCTTTTGATATTCTAGACGAATTAGAAAAGGAACTACAAATCAAAAACCCTGTCCATTGTCATGGCCTATCAATCAAGGAGCTAAATTCAAGGGCGTTTATAACATATATGAACAAAAAGTTGAACTCTTCACTCTAACAAACAAAAAGGTGACAGAGAAGGTTGAAGTCGATATTACAAGTAAGGATCTAGACGCTCATGTGGGTGATAGTGATGCTTCTAAATTACGTGAAGACCTAGAACTTGTGAAAAGAGTATATCCTACTTTCGACAATGCTTCATATAAAGCGGCAGAAACAGCACCTGTTTTTCTTTGGTTCTGCTTTGAATAACTTTGGTGTACAAGAATTGCTAGATTGCTTTGTTGAGATTGCCCTTCTCCTCGTCCGACTAAAGCTGAAGAACGAGTTGTGAATCCAGAAGAACCTAAGTTCACTGGATTTATCTTTAAGATTACAGCAAATATCGACCCTAATCATCGTAGCTGTATTGCTTTCTGTAAGATTTGTAGTGGTAAGTTTGTGCGTAACCAACCCTATTTGCATGTACGTTTAGGAAAAACAGTTCGTTTTTCTTCTCCCACACAATTTATGGCTCAACGTAAAAGTACTATTGATGAGGCATATCCAGGTGATATTATTGGTTTACCAGACAATGGTATCTTTAAGATTGGTGATACTATAACTGATGGAGAACAATTGCATTTCCTTGGTTTACCATCATTCTCCCTGAGATGTTTAAATACATTGAGAACGATGATCCAATGAAAACAAAGCAGCTTAATAAGGGTATCGATCAGCTAATGGACGAAGGTGTTGCTCAGTTATTTGTCAATCAGTTTAACAACCGCAAAATCATTGGAACCGTAGGACAACTTCAGTTCGAGTAATCTCAATATCGTTTAGAAAATGAATACAATGCAAAAATGTCGTTGGGAGCCTGTTCATCTTTACAAAGCTTGTTGGATTGAGGCTGATAGCGAGCTGAATTAGAGAATTTTAAGAAGCGAAAATATCAATATATGGCAAAGGATAAGGAAGGGAGAGATGTGTTCCTTGCCGACTCTAGCTATGTTTTGAGTATGGCACAACAAGATTTTGAGCATATAAAATTCCACTTTACATCTGAATTCTAATAATCCTTTTTATTTAAGGAAAATATCATATAAATAAAGAGAATGTGTATTTTAAAATACATATTCTCTTTTTGTTTTAGTTACTTTATTAACTGCTTTTTAAAAGCCTTATATACTCTTCTAATTGCATGGCTTTTACAAAATAAAAACATTGTTTTTACATCTCAATAGTATTGCTTTTTAGTAAGAAAAAGCAATGAGTTTTTCTAGTTATCACTTTGTGTAAGAGTTTAAGTATAAAATATTTTATAAGTATTATTTTTATTCATTTAAGAACATATTTTGCATTTTAGTTGTATATTTGCAATATACTATCTAAAATAAACAGCATCTATATGAAACTAGATTTATTTTCACAGCGTTTGTGGGTGTTTGTAGCATTTCTCACCTGCTCTTCTTTATGTCTTAATGCGCAAGAATGGGACGATAAAGTTATTATTTCACAATGTAAGGATAACTATCAAATTATAGAGAATAAAGGAAATCTAATTGTAAAGAACGAGAAAGATATTATCTTTCAATCTAACACAGTATCAACTGTAGAGCCTGAAACGGGTGCTTTGTATGGCGAATTTATTACGTTGGATAACGTTTCATGTAAAGGAGAAAAGATATATAAAAACATAACCCTGAGAATGTATTCTATGATGATACAAAAAGTTTGCATAGCAAAAGGCTATATCACTAAAAAGGAAAAACTTGCAACACTTCTTATAAGCGTACTTTTGAGGATATAAAATACTTTACTCGTGTGTATTTGCTTGAAGATTTTTTTACACAATCTAAGTCAGTAACGCTCACTATACCTAAATCTTTGAAGGGTTATCGCATTCAAGAGATGAATTTTAAAGGATTTCCAATTGTAAGTAAGCACGAATCAACTGCCGATGCTGATGTTTATACTTATACAATTACTAATGCAAAGCGCATGAAAGAGGACTCAAGCATGCCTCCTTTTAATATTTATCCCTATTTACTTATTGTAGGACCATTCCCCACAGTGAATGATCTTTATACCTGGTCGATGGAAATGTCAAATGTTGATTGTGATATTCCCTAATATGGCTGCTCTTTTTGAAAGAAATCAACGCCAATAGTAAAACCGATGAAGACCGCATAAGCAATACTTTTAAGTGGGTTCAAGACCATATACGCTATGTAGCTTTTGAGCATGGAATAGCAGGACACAGGCCAGATACACCAAAAAGAAGTAGTGAGAAAGCGATATGGTGATTGTAAGGTATGGCATTATTGCTTAAAAACCCTATTGAAAGCGCAAGGTTTTTGATGCTCGTCTAACAGATATAGGAACAAATGAAGTGCCTTATAAAAATGAGTGAAATTCCAGCTTTAGGAGCTGCTAACCACGCTATATGCACACTTTTCTTTAAGGGAAAGACTTATTTCCTTGATGCTACATGTAACTATATTCCTTTATAATTATGTGCCACAACACATTCAAGGTTCTGAAGCAGATGATAGAAAAATGGAGATACTCCTTTGCTTAAAATAGTACCTAAAGCCAATCCAGACCAATCGTTAGATAGTCTTAGTTATACTTATCATTTTGCCAATAATGCATTGCAAGGAAAAGCCACTTACATGCTTCGTGGGGATATGAAAGAATGGTTCATGAGCTCTATGGCTGCTTCTTCTCAAAAGAATCACGAAGAATATTTGGCAAATAATCTCAATACTGATAGTCATAATATGAAGGTTTCTAATGTAAAGATGGACAGATAAAGAGCCTCAACACGAGTGGACTCGCTTTGAAGGTGATGTGGTTAATGATGCAGCATGGCAAGAAGATGGAAAAGAAGTGTATGTAGATTTGAATCCACATAATAATTTATTCGACAGACGTATAGACACAGTTAGACGTACACATGACTATTATTTTGCAGTACGTTGTAATGTCGTTCGTAGAGCTTCATTCACTATTCCTGCTGGATATAAGGTTGAATCTCTACCACCTCCTCTGCTACATTCACTACTCCAGAAGGTACTCTTAGTTGCTCATTTACACAAATGGGCAATATAATAGTGTTCCATCAAAAATGCAAAATCAACAAACGTAGAATACCACTACTAATATTCCCCAATGGAATGAAACTATAAGAAAAATGGAAAGATGCATGTAATGAACAAATTGTTTTACATAAGTAAGTAACAGCTCTTACTATTGTCATCTTTTAATACAATTGAATTGATAACAAAAATAATAAATATTAGTCCTATGAAGAAGATTTTATTTTCATTATTATGCATCTTTATTGCCCTACCTTCATTGGCGTTTGACAATAATGACTACAAGAAATTTGTAGAAAAAGTTAAGGAAGAAGTATGGGGACAAGATCTTCCACAGTTTAAAAATCGCAATGTCCCAGCAAAAGTATAAAAATGAGTCTGCGGTGATTCTTGCTCGTTATGAGGAGGTAATTGTCGACCAAAAACGTAAATTTAGTTTCTGGGCAGGCAACAAAATGGTTAAACAAATCAATGGAACTCAGATTCAACGTTATCTAATTCAAATAAAAGATAAAAGCAGCATTAGATAAGTTCTCGACCTTTGATTTTCAGACTTATAATCGTTCTTATAGTTACTTCGGTCGTGATGACCATAGAACTGTTCTTGGTGTTAAGGTGATTAAAGCCGATGGAACAGAAAGAATTATTGATAGTAGTGATTATCAAGATGTTGAAGAAGGTAAGAAAAGGTAAGGATAAGCGAGCAAAACTAGCTGTCCCTGATTTGCAAATTGGCGATTTAATTGATTATTTCTCTACGACCTCGATTATATTAAAGAAGAAAATATGCCTCCTTTTGTATTTGTATTTCGTTCAAAATACCCTACTCTAGATTATCAAATACATTGTGCTATCGATAAAAACTTTGTACACAGTATCGTGCAATGAATGGAGCTCCAGACTTTACTGCTTCTAATGATGATGACAATGTTATTTTTAGATGTACGTGTAAAGGATATTGAAAAAGACGCTTCCTCAGTATGCTTACAAAAACAACTATGCAAACACCATATACTGCTTTATACGTAACAGGTAAAGTGGCAGGGCTATATTCCTAAGAGTACAAAAGAAAAGGGACTTCATGCTAATCCATCTGCAAAGGAGATACAGTTAGATGCGTGGAAACGTTGGGAAGATAGAGGTGATAAATGGACCTTTTGAAGAAATACTTGGAAAGACTATTAATCAAGCAAAAATATGAAAAAGTGATGAAGAGAAAGCTAATTTCATATACGACTACATGGTAATGAGGTCTTTGGTATTTAAAAAGCAGTATATGAATCATAACATTCTATTTGGAACTCTTTTCCCACAAGCATTGAAAAAGGCTAAAGTTCCATTTACACGAGTTATCTCAACAACATGGAGTGATGAAGCATTAAGTAATATTATTAATTTTGATAATGCAGTATCGCTGATAGAACTAGTAATGGTCAGCTCTTTTTCTAATCCCAATGCATATTCTGTAAGTGGTAAAGTGCTATATAGTCAATTGCAAAACAGAGAGGCGCAACGTTCAAAAATCACCTAATAACTTTTTCAGATGGTCCATTTGAAGACTTTAAAACTTTAGCATCAAAAATCATCTGATAATGTTGAGAAGATTGATGTAAATGCTACAATTGATGATGCTGTTTTTACATATAACTCGCACTGAAACACTTACAGGAAAATGAAAAAGAAGGTGCTATTCCCACTTATGCTACAGCAGAAGAAATCTGTAAAGGCATGGGGAGAGCCATATGGTGTTCACGGCTATGCAGATATTCTTAGCTATAGTAAGGGAGAGACTGCAGCTAGGAGCGTGCAGAGGCTGACAAAGAAATAAGTGAGAAACTTCCAAGAAGAAATAAAGAATTATCACGATAAAGCACCTGTTAGTATTGAGTCTACTGAGGTAATAAGTGTAGGACAAAACAATACCTTTTACCTATAAGGTTGCTTACACTATGGACGGATTGGTAAAAAGGCAGGAAAGAATCTACACTTTCTGTGGGACAGCTTGTAGGGCAACAAACACATATTGAAGGAAAAGAACGCCAACGTACTGATGACATCATTTTCTCTTATCCTCGTACCTTTGTTGCTACTATTAATGTTGAACTTCCTTCAGGATATAGTGTTACTCCTGAAAGTCTACAAAAAGCTCAATACTAATTTAACTAATGAAGATATGCGATTTGTAAACTCAGGCAGAAGTAACAGATAATAAAACTAGTTGTTCACTTAGAAAAAGAATATAAAAAGCAGATAGTTCCTGCTGCTCGTTGGCAAAATGTTCTTTGAAATATTAGATAAAAGCCTATGAGTTTAATAATCAACAAGTGATTCTTAGAAAGAAGTAAACAGATAGTATTGACAAAAGAAAAATTTTTTATATTCTCTAAAACTAAAACAATAAAAGGGCTTTTTGAGAATCAATAAAAATAGTTATATACGAAAGAGAGGAAGTTCCATATTGATTTGGAACTTCCCTCTATAGTTTAATAATACTATTACTCTTTATATGGTATGAAAATGAATCATTCTAGATTTTAATAATAAACAAGATATAGAATATTGTCGTATAAAACAACTTAAGATTACATTTTTAATGTTATATCAGAAAGAACAAATTTTATAGAGTAGATGAGCTGAACAAGAATGATATATATAATAATGTAAGGAGCAATTTGCTTTATTCCATTGCTTAAAGCCTCAATAATGAGGTTGCTCTTTCTAAGTCTTCCAATAATAAGCCCATAAGTAATAGAACTGCAGAGAGCTATAAAAAGCAATGAGAGGAACAATACTTTTAGAGAAACTACTTGGAAATAATTGTCCTGTTATACTTAACATTGCAGCATGAGGAATAAAAGAAGGAGGACAATAACAATGACCCATATCATTATTTCGATTAAAACGACACGGAAACCCTAAACGCTCTCTATAACTCAATGTGTGTGAACGTTTAAATACTTGTAGTATATTACTAGCACGAATAGACTAGGACAATCCTATAAGAATAATCCAAACTAAAATATTGGAAGCAACATTGTTGGTAAAATTGCCCAAAAACCACCTCACTCCTTCTCCACTTAATAATGACCTACCATTGAAATCGGGATAGATTGTTTTTATCATCCACGATAAGATCACGACCATTATTTGAAACAAAAAGAAGGCTACAGGTGATAAATGTAATATTTAAATTAAATAAACTCTTAAGTTTACTCATCATCTGCGACTAAGTTATTGATGTCCAATACTCTTAATTCCAAAAGCTCTAACAACCAAACGAGTAGCATTAATACCAACACCTCCGTTTCATTTGGGAAGAGTTTTTGGATCAACTCATTTTGTCTTTTTCTAAACTCTTTTACACCAAAAAGGCATGCCACGTAGGTTTGTGATCTGTTCTTTAGTATATCCTAGAGCCAAGTGGCGTAAGAAGCGTTCATCGTATCTCGTCTATCTCATAGTTGATAAGTGCTTCGTTATGCTGAATTTCGTGAGATATATGCTTTAAATCTAGATAGTACTTTTTCAAGAATAGGTTGATTAAAAACTAGCTTTTTGCCACTCATTACACTAGATACGTCAGCATAAGTTAAGAGTTCTCCTGTTTTTAGAATAATTCCATCACAACCTGCATCTAAAACATCTACCCAAAGTTTCTCATTTAGAATCTCTCCTGTGAAGATAAGTATCTTTACATCAGGATAGTTTTTGCTTTGTTTGTCGGCATATTTCAACTCCAATGGTTGTAGAACCACCCAACCCTAGATCGAGAAGAACAAGGTCTGGAAGTTCTTGTTTTTATGAGTTTCCAATATGAATATTCGTTATCAGCAGTACCAATTATCTTTTGCTTCGGGTATTTCTGTTTTGAAAATACCTTCCGTACCCTTTTAGTTCTAAGGAACATCTTCTACAATAATGACTTTAAATCCTTCCATATTACAGTTGTAAATACAATTTCTATATATTGTTTATTATTTCTTTCAATAGCTTGTATGCCTACGGCACGCATGTTTGTTTCCTCTCCTAGTTCTCTGATTATCTGCCTGCAAATTAGATAACGTATATCTATTGTTTCAGAAGTAAACATCTGTTTGAGTTCTATCTCTTTTAAGTTATTGGCAGGAAGCTCAATATAGACCTTTACATATTTATCGTCGTAAGGTTCTTCTTCAATGATTAGGGTTTGTAATTTTGATTAATCTTCTTTATTAAAGAGAATAGATACTTGAGGGTTGAAGTATCCACATTCATCTTTGAGCGCAGTTGACTAACAGCCTGCAGAAGGAACAAACTATAGAGCTCTTTATAGTAGTGTAACAACTCTTCAACAACTTTTATGTCAATATCTTCTTGCTCTATTAGTTGTTTTTATGCGTGAGGGATAATACATTGTCTCATGTTTAAAGGTGGACAAGCTATTATCTAATAAGTTGTTTGATATATAAAGACTATCTGCTTCGTACTTTAGTTTTGCTCAATTCGTCTTTCAAAAAGTGTAAATCTTTATTCTGTTGTTCTAATAAAGTACATTCTAGTGTCAAAGAATGTTTGATCTTTTTACGATATCATTGAGTAAATGAAGGCGAGTGTTACTTTGTTCTTTATTGAAACTATTGCTCCACAAAGTCTCTATTAATCTAAGTTTCTCCTTTGCGTTTTGTGTATCTGATAATAGAATACTATTGATTCGATTTATCTTATCTATGCAGAAACGATAATAAAGTTCGTGTCTATAGTATAAAAAGTAGTAAGCAGGGATTAATAATACAAGCAAAGGATAAGTAGAATATAGCAATATTCTTATTACTTTTGATGTTTGCATCACTTTTTACATAGTCACCAAGAGTATTGTCGGCACTCTTTATGCGGAAAAAGTTGAGTGTAGACACTATTATTATAATTGTATCAAATCCCAGCGATTGAAAGTGCTAATGCTGCCACTGCCGATTCATTTCTAAAGTCTAGAATGATGTCATAATCGGTATTAACGTGCTTTGCAAACCATATTAACTCAGCGGCTTTATTAGGATCTCCGCTTTAATAGTATATTGCTTTTTAGGATGTTTTTGTATGATAAGCCTTATTGAGGTAGGCAATGCAACTATCTGCAAACTCAAGAGTAAGTTCATAAGTCTCATTAAGATTTGAATAATAAGCACTATCGGCATATTCTCCAGCTTTTTGAATGAATAGTTTTTCTTGTTTATCAATGTTGGAAGCACCAAATGATGTTGCAGATAGAATCGAACAGAACAATATAAGAATGTTTTCTTCAAACCTTTAGGAGTGTAAAGTAGAACCTACTTCCCTTCCCCACTTCACTTTCTACTCCAATTGAGCAATTCTTAAATATAGAACTAACCTTCTTATATTTCTCTAATGCCTTTACAGTTCATTAAACCAAAGCCATATCCTTTTTCTTGTATAGAAGAAGTGTTCTGTTTTAGTTCTATGAAAGAGAATAAGTTTCTCAATCCCTCTTCATCAATCCCTACTCCATTATCAATTATAGAAACCTCAACATAATCGTCTAAAGATTTTTGCTGAAATAGTAACCTCTCCACCCGAAGGAGTGAACTTTTCGAGCATTGTCTGCTAAGGTATTAATCATGAAAAGGGTAAGTGTCTTGTCAGCTTTAACCACTTCTGAGGTGTCTCACAACATTCAAATTAATGTTCTTTAGTTGGTAAGACATACTATTCTTTTTAAGAAGTTCAAAGATAGTTTGCAGTGGAAAATCTCTATTCTTAAACTAATGTCTCCTTTATGCATTTTGGATCCAGCTTGTTAGAACCGTATTTGTTTGGTTTTATGGAGTTGGCAAGTTCCGAGATATAAGCCAAGCGTTGCTGACGAATATCTGTACTTTCGAAGTATTTATAATTAATTTGTGGATTTTCATTAACCATTCTATCAATCAAAGGATAAGTGTTACTAACCAAAAGAAACTTTGGCTCTTTGTTCAATATTCTTTTCCTTATTCATCACCACATAGCGCTGCTCTTGGTACAGTTGTTCTTTAACCTCTTCGCAAGTATCCTGAAAATCCTCAGTTTTTGTTTGTTTTCAGCCTCCCATTGTTCAAGTGGAGACAACAAAGAGGTGATTTTAAACTAGTGATCATTTCTTCTTTTCATTCTATCAAAGATAAAAAGAAGGAGTATAACCAATAAAATCATTATCACAACAGATGTAACCATGATATTTAGTTGGTGCGAAGATTTACTCAATTGTTCTGCTCTCGACTCTAGAAGCGGTCTTGTCGAGTGATTTCTTGCATATCTAAATAGATATTTCTATTGTAATCACTTAGCTGTTTATCGTCAATAGCAGAATAAGCAAGCGACATTTGTTCTCTAATTGAGGCAACCAAGTCTGGGGCTTGTTGAATTTTTATGTTATCACTTAGAGCATGTTCAAGGCACAATAGTGCATCTTCATATTGTCCTTGTTCCCAGAAAAGACTTAGCAAGAGTACGATATGAACCCGCAATTTGATAGACATCGCCATATTTTTGAACAAATCCACAGATTTAACGGCTATTTCTTTTTGCAAGAAGGTCTTCAAATTGATTATCAGGAATAATGGTTCTCAGCATCGAACTATTATTCATTACAAGAGTTTTGCCTGTCTCTGGATTAGATAAAGACTCACTAATACTTTTGCAAAGCGTTTGCTTCCCAATAGATAAAGCCATTTTTCTTTGCGATAGTATAGCTAGTTAATAAGGTAGTCAAGCTCTTCTTGTTTAGCAGAATAATTATCTCTTTTTATGAACAATACCTCCTGAACCAATACTATAATAATAGTTAAGTAGCTGAGCCGTATCACGTTGTATACCTCCGTGGGGGTCAATATTTTGCAACGCTTTAATAGAATTTTCATTTAATCCTATGTAATAGAAATAAGTAGAAAAGAATGATATAGTATTCTGTTCTCATAAAAAGCAATCTCTTGCGTTGATGCAAATTCAATACATCTTCCTCTCTTTTATTCTCTCTAAACGCTCTTCTGCGTGTTGTTTATAATCATAGAACTCTTTATTTTTGATTGACGTTGGCATAAGCGCATAAACATAATATCAGAAATAAGTAGTTCTATCTGATTGTCAGTAACCTTTTGAGCCTCGAACAATTGAGTTTTTGCCTCATTATAGTTCATCTTTGCCGTACTAACAAAAAGCAATATTATTCAATGCCTCTGCATGGCCAGCACCATATCCTTCAGATAATTTGAGTGCCTTTGTGGCATAATAGTTGGTGTATCAAGGTCTTTATAGTGAAAAAGATAAGATTTTTCGTTTAATTCATCAACTAAACTCCTCGACTTTTTGCGCTGTGCAAAGCCGAAGAAAGAAACAATATCGATAAACCAAAAGAAATGTTTATCAGCAATATTATGAATGATTTAATCTTTAAAAGAAAACACTATTGCGATTTATTTTATTCGCTTCTGAGTTACAGTATATTGATGATTATTACATAATTTCTCTATCAAATAAACCATATTTAGACTAAAAATTAATTATTTCTTTGTATTTTTGTGCACAAACAAGTATTATAGAGTTTCATGACAGAAAAATACGCATAAAGATATAGCACTTCGAGCTGGAGTGTCGGTTGGAACTGTTGATAGAGTTCTACATAAACGTCCTAATGTTTCTCCCAAAGCTTTGGAAAAGGTAGAAAAGTTCTTAGGAAATGAACTATCAACCCAATGTTTATGCGAGTGCACTTGCCTATAATAAAGTCATATACCTTCTATTTGCTTATCCCTGATCATGGTTCTGAGACCTATTGGAAGAAATGAGAAAAGGTGCTTATAGCGCAATGGAGGCTAGACGTGACTTTCATATTAATGTAAAGATACTCTATTTCAAACGTTTTAATGAGGCTTCGTATTTAGAACAGGCTCAAAAATGTTTAGAGGCACAACCCGATGGCGTTATTATTGTACCTTCAGAATTAGACTTAACAGGTGACAGAGTCGTTTATAGCTCAGCATATTCCTTTTGTGCTATTAGACTCTTATATGCCGACCTAAAACCATTGTCTTTCTTTGGGCAAAGATTCGCTCTGCAAGTGGCTATTTCTCTGCAAAAATGCTCATGCTTTTTGGCCTCTGGAGAAAAACAATAATGCTCATGAAACAAACTAAGAATGGAAGAGTAACCAGTAAGCAAGCATACCGAGAAGTTGGATTCAGACATTATATGGATGAACATTTTCCTAAGGTGAAGATAGTTGAATTAAACCTCCCAACAGAAGAAGATAAGGGGACTGTATAAACTTTTTAGAAGATTTCTTTAATAAAAATCAGGATGTACATCATTGCATAACCTTTAACTCTAAAGGCACATATTGTGGGTGAGTTTTTGCTTCATACCAACAGAAGAGATGTGCAAATTATGGGTTTATGACATGGTTGAAAAAGAACATAGGTGCTTGAAACAAGGTAGTATATCTTTCTGTAATTGCTCAACATGCTTATCTTCAAGGGTATAGTTGTGTTGATACCTTGTTCTAAAGCAATAGTACTTAAGGCTGAAGTTGAGCCTGTAAATTACATGCCAATTGAATTAATTTCAAAAGAAAATGCAAACTTCTACAGACGACTTCAATTGTAAAAATTACTTTCAATATAATTGTCTTTATACTTCTTATAAGTAGCTATATATGAGTGAAATAAAAACATATTAAAGGGTTAAAAGCTTTAATCTCCACTTTTTCTTTTTATTGCTTTTTGTATCTTTTCGTGTGCTATTGTTGCAAAGGATTTTTATAAACTTCCAGTAACAGTAAGTTTTTCTTAATTGCAAGTATATGTGCGATTATGATGACCACAGGAGAAAGCATAGAGAAAAGAATTTCAATCTTTACAGAGGGTGCAGGACAAAAATAGTTTTATTGCAGATGGTGTGATTTTTATTCTTGCAGGAGCTTTTGCTGCATCTGCATAAAGCAATGGGAAGTGTTGATGCAACAGTTTATTTCTATTCCTGTATATTGCCGCAAAGTTTATTCCTTGCAGGACTTTTCTTATCTGCCTGCATCATTAGTCTTGCTATTGGTACAAGTGTGGGAACCATTGTGCATTAGTTCCAATAGCATCGGGCTTATCTCATGTCTTAGGAGTAGATGAGACCTCTTATGTTAGAGCATTGTTATTGGTGGGCTTTTCTTTGGAGATAACCTTTCATTTATATCTGATACAACGATAAGCTGCAACGTCAAGTCAAGGCTGTAGTATGAAAGATAAATTCAAGGTAAATAGCTTAATCGTTGTCCCTGCAGCAGTATGTATACTCATTATCTATACAATTTTTAGGACACTGACCTTGAAAAACCAGCAGATTTGCCTGACTTTAATTATGTTCATCTTATTCCTTATATCGTTGTAATTCTTATGGCTTTGAGAGAATAAATGTGATGATTGTTTTTAATTGTGGGCATTTGTCTTTAGTGGAGTACTTGGATTTTTTGCTCAAAGTTATGACCTATATGAGTTTGGTTTGCCACTTTAGGTGGTGGTGTGAGCAAGTATGGGTGAGCTTATAATTGTAACAATGTTGGCAGGTGGATTGCTTGCTGTTATTAAATATAATGGTGGTATTCATTATATCATTGCTATCTTGACCAAATTTATTAAGGGTAAAGAGAGAGCTGAGTTGTCTATTGGTCTTCTTGTTTCATTTGTCAATGTATGTACAGCCAACAACACCGTAGCAATTATAACAGTAGGAAATATTGCTAAACAAATAAGTAAAAAGTTTGAGATAGACTCACGAAAAATCAGCAAGTATTCTCGACACTTTCTCTCATGTGCAACACAAGGATTGCTTCCCTATGGGGCGCAAATTCTTATGGCTGCAGGCTTAACTAATGTTTCACCTGTTGAAATAGTTGGTTATACCTACTACCCTATTAGTATTGCATTGATGGCTTTATTATCAATATTTTTGCGTTATCCTAAAAATATTCTTAAGAAAATATGGATATAATACGTCGAAATCTTCTTACTTTATTAAAGTCTGGAGCTTTTAAATGAATATAGAGACATTGAGCCAATGTCTAGTTTTTAAATGGGAGCAACTATTTAAAATGACAGTGATACATAATGTTTCGTCTTTTTGTTTATAAAGGGTTAAAACATCATCAATATGATAAAAGAGTTTAATGTTCCTAGCAAAATCCTCCGTAAATTAGAAAGAAGTTTCTAGTCAAGATAATGCTTTTGAGGAATCTATAGAGGTAAAACTATCAAACAAGTTGTTGAATATTAGACTTAAAAAGATAAGGAGTGAGGAACTTTCAAATAATAGTTTATCTCTTACAACATTAGATCTACTTGAGTTGTTGATTGACTAATGTCAACAATCTGTTTTAGAAAAGGATTGTCAATTAGAATTGGTATTAGAACTTGGGAACTTACTTTCAAGAAACAATGGAGATGATATTGATTTTAATAAATTAAATCGTTGGTTGTCTAGTCTACATATTGTAAATATAACAGCACTCATTGAGTATTTTTGATAACTGTATTCAAGTTTGATAAAGCTGAAGTGCCTTTTTGTAGATAAGGTTAGCAATTCTTCGTATGCCCTATTTATGCATGCGTTAGGAAATATCAAAAACAAATAGTAATAAAGAGGAATGGACTATTAGAGAAGGAGACAACGGTTTTGTTTACAATAACTTGAAGTGTTAAGACATCAAAAGAAGTTTCAAATATTTCCCTTATGCACCAATAAAAACGCAAGTAGTAATTTTATCATGAGTTTTCATTCATAGCATATCAGATGTGCAAGAATAAGGAGAAATCAAAATATAATATATGTAAAACACGATGAAAAATATACCAAATTATAGTTTTTCGTAACTTTGTGAGGCATGAAACGTATATTTATATTCATTTTTCTTGCATCTTTTTCAATTGCAGGTTTTTGCCCAAGACGAATTTTTATAATTGTGAAGACACTTAGTAGTCATGTGCATGGTATTGACCTTAGTCACTACCAAGGAAATGTCTTTTGAAACAATTGGAGAAAATACGAAGATGAAAGCATGTGTATCTTAAAGCCACAGAAGGCGGAGATAACATCGATAAAACATATGCCTACAACATTGAATTAGCTCATAAATATGGACTAAAGTGAGGTTCTTACCACTTTTTAGACCCAAAGACAGACTTAACAAAGCGGTTGAAAACTTTAGAACTCAATGTAGACCTGAAGACCAAGATCTTCTTCGAGATTGATATCGAAACAAAAAGCGGATTACCAACAGAAGAATTCTGCGATTCTCTTTTGAAATTCTTATCAATGGTCGAGAAAAGAATACAAGCAAAAACCTCTACTTTATACCTTTACTAACTATGATAATTATCTTTCAGGCAAGATTGATGGGTATAAACTGATGATTGCTCAATATACGCAACGAGAACCTGTTTTAAAAGATGGTAGAGACATCACCATGTGGCAATATACTGGTAAAGGAAGAATTAACGGAATTAATGAGCTATGTTGATAAAAGTAGATTCTTTGGGACGCATGGTATGCAGGAAATACGATTCATTCACTTTAAACAATAACATAAAATCAAAAACTATGGCTATAATAAAATGTCCTGAATGTAATGCATCTATAAGCGACAGAGCCCCAGTTGCCCTACTTGTGGTGCAGAAATAAGGGGTAAAGTAACAGTCTGTCTACCATGTGATACGGCTTATTTTACAGAAAAAGGAGATGTCCTAAGTGCGCTTTAGAAAAAGAATACAGCAGCGGTTGCATCTGTTAAAGAAACAACTCCTATAGAAGCTCCAATACAAAACAGTTGAGGCTGTTCCTCCAACAGACCTAAACACCTACTCCACCACAAAATAAGAAGCCTAAAAAGTTATTATTTTGTCTTCATTTATCATTGCATTAATTCTTTGTGCTACCCTTTTTCTATGTTTATAGTAATGCACAAAGAAAAATGAGAAAGAGGCTTACGAGACTAGCAATGAAGAGTAAGGAAATTGGAATACTTAGAAGCTATCTTAATACTTGTGCAAAATGCTCACAAGAGCATATGATTCAATCAATGCGCATCTAACAATATTACGTTCTGCTGACAATGATTGGACAGAAATGCGCTATTAGTAACTACTAAAACTTTCGAAGACTATTTGTCTAAATCTGAAAATCCACAAACATAAGAAAGAAGCACTGCAAAAATCGATTCTTTGAGACTTCGTTGCTGTCATCAAAAGAACACAATTGAAGCTTATAACACTATATAAACGACCACTATAGATGGCAACTACATCAATGAGGGCTAACGAAAAGATAAGAGTTCTAAAGGCTAAAGAGGTGCAACAAGATGAATATCAGATGGTAGCCGGAACCATAAAGACTTTCTTTAGAGGTATAAGTGAACACAATGAAAAATAAGGTACAGAAACAATTAGTCCCAATATATATCATCGTTCCTTAATAAAACCGATATCAAACATTCTGATATTGCAGTATTTATTAGCAAGCTATAAAAGATAATGTAGAGGCAATAGACTGGAATATCGATAAGAATCTAAAGATTAAGAAGAAGAAATAGGACTTGAAGAATGCGAATATACAACGGAATTCTATGTATTCCAAGATGTTAAACTAAAGACGGACAGTCTGAAACCAATAAATATAAAAGTGCAAACAAGAATAGATCCTACTGGAAAAATCGTAGAATTTAATATGATTAAGATCCTAGAATAATGATTTTAGTTATAAACTATTCATTTTGCAAATGCAGTTATATTCATATTGTAATAGCAATAATGTAACTTTGCAACGATTTTTATTTAATCAATATAAAAGTCTAACTTTATTAATTCATTTTAATTAACATTATGTCAAACTTAAAGAACGTACAACCATTAGAAGACTTCAATTGGGAAGAATTCGAAAATGGTTCTGGCAACAACGCCAGCAAGGAAGCCCTGTAAAAGGCTATGATGAAACCCTTAATAAAATTGCAGAACACCAAGTTGTTGAGGAACTGTTACTCACGTAGACAGAAAGAAGTTATCGTTAACATCGGTTACAAGAGTGATGGTATTATTCTGCATCTGAATTCAGATGCAACCCAGACCTAAAGCAGGTGACAAAGTGGAAGTATATGTAGAGATGCAAGAAGATAAGAAAGGACAACTTGAACTTTCTCACAAGAAAGCACGCCTAAATAAGAGCTGGGACCGTGTTAATGAAGCTCTTGAAAAAGAAGAAATTGTACAAGGTTACATCAAGTGTCGTACAAAGGGTGGTATGATTGTTGACGTATTCGGTATCGAAGCATTCTTACCAGGAAGCCAAATCGACGTTCATCCAATTCGTGACTACGACGTATTCGTAGGAAAGACTATGGAATTCAAGATCGTTAAGATCAACCAAGAGTTCCGTAATGTTGTTGTTTCTCATAAGGCTCTTATCGAAGCTGAATTAGAAGCACAAAAGAAAGAAATTATTAGCAAGCTTGAAAAAGGCCAAATCCTTGAAGGTACAGTTAAAAACATCACTACTTATGGTGTATTTATCGACCTTTGGTGGTGTTGATGGTCTTATTCATATAACAGACCTTTCATGGGGTCATGTAAGTGATCCACACGAAGTAGTTGCTTTTAGACCAAAAGATCAACGTTGTAATTCTTGATTTCGATGATGAAAAGAAACGTATCGCTCTAGGTCTTAAACAATTAACTCCACACCCATGGGATGCTCTTAACACTGAACTTAAGGTGGGTGACCACGTTAAGGGTAAAGTAGTTATTATCGCAGACTACGGTGCATTCGTTGAAATTGCTCCTGGTGTAGAAGGTCTTATCCACGTTTCAGAAAATGTCTTGGAGCCAACATTTACGTTCAGCTCAAGAATTCTTACACGTTGGTGACGAAGTTGAAGCTGTTGTTCTTACACTTGATCGTGAAGAACGTAAGATGTCTTTAGGTATTAAACAACTTAAAGAAGATCCATGGGAAACTATCGAAGTGAAATATCCAATCGGTAGCAAACACAGCTAAAGTTCATAACTTCATAACTTCGGTATCTTTGTTGAGCTAGAAAGAAGGTGTTGATGGATTGATTCATATCTCAGACCTTTCTTGGACTAAAGAAAGTTAAGCACCATCTGAATTCACTCAAGTAGGAGCTGAAATCGATGTTGTTGTTCTTGAGATAGATAAAGAGAACCGCAGACTAAGCTCCTGGTCTGCAAACAACTTGAAGATAATCCTTGGATGCTTATGAGAACTCTTTACACTCCAGGTTCATTGCATAGGGTAAGATCACTGATATGATGGACAAGGGTGCTGTTATCACATTGAACGAAGGTGGAGAGGTTTCTAACTCAAAAACACCTAGTTAAAGAAGACGGCACACAAGCTCAAGTAGGTGAAGAACTAGACTTCAAAGGTTATCGAATTTATGTAAAAGGAAACTAAAGAATTATTCTTTCTCATAGCCGTACTTTCGAAGAAGGTAAAGAAGAGGCTAAACCTCGCAAGCAAATCACTAGCACCGCTAAGAAAAACGATTCTGCTCAAGTAAACAACGTGCAGCAAGTACTTACTCTTGAGTGATATCGATGCTCTTGCAGCATTGAAAGCTAAAATGGAAAAAGGTGAATAATTAGTATACTGAATTCCTATATGAATGAAAGAGTATGTATCGCAAGATGCATATTCTCTTTCTTATTTTAATACTATTCTTTTTAAGTGCATACCAATTGAGCAGTTCTTCAATTATATATACTAATTCTTTATTATTGAGATGGTTTTCGACACACAGAATAACTGCTGAGGAGTTGTTTTTCTTTTCTCTGTGTAATAACACTGACTTTTGTAATATAATCTCATTGCTTTTTATCTTAATCTCATTGCTTTTTATCTTTTTAATCTCATTGTTATTTAAAACCTTTCTACATTGTATTTTGACGAAAAATAGTGATTGTCTCTCCCTATTTATTATATTGGTTAATATAACAATCCATGCTCTCTTTTTCTGTGTTGTACGTACCTTGGTGAACTAAAATAACATTGTTTGTAGAATTATGTAAAATAGTACCTCTTCTTGCTGTTTTTATTGAACTTAAAAAGGGCATGAAGACGAAAATAATATGTATATTTGCATAAGGACTTCTTTTATTTTAAGAAGCTATTCTTTTTCTTATTCATTTTTGTTTTATAATAACAAGAGAAGAGGATAAGAGAATATATGGAGATTCAATTTATATAAAGATATTTTCGATGATACGATATATATTACTTTTATTTTTGCTGTTTTTACTTTCACTAGCACTCAGGCACAGAAGAAAAAGGTAGTGAAAAGAAAGAAACCAAAAGCAAAGGTGGTGTCTACTGATAAAAAGTAGACAATGGTTTGTTTGCATCGATGCTCCTAACACTGATAAATTATTGGTGATAGATAGTGTGGTGGTAGATAAAGAGTCGTTTTTAAAGCATTTAGATTTGCAAAAATGAAAACGGATATGTTGGTATAGAAAATGATAATGCTTGGTTTATAAATGCACCTTAAAGAATAAGAAAATATATGCTTCTGGTGATTCTTTATCAGGACGGAAACTTATTCTAGCCTATTATGGTAATTCTAAATGGGAAGATAGACGTCCAATATCTGAATTAAATACCTTATTTTCAGACATTAATTTTCCCTTTTTAATGCCTGATGCCACTACCCTTTTCTTTTTCTGCAAAGGGACATAATAGTATTGGAGGATTTGATATCTACTACAAGATTAGATGTTGACAATGGAGGTTTTTATATTCCAGATAACTATGGATTGCCATATAACTCTACAGCAAACGATTATTTCTTGGCAATTGATGAAAGAAACAATCTAGGTTGGCTTGTTTCTGATCGCTATCAACCAGAAGATAAAGTATGTATTTATATTTTTGTTCCTAATAAAAATCGTGTGAAGCTAGCTCAAGAAGGCTTCGACAATAATACGATCAAGAAATTAGCTCAATTAAACAGCATTCAAGACACTTGGAACTTTGGCAATAAGCAAGAGGCGATGAGCAACTTAGAACGTATTAGAAATCAAAGGAATATAGGAAATAAAGGCAGAGAATCTGTTCTTTTATTGTAAATGACAAAATAAAATACACATCATTAAGTCAGTTTAAATCGAATAAAAAGTAAGCAATTATTTGCAAAATTAGAAGATAATAAGCAATTGGTTACAAAACAAAAGACTGAACTAGAAAATTTAAGAATACAATATAAGCAAGCAAATAAAGCAAAAAGCAATCATCTTTAAAACAAGATATTCTCTTTATTGAAAAGCAGCTAATGAAATATCAAGCTTGAACAAAAGAGCTTGAACAAAACATGTAGAAATTAGAACTTAATTAATAAACATATAAAAATATAAGACCATGAGTAAATATTTTGCAACCTTCAGAACTCATTATAAATCAAGATGGAAGCGTTTTCCACTTGCATCTTCACCCCAAACATCTTGCCAATAAAGTTATACTTGTTGCGATCCGAGCAGAGTTTCGCAAGTTTCAAGTCACTTGAGAAGCGTAGAATGTGAAGTAAGTAACCGTGAATTTAAAAAGCGTTGCGAGTTTATAAAGGCAAACGAATTACAGTTGTGGTACAGGTATTGGCTGTGACAACATCGATATTGTTGTTAATGAGTTGATGCTCTTGCAAATATTGATTTTGATACACGAGAAGAGAAAGAAAATCTTAGACAACTAACATTTGTTCGTATTGGAACTTGTGGAGGTTGCAAGAATATGTCTACGGGAACATATATATGCAAAGTGAAAAAGTATTGGATTCGATGGATTATTGAACTTTTTATGCAGGTAGAAATGAGGCGTGCGACCTTGAGTTTGAGTAGCATTTAGAAGCACATGAATTGGAACGAATTGTTATGTGCACCTTATGTTATAGATGCTGACAAAAGAGTTGATAGAGCGAGTTGCGGCTGATGACATAGTAAAGGAGTTACAATTGCATGTGGTGGTTTTCTTTGGTCCACAAGGAAGAGAATTAAGAATTCCCTAAGCTGGTCCCAATCGAGTAGAAAATAGAAGACTTTGAATATAATGGCTACAGAATTACCAACTTTGAAATGGAAAGTAGCGCCCTAGCAGGATTGGCTAGATTAATGAATCACAAGGCTATGACTTGCTGTATAGAATGTGCAAATAGACGAGCTAAAGAAGTAAATGCAAACTATAAGAATTCTATTGACGGACTAATTGAAAGAGTCTTGGACAGAATTTAAATACAACTCGACTAAAAATCCAAAGAAGATATAGAAATAGAATCATTTTCTTTGATAAGTGGTTTATTTCTTATTTGAATAAAAAGAACAGAAAGAATCGTTCAAATTTTTAAGATATATAAAATGAACAACAACGACACTATATTGTGCACTCTGCCACCGCTCAAGGTGGAGCTATTGGGGTAATTCGTATCTCTGGAGAAGATGCTATTAATAATGTTACAAAATGTTTTGAAGCAGCTCGGGTAAAAACTTGAAGAAGTAGCTGCTCAGCGCATTGTCTTTGGTAACATTAAAGACGAAGAGGAAATATTATTGATGAGTTCTGGTTTCTGTTTTTCGTGCTCTCATAGCTACACTGTAGAAAATACAGTTGAAATATCGTGTCATGGATCAACATATATCTTAAATACAATCCTTCAAATTCTTATTAAAAAGCGGTTGTAGCAGAGCTCTTCCTGGTGAGTTTACACAACGTTCGTTCTTGAATGGCAAGATGGACTTGAGTCAGGCAGAAGCTGTTGCTGACCTTATTGCTTCAACAAAATAAGGCTACTCATCAACTAGCACTTGGTCAGTTGCGTGGTCATTTTCTCTTCCTAGAATTGGCAGAGTTGAGAAATAAATTATTGACATAACTTCATTAATAGAGCTTGAACTCGACTTTTAGTGATCAGATGTAACCTTTTGCAGACAGGAAGAACTGGCAGAATTGGCTCAACAAATCAATAAAAGATTAAGACTTTGGCTCAAGTCTTTTGAAACAGGACAAACAATTAAAAATGGTATTTCGGTAGCAATTATTGGTAAAAACAAATGTTGGAAAGAGTACATTATTAAACTGCTTACTCAAAGAAGAACGAGCTATTGTTAGTGATATACATGGAACAACACGAGATGTAATTGAAGATACCATCGAGATAAACAATATCACCTTTTGGGATTTATCGATACTGCGGGTATTAGAAATACTGATGATACAGTTGAGAATTTAGGTATTGAACTAGAACCATATGAAATTATCGGAAGCTGTAATTATATTGTGGGTTGTTGATGAAATTCCTACAAAAGAGGAACTTGCGGAGATGAAAAAGCAAACGATAGATAAAAAACTTATCATTGTTTGTAATAAGTCTGATGAGAAACATCTATCCTTCCCTAGTGAAGAGTTGACAACTCTGTTTTCAATAGTATCGATATCAGCTAAATTTAAAGAGAATATTGATTGTCTTGAAGAAACTATTTATGCCGCAGCAGACATTCCTGATATTCACGAAAATGACGTTATTGTAAACAATGCACGCCACTATGAAGCACTGATAAGAGCTCAAGAAAGTATAGAACGAGTGATTGAAGGCATGAACAACGACTTGAGTGGCGATCTTTTAAGCGAAGATCTTCGCCAGTGTCTTATCTTCCTTGCCAATTACAGGTGGTGTTATTACTTCCAAATGAGGTTCTTGGCAACATATTTAAGCATTTTTGTATCGGGAAATAAACTGTTACATGAGGTAGAATTCCATTATCATTCAAGTGGCAAAAGGTAGTAAGATGTCTTGAAATATGGAATGAAAGAATATAATAACATATTAAAAGTATGAAAAAGATATTGATGATGAGTATATTAAAGTACTATATTTGGATTGTTTGGTTGTAATGCGCAATCCAACAAATTCGAGTAGATGTTGCTACATTTTGCAAAAGTAATTGCAGATACAACAGTTGTACTTCTAGATGTTCGTACACCAGAGGAGTATGAAGAAGCACATATTGAAATGCAATCAACATAGATGTGTTACAAGATAACTTTGAAAGTAAGAGCTATATCTGTCTTGCAAAGGATAAAATAGTCTTTATTGTCGAAGTGGCAAAGAAGAAGCAAGAAGGCAGCTAACATTTTAGCAGCCAAAGGATATAAAATTATAGAACTTAACACTGGTTATTTAGGCTGGATTGAGGCAAAGAAATAACCGATATCGGGGCTTTAATGTAATTGTATTTAGAGCTTATCGATATTTTCTGGTTTACTTGTGTAAGTAAACCCAGAATTCGTTTTATGTTATATCGAAAGTCTCTACAAAGTATATTATACTCTTGTAAACCCTTTTTAGAAATCAATATTTGAAGGATTAACAGCCTTAAAAGTATTTGTCTAAAGTGAGCAGAGCAATAACATCTTCTCGATCTTTATTCTTAAACACTTCCACGTATTCGTGTGCATGTTTCACAATCTCTTCGGCTTCATCTGTATGCTCAATATAGTAATTAATACGCTCCTCAAGGTCAGATAGGTCGTCTTTCACCTCTATATAATGATAATTCGGAATGATGTTCCTTCCATAAACCAAGTCTCGCAAGTGAGGCTTTGGCATTACAGCAATAGAGTTTGAAGACATCACCACTTTAAATTACTAGCCACATCGTTACCTTCTAGAGCCATAATAAATTTGCAATGTAGATGCGCTTGAATACTTATTTTTTCTCCCCACCATTCAGGATAGGCTTTGTCTCTTACTTTAATATCGAATAAAGGGTGATTAAAGAAGGTCTTAACAAAGTGTAAACGCTGATCATTTCGACGAGAAATACCTCCTCTAAATATCACTTTATTTTCTACTAAACGAAAATATGATCATTCACAAAGATAAATGACCGTACATAATCCATAATAAAGAGTGTGATGTGTTGGCATTTTTGGCTTGTAGTAGTCTGCACAGCCACACAGGGCAAGGTTCATCTCTATAAATATCACCAGGGTAGCAATATCCAACGAAGTGTTTTTAGAAACCAACGTGCATATTTTCATTGCATCATAATAGAATACTTTTTGTCCTGTCATAGGTTGTTTTCCCACTTCTACGGACTCTTTTAGCCATTGTCTCATCATATTGCGCTGGACTTTCTAGACGACAATAGTGGTTGCCGAGACATAAGATACTCATAATCATCCTTTTTCTAATTTTCTCTAGTTTCTTTGCTAAGAATGGGTGAAGCAAAACATTTTGGAAAAAGCTCTCTATAAATACTCAATACATAGTACTTTTAGTTTAGAATTCTTTCCACTATTTATCTTATAAAAGCAGTTTTCAACATTGTCTCAATTATTTGTGAGATAAAACAGTTCTTTTATAGAGAGTGTTACTCTAACATTGTTTCTTTATGATGCACAAATATACAATAAAAAGGCGAATATTTAAATAAGATTTTCTACTTCAGTTATTGAATAAGTCTTATTCTCTTGAATTTCCTTTAAAGCATTTATTCATTTCCTCGACATTAAGAACAAAACATTTACATGACTTTTGTTCGTGCTGTATCTGGTCTTTAGACCGATCATGTCGAGATATTTATACAGACGACACAATTTTTCTCCTCCCAGCATAGCTAATTACATAGTTTTACATAACAAACGGTTGTATATATCAAACTTTTTGGAATCCTAAGCATATTTAGATATACCTGCATTGTTTTATGTTCTTTAAAGTTCAATATAAAGGTATCTTTTAGGTCATAATCTATATTTTTGATAGTATGTGAATATATGCAAAGCAATTTATTGCAATATCTGCTAACAAAAGATAGATGATTTTGATTAAAATAGAATTACTTTATACAAGAAAAACTATATAAAGATTAAGTTGAGAGTATGAATGAAAACAAAGAACAAACATATACAATAGCAAAGCTATGAGATTGAGGCATAATAGCAATCCTTTTAGCAGATAAAAAGCAGTGAAAGAAATAAAAAGGCGTGAAAATAAACTATTTCCTAATAAATAAAGATATATAAAAAGCAGTCTAATATCTCGCATAAACGAAATATAGACTGCCAATATCTGAGTTAAATATAAAGAGACTATTAGTCTTTTTATTGGGTTCCAACCTTGCCTTTCAATTCAAACTCATTATTATCTCGCGTGACTGAGTTGCATACCTAACTCAGGTTTTGTAATATGTCCAATAATTTTACATTCTGCATATTGCTTATTTTCTCATGGTCTCCAATGGGAACTGATAAACAAAAGTTCATAATCTTCACCACCATTAAGAGCACAAGTCGTAACATTCATATTCAACTCCTCTGCCATTATAGCTGTTTGATAGTCGATAGGAATATTCTTCTCATATACTCTACAGCCACAATTACTCTTGCTTACATATATGAATAAGTTCGCTACCAAGCCATCAGAAATATCAATCACTGCAGTAGGATGGATGTTTTCTTCTTTTTAATTGCTTAATAATGTCTCCTCTAGCCTCAGTCTGTAACTGTCGTTGCAATAGATATTCTTTACCAGCAAAATCGGGTTGAAAGTTACAGCTCGTCAAGCATACGTTGATTATTGTTCTTTCTTGCTTCGATCTACTTGTTGATAGTAAACCACTTTCTCTTTCTAGCAACTGAAGTCCCATATATGCAGCACCAAGATCGCCAGAAACGCAAATCAAGTCGGTATCTTTTTGCCCGTTTCTATATACGATGTCTTCTTTTTTGGCTTCACCAATGCAAGTGATACTGATGGCTAAACCTGTATAAGAAGAAGTGGTATCACCACCAACGATATCTACGATTCCACTTTTCACATGCTGCTCTTACACCGCTATAAAACATCTCTAAGTCTTCAACAAGTAAAAGCAACTTACTAAGTGCTATGCTCACTGTTATTTGCTTTGGAGTATGCCATTCATGGCAAAATATCACTGATATTAACCATTGCCGACTTGTCCTAGGTGCTGAAGGTCTATATAGTAAGGTCAAAATGGACGCCTTCCATCAACATGTCGGTAGAAACAAGTACCTCACTAGATGGATGATGTAACACCGCACAATCGTCTCCAATACCATAAAAGTGTTGATTCGTTTTGCGGTTTTATATCTTTTGATGGGTGATCGATTAATCCAAACTCACCAAGTTTTGAAATATCTGTCATTAATTCAATTACTTAAGTTATTTTATAATGAACTGTTATACAAAGAGAAATTGTGCCTATTTATTATAAATAGGGAAAAAGAACCAACCTCTAAATAGATTATAATATTTAATCACTTGGGGTTGGTTCTAGTTTCATCTATATTCGACTTTTCTTTTGTATAATAGAAGAACAGCATATTATGAGCGACGAATCATCTCACGCATAATCTCTGTCATCAAAGGTTGAGCCTTGTTTGCAGCAATTTGCACTTCTTCGTGACTCACTTCAACAGCAGTTCCTTCCAATCCAAGGTCGGTAATAATACTCATCACCAAACACTTTAATACCGCTATGACGTGCAACAATCACCTCAGGAACAGTACTCATACCCACAGCATCAGCACCTAAGCGATAGAATGCACGATATTCTGCAGGAGTTTCAAATGTTGGTCCGCTTTACACCCATGTAGACACCATGAACTAAACGAATATCCTTTTCTTTTGCAATGCTATTTTGCTAATTCGATAAGTCCTTTGTTATAAGCTTCATGCATATCTGAAACGAGGACCAGTTGGGAAGTTCTTTCCTCTTAAAGGATGTTCAGGGAAGAAGTTTATATGGTCTGTTATCACCATAAGGTCACCAATTTGAATTCCAGGTTTCATACCTCCAGCTGCATTTCTGACACAAAAGAGTCTCGATACCAAGCTCATGCATTACTCTTTGAGGAAGAGGTAACTTCTTTCATTGAGTATCCTTCATAATAATGAAATCTACCCTCCATGGCCATAATATCTTTTTCCACCGAGCTTTTGCAAAGATAAGTCTTCCAGCGTGTCCTCTACAGTTGATACAGGGAAGTTGGGTATATCGTTATATGAAAAACTATAAGCATCAGTTATTTCTGAAGCTAATTGTCCTAGTCCTGTTCCCAATATTATTGCTGTCTTTGGACTTGTTGTCATCCTTTCTTTTAGCCAAGATGCTGTTTCTTGAATCGTACATAACTTGTTATTTTTGTTGTTAAATAATTCTTGTTGATCGAGCATGAAAGATACCGTAATTGGCAATACGTATAACGAATCTTTTCAACTCAGTTAATTCTGATTCTAGGTGCTTTAATCGTGTTGCATCTTTCTCAGTTGTTATAATCATCTTAGGTGAAGGCATACTCTTATAGGTCTCAATCACCTCTTGTAAGTCTTTATCAGTAAACTGATGATGATCTCTATACGATAGAGATGTAATTTTATTGGTATACTGTTGCAGAGTCAACAATTATTTGTTTAGGCGAAGCAATACCTGTTAATAACACATTGGTGTCGTTTGTTATAGAACTGAGAGGTTGTTGCTCGTCTTTAAAACAATAGTTTTAAGTCACAATAGTCTATTGTTGTAAAGAATAAGCTTTGATAGGGATAGAGATCCATAGCCTTTGTAAGCACTCTAAACTCCATAGGTTTAGGTCTTTTGGGGACACTTTGTTATGATAACAATGTCCGCCTCGACTTTCCTTCTTGTGGTTCTCTTAGTCGTCCTGCTGGTAATAGCTTATCATATATAATCAATCTATGATAATCAATCAACAGAATATTGATACCAGGTTTTACATATCGATGTTGAAACGCATCGTCTAAAAGAATGACATCAGTATCTTTTGTCTCCTCATCACTTGTAAGTCGGTCAATACCATTGCATCTGTTCTTATCTACAGCGACATAAACATCTGGATATTTCTCTTTCATTTGGAATGGTTCATCACCGATCTCAAATATAGAAGAGTCTTTGGTTGCAAGCTTAAATCCTTTGCTTTTGCGCTTATATCCACGAGATAAAACTGCTACTTTCACTTGATCTTTAAGTAAACGGACAAGATATTCGACATGAGGTGTTTTGCCTGCGCCACCCACTGTTATGTTTCCTATAGATATAATAGGTATCTTATAGGTCTTACTTTTAAGTATACCTATTTCAAATAGTTGATTTCTGAATCGAACTGCAAGTCCATATAACCAACTAAAAGGCAGAAGCCAATCGTTTATTTTTATAAAATCACCTTCGATTCTCATAGTTCCGACTATTTAATATTTAAAACATAAGAAGTTGAGCTTGCATCATTTGACGTTGTTTTGCCACTCTTACCATCGCAAGAGGTTCGTACAAGTCGCCTAAAGTCAAACGTAATTGCTCGTCAATATAGCTATTTCGCCCTCCTTCTTCCTTGAACATGTCGAACCAAGAGGCTTTTGCAGGATAGTTGTTTGTGCTATAATTGCTTAGTTTTGCTAGCTGTGCAGCCTTAGCAACAGCTTCATTTAAACCTCCAAGTTGGTCAACTAAATGAATTTTAAGTCATCTAGAGCCCAACCATACATGTCCTTGTGCTATCTCTTCCACTTGATCAATGGTTAAATGACGGCCATCTGCCACTCTTTTTCTAAACAAAGAATATCCTCGTTGTATCTTTGCTGTTAAGTATTTTATCTCATCTTGATTTAAAGGACGAGCAAAAACGTTACCAAAAGAACTATTCTTATTTGTTTGTAGTTTCATCAAACTTCACGCCTAGTTTACCATTAATTAAACCACTAAAGTCCAGAATAACGCCGAGTACCAATACTTCCTGTTAGTGTTGTGGGCTGAGCTATAATCAATTAGCATTACAACCGTAATATGCACCCGAAGCTGCATAATCACCCATAGAAATAACAACAGGTTTCTTTGGCTCTTTAATTCTGTAACTTGATGCCATATTTGTTCTGAAGCATATGCATCACCACCGCCAGAGTTAATGCGTATGACAACAGCTTTTTGACGTCATGCTATTCATAAGTTTCTCAAATCGGTGCACATTGTCGACTTACAATATCACTTCCTTGTGCAAAGAGTCCTGCAGCCTGGTTTTGTGTAATTGTTCCTTGAGCATAATACACAGCAATTTCATTCTTATCACTTGTTGAATTCTCTACTTGCTGCATATCAGAAATACCTACTTGATTAATAACATCTGTGGGTTCTTGTCCCAATAATTTATTAATAATAGGCTTAATTTGGTCGGTATAAACAAGACCATCAACAGTTTATAAGCAATAGTTGTGTTGCTGCCTCTAAAAGCAATAAGCCTATCTGCATAAGCATTTAGCTGAGTCTACCTCTACCCCTCTGCTTTTTGCTACAGATTGGCATAGAACTTGCCATGTTCCATTGAGGAAACGGCCTACTTGCTCTTTGTTTGCATCAGTCATTTGGTCTTCCAGTATACATCTCAGTTGCACTTTTATACTTACCCACCTTTATAACATTGTATCTCACTCCCACTTTAGCAACAGCGTCTTTTATAAACATTGGCTGAGCAGCAAGACCATGCCAGTCGAGCATTCCTTCTGGATTTATAAGTACTTTATTAGCAACTGAAGCTACATAATAAGCTCCTTGAGTGTATTCATCTCCATAGCTTCAATCCATTTCCCAGAGTTTCTAAAGTCTAGAAGAGCGTTTCTAACTCTTGAAGAGTGGCATAACCAGAGCTTAGTAAGCCTGCTTCCAATGTAAATACCTTTTTAATATCATTATTATCTTTTAGCCTTTTGAATACCTGAAAGAATCTGATCTAAGCCTAAAAGAATTGACTGTGTTACCTGTTACTTGTCCTAGTATATTCTCCTTAGGTTTGTTCTTCTATTGTGCCTGAAAGATTGGAGAACAAGTACAGTATTCTTTTTAATTGACACCTTAGAACTAGACGAAACAACCATTCCCGCTAAAGAAATCGTGAGACATTATAAATACAATAACGCTAAAAATGATTAGTCCGGTAATGGTGGCAAGTACTGATTTGAAGAAACTTTTCATAGACTTTTTTGTTTTATGCTCTATTAAATGATGTAGAAGTTTATATACAATGCAGATTGAAAACAAATGCTTTCACCAGCACATCAATAATGCAAATATAGCAAATTATTTTTAATAGATATAAGTATTTGAAAGCTATAAACTTTCACTCAAAAAGAAAGTTATTTCTACTTTTCTTATACTATTATTCGTGATTTTCTATTAGTCTTTACAATCTTAAACCAATAGTATGAGAGCAAAAATTAGCCTAGAATAGTGAATTTGGCAAACTTAAGTAGTAACTGTTTTGGCGCCTATATTAGCAAATTCTACTGTTGCTTTGGCATTTTCACCTGTCCCTTCTAATTGTAAAACCTTTCCTTTGCCAAATCGTTGATGCTCAATTATTGCTCAATGTTCAATTCTCCTGCCGAGGTAGATGTACTTTCAACCTTTGTTTCTGCGTTTGTTGGATTGATAAGACGATTCACTTTAACCAGTCTTCCACCCTCTTTAACCAATCGTTGCTTAAATCTTTCCGAGAAAGGATCGACCTTTGGTTCAGGTTTTTCGTAGTCCAGCAATACGTGGTTTTGCATCTGCCATAAACTAGAAGCCACAGGGTGACTATTTTGAGCATTCATTCTCGAATTATTTTTGCATTGACATTGCATTGTAAGAGCTATGCTTTAATGAGCTAAAAAGCATTGACTATTATCATCAAATTCGATATGTTTTCTATCCAATTCTTCTACAAATCTACTTCTATTGTTAAAGCTCCACATTACCAAAGCGATATCTATTTTTGCAAAAGTAATAGTACAACGCTTCTCTGCTCGTGTAATAGCAACATATAAAAGACGTCTTTCTTCTTCTAACTTACGTAAAGAATCGACATCATTGGACTTGGAAAGATGTTCTCTTCAATCCTACAATGAAGATATTGGGATATTCTAATCCTTTTTGAAGCATGTATTGTCATCAACGAAAACCTTATTGTCTGTATCATCACTTGAATCTGAATCAGGACAATAAAAGCAACCTGTTGCAAGAAATCAGGTCAATCCTATTGAATCTCCTCTCCTTCTTCTTTACGAGCATCTACAAACTCTTGAAGGCTATTAATAATTCTTGTATATTCTCTTGGCGTGACAAACCTTCAACATCTGTACTCGAAAAATATGTCTGCTGTAATTCCACTTTCCTTTATAATCTGCATTCCTAATACAAAAAGCATCTTTCTTATCGAGCTGCTCTATGAAGCCCTTTTATTAAGTCAACAAAACCCCGAAAGTTTTGTTATTGTACTTATATTGAGGCGATACATTGTATTTTGTGAGAGAGAAATTACTTTCAAAAGGCTTACATTATGTAACCGAGCTGCATCAATAACTTTTTGAATTGTAGTGTTTCCAATACCTCGAGTAGGATAATTGATAATTCTTCTTAAGGCTTCTTCGTCAGAAGGATTAACCACAAGTCGAAAATATGCAATAACATCTTTAATCTCTTTACGTTGATAAGCTGAGTCCTCCATAAATTACGTATGGAATTTGCATCTTTCTTAGTTCATCTTCAAAAGCTCTACTCATGAGTTCGTGCGATATAAAATGGCAAAATCTTTATATTCCTCGTTAAATTTACGTCGTATTTTATTAATATCTCTACGAAACGATAGACGCTATTCTTCTCTATCTGAAGCTAGCTATTTTCTTAGCGAGTTTCTCCCTTCTTCTTGCATACTATAAAGCATCTTTGGGGATTTGATGCTTATTATATTTAATCAATCCATTTGCAGCTTGAACAATATTCTGTGTTGAACGATAGTTTTGTTCAAGCTTAAAGAGTTTTGAATCGGGATAAACTTTCTGGAAATTAAGTATGTTATCGATGTTAGCACCACGAAAACCATATATACTTTTGCGCATCATCTCCAACACTGAATATGTTGTTTTCTTTGGTTAATAAACTAACAATCTGTTGTTGCACTAGAGTTGAGTATCTTGATACTCGTCTACTAAGATATAAGAAAAAAGGTTCGCATACTTTTGTCTGATAGCTTCATGCTCCTTAAATAACCTATAAGTATTCATCAATAGGTCGTCAAAATCCATGCAATTGGCATTAAGGCATCGTTGAGTGTAAACCTTATAGATACTGTATACCAATGGAATATTATCTCTTTTATCTCGTTCAATAGTTCTGAATCTGATGCATATTGCTCTGAAGAAATACATATTCTTAGCCATACTTATTCTTGAAGATATGCTTGCGGGCTTATAAGTTTTTATCATCTAATTGAAGTTCTTTCACGATGGTTTTAATTAACGAGCGTGAATCACTTTCATCATAGATCGTAAAAGTTACGTTGATAGCCTATTGAAGCTGCCTCACTTCGAAGAATTCGTGAAAAATAGAATGAAAAAGTACCCATTTGTAATTGACGGGCAGACTGCTCTCCACTAAAGGTTGCTATTCTTTCTTTCATTTCATTAGCAGCTTTATTGGTGAACAGTCAAAGCCAAGATGGTCCAAAGGCATAAAAGCCTTTTTCTATCAAATACGCAATTTTTGTAGGTTAGAACACGTGTTTTTCCCAGATCCAGCTCCTGCTATAACCAGTTGGGGTCCTGATAGATATTCAACCGCATCTCTTTGCTTTTTCATTTAATTCATTCAAAGATTCATTCTCTTATATAGTATTTTTAGTTTCAAGAAAAGTTCAAATTATGAATAATAACTTTTCTGTTTTTTATTTGGGGTCTTCTCCTTCTTTTGGCATCAAAGAACATGTCCCATTTGAACTAAAAATCTGTTTTTGTCGCTTACGAATATACGCACTTGGATGAGCACTATTAAACTTAATGGGATTAGGAAGCGTTGCTGCTATAAGACACATGTCACTTCTTGTTAGCTCATTTGCATTGGCTTCAAAATGGTATTTCGCAAACTGCACTGACGCCATAAATACTCTTTTCCCATTTCAATAGAATTGAGATATACTTCCATTATACGTTGTTTACTCCACATTAGTTCAATTAATGCGGTAAATACACCTCAAATCCTTTCTAATCCACGAACGACCAGGCCAAAGAAATACATTCTTTGCAGTTTGTTGGGATATAGTACTTGCTCAAACCTTTGCCATTTCTTCTTCATGTGTGTATTGCAGCTTTCTCAATAGCATCATAATCAAATCCATGATGCGTCATAAAACGCTGATCTTCACTTGCAATAACAGCGACAGGCATATACTTGACATCTCAGAAAGAGGCACCCAATAATGATGTATGCCTGTTCCTTCATCGTCTCAGAATGTTGTATGTAGCGTATAATCATCAATGGAGTGATATACGGAGTATAAAAACGATACAAAACCACTGCTAGGATACTACTTCCAAAAGAACAAAGCGAGTGTCCAACGTATTATCTTTCGTAATAATCTCATAATAATAAAAGAGGAGCACTCGCTATGGTGCTCCCCATTTTTAATGCTTTTATAATAAGTTTTTATTCTTCTTATCTTAAACTACCATTGTTGGCAACATTGCCATTGCTTGACTTGCATACAAATACACTTCAACACGACGGTTTTGTTGACGTCCACTAGCAGTAGAATTGCTTGCTACTGGCTCTGAACTACCTTTACCTTGTACGTTTTGAATTGAGATCCTGTTTACCACATGACTCTAAGTAGCTAACAACGCTACGAGCGACTATTACTCAAGGAATATTGATACCATCGTTACCTGTAGAGTCTAGGTCCATGAGATATCAACATGGCAATCTCTGTTATCTTTCAATATAGTTGCAAACTTTTGCAAAGGTCATTCTTACTGTTTGGCTCAACACAGCCTTGTTTGTTGGAATAAAATTCCACTATCAAAATGTCACTTTAACAGCCTTTAAGCCGTTTGCATCTGTAATTTCTTCAACCTTTAGCTTTTTACTTTTTCGATGCAGTTTCTTTAGCTGATCTTATCCATGTGACGGCTAATTATAGCTCCTGCACCTGCTCCTACAGCTCCTGTACTTGGCTCTGACAGCTGTGTTACCTGCAATCTTTCCAATAATAGCACCTAAACAGCACCACCACCTGTACCAATAAGGGCACCAGTTCCTTGTTTTTGTCTGACAACAGTACTGTTAAACAACACATACCAAGTGTTATTACCTTTACTTTCTTCATAATTTACCTGTAAAATTAATATAACTCATTGCAAAGGTAATTCTTTTTATCACTAACCCATTTATTTACCAACATTTTTGTACTTTTGCAGCCAAATTAAACAATACAATAATATAGAAATAACTTATAGGAACTAAAAGAACTCACTAAAAGAGCTGAAATTATAGTCAGTGGTTTTAATGATCTTGTCATTAAAGGCTGATTTAGCTGAACAATCAGCTGTTAGAGGCTGTATGGTTATTAAGCCATGTGGATATGCTATTTGGGAGATGCAAACAACAACTCGACAAAATGTTTAAAGAAACAGGTGCCCAAAATGCATATTTCCCTCTACTTGTTCCTAAATCATTCTCAAGTAGAAGCAGAACATGTTGAAAGTTTGCGAAAGAATGTGCAGTTGTTACTCACTATCGTCTGAAGAACAGCGATAGTGGTGCAGGAGATGATTGTTGATCCATCTGCAAGATTAGAAGAAGAACTTATCATTCGTCTACATCTGAAACCATTATATGGAACACTTATAAGAATTGGATTAAATCTTGGAGAGATCTTCCTTTGATGTGCAACCAATGGTGTAATGTAATGAGATGGGAAATGCGTACCCGTCCATTCTTAGAACATCTGAGTTCTTGTGGCAAGAAGGTCATACTGTATTGCAACAAAAGAAGAAGCAGTTGAAGAAGCACGTAAGATGTTAGGTGTTTATGCAACATTTGCAGAAAAATGGATGGCAGTTCTGTTCTTCAAGGCGTAAAAGTGAAAGCGAAAAGTTTGCAGGTGCACTTGATACATATACTATCGAGGCAATGATGCAAGATGGAAAAAGCACTTCAAAGTGGTACATCTCACTTCATGGGACAAAACTTTGCAAAAATCATTTTGATGTATTAACTTTCTTGAATGAAAGAGAATAAAGCAGAATATGTATGGGCAACATCTTGGGGTGTATCTACACGTCTCATGTGGTGCTTAATTGCTGACTCATAGCGATGACAATGGTTTAGTTCTTCCTCCAAAGCTCGCTCCTATTCAGGTTGTGGTCATTCCTATTGTCAAAGTGAGAAGAACACCTTATCTGCGCTATCGCGGAAAAGCTTCAACCAGTTATTTCTAAACTAAGAGAAAGTGGTAATAGCGGTTAAATTCGATGATAGTGACAACGACGTCCTGGATTCAAATTTGCTGATTATGAGTTAAAGGTGTTCCTGCTCGTCTTGTTATGGGTGGAAGAGATCTTGAAAGTACATACTGGTAAGAAATCATGAGACGTGATACCTACGAAAAAGAAACTGCTTTCATTAGACGGAATTGAAGAGCATATCGCACAGCTATTAGACAACATTCAAAGACAATATAGTTTGAGAAAGCTCTGCAAGAGTATAGAGAGGAAGAGCGAAAGGAATGTGAGAACTATGAAGAGTTTAAGAAAAAGGTAAAGAAGGTGGATTCTTCCTTACGATCACTGGGACGGTGACAGCCGAAACAGAAGCTAAAATCAAAGAAGATACACAAGCAACTATTCGTTGTGTGTGCCTTTGCTTACGAGACAAACCCAGAAGGTGTAGACATGGTTTCTGGTAAGCCATCTAAGACCGTGTCATCATTGCAAGAAAGCTACTAAATAAATAATTAATAATAGTTTGACAATGAAATGGCTAGACTCATCTATTTAACAACACCCTCGAGTCTGTTGCCCACATTTGCATTATTATTTGCTTTAGTAATCTCTAGGTATCGGAGTATTATTCGGGTAAAACAAAGATTGCAGGTATTTCGCTTGGTGTTACATTTGTACTTTTTACTGGTATCATTGCAGGACACATTGGGTTCACTGCTCCTATACCAATTCTTACTTTTGTACAAAGACTTCGGTTTGATTCTATTTTGTATTCTGTATCGGTCTGCAAGTGGGTCCTGGTTTCTTCTGAAAAGTTTTAGAAAAGGAGGGCAAACCTTAAACATGTTAATCGACAGTAACAATTCTTTTAAAACATCTTAGTGATGTTTGGTTGTTATTATCTTTTCTTTGATACATCTAACCCACACAACCTTCCAATGATGGTAGGAACGCTCTTTGGAGCTGTAACAAATACACCTGGACTTGGTGCTGCCAATGAAGCTTTAGTGTCTGTGTTCCCTAATGAGGCCACACATGCCCAATGATTGCAAGTGGCTGTGCCTCAGTGCTTATCCTCTTGGAGTGCTTGGTATCATTGGAGCAACTTATTGCGGTCTCCTACATCTGTAAGAGTTAATCTTGAGAAAGAAGATAAACAACTTGGCGAGAGGCAGAAGCAGAGAATCCACATGCTAAACCACACCCAAATGTCAGCTTGAAAGGTACGCAACTCTTTCATCCGTAAGGGAAGAACCGCTCAGACAAATATCTGAGTTCTTGAATCGTGAAATGGTTTGTACTAGAATGTTACAAAATGGGAACAGTAGTATCTCTAACCAAGAAAACCATTTCGTCAACTAGAAGATGAAGTTCTTATTATGTGTGTGCAGAAGGAGATTATGAAGCTGTTCAAGCTTTCATTGGCCCTGAAATTGAAGCTCAATGGAAAGTAAGAACCTCCAAGCTCAACCTACACTGATTTCTCAAGAAGATTAATTGTAACAAATCACTGCTAATAATGGTAAAACTCTTGGTCGTTTGAATCTTTCTAGCGGTCTACGGAGTAAACGCATAACACATGGTATTACTACCTGTCGAAAAGCAACAGACTTGTTTGCTACAAGAGATCACCGGCTTCGAGTGGTGATAGAGTATGGTTGTGAGGTCCAGAAGACAACGTAAATCGTGTAAGCTCATTGGTTGTAACTCTACCCACCGCCACCCAGATGCTCCAAATATTGCAACTATCTTTTCATTGAGTTGTTGTTGGTATCATCTTCGAGTATTCCAATCAGCCTTCCAACATGCCTGTTCCTCTTAAGTTGGTATTGCTGGAGGTCCACTAATCATCTCTATTCCTCATTGGTCAAGCTTTCGGATGATAACTTTAAGCTTGTATCCTACACCACCACATCTGCAACATGATGTTGAGAGAGGTCGTTTGGATCTATCTTCCTTGCATGCGTGTGGTATCGAGCGTGAGCACACTTCTGGGGTACTGTTGGCACAGGAGATGGATTGAAGTATGTTTTACACTGGTTTCATCATTACAATTATTCCTATCTTAATTATAGGAACAATTGCTCGAATGAAATACAAGTTTAATTATTTCACCATTATGGGAATGACTTGCGAGGAACATACACCGACCCACCTGCATTGGCATGCGCAAACCAAATTAGCAGTAGAGAAGCTGCGTCTATTGGTTCCTCAACAATGTACCCATTAACAATGTTCCTTAGAATATTTACAGCAGCAGCAATTGATTGTACTTTATCTACTGTGGAGAAAAGTATTTCAATCGAAATATAAGAGGACTATATCGCTTTGATATAGTCCTTTATGTTTATAAGTTGAAAGATTTCATTGTTACGCCACCATGTTTATCATTTTTTTTATCTTTATAGCTTCAGTTGTTTTATTTATCATCCATTTTATAAATATACATACGTATATTATGTCTACACTAGCCTATCTAATCTGAATAGCAAGAAGATGTTGTTTTATTTAAATAAAGTCTCTAGTAAAAAGTAATGAGATTAATACATAATAGTATTAGAATTTTATAAAAGAAGTGCTATTGAATTGGTGAAAAACAATACTCTTTTGCACAAAAGAAGAAACGGTCTGGTCCTCACTCTCCTATTGCAATCACTGGAATGAATGGAGAACAAAGTCTAGTGTTCTACCCCAAAAGGCATCAAACACTCAGGACCTAAAATATATTATACTAACTTACGACAGATTAGTCTAAAGAGTTCTCAAACTCTTCAATCTTTTCAAGTGCTTTCAACACAACGTTCGTAGTATCCACATTTCATTTCGCCTTTCACTGAAGTAGAATTTAGACCCAGGTTCGGTTCTTTAGCGACGAACACTACTCCACCCATTCGCACAGAACCATTAAGCACATTACTTGTATCTGGCACTCCTAATTTTGTAACATTTCCATTTGTATCTGTTTGTTCTAGCTTAAGGAAAATCTTGTAATTACGATTGGAGAATCCCCAAGTTGCTTTGATATCGCTTTGTGTTCTCCATCACTGTCAATTTCATCAGCACCAGTCTTTCCTGGACGAACAACATTAGATATACCACATGAGAAGCCATTCTAGGTAAATTCCATTAGCAAGTCGTATAGAGTTTTACCTTGATCTTAGCGTATGCACAAATTTCAGGCAAACACATTGCAGAACAGGTCTTATCGCCACAAAGTCTTCTGCCAAGAATCCATAACTTCTTCACCACCGCCAATATTGTTTAACTCCTTCGAATTTCTAATCTCTAGCAATCCATTTTCAGTGAAGCAGTCTATCATTCCCCACAGCGGTTCTTATCAGCAATCTTTGATAAGTTCTGTTGTTACAATAGTCTTCACAATGAAATCGTTAGGCTGCATCTTGCCTGTCTTTATTTCATTGGTAATGGATGTAATGAAGGAAGATACATACGTTTGGTCACCATTGATAAGTACCCATTCGCCTTTTATCATTCTTACAAGCCATACCCACTGGTCTGCATCTGGGTCTGAAGCTACAACAATGTCGGCATCAATTCTTTTGCATCACGTGCAAGATAAAGTCACCCACTTTCAGGGTTAGGACCAACAACTGTTGAAAGTTTCGTCTTTTCACCATTTGTTCTTTGGCGTAAACATTTTCAACCCATCTCTTTAAGTTTTCAGGAATAAGAGTCTGGCCTGCACCATGTAATGGAGTATAAACAATTTTAAGGTCTTTATGACGTTCAACTGCAGGATCATACTTAAAGTCTTGATTCTATCTAAGCAAAGATCATCAATTTCCTTACTACGATTTGTATTAGGTCGTTATTTGCGCCGAATTTAACATCTTCACCTCACTTTTTCAACCCTCACTGATGATACCTTTATCGAGTATGCCACTTGAGACCATCATCCAGTGCTTTATACTATTGTATTCCTTGATTGTGACTTTAAAGTTATATTTACACCTCTTGACATTTCAATTCACGAATTGCGAATGACACTTCAGGTGTATATCGTGTCACCAATGATAACCTTTATTCCGTTCGCAGAAAGATAGCTGCAACGGTCTAGCAAACAATCTACTATTGTTATTGACAATTATGGACCAACAACAACAGAGATAGTTTCTTATTTGGTAAAAGACTTCTTAAGATAATTCGCAGCCTTGAGCTGCCATTCCAACAGTATAGATATCTGCCCCATTAGAGCCTGCCCCATACCACGCAATCCTCCAGCACCGAAATTCAAGGTCTTTATAGAAGCTTATCGGTTGGGTTCTGTCTTATCAGAATTATCGGTTATTAGCTAGAATTTTCTTGTTTCTTCATTAAAAGAAGAAGACAAACCACTCTTTTTGCTTTTGTTTTCGCAAGAAATAATTAGTTTTGGTTACTTTCCATAATCGTATGTAATTTATTAATTGTCGTTTTTAATTTTATTGTAGCAAAGATAATCATTTTTATTCATACTTATAGCATTATTACAAGTCTTTTTTTCGTATTTTGCACCATTCAAAATAACAAAGGTAACAGAAAGAAATGGAATTTATTATAAGGTTTCATCGCAATTAGTACGTTTATTATCATAGGAGGTTCCACCCTCATTGTCATTAAAGAATATTACTGGAACAAGACCTGTGGTTGTTTTGAACAGAATATTATCTGTATGTGTGCTCTTTTATTGAAGACGTATTTATTCTTCTTCTATTTGGAGTGCTTGGTGCTTCAATATTATGGTCTATTGGAGAGAAATATTCGATCAAAAGCGTGTAGAAAAGGTTATTTCAAGAACTTAAAGAAAAGACGAACATTCATTCGTGAAGAGGACAAAAAAGAGAATCAATAACTATTAATAATATCGTTCTATAAATGAAAAGCGAACTATTAAGGTCGGAAAACCGTAGATAAGCACATTATTAAGCTGTATAGAAGATTACAACAAGCGCATTTCTCACTACATGTCGCTTGGTATTACAACCATACCTAATATCAAAGACACCAAGAATATGAGTGAAGATGCAAGAAAGAGAAAGAAGGTGAGATGATATTGAAGATGATTCAACCCTGACTTTATGTTGTTGTATTGTTAGATGAATGGCAAGAGTTTCCGCAGTATTGAGTTCGCAGAATGGATAGAACAAAACAAATTACGCCCGAAAGCTAGTCTTTGTTATTGAGGTCCCATGGATTCTCACCCAAAGTATATGAGGAGGGCAAATGAAAGTTGTTCTTTCTAAGATGATTTTCACATCAAATGATAAGACTCATCTTTTATTGAACAGATATACAGAGCTTGTACGATCATTAAGGTGAGCTCTTATCATCACGAACAAATTATTTTCTGTAAGTTTTATTAGTTGATTGAATTAACCGACGAATAATCGGAAACAATTTTACGGTACATTGAATAAATGTAGTGCGTGAACATAACCTATCATTATATTATCAAGTGTCACTACAGGTATAAAGTTCAATGAAGAATTATCGAACTTTACATAATCTCTCCATTGATCATCTACCTCACAATTTGCTGTAAGCGAAGTCATCTTTCCCATAGTAAACGCTGATATAACTCTTCTGTTCTAAACATAAGATGTCTGATCTTGGTTACATCTATTTCGCCCAATAAAACACCCGAATGGTCAGTAACAGGTATAAAGCTTGTGTCACTTACTTTACTTTCCTTTCACCAAATCTCCTAAGGTCATATCTGGATAACCACAAAATTTTTACACAATCAATGAATTTAGATTCATTAAAGTTAACAGAGCGGTCGGTGTGGTGTATCATCTTCACCTGATGCGCCAAACGTATTGCATACAACAATGGGCTCGAAAATACTGATAAAAACATTACCGACACCACGACACAATGATCAATGGCATAAACAACTGATAACCGCCTTACCCTGCAATTAGGAAGACAATTGTTAGGTGGTGCGTGCATAATTCCGTAGCAATAACACCTGCCATTCCCAATAGAGTAAAGTTCTTTTTCAGGAAGATATAAGCCTATTTGATTGGTGTTCCAAAAAGCGTGAAAAGAGGAAACCTCCAAAGGCTCCTATAAACAAAGAAGGTGTAAGTACCACCACAACCACCACTTCGTTGGTTGCTGAGGTTAAAGACTTTGCTAAAACTGTTAACGTTACATAAATTATAAAGCAAATTACCATGTCCATAGAATGGTTAGAGTTGTCTATTATCACATTCCAACGCTCAGTTCTACCACTTAACAATACATGATAGCTCTACATCCTTCTCCATAAAGTGGCCAGGCAGCAATATTAATGAGCTTAAGATTATTCCTCCACAAAAGACGAGTGTAACGATACTTTTAGCTCACCAACATACCTTCACATGAAGCTAATGAATAAAATATGGGGCTTATAACTCCACAGAATAATCCAAGAACACTTGCAGGTATTCTATCTACGCTCCAAGTTAATTATCTAAGGCAAAAAGAGAAATAGATTCTCCACCATCAAAGATATAAGTAGTTATAGTTGTTATAATAAGAAATAAGGATTGGCATAATAGATGCCAGAAAGGTCTACCATTAATACCTCAAGTGTAAAGACCATACCTGCTATTAAGCCTTAAAGATTCCTCCAATAGCTGCCGATGCCACAACCAACAAGCAACATCAGCGTTTTCTTTGTCCATAGAAGAATTCACCTGTTAGAACCAATGGCAGAACCTGTTAATGATGGGAGTTTGAAGTCTAACAGACCCTCCAAACCAATCGTTATGGCAGAGGCAAGACTGGATGACCAATTATGACCTTAACGGGATTGTTTATCGAAATAGTATTAAAACACGTGTTATACCATGCGAAATATCACTTAACTACATATTTAATAACAAGGATGTAAAGAAGATACCCACAACTGGAATACAAGATATGTTACAAGATTCACAAATCTGAGGTTAAACACGTTGTATTTGTTCTATCAACCAATGAAGAACTAAGCTCAAATGATGCAGGTACATAATCCTATAAGAAATGCAACTATGAGGATAAGTTATGTTAGAACATGGCGATGTACCCACATTATGATTTCTTTGCGCTTATTCTATAATCTTTTGTAGACTGTTTCATTGATGACATCAAAGTTAAGAAGAAATTGAACAGAACCTCTATTCCAACTTCATGCGTATTAGAGTATATTAGGTTACTACGTTTTCAAATGACTGTCTTATCTTTTAAAAGGATTGCTTTTAGCATATAATTATAATAAGCTTTTTGGTAACTCAAAAGGACTGCTATTGAATCCTAAAAGATTGTTATTATTCTTTAAAAGACCATATTTATCTGCAATTTACTTGCGGATAATCGTCACTTCACCTGTTTTTGTCAGTTTGACTATGCTAGATGGTGTATGAGGTTTATACCTGGCGGCGTGTCCAGCATAATCAACCCCATCTATTATCTCTTGACAATATCTCGATAGTTTGAGCCGTTCCACCCAGATTTATGATACGATAGTAACGCTGACCGGTTTTAAACCCATCACCGCATGGCCTCACAGATACATGGTTTGCAGTAGCTACAAGTATTCTACCCTTATCTACCACAATTGTTCCTACAGCTTCTTTAGAACTTTCCTCTGTTCTCGATGTTTTAAAAATCTTCAAGACTTCTTTCTTTTCCATCTTCAGTTTGTTCTTTATTATATAAAAGCGTTCAAACTCCAGGATAAGGAGAAAGTCCTCTCACAAACTATATATCTTTTCATCTGATTGATTCCATAATTTTGCATGTTTTTAAAGATTTTTGGGAGCAGGCTAAGATTTTCATCCTTTTGTGGTGTTGTTGAATATCCTTTCCATGTTCTAGTACCGCATTTAGAGCGTCAACTGCAGCTTGTGCACCCAACCACTGCTTCATTACGTACACATATTCTACATCAGCAGTTACAGGAATATCAAACTTTTCTGCAAAAATCATCTTACCAGTATCAATCTTATGGTCTACAAAAGTAGTAACACTCGTCTTTTTCTCCATTTATGATCGCCCGCGATTGCGCAGCTCCTCTATACTGGTGTGGAAGAAGTGATGCATGCACATTGAATGTACCACCATATGATAGCATATCCCAAACGCTTGTAACATTCTAAAAGCTAAGCAACCACTTGAATATCGGCATTATATGAACGCAACCTTTTGAAAAGCTTCGTCTTTCATTTTACTGGTTGCAAACAGGAATACCTTTATTACATGCATAGGTCTTTACAGGTGAAGGTTGCAGCACACTTCCATGTCTTCCTACAGGCTTATCACAGTTACTACTGCAACATTAAATTGTTTTCAATTAGCTTATCTAATGTGGCTACAGCAAACTTGTGTACCCATAAAGACAATGCGTAATCTTTTTTCTATCACCCCATATTTATATGATGTAATAATTTCTATTTAATTGTTCTACTATGGTCTTACATCCTTTATTTTTTTCATTTTAAGTACCGCAACCAGAGCATCAATCTTTTGCCTTTTGACACCGCAGTTATTAAACAATATCTTTCTCTCAACATCAATACGTCCCACATCTTCTTTACCTAGATTTCCTTTTCACATAGAAAGCCTAAAATGTCCCTTTTGCTTATTTTATCCTTCTTCTTTACCCATATATAAGGTTGCCATTGTGGATTGAGGTTGAAGACTTTGTTTCTTCACATTCGTAGTGTTGGTGAGTCGTTAACATAAGTAGGAATAGCTTCTTCCGGTGATAGATAAAGAAGTATTTACCCACATTATTCCATCTTTGCAGTTCAACAATACGATGAATAAACGTATTTTCTGTATTCGAAGATGATAGTTAATGATGTTATTTACATCAGCAATGTCAAGTCCTCGAGATGTTAAATCGGTTGAAACAAGTATATTGTTTGGACTTATTTGAGAAGAAAGAGTGTAGTCACGTTGTTTTTGCTCAAACCGCCATGTAAAGCACTTTACACAAAAAACCCTTAGAAAGATATTCATATACTTATCAACACTTTCACGATGATTTAAGAACACAATAGAATCCCCTATTACCGAGCGATTTCAATAAGGTTGAAAGTGTTTCCAAGTTTATCTTTGCTGGTACTTGTTATATAATAAGGTCATTCTATCTGTTGGTTGATTGTCTTCATCGAGAAAAGCACCTTCTTGAGTTATTTTGCGAGCAAAGATATAAATCTGGTGAGTTGGTTGCAGACAATAAGA
>BNJU01004864.1_pt1 | contig 201125 bp, 230 predicted proteins | sample 8539281 | NCBI WGS metagenome assembly BNJU01 (sample SAMD00202456, study PRJDB9452) | human saliva metagenome | isolation source: human saliva | place: Japan | reverse complement strand
ATGCAAGGAGCTTGTCAGGAGATTTTGATGGTGGTTGTGAAGACCAATTTTGAGAATGTGGCTGGATATGGGACTGATAGATATTGTGAAAGTGCAAAAGATGAGAATTAGGATGACTTATCTGAGAGAATAAAATAAATATTTTTGAAAACTCGTCTTGGAAAGATTTTTAGCTTTTCAGGATAGTTTTTGATTTGTGTGTCCGAAATTTTTAAAAAGAGAAAACTGGGATTTTTCCCAGTCTTATCAAAAATTTATTATTTAGAATTATGTTTCTTTTATTAATTCTTGTAATGTTTCCATCATAATTTTTCCAATACATCTTTCAACAATAATTGATTTAAAATCCCATACATATTTTGACTTTCTTTAGTTTGATAATTCATCAATTTTTTTCATTAGAAACATTTATAATTTCTTGCAACATATCAATTCTTTGATTAATAATTTTCTGCTTTCTGCTATAATTTTATCTAATCTCACCAAAATTTTTCCTCTAAATCTTTTCCCTTCTTTTAGAGAAAAATAAAAATTTTTCTAACACATATTTCCTTTCCATTATGCAAAATATTTCATCAAATAATTTTTACTTCATCAAGTAATTCTACATAACTATTTTTAATTCTTGTTTTTCTTTTTCTCCAGTTTTAACTACTGTCTAAAATTTCATTAATTTTTTCAATAGAACGTCTAGTCTCATCTTCTCTTGAGTACATATAATCTTTTAGTTTTTATCAACTAAATTTTGTTGTTGATTAATAGAATTTTTTTAATTCATCAAATAAAATTCATTTGCATTTCTGTTAAAGTATTCTACTGAGAACATTCATTTATTTTTCTTTTTCACGTCCTTGTTCCATTTTTAGAATATCAAGTAATTCAAAATTGGATAATGAATAAGCGTCTTTAATTTTTCATTTGAATAAAATTTTTGTCTAAACTTTTTCAAAAGTTGTGTTTCTATTTAATTCTAGGCTATCAAAAATATAATCTTCAATTACTTTTATCAGAACTTTTTCAGTATTGTTTTCAGATATTTTATTTATATCTATCAAACTATTTTTATTTTGTCGAAAAATATTTATTTATTTCTTCTTTGAAATGTTATCATATTTTTTTCTGAAATATTAAGACATTTTTCAATATATGTCTGTAAAATTTCATTAACCTTTTTTTGTTTCATCAATAGTAGCATTATCTTTATCATAACTTGGAGCATCACCTATATTAAAATACATCTTTTAAACCAATCTGCTATTCCTTCTCCAATTTCAACTATTTTATCAATAATACCTGTATTTTTCTACTAAAATCTGCAGCACTCTTAATCGCATTTTCAATAAGATCCCAAAATCCCATTTATCTATCCTCACTTTCTTCTTCAAATTTAACTTTTTAATTTTCTCCATAAGATTTCTGAAATTATTATTTAATTCTTCAAAATCTGTATTAAATGCTTTGAGTAGTTTCTCTTATTTTAATCTTAATCTTCTAGTTTAAAGTTTTCCAATTCTTCTTTTTGTCTCTTCATTTTGTAAAATTTGTTGTTTTAATTCATTTTCACTTTGTTCAAAAACTATTAATGTTTCTTGAATTTTTTTCAATATGTTCATTTTTAAATGTTTCAATTTTTATTTTTCAAATAGTTATATCTATTGAGAAAAATCATTTTTAAACTTTCATTGAACCCTAAAATTAGTTTATTTTGAATGTTATCATTTACAATTTCTATTTGAATAATCAATCAACATATCTTTATTTTGTTCAATATCTTCAGGAGTAATATTATCTTTTTCAGACTAATTCTTCTGTCTTGTTTTGTCATTTTTCTTTTTACTAAATCATCAATACTATCTTCTAATGAATCAATGTCCGTATCTGATGATAACTTTATAGCATTTGAATAAAAAAATATGAACTAACTCCAATTAATTGCTTTTTAGCCATATCAAGACTTCCATAAAATTGTTTTTCTTTTTAAATGTTTTAACCATTCTTCCTGTTGTTGTTCCCAGTCTGCTTGAGAATTCATAATGTCAATTTGTGTTCCCAAAATATAAACTTTATCTTTTTTTGTCCTGAGCTTTTTGTCAAATACATCTAAAAATTGTTGCAATTTCTTCATTTCTAATGTTTTAGCATTTACACAAATAATTACTGCATTTGCACTGTGAATATATTCAGAAGTAATATTTGAACGATATTGTACAGGATCATTTAACCCAGGAGTATCTACTAGACAAACTTGTGTGGAAGATTTAATTTTTCTACACCAATTTCAATTTCTTTGACGAAAATAATGTTCTCTAGCATGTGATGAAGTCCATTTTTATTTCATCTTTCATAGAATCCAAAATCATCAAATTCTTTAAAAATATCTGATTTTTCCCAACATTTGATTTTCAATTTCTTTTTGCTTTTAAATTATCAAATTCTTCTTTTAAAAATTGTTGCATTTGTACTTTTTTGAGCATCATTCCAGATTTTTCCATTCTTCTTTGAATAAAATTTTACTGTAATCGAATTTTTCTGTAGTTTTTTTATTTTTGTTAATGTTGCAGTTTCAGGAGTTACATTTGTACTAGCCTAAATCATAACCGATTAAAGCATTAATTAATGTTAGATTTTCCTGCTTTTACAGCTCCTACAATCGCAATTTGATAACTTGGATTTTTGAATCTAGAAATATATCTTGAAATTTCAGTATTTATTTCTTTAAAAGAAATGTATTTCTTTTAAAAGTATCCGGCTTTTTAAAAATACTCCTTTCTGATAAATTCTTAAATAATACTTTTGAAGCATTTAATTTTTTTACATACTCGTTAATAGTTTCATTCCCAATGAATATTAATTAACTCTTCATTGTTATTTTTAATATACTGTTCTAAATTTAACATTTTCACACTCTCTTTATAAATTTATTTTTTATTTTCAAAACTAAACTAAAAATCAAATTTTAATAGGTTAATTTTTATAGTTTAATATTAATACACTTTTAGTCTCCATATGAGTATATCAGAATAAAAGTTTTTCAGTCTTTTTCTTTGCATTAGAAAGTTAAAATATAATGAAAATAAATATATATAATAAAAGTCTGAAAAATGCTATTACAGAATTATTCAAAGAAATTCATTTATATGGACTTTTCCCCAATTTCCTGTATAATACCAATATAAAGCATCAGTTTTACAGAAAGGAAAAATTTATGTTACATTTTGCAAATGATTATACGCAAGGGGCCTGTCAAGAGATTTTGGATGCGATTGTGAAAACTAATTTTGAGGATTTAGCAGGGTATGGGACTGATAGATATTGTGAAAGTGCAAAAGCAAAGAAATTAGGAAAGCTTTGTGAAGTAGAGAATGCGGACGTGCATTTTTTGACTGGTGGAACACAGGCTAATGCGGTTGTGATTAATTCGATGCTGGAGTCTTATGAAGGTGTAATTGCGGCTGAAACAGGGCATATTGCGATACATGAGGCTGGAGCGATTGAATTTACAGGGCATAAGGTTTTGACATTGCCACACCATAGTGGAAAAATTGATGTTAATGAGCTGAAGGAATATTTACATACATTTTATGCAGACGAAAATCACGAACATATGGTTTTTCCCTGGAATGGTTTATATTTCACATCCAACAGAATATGGAACTTTGTACTCAAAAACGAGCTGACAGAAATTTCAAAGACTTTGTAAAAATATGAGATCCCGTTATTTTTGATGGAGCAAGGCTGGCATACGGGCTTATGGCAAAGGATACGGATGTTACACTTCCAGATATTGCACAGCTTTAGGATGTTTTATTTTGGAGGGACAAAAGTTGAGCATTGCTTTGGGAAGCTGGTTGTTTTTACCAAAAATATACACCAAAGAATTTTTGTAACAAGAATAAAGCAGCATGGGGCATTGCTTGCTAAGGGAAAGGCTGCTTGGAGTACAGTTTGACACATTATTTTCAAAACGATTTGTACAAAAAGATTGGAAAACATGCAATAGATTTAGCTGAAAAATTAAAAATATTCTACACGAAAAATTACAGATTTTATCTTGAATCACCTACAAATCAGCAGTTTATCATAATTGAAAATACAAAAATGGAAGAACTGGCAAAAACGTAAGTTTTTCATTTCTGGGAAAAATATGATGAAAAATCATACAGTAATAAGATTAGTGACAAAGCTGAGGGCAACAACGGAAGAGGACTTTGAATGAGTTAGTAAAAATTATTATAAATAGAGAAAGTGAGAGGATTTTATGGATTATAAAGTTAATTGCAACTGATATGGATGGGACATTGCTTGATGAGGAGCATGGGATAACAAAGGAAAATGTTGAAGCAATTATTAAAGTTCAGAAGGAAAAAGGTGTTAAATTTGTAGCTTGCCAGCGGTAGACCTAGTTATGCGATGCTTGAGTATGCAAAAAGAGCTTCAGATGGATAAGTATGAAGCGTTATGTTTTGGCATTTAACGGTGGTGAATTAATTGATATGAAGACAAACGAAGTGATTTTTCACGAAGGGACTGGATAAAAAGGATATTGAAAATGTTTATAAAGGTTTCAAAGGAAATAAATGTTCCAATGATTTTGTACGTTGGAGATACGATTTATGGGAACTGAAGCAACAGATGGGAGTAATGTATGAAGCAGATCAATGTAAAGATGAAATTTCAAAAATTTGATTCACTTGAAGATTTAGAGAAAAAGGAATTGATAAAACACAAAATGTATGATTATTGGAACGCCTGAAGAAGTATTGATAGTCAGAAAACACATGAATAAAGTTCACGGAAACGATTATTTTATTGCTATTTCAAAACCAATTTTTCCTAGAAATTGCCAAATAAAAATGTGAATAAAGGAAAAACATTGAAAAAATTGGGAGAAATTGAAAATATAAAGCCTGAGGAAATGATTGCGGTTGGAGACAGTGCAACGATAAGCCGTTGCTGGAGTACGTGGGAATGCCTGTGGCTGTGGAAAATGCTATTCCTGAAATTAAGGAAATAGCTAAATTTATTTCAACATCAAATGTGGAGCATGGGCTGAAAACTACGATTGAGAGTTTTTGAATTTTAAAACTATAAAATTTGTACAGGAATTATCGGGAAAAAGTCGAAAAATCATATATCTTTTAGTGTAAGGAGGAAAAATATATGATTAAGGCATTTAATGAAACGATGAAATATATCGAAGAGACCATGACTGACAGAATTGACGAGAAAGAAATTGCATTGCTTTTCTGGGTATTCGTATCCGCTGTTTAGCAGAATGTTCTCAATTATGGTGGATTATCCGTTAAGCGAGTATATTCGCTTTAGAAAGTTAAGTTGTGCTCAAGACAGATTTACGATGAAAGCGATGAAAAGATAATAGAAATAGCCTTTAAATATGGCTATGAATCTCAAGATTCATTTTCCTGGCATTCAAAAATTCCATGGGCATACACAAAGGAAGTCAGAAAAAGGAAGTGATTTCAAATTTTTCTCCTATAAGATTATCTTTAAGTGTTGGAAGGAGGAAAAAACATGGACATCAAAAATTATGAAAAATCGGCTTTTAAAAGTTGCACGTAGGCAGAGAAGAGTTGAAGAAGCGTGGTGATTTTCCTAATGTTTGGGACAAACTTTTTAAAAAGTATCCGAAGAAAAATTGAAAAGTTTTGGAAATGGACAAAGTTATGGAGCATGCTATGAAATGAAAGAAAACGAAAAAGGAAAAATCCTGAAAGTAAGTATGCCAGTAAACTATATGGCTGGATACGATGTTCAAAAATATTGACAAGGCAACAGATTTTAGGACTAAGCATTCTTGAAGTCCCTGAAGCTGAATATGCTGTAGTAAAATTGAAAGGGATTGTTCCAAATTGTATTCATGAAGGGTGGAAATATGTGACAGGGACATTTTTCCAGAACAAGGTTATAGACACGCTGGAACGCCTGATTTTGAAGTTTATAGTGAAGGGATATGTACACTCCTGACTATGAAATGGAACTTTGGGTTCCGATAGTAAAAGATAAGAATTAATTTGAATAAAAATGGAGATATTCTGCCTGCACAGTTTATTTCCCATTTTCTCTTTTCATTAATCAAGAACTTTGTAAAATGCCAAAAAGTTAAAAATCACACTTTTTATATTTACATTGCTTCTAATGCTATTTTTAAAATTTATCAGTTTTTCAAATCTTCAGATTCTAGAGAATGCTTAACATTTATAATAATTTTTTTGAAAGAAAACTTATCAGAAATTCCTTTTCCTTTTTAGTTCATTTTCAATTTCATTTATATATACATTTTCAATATCCCATAAACGTATTCGTCGATAGCTAACAGTTCAATGCTTTTATTATATTTTATGGTCAAATCCAGATTATTTTTTTATAACCGTTCTCCCAGCGGTATAATTTTTCATCTCAAAAAATAATTTGCAAAAATATCTTCTACAGTATTAATTTTAAATTCAATATCATCAAGTGAGAGATTTTGTCGTTTAAATTCTAAAATGTCGTTTTCATTTCCGTCAAAGAAATAGTAGATTTCTTTGCTGACTCCCCAGTTCATCATTGTTCTATTCAGATAGATGAAATTTGATTGTACGGGATTTTTATTGTAGAAATGATATTTAATGTTCTTGATAAAAGGATAAAGTATACATTTTGCGGGGTTCTTCAAAATTTTTAAAAAGTGCGTTTGAAGATTCTTTTTCGTAAATTTTCGATTCGCATAGAATAAATATCTTTTTGGCGAGTTAAATGATGATTCTATTGATGAGTAGATGATTTCCGCACTTCGTCAATTTTTATGTTTTCATTATTTTTATTTATTATTTCAATATCAGGATGTTGGAAATTATTAATAAGCTCGTTCTATTTTTGTCTTTTTTCAGCGTCATTCTGCACATCCTTTTGTCATAACCATTTTTGAAAAACATTAGTGCATAAGAAAGCAAGTCAACTCTCTATCACCGTAAAAGAGGTAACTTGCACTTTATTTTATCTTGATTTATTTCGTTCTCAAATTTTTCTGTTATTTCCTGTAATTTCATTTTTCTCATTTTTCTTTTTATTAACAACAAATATTAATTTTTCTTTCATTTGAAGAGTTCTTAATAATTTCTTGTTGTCAAATGCAGCTCCTCCACCTAAAACTACTGAATCCAATGGATTTGGAGATAAGAATACTTTGATTCCAACTTCTTGTTCCATCATATCAATAAAGTTTTTAATTAATGAACCTCCACCAGTCATTACAATTCCGTTATCCAAGATATCTGCAGCCAATTCAGGTGGACATTTTTCAAGAACTTCTTTTTGTAGAGTTTACAATTTGGAATAAAGAATCTTCAATTGCTTCATAAATTTCATTTGCATTAACTTCCACAGTATTAGAATTCAGATTCCAAATCTCTTCCTTTAATTTCCATAATATCAGGCGTTTGATATTTTATAGCTGAAGCTAATTCTTTTTTTAATTTTTCAGCAGTTCTGTCACCAATTAATAAATTGTATTTTTCTCTTAACGTATTTTACAATGTCTTCGTCAAATTTTGTTTCCAGCAATTCTAATTGATTTACTTGCAATAATTTCATCAAGTGATAAGATAGCAATATCTGTAGATCCTCCACCTATGTCAATTACCATACTTCCTTCCAGGTGTGAAATATCCACTCCAGAACCGATAATAGCCGCTCTTCCTTCTTCGATGATATATGTCTTTTAGCACCTTTTACCGCATCAAACAAGGCTTTTTCTTTTCCACGCTCGTTACTTCGATTGGTACACAAAATCATAACTTCAGGCTTGAAAAAGTGAATTTCATAAATTTTATGAATAAAATATGTAATCATTTCTTTTTGTTGAGTCAATATCTGCAATAACTCCATCTTGCAAAGGTTTGATGGCTTGAATGCTGTCAGGAGTTTTTCCTAACATTTCTCTAGCTTCTCTTCCAACTGCGATTAATTTTCCAGTTTTTCTATCTCTCGCAACCACAGACGGCTCATTTAACACTATCTTTGTTTATCATAAATTAATATGTTTGCAGTTCCCAAGTCTATTGAGATGCTTTTTATTTACTCTAAATATTTTTACAAAATCAAATGCCCCATTTTTCCTCCTATTAAAATTAACTTTCTTAATTATACCATACTTTTTGATAAAAATTTATTATTTTTTTGCAATTTTTTTAAAAATTTTTATTGAAAATGTCTATTTTTTTAATAAACTATTATATTTTTAATTTATTTATACTAGTTGTGATATTTAAAAATCTTTTGCATTTAACCATTTTAAAATTTCATCATAAATTTCATATTTATTTATTTCATTAAGAGATTCATGCGTCCATTTTGTTTTTCAAGAATGTTTATTCTTCTTCTTTCTTAATATATTAAAAATTTGAGTAATATATGGAATGTCGATTACTTTGTCATCCGTTCCATAAATGGCTAATATTCTCGCATGTTCATCTAATTTTTATAGTTTCTATTGATAAATCCTATTGTGGAAAAATTTCAGAATAAAAACTTTGGTGTGACAGAATAGCACAAAAGCTCATTATCTTTCATATTTTTTTATTTTCAGTTTCATCTCTTGTAAGCCAGTCGAATTTTTGTTTTATTTGGCTCAAAATTTGCGTTCCATTTTTCTGAAATTTTATTAAACGCAGAAACTTTTTCTGAAAAATCACTTTTTCCAAAAAAAGTGGCAAAATTTCCACCTATAGCTGTTAACTGGCTTTTCAATGGAAAACCTGATAAAATAAAAATATTTATATTTATTTTTGATTCCCCATTCTGCTCCAATCAAAGAACCCATACTATGCCCAAAAATTGTAGTATTGCTTGGAGTTGCTCCGACTTTGCTCAAAACTTTTTAAAAAAAGGAATCAATATCTTTAAAGACAGATTTCATTCCTCCTTTTTCCAAAAATCTCCAATTTCACCTTCTTTCAATTCGCCATGTCCTCGAATTTCCTAACAAACACATTATACCCATTAGAAGCCAAAAATGACCCAAATTCAGTATATCTATCAACAGGTTCAGTCATTCCGTGAAATATTACAACATTATTTTTATATTTCTGCTTTTGACTCAAAAATAAATAAGGGATTTTTATTATCAAAAACTCTCAAAATATTGTTTTTCCATTATTTTCCTTTCTGAAAATTGTGAACCATCAATTTAAAAAGTTTTAGTTTTTACCAATTTTCAAGAATTACTATACATATTATAATATAATATAATATGCAATTACAAATTTTTACTTTAGACAGAGTAAAAATATAGGGGCAGTCATTAAATACCACAACAAATCTTTTTGACTGCTTTTAAAATATTTTTACTTTAGTGATATTTCTTTCAAAAACTTCCCTAATCGACATTCTCCTCCTCTCAAATATGGCATATTTGTGCTTTTTCCTGTTTCATTAATAATTTCTGGTAAGCATTCCATCTCTATTACCTTTTCTAGTGAACCCATTCTTTGCCGCTAAAGTACAATTCATACGCCTTTTCCCTGTTTTTCCATAGTTTGCAAAAAGGTGTGATATAATGCTCTTGCCTTTATCTTCCTTCTTGAAAACGCTTTCGGCCTGCTTGACAAAAATCTTGAGCATTCGTGGGACACAAGGGCTTCCGTCCTTGAGCCTATCCTCTTCAGTATATATCCTTCTTATCTTCTCATACTGGTTAGCAGCATCTTCATCTGCTTCTTTCTTCTGGCTCACATTCTCCTTTTCCTTGAAATTTTCACAAAATTTTCAAGTTCTTTAAAATCGTCTCCCTTTAGCCATTTGTAAAGGTTTTTTGATATTTCCTTGTCCTTTTTAGAAATTTCAGCTATGGCTTTTACTAAATGGAACTTGTCATAGATGTGTATTGGCTTGTAAATTCCAAGCCTCTTACAAAGCTGTTCTATCCATATTCCTCCATCAGAGTTCACAATTAGTTTCTTTTTGTCCATATTGTATCTTTTTCAAGATAGTTAAGCACATACTCCGACACTTCCTCAGCTGATACGGATGTAGAAACATTATTGTGTGTTTGTCAATGAGTTTGTTCTGTCTCTGGAGATTTCCTCAATTCCACGATGTATTGACAACCATCCTCATATATGTATTTTTACTTCTTCTACACTTCATATGATCTTCATCAATCTCCATATACTGGTGAATTGTCATCTCTTTCAAATCTTTCAATATCAAGTTTCAGCATTTGAAAAGAATTGACAAGATTATACAGCAGTCCTTGAAACACCGTAAGTTTTTGCAAGAAATGAAGCTGTAGTATATTGATACTCAAAAAGTATAGTAAAAATCATCTCTTCAGAAAGCTGTCTATACCGCTTAAGTCCAATTTTTCATCAATATAGTAGTGAATGCCTGTTTTGCTTCATATTTTCGACATTCAAAAGTTACATCCCCGAAGCGCAGTGATAACAGTTCTTTTAACAAATCTTTGCTTTAAACTTATTTTTTTCTTTCGTTGGAATGAAAGTAATCATCAACTCTTTTGACATAAACTCTAAACAGCGTTTCAAAAAGCTTTTTGTGACAAACAGCTTAAAACTGTTGCTCAAACGGAAGTCTGAAAGAAAAATATTTTTAGTCTTTACAAGTGAAGAAAAATCTGATATTCTAATCATAGAGGGAACCACCTTTCAATAGGATTTAGCTGATTATATTGTAGCTGGTTTCTCTTTTTGTTAATTCGAAATTTAATTAAATTTATTTGCCTCTATACTCTGTCAAATAATAAATAAATACTCAAATTTTACAAAATTTATTATATAATATTTGAGTAAATATTTTTATATGGATTATGCGTTATCCGTTAATTAACGTAAATTTATGAGCGAAAGGACAAAAAATTTCAAATAATGGAATTACTGACAATAAAATTAAAAAAATTGTTTTCAGAAAAATATATCTCGTATTTTTGGTGCTGATTATATTGAGAAAAATAGATATTCAAAATTCTACAAAAAGAATTTGAGATTTCAAACAAATTTTGCTATGATGAGCTCAAAATTAATCGGAAAAATCCACGTGAAATTGCAAATACAATTATCGAAAATTTTGAAAAATGATATTATTGAAAAATTGAAGTTGCAGGACCGGATTTATTAATATGAAAAAACAGTTTTCTTAATGAAGAAATAAAAAGCTGGAAAATGAAAAATACGATTTTTCTTTCCTGAATATCGATAAAACTGTAATTATCGATTATTCTTTCCAAATATTGCCAAAAGAATGCACATTGGACATTTAAGAAGTACAATTATCGGTGATTCTGATTAAGAGGATTCTAATTTTCTAGGATTCAAGACATTGTCAGATAATCATATTGGCGACTGGGGAACACAGTTTGGAAAAACTTATTGTAGCTTATAAAAACTGGCTAGATAAAAAGCATATGAAGAAGATCCAATTGGCGAACTTGAAAGAATTTATGTGCTGTTTTCCAGATAAAGCGAAAAAGATCCCGCTTTGGAAGATGAGGCACGTGAAGAGTTAAAAATTACAGCTTGGTAATGAAGATAATCAGGAATTGTGGAAGGAATTTATTGACATTTCATTGAAGGAATATAATAAAGTTTATGAAAGGCTTGATGTAAATTTTGATTATTATTACGGCGAATCATTTTACAATGATATGATGCTTCTGTTCTTGAAGAGTTAAAGATATTGCAAGGGAAGATCAGGGCATAGTTGTATTTTTGAAGATGACAAGCTGCCGCCTGCTATTGTTCAGATGGAAGTTTTTATACACAACTTCAGATTTGGCTACAATGAAATTTAGAAAAATGAATTAAAAAGTAGATGAGGCAGTTTACTTAACTGACGATAGGCAACAGAATCATTTTTAAAACAAGTCTTTGAAATTGGAAAAATGCTAGGAGAACCTTATGATTACAAGAAAACACATATTGTATTTTGGAATTATGAGATTTGAGACCAAATTTTTCTTCCAGAAGTGGAAATACAATAGACTTGTGGATTTGCTGGATGAAGCTAAAAAGCAGGTCAAAAAGGTAATTGATGAAAAATCCTAATATTCCTGAAAAAGAAAAAGGAAAAATTGCTGAAACTATTGGAAGCGGAGCTATAAAATATTTTGACTTGAGCCAAAAACAGGACATCTGATATTACATTCACTTGGGAAAAAGTATTAAAACTTTGAGGAAATACAGGTCCTATTTACAATACACCTATGTTAGAATTATGTCAATTTTCAGAAAAATTGAAGAAGAAAATATTAATGTGGAAAAATACGGACATTGTTTTAGATGAAATGGCTGAATTGAGCGTGAATTAGCATCAGAACTTCTTAGATTCCCCGCAAGCAGTTGTCAAGTCTTACGAAAATTTCCGTCCAAATATAATTGCTGACTATTTATTTGATACAGCAAAATTATTTCAACAGCTTTTACAATTCAAGCTCCATCCTGAAGGAAGAAGATAAGCAAGTAATGGATGCAAGAATTCTATTAGCTACAGCATTTGTACTGAAAGAAGGGTTAGAACTTCTTGGAATAAAAACTGTAAATAGAATGTAGAATTATGAAGCTAACTTTTTCACAAACAATAAAATACGCCAAATAAAGAATATTAAATACAAAAACTTTAAAAAGAGTAATAAATTAATTGAAAAACAATATTTATTTAATCGAGATTTAACGAATATAGTGTATACTATATTTAGATCGATTAAAAAGATCTGAAACCTCAATTAACCCCTTTTATGAGACCTCTTTTTAAGAGGTCTTTTTTCTTTTTGGTTAATTTTTGACATTTTATTTTAAAATTTGTCTTGAAAAAAATTGCTTAAAAAGAGTATAATATAATTAAATTAATAAATTTAAAAATTAAATATAGAAAAGAGGAGAAAAATGGAAAAATCAAAATTTTATTTATGATTACAGAAATGACCATGATGGTGAAAGTGATAAAAAAACTGGGAAAAATGCAGTAATTTTATTTGTTGTTTCACTGTTACTTGTGTTATTGTCACATTTTGTCTTAATTGGACAAAAAAGCAAAAATTTACAAAGGAAATACCGACACTAAAGGAAAAATAGGCAGAAATTGAAAAGGAGTTGAAACCTTAATGAAATTTAAAACACAGTGAAGAAAGCTACAAAAAGCTGAAGCTTTTGATAAAAAAATATAAATAAAAACGAGAGAGGTAAGAAATGAGCATTATCAATGGTTGCTATATTATTAGTTGTACTTGATTCTTATATTCAGCAGTGCATATTTTTGGAACAGGTATAAAATACTTTGAATATAGCGGATTAAAGTCAAACGTTAAAAATTAACAGAAGAAAAAACTAAAAACATCAGAATTAGCTGCTCATTATGCAGATGTGAAAAAGCAGAATATGAAAAAAATTAAGAGCTGAGAAAAATTAAAACAGTTTATCTGACATTTGATGATGGACCATCTGCACATACTCGATCAAATACTTGAAATTTTGAAAAATAATATAAAAGCAACATTTTTGTAATTGGAATCGGTAAAAATTATAATGATTATAAAAATAATTGACCATGGACACATGTACTAGGATTGCACACTTTATTTCACATGAATACAAAGAAGTTTATGCAAATGAAGAAAGTTTCTTTAAAGATCTTTACAAAATAAGAGATAGCTGTAAAATCAACAACTGGATTGGATGTAAAAATCACAAGATTTCTGAGGTTCAAGTAATGTGCATAAAAGCCTCTAAAGCTCTGAAAACAGCGATAATTAACAGAATGACAAAAGAAGGATATGTTTATTTTGACTGGAACTGTGACAGTACAGATGTTTCAGGAAATAACGTGCCAGTTCCTAAATTGGTCAAATATGGAGTTTGTACAACTCATCCTGAAATTAATGTCCTAATGCACGACACAAATGCCAAGAAGACAACTGTTCAGGCATTACAGCAAATAATTGACGGATATAGAAAAAGCTGGATATACATTTTGAAACGTTGGATGTAAATAGTCCTAGAATACAGCATGTAAAAACAACCTGAAATGTAGTAACTACAGTGATAAAAATCTAAATCTGTGATATAATGTAGAAGTTGATTGAGTAAAAAGTAAAATTATACATTTTTCACTTAAATCATATAGTTGTATTTTTAAATATTGCTATAAAATTTTAAAATTTTAAGAGAATATTAAATGAGAAAAATAATTACTATACTTGCTGGATTGTCGTTATCATTATCATTATTTTTCGGAGGAAAAACAAAAAGACGATATAAATATAATTTACATAAAGAATGAAATGATAAAAACTGTTGATAACGAATAGATATAAACGTTTCAAAAGCAAACGACAATACTTCTACAATAATGACAATAAAAAGAAGAGGATTTACAAAAATTCACATTATCAAAGTGGAATAGCTTCACATTACAGTAAAGGATTAGATGGAAGTAAAACTGCAAGTGGAGAAAGACATCATATGACTGAAAATGGTTAGCTGCTCACAAAACATTACCATTCGGAACAAGAGTTAAAGTTACAAATTTAAGCAATGGGAAGAAGTTATGTAAAATTAACGATAGAGGACCTTTTGTAAAAAAGGACGTAATTGATTTAAGTTATGGAGCTTTTTTCAGATTGAAAGTCCAGGAAAAGGTATTACAAAAAGTAAAAACTTGAAATTTTAAATGCTTCAAATTAGTTGATAAAATTAACACACATTTTTAAAATTTCAAAAATTAAAAATTAGACAGGAATGGAAAATGGAAAAATAGTGTTAAATGGTAAAATAGCATTAATTACAGGTGGTTCACGAGGAATTGGAAAAGAAATCGCATTGAAATTTGCTGAAAACGGGGCTACAGTTATTTCAGGAGATTTAATTGATCCTGATTATAGTCACGAAAATATCTCACACGTAAAATTAAATGTTACTGATAGAGAAAAATATAAAGGAAATTGTAAGTGAAATTAAGGAAAAATACGAAGACTGGATATTCTTGTAAATAATGCAGGAATTACAAGAGATTCGTTGCTTCAAAGAATGAAGGAAGCAGATTGGGACTTAGTAATCGATATTAACTTAAAGGGTGTTTATAACGTGATGCAAGGATTTGTTTCATTATTATTAAAAAGTAAAGCCTCAAGCGTAATTAATATGGCTTCTGTTGTAGGAATTGACGGAAATGCAGGGCAAACTAACTATGCTGCACAAAAGGTGGAGTAATCGCTATGGCAAAAACTTGGGCAAAAAGAATTTGGTAGAAAAATCTTAGATCAAATGCAATTGCGCTATGATTTATCGAAACAAATATGACTCACGTATTGCCTGAAAAACTTATAGAAACTGTACTTGCAAATACTCCACTTAGAAAAATGGGAGATGCTGAAGACGTGGCAAATGCGGCACTATACTTGGCAAGCGATATGTCTAAATTTGTTACAGGACAAGTTTTAAGAGTTGACGGAGGATTAAATTTATAATTTAATAAATTTATTGAAAAATGTCAAAAAAATAAAAATTTTTATGCCTATTTCATTATAGATACAAATGAAAATGGGATACTTGGAAAACTGGACAGATTGTCAAAAAGGTAACTGGGGAAAAAGCCCGATATAAGTCATTTAAAACGTTTTCTGATGCACAGGAATGGTTAAATTCTGGAGCAAACTATGAGAAAAAGGTTGATTTAACAGAGTTGTACTCTGAACTGGAACGTGATGCAATTTATTTTGATGCAGGAACGGGGCGTGGTAATGGTGTAGAAGTTAGATTAACAGATTTTGACGGAAATTCATTGCTTTTATAAAATTATGAATGATTAATGAATATGGAAATTATTACGTTGCTAATACCAGAACAAATAACTTTTGTGAATTAGTTTGGTATTTACATAGCTCTTTGTCTATGCTAAGAAATACGATACAAAAATTATTTGTGAGATAGTTCACTAATTATTGAATATTGGGCAAAAAGGGACGATATAATAGTTCTAATCTGGAAAATGATACAATAGAGCTTATAAAAAGTTACCTTAATGAGAAACGAATTTGAAAGGTGGAATCGTAAAAAGATTTCTGAGATGTCAATCCAGCTGATTTAGGATTTCACAAATAATATTTAAATTTAAAGAGGAGGTTTTTCATGAAAAAAATTATTATTAATGGCAATGATGTTGATAATGTCAACTATTGGATTAGCAGCAAACAAAGCTATAAATAGAGTTTATGAAGGAGATTACAGTAGATCAACAACACATTTGTCTATGAGAAAGATAATTTAATTTTTTTCCAAACAAATTACTTAATTATACAGTAAAAAGACGACACTGGATTACTGGATGGAATTTATGATTTTATGGCATATGGCGTAACTTCTGAAGATTCTGTTACTTTTAATGTTCAAGGATAGTTTTCAAAAGATGGAGTTTTAACTATAAAAATAATAAATTATAGAATCCCTGAATATAGATTACATTCAGCAGAAACTTATTCTACTCCTTCTGTTCCATCAACAGGCACTGAGAGTGACACGCAGGAAGATTCTGAAATTAATAATGATTCTGATTCTTCAAATTAAAAAAATTAAATATGACTCTTAAAGAAACTTTTTGATAATTTTTATTATTGAATTAAGTTTCTTTTTATTTAGGTAAATTATAAGTTATATAAAAATTTTATTTTTTTAATTTTAGCCTTTGAATAGTTTGTAATAACTTTTTGAGTTTTATTTTAAATAAATTTCAATATAAAAAGTAAAAATATATTTAAAAATAATTTGACAAATTGAGAATTATATCATATAATAATATGTTTAAAAAGATTTTTATAAAAAGTTTCTTTTAAAAATTAAGACTAAAAATTATATTTATTTAATTTTTGATTATATCTGAGGAAATTTAAATAAAAATTTTTTTAAACTAAAAATAGTATAAATAAAAAGGAGAAAAATTAATTATGAAAAAAATTTTTTAATTTTAGTAATATTAGTGTTCGGTTCGGGAATTATTATTATGAAAGAGATGTTTAATGGGAAAAGTACCTGAAGATATTGTGTTTGTGGGAGATTCTATAATGGATAGCAGTAAAAAATATATTGCGCCTAACTTTAAAAATCCTTACTTTGATACAGAAAATTTTCGCGTCAATTTTCAACATTGCCGGGAATTGTTTCAAAAATTAGTGGAACAAGGAAAGATAAAAATACATTAGTTGTTCATCTTGGAACAAATGGTAAATTTACTGACAGGGATTTTGATTCTGTTATGGAAATGGTAAAAGGAAAGGATGTATTCTTTATGAATACTGCACACAAAGACCCTTGGGAACAGGGAAGTGAACAGAAAGCTTGTAGAGAAAGTATCACAATATGAAAATGCCCATCTGATAGACTGGTATTCTTATGCAAAAGGAAAAAATGAATACTTTTACAAAGACAGAACTCATCCAAATGATAAAGGACAAAAAAATATTACGCAGACTTTTTAACTAATGAAGTAAAAATATTATCTTGGAGAAAATAATAAAGACGAAATTTCAAAATAATACTTTTATTTAGATAATGAAAAATAATTAAATCATTCATAATTTTTCATACTGCTACTTTTAATTTCAAGCTTAAAAAAATTGACTGTCTTAAAAAACATAAGAGTTTTTCAATTTTTAAGTTTGTAAGTTAAAAGTAGTTAAAACATATTTTTAGAGGAGATTTTTAAATTTATGAATAAAAAGGATACTAAGTCTTGATATTTTGAGAGCGCTTGTCTTTGTACTCATAGTGCGTTTACCATTGGACTTTATTCAAAGGTACGTATATTGGTGTTGTTATATTTTTGCATTATGGATATTTAGTTACAAGTGGGCTGCTTTTCGAGAGATTTTTCGATCAGTAATTAGCCGAAGACTAAAGAAAATTTATCCAAGTTTGTTAATTGTGATTCTGGCTTCAACAATTGCATTGTATTTTGTGAATAATGGACTTGAGATGAAATATAAATACAGTGCCTTATTTTCAGTATTAGGACTAAATAATATTTATCAGATTTTTCGAAGATGTCCTATTTTTGATAATTTTGGAATTATTTTGCCATTGACTCATATATGGGCATTATCGTTCTTAATACAGATGTATGTATTTTTCCAGTTTTAGTACAAGGATTAAAAAAATTGAAATTAAAAGATTATACTATGGGAAGTATTTTTAGCAATATCAGTAATTTCAGTGATTAGTGATGGCTTATATTTTTATGCTACTCAAAAATCATCAGAAGGAGCTGATTTTTCGAGAATTTATTACGGAACAGATACGAGAGCATTTTTCATTTTTTTCTGTGCAGCTGGGCTAGCTTGCTTTTTATCTCAAGAAGGGAAATTAAAAAGCAATGTTGAAAAAGAAAATTGTCTATGTTCTAGGAATATTGGGAATAGTTTCAATAATTGTCTTTTCATTTGGAATAGATTACAGAAATGCTTTAAAATTATTATGGACTTATGTTTTTAGTCAGTATTCTATTTTCATTTTCAATAGTCTTGTTTTCTAAAGTCTGAATTAAAGAAATTTGATATTTCAAAATACGATAAAAATTCTTGATCCTGTCATAAGATTAGGCAGCATCAGTATCAGTATTATTTATGGCAATATCCAGTAATGATATTTTGCACGTGAATATTTTTAAATGGTCAAAATTGTCAAATTCTCAGCAGTTTTGTATACAGTTTATAGTTTTAATCTTTATTTCCGAATTAAGTTACTATTTATTTGAGAAAAAGAGTATAAAATATAAGTTATCCTATTTTGAGCATTCATTGCTTTTAATTCTAGTTTTTTTCTCCAATTTATGAAAATAAAGATTTGGAAGAAATGAAAGCTATACAGGAAGCCCTAGCTTCAAACGAAAAAAGAAGAAAAATAATACGCCGCCAGTTTCAACTGCACCAACTACCCCTGCTGTAAATACAGGAGATAAACCTTGACAATGGATGAACTTCTTAATGCCCTGAATACTCTGTCTAAAAGTATAGAAGAGGATACGAAAATGCAGAATGAAATTCTGAAAAAATATCCAAATGATGAGCGTGACATAATATTTATTGGTGATTCCGTATTGCATATGACAAAAGAAGATTTGAAGAAAAAATATCCAAAAGCTATTATTGAAACAAAGGTAGGTCGTCAATTTTATCAGCTGCCAAATATGTTAAAAAGTTTATCTCAGGATGGAAAATTGAGAAAAATTGTCGTAATTGCACTTGGAACAAATGGAACAATTTATGAAAAGGATATGAAATCTGTTTTAGAGACGTTAAAAGGACATGATGTTTACTTATAAATACAGTTATGCCAGACCCTTGGCAAGACAGCGTTAATGCGGAAATTAAAAAAGCGGGAGAAAATCCCAATATAAAGGTTATAGACTGGTATTCATATTCAAAAGGAAAACAGGAATATTTCTACAAGGATGGAACACATCCTAAAACCTAATGCGGCAAAAAGATATATAAATCTAATTTATTCTGTTTTTAAGTAAAGATATTTTGAAATCAAACTAAATAATAAAAAAGACATGAGCTTTGAAAGTTTCGAAATTTACTGAACTTCTTTGGTCATGTTTTTTATTGATTTTATAAATATTTTATTTTTTTCAAAATGATTGAAATTGGAAATATTTAGAATTTAGCTTTACAAAACAAAAATTAATTAAATTTATTAATATTTTTAGGATAGATCAATGTATAGTACAATAATTTTAAGAAAATGTTGTCAGATAAAAAGTTTTATTTGACGCTAGGAGGAAATGAGATGGACAGAAAAGAAACTTTGAAAAATGAAAAACGAGAAAAGTGAAATTTTAAAAATGATTGGAAAATGACGGCTGATGAAATAGAAAAATACAAAGATTCCTGCAGTAGTCAATAAAAAGTTATGATGAATTACTCAGCAGCTGGAAAGATAGAATTAAAAAATAATCTAGATGTAGATATGGATAAAATATTAGCGGCTTTTTTGTACTTGCTTATGGAGCACACGAAGGACAAAAGACGTAAAAAGTGGTGAAAAATTATATTCTTCATCCTGTGGAAGTTGGTGAAATTCTGGCAGACATGAAAATGGATACGGATACAATTGTAGCTGGACTTTTGCATGATGTGGTTGAAGATACGCAAATTACTTTGGCGGATATAGAATATCAGTTTGGATCAGATGTATTAGTAGATGGAGTTACAAAACTTAGGAATTTACCAAGGAATTTCAGCAGAAAAGTTGAAAATACAAGAAAAATGGTAGTAGCAATGTCACGAGATGTCCGAGTTGTGATTATAAAGCTGGCGGACAGGCTTCATAATATGCGAACGCTAAAAATTCATGAAACCTGAAAAACAGCTGGAAAAATCACATGAAACAATTGAAATTTATGCGCCAATTGCTCATAGAATTGGAATGGCAAGAATGAAATGGGAACTTGAGGATATAAGTTTTAGATTTTTGTATCCAAAGGAATATTATGAAATTAAGGAACATGTAAATTCAAAAAGGCGTGAACGTGAAGAGTATACGGAAAAATTTATTAAAAATAAAAACTGGAACTTGAAAAATAATATAAAAGCGGGAAGTTACAGGACGGCCAAAAACATTTGTACAGTATTTATCGAAAAATGATTAAAAAAACAAAAAAAGATTTGTAGATTTGTATGATTTAATTGCAATAAGGATTATTGTTGAGGAAAAACTGAATGTTATAGTGTGCTGGGAGGATTCATAATTTATTTGAGCCAGTGTTTGAAAGATTTAAGGACTATATTTCAAGACCGAAGATAAAATGGTTACCAGTCTGTCCATACAACTGTAAAGGTCCAGATAATCAGAATGTTGAAATTCAGATTAGAACAGAAAAAAATGCACGAAATAGCAGAAGAAGGAGTTGCAGCGCATTGGAAATATAAAGAAAAACAAATCAAAATCTAAAGATGAAAAATTTTATGCGAATATAAAGAAATTGGTCCAAGGATAAGGAAGCCTTGAATTTGCCAAGGAAATTACAGGAAATATGTTGAGAGAGACAATATTTATATTTACGCCAAAAAGGTGAAGTTGTCGAACTGCCTAGGGACTCAACTGCATTGGATTTTGCATTTCAAATTCATACAAAACTTGGATATAAGACAATTGGTGCAAAAAGTAAATGGAAGAATGGTTCCATTGAATCAGAAGCTTTAACAATGTTGACAGAGTTGAAATCATAACTTCAAAACATCCTAAAGGACCTGGAAAAAGACTGGCTTGAAATGGTAAACAACCATAGTTCACGGTCGAAAAATCAGAAAAATGGTTTAAGGATAAGGAATTTGAAGAAAAATCAAAAGAAGGGGAAACAAATTTTTAGAAAAAGAATTTGAACGGATTGGATTAAAATTAAAGGATGTTCTGAAGATGAGCGAGCTTTTTCATACAAAAATTTAACATCAATGATAATAAAACATTATTTTTATCGATTTGCAATCGGAGATTTATCACTCGAGGGCTTTATAACAAATTTGAGAAAAAGAAGAAAAAGGATCTGGAAACAGTTCTTGAGGAAGAAACGGAAAAGGAAATAAGCAGAAAAAGAAATGGTAATGGAGTAAAAATTTCTGGAACTGAAAAATACAATGTACCGTTTTGCAAAATGCTGCAGTCCGCTTCCTGGAGATGAAATTGGGGCTATGTGACACGTGGACGTGGGATTGCCATTCACCGTGCAGATTGTGATAATTTTATTTTATTAATGGAAAAGGAGCCAGAGAGGGAAGTTGATGTTTACTGGGATGAATCTGCGATTAATGCCAATAGCATATATGAATTTAATTTTACAATAAAAGCAGCAGACAGAAATGGACTTTTTACTGGATATTATCCGTATTTTAAAATGAACATAAAATAAGCTTTGATAAATGTAAATACGAATAATTCCAAGAAAATGGCAAATAAACGTATTTTTTTACACATTTAAGAATAACGGTTCGAAGTAGGGAAGATTTTGACAAGTTAGCTGAAAAATCTGATGTCAATGAAGGAAGTCATTGAAATAATAAAAATAAGAGGGTCATAAAATGAGAAAATATACTCTTGAAATATGTACAGATAGTGTGGAATCCGCACAAATGCTGAAAAAGGTGGAGGTACAAGACTTGAATTGTGCAGTAATTTAATAATTGAGGTACTACACCTGCAGCAAGTCTTTTGAAGAAGTCCGAAAAATGTAAGTATTCCGATAAATGTCCTGATAAGACCAAGATTCGGAGATTTTCTATATTCGGAATATGAATTGGAAATTATGAGAAATGAAATAAAAATGTTTAGAAATCTAGGAGCTGACGGGATAGTTACAGGAGTTTTAACTAAAGATGGAAAAATAGATATTGAAAAATATGGAAAAATTTATTTTGGAAGCAATGGGCATACCAGTAACTTTTCATAGAGCCTTTGATGTGTAAAAAATCCTATAAGTGCGTTTTACCAGTTAAAAATTAGGCGTAAATACAATATTAACATCAGGACAGGCGGAAAAATTGCTTAAAAGGAAAAAATTATTAAAAAGATCTTGTTGGACTTTCTAATGAAGATAATGAAAAACCCTGAAATACTTGTGGGAGCAGGATTAAATAGAAAAAAATATCAAAAGAAATAATAAGTTTTACAGGTGCAAAGAAATTTTCATTTTTCTGCAAAAATAAAAAGCAAAAGTGAAAATGCTGTATCGAAAAAGAAAATGTGAATATGGGTTTGAAGGAATTTAGTGAATTTGAGATTCTTGAGACAGATGAAAATTTGGTAAAGGGAAATGTCTGAATATTTACAGGAAATATTTGGTTAGGTGCTTTTATTAAATTAATATTTGTTAGTTTGACTTTCAAAAGAAAAAAGGATTTTAGTATGAAAAATGGTGTTGTTCATTTTGCAAAAATAAAAATTTACAAATGTTTCAGCACCAAATAAATTGTTTAATTAGTGTCTTCTATGTCTCACGAGAAGGTTCTCTTTTTACATACACGATTTTATTATTTCTCTGGAATGTTTTTTACTTTATGAGAAGGTCTCTTTTATGTATACAATCATTCTGTTCTTTTTAGCCTTTTTCTTTACTTTACGAGAAGGTTCCTTTTTACATATACGATTTTGTTGTTTTTTTCTAAAAGCTGAAAAAGAGGTAGTGGAAATCTAATTACTCCCTAAAAATTAAAAATCATTTTCATAACATTTCTAAAAATTCATTATACCAACTCCTTCTATCTATTTTTATATTATTGACAATTTAAAATAAATTTATTTTTATCCAAACATAAACCCAATATTATTTAATTTATTAGTTTGATGTTAAAAAAATTCAAATATATTTTTAAAATCGTCTGGTGCATTATAACATTATTTTATTTTAAAATATAGTAAAATTTATTTAAAAATTTATTAATTTATAAAAATTTATGTATTTTTAGTGGTTTTTGAGAAAAACAAGTTATAATTAAACTAAGAAATATAAATCTTTTTAGGAGGAAAAAGTTATGAAAAATTTCTTTTATTAGGGTTTAGCAATATCGCTGTTTTCTGCAGTAGGTTTGGAAGCAAAAACAGTAAAAAAGGGAAATAAAGGAAGTACAGCAAGTACATTTGAACTAAACGTGGCTCATATTAACGATCACCATTCACATCTGGAAGAAGAAAAATACCTTTTTAAAAATTAAATGGTCAGACAGTTACGGCAACTATTGGCGGACTTCCTAGAGTAGCACAGGAAATAAAGGATTTTAGAAAAAAATAATAAAAATACTTTAGTTCTTCATGCTGGGGACGCAGTAACAGGGACTCTTTATTATACGCTATTTGAAGGAAAAGCTGATGCTGAGCTTATGAATGTAATAAACTTTGACGCCTTTACATTGGGAAATCATGAATTTGATGATGGAAACAAAGTTTTGAAATCATTTCTGGATGCTTTAACTATACCTATAGTTTCGTCAAATGTTGTACCCTGACAAAGGAAGTATTTTAGAAGGAAAATGGAAACCTTACCTTTATCAAAAATGTTGGTGGACAAAAATTGGAATTATTGGAATTGATGTTGTGAAAAACAAAAGAATCTTCCAATCCTGGAGACGATGTGAAATTTCTAGATGAAGTTGAAACAGCTAGAAAAATATGTATTACAAGATGAAGGAATAAACAAAAAATAATTGTGCTGTCTCACGCTGGATATGAAAAATGTTGAAATTGGGGAAAAAGTTGACGGAGTTGATTTAATTATATCTGGAGATACGCATTATTTATTGGGAAAAGAATTTGAACAATTTGAACTAGTTCCTGAAAAACCAGATTATCCTAAAAAAAGTAAATTCACCTGATGGAAATCCTGTTTATATTGCAGAAGCGTGGAACTATTCATATTTATTGGGAGAAATGAAAGCAAAATTTGATAAGAATGAGTAATTAAAGAATTGATTCCAACTCGAAAGTGCTAATTGGAGATACTTTTGAAATAAAAATGCTGAAGGAAAAAGTTGTGCAGCTGGGCGAAAAAGAAAAAGCAGTAATCATAAATTCTATAAAAATAACAAAAACATAAAAGTTGTAAAAATGACCCTGTTACACAAAAACTGCTTGAACGATATCAAAAAGAAAAACAGAATTAGGGAAAAATCGGTTGGTAAAATTACAGAAGAAATTTTAGGAGGATCAGATAACAGAGTTCTGGGCCTCACAATAAAGACGGTTCTTTTGCAACAACACTTGTAGCCGAATCAGTTTTACATAAATTAAGAAATATGGGAACAGGAAACGTTGACTTTGTAATCGTAAATGCAGGAAATGTAAGAATTACACTAAATCCTGAAAATTTCACTTATGATCAAGCCTACTCATTGTTACCATTCACATCAAATACAGTATTCATAACAGATATTACAGGAACTGAAGTAAAAACAGGTGTTAGAAGATGCAATTGACTATGTATTAAACGGTGGATCAACAGGAGCATTCCTTACGGTGCAGGAATCAGATATGAAGCCACAAAAGAAGGAAACCTTGGAACAAGAGTTAAAAAAATAGAAGTATTTGACTTTAAAGCTAACAAATGGGTTCCAATCGATGCTAAAAAATCCTACATGCTAGCCGTAAACTCATACATCGCCAAAGGAAAAGACGGTTACACAACATTAGGAAAAATTACAGCTCAAAACCGTGGAACAGACACTCATTTAAGTGACACAAAAATATTTATTGATTATTTGAAAGAGAAAAAGAAGTAGGAAGACCGAAAATCAACAAACGTAATCTTCAAATATTAATATTTTTCGCAAGGGCATCGACGCCATGCCCTTTGCATCCTCGCTTTTACGCAAAACTTTCTTATAAAGAAAAATAAAAACTGATTTTGAACCAAAGTTATTTTAACTGAAATAACTGTGTATAATTCAAAATATATTTCAAAAATCTCAAAACAGTTATTTTTCTTTAACGAAATTTTGCTTGTTTCATAGTTTTAATAAAAACTATTTTTGTTGTAAATAAAACTAAAAATGTCGTGATTTTTGAAATAAAAACTACTGTCTGAGCTTTTTCAAAATATTGAAATTAAGATTATTTGAAGAGATGGGAACAGCCTTTATTAAAAAGCGAGTTTAGTTTTTATTTCAAAAAAATACTTAGACTAAGTTGGGATTGTAAAGGGGATGGCGACTGATCCCCTTTACGTAGAAAAACATAAAAATTATGATTCATTAATAACAGTATATTGTGTAAAATAAAAAAACATTAATTTTAAGTATTTATACCAAAGAATTTAGAAAAAAGGAGGTAGTTTTTATGGATATAATAATAGTGATGATATGACGCTTAAGGAAGTACAGTATTTGATAAAACAGATAGAAAAAGGGACCTTAGGTAAAAGAAAAAAAGAGAAAAACTCCACAGGAAAGAAAAAGAAAATGGACAAAGGCTCGTTTTGAAATTAATTGAGGAATTTGGAGAACTTGCTGAAAATATTAGAAAAATGTCAGATACGATGGAAAAAACATAAAAGGGACAATTGAAGAGGAAGTATTTGATGTTTTTATTATATTATTGCGATTGCAAATGATTATGAGATTGATTTGGAAAAAGATTTTTATATTAAGGATGAAGTGAATGAAATAAAAATATGGCAGAGAATTTTCCATTTTATGAGGCTAGGGAAAAATGGAAAAATAAAAATAAAGAAAAAGAATAATTGAATCAAAAAAATATAAAAATAAAAATGAAAAGGAAATATAAATATTATGACAACAGGAAATACTGGGATTTCTTTTGAAAAAAGGAAGTAAGTATAAAAATATTGGGAACAAGTGATGTGCATGGAAGGGTGATGGCTTGGAACTATGCGGCTGATGAAGAGGATAAGTCAGGTTCTTATGCACAAATTTCAACATTGGTGAAAATTAGAGAAAAATAAAAATGTGATTTTAGTTGAAGTTGGGATGCGATTCAGGATAACTGGATAGAAAAGTTTTGCAATGACACCGAAACATCCTATTCCAGAAATATTGAACTATATGGGATATGATATTTTTGGTGCTGGAAATCACGAATTTAATTTTGAATGCCAACTTTATCGAATATTTTTGCGGGATATGAAATTCAAAAAGTTAACTGCTAATTTGTATTATCACGAGAATGCTGAAAATGACATCTAATTTTTTTCAAAAGACAAAAGCAGATATTTGGACGCAACGACAATTATTGAAAAAGAAGGTGTGAAAATTGGGATTATTGGGCTTTCTACTCCGATGTCGGCACAATTTGAAGAAGATACTGGATATTTGAATGATTTTTATTTTGTGTCGCCTATAAAAAGAAGCTCAAAAGCAAATATTGAAAGAAGAAGGAGCAAATGCCATTGTTGTTGTGGCTCATATGGGGATTGAAAACGAAAACGGATTCCTGAAACTGGAGTTAGAGATTTGGCAAAATGCGGTTCCTGAAATTGATGTGATTGTGGTAGGACATATGCACCAGAATATTCCAAAAGAGATAATTAATGGAGTTCTTATTACAGAGCCTCACAGATACGGAACATTTGTTTCGAAGTTGATTTGAAATTTGAAAGTTTGATGGTAAAAATATTAAATTAATAAGCAAGGATTCTACAACAGTTCCAGTAAAAAATGAAGAATCTGACGAAAAAATTGAAGAAATTTATAAGCCGTTTCATCACAGGCTTTGTGTTATTGCAGACGAAGAGATTGGGGAAACTTTAAATGACATGGTTCCAAAAGAAAAACATCACGGTGTATCGGCTGCATTTGGGAAAGACACAGGAATGTCCTCGTTCATAACGGATGTAGAACTTTATTACAGTGGTGCTGACGTTGTTTCATTTGCATACAATTATGAAAATGTAAGACTGGACAAAGGTAAAATCAGAAGAAAAGACATAGTTTACAACTACCGTTACACAGGTGGAGATGTTACAATCTATGAAATGACTGGAAAACAGTTAAAAGACTATATGGAATGGGCTGCTGACTATTTTGACACAATTCAGGCTGGAGATACTGAATATCGCTATAATCCAGAACGTGCCAATGGAAAATACGTAACTTTTGATATTTTTGGCGGAGTAAAATATAAAATTGACTTAAGAAATGAAAAAGGCAGTAAAATTACCAATCTGATGTTAGTAAATGGAACAAAAATAACTCCTGAAATGAAACTGAAAGTTGGAATGAACGCTTACAGATTTGAGCAGCTGGCTAGAAAAGGCGGTATTTTCGATGGGCAGGAAATACCAGTATTATGGGCATCCAAAGAAGCGATCGGAAATATAAAGGGAACTATCCAGAATAGTGATGATTGATTATGTCCGAACTGTAAAAATGGAGTGATTGACGGAAAGAGCCATAATAACTGGGAAATAATAGGATTATAAATGGAAATAAACTTTTAGATATTAAAAAGTTATAAAATACAGATTATTTGAATAAGATGTAGCGAGGAAAAATTGAATATGATATTTTTTTATTTACATGTTTAATCTTGATGTTTATTTCTTGTGGAAAAATTTGACAGAAAAATACAGCAAGAAAGATTTAAAAATTTGATTTTTAGTAAAAATTATGACTTTTAAACATAAAGAAGCTGTTACAGGAAATCAGACTATTATGAGTGGAATCTTGAATGTAGAAGTTAAATTGCAGTATTTCCTATTTACATGAAGTCACTATTCAAGAACTTTAGTTTTAAAAAGATTATAAACATAAACATAATTAAGAAAATAGTAAATGGGATGAAAACCATCGAAATGTAGATTGATGATCATCTAGAGAGCAAGATTGCAATTTATGATAAAAATGAATATTATTCTTTGATTCAAATGTTGAAAATAAGGAGTTTTATAAAATATTGATAATTTGCTTGGAGAAAATCATGAAAAATTGATAGAATGATTTATATATAAAAAGGTAAAAAGCAAAATATTTAGATAAAAATAATAAAAATAACTAGCTTATCTAAGGTTAATAAAATTTTACATTATAAAAATTAAAATTTTATTTTTGAAAATCAATAAACATTGTGGTATAATTAATATAAGAAATATATAACAAATTTACTGGAGGTAATTAGAAATGACTAGAATTGAAGATATCTATGCAAGAGAGATACTTGATTCAAGAGGAACTAACTGTGGAAGTTGGAAGTTTACTCTAGAAGCGTGGAGCAATGGAAGAGCTTCGTACCATCTGGAGCATCAACTGGAGTACACGAAGCAGTTGAATTCAAGAGATGGTGACAAATCTAGATATCTAGGACAAGGTGTGTTACAAGCAGTAGAAACTGTAAACAAAGTTATTGCTGAACACTTAATCGGATTTGACGCTTTAGACCAAGTAGCTATTGATAAAGCTATGATCGAGTTAGACGGAACACCTAACAAAGGTAAATTAGGAGCTAACGCAATCTTAGGTGTATCATTAGCAGTGGCAAAAGCGGCAGCTAACCAATTAGGTATACCTTTATACAGATATTTAGGTGGAGTAAACGCTAAAGAATTACCAGCACCAATGATGAATATCTTAAATGGTGGATCACATGCTGATTCAGCAGTAGATGTTCAAGAATTCATGGTACAACCTGTAGGAGCTAAAACATACAAAGAAGCATTAAGAATGGGTTCTGAAATTTTCCATCACTTAGGAAAAATCTTAAAAGCAATGGAGATTCTACTAACGTAGGAAATGAAGGTGGATACGCACCATCTAACATTAATGGAACTGAAGGAGCTTTAGATGTAATTTCTCAAGCTGTAGAAGCTGCTGGATATAAATTAGGAGATGACGTTACATTCGCAATGGATGCTGCTTCATCAGAATTTGCAACAAAAATCCAGACGGATCTTATACTTACACATTCAAAAGAGAAGGTGGAGTTGTAAGAAACTCAGACGAAATGGTTGAATGGTACAAACATCTAACTTCTAAATACCCAATCGTATCAATTGAAGATGGACTTGCTGAAGATGACTGGGATGGATTCAAAAAATTAACTGATGCAATCGGAAAAGATGTTCAATTAGTAGGGGATGACTTATTCGTTACTAATACTCAAAGATTAGCAGATGGAATTGAAAAGGAATTGCTAACTCAATCTTAATTAAAGTAAACCAAATCGGTACTTTTAACTGAAACATTAGATGCAATTGAAAATGGCTAAAAAGCTGGATATACTGCAGTAGTATCTCATAGATCAGGAGAAACTGAAGATGATACAATAGCTGATATTGCAGTTGCTACAAATGCAGGACAAATTAAAGACTAGGATCTGCATCAAGAACAGACAGAATGGCTAAATATAATCAATTATTAAGAATCGAAGATGACTTAGCTGAAGAAGCTGTTTACGAAGGTAAAAAGCATTCTATAACATTAATATTAAATAGTAATGATAATTAATTAATTCAGAAGTGAAAAATGTCTCTTTTAATAAAAATATGTTTAAAAGAGATATTTTTAAATAAAAATTGACAATCTCGATAAATGATATATAATATACGAGATAATTAAAACCGATAACTAATATAGAGGAAAAAGAAAAAGTTGAGATTTTATTTATGCTTTTTAAGTGCTTTATCATTTTCAGCTACTTCAAATCTTCAAAGACTTCAAAAACTCAAAATCAGTGGAAACTCAATCAGTAACTAGTAGATTTAATCAACTTGAAGCAGAACTGAGAGATTAATAAATATGGAAGATCAAGAGTACAATAAATTGAAAGCAACTGTGAATCAGCAGCAGAAAGATTAGCTGAAAAGAGTGCTCAAAAAGCTCAAATAGAAGAAAAATTACCAAAATTAGCATCTCCATCAAATACAAAAAGCATTTCAAAGCACAATATGGTGATATAATTAAACAATACAGCTGTTGTTAAATCGTTAGATGCAGAAATTAGATCTTTAACTACAACAGTTGATAATTTTGCAGCTCATAGAATCGTTAAAGGAAAATTAATTAAATTAAGTAAGTTAAAATTATGAAAGGAGATACTGAGAAAGAGATCATAAATTATCATAATTTATAAATTCTCGTTTGTATAGAAATGAAAAGATTAGCAGTATTATTAGAGTTTTAGTATTAAGTAGCGTTTCATTTGCAGCGCCAAAAACAGCACCAGCAGGTGGAGCAGCAATTGAAAACAGTTTAAGTAACTTAGAAAATCAATTAGACAGATTACAACAAATGGAAGAGGCAAAATATAGAGAACAAGAAGCTATTAGCACAAAAGTGCAGCTCAAAAATTAGAAAGCTACATCAAATGCAAGCTAAAAATTGATGAAAGAATTGCTCAAATTGAAGCAGTTACAGATAGTAGCATTTTCTCAAAAGAATTCAAAACAAAAGTTTCTGAATACAAAGCTTTAAGAAATCAATTGGATAAAGAAATTGCTAGACAACAACAAATTATTGATAACTTTGAAATTTCAAAAATCTTTAAGATAGTAACAATAAGTTTAATAAAAAGGTGCTTTTGCAAAAATTATTTGGAAAAGGCATTTTTATGTATTTAGAATATTAGTTTTTTAAAAATTTAAAGGTATGTTAAAGTATTTTTACTGTATAAATAATTAATTTATAAAAAGTAATTTTTGCTTGAAAGGAGAAAATTATATAGGAAACAAAATTAAAGTTACGTGGGATGTTGTTAGCTAGTTTGGCTTCAAGTCTTTTGGGCTATTTCAGGCATTTCTGGAGAAATTCTTTTTAAACAATTTAATTTTTTCATCAGATTGGCTTGTTTCGACAAGAACGTTAATGTCAGGGATATTATTATTTATGATTGTTATTTTTATTGAAAAGAAATCTATTTTTGAGACCTTTAAAAATAAAAAGGGACAGTATGGGATAATTTTATTTGGAGTGGAGGATGTATTTGGTGCAATATACATATTTTAAAACGATTGAACTTAGTAATCGTTTCATTTGCAACAATTTTACAGTTTACTGCACCATTTTTTTATATTTATTTATGAATCTATAAAAATAGAAAAACTTCCATCTGTTTTTAACTATAACGTTATTGTTTATGACAATTTTAGGAGTTGTGTTTATTGCAACTAAAGGAAATTTCTCAAATTTGTCAGTTTCATTGAAGCACTGCTATTTTGGACTTGTTTCAGCTATTATGATAGCCTTTTATTCGACATATCCCAAAGAAACTATTGAAAAAGTATGGAAGCATAACGGTAGTTGGCTGGGGAATGATAATTGGGAGCGTACTTTCAAATATTATCCATCCAATTTGGGAAAATTCAAGACGATATAAATACAAAATCAATTATTCAGGTAATAATTGCTGTAATTTTGGGAACTTCCATAGCCTATTTAATTTATATCGCAAGTCTGAATTACATCTCATCATCTCTTGCTGGAATTTTTAACAGCTTTTTGAGCCTGTACTTGCTGCAGTATTGTCTGTTTTATTTTTGGATTGAAGTTTTTCATTATTGAGTTAATTGGCTTTGTGCTGGTTTTTGTTTCTATATTTGTTTTGGAGAAAAGATTATAATTAAAAAATAGGGGAAACGCCACTTATTCATAAAAATTTCAGAAATTGCAAATAAAGCTGCTTTCCCGCTCATTTTCATTCGTCCATTATTTGCTAAGCTGCAATAAAGCGTCCCACTTCGTTTTGAAGCCTGATAAGCAGTTAGATTTTTCCTTTGTAATTTTTATCCAATAGGGAGCGATGTGGCAGTGTCCAGAGCCACAGACAGAATCTTCATAAACATTTAATTTTTGGAGCAAAGGAACGGAAATACAGTCTATTTTGTCAGTTGTATTTTTATTTTAGAATTTAAGGAATGATTACTATTTTGAGCTGTAATATGTAGCAATAATCCATCAAGTTTTTAATCTGAATTCAAATTTGCATTTAAAATAAATTCTTCATCGTCAAATATGCACATTAAGTCCTCGTCCTAGATATGCTTCAGTTGGCTTTTTCCCAATTAATTCAATCATTTCATCAGTTATTTCAACTTTTTCAAATCATAAGCTGGAAAATCAAGCTCATATAAATCTCCATTTTTCTATTTACAGTTAATTTACTGCTCAATGTATCAAAAATTACTGTCTTTAAATTTTTCATAATAATTCATAATTACGGAAGGCACAGGCAAGAGTAGCGTGGCCACAAAGATCAATTTCTCCTCCTAGCGTAAAACCATCGTAATATATAATGAATTGCATTTACACTATCCTTTGTTTCTTGTTTTATCGCAAAGGCTGTTTCAGATAAATTGTTCTCTTTGCTATGGAAAGCATAATTTCATCAGCAAAGCCATTCATCTAGAATACAAATTGCGGCTGGATTTCCTGAAAAATACTTTGTCTGTAAAAAGCATCAACTATATATTGTTTCATAATATTTTCCTTTTCAAGTTTAATGTGTAATTTTATCAAATATTGGAAAAATTTTCTATAAGTTTTTAAATCTTTCTCATAATAAAATTATGATATTATTTACTTAAGAAAAAGATGAAAAGAGGTATCTAAAATGAAAAAGTATTTGTCTTAATTGGAATTTTTACGATGTTTGTACTTAACTGTTTTGTTTTAAGTGCATATGCACAAAAAGAGATATTTACACTTTGAATGAAACTTCGTGGGAATTAGCAAAATTCAGCAGAAAGATAAAATTTTATCAATTCCAAAAGGAACCAATATCACAATCAATTTTTCAAAGGATAGCATTAACGGTCATTCAGCAGTGAATAAATATTTCGAAATTATAAAATTCAAAATAATATTTTTGATTTCACCTAATGTTGGATCTACAGAAATGGCTGGTTCTCAGAACTGATGGATATTGAAAAGAAAATTTTTGATATTTTTGCAATCTTTCCAAAAATAAGCTATGATAAGGAAACGCTTACTTTAAGCAATAATAAAGGCGAAATATGGACTTTTAAAGTTTTAACTTTTAGATTACATAATACTGATCAAGGACTCATTAATATGGCAGGAAAAAGTACGAAACTTCAGATGAAAAATGAAGAACAAATTACACTCTTTCACAGAAAAATGAAATAAATGGGAATGCTGGAACAATAACTATTTCTGGAACTTATAAAATAAGTAATGACAATATCAGCATTCAAGGTATTGGAGCTCACTGAAATGGCTGGTCCTGATAATTTAATGAGAATTGAAAGGAGAGTATTTAGCTCTTTTTAGAAAAATGTAAAAATTAAGTTAATTAATCAGAAAACTTTGGTATTAACGACGGATAAAGGGAAAACATTAACATTTGAGAAATGAAAAATGAAGTATTGAAGTCTGTATGAAGAATGAATGAACAAATAAAACGATATTTTTGTAAAACTGTAAAATAATTTAACTTAACTCAAATAAAGAGACCATTTTAAAAAGTCTCTTTTTATTTTTCAAGATTATAAATTATTTTCTTAAATATTCTTCCACATCAAGCCCTGCAATTGCTCCACTTCCTGCCGCGATAATTGCTCGCTGGTATCGTCCTATCTTGAACATCTCCTGCTGCAAAGATTCCAGAAGTACTTGTTTTGGAAGATTTTCCCTTGTTACAATATAGCTCTTTCGTCAATTTCTACTTTCCTTCAAGAAATTTTTGTATTTGGAGTTCTTCCGATTGCTACAAAATTCCGATCTGCTGTTAAAGTTTTAGTTTCGCCTGTTTTGTTATTTATAAGCTTCCTATTCCTGTAACTTTTTCATCAGCCAGTACTTTTTTTGGAGTGTAGTCTAGTTTCCATTCGATTTTGCTGTTGTCTTTAGCTCTTTTTGCATAATTGCTGAAGCACGTAACGTATCTCTTCTAGAATAACTGTAACTTTGTTGGCAAATTTTGTTAAAAAGACAGCTTCTTCCTATCGCAGTATCTCCACCACCAATTACAACAACATCTTTTCCACGATAGAAAAATCCGTCACAAGTGGCACATGCACTAACTCCTCTTCCAATATTTTTCCTTTTTCGTTCTCAATTCCAAGATATTTTGCACTCGCTCCAGTTGACAAAATAACAGTTTTTGTTTCTATAATATCCATTGTCTAAATGTAATTTAAAAAGTTTTTTGTTATCAGTTACAACATCCTCTATATCTTTTACCACTGCCTGCAAAAATTCCGTTCCAAAATTTTTAGATTGAGACTTTATATCTTCCATTAACTGGGGTCCTGAAATTCCTTGTGGAAATCCTGGAAAAATTCTCAACTTCGGTTGTTGCTGTAAGTTGCCCGCCTGGTTCCATTCCATTTATGATTATGTTTTTAGCCCTGCACGGCTTAAATAAATTGGTGGCTGTAAGTCCTGCTGGCCCTGAGCCTATAATTACTGAATCATACATATTTTTCAATATTCTTTTTATTTAAAATTAGTATTTATTATTAAAGCTTTTCAGCAAAATTGAAAAACAATTGCTAGACTTCTTTATAAATAAATATATCTTTAAATAACCTATTTTTATAATACTTGGTTTACTTCTTCGTAAAGTGACTCTTTTGAATGTAATCCAACTAATTTTTAACAGGTTTTCCATCCTTGAACAAAATTAATGTAGGAATGCTTTGGATTCCAAAACTTTGTGCTAATTCTAGTTGTTCATCCACGTTTACTTTTTCCAACTGTAGCTTTTTCCGTCCATTTCACTTGAAAAATTCTTCGATAATAGGAAGTTGCATTTTACAAGGTCCGCACCATTCTGCCCAGAAGTCTACTAGAGCCACCCATTTGAAATGCTTTGTTCAAAAATTATCTTTGTTTAAATTTAATGCCATTTTACTACCTCTTTCTATAAATTATTTTTATTAATTTGTAAATTTTATAGTTTATTTTTAAAAATTTGTGATATACTATTTTTAGAAAAATCAACTATTCAATTAAGTAATTGAATAATATCATATTTAAAAATAAATTGTCAATACTTTTTATTATAAAAATTTTGAAAATATATCAAAAATTTAATATCCAGCTAGTCAAGGTTAAGTGAATTTGTAGATTAAAATAATAATTTTTAAGTTTGGTTTTAAAGTGGTTTAGTATAAATAAAGAAAGTAAAAGGAGCTGAATTAAATGGATAAAAATATGTCAAAAATTATAAAAATAGCCTATATTTAGGATTGTCAAAAATAGGAAAATGCCTGTCCAGTGAAAAAGAATCGAAATATTGGATTTGCTAGTTCAAGGAGCAAAAACTGTGGAAAGTATTTCAAATGAAACGGGAATGAGCATTGCAAACACTTCAAGACATTTACAAATTTTAAAGGATGGAAACTTAGTTATTAGTGAAAAAGGGAATTATGTTGTTTATGAAATCGCAAATACACAAATAATTGACTTGGTGTATCTTCTGATTGGGGTAGGAGAGCAGCAACTGGCAGATATTCAGCGGATACACAATGAATTTAATGACAGTTGTATGAAAAATCCGTCCAATTACTTTGGAGCAGGCTTACGAAATGGTAAAAATAAAGAAAACTTTAATAATAGATTTACGTCCAGAAGACGAGTTTAATTCAAGCCATAGAAAAACGCACTAAATATTCCAATGAAAAATCTTGAGGAAAATCTGAAAAATTACCTAAAAACAAGGAAATAATTGTTTACTGCAGAGGGCGAAACTGTGCTTATGCAAATCTTTGCTTCCAAATTTTTGAATGATAATGGATTTTATGCTTACAGCTTGAATCAGAGTTATTATGATTGGCAGAAGTATGGGAATATTTAAAAAGTATTATTTATAATTTCATCTAGACATATTCATGTCCTATATTTTTGACAAAATGGGTAGCATTGTAAAGAAGGCTGTAGCTAATTTTTAGGGAAAGACATTCAAAACTTTTCCCTAGTTTCAATATTTGATAAAGTTTTTATCCATTAAATCAATACTGTTTGCTTGATCTCGATAAATATTTTCCGTCATCAGTAAGTGATATATTATGGTTTCCATGAATAAAAAGAGTGGTATTAAGTTCTTTCTTCAAGTTCTTTTAATTATCAGCGAAAGAATTGATTGTGAAATATAAAGACTTTTGTGTAGCTTTAGTAATATTTTTCTTTTGGGACAGTATGAAATAAAAAAATAAAAAGCCAAACTTTTTATATTTGGCTCAAATATATAAAAATTTATGATGTATAGAAAACTACTTAAAACTAGATAATATATTAAAACACTTTTCTAATAAATTATAAAATTTCGACTTCAGATTTATCGAATATTTTTATAACTTTCCAAAAATCTTTTTATCTTTTTTTCACAACAAATACATCAAAATCAGACAAATTACTAAATTTATAATTCCCTTAAAATCTCTAATTTTCTGTATTCAGTTGCTAAAAATATCTTTTTTTGAAATATTCATTATTTCTTTTTGTATTTCCGTCGTTTGCTTCAAAATTCATCACTTTTCCAGCTTCTAAATCTATTCCTGCACTTCCAACAAAGGATTTATCCACGTTGTATTTTTTTATGTAATTAATTGCTTCTATTCCAACATTTCCACCAATTTCCTTTGTTGTATTCGCCACCTCATCATAATTATGCTGATTTTTGAATTTTTATTAAAATGTGTTGTTATGCTAGGCATATTTGTGATAAGGGTTATTTCTTTTTGAGAATTTGCGAGATATTCTGCTGCAATATAATTTATACTTGTAATATCAAAAATATTGTTTCTCCAATGTTGATATTTTCCACAATTTTTCTTGCGATAATTTCCTTTGGTTTTGTTCTATTTATAATTCTTTTCTTCAAGTGTGCTGGAATGTGCCAGTTCTTTTAGTAAGATTGCACCTCCATGAGTTCTTTTGAGTTTCCTTCCTGCTCCAGCCTTTTTAGATTTTTCTTATAATAACTTCCGAAACATTAAATTTTTCTGCTAAATCAGTAACTTTTACTTTTTTTCTCATTTTTTAAAAATTTCAAGTATTTTTCTAGTCTTTCATCTAAAAACATATCAAATCTCCAATGCTTTTTTATAGTTACTTAGATTATACCAAAAATTCATTTAATATTTCAAAAATTTACAAAAATTGAAAGAATAAAAATTATAACAAGTCAAGCAATGTTTTTCTCCATAAACTTTTTCCCAGTCTGAATTAAATGTATCCATACTCCAGTCTGTGTAAGGATGATAAATTAATTTTTCAAAAACATCTGGAGCTACTGTTACAGATTTTGATCCAGCCAGAATAGTTTCGTGAACTTGTCTTACATTCTTAAACGAAGCTCCTAATATTTTAGGTTCAAAAATTCTTTTGTACCGTGCCAGTTTTTCCTCATCTAGTCTTTTTAGTCATTTCAAGAATTTTATAGGCATCTTTTACAATTTCAATTCCATTTTCACCAATGTTGTCAGAACGGTTAATATACGGGAGCCATATATTCTGCCCCTGCTTCTGCTGCCATAATTATCTGTTGTGGTGATAAAATACCTGTTGCAGTTATTTTATGCCCATCTTTTGACAAAATCTTCATAGCTTTTATTCCTTCAGGTGTTACAGGAATTTTTGTATAAAAATTTTCTCCAAAAGTATCACGCAAAAGTTGTACTTCCTTTACTATTATTTCAGCTGTACTTCCCACAGCCTGTGCATGTACAATCTTATCTTTTCCAATAATATCAAAAATATCGTTTATAATCTCTTTTAAAATCTCTTTTTCCTTTGCAATAATAGTAGGATTTGTAGTTACACCTGCTATTGGAAAAATATCACTAATTTTTATACTCTCCAAATTTGCTGTATCAATAAAATATTGCACTTTCATCATCCTCTCTTTTTTTATTTGTTAAATAATAATTCTAGCATTTTTAATTAGTTTCGTTTTTATTTCGATATTATTTTAATACATAATTTAAGAAAAATGTCAATGCTTTTTTCAACTTTTCTAAAAAAATTTTGATTGAATAATTACTTTTTATGTTATATTATATTACATAAAGAAACAATCATGATATGAAAAACAACGACAAGAGCTAGTTCAAATTTGAACTAGCTTTTTCTATTTTAATTTACTATAATATTTTTAGTTTGTTTACCCTAAATTATGTCATGATTGATAGTATGTCAAATGATACAGGGATATAGTTTTTTTATTTTAGTTTCAACTTGTAGTTATTTACTACATCTTTAAAGTAGAAGATAACAACTCAAAATGAAACAAAATAATTTTCTTACCCTGCTAATATTAAATTATTGCAGGTTTTTATAAATTTTTACAAAAAAACTATTGACAAATTTTCAAAAATAATGATAAAATCGAAATATAAAGAAACAAAATGAAACTAAAAAGATATTTTTAAAAAGAAAAAAGAGGGGGAAACGTATGAGAGCATTAGTTACGGATATTGAAAGAGGAGCCACATTTGATGGGACTGGGAATCAGAACAGTCGTATATTTTCAAAGGATGTCCACTTAGATGTCTGTGGTGTTCCAATCCTGAAACACAGAAAGCTGGAAAACGAATTTTTGGGATTATGACGGCTCTCTTTATAAAGGAAATAGAAACTTCATGTTCTGACTGTCCTCGCTGCAAAGTACATTAAAACAAGTTGCAAAAAGATATGACTCTGGAAGAAGTGTTTACAATTGTGATGAAAGGATGAAAATTTTTATAGAAATTCTGGAGGAGGGAGTTACATTAAGTGGTGGAGAAAGTACTTGTAAATTCGGCATTTTGCGATAAAACTCTTTGAAAAAGTTAAAAGACGAGTATATCAACACAGCTATAGAAACTACTGGATATGGAAGTTACAGAGAGCTTTGAAAAATTGGCAAAAGTTGACAGATACAGATTTTATTTGACATAAAAGCATATGGATAGTGAAAACATAAAAAAATATACTGCTGTTTCAAATGAAATAATTTTGAAAAATCTTACAAAACTTTCTAAAATGGCATAAAAAAATTATTATGAGATTTCCCATTTATAAAAAGGGATAAATGATGATGAAAAAAATATTCATGAAACAGCAAAAGTTCTTGAAAAAAATTAAATTTGCTGGAAATAAATATTCTTCCTTATCATACAATGGGACTTGAAAAATATAGAAAACTAAGAATGCCGTATCCGATGAAAACACTTGAAAAAAACATACACAGGAAGAACTTGATAATGCTTTTACAAATAATGAAAAGTTATGGTTTAAAAGGCAAAACTGAATGGATAATATGAAAAATTAAAGATAAATAATAAAAATATATTGGAGGAAAAAGCAATGAGAGAATTTGTTTTAAAAAAAGTGAAAGAGTGAAAAAAATTAAGAGAATCGGCTTTATCAAAAATTTCCCTGGTGTCAGTGTCGAAAGAGGTAGGCTTTTAACAAAAGGCATATAAAGGAACATGAAGGGGAAATCAAAATATATGGTTCGTGCTTATGCAGTTAAAGAAATTCTGGAAAATATGACAATTTACATAAAAGATGGGGAACTTATTGCGGGAAATCAGTCCGTAGATGAAAGAACAGCGCCTCTTTTCCCAGAATATGCAGTAGACTGGATTGTAGATGAAATTAATGCAAAAGGAAACTTTGACCACCGTGATGGAGATAAGTTCAGAATCCCTGAAGAAGAAATTCCTGAACTTTTGGAAATATGTGAATGGTGGCATGGAAAGACATTAAAAGATAAAGCACACGCTCAGATGCCACAGGAAATAAAAGAAGCTGGAATTGCAAAAATTATTCATGGTGAAGGAAATATGACTTCTGGTGACGGACATATTGTACCTGATTTTAAAAAGGTTTTGACAAAAGGGGTAAAAGGGTGTAATTGAAGAAGCTAAGGCTTCTATGGAAAAAGTAGACATTACAGTTTATGGCGGGTACAATAAAATTGATTTCTAAAGGCTGTACAAATTGTGGCACAGGCAACTATTGATTTTGCTCATAGATTTGCAAATTTGGCAAAGGAACTTGCTGAAAAGGAAACTGATCCGCAAAGAAAAGAAGAATTACTTCAAATTCAGAAAAACTGTCTAAACGTACCTGAAAATCCTGCTCAGACATTTTGGGAAGGAGTACAGGCAATCTGGTTTATCCATTTAGTAATTCAGATTGAAAGTAACGGACATTCAGCTTCTCTTGGAAGAGTAGACCAATATTTGTATCCACTTTACAAAAAAGATGTACTGGAAGGCGATTTAGACAGAGAATTTGCAAAAGAAATGCTGCAATGTCTATGGGTAAAACTTTACTCTGTAATAAAAGTCCGTTCAACTTCACATTCTGGTTACGGCGCAGGTTACCCAACTTATCAGAATGTTACAATTGGAGGTTCAACTCCAAGCGGAAAAGATTCTACAAATGAATTGAGCTACTTAATTTTAGAAAGTGTTGCAGAAAACAAGCTTACACAGCCAAATTTATCTGCAAGATTTCATATAAATTCTCCAGAAAAATTTATTAGAAAATGTGCTGAAGTAGCTGCAACAGGTTATGGAATGCCTGCAATGCACACAGATGAAATAATAGTTCCTGCATTATTAAATAAAGGCGTAAAAATCGAAGATGCCTATAATTACTCAATGGTTGGATGTGTTGAAGTGGCTGTTCCTGGAAAATGGGGATACAGATGTACTGGAATGACATTTTTAAACTTTGTAAAGGCTACTGAACTTGTATTAAATGATGGTTATGATGCTAGAACTGGACTTCAATTATTAAAAGCTGGAAAACTGACTGACTATGAAACTTATGATGATTTATGGGAAGCATGGAAAAAATATATGAAACATTATACAAAATTATCAGTTGCTCTTGATGTGCTGGCTGATACACATTTAGAAGATTTTCCTGATATTTTATTATCAAGTCTAGTTGATGACTGTATTGGCAGAGGACTTTCTGCAAAAGGAAGGGTGGAGCTGTTTATGACATTATTTCAGGACTCCAAGTTGGAATTGCAAATGCTGCAAATTCACTATATGCTCTAAAAAAACAACTGTTTTTGATAAAAAAATCTTGACAAAAGAAGAAGTTTACAATGCACTTCAGACAAATTATGAAGGTGAAAATGGGGAAAGAATCAGAAAAATATTGTTAGAAGTTCCTAAATACGGAAATGATATTGATGAAGTGGATGAATTTGCTACAAACATCTACTGGACATACATTGATGAAATTCAGAAATATCATAATACAAGATATGGAAGAGGCCCAATTAACGGTGGTTATGGGAGTTTCAACATCTGGAATCTCTTCAAATGTGCCAATGGGAACAGTGAGCGGTGCAACTCCAGACGGAAGATACGCTTATACTCCTGCAGCTGAAGGAGGTTCTCCAACTCAGGGAACTGACACAAACGGTCCAACAGCAGTATTAAATTCTGTAAAATAAATTGCCGACTCTGATGATTACAGGTGGACAATTATTAAATCAAAAAAATATTCACCAGAATTGGTAAATACTCCAGAACAGTTTGAAAAAAATTTGTAAATATAATAAAATCATTTATAAGTTCAAAAGGATGGCATATTCAATTTAACATTATTTCAGGAAAAAAACATTGAAAACAGGCTCAAATTGAACCTGAAAAAGCATAGGGACATTATCGTAAGAGTTGCTGGATACTGCGCTCAATTTGTTACACTTGACAGAACTACACAAAATGATATTATTTCGAGAACTGAACAAAGAATATAAATACTTATCTTTTTAGATAATTTTTATAGATAAAGTTTTTCTCTTTATACAAGGAGCTAGCAATTTTAGGCTTCTTGTATTTTTTATTTTTATAAGGAAATTAAATTCATATTTTTAGGTATTTACTGATATATTTGATAATTTTAAAAAGAGGCATCAGCCTCTCGATTAAAATGCATTCAATTCCTATTTTTCATACTCTTCCAGTATCTCTTCCGATACACTCTTATCTGTTATAATTGTCGTAACATCTGCCATATCACATACTTTATAAGGCATTATTACATTAAATTTATTTGGTATAATTAACGTCACAACTCTGCTTGAAGACTTTATAAACTGACGTTTTACACTAACTTCCTTTTCATAAGGGCTTGTTATTCCCATAAGAGGATGAATTGCATAAGCTCTATAAAACAAATATCTGGATAATATTCTTTATCTGCTCCACTGCCAAATTTCCCACATTAGTCATAATCTTTTTGAAACAGATTTCCACCAACCATTATTATATCTATATTTTTATGATTAGCAAAGTTCACTTGCTATAGCTAGGCTATTTGTAATTACCGTTAGTGACAAATTAACTGGAATGGCTTTTTGCGCAATTGAAGATTTGTTGTACTTCCGTCCATCGCAACTAACTGCCCATCCTTTTTAGTAAATTTACACCTCTTTTAATGCCAGTTCGTATTTTAGTTCAGGCTCAAAATTCTGTCTTTCCGTATAATTTCAAAGCATATCTGTTTAAAGGCAATGCCCTGCCAAAAACTCTTTTAGACAGTCCTTTGTATCCATTTCAGCGAGATCCTCCGTATCGTATCTTCTAGAAACAGATAAAATCAACTCGCAAGTTCTCCGACTACAACTTTACCTTTATTATTAAGTTTCATTAAAATTATATCCTGTCTTTTCATTTTTCAAGCATTTTTATCATATCCAATCTTTATATTATTTTTATTCTATCGAATATTAGAAACTTTTTCAAGAAAAACTTTTTATAAATTTTAATTAATATCCACTAAAAATTATTACGGGACTACAATTCAATAATGTATATAAAAACCTCTATATTATTATAGAGGTTTATTGTACTGATTATTTTTAGTTATAAATATAATAGTTTCTTCTCCAGCTTCCACATTTCCAGCTTTTTCAACTTTTTATACCATATTTTTGCCTTGTCTACATTTAAGAAAGTTACAGGTGAAACTAACGAAATTCCTGCTTTTTGTTATCGCATTTCTATCTAATGTACCAATTTTTCGCTCTTTTTAACTGTATCTCCTATTTTCTTGAATAATTTTATGCCTTCACCGTTTAATCCAGATGTTCCAAGTCCAACATGTATCAGAATATTATGTCCAAACTTTATCCTGTATAATAAAGGCATGTTCTGTTGTATAAACATTTACTACTGTTCCATCAGTTGGAGCGATTATTTCATCGCCTTCAATTTCTATCGCAAAAACCATCTCCAAGAACTTTTGTATTAAAATATTTTTGTCACTAATGTTTTCAATATCATATATTTTACCTTTATATGGGAGCAATTATCTGATTTATTGCCTCAAGAGACTCATAATTTTCATTTACGCTATCTTCACTCAAGTTCAAACACATTCAAAGTCTATACTTTCTTCCTGGTTTTTCTTGGGCAAATGAAGCTTCCATACCGTGTTCTTTTATTTTTTTCAATGTATTCTGTCAAATTACTTTTAATAACTGACACAGTTGGGCCATATACGACTTGAATTCCACTGCCTTTTTGATAACTCCCATTGCTCCTGTACGCTTTAATGCCGCTTCATTTACTAAATCCATATTATTTACACGCATTCTCAGTCTAGTTGCACAGCACGTAACATCACCAAAATTATCAAGTCCTCCAAGTCCATCTATAATTGCTTGTGAAACTGTATCTTCCGCTACTGCCCCCTGTTTTCGGCTGTCTCTCATAGTATTGTAATCATCTTTTGTGTATAATTTTGTATCTTCATCATCGTCTTCTCTTCCTGGAGTTTTTAAATTCCATTTTTGTATAACAAATTTAAAGAAGAAATAGTAAAGTACAAAAATATATTACAAATATTGGCAATAATCTAAGCCCAATGTGTTTTTGAACTTTCCTGCAAATATTCCATATAATGTGAAAGTCTATTAATCCGCATGAAAAAGGTTGTTCCTATCACTATATCAAGTATTCTCATAAGTGCAAATGAAATTCCCTGCAAAAATACAATGAACAACAAATACGAAAAGGTGCTACGAATAAGAATGTAAATTCAATAGGCTCTGTAATCCCTGTAAGAAAACTTGTTAAAGCTGCTGAAAGTAACAATCCTCCAACTATTTTCTTTTTATTTGGTTTTGCACAATGGTACATTGCAAGAGCTGCTCCTGGAAGTCCACCCATCATAAATGAATATTTTCCTGTCATAAATTTAGCCGCATCTATACTAAAACGTGTAGTGTTTGGCGATACTAATTCTGCAAAGAATATGTTCTGTGCTCCCGAAACCATTGTTCCGTCTATCATTGCACTTCCACCCAGTCCTGTTTGCCAGAATGGAATGTACCAGATGTGATGAAGTCCAAAAGGTATCAATATTCTTTCCATAAATCCAAAAATAAATATTCCAATGTCCCCCGAACCTGTTACAACTCTTCCAATTGAGAATATTCCCTGCTGAATAACTGGCCAAATCGCAAAGGAAATAAATCCTACAACAATATAAGCAAACGTACATATAATTGGCACAAATCTAACTCCTGAAAAAAATGATATTGCCGCAGGAAGTTTTGTCTTATAAAATCTATTATGTAAAAATGCAACTCCAAGTCCTACTATAATTCCTCCAAACACTCCCATCTCAAGCGTTTGTATCCCAAGCACCGAACTTATCGCACCATCCAGTACTTTTTCCGAAACAGTCCCATCAGGTAAAATTTTTCCACTAAATACCAATAACGTTTTAATAGTTGTATGCATTATTATAAACGAAAGTCCAGAAGAGAGCACTGCAACCCCTTTTTCCTTTTTCGCCATTCCCAGTGCTACCGCCATCGCAAATATCAAAGGCAAATTAGCAAATACTGCAAGTCCAACGTTATTCATTACAGTAAGGACATAATTCATAGGTGTCCCTTGTGCAAGCAATCCATCTAAATGATAAAATGCTATTGTCTTAGGATTTGTAAATGAGGCACCTAAACCCAGCAATAATCCAGCAACTGGTAAAATTGAAACTGGTAGGAAGAACGCTCTTCCTATTGTCTGCAACGTAAGAAAAATCTGATTTTCTTTCTTGTTCTTGTTCATAACATCCTCCAAATAAAATTATAATATTAAAAATTTTTTTCAAAACTGCCCTAAACCCAATTGTTAAAAAATTAGACAACTCCTGTATTTTGAGTTACACAACTAAAATTTATTTCCACTTATTTTTAAAGCAGTTTTAAATTATTTTCCAAATTATCTTTATTTTTTTAACTAAGTATTATTTTTAGTTTCAATTAGTTTCAAATAATTCCTTTTTAATATTATAACTTTAATTTTTACAAAGTCAAGTATATTTTTGCATGCAAAATTTTTATAAAATTTGTATAATAAATTAGATCTTTATCTCTTTATATGCGCTTTTTGCAATTTTTAAATCATAAAATTGTAAATTTTTATTATCGAATAAATAATTATAATTTTATAATACATAACCTTTTTAAACTTTCCAATTTTCATTGTCTAGTATTTTTAAGTTATGTTTTAGTTATTTATTTTTAATATTTTAATTTAAAATGCCCAATTCCCTTTTTCTAAATACAGGAACTCTTGTTCCATCTTCCAAAATTCCATCAATATCCATTTCTGCATCACCAATCATAAAAGTCAACATGGGAAATAGACTGGTTAATATGAGCTTTTTTCCAATTCTTCTTCAGTCATTTTTGTACCATTTTTTACATTAGTTGGGTATGCGGCACCCAATGCCAGATGGTTTGAGGCGTTTTCATCAACTAATGTTTGGTAATAAAGAAGACCTGAGTTAGAAATAGGCGAATCATTTGGCACAAGTGCAACTTCTCCAATTCTTCTCGAACCTTCATCAGTATCAAGCAGCTGTTTCAAAAATCTCATATCCTTGTTCTGCTTCAAAATCAACAACTTTTCCATCCTTAAAAGTCAATTTGAAGTTATCAATAATATTTCCCTGATAAGAAAGCGGTTTTTTATTTGAAACATATCCATCTACACGATCTCTGTCTCCAGCCGTAAACACTTCTTCTGTCGGCATATTTGGCAAGAAATCCGCCCCTTTTGCATTTTTACTTCCAGCCGCTACCCAAATGTGATTTTTAGGAAGTCCTACTGTCAAGTCAGTACCTTTTGAAGTATAGTGAAGAGCTACAAAGTTTTTATTGTTTAGAAATTCAGCTTTTTCAGTCAAGTTTTGTCTATGTTCTTCCCAAGCTTTAACTGGATCAACCTTATCAACTCTTACAGTCTTTAATATAGCATCAAGCAGTTTTTCCTGTGCAATGTCAGTATTTGCTTCATCTGGGAATACAAGTTTTGCCCAGTCTGCTGAAGGATAGCTTGCGATTGTCCAAGAATTTACATCTGTCATAATGCATGTTCTGTAATGTTTATAGGCTTCTCCTGCATTTTTTGTCAATGCTCCCAGCTTTTCAGCGTCAATTCCTGCAAATAAGTTTGGAGAACTGCTTAAAATGTGGATAAATACGACATTGTTGTCAAGATAGTCGTTCCTTTCATCAATCTGCCCATTGTGGAATGTGTGAATAGACTTCTTTTGACTGATATTCAGCGTGAAGTCTAGATAATTTATCATCAGTCAATTTTAACATGAACATCACTTGCTCCTACTTGATAAGCTAATTCAGTAACTTTGTAAACCAATGGCAAACGCATCAGTTGTACAGTTTATCCAGACTTTCTGTCCTTTCTGTACATTTGCTCCAATTTTTACAATTACTTCTGCATATTTATTTAATTTTTCTTCAAAGTTGTTCATTTTTATTTTGTTCTTTTCCTTTCAAATTTTTAATCTATTCATAGTTTAGGAGCATATCCAAATTCAGTGAAATTAAACCATCTGAGAATTTGTTTTCCATATTTTTGGTAGGACTGGAATAGCTTCTTTTCAATTTTTGGTGTTGTAGCGAGACTTTAATCCAGCTGAAAATCTGTTTTTGAACTCCCAATGCTAATAGCACCATATCCACTTTATGGGCATAGCTTTTATTCTCTCCGCTACCACCATTTTTATCAGTCCATTTTCACATTTCCGCTTGAAAGTGATAAACCAATGAAAACTTTAGTATAGATCCCATTATCCAAGTTCCTGATCCTATTGATCATATAAACTGGAACTGAAACTAAACTTTCCTGAACCGCTATTTATACCATTTCCTTTGACTTTTAAAGAATTGTATGCTCAATCCCATGCTCCAAAGTTCCTGCTCCAGACATCATCAACAAATGCTGTCTTTTCTTTCAAATGAAATTTTAACTCCACTTCCTATTACATCTTTACATTTTGATTTAATATCATTGTTTTTCTGTCTATAACTCCCATAAACTAGGACTTATAAATAAATTTCTATCTTTTTCATCATGCTATTGCAAGACGGTGTTAATAACATAAACATTAAAAATAATTTTTCATTTTAAATTCTCCTTATTGTATAAATATTTAATTTTTGAAAAACTCTAATTTTATAATTTTTTATATTATTCGTATTTAAGAGCATATCCAAAATCTAACGATATTGCAGCACCGCTTAACATAATGTTATCTCTATAATGTTTAGTAGGGCTGGAATAAGTTCTTTTTGCTTTTGTCGATGTGCTGGCACTTACTCCAATTGAAAATCTGTCTTTTCTAACACCAACACCAAAAGCAGCATATCCAGTTAGCGGTCTAGCCTTTATTTTTCCAGAACCTCCATTATTGTCAGTCCATTTTACACTTCCGTTTCTAACTGCAAAACCAGCTGAAAGTTTTGTGTATATTCCATTATCTGTTCCTGTTCCAAATATCAAATAAAGTGGGATTGAAACTAAATTTCCAGAATCGCTCTTTATGCCATTTCCTTTAACTTTCAAAGAATTATATGAAACTCCCACTCCTGCCCCTATTACGGCATTACTTCCATCACCAAATGAAGATATGGTTTCTGTCAAAATCTTGACTCCACTTCCAAGTGCATATTTTCCAACTTTGGAACCATTTTCCTTCTTTTGATTGACATAAGTTGGACTGACAATAATTTCATTTCTTTATCCATATGTCGTATTGCAGAGTGGCGTTGATACTATAAACATTAAAAATAATTTTTCATAAAAATCCTCCTTGTATAATATTTTTATTTATTATCGTTATAAAAACTATAAATCATTATATTTTTACTTTTTAAAATAGTTAACGAAATTAGAATTATTTTTAATTTTTGCCCTTTATAAAAATTAATTCTTAAATCCATTTGGATTTTTCTGCCAGTTCCAAGAATCTCTGCACATATCTTCGATAGTGTATTTTGCTTCCCAATTTAATAATTTTTTGGCTTTTGAGGCATCAGCATAGGACACAGCAATATCGCCTGCTCTACGTCCATCAATTACATACGGGATAGTTTTTCCAACGGCTTTTTCAAAGTTTTTTAGAAATTTCAAGGACACTGTAACCTTTTTCGCTTCCTAAATTTATTGCTTCGAATCCAATATTTCCACTGAATAAATAGTTTATAGCTGCTGAATGTCCTGCCGCCAAATCATTTACGTGGACAAAATCTCTTATGCAAGTTCCGTCAGGTGTGTCGTAGTCGTTTCCAAAAATATGCAGTTTTTCCAGCTTTCCTACTGCGACTTGAGTTATGTAAGGGGCAAGGTTATTTGGAATGCCGTTTGGATCTTCTCCGATTTTTCCCGCTTTCGTGAGCCCCAAGTGGATTGAAGTATCTAAGGGCGATAATGTTCCAAGTATCATCAGAAGCTGCTAAGTCGACTAAAATATTTTCAATCATCAGTTTTGTACGTCCATAGGATTTGTTGCACCCATTGGATCGCCTTCGACTAAAGGCATTTTTCAGGAATACCGTAAACAGTGGCAGAAGAACTAAACACAATATTTTTTACATCAAATTCTTTCATTACTTCAAGTAAAGTTATCATTCCAAATAAATTATTTTTCATAATACATGAGCGGTTTTTCCACAGATTCTCCAACCGCCTTAAATCCAGCAAAAATTAATAACAGCTATCAATTTTATTTTCATTGAAAATTTTTCTCAAATCCTTCTTTATTTTTACATCAAGTTCGTAAAAAGTAATTTCTTTTCCAGAAAGCTCTTCTAAAATTGAAATAACCTTTTTGCTCGAATTACTGAAATCATCCACTATAATTGGATTAAATCCTATCAAGTCTAAAACTGTGTGAGAACCGATATATCCTGCTCCTCCGGCACTAAAATTGTTTTCATAAAACATCCTTCTTTCTAAAAATTTTTCTATTTTCATATCTAAGCAAATTTTAAAATTATCAAATTAATTATGTAAATTAATTTTTCCCATAATCTCATCAAAAGTTTTTGAAACCATTTAATATTTCCACAATTTTACCCTTCTTTAAAAAGTATTAGTGTAGGCAATCCTCTTATCTTAAATTTTGACCCAAATTTCGGATAATCATCAACATCAATTCTAACAATTTTACAGTTAGAATTTTTACTCACTTCAACAAGAACCTTTTTCAAGCATTTGACAAGGACCGCACCAGATAGCATAAAAATCAACAAGTGTAAGTCCCGTCTGAGAAACTGTTTCATTTTCAAAATCTTCTCCAGAATAATTGATGACACTACTCATATAACTTCACCTCTATATTTATATTTTCTAATATTATATCAATTTTAGCTAATTTCTGCAATTTATATATATACTAGAAGTTTATGATTATTAATCAAGAAGAGCTGAAATAAAAATTGATTTTTATTGCTGGAAAAGGTATAATTGTAATGAAAATTTTAAAAATAGATTTTATAGTAAAAAGGATAAACTTTATATAAATATTTTGGATATCAAAAATAAAAATATTTAATTGTAAAAAGTTGTAAAAATTATATAATTAAATGAAAATAACAGATGTTATAAAATTTATTTTATTTTTGTTAATTTAATAGCAATTTTGAGTATATAATAAAGGAGGTTTTATGTTTGAAAAATTTCGGCTGAAAAATTGTCAAAAATAGTGCAGTCGGTTGTATCAGATTTTAGGGACAAATTACAGATTATTTTTCGGCTTTTTTTCTAAAAATAAATTTTTGAATATAGAAAAATATCGCTTTATTGTATGAAAAAGAATAAAAAAATATTGTAATAAGTAAAAAGTGATGAGTTTTTAAAATTGCTGGATAAACATATTTCCAATTCGGGTATAGATTTATCATTTTTAGAAAAAATGGATATAAAAAAATTAGTTGAAAATTTTGAGCGTCTTTGTGCCAATGGGTACAAAAATTTTTATTGAAAATGACATAAGAAAAAGTTATTGAAAAATTACAAAATTAATAGTTTTACCAAAATTACGTTTGTTTTTATATTCTTCTGAATTATACATCAATAAGCAAAAATATAAAAGATTAGCAGAGCTCCGCCATATAATTTTTATGAATAATTAAAGATACTATTTATAAAAATTATAAAAATGGAGGAAATCAAAGTGAGTGAGAAATAACAGAAATTAAAGAGGAAAATTTAGAAAACTCGAATAAAACATCGAATTAAAAAGGAATAAAAATAGGAAAATATTTTATTGAAAAACCAATAGTTCAAGGTGGAATGGGTGTTGGAATCAGCTGGGACCAGCTTGCTGGAAAATGTCGCATGGATGTCTTGGAACAATAAGCGCCATCTGTACTGGATACTACCAAAATATGAGATTTGTGAAAAAGCCGTAAATGGTCGTCCTCTTGGGACAGAAAATGCATATAATCGTGAAGCTCTTTTTGAAATATTTAAAAATGCAAGAAAAATTTGTGGAGATAAACCGCTTGCATGTAATATTCTTCATGCGATAAACGATTATGAGAGAGTAGTACAAGGATGCTCTTGAGGCTGGGGCAAATATCATTGTGCAGGAGCAGGACTTCCGTTGAACTTCCAAAGGCAAAAGATTATCCAGATGTGGAAATCGTGCGATAGTTTCATCCGCTAGAGCTTTGAAAAATAATTTGCAAAAATGGAAAGGCTACTGGAGAATGCCGGGAGCAGTAATTGTGGGGAAAGGACCAAAAGTGGTGGACACCAAGGTGCAAAATATGAAGAATTATTTGCTCCTGAACATCAACTGGAAGCAATATTACCGCCAATCAAGGAGGAACGTGATAAATGGGGAGATTTTCCTATTATTGCGGCAGGTGGAATATGGGACAATAACGATATAAAAAATATTATGGCGCTTGGAGCCGATGCCGTTCAAATGGGAACAAGATTTATCGGTACTTACGAATGTGATGCAAGCGATGTTCTAAAACAAGTTCTACTTGATGCAAAAGAAGAACATAGTAATTGTAAGTTCGCCAGTTGGCTATCCAGGACGTGCTGTAAAAACGAATTTAGTTCAAACATTGGAGCCTAATACTAAAAAAATCAAATGTATAAGCAACTGTGTATTCCCATGTGAACGTGGAAAAGGTGCAAATAGAGTGGGATACTGTATTGCAGACAGTCTTGGAGATGCTTATCTTGGTAGGCTTCAGAGTGGATTATTCTTCTCAGGTGCGAATGGATGGAGATTAAAAGAAATTGTGCATGTAAAAGATCTGATAGATGAACTTATGACGGATACTAATTAAATATAAAAATAAAATTATAATTAATAATTAAAGGCGAGGGGTAAAAATAAGCCCTTGTTTTTATGATAATTAATGATTTTTAGTTTTTGCTAAAAATCAAAAGAATATTGTTATGAAAAATTGTTTTTACTGAAGAATTAAAATAGTAAAAGTTTTGTTAAGAAAATTTAAAATAAAAAAATGGAGAAAAATGGCAAGAAGTATACGAAGAGTTATAGACATTCTTTTTAAACAAAGAAAGTGATGAAAAATATGTAAAATAAAAACAGTTAAAACTGAAAAAGCGTAAACCGATGAAAAACCAATGACAAAAGATACAGAATTAAGAGAAATTAACGATTCAAATCTTTATATGTTCCACTTTTACAACATATCGGAGGTACAGCGATTGAGAACAGTGGAATTAGGAGATTATGTAAAAATATGAAAAATAAGGGGAAATTTTTTGGAAATATCTCAGCTAATATTCATTCGCCAGTTTCTGGTGATGTTGTTGATGTTGTTGAACATCGTATTCCAAATGGCACTAAAGTAAAAACGGTTGTGTGTAAATGATTTTCAAAATAGTGAAATAGAAGCTTAAAAAGAAAAGTTGAAGATTTGAGAACAATCAAAAGGAAGATATTATTAAAATAATAAGAAAGCTGGGATAGTAGGCTTAGAGGAGCTCAGTTTCCAACTCATATAAAATATGACATAAAATTTAAAAAGTCAGAAACGTTTATAATAAATGGAGCTGAATGTGAGCCATATTTGACAGATTACTCACTTATGAAAAAATTTTTACTAAAGAAATTCTGAGATGGAATAAAAGTTATAGAAAAATTATTAAATCCAAAAGGAAATTATGATTGGAATTGAAAATGAAAATAGTAATTTAGTTCAAAAATTTGAGAAGAATTGGCAGAAAAGAAGAAAAGTTAATTTAAAAATAAAATTGGCTCCAACAATTTATCGCAAAGGAAGCAATTACAACTTATAAATACTGTAACAGGGAGTTAAAAAGGAGCTTCCATTGAATCAAGGTGTATTGTAACAATGTTGGAACAATTAAGGCGATATACGATGCATGAAGGGAAGCCGCTTGTTGAAAGAATTATTACAATTTCTGGAGAAAGCAAAAATATCGGAAATTATAAAGTAAAAGATTGGGGACACCGCTTTATCACATTAGCGAGATGAATTAGGAATTAAAAAGAAAGAAAAAGTGATTTTTGGTGGGCCTATGATGGGAATTAGAAGTTTTTGATTCTAGAATACCAGTAATAAAAGGAACTTCTGGAATACTATTTTTAAGTAAAGAAAGAATTGAGAGAGAAAAGTTGTATTTCATGTGGATATTGTGTTGAATCCTGTCCAATGAACCTTATGCCTTTTGAGTTTGCAGATTATTATGAAAAAGGTAAATATGAAAAATGATAAAAGCTAATATTCAAAATTGCATTGAATGTGGAGCATGTGAGTTTGTCTGTCCATCAAAGAGTACCTTTTAATTGAAAGCTATAAAAATGGAAAGCAATTTTTATCGGAAATGGAGGAAAAATAAATAATGGCAAGTGAAAAACACTTATGGGAGAAATATTGGATGTGGATGAAGCAAGAAATTTTAAAGGAGAACTTTTTGGATGGTAATGAAACCAAAAATATTAAAATTATTAGAAAAGGATTAGACGGACAGTAAAAATATTAGATATAAAAAGCAGAGAAACGTTCTAAAAGAATAAAAAGAAGAAAAATAATAAAAATTTTTCAGAAAGAAAAATCTCAAAAATATCCCTTTACCCCATACATTCGTACTGCAAGTTGATGTGAGAAATAATATGAAAAGATGTAATTATAGCACTTTTTCAGCCATCATTGCAGCTTGGCTAGTTTATGGAATAAGAGCACTTTTAGTAATCGTCGTATCAGTTTTATCAGCTGTATGGACGGAATATTTTCGAGTATTTTTAAACGATTCAGAGTCTACGCAAAATTTGTCAGCTATAATAACTGGAATCTTGCTAGCTTTAACTTTAGCACCATTTACTTCATTACCAGTTGTCGCTTTTGGAGCCAGTATGGCTATAATTTTTGGGAAACTCATGTACGGTAGAATTGGGAAAAATATTTTTAATCCAGCAGTAGTAGGACGTGAATTTATGACAGTCTTTTTCCAGTGCTGATGTCTTCAGGAGCAATATGGTTTAATAAAGAAGCCTTCAAAAATGTCAAATATAAGATTTTTGAAAATTTTTCTAAAACTCCATTTGCAAATTATTTAGATAGCCTGCTTTTATAAGTCCTTCAGGCTCTTTAGGCTCATATTCTGCTTTTGCTTTAATTCTTGGAGGGTTATATTGTTATTATAGAATTTCGTAGCATATTCAGTAGCACTTTTGCCAGCACTTTTAGCAACTACGATGTTCCTAAAGATGGAATTTCTGTTTCAATAGGAGGAGTATTGTTAATCGGAATATTTATGGCAACTGATATGCCAACAAGTCCAATGTCCCCAGCAGGAAAAAGTTTATTACGGAGTAATGCTGGGAGCTGTGATTGTTTTAGACAATACTTGGAATAAAAATGAAACATTATCTTTATGCTGTTAATATTAAATCCTTTTTGCAAAAATAATAAACAAAGTTTTTCGTCCAGTTGTATTTGGTTACGATTTTAAAAGAGTCATTGGAGAACAACTAGGAAAAGCAGCGTTACTTACATTGAGATATGTTGTTGTTGCAGTAGCTTTTTACCACATTACATAAAATGGGAGCTATTCATATTTGGTGTATTTATATATTTTAGTGCTGACTGTAAATTTAACAAGAAATATATATAGGAAATTAATCAGATTGTACTTGAATAACATCAGACTGATAAAATAATTATAATTTTTAAGTTTGATTTTAAATTATTTTATTATAATTTCCTATAAAATAATATTTGATTATGCAAGGAAGACAAGTTATTATTATTTCCTTGCATTTTCGTTTAATTAAGTATAACTGTCTGCTATATTCTGTAGCTGAACATTATCAGCACCATCTAAATAAGACCTTGATAATATGTTTTAAAGCTAAATATCTTTTCATAACTGTCAGATTTTACTATAATATAAGGGAATGTCGTATTCTTTATATAATTGCTTTAACAAATTTTGAAATCTTTCACGTCTGTCATTATCACCAATTGAACGCAGCCCATCATTACCCAAAGCACATTGTTTTTCCAATAAAATTGTTAAAAATCAAATCTGTAATTCTGAGACAAATTCCGTACAATTGGATTATCCCGTTTTTCATAAGTCAGGCAAAAAGCCAGAGTGGCGATATAATCTGTATCAATTAATGCAAATTTGTTTGGCATTTCTAGCAGCGTAAAGTACGTTTGACTGATGACCAAAGACGATTTTTCGTAATCTGGATACTGTAAAAGCTTCTTCGTCTCCACCTAACTTTTTCAAAAACATACTCACGTCCCTATTCCCATGCTGAGTAGTGTTAAAAACATTTTGCAAGTTTGTCCAATCATCACTTTTTCCCGCTGTCTCTCCACCACAGATTGTAATAGTGGAATTAAATACTCTCTTACTTCACGTGGTAAAAATCCCAGTATTTACTCAGATTTTTCGCGAATCTTCTTGGAATTTACGTTATATTCAATATAGTTTTGTCAATTGATTTTTGTTTCTGAGCCAAAATGCTTTAAATGTATTCTTCATCTCCATTACAGTTTACTTATAAATACTAACATGTATTTTTCCAGTCAATTTCATTTTTATTTTTCAGCTTTTTCTCTTTTTCAATTTCATTTTAAAGTTCTTGCCCATTCTTCCCAGTTGTCGCCTTTTTTTGAGAGTAGTTATTTTTCATCTAGTAAGAAAGATGAGATATTGGGCTGATTTTTAAATGTCTGCTTTACAGGCACAGCCTGTCCTTTGGTGTTATTTCCTTAACAAAACGTGAATTTGATGTAAGCAGGTCATCAACATCATCAGAATAGTAAATAACCACATATAACCTGTCCACAATTCCGCTTGCTCGTTGAATTAAATTTACGTGTCAATATGAAGCGGGAAAAATTTTTCCGATAACTATTCCTATCATCAACTTAGCTTCCTTTTCTTAAAGATATGATAATTTTGATAGACTAATAAAAATCAGTCAAATTTATAATTTTACTTCCATATTTTAAAATACAGAAGTCTTTAGTTTTTATTATTTGTTTCTTTAGGTTGTTCTTCATTTATTTATATTGTTCTTCTTTAATATCTTTTACTAATTTTGCAAGGATTCCATTAAGGAATTCTTTTGTATCGTTGTAAGAATATTTTTAGCGATTTCCAGAACTTCATTAATTGCTATCTCATATCCTATATTCTTTATAGTGATTTCATAAAGAATATTTTTAACAAAACTTTTCTACTTGTCCCCCAAACGTTCATAAGTCAACCATCTAATATATTTTTATTTTTCAATTAGAATATTTTTCATTTTCAATTATTTCAGTAACATAGCTTCGTAAAAATCAATCTCGTCATTTTCTTTAAATTTTCTTCATTAATTACATCATTTATTCTTTTTCGATGTTATTATCAACTAGTTCATGTTCAAAAGAAGTTTAAATATTTCTTCTCTAATTTCTCTTCGTGTCATTAATTTTCCTTTCCAGTTGAGGAAGTTTCAATTTAGTATTATTATTTTGTTTTTAAAATTTTGTTTTTATTGCTTGCATTTTGTTCTTCTTCTTTCTGAATAGCTGGAGAATCAATGATCAATAATTGTTTCATTTAAAACTTTTTAATTTTACCTTACTCACCGTAATTCCAGTCGCTTTTGAAAAATATAATCAGATAATTTACTGAGATTTCTGATAGTTTTTCATTCAAGTTATCAACGTTGTGAGTATCCACAGTAGCTTCTATAACATACTTTTCCTTTTAGAAATAGATTTAATTTTTAGAATTTTTTGAGTTTCCTGATTACTTAAAAATCTTTTGACGTTTCATTTATAGTTTTAATGAAAACTTCGATTTCTCCACTTTTATTTTTCCTTTTCTACTTTGAGAATATTTTTGTAGGTTTGTCAATATAAGAAAAGTAAAAATATGACTAGATAAATATTGATAATATTCAACTAAAATTCTAAAGTTTAAACTGCTTAAATCAATAAAAATATCAAGTTGTCCCAAATAATCAGTCCCAAACAGCATATCGATATACTCGAAAAAGCAATACCAACAAATCCGAGTATTACAGATAATCTTGTCAAAAATCCTAATATTGCAATCATCAATATCTTTGCTGTCAAAATACATCAAATTTTTCAGAAATATTTTTGTAATTCTTTATAAAAGTGATGATGTTTAGATTGCCAGACTCTCCTTTCCTTCCTGAAATATACCCAAACAGCTTTAAAACCGAAATTTTTCTAAAAATTGTAATATAGAGTTATCCGATTTTAAAGTTTTTGTTTGGAGTGTATGATTTTTATTCTTCGATTTCTGCTGTTTCTACTGGAGTTTGAACAACGTCTTTTTATCGTCTTTTAACAATAGAATATATACGTTAACTTCCTGAACTTTTAATCCTGTCATATCAGTGGTGCTTTTACTACGTTTGTTGAATTTCTCCTGCTAATGCTGGCAAATTTGTATCCATTTTAGCTACGATATATCAAATCTATTGTACATTCAGTTTCTCAACTTCCCTTCAATTCCTTTTCCACCACGAGTCATTTTGGAAAAATTTAGCAATTTCATTTTTGAAGTTCCACCTACAAGGCTATTTTACTCACTTTCACTTTCTGATCTACAGATTCTGCACAATTGTTGCCACCACTTCTTGTGATATATTTACATTTCCCTAATTCGTTCATTTCATTCCTCTATATTTTTATCAAATAATAAAATTATTTTGATATAATATAAAAATTAATATTAATTATACTTATCCAAGAGCTTCTTTAAAAATGAGTTTTCAATAAATTTGTGTAGATAATTCCATCATTGAAATCTTTATTATCAAGAATTTCAAATGGAATGAGTATAGTTGTGTCTATACGCTTCTAAAGTAAATTCCTTTTAAGGCACGTTTCATTCTAACAATAGCTTCTTCCTATCACTTACCTTTTCACAATAAGTTTTGCAATCATTGTGAGATCATAGTAAGGCGGTATTTCATAATTTTTGATATGAATGTGAATCGACTCTTACCGATTCCACCTGGATGGAATATATTTTTCCGAACTCCTGAAGAGGTAAAATCCGTTTTCAGAATCTTCTGCATTTATTCTGCATTCTATAACGTGTCCATTAATATTTATATCTTTTGGGAAATCATAATTTTCTCCCACTGCTTCCTCTTAGTTTGTTCTTTATTGAGATCAACACCAGTAATTTCCTCACTTACGGTGTGTTCCACCTGAATCCTAGTATTCTTTCCATAAAATGAAAATTCATATTTTTGTCAACAGAAAATTCCAATGTTCCCAACACTGCTCGTAACCAATACCTTTTACAAGTTTTGAAGCAAATTTTCCCATTTTTTCACGTGTTTTTGCATCAATTCCAGTTGATGGGGATTCTTCTATTAATTTTTGATGACGTCTTTGAATTGTGCAGTCTCTTTCTCCCAAATGAACTACGTTTCCGATTTGTCTCCAAATTACTTGAATTTCTACGTGTCTTGGTTCTTCACAGTATTTTTCAATATAAACATCTGGATTTCAAATGCCGCTTTTTGCTTCATTTTGGGCTGCAATGTAATTTTCCACAAGTTCCTTTTCATCGTGTGCAGATTCTCATTCACTTTTACCACCACCACCGGCAGTAGCTTTTATCATAACAGGATAAGTTATCCATTCTGCAACTTTTTTAGCTTCTTCCACATTTGGTACAATTCCGTCTGAGCCTTTTGTTGTGGGACTTTGTGTTTAATAGCTGTTTCTCTTGCAGTGGCTTTTGTCTCCCATCATGCACTGATTAGTTCGGGTTTTGGACCAATGAATACAATTCCATCACAGATTTCGGCAGATCTTTGATTTTTCGGCTAAAAATCCGTATCCTGGATGGTGCCTCACTTCACTGCTAATTTATTGCCGCTGAAATAATGTTGGGTATTTTTAAATATGAGTCCGCACTGCTGGCAGTTCCGATACAGATAGCCTCATCAGCAAGTTTCACGTGAAGTGAATCCTTGCTCAGCTTCTGAATAAACCGCTACAGTTGCTATTCCCAGTTCTCTTGCTGCTCTGATTATTCTAACAGCAATTTCTCCTCTATTTGCTATTAATATTTTTCTTGACATTACTGTCTTCATCCTCTAAAAGATTTTTATTTTCAATATTATTTACTTCAATTTTAAATAATTCCTTTGCAAAATCCACAGTTAACACATCTAACTAATACTTCTTTCAAGACACCATTTACAGTAGCTTTTTACATCGTTGTCAATTCAATTGATGATTAATTCTGGCGAAAATTTCTCCTTTTCTTACTGAAGTTCCAACTTTTGGAATTTAATAATCTTATTCTTCTCATTGCTTGAGTTTAATAACTTCTTCTTTTGAGGCAATGCCTTAGCGATATGAACTACAGGCGCTGTGGCATTTTGTAACTTGTCCAGTTTTCAGAATTAGTTAATGTATGCACGTTTCCATATTTTATTTTCATCTCAGTTTAAATTTTTCTAAAACCATTAATTCTGAATATCTTTCAGTTCATATATCCTCCTTATTTTTGTTTTATGGGATCCAAATTGTTAATTATTTGCTAATTAGAAACTTTTTAATTTCTCCAGATAATTTTATCATATTGTAAATATCAATTTTTATCACTTTCTACTTTATATATACCATATTTTATTCTAAAATTTATTAGCTATTCTAAAATTTTTATATTTTGAAACCTAATTTATCTATCAAATTAAAATTTTTCTTCATTGTTGCAAATAAAATAAAAAGAGGTATAAAAATACATTGTATTTGTAAATAATTACTAAGTTTTTAGAAAGGAAAAATTGAAAGAAAATGGTTTATTGGGGCTTACTGGCGGAATTGGAACTGGAAAAAGTACAGTTAGCCAGATTTTGAAATAAATTTCCTGTTATTGATTTGGACACTATTTCTCATGAGGTTATAAAAATTCCAAAAGTTATAGAAAAATTGTGAAAATTTTGGAAAAAGAAGTTTTGGAAAAATAGCAGTAATTTTGAAAATGAAAATAATACAATCCAATTTCACGTGAAAAATTAGGAAAAAGTGTTTTGAAAATAAGAAAAAGATTGCTTTTAAATTCAATTATGCATCGAAATTTTGCACGTATAAGGAACAGATTTCCAAATATAATAAAATTATTTTTGTAGAAATACAGCTTCTTTTGATCCAGTGGGAAAAGGAATTTGATTATATGTTAATCAGTGCAGTACACAAATTAGGCGATTTTGGAAGAGATAAACGCAGTGAAAATGATACTTTAAATATTATTAATTCCCAGTTGCCTTTGGATGAGAAAAGAAAGCTGATTTTGTTATTGAAAATGACGGAAATCATTGAAGAGCTGAAGAAAAATTGATAAATTTTTAGAGATGTTTAGAAACTAAATGTTATGTTTAACAAGATTTTTCAGATGTATCTGAATTTTCTTCAAAAATTAAACTGACTAAATAATTCAGATTTGTAATAAAATGATCATAACTTTTTGGTTTTGGTTTTTAACTATGGGTGAAAAATGATATTATTGATATTACTAATAAACTAGCAGCGTTAATTGGGTGACTATGTGTTTCCATTTTAATATTCTTGTAATTGGGTGGATGCTATGCAAATCAGCCAACAAGAAGGATCTCGAGTGACAGGCTTATTGTTATAAGGGTTTATACATATTTTGGCTGAATAAAGATGGTTTCGATACCACGTGATACATGCGAAAATTCCTTGTGAAAATTATAAACAGGACAAAATTACATTCACATCATTTTGTGGAACTACAGTGTACAATTGATGCAGTTTGAAAACTTTGCTTGATACAAAATTAATTATCTGTGCGTTTCAGATTTGAAGATGTGATGAATATAACAAATTTAATAGAATGGAGTCGATGTTGTTGCAAATCATACTTTTAATCAAGATTATTTTGATCCAGAGTATACCATTTTGATAAGGGAAAGTTTCATAATTTGAGAGGAAAGAGATGGCACTTGCATATACAAGACATAGAAAAGTGATACGGCATTCAAGCGTGATGAACGACGAAAGACAAGTTAGTAAGGAATTGTCATAGCTGCACCATCAGGATGGAAATATATTCCTCAAGTTTATAGCTATACAAAGAGGAACATGCCTGATAGACAGTAAATCTATTAAAAAGTTTGTCCAGTAGTGCCAGCGGTTTTGATACCATTCGGATATTGAGCAGCGTAAAGGTTGCGGAGATGGAAGAATGATTAACGGAGTTTGGTGACTGTGCAACAGAGCTTCATTGGAGAAAAATGCAAGAAAGTTAAAGATTAGAAATATTTAATAGTGAAAAATTTTAAGAAAAAGAGTGAAAAATGGAAATAAATAAATCTGAATTTTGTAAAATCTGCAGTTGTGAAAAGATTATCCAGATTTTTAACAATGATTGTGGAGTCTCATTTGTTGGAAGGTCAAATGTGGGAAAAATCATCATTAATGAGTTCTTTGTAGCAAAGAGAGTTTGAGCTAGAACGAGTGAGCTCCAGGAAGAACGCAGTTAGTCAATTGTTTTAATAAATGACACGATTCATTTTTGTTGATTTTGGATACTGGTTTTGCAGTACCCTGATGCCGTTAAAGAAAGAGCTGCGGGAAAGGAAAGCTTCTTCATTGAAAGCTATTTGAGTGCCTAGATCGTGAGAAAGTTCTAGTATTGCTAGCAGTTTTTGCATGTAGAGTTCCGATCAGGCTGAATGATATGGAGATGTTTAGAAATTGGCTGGAACATTTTGGAGTTGAATATTGTATCATGGTTTGCAAAGAGGCGGATAAAGTTGTCAAATAATAGAAAAGATTCAAGCAGTTCAAGGAGATTGAGGGAAAATGGTGTTTGAAACAAACGAGATGTGTGTGTTCTCTGCATCGAAAGAAATGCAGAGGAAGAATTATTGGATTTATAGCGGAGAAAGATGTTGAAAAATGGCGGTTGTGTATGTGTAGTTAGTCAAGATTACATGATCAGATTTGCATTTCTTCATTGTACTGAATAGACTTGGTTGATAATTATATGAGTTTAGAATTACACTACGGTAAATATCCAGTCAGTATAGTCCCCTCTTGTTAGATACTATATTATGAGACAATCTCTATTATCTATAATTACGCGCTTCCAAAAGATGTTCCTAGCACTGTCTTCTCCATCCGATCTGCTATGTGTTCAAGTGAGAACTCAACCGGTTTGTCAAACATTCTAAACTGTGAATTTTAAATTGTCACCGCTCGATTTCACTTAATTTCCTGACTTTTTCTTTCGTCAATTTTACAATATTTGTTTTGCGCTGCTTTTTGTTCACTATCTCTCTTTGACGTATTTGCAATTCAAAACGTGTTTTTGAATTTCACGTGCTTTTATTACTGCTTTGCTGAATTTCCTATGCACTGCACGGGGAGATTCGTCAAAAAGTTTCATCGTTTTCAGCTGGTGCATTTCCACGCTACAAATCCATTCCCTCCGAGAAACGGACGACCAATCTGATAACGTTTGATTTATGTTCGTGTGACTGTCGTTTGCGCCAGTGGATTATCAGGGAAAGTATCCGCTTGGAGTGCGGATTTGAGGCTGTTATTGTTATGTTCTTTACTGGATAGGATTACCACTAAAGTTTGCTCGTAGAGCCATGCACAATCCATCTTCCAGCGGCTGTCTCACAAATGTTTCCCAGCGTTTTTCCTTTAAATTCACAATTTCATCTAGAAAAGATGCTCATTTAATGCCAATGTAATTTCACCAACTCTGTGCACCCACCTACTAGAGACTACTTGTGTTTGCTGAGATAATGCCGAGCTCTAAATGGACGTTTGCGCATGATGTGGCTCATTTTGGCTTAGCATTCCCTGAGAATACTGTGAAATTTTTGTCGTTTCGATTATTTCTTCTTCGCATTTTCAGGCAGAATTGTGTTAAAACGTTTGTGAGCGGTGATTTTTCCTGAGCCGGGTCTCCTATTAAAAAGCTTGTTCCTATATGTCCGCCATATTTCTGCTTTCGCTATTTCCAACGCTCTTTTTGCTAGAAAGCTGGCCTTTCACATCGGAAAAATCAATAGTTTCTTCAACATTTACAGCTTTTCAATTTTAAAATTATCTATCTTGTCTGCTTTTCGTAAATTTCTACATCAGTTTTCATCAGATCGCAATTCTGTTATTTCATCAACAGAATGAATTTCCACACCTGAAATCCAATTTTGCCTCATTATAATTTTCCATCAGACAATAACTCCTTTACAAAATCCGTTTTCCTTTGCTAAAATTGTGGCATATTATTTGCTCCATTTATAGATTTTGCCTATCCATTTGGTATTTCTCCTAAGTAGATATAATGTTCTATATATTTGAAATGTAAGTCCAATGTGTAAGTATTCTTCTATGCTCAAATCAAAGATGAGCTTCCTTTTTCGAAATATTTGCGGAGCGATAAGAATCACTAATACACGCCTAACTGAAATTTCAAATCCCATATTTTTAAAAGCCAGCTCCTAATCCGCTCCTTACTTTCGGAAATAGCCTGATCCCATTCCAACTTCCATATTAAACACAGGCAGTCCTCTGGATAGGTCAGCTTCGACTTCCACAACATAAGTATCAACTCCCATATAACTGCAACAAAATAAACTTATTGCCATGACCTCACCCTTTTAATGTATAATAATTCGTATACACCATTTTCTTTATACATTTTGTAAATAAAAAGAAAAATCTTGTAATAAGACTGCTCTCTAAATATCTCTAGTGGAGGTGATTTTATGGCTTTGTAAAAGTTTTACAATTAGCAAAGTATTATTTTAAATATGCATTTAACACTTGTCAGCGATACTCTTTTCGTATGTTACGATATATTCGTCTGTCCTAATGCAAGTTCCATAATCCATTTTCTTCGTCAGCGCAACTTTTAATATTTCTTTTACTAATTTTTAACATTGCTTTCAAATTCTTTTGCTGCACGTCAGCTACTGCTTCTGGAGATAGAAACTATCCTTATTTTCCAGACTATCCTGGAACAGCTGTAACTTTGCAAAGTAGTCTTTTAGAGTTCCTAAAGGAAGGTCGTCCTCCTATTGACAAAATTCTTTCTACGACATCATCCAATTTGTGTACTGTTGCATCATAATATTTTTCTCATTTTGCATGAACAGAAAAATCCAGCTGTAACAATACTTCCAGTGGTAATTTTGCACTCTCTCTGTGATAGTACATTTAAAGTTAGCTAAAGTAAAAGATTTAATTTTTCAACTGTTTTGACATTTTATCACTCCTTAAAAATTATAGTTTATTTAAGAATTGCTGTCAATTACAAGTTTGTATTATATCAAATATACAGAAATGTCAACAATCTTCTTTAAAAAGTAAAAATGATTGCAGAAAAATATGATTCTGTTAGATGTCTAATAATGTAAAATATTAATTGATATTAAATAAAACTGAAGAGAGGATGAAGTTAGAGCCTGGGTGACAGAACAAGTTAGTGCTAAGGAAGGCGGAGGCTTAGAGGAATTTTACAGCAGTGCTAGATCTGGATGTTGGGTTGATAACTATGCATAGGAGTGTCTGCTGGAGCTTGTCACGCATGCCACGGTTGTTGTGCGAAAACAGCATAAAGAGCATTTAATGTGTGTTGGTGGATTATTTAGGCGAAAGTAAAGATGTGCACTCTTTATGGTTTGATTAAAACAGGAGGTTATTTGATGTGAATCTAGTTTACAATGGGATTCCAAATCGACTTTCCGTCCGATTGGTAGCCGAAACATTTCATAAGACAAAATTTCAGGCGGTAATTACAGAGTTGTGAGAACAGGAGAAGCCGAATATCCTGAGAGTTAAAGGTTGCGGCACAGATACAATTTAATGTGCAGGGCAGCATCAAGTTCATTTGCACACTTCTTTCTGAGACTAGACAGAATTAACGGATATATGTGTCTCTGGATGGAGGAGTTTCTGATCAATACTGCGATTAAAAGTCTGTGAAAAGTGGAAATACTAAAATAGCCCTAGTGGTTTGACGTAATAAAAGATTATAGAGACAGAGGCCAGTTGGGAGGAAAATTATTAAAGATAAGATACCAAAAGTTTCCCTAAGTTTGTGAGACTAATGAATACACGTTTTAGTCGATATAATGAAATACTGGATTATGTTATTGGTAAACTTCGAGGAAAAGGGAGAAATGTGATACGTCCAGAAGTGGAGTTGACTTTGGGAGAATTGAGATCGTAAAAACTTTTGAAAGTTTATAAAGAACTGGACTGGGAAACGGCAGAAATTATGAAAAATTGAAGAAGAATATCTGGAAAATAAAAATTTATTTATTAAATTAAAAGATTTGAGATAAAAGGGATCTGAAAAATAGATCTGGTACAGAGCTAGAATGCTTTTGCACCCTATTACTAAATCAATAATCAGCAGAAGGCGGACAACGTCTTTCGGCTTTTTGCGTTTTACAGAAAATATTTTGATATAAAAATATTAAAAGAGAGTGTCTAATTTCTTGAAAAGAAAATGTCCATTTTACAATGGAGACTAAAAAGGATTTTTCTAGGATTATTTGCAGCAAAGAAACACATTTTATGATTAGAAAATATATACCCTTACTTTTCAGACATAGAAGATAAATCATGAATAATCTAACACAGCAATAAAATCTCAAATAGAGCATTTTTAACAGATGGAAAGAGCGTGTATTTTTCAGGATTTAATTGAAAATATTTAGAAGAAAAGAAATATTTCTTGAAGGTAATTCCAAAAATGATATTAGAAAGCTCTAGGTGAAACAAGAAAAATAAAAATGAATGTGTCGATTTATATGAAAATATTTAGTGAGTAAAATTACAATAGAATCAATTTCATTGCCAATAAAATATTGGAAAAGGGCAGTATCCACGTTACGACAGGAGAATTTCCGCCATTGACTAAAAATGAAAGTAAAAATGTATGGAACAACCATTTGGAGCTTTGGCACAGTGTATTTCAAGGTACATTGGACGGATACTCACCGTGAGTGAATTGTAGTGGGTTCCAGTTGGTTACGAAAAATTTTGAAAGGCGACTTACAGGGAATTTTCATAATGCAACTCCTAGATGTGGATACCCAGTCTGGAACTCTTCCTTTCCAATTATAACGTATCTAGATAAATTATTTGCATTAAAAATTATTAAAAGATTTTAAAACTATTTATAAAAACTACTTCGATCGATTGGAAATATGATAATAAGTCAATTCCATATTTGATAAGCCTTTCTTTTTCCATTTATTTTTGATTATTATGGTGAACGTGGCTGCTGACTGGATTTTTCGTTAGGAATTTTAGAAGTTGATAAAATATGAAAAATTTTAAAAGGCTTGAGATTTTGCCACCAAGTAAACGATGTAAAAAATAAAAATGGGAGTTAGTGACAATCAGAAAGTTACACATAAATTTGATTTAACTACAGTATGATATTGAGAAGATTTTTATTTAACTTGCGCGAAAAGAATAAAATCTAAAATAATTACCGATTATTCACTTAAATACAGAGAAGAATTAAGATGTAATATATCAATGTAGAGTGGAACTGGAAAGAAGCGCAAAAGAATGTCCATTATATGAAACGTTGTTCGAGAATAGATGGACTTGAAAAGATATGAAAAGGAATATCAAATTATCAAGCAATTTATATGATAAAGAAAATGAAAAAAAAAAAGTAAAAAAGCATATTTCTCATTTTTACAATTTCAACCAAATTTTCAACCACTAAGTCCCTATTTTAAAGGAATTTAATAATGTGGAAAATAGAATGGGATATTATGCAATTCTTTCAATTTAGTTTTGATTTGGAGTTATTTATACTTTTTAGATTCCTCAAGAATGAGAACAAATTTATTTTAATTCCCCGTTGAGTATCAGGATATTTATGTTTGCCTAGATTGGGAGATAAAAAATTATTGGTATATAAATGTTGATTCAATTGTTGTATTTTATTTTATTGGAATTAATCTTTTCATTTTATATAGGATTAACATAAAAGTGACCGTTAAAATGTTGAATTTTTATTTTTTTTTATTTAGATTTTCTTGTTAATTTTGAAATTATTTTCGTACATGCTTGTAGTCAATACTTTTCTTCGCCTCTTTTATTTAAGTATAATGTTAAAATATACCTATAAATCTGCAAGAAATTTAAAAAGAGGTTACATAGATAAAGTTTAATAGAAATATAAAACTTCCACTCTATATATAATAATAGAACAAAGATTTGATATAGTTTTTTATTTAATTTTTTATGTTTAATATAAAATCATCTAATAATTCATCATTATTTTTGTATTGCTTTATAAGTTCAATCAAATTTTTCCATTCCTTCAACTTCTGACGTTTTCACTAAAAGCTCTCTTATAATCATATTTTTCCCAGATTTTTCTCAGAGATTATAAATTCTTCACGTCTTTCCACTTTTTTGAAACATCTATGAGAAATATTCTAGCTGACTCATTGTCCCTACTTAAAGAATTTACATATTTCCAGTCCCTTAAATTCTTAAAATAACTTACATCCATTCTCCTTTGGTTTAATACAGAGCTGTTGCAATAATTATCAAAACTTCCACCTTTTTAATATTTCTGACTCCTAAAATCTTTTTGGATAATAAAAGTGCATTTGGGTCAATTCCACCCAGAAATCAATTTCATGGAAAGAATTGTGATGTTATACGACCATACAAGCCTTGTAAGGCTATCCATTAAAATTCAGAATATCTTTTCAAAACCACTTTCCCTTTTGCCTTGTTTCAAACGTTTTCAATGTGTGTATGCTTGCATTCTCAGATCTTCATCAAATGTAGCTAGATAGACTTCACTTCCTTTCGACTTTCCCTTAATATCAGTAACTTCTTTAGGTCTCTCATCCAGTGTAATATCAACCATCAATTTCTGGATTATATTTTATAACATATCATTTGCAAGAGTTGACAGCCGCTTCAGTTTTGCCAACACAGCGGGTACAACGTGATAAACCCTCTGCCCTTTTCCATTGAGCATTGAAAATTAAATTGATAATTCTTGAAGGAATGTCTCACCCTTTAATTTAATTTTCATCTGGATAAAGAGATCAAATCATCAAAACCTGGACGTTTAACGATTTTTTCTGGCAAATCTCCATTTACTAATAAGCACTTTAGAACTCCATAGTTTTTCTGTTTCAATCAGATTCTGAATTCTCCGATACAATGTCTTGTTTCGCAGAAAAAATCTTTTATTTATGAGAGCAGCATATAAATATCAGGACCAATTAGAAGTTTTCTTAAAAATCCATAAGTTCACCTCTATTTATATCAATTTCCAAAACCATAAGTTTTCCATTTTCTTTCCCTTTTCAATAGAATAGCATTAATTAAACTCCAAGTTTTGACATTCAGAAATCAACTGATTTTATGTTCTTTACTTCTTTTTAAATTGTTTGTTTTGTTCAATATAATTTTTATCATTTCCTCTTCTTCATTTCCTTGTTCAATATAGCTTTTTTTCTATTTTATTTCTTTATTTTCTTCGAGTTTCAATTTTTATCTTTCTTTAGCTAATTTTCTACATTTTGGTCTACCTCTTTTCTTAACTGAGATTTCCAGCTTACTCTTCTTTTCATCTTAATTTTTCCCATTATTCCACCATCTCTCATATAATGTCAAGTTTTCCTTATCCATAGTTTTTACATTTTAAATTGTCCTTTTAGTCTTTTCCTCCTTGCTTTAAATAAATTATTTTATATGAGACTTCTTCCGATCAACATTTCGGATTTTTTCTGCTCAGTCATTCTACTACTTACTTTTACAGTTTGTCCCAAATGTTTTTGGCTTTTCTTCCTTTTTGCTTTCATATTTTGCCAATCTATAAGCTGTTGTAATCTTTCATTTTAATCATTCCCTCAACTTGTTCTTCATTGTAGCTGCAGGGTTTCATATTCTTTTTGAATACACTAAACATAAATGCCAAATCCAACCATTTCCTGTATCCATTTATGTCTTGAGAAATCCTCATCGGTTTCTCATAGAGCCTACAATATATCAGTTGTCGGCTTGATATCAGGTATTTTCTTTAATTTTTCATAGGTGCAATAAAATTCTTCTTTTATGCCAACCTCCTATTCATTAGAGTCCAAAATTTTTATGAAAGAACTGATTTGGCAGCGGTAAATGTAGCATTCTTACGATTTTAGGATTTCTTGCGATTACATCTATTGCTTCATCACTAAAGTCCACTGGATAACAGAGACACATATTTTATCAAATCCCACTACATTTTACTTTATCTCCAATAATTCAGCAAAATTATCCTGTCACATTTGCAAGATATTTCATATGATTTGTTTACCCCCAAAATATGTTCTTTTTATCCTTTCTTTGTATATTTGCTCAACATCTCTAATCCATTTTCAATTAAACGGTACCGACACTCCATTCCACAATACATATGGAACAACCCTAGAGCGTGCAGTAATTGGCCCACATCCATAAGTTCTCGTTAAAACTAACGATATCATCTCCAAATCAACCATCCACTCTGAGTCAGCAGTTCATCCCTCATCATCACCATAACAATATATTATCTACTCCAGATTCAAGTTCTTAAAATATCAATTCTTCCAATATTCACTAGTTTGACTTTCAAATCTACATAGGGTTTCTTTATAATTCGTCTCTTACTTCTAGACACAGACGTCGTGCTCCATTAAATGTTTCATCTTTCTTTGTAATTCTTTTCAAATCTCTAATTTTCCTACAAACTTTGTATGACTGCACTTCTCCTAACTGTGCATGTTTAAAAGTACCAAGTCTATTTTCAATATCTTCCAAATCATATTGTATCCCATAGTTTGTAGCATTTGTTTTTCATTTTACTTTCGTTTACGTTCGTTTGCTTGACCACATAAGTTAATTGTTATCTTTCACTGCTATTCCCCTCAATTTTTTTTTTATTTTTTATATTTTGTAAAAAGTTCGAATTTTATTTTACTGAATAGCTTTGAATTGTTTATAAAATTGCTCATATCCTTTATTACATCTGATTTTATTACCAATATAAAAGTCAAAGAAACGTTGTTAAATATCAAAATTTTTTTCTTTTTGTAATTTAAAACACTATAATGTTATCGTTTTTTATTTTGGAATTTCAAGAAATTTCTTACTCACACATTTTAGAATCAAGCTAAAAATACAATGTTTAGAGATTAGAACCGATTATTCAATTTATTTTTACAAGGTAGTTTATAGCAAATCCTCTTAAAAGAGACTTGAGGATTGCCTGAATTAGAGCCTTGTGACTTATTTAATTTTAAGGGAATGCCCAGTATGTTATAACTCTAAATATCTATTTTTTATAAAAATACAAAAACACTCTAAATATGGGTAATTTATTATGAAAAGATTTAATTATATTATTGGTGCCCGAGGCCGGAGTCAACCGGCACGATATAAAATCTGACGGATTTGAGTCCATTGGGCGTCTACCAATTTTGCCACTCAGGCAAATGTTAAATCGCAGGTAGTATATCTCTTTTACCGGGTTGTCAACTCATTTTAAAAATTTTACATTTTATTTATTCCTACTTTTATTCTTGAAAATTATTAAATCTAGATACTTAAAAAATAAAAATTATGGTTTGGGAGTTTTACAATTTTGAATACAAAAGAGATGAAAAATCTCTCATCTCTTTTTATAAAATTATTTAACCTAAACCGTACCTACACCAGCTCTTGTGATGATTTCTCACACATGTACTTATCTATATTTCTAAATCCATCATTAGAAAGAACATACAGCAGTTTCTTTGTTAACTACTTTATATTTAACTACCGATTTACTGTTAGTATGTCAACTGAGTAAAATCAAATCACTGCTATCTCCTGATCCAGTCATACTGAGAGTTATTTTGGAATCCATGTTGCTAGCATGTATCTTTTCCCATTCATTTTCAGTAACTAGTGGCCATTAGAATCCTCTGACTAGAAACGTATTGCCAGGGTGCTCCTGCAACTGATCTAAGTATACACTAGGTACGTCTTTTTGATTTCGGATAAAGTACCTCTTGCATCTCTTACGTTGATTTGCGTTAGCATAATGTCCTAAGTTTCCAAATTTATTATCATACCGCTAGTAGATCAGTCAATATTATCCCTTGGATTCTCCTATCCTGGATCATCAAAGTATTTACCGCTCCATGCATTATCTGCACTTTTATTGCCTGTTTCACGTCACAAAGTAAAGCTAATTGGGTTTTCCATTGAAATTTTGTCCTAAAGAAATTAATGTCAAAATGTACAGTCCTACATAATTTCAGTTTGTGTTCCTCTATGCTGCATATCTATACCCGTTGACAACTGCTCTTCATAAACCACAATTCCCATTTAGAAGTCCAAGAACTGGCACAACATCTTTTGTATAATGCAATATCATTTTCCCAGTTCTAGTTTATCTTACGCACCATAGAGCCAATTCTGTGCTAGCCGCTTTTTATGGCTTATCATAGGGTTTCTTGCTCTATCTTGATCATTTGGGTCAAATCCTGCAAAATCCTAAGTTTCGCCCATCAATACCATTTAGAGTCTCTCCACCCAAGATGAACACTTTAGTATTATTTTTCTTGGTTATCTTTTGAATCAAAACTTTTCATCCATTTCAAGTTGTCTATTTTTATATCAACATAAGTTTGTCTTAATTCATTTGAAAAATGATTTCTTTTAATGTCTTGATCAGCGAATGCAGGTATTTTCTGCTAGCGCTAATAATCCTAATATAAATTTTTTCATTTATTCTTCCTCTAAAATAATTTTATGATATATCTGTAATTCCTTTGAATTTCTAACACAATAATATGAATTTGTAAAGTTTTTTTTACTAAAGATAAATAATATTTCTTTTTTAAAAGTCTTAATAAAATCATAAATTCTGATTTATTTAGATACAAAAATAATTTTTTCTAAAACTTTATATTTATATCTTAAATTATAAAGGTCTTGGTCTATACAATTTCATATGCGACATCAAAAGGTACATATTTAATAATTAATACAATTTCCTCAAGATTTCTCCAAGATGTCTTTGGTATGTTTCATTAAATATAATAAATTATTTTAATGTTACATAATTTATTGATAAAAGAAAAGCTATTTAGTAATAATTGCTACTATCCTGAAGCTCTGTTCTTGCTACTCTTATATGATCTTAATCCTTCTTCCATTGCGATTGGGTGAATTAATTCTACTGTCATTTCAATGTATCTCTGGGCATTTTTTCCATTCCTACTCCTTCTAGTAAGTTTACTTCTCCTGTAATATCAGTCGTTCTGAAGTAGAATTGGTTTGTATCCTGCTGAAAGATAATTATATCTTCCTCCTTGTTTTTATCAATACATATACTTCTGATTTTAAAATCCTGTATGTGGATTGAATTCATTTATAGTTTAGCTAAGTACTTGTCCTCTTTCCTTCTTCTTTCTTAGTTCCTCTTAATAATGCTCCTATAATATCTCCAGCTTGTCTAGATCTAATAATTTTCTAAGACATTTCTCTATTACAGTTGTTTTTGTTGTCAGTTTGAGTTCCTGATTTCCTTCTTACCAACGTTGCCCTCTCTACTCTTATATTGCTGTTCCTCTTTACCTTAATTGCATGAACACATCTTCAATTTAGCATCAAGAATAGTTAAGCTGTAAGTCTTTCTAGTAGGATATATTCACATCAACACCATCCATTAAATTCTCATGCATCTATCATTTTTTGTTCTCCATTTAGTGCTCCTAATGAAGACCGCTTTGATTACTGGTACATGTCTCAGGAATCATATTCTGACAGCCAATTCTTGCTTCCATTTCTACTAAATTCCTAATAAATTTCTTTGTCATCTACCATATCTCGCTTTGTTTAAATGGCTTCTGATACAAGGAACTCCAACTTGTCTTGCCAAGTAGGATATGTTCTCTTATTTTGAGGGCACGCCGGACCTTGACTGCTGATGCCTAGGATAGCTGCATCACAGGCTGCTCCTGTAATCCTCTTTTACATCAATCAACTTAGCTGGACAGTGTATGAGGCATAGCGTGTCTTTTTTCTGTTTGTGTTCAGTAGGCTGTGTTGATTGTAATCCCTCTTTCTCTTTCTTCAGGGCTTGGTCGATGTTTTCCAAAATCAACACCAGCTGTGTACCAATAATACTTTTGATATTGCTACTTATTTATTTATTATTTTTCCACATGATCCAGCATGGCTGATTATTTCTACTCGTTTACATGTGGATTTGCTTCTCAAAATTTAGCTTTGCCATTTCGATTTTCCTCCATTTATTTTCGTTTTTTTGTTTTTATTTGGTTTTATCTCGCTCTAAAATTACAACATATTTAAATTAGAAATGCAAGTAAAATCAACAGGACAGAGTAAAAAAAAAATAGGGCAGATCATTCAATCTACATGAGCTTTTTTGACTGCTTTTTAAAATATTTACTTTGTGATATTTCTTTAAAAGGCTTCCTAATAGGACAATTTCCTCTCCTCTCAAAATATGGAATGTTTGTGGCACCCTCTGCTTATTAACAATGTCTGGCAAGCATTCCATCTCTAGCACCACGCACTCTAATGGGCACTCAGTCTTTTACCACTAAAGTACAATTCCTTGCCCTTTTTCCCTACTTTTTCCATGGTTTGCGAAAGTGCTGATATAACACGCCACCTTTATCTCGCACTGAAAATGCTTTTGAAGATCCTCGAAATGAGAAATCACGGAGCATTCGTGGACACTAGGGCTTCCGTCCGCCAGGCCCTGCATGATCCCTCCTCCTTATATTCTTTATCTTCTCATACTGATTTAAAGCAACCATCTTCATCAGTCTTTCTTCCTCTGACTTACATTTCTCCTTTTCTTGAAATTTTCATAAGTACCAAGTTCTTTAAAATCATCTCATACTGGCCATTTTGTAAAGTTTTTGATGTTTCCTCGTCCATTTTTAGAAATTTTCATTTACTTAGCTTTTTGCCTAAATGGAACTTGTCACTTAGATGTATGCTGGCTTGTAGAATTCCAAGCTCTCTTTAGAAGCCTGCTCTATATACAGTCCAATTTTTCATCAGTATAATAGTAGATACCTGTTTTTTGTTTACATATTTTTCGACGTTCAAAGTTACATCCCCGGGACGAGTATTAACAAGTTTTTATAAATCCTTGCTTTTAAACTTATTTTTCTTTTCGTTGAGATGAAAAGTAATCATCAACTCTTTTGGCTTGTAAACTCTAAACGCGTTTCAAAGCTTTTGAAACAAACAACCAAGCGCTGCTGCTCAAACATGGAGAGTCTGAAAAAATATTTTAAAAAAGTCTTTTAAGTGAAGAAATTTGATATTCTAATCATGGGAACCACCCTTTCAATGAAGTTGCTTGGTATATGCCTTTAGTTTCCCTCTTTTTTGTTAATTTGAAATTTAATTAAGTTTACTTTTCTTTTTCTCTGTCGAAATTATCTAACTAATAAAAGTTAAAATATATAATGTTAGAAATAAAAAATTATTATAGAGAAAATGTTTATGTTTTGATATTATTAAAGTATTTATTTTAAAAGCTTTTGTAGGAAGACTTGATTTATACCCTATCAATGGTAGACATGTAGTGTATGGATCAGTTTTTTGGCTTTTCACAAAATGAGGAGTTTGCCAATGTATTTCAAGATAGTATACAATTAGAACAATTTTATCCAATGAGTTATATTATTGGAAAGAATTTTCCACGTTTGCAAAAATAGCCAAAATCAGCAGATGGATGTATTCGATATGGATAAAAATAAGCGGTGCGAGAACACTTCCTGCAGTTGTTCTGGGACTTTGTTGATATGTATTGATAAATGCTGTTAATTCAGTAGTTGTGTGATAATCACCAGTTGTTATGGGTTATACTTATTGGCTTAGTCCCAAGGAGAAAAGGAGGAGATTACCCCAATCACTCAGATGTGAGTAAAAGAAACTGCAGTTGGAGGTGGGTTGCTTCAATGTCTTTTGATGATTCTGGAACTTCGAGATCAGCTTCTTTACGATTATTGGTGGGATTTTGGCCGGATTAAATAGAGTTTAGCGACAGAATTTTCAATTTTTCTGCTTGATTCCGACAATGTAGGGCGACACTTTAGAACTAAATGAAACATAATTTGGCTTTAAGTGGTCTTGAATGGTTTTGATTGTACAAGTTTGTTTTTTATCATTTGTATTTACGTATACTGTGATAAAGTATTTATGAATACATTAAAGCACGATTTCAAAGATATTCGGATATTATCGGATTATTCTTGGGATAGTTGTATAGTGCTATACTTTATGGACTACAAAATAGATGATAAGAGCGAATGTGGGATAATCAGAATAAACTTGGGGAATTTAGCCGTGGTAGCTTACTACGCATTGAGTATTCTTTTGGAAATAGTGGAAAAGATATGGAGGTGAATATTAATTTTAGAAAAAATCACAAGATGAAACTTTGAGGGTACTTTATGAAGCTAATTCAGGAAAGGCGTAAGCCGGAAAATTACTAGGCTGAGTATTAATTGATAATAAAATGGAAAATTTTAAAAAGTATGTTTCATAGAAAGTCAATGAGAATGTTTGATCGAAATGATTATGAAAAGTTCGCTAATGGAATATTCCAGCCAAAAAATGAGTACTAAATGCAGAGGATTTTAATAATTCAGCCGTCCTACTAAAGATTGCAAGGCGATTTTTTTAAGTAAGACTACTTACGAGTAAAATTGGGTGAAATATTAGAAAAATATATTTTGCCAAAGCGATGAAGAGAAAACTACACACTAGATGTTAGCAAAACGTCAGGGCGATATCTGGACGAGAAACAATCCGGAATTTACTCAAGATTGCCTTTTGCCTACAAAATGTTCCTTTTCTTCATTCGGCCCTCTGCTACGCAGAAAATATGCAGAGCGATATGAAGTGAATACATAAAGTCTATTTATCACGTACGTGATCGGACTGGTGCGCAGGAACTTGATTTAAAATCAACACAATTTATATTGGTGGAGGAACTACGCTAATTTTAACAGCAGAAGAATTGACAGATTACTGAAACACAAAGAAACTAAATTTGGATTATTTAAAGATTTGTTTTGAAGCTGGAAGAATTGGCGTTAGATGAGAGAATTGACTGTTAACCCAAGGATTATAGGATAAATAAATCAGTATAAAATCCAATCTACCCCAATGAAAAAACCTAAAACTTGCCATTCAATTATATCACGACAGGAACATTTAACAATGTTTAAACTTACTAAGAATCTTAGTTTGGAAATAAATATAGACAATTTTAGGATTACCCGTGAAACTTCTGAAGATAATACATACACAATGGACCCGATTTTCCAAATACAGCATGGTCAACCAATTCTGTGTGATAAAAATGCAAGCCGTCTTAACAAGTATATTTCATGGGGAATAAGCACTGGATTGCCAGAAAAATTTGCAGAAAATCAAATGTAACTGAAAATAAAAGGGGCTTTTCCATATTATGTATCGCCAGAAAATGACTTTCAATGGGAAAATCTGGGGTATTCTTTTCGGTAGAGGTGGTCAATTTACAACATCAAATAGTCAGGAGAAATAAGGCGATTATTGATTAGGGCAGAGACGTTACAGAAACCTCTGGTTTGACGAAGAAAAAGCCGAGGATAATATAAAAAGCTTGTAATCCCAAAGATCACCAGTGTGGATGAACAACAAGGTGCATGAACGATTAATTTTAAAAAAAGATTAAAGTTCAACTATTTAATAAATAAATGTAGAAACACTTATTTAATGAGAATGTTAAAAAAAATAAACAATGACAATTTTATTGTTTAGATAATTGGAAGGCATTATCTTTTATATCAGTTAATTTAAACAAAAATTATTAAAAATCTAATAAATCAATTCTTTAAAATAACATAGACCAGCTAATTTTAGAAATAAAATTAGAAACTTTAAAATTTAAAAATAACGATTAACTATACTTAATAATAAGATTTTTTTCCATGGCAAAAATTTGAAAATAATATAATGTTATTTCTAATAGAAATATATATTTTAAAGATATATTTTTTTAAAAATTATAAACTATTATTTAATTTAAAATTAATTTTAATAAATAAAGATAAGTCAATGTTATAAGGTATTTTTAATAATAAAAATTAAAACATCATCACAAAATAAATTCCTTAATTGTATTATGAAAAGTACACCTATAAAAACATCAGTATTACAGGAGAATAATAATTTATAGAATTGAAATGGGTGGTAAAAGTGATTTTAATAGAGGCGACTTGTTAAAGAGAGATTTTGAATTTACAGATAGTTAATAAAAAGTTTACTAGAAAAATGTGGATTTAAGAATATTAAAAATATAAATAAGTTTTGCAGGAGCGCAACACTGAGGATAGCCATGCAAGTAAAAATTATTTATATTTTTGGAAATATGGTGAAATATATTTAGATAAGTAAAGATATAAAAGACATTTCAAGCGAGATATCCTTTCATTGTTTTACTATTCAGAAGAAAAATTAAACATTTATAACACAATAAAACAAATTCAAAGAAACCTCAAAATAAAAAGAAATATTCAAAATAATTTAAACAAATACTGATTTTAATATTCATCTTCAGGAGAATAGCAAAATCTGAAAACCTAGAAAATTATTTGAGAGAAAATTCTAATTTAAAGAGTTCAGGAAAATTATTTAGAAAATTTTTATATAGAAGATTAGAAAAAATTTATGTTAGTAAAAGTACGTATCAAGAAATTTTTATTTTAAGATTATAGGAAACCTTAAAATAAAGAATATTAAATACATTCACAAGATTAATTTTTCTTATAATGAGAATACACAAATATAATTTCAATGAATTAAGAAAATACCAAATGTTAGTTTATTTTCTTGATTTTCAAAATGAGAATCTAAACTACAATCCTTCTTTGAAAACTGTAAAATGAAAACTTTCTTATGTAATAATGAAAAAATTTTAAAGAAAAGTTAGAAATGAATCCAAATTGTTTAACGTTTTATACAAAATTACGGAAAAGAAATAATACGGAAAATATAATCATCAAATTAATAGAATTATCTTTGCAAAATGATGAAAATTTAGAGAATTAAAATGTAGGCAAGATCAGATAGAATTTTATGATGTGCAGAATCGTCAATAAATTTTGAGCAAAATTTCCTAGTAAACAAATTATAAAAAATATGAATTTAGATAAAGTTCAAAATTTCCAACATTAATATTAGTTGACAGAGAGAAAATCTTAAAAGTATATAATAAAATGGTAATTTTTAAATTTCATAAATATAAGTAAAAAAGTAGAACAGTTGAATAAATTTAAAAGATTAATACTAAAATAATATGAATTTGAACAAATGCATAATTCCAAGTTCCAAGTTATAAGTATAATAAAAATTATTCAAATTGATATATCATTTGAAATTAGAGAACGAAAAAGACTTTAGAAAATAAAATAATTTTTAAAACAAATAGTACATTTACGGACTATATTGATAATATTTAAATTTAAAAAGAAAGAAGAATATTTCTAAAGAATAAAAAAATGGCAAAAGACATCAGATATAAATTATTTTAAAATTAAAACTTGCAAAAATAAAGAGAAATAGTTAATAGAAACACAAAGTTACTTTTTCCTATAAATAAAGTTATAGCATATTTTTCTACTGAAAAAGTTTAAAAATGTAAATACTCTTTGCTTTTCATGAAATTTTTTACAGGTATTCTAAGTAGAAATTAAATCAATATTACAATGGTACAATAAATAAAATGTTTGAAAGGATGTATTATTCCCAAATGTATTAGACGCATGGAAGGAGGATTTAAAGAAGAAATTGGACAAACAACATTGATGTTACAAATTTATCAGATTAAATTATATGAATATTTTGGAATGACAGCTTTTGAAGAGGGTCCAATTAGAGATACCTGGGTATGGAAAGTCTTTCAGAGAAATTAAAGTAGAAAGAGAAAAATTATTTACGATGCAGAAATTAAATACCATCTCAGAATGTGATGTACGGACGGATATTCAACAGGGCTTGGAAAAATAAGCAGGACTGCAGATGATGTCTTCTTTAAAAGGGCGATTTTCTAACGGTGGATTGAGTATGGTAAAGCAGCTTGGGCGTTTGGATATAAATTGGATCTGAGACGGAAAATTTTTTACTAAATATAGAAAAACTCATAATGATGGAGTTTTTCTCGGCTTATATGAACAAATCGAAAGGCTGGAAGAACAGAATTATAACTGGACTTTACGGATCTTACGGACGTGGAAAATCATGGAGTTACAGAGAGTTGTATGTTTATGGGTTGGACAGATTAATTTCAACAGACAAAAGATTGTAAATTTAGATCCTGTTAAGTGGCAAAGAGAATGTTATCAGATTAAGAGAAGAAATTTTGAACAAATCAAAGCATTACAAGCATTAAAGTGGCTGAAGCTTATGGATTTGGCCATTTCCTGACCTGCGACCCAATGGTAAGAAGCAATTATTAGTTATATTTTGCGGCCTTGCTACCACAAAAGATCAAATGGAGCTGCAATAGTGTGGAAGAACTTCATTTCTAAATATTTACTTGGAAGAGAGATTTGAGAGAACTTTAGCTGAAAAGCTCAAATAATAGATCACTTTATTGCCAATTAAGAATAATCAGATTCTGCAGAACACACACAAGATACCAATGCAGGTATTCTCAGAAGTCCAGTTTGGAAGTAACTAGATCAGTGAGTAGTATCGGAGAAGATAGAAGATCATTAGTTACTAAAACTCATTGAATTTTACATTTTATTTTGAGACTTCACTAGACCAAACTTAACAGTTTTATGGGTAGACAATTACTGAAACTTGGAAAAAAATTACAACGCACAAAGTATCAATTGATACATCATCAGTACCCAATATAGAAATAGTGACATTGTATCTGATTTATCGGCAACTATACAATTGCTTGTGCATATCTCCAACTGTGGACACCAAATACAATTCTTTGGAATAAAAATAAACTTGCCAAAGCATTACTATATACAGTAACGGTTGGAAGGATAATCAAAATTAAGTTACTCAAGAGACAATTGAACAATTAAGGTGAATACTTGGAGTTTGACCGATGTAGGAAGAATTAAGATAAAGTGTATTGAATAGTTGGCTTCAACTTATATTAAAGCATTGAATATCCATTCACTATATGCACGTCGATATTCTTATAGGCATTGGAAATGGCATTGCGCCAGTGTTAACATTAAGAGAACAAGCATTTGGAATTGCAGGATTATATTCTTGCAGATTCCATTGCATGGCTAATAAATATGGTAAAAGGCTAAAGTTCTTAAGAGATGAAAGAGGACATGATTGGCTACATCAATAGAAAGAAAGACTATATTTCCATTTGAGAATAATGATGATCACGACAGATCAGTTTGCAGTAGATATTACAGAAATTTTAGCAAGAACAAATTAAGACTGCAAGATACCAAACCCAGCTCCACCACACCAATCTGTATTTGACAATTGCTTCAGGCATAGTATGGTAAAGAGAACAAGAATACTCACAGTGGAAGAGAGCTGGAGCGCCATTTGGTCAAGACAGAGCCCTATGCTGGAAGAGACACAAGGAAGGGCCTGCTTCCTTGCCCTCAGTAAGCTAAGATCCCCATTTGAAGATACAAATGATGGAATTTCTTACATTCACCATTACACCAGAAACAGTAATTAAAATTCAAATGAAAAGCAAACTAACTAGATTTGGAGTTAATGGATGGATCGCCCCAATCAAACTGGGACATCAACCAGATACAAGCCTTTGGAAAGATTTGTTGGAAGATGCGATGGAACATACAATTATCCTCAATTATTATTTGAAGTTTCTGGATATACGTCGGCTTTGTTAAATTGACTAGAGCAATTAGATACAATTAACGAAGACAATTTCAAATAAAGTATATTTGATTTAGAATTTAAAGTATGAAATCTAGAGTAAGTTTATGATTTTCTGGCTCTAGAAAATGTCATAGTTTCCTTAAAAATATGAGTTACTACTGTGTACGTCATTTATACAAAACCCTGTTTAAAATGAAATAAATTTTTATAATAGGGTTGTTTGATGAATTAATTCATAATCATTCAACTAAATTATTTTTATTATTTTTAGGTCTTTTTGAAATTAATATTTTTCTCCTTCACTATGTTTTCATTTTTTGTATTTTCCGTAGGATTGCTCGTGCCGCAAATCCTACAGCCTAACTAGTCGACATTTTTCTGCACAATGGCTCCGCTATATCAAAACAATTTTGCTCACTTTGAAAAGTATCCGACAGATGTTTATACTAGACTATGTTTAAAAAGGCAAAATAGCGCAAAAGCATTAAATAAAATTTAAGTTATCAAATAATTTGCTGAATGAAAGAGAATTAATATGGAAGTAAAAGGATAATATGATTCATTTTAGAATCTTTTGGGACAAAAGATGGACCAGGAATTAGATTTGTGCTGTTTTTACAGGGATGTCCTCTTAGATGTTTATATTGTCATAATGTAGATACTTGGGAAATTAAGGATAAAAATGGTAATGACAGCACAGGAAGTTATGAAGGAAATTTTTAAAAGTGAAGGATTTATAAAAACTGGCGGAGTTACTGTGTCTGGTGGAGAACCTTTTGATGCAGCTCGAATTTCTGATGGAATTGTTTAAACTTTGCCGTGAAAATAAGATCTCATACGGCACTTGATACATCTGGATATATTTTTAATGAAAAGGGCGAAAAAGTGTTGAGCTCAGATATGGTGCTTCTCGATATTAAGCACATAAATCCTGAAAAATATAAAATATTGACTTCGGTTGAACTTGACAATACGTTAAAATTTGCAAAATATTTAGATGAAATCAATAAACCTGTTTGGTTAAGATATGTGTTAGTTCCAGGATATTCTGATGATGAAAAAGATTTACACGACTGGGCTAAGTTACTTCACAGTTGAAAAATGTGGAAAGAGTAGACATTTTGCCATTTCACCAAATGGGGCAGTATAAATGGGAAAAGGTTGGAAAAGAATATAAATTAAAAGATACACCGACACCAACGAGAGAATTAGTTGAAAAAGCTGAAGAAATTTTTAAGTCTTATGGGTTAAAATTGCTAGGTAAATAAAATTAAGGGAATTGGTTCTAGTTTTATTAGAATCAGTTCCCTTTTGGTATTTATTTATTTTCACTTATTTGTTCAATTCTATAATTTAATTCGTCAAAATCAATAATTTTAGCTTGTCTGTGTATCTCTCTGCCTTCATAAAATAGAATAACTACTGGGACTGAAAAATAGACTTAATTGTCCAGCAGCTTCAGGAATTTCAGAGCTTCGATATGATAAGCGGTAAAATTTTTTTCTCATTAACAATTTTTCTCAACTTTTGGCATATCAACCTGACAAACGCTGCAATTATTCATTGAAACGTATAATAAAAATATTCTTCTTCTTTTATTTTATTAGCTATTTGTTCATAATTTTCAAGTTTTTCATATAATTTCTCCTTTTTATTTTTAAATTTTAATGAATAAATTATATTTTTGCTTAACTCCCAACTGATCGACTTGAGCGATTCCAACACCAATGACTTTAGATTTAAAAGGGTTTAAAATCATATTTTGAAGTAAATCGCGCTCTATTTTTAGATGAATCTTCTGGAGTAAGTAAAGTTATGTGCGGATCAAAACTTGTAAATACGTTTGGAGAGCCGTACAAATTGAAAAGATTTTACTTTTTCAGGAATAGATTTTGCCCAGTCGGGAACTTTATGCGTCCCTTTGCACGATACTTGTTCAAGTCTGACTGTTATTTCATCTGCAGCCTGCTGTATAGCTTTCATTGTTTTTGAGCATCAAGCATAAACCAGTTTCCGCCAGTTTTTCTTAATCTGTAAAAATTCTATATCAAAAGGCTTTGTCTGATTTGCGATTTTATTGACAGTATTTTTATTGTTTTTACATGCTTCAGGTTTTGTATTCTGTAAGATAAAAGTGTCAGATGGACTGCATATCCTTTTTGAATAAAGGCTTTCAATTCCTGCTCTTTAAGTCCCTTTTGAGATATTTTTCCACATTTCTGGTTGCATTATTATCCATAATTACAAAAACGTTGTAATTTACATTGGAGTGTTCAGGCAAAACATTAAAAATTGAAAAATATCTTTTTCATAATAAAAACCTCCTAAATGTTTTAGATTACTTTTTGTTATAATTATACCTTGAAATATTTTTAAAAACAAGGTTTAAAAAGTATTCCACATTTAATTTAGCTATTTTTCCGCACATTTACTTTATTTATTTGTAAGATTATCCAAAAATTCATAAAGAAGATTATTCATCTCGTCATGCTTCGTTATTTACGGATTGTTTGAGAAGATTCGACAAAGAGTAAAGTTTGACTGCTCCTGCTCGAAAGCGTTTATCAGACCTCTTCATAACTCAGTTAATGCAGCTTTTGTAGTAAATTCAGGATGGCATAGAAAAGCTAGATGCTACTCGCTACCTATTTTATAAATTTGTCAAGCATGGACACCACCCTTTACTTTGTGCCAAGACTTTTGCAGTATCTGTGAGTCCTGGCATATCGCTGTGCCAATGCCCTGCAATCAGCCTGTCCAAAATGCCTTTAATATTTTATCGTCTTCTCAGTCCACCATCTTTCAGTCAGTTCAATCCGGAAAATTTCCAATTTCGCAGAAGGACTTTTCTGTGTAGTTCCGCACGTAGGCTTCTCCTAGCAAAGCTGGGCTCCAAGAACAAAGCTCCAACTACGTATTTATCAGCCTTTTATAGCTTTTCTTTAATCAAAGTCAATTTCAGCTTTAGCATCGTCAAAATAAGGAAACTCGCTGTATCTCAATTGAGACTCTGCGGTCCTCCATTACAATCAAGAAAGTCAAAGTGAATCGCATTTCTCAGGTACCTTTCCATCTTGATGAACTTTGATCATAGAGACCTCGTGTCCAGAAAGCGCTGCCCAGGCAGATAAGCTCCTCTAATTAGCTGGAAATGTTTCGTATAATATGGAATTGTATTTTCATTGGCTATCTAACTGAATTTTGAATTTATATAATTTTTGAATTAAATATTTAGGAATGAAATTTTAAGTATAAAGTTAAAGAATTTTATAATAAAATTGAAAAACTTGCAAAAATCAAGTTAATATAGTATAATATATAATGCAGAAAGTTTTTAGGAGAAAAATTGTTGAGAAGCGAATTGTGGCTGAATATAATCCATTTACAATGACATTGTATCAAATTAGAAATTAAAGAAATATTGGTGAGATGTTTTGATTGTAGCAGTAATAAAGGCTGAGGATTTTTGTTCAGCAGGAAATTTCGTTTTTGGATAAGTGGGAGAAACGCAGATTAATTTAAATTTGAGTGGATTTGAGTTATAGGTTACCCACTTTATTATTCAATTCAGAATCTTGCAAAGTTTTTTCAGGATGGCGACAAAAATTCTGGATTATTTGCATTGAATATTCAGGTTTTTGGGCCAGAGAGGAAAATATTGATTTTGGTATACGAACTGCAGAAAAGAGCGGGAATTATAAGGACAAACATGGAATATGAAAAAGGCAGCTAGTTACAGTACTTCTCAAGACTGGCGTTAAAGGAATATAATTTAGATGGAATTGGCAAAGTCAAATATGTACAGGCTCTGGAATATATGCGTAAGGATAAAATGGCAATCTTAAAAATAAGCGTATATTATAAAGAAATTTTAGAATATAATGAAAAAAGTGTCTGAAGACAGGGAAGGATTTGCTAGTGCTTCATTTTGAAATGAATTGGGGAAGATTTTGGATGAATTTTCACAAAGGTTTGAAAAAATAAAAAAGTTTACTATTAGGGTAAAAATTTTTGGCAGAAAATAAAATAGATTGGAATAAAATTTTAGCTTTAGAAAAATGAAACAATTGAGAAAGTAAAAATTCTATTGTTGAAAAAAAAATGTAGTTTTTAAAAAGAAGATAAAATAAGAAAATTCAAAAAAATTATTAAAAAATTACAATTTGAGAAAAGCAAAATATTGGAGGAAAAAAATAAATTTAGAAAGGTTGAAAAATGTAAAAAGCAGAAGAAAAAATCTTTGGGAAAATAGAGAAGAAGTTCAAAATTTGTACTTGGAAAGTCATTTGAGTGTTTTTAAAAATTTGGAATGGAAAATAAATAAATCAAATTCAATTAGAATAAAATACACGGAAGAAATATGTTGAGTGTGAAATATAAAGACTGCTTAAGAAAAAAAGAAGAAATAATGAAATGTGATATAACTGAGAGAAATTTATGCTAGAATACTTGGAATAATGATAATTTCACAAAATTATGGAATTTTTAAAAAACTAAATCAAGAGATTTATCAGATAGACAGGTTGGGCGGATTATTTTAATATTTACAATATAAAAGCTAAAATGATGGATTTTAGAATAAATTATATGAAAATTTTAGGCTTTAATAAAAAAGAATTAAGGAATATTTGAAAAAATTCATGAAAATATTAATAGAAACTTTTAGTACAGAAAATAAGTTTTCAGAAAAAATATTTTTGTAAATTGGAAGGATATTGAAAAGTTGGGATATTAGAAAAAATTCCTTGAAATTCAGAAGGTGGAAATTCAGAGAAAAATTTTTGGAAAATACAGAGTTAGGAAAATACGTTTTAATCAAAATTACTTTGGAAAAAGAAGAAATTAAATCCGATAGTATAACGTTAAAAGTTAATAAAATAAATAGAATAGGAAAGTGCTTAGGAATGGGTGGTGATAGCGATTAATGTACTATTTGCCAGTATTTTTCTTTGTGATAGCATATATATCGATACAGTATTTTATTAATCAGATTCAAAGAAATATCCGAAATTTACATTTGAAGGTGTACACAATGGCAAAAATTAAAACAGAAATACGCGGCTAGAATAATAAAACAAATCCTTGCAGTGCAGGTATAATTTAAGGCTGGCTTATAAATCTGGAAAATTCAACTTTATGGATGGCTTATTACAAGGAATAAAGGAAGCAGAAGGAACTATGATTGTTCCACATGGATGGTGTGAATAGATTGTCGTCGTTGCAATATTTGATCTTGGAATGTGTGGACTTGATAAGGCCTAGTTTTTCTTCAATTTGAAAATTCTGGAAGATCCTGATGTAGCTAGGGACTAAATGGGATACTGCTTTGGTCAGGATCTTTTTTTTCATACGATGAATACTAGACAGAAAGTTCGGAAGAATAATTTTACACTTTATATGGATTTTCTGCAAGAGGAATGGTTCTACGATTGCTTCTAAAATGTATGTAGGCACTTGGAAAAGGATTATTGTGATAAAACAGTTTGGACAGTTCAAATTCAAATGGAAAAGGATTAAAGGGAGATACGAAAAGGCATCAGGTTCCTAAATTTATCTAGTAAGATGTTATTGTAGAATTTTTACCGTTGAGTCAGGCCATCTGCAGTAAATTAAAGATTATGTATTTATTAAAAGAATACCAACATTGATTATTCAATTCAAAGTGATAGCTACAACTTATGAGATACTAATGGAAGAGTATAATGAACTTGCACAAATGATAACATAAATTAAAGTTTTTTGAAAAAGGTTCCTTTTTTAAATTTATACTATGAGCCCTAATTATAAGGATAGATATGCTGGGACAATAAAGATTTTGCTGGAGTTCAAATAAAAGGCGAAAAGAGGCTAAGGATTGTCTGGGTTCAAGATTAACGAAAAAATTTACACATAGACTATGGAGGCAGGGTTTATTTATAGATTATTAGTTATAATCAATGTATCATTACTATTTACCACCTAGAAACGGAAAAGAATTTAGTTCGTTGGCCAAAAGCCACTGATGTTGGTTCAACATTTATTTTGCGAGTTAATGGCGATATGAATCCTGTTGCCTGGTTTTATCGACAATTCAGAAATCACAGTTTTGGAAAGAATCCAATGTTATACTAGCTGGAGATTGCCACTTGGGATTCTTACGATTATATATTTATCAATTAAAAGTTTCACAGATGGCGACCTTGGCTGTTATCAATTGTTGGAGGCTACTTTACAGCACTTTAATTTGCAGCACCATACTCTTGCTCTAATTCAGTTGGCTCAACTAAAGGAAGAGAGCATACCTCTGATGCAGTCGACTTTTAGACTTATATTTACTGGGGTTGCGATGGTTCTTCCAAGTATTTTGATTTCAAAATTGAGGTAAATAAATGGGTACTGAACTGAGATTGGGATACATGAAACACAACTAGTAATTTGATTGTTCCCTGTCTTGTCAGTTTAAAGAGTTTATGCATGTATATTTTCTAAAGGAAAAGCTTACACCGACCGTCCTAAAGACTGAATCCTTTAGGGTTTATAAAATCAATTTCACATTTGAAAGATAAGAAATTAGCACATATTTTTTGAGATATTTCTTTTCTTTTGTGGATTCTTTCTTCGTGGAAGTTGTATGTGTTTGGAGTGCTGTATTAAAGATAATAAATATTTGAGCTGTAATATCAATTGTGTGCTATTTTGGAATGGCCAGGCTACTGTTACAAACAAGTTTAAAATATTGTATAAGAAAGTATTGATTCTAGATGTATACTTTTTGATAATCAATTACTTTTGGTGTGACAATAATAAAAATAATTCGATTTTGCATATTTACTTTTAGCAATTTGTGGAACAAGTTAAAGTGGGTACAGCCTTTATTTTTCCCACAGAGCCAGTACTTAGTAAATTCTGCAAAACCTATCGCAGAAACAAAAATGGATTTAGAGCTTTATGTTTGGAATACAGGGGAATGTTTCCCTAAATTGGCATTTCTAATTTGTAAGTTATTCAGTCAACTTTACTTGTAGGAATCAGAATGTTCAAGAATGGCATGAAGGTGCAACTAGAATTAGATAAAAGTGACCCTTGTCATCGCGTTAGTGCTGTTTACAGCGTTTGCTTTATTTTTCTATATTTGAAAAGAGGATTAATTTAGCTAAATTATTGGTAACCTAAATAAAATAGAGTTTTGAGAATTGATTTAAAAAAGCAAAACATTGAGAAAAGGCATTATTGAATGATTTGAAGCAAAGTCAAGGTCAATCAGGAGGTTCACTTTCGATTACTGATATTTTTGGCTGTACTTTACGGAAAGAAGTAGATATTGATCCAGAAAATCAAAAATAGGAAAACAGAAGATAGGTTAGTACTTAGTAAAGACATGCTACCTGCACTTACTTCTTCTGAATGAAAGGGCTTTTAGGCGATAGAAAAATTTGGTTCAGCACTAAGAGATGGTGCCCTCACTTCAAGAGCATCCTGATATGAAAAAACTGGCTGGGTTAAATCCTCAGCAAGTTCATGAATAAGAAGATTATCAACAAATGGAATGGCTTTGCGTTGAAATTTAATAACGATTTTCAGTTTATACAGTTTTAGAGATGGAGGAATTACAGGAAGGAGGGCAAGTTTGAGGCTTGATTATAGGCGCTGGCCTTTACAAGACTTGACAATCTTGTAACAATAGTTGATTATAACAGCTTACAGATTGGCAGGAAAGTTTCGGATGTAATGGACTCTGGCTCCAGTTGGAAAATTTAGGCATTTAACTGGAGTGCCATTAGAGTGTGGTCATAATTATGAAGAGATTATAAATGCTCAGTTCAGCAAAAACTATGAAAAGCTACTAGCAGTTATTATTGCAAATACCAAAAGGTAAAAATTCATTTCATTTATGGAGAATAATCCTCTGATTTCATGGAATGAAACCGAATGAGGAAGAATACAAAAACGTGGAATTCCGGAGAGATTCAGATTTAGATAGGATTAAACCGATAAAAAAGACGAATTACATAAAAGTAGTATAGAAACAGACCTTTATGCCTTCAGGGGTTTGATTCCTCGTCAAGTAGCGAGTCAAAATTGAAAAATGCACTTCTTTATGACTTTATAAATGACTGAATATTAATATAAAATAAGAATATGAGAATTGGAAAAAAATCAACTAAGGTGGCTTGGGAGAAAGCTATTAAATTCAAATTAGGAAAAATGAATGAGGACATAAGCGTGTAGAAGCTTGAATTTAGCAAAATCAGCAATGGCTACATGAAGCTTTTCAAAGGTTTCCAGAAAGACATATAAATTCGGGATGGGCAATATAGTTAATACAACCGGTTTGCAACAACGAGGAAAATAGCTTTTGCATCAGCACTCATTTGCCTGAGTCCTGTGCTTTTGATCCCAAATCAAATTCAGTAGCATATCACAGTGTGCAAAAATTTGCCAGCTCCTTTCAGGAATTTAGCTGGAAGATGGAGGCTCACACAGTCAGTTAGAGATGGCTGGTGCATTGCAATTCAAGATAGGTCATGTATTTATCCTCCAGCAGTCACGGTTGGAAACAGGCAGTTTACTACTTGGCTTTAGATCTTGAAGGACCCTGTTTATGTAGATTAGGAAGATTAGATATTCCAGTATTATTTGTTAAAATTATAAGTTGAAATGAGGAGAAGAAAGCAGTGACTTTGAGAGAAAAGAAATGATGCTGTAATTTACTTGGGACTTATGGTTTCAAGTACCAAGGCTACAAAATTATTGGAAGAAAAAGGTGTAAAACTACAAGAGTAATCAATGTTTCTACAATAAGCCTTTGGAATGAGAAACTATTTTGCGGCTTTACAAAAGAATATAAGTTTATTATAACAAGTAGAAGAACATTCCTACTTGGGTGGAGGCTTGGGCTTTTAGTTTCAGTCTTTATCAAAGATTCATCCGACAAAGTTACTGAAACATGGAATGCAAGATATTTTTGGACAAAGTACGGATGCGGGGAGACTACTTTAATTACGGACTTAGGCAGAAGATAGCAAAACAATTTTGAAAAATTTATAAATTAAATTGACAAAAATAGAAAAAATAGTACTATAAGTTCAGGTTTTGGGTTGATGTGAAAGTTTATTTTTAAGAGAGAGTCTGGACTTTGCAGAGACAGGGAGGCGGCTAACGGCTGCTGGGAAATCTTGAAGTGCCACAGAAATGACCGCCTGATAGCATAAGGTAGAGGTGAAGGTGGTGCTGAGACTGCCAATGTTTAAAGAATGAATTAGCTGAGTAATATCTCCAAAGCAAGGGCAAGCAGAAAGCTGTTAAGAGGGCAGCCGTCTTGAAAACTGATTGAAGAGTAGCTCGCGATCAGTAAGTAATTATTGATTTGAACAAATGATTATAAATGAAATCCGGCTTATACCAAAGCCTATTAAACTCGAAAATTTTCTGAGTTTTCTTTTATAAAATTTAGTATATTTAGATTATAATATGATTACATAGTATTGTGACAAATTTAAAAATATAAAAGCTCTCATTTTATGTTTTGATAATATCTATTTTTAGAAATATAAATAATAAAATAAAAAGGCTAATTTTCAAGAACAGATATTGGAAAGAAACAAGTTTTAGAAAATGAGTTTTAAGAAAAGTAAAATTGGATTTTCATGGGGCGTTTTCCGGTTATATATCCATTAATTAAAGGGGATTATGGTAGCTGGAATTTCTTTGCCGTAATTGGTGGCAGTATAGTACACTCCGGTGATATTTGTTCTACCAATGAGTGACTCAGTTTCTATATAATAAAATGTATATTAAGACTGATTAAACAAGGATGGCATCCGTTTACGAGAAGAAGATAGGTTCTACAGGAATAAGATAGAATTCACACAGCCAGCAAGTATTCCTACTATGAAAATAATAAGGAAAAGAATGGCAAAAGAAGTTGAGTATTACGAAGATAAATGCATCCAAGAAAAAAAACTAAGAGGTTATTGAATTTAAGAAAAGTAATAGTAGTAATGATTTTTATAATTCTTTTAGTATGGATAATACATAAGGTCTGAAAATAATTTCTATAATAGTAATCCAAATGTTCAAAATAGATTATAAAAAGCCATGCAGTTAAGAAATTTTGTAGCAAGGTTAATTGGTGGAGATTTATTTCCAACTTGTTTTCGGGAGTTTTTCTAGCAAATATTATTTTAATTCTTTGAACAAATTTGACAGGCGGAGGAACATTTTGGTAAAAATAAGGATAAGACAGTAGAGCCAGAAAATTTAATTGGATCTGAAGATTATAGAACCTAATAAAGATTTTTATTGCCTATGTTTTTATTAAGTGTATAATTATAATAAGGATGGATTATTTACAGAAGTTTAGAAAAGAATGTAGGGAAAAAATGGGATAGAACCAGTTAAAATTATTTTGTAAGAAAGGATCAGGGTGTACTAAATGGAGCAGAAGGTGAAAGATAGTACAGTTACTGGTTGTATGAGAGGTTGAAGGATTCGTAAAACCTTGTACAAGCTAGAAAGAGATACTATGGAGGTTGATGGCTGTTTTGACGGAGAAAGGAGCAATCAGATATATGGGAAGACTGGATATGATGCAATAATTCTGAATGTATGGCACCCAAAGGCAGTGGTTGGAGTAGTTAAAAGAATAAGGGCAAAAAGAAAAATAAAGTTCCGATACTACTTTTAACTGCAGAGACAATATAGATGATAGGTAGAAAGGTTGGGTGTGACTAGACGACTATCTTGTAAAGCCTTTTATCTTTGGAGAGAACTTTATAAGCTCGTATTCGGTAATACTTGCAAGACCAATTCTGGAATGCCGACAATGTGGATTGCAATACTTCAATCACCAAAAGTTAGTCACGATACTCAAAACGGTTTTAGAGATGGTGTACTTACTCGGCACCTCAGGCAGAGTATTCAATTTTGGAGATATTTGGTACGGAATAAAGGAGAAAATTTTACAAGAGACAGGCGAAGACCATATAACGGAATTATGAATACAGAGTGGAACCAACGTTACTTATAGATGTTTACATCAGATTTGAGAAACAGTGGCTTAATACCTTAAAACTTATGCCACATTCATGGATTGGGTTATATCCTGGTTGATAATGAAAATGGAATAAACTTTCTATAAAATCAGATAACTTTCTGGTATATCAGTCTTATGATAAATTAACACCAGTCATATTTCTTATAACGTAAATTTATATCAATGAAAGTCTTGTACGTGCGGGCAACATAAAATTTAAAAAGTTATAATTTTCAGCATTCAGGCAGGAATTAGAAGTTTACTGATGGTAGAACACGATTCAATGATTTTAATATTTTTAACAATAATATCCATCTGTCGGTTTATGATGATGGAAACAGGATTTGTTATGGGGATATTCCATTGGATTTTGAATATGATGAAACTTTCTCCGATAAAAAACGATATAAAAATTATAAAACAAAAATAAAAGTAGTATACACTGACAGCAAAAGAATTTACCAAGGCTATAATTATTATTCACTTATTCGTAAGATTGCTCCTGCAATAGGAAGTGAAAATATTATTAAACGATTGACTTGATTTCTTTGGATTATACCGTTTTCCTTATATTTTTCAGCAATAAGCGGATACTTTATAACAAAAACTATTTAAACCGATAGAAAAATAAGAGAAACATGGAGGAAAGAAAAATCAATAGAGAACGATTGTACAAAGAAAATTAGTGGAAATGATAGAAATTTATACTTTGTAAATACATTTGATACAATATTTGACAGGCTGCGAGCTCAACACAGAAGAGAAGGCTGATTTACATCGGATGTTTCTGCAATTGCGGACACCTGTAGCGATTGTATTTCTGAATGTGAATGCAGTGTGAAATCTAGCTTCAATAGAATGCAGCAGATACAATTTCTTCTGTGTTGGATGAAACTAAAAATCCTCAAAATTAATCTCATAGCTTTTTAGCATCAAGAATGGACGGTAATCAAACTTAATTTTGAAAAAATAAATATTGATGAGAATGGCCACATCTTATTGCTGACGTGTAGCATAATGCAGACCAGTAAAAATATAAAATTCATTCTGAAATAGAGGAAATATTTTATTATTTGGTGATGAGACAATGATATGAGAGTTTTTGTAAATTTAATTTCAAATGCAATTACTTCTATAGCCGCAGAAAACAGTAATATATGGATAAAAGTGCTGGGATAAAGATTTTACCAATATATGAGATTATTGATAGTGGAATCAGTATAGAAAGAAAGAAAATATACCTAAAATCTGAGGACAGTTTTACTCAGGTTAGAAAGTTCAGAACATGACAGAAAATCTAGGGCTTGGATTATCAATGGTAAAATGGTTATAGAGGCACACAAGAAAGGAGAAATTTAAGAAAGTAGAAATTGAAGAAGAAATTCCGTTTATATTTAAGTTAAAAGAAAATAGAAAATAATTTTTAAAACTACTTATAGTATTTTATCACTTAATGACAGGAGTTTTTGCAAATGGAATACAGGTAAAAGACTAAAACAGTAAGAGTTTTGAATGTGATGTAGAAATTTCGATTCGAACAAATAGAAGCAACGCGTTAAATCATTCAAAGTGGCAAAAATTCTACAAATAAGCTAAAATTCAGCAGATAAAGAAAATAAAGTTATTTATGAAAATAATTTGCAGACGAAAAATATGACACAATAATGAAAGTGCAAATAGGAAAGATTCAAGAGTTACAGCCAAAAGGCCAGATGCCAGCCCCAGCAACTAATAAGAGATAATGGGCAAATCATTAATACAAAATGGAAGCGATACAGAAATGAAAAACACCGAATATATTACCAAATTGAAAAAGCGAAAAGAAATAAGCAGTTACGGATTACTGGTACAAAATCAATGTTACAAACTTCAGCTGGATAGTGAAAAAGGAAGAAAGATTTATGGAAGAGAGAAAGTCATGTAAAAATACAGAGCTAGAACTTTCGACATTGATACCTGTGGGTGAAATGTCGTCGAGAAATAAATGAGCATTAGTAAAATGAAATATCCTCTAAAGTTTAATACTTACTGAAAGTGCACACAATAAACTAAAATTATGTAAGTTTTCATAATTAAATTTATTTTTAAGTTATTTAGAGTATAATCAAATATGAATAAAGGTGGAATAAATATAATAATTGTGTTATTATCAGCATATTTTGAGATGAAAGATTTTTCAATTGTAATCATAAAAGACTTATATAAGAATATTGAAACAAGATTGAATGTCAGAATGCAATGGAATTATCCACCAGATTGGGTAGGTCACCAGTATACATTTCCCGAAAAAGATACCTGATATTGTTATGTATATAAATTTAATTTGGATTCAAATGGTATTCCAAAAATTACAACCCTAAATTCGAGGTGGCATGGCTTTGCTTTTCTTTAAAATTAAAATTATTAGTCCTCCTATTAAGGCTCTTTAATAGGGTAAAATACTAAAATTTAAGCAGTTCATTAACTAAAAGACTGTTTTGAATAATTGGCAAAATTCTCTTTTGTTAGCAAAGACTTTAAAACAGTCAAGTAAAATTATTACAGTCTTACGGTAATTAACTTTAGGTAACGGGCTGTATTTAATATCAGTAGTCCCAATTCTTCCATTTTAGATTTAGTAATATTTTTCCATTTGGTTATTCACTTTCCTAAATTTTCTTGTAAAATATATTATCATTAAGATATTAAAATAAAATAGGAGATATTTGCTTCTATTTCTATTTATTTTTATTTTACAGCAAGTAACTTTCAGCCATTTTTAAAAGATTACTTATTTTGAAAAACCTTTTTCTGTTATACTCAAGTATTCATAAACAGCTTTAAAATTAAATTTTACTTTATTTTTATATATGAAAATAAAATGAAAAAATTATTGTTATACTAATTTACTCTTTCTAGTTTTAAGTTTCTCATGGAATAGATTGGAAAAAATTATATGCTATATTCTAAGGAATAAAAGCAAACAGTAAAAGCAAAGATTAATTTGCGATACAGAAAATATAAAGATGATACACTGGTACGGCAAATCCAAATTATTAAAAACATTAAAAGAAAAACATTGTAGCTAGATAGGGTGTAAATATGATGGTATGCCGTTATATAACAGCTTCTGGTACTGCAGTTGAATATCTTTGATGGACAATACGGCGAAAGAGGCTATTATTTACTGGAACTTCCGACAAATAAAACTCCTTTTCAGGATATATTATTTATTGGAATTTTGTAGATAACTCAATCAGCACAAAATGATGAACTTTTCAAATTCTCTATATGATAAATATTCAGTTCTAGAAATAAGACAGCGGAACTGGAAGGAAGAAGGATTAGAAGTAGTCTATTAATTTTATTTTGCAAGTTATTCATTTTCCCGTAAATCCCTGTATTTAATTTTCTCATTTCTTTTGTATAATCTGTAAACATTTTTTTATTTACATTTACATTCAAAACCCTGAAATCTTATTATTCAAAGAAATAAAAATAATTTTTTTCCTCTAATGTTCCTTTAATCTAAAAAGCTATGTATTAAGTGAAATAAATTTTAAAGTTACCTATATAAAAACATGATGGGAAGTTTGGGTATGGAAATGAATAAATGACCGTTAACTAAGAAAAGAGATAACGTGAGCAAAGAAGAGAGATAAAGATAGTAGAAAATTGGTTTCCTGGATATACTTTTCTTTTCAGTTTCTTGTTTCCGTTTATAGAAAGACTGGAATACCAGCTGGATAACTTTTGAAACTAATATTAGACATAACTCACATATGATGTGCCTTTACTAATGTTTTTGATATTGGTGGTATTAGTTTTTATATAGCCGGTTATATTAATATACTTTTGAAAATGGCTGAGATTTGCAACCAAAGATGACGAGATCACTTTACAGAAAATAAAATAGCGAAGAGTTGAGTAATATAGAACGACGCTAAAAGAAATGAGAGTAGGAAATTGATAAAGATAAGTGGAGACGCAAGCCATTAAAAAATTTGCGTAGGGAATATACGCTCTAACTATTGGAATTTTAATAAAAATACTCCTCTTTTGGCTATGGAATATAGTTTTTTTGTAATAAGTTTTATTCAAAGACAGAAAATGTAGAAAATCAAATTTTAGGAGAAAAAACTATGAATTAAATTTAAAATTCCTTTATTATATGATTATTAGAACTAAGGATTTTTATATCACAACAATCTGCATTTATGGTATGATTGTATATAGATCCTACAAATTTGCCCAAGCGATACATTACCGAGAAAATCTTTTGCAAACTTTTGATAATCATAACAAAATTTACTAATAATAGCAATAAAATAAACGGCAATATGTCATTACCGCAATTATATTTCTTACCCAGCCTGGTTTTACATATCTATGAAAGGAAAAGAAATGAAGTAGAAACACCATTTATTTTATTAGAATTATATCCACAAAATTAAAAATAACAAGCAGGAAATAAAAATTACAGAAATGGCTTGAAAAAACTATTTGTGCAACAATTATCAAACCGGGTATTTATATCACATACACAAAAGCATTTATTACTGATACGTCGGGCAATATAACTATACAAAACAATCTGATAAACAATTACAGAAATTCCTATACTTGGTAGTGAAGTAATAAATTTTACTGGAAAGGAATTATATACTATATCATTACTGCACATCCAATTATATTTCTTGCAGCTGCGTTTTATATCTATGGAAAAAAGAGTAAAGTAGAAGCTCTCATTTATTTTAATCCTGTGTACATATCATAAAATTGAAAATAACTGATGAATTAGTGTTTGAATAGGAGTAAAATGAAAAAAAACTTTTTTGGAAGCCTGTATTCACATTCCATCTACTCTGTTTAATATTCTTGTACCATTTTTTCTGTCATATTAAAGTATCAGTTTTAAGTAAATTGAAAATGAGTGGAGACCTGGGTTATTTTATGTTCAATTTTTACTTAATATATTTTTATAATATTTTTTGTACAAAAGCAGGAATAGGAAAAAGGCGTAATTTAACAATAGTGGTGTAATATTAAAATACTAATATTTTTAATATCGTATAAATATTAGATTTCATCAACAGGAGATGAAAAATTTTACCAACCATATGCTTGTTTTTGCTTAGGTTTATTGGATGTAATATTTCTTGGGGCTTGGTGTAGAATTTGTGATAGGAGGAGAAAACAGCATGATAAAATTAAAATTGACAAGGATTTGCAGATTTTCACTTTTTGGGATAGTCTTCTTTCCCTCAGAAGGCTTGTAAAAAAAGACATAATGAACAAGGGATATATATTTAAAATGGGGTATCAATAGGATTGACAGAAATTTTGCCGGAAAAATGGGCATTCTCACTTATACCTTTCAAAACTGACTGGAATATAAGGACAGTAGAGCCACTTCTTTTGGTGAGAATCTCAAAATGGAACAATTAAAACAATCCTTTCGCCCTTATAATTGGAAATTAGTTACGGCTATTATCACTATCTATGTGGATAACAAAAATTATGAAACTATATATATACAGAGATATTCCAATTGCAAAGCAACTTTTGAAAAGAAGGGGACAGCTTTACTCTTCAAATAATATGGAAAAATATTCTAAGAAAAATATAGAACCAGTTTACTGTTTTTGGCAATATTAGAGATTTTGAGAAAAAATAATGGCTAATGAATGGACACTTGTATGAATATTGCAGAGTTTGAACTTAAAAACAGTAAAAATTTCAAATAAAAACTTATTCTAGAAATGTTGTCATAATGGGAAAAATGGAAAAAATATTCAGGAAAATAACTGCTTAAAAAATCCATAGGATTTCTTTTAAATAGATAATTTGAACAATCTGCTGGAAAAAGAGTGGAACTGAGCAGCAGTGAGTAAAAGATTTTATATAGTTAAGCATTACTTGATGTAATAACCTGGATGGCCGACAAACTCTTTATATCAGGTTCGAGAAGTAATCTATATTTAAAAATTAATAAAAGTAAAAAGTCTCTAATGTTGTTTTAATCTATATATACAGTATAATCAAATAATAGAAATCATAAAGAAATAAAATGGAGGAATAATTAGGAAAATAAATTTAAAGAAACTATTTGCCACGGCAATTATACGGAATGGGAGTATTTGTATCGCAGCCTGCACAGGCATTTTATTATGATGTCGTCAGACAGTTTTAACTATACAAACAATGTGATAAATAGCTACAGAGTACCTTTACTTGGTAGTGAAGTAATAAGCCACCATTAAAAGGAGATTAGTCTTCAAAGAGTCGATTCTACTTTACTAAAACAACGGGAGACTGTCAGCAGCTTACTATGTCAAAACGAGCAAAAGCAAATGTTACTTTAAATGCAGTGGAAATACAGAGGGACTTCGTGATTATTTGTAATAACTCTCCGTCAAACACAGAGGAGAAGCGAGAACACACCCAGATGCAATGCAGGTATCTTACACGCAGGTAGCACGTTCATAGTGGGAATGCCTAACAAAGTAGTACCTCTTCCCAGGAATCTGCAGCTGCAATGTGGGCAGCATATACTTGGCATATAACAACTGTAAATCTAAATGATAACGACATGAGAGCATGCTGAGTCAATTCAGTTATACTTCAAAAGCCTGGCGTAGATACCTGATTAAAATGAGTGACGATGATAAAAATATATATATGCAAATGGTAAGGTATCCATGGAATGACTTTAACCGACAATCAGTACCAAAGATCAGCAAGAAAACCCAATTTACAAAAGTTACCGCTCAGTTAAGAAATGCAGGTAAACAGGTGCTTGACTACTTGGAGTAAAGATGCAGTAAAGTGCGCCAACATCATCAAGGGCTAGCTTTTTAAAATACCACTACAAAATAAGAAGTTTTGCGGTAGTATACTTGACCAGTAATAAAAACAGGGCGAAATATATATAAGATCCAATTCAGGAGGAATAATAATGGCAGTCAAATTTAGCACGGCTTTATTTGCAAGCAGTCATTGGAGCAGGATTACTGTACGTCACACGACCTGCACGCATTTATATGGATACTGGGCCTATGATTATAACAGTGACTAGTTCAGCAGATGCAGTAGGGCGCAGAACTTTTGAGAATCATAATAGAGGATTTTGCACTAATGATCAAATAACGACAGTTCAAGCAGAGTTCAAGCTCCAAGAGACTGGGAAGCAGTCAAAAAGTCAAAGTATCATCATCCAAACATCGTACATAAACGCCAGCAGCCACAAACAACTTTTTAAATCGGATGGAAGTATGAGGGCAGTCCTACTTGTCACAGATACTTCGAGCAGAGGAGAAGCAAGAACATACCTGAAACAGTCAGGATTCATTCACAGGTAGCGTTCATGTAGGAATGCCTGCGATGAGTTTAGTTTCGACGAGAACAAGCAGCTATATGGCGGGCATATATGGCATATAACAACAATGTAAATCTTAGACCAGTGATATCGTATGAAACCAGCAAAATCAGTTAAAAATAGTGCTTCCAAAGGTAGATGGCTTTGATAAAATGAGTGACAGTGATAGGCTATATATATGACCAAATGACAAATAATGAATGAGCTTTAACTAATTCGGTACCAAAATCAGCAAAACCCAGATGCACAGTTGCCGCTCAGTTAAGAAATGCAGGTAAACAGGTGTAGACTTCTTGGAGTAAGATGCAAGCAAAGTGAAAAATAACATCATCAGGACTTTTCTTTTCAAATAAATAGCGCAAAATACAGAAGTTTTACTATAGTATAGTTGATAATACATATGAAAATATATAATTCAATTCAGGAGAAGCAAATTGTGAAAATAAATTTAAAAACTATTTGTTACTAGCGAGATTGTACAGCAGGTTTAATGGCACGCAGCTCCGGCGCACGCATTTGCAGGATATGATTTCTGATCATATTGGATTTCAAATAGAACAAGATACCCTTAAAAGAACATCGGATTATTACACTCAAGTTACTGGTACCACCTGATATACCTGAGAGAGAGTTTCAAACCCCAAGAGTGCACGGAAGCAGCATAAAGTAAATCATCATCCCAAACATCATCGTTCAAACCAAAACCTGCAAAAAGCGAAAATAACTTTTTAAATCAGATACCGACACAGAGGACGGTTTACTCGAAAGAATAAATATCTACTTTAAAACAACGAGGGAGAAGCAAGAGATATATCTGAAAAAGATGCCTGGCTGATTCCATTCCCGCAATGCAGTCACGTTCAGTGGAATACCCACAAATGACCTGTGGCACAAGATAAGTTGCTAGTATTAGCTGGAGCATATGCGGCTGGCATAATGACATGTGGCTGAGCAGCAGTTATATGAAACCTGGCGGCAAAGACAGTTTGCGAAGCATTGGAGACGTATCGGAATTCTGATGAAAATGAGCGATAGTGATAATATGTTTATGCAATCAAAGTGCGGCTGGATAGATGACGGGATGGCGGTAAATCAGTCTCAAAATCACCAAAATCCAAATGCAAAAGCATTGCTAACAATTACAAGAAGAGCGGAAAAGAAGTACTTGAGGGAGTTCTAAAAGTAAATGTGCAAACGAGTGGGAGATTACATCATCAGGCTTGTTTATTAAAATAAAATAATTACAGTCAAGAAATTTTATCATAGCATGTGGTACGTAAAAAGTAACAGAAAACAAAAATGCCGAAAATACTATGATTTAATTCAGGAGGAGAAATTGCATGAAAGTTAAGCAAATATATATTTTTAACAGTAATAAGTAGCATTAAGTTTTGGAATTTTGCAAATCAGGCTTACGGTGGCCAGTTGCAATGCACTTTTAATGGATGGCTAACTCGCGCTCATGCAAGAGAACAAGGAAAAAGGACTAGAGAAAGATACAGTGAGAATGTATGGAGGCAGACGAATATAATAATCAGTGTCGACACGCCAACGAATACACACTCTTACATCGACAAAGTACTAAGACAAGTTACTTCACACACAGCTCGTGCTGAACATTTAAACCTGGTGGAAACACAAAGGATTAGATGATTTGGTTCTTTCAATATCCTTCCTGATAAAAGAGCCCAAGGAGAACCTATATTGAAAAATTGCAGTGATTCATCTCGCAGTTAGCACGTTCTGTAGGAATACCTACAAATGATTTATCAACAGGGAATGGCAGCTGTTGCAGCAGGGGCATATACGAGCTCGCAACAGTGTCAGTTTGAATGGCTAGATTCCTCGCGAAACTCGGCTTGCAAATCAGTTTAAAGAAGCCATGCAGATGTTTCTGAATTTGATAAAATGAGGCGAGCAGTCACAGATGGGTGATCAAATGCACACTAGGGATGACTTTGGCGCTCAAAGTCAGTCCGAAAATCAGCAAGTCCAAATGCAAAACTACAGCTTAATTTAGAGCAGGCTGGTCAAAAAGGTGCTTGCAGGGACTTCTTGGAGTTAAGTGCAGCAAAGTATGAGAATAACGCAGTACCTCAGGGCTTTCTTTATTAAAATAATAGAATAGAAGTGAAATGGATAAAAAGTTATATCTAAAAGGGGATAAATTCTTTGCACCGCATATTCTAGCACGCTATTTATGGTGGCAGATCCTCTGTGGAATATATTTTTCCTAATCAGATATGGTTCAAATGTGCTTGGAAGACTTGCTTTCCCATTGCTCTTTTATGCTTACAGGAAGGATTTTGCAGGACCCAAAACAGGATATTTAATACATGTATTTATTTGTTTGCCTTCTGCAAATCTCGTTCAATCTGCAAGTCTGGCATTAAGAGGAGAAGTAATGGTAGTTTATCCATATAACAATGTAGTATGGACTTTTCGGAGATTGCCACTGTATGCATGAATGACTGAAAAGGACAGAAAATCAGCAAATCTGAGATAAAATAATAAAAATGCAAAAGCCGTCATAAAGCATTTTAACCGCTCGCAGCTGCACATTTTAAAAGAAGTGATTCTTTAGGATATGGAATTGCAATGTCTGATATTCTGTATCAGAGGGAAAAATTACAGGAATATAATATTTCAGGCTGTATGTAATGGTGTTTCTAAAACCTATTTAACATGGCGCCGGACTTGAATTTCCGTTTAACTTTTGGAAATCGATATTTATGACTTCAAATCGTTGCCGATATTTTCTACCGCTTGACGATAGACGTTTGCGGCCCAAAAGGAAGCCAGGTGTCATACCAGATTTACAAAATATATGTTTTTATTTCTTTTTATCCATTGCTCCCTTTACTAATGGTGGCGGATTTGCGTCTTTTATGGTATATCTGATTTCGATAGAAAGAGAGTACGGAAATTATGAAGCCACCAGTGGCTAGCAAAAGGTTTTAAACAAGGATCAGCAAGGCAGTGAAAAAGCGTAAAACATGGTGCATCCATTGAAGTGGGTGAAAAATTTGAAACAATTTTAATAAGCTACTTAAGTGAGTAGTGTTGTGGCTGCAATAAGAAACAGAGACAAAATAAAACAGGGTAGTTAATATTGATACACGTGGGTAGCGATAAAAACAAAACTGATAAAAGAAAATTCAGAAAAGACAGCTCTGAAAACTAGAAAAGGCGGAAGTGAAAGTTTCATCAGAAGAAGTTATAGGGAGGAGGAATTTTTGTGACTAGCCAAAATCTCGAGAAGACCATAATTATGTAACTCAGCGCACTTTTATCAAAGCCACTGAATTTAAAAGAACAAAGGAAATTACGAGAAATATAGTGTACTGATTTATTCTATGATTTGCAGAGCGATGTGCAGTCTTCTTTATGATATAAGGAAAGTGGCTGAATCGCAGTGAAAAGCCATAGGTATTTTCAAAACATGGTAAACAGATTATGCAGAATACAATGAGTATTAAAGTGGTAAATACGACAAACAGAAATGAATTGAAAAATTTGATATCGAGGCTTCACAGTATAGATTGTCAGGAAATAATGAAAAGAAAACGATAGCAGAAACTTTCTAATTAACCAAAATTTCTAAAAGAAAACTATAATCCCTTTTAAGCAATATAGCTATAGAAAATGCCAGGATAATGATGTTAAAGATCTACTAATAGTAGTATGAGGAAAAACAAGAGATTATCTTAGTTAAATTAACATGCAAAAATATTACAGGAGGAAAAGCTAGTGAAAGCAAAATTTATAGATATTTCTTTTGCATTTTAGCGCCCGGGACTCGAATTTCAGGACAAGCTCATGGCTGAACTTATAAGCGATATGTTTAAAAGTGAAAATAATGCAGGAACTTTAAATACAGACTCATCTGCACAAGGTAAATCTTACGGAAAATCGTCGACTCACTTTCACAACAGGACTGGGAAAGCACTGATGGATTCATTTGGAAACACAGTTGTACAGTTATCCGGAAAAGTCAATCACAAAGTAAGTATGAAGACTATTAAAAACTGGCGTGTGAGGCTTTTCCACAGGTAGCATCGTTCTGTGAGGAATACCGACGATGAGTTTGTCTTCGGCAGTAGCGGCCGTAATGGCAGTGCAGCGCGCGGCATATAACCACATAGAGTCACCAGTGACGATTATGTGAGAGCCTATGGCAGAGTCAGTTCAAGGCTCATCTTCTGAAAACAAAGGATTTTTGACGGAATGAGCAACAGGGAGAGTCTGCACGACCAGATGGCTGGTGGATTTGAATGACTTTGGCTGTGGATGTGTCCTCAACTGCAGGCAATCAGTTCCCAGACTGCAGCTCAATTAAGGGAGGCAGGAAGAAACTGAATGTGAAGCTATTTTGAAAAGTGGATGCTCAATGGGGAGTCCGCATAACAGCTCAAGGAGATATCTTATGCCACAGGAGAGGTCGATGAGATTTCAATATTGCATTAAGTATATCTTTCAGTTGCTAAGCTTATCTTCAACTCGAACGCAGTGCCAGAACAAATAAAACCAGAAAAGATCTTTCGAGTGATCAAAAACAAGGAAGATGAGGTTAAAGAGAAAATGTCAGGATTTTGTCCAGCACAGAGTGCAGTTTACCGTGAAAGAACAGAAACTAGAAAGGTATTTTACCAGAGTGCCGGAGGATAGAAAAAGTCGTTGTTCTAAATCTTATTTGCTGCCATAATGCCTAATATTAATAATATCTGGGAATAAAACTTGGACATTGCTTTTAATAGTCTGACATGCTGTAATAAGTATGATACACGGAATACATATTATTATTTAGAAAAACAAAAATACACTTAAAAATAATGTAAATGAAGACTTTTATTTTAAAATGGAGAATTATTGGATATAAAGGAGGCTGCTAACTGAGTGCCGATTCTTTTCCCTGTTTGGCTCTCGAATAATCGATGCGATTCTAAATCCCATATTTACATCTTTCTTGACGGAAAAAGAAATCTGTTTTGTACCTCGAAGACAGTTAAAAGATCTCAAGTAAGATATAATAATAGATAGATGACAAGGAATTTCTAAAGAGTATAGATGATAGTATTGACGGTGTAATCCAGAAGAGACAGATTCCGTGCAGTAAATTCCAAACTGAAATGAAAAATGCAGAAATGCATACTACTACTATTTAACAATTGTGATACTTTGTGTATAGAGCAAAAGCATATGTGTATTTATACAAGTAAAATAATGGTAGCATAGCTTATATATGGTGTATAACAATATTATCTTTATAAAAACAGGTGCTGAAAACAATTTTAAAGTGGATCTTTGTGCAGAATTCATACCTAACATTGCAAGGAATATTCTTATGCATCAGGAGTTTTAAAATGCTATGAGTTTAGTTTTTGCATTAATATATTTTGCAGTTTTAAAAGTACAGTAATTATTTTTGATAGAAAATAGAAAAATCATTTATGGCATAAGATTATTCAAAGGTACCGAGGATGAGGGTTAAAGAGAAAGAACTGGAATTTCAGCAGCTGCAATTACAGCTTTACCGTGAAAAAGAACCCGAAACAGGAACGGTATTTTATAGAAGTGCCTGAAAATCTGAAAAAGCAGTTGTTTTGAATAATATCTGCTTTACCATAACAGAAATATTATTTTTCAGGGATAAAATTGGAATACTGCTTTTTACTAGCTGTACTGTAATAAGTATAACATGGGAACAAATACTATTATCGAGAAAACAAAATACACTGAGATAATAGGTGAGATTTTTTGTGAAATGGAAAATTACTGGATATTAAAGGCTATAACTGGGGTACTGAGTTTGTTTCTCTATTTGGCACTCAGATAATCAGATCTAAATCTCACATCTATCTTCTTGATGGATCTGTTTGTGTGCCTGAGAAAAACTTAAAAGGAGGATCTTCGCAAACAGATATAATGATAGAAAATAGCAGAATCTCAGAAATTGTGGACAACATGATGGAGTATAATTCAGAAAAAGCAGATTCAAAAAGTAAAATTTAGGCTTTTTAAAATGAAGATAGTACGAAATGCTTCTTTTATACACATCTTGTTAATTATGACATTCGTTTTACTATATGGAGTAAAGCACATATCATTTGCTTTTAATAGGATAAAGAAAAATAGCTGATGGAATTTTTGGAATGAAGTTAAATACAGACAGAGGTGAGATGAAAAATATAAATCTAACTTTGATGGCAGAATGAGTTTTAAGAGTATGGGATGTGAAAGCAAAGAGCTTTCCCAAAAGCAGTATTTTCAGGAAAACTCTAGTAATTGGAAACTGTTGCAGCTACAAAAGGGCGGGACTATAGAAATTGGCAGGGTCAGGAATGTTTTGAAAATTCATATTTTAAATCAAAATATTGTCTATCACCGTTTAACAATGTAGTTAACGGGAACTGTATACCAAAGGCAGGAACTTGCGACATGACAAAGCAAGGCAATAGGAGAATACATTCTTGTAGGAAATGGCAAGAATCAGATGAAAATTATTTGTATGGAAAAGTGCAGTATAATCAGGATGGGCAGGGATTTCAATGACATTTTTCCAAGATGTGGCTTCTACTTCAGAAAATATAATAGTTTACTTTTTGATTAAAAGCTAAAAATATAGATTTTAGTGTAACAGGATGATATTAGAAAAATCAGAGGGAATCATGAGAAAGATTTATATCATTTATTTTACTGCAGTTATTTATATACAGCTGTGGAATTAGTGAGAAGTTCTGAAAATGATGATAAAAAGGCAAGCATCGGCTTTTAGCGATTATATCAATGCAGCAGAAAAGTGAAGACACAGTTAGTGAATATCATTTAATGGTTTAATATCTCACGTACTACAGAAAGTTATAAATATCTTACATATAAAATACAAATTGAACTAACAAAAGCGAAAAATAGAAACAGGAAGGACATAAAAGCTGGCTTATGTAAATGTGTCACTAAAATATCGATTTAAAACTATACAATGTCTAAATTTTATAGAAAACAAGACTTTCATTTCGTTGAGTAAGGAGGAAAAAGCAGATCCTACACAGCTAGAAATAATAGAACAGAAATCTCTTCTGAAAAATGAATTAAAGAAAAATGACACAAACATATCGAAAAAGAAATGATTGTGAGGTTGAGTATCTATCCGCTTAAAAATGAAAATTCCTTATGAGTGAGAGATATAGAGTTTATAAATATTCTTTCACTTGACAGCTATAAAAGGAATGGATGACCATAGGAGAAATTGTAGAAACGCGGGAAATGATGATGATAGAAAACTTTAATCAGTGAAAAAGAGGAAAAATAAGAAAATAAAACAGCAAGTGATGATTATAAACTGCTTCTAATGCTTTACTCAGCCGGTAAAAATCTGACATAACATTAACTTTACAAAAAGAATATCATCAAAAATTAATAGAAAAATTTCCTGATTATCCAGAAGGATATCTCATTATGACAGATTTTGTATCGCTAGTAGTGTCCCGATAAATATTCAGAAATATTAATTATGCACAAAAGGAATTGAAGCATATAAAAATGTCAATTACAAAAATATCCGGAATTTGTTTATGAAAAGTAGTAGAAATCATCCGATGAATGAGACTGTTCAGATTATAATAGATGTTTATCTGAAAAAGGCGAAAAAGAAAAAGCACTGGATGTATTCAATAAAAACAAAATTACCTTAAATACTGGATGCCTCCTACAAATTATGTACAACTTACAGAAAGGCTGGGAGTAATATGGTAGAATTTATAAATTTTCACAAATAACTAAAAATTACAATGATAGGAGTTGATTTATTATGAAAATTATTTTGCATTTTTAATATTAGGAAGATAGTTTACAGTTTTGCAGCACACTTTTACGGACAGTAGAAAAATGTCGTGTAACTTCGAGAGGTATAACAAAGATGGTATTTTAGCAAACTGCATTAGCCTTCAGTCAGGAAAAACATTTAATTTTACAGGACTTGTTGATCAGACTTGTATAAATTCTCAAAAGGAACAATATTTAAAAGTGTATTTTTATGGAAGTGAAACAGAAATTTGACTTTGGAACTTTTGACCACATTCAGTGATGAGTTATAAACATAGTTTTTACATTTTAATTGATAAATTAAAAATATTATGTCATGCTTCAATCTCAAATGTGAGATCAGAGGTATATTTTGCTGTTTAATTATTTATCATGAAAGTCTTTTTACATCTCAACTTTCTGACATTTACGTAAATGTCTTAGACAAATTAAAAATAGTTATATAATATGCCCACATGGTAAAACAACTTTCACAATTGGATACAAAATTGATTGTGCTACTCAAACTAGTTTAATGATTTGAGTGTTCCAATTTTTGAAGTAGCTTAATTCATAAAAATATTATAAAACAAAACAAAATTTGAAGGAAATAATCAAAACAGTGAGTTATAATTTTACAGATACAAAAGAAATGAAAAACAAATAGTGAGAATGACAAATCAGGAAATTTATTAGTACTTGAATATATTAAAGAAAGGGCAGATGAAAAACTACAAACAAATCTAAAAGAAAATATTATATTTCTGCAGAATTTTTAATTGGAAGTATTGTCAAATAACTTGATTAATTTAGAATTTATAAAGTAAAAGGGAAAATTGAAGGCAGCAGGAAAAACTTGAGACATGTTAGAAGAAGTGGAAACTGAACCATTGAAATGGTGGACTGGAAGACTTGTCACCTTTATTGATTCAATGTCAAATTTCGAGGAATCACCCGGAGAAAGGGTTGGACTAACTATCATGTGGATTCTTTAAGCAAGTTTTTCCAAGAACAATGAGCAAAAAGCTGAGCAAACTACTACGATAGAAGACACAAAGTTGGCTAAGAATACAAATATTGGATATGGAAGAGATTCAAAACTCGAGTTTACATTCAAAATTAAAAATTGACATTTTGAGGATATGAAAAAGATACAGTGGCTTGGAATTTGTTTGATGATGAAAGCATTGACTACAATTTGATAGAAGATGGACTATCATTCGATCAGAAGAAAATGTTGATCAACATTATTCCTATATCTGAGCGATGGTACAAAAAGAGATTATTACATGTCGTAACAATATTTCATGGTATCAAATGCAGCAAGATTAGATTATCTGAAGCAACTGAAAAAGTAATATTCACGATTTAGCAGATTATGCATTTGTTCAAAGTGTATGTCACACCCGCATGATATTAATTCGTAATCATGTTACTAACAGAAGAGCATAATATTTTCTTTTTAGAGAAGCAACAGAAATTGTAACAAAATGACAGGATACACAAATCATATACAATTTTGGCAGAAGCATTGGAAAAATGGCCTAGACTATCTAGAGAAGTTATGCAGAACATTGTTGAAATATAAAAACTGGATGAGTTATAAAACCTAAATCTTCAGATGAAAAAGTACAAATTATTGATGGACAAAACAGAGTTCACATGGCAAATATGGATATTCATTTTTCTTCAAGTGTAAATGGAGTGCTTATTTGCATACGAAATCTTGAAAATAGTGAACTTAACCCTGCAGAAATATCCTGATAAATTTAATATCAGAACAAACAGGGATTACATTCAGAGAGATGAGCGAAATTGCTACGAGACTGGCAGATTACTTGAAAAATTAATTGGTGGTTCATGATAGATGCTGAAAATCTAAAAGGAACTTTTTAAAATATTGATGATATTAAAGCGTGCGAAATTATCACAAATTAAACACAAAAATAAAATTAAGTTGAAAAGTATTTACAGCATACAGGAATTGTTATTGATGTACATGTCATCGTGATACCAGATTAAAAAGATTCACAGAATACAAAGCGTCAACAGAATGAATGCTTTGGCATGTAATTATGTTTACGACATCAAAAATGGAAGGTACTCAGAAAAGAAGATAACAGTATTGTCGGTGGAAAAGCTGCAGCCTACATCCTCAAAGACATCAGTCCACTTGATGCTGTTTATCAAATTATAAACAACGACGAAAGTAAACAAAACACTTAAATGTTTACCTAGTTGAAAAACTACAATGTAGGGATGAAAGCTGACATATTCCAGCAATGATATTTCTAAACAAATCTACTTGCTTCAAAAGAAACTCAGTGGAACTGAAAATATCAAATTTATGTAAATGGAGCAGTGACTCTTGGAACATGGATGGAGCAAATGTGGAAATTCCGAACTTGTGGGTGACGATAATATCCATATTTTCAGGAAAAACACGAGTGATATAATAGAATTATACGAAACTCAGGTTATGTTTTCAAAAAGATTCACCTCAAGATGGAATAAAAGAGTAGTTGATTTCATACTTCTGATGAATTAACTAAAAGTAGGAAACAAAGAAAGATTGGAAAGACTCAAAGATGAACTTATAAACAAAGACTGGTTTATGACATTAATCGACTTTGAAGATTACCACAGCATAAAGAAAGAATGTTTAAGATTATGAAACAAAAGACTGTGGTACAAAAGTAGAGACAACATAGCAAAAAGCAGGATTCTTCATCAGACAGAACAATCACACTATGAAAATAAATTTGGAAAACTAAATAAATTTTATAAGACGGAGTTTAATATCCGTTTTAGTTTGGAAAAATCTATATTACAAAGTAAACTCTAATCATAGCAAAGGAAATTAGTGATATTATAAACATTTTGTTACAATGAAACAAAAATTGTAAGGGAGTTGATATTTATGATATTTTTAATTGTATTACTTGCAATAATTACAGTGAAAGCTAGAATTATTTAGTCAAAAGATAGACATATAATAAAAGAAGACTGAAAGAGGTGTGGAAGTACTAGAGAGGAGAGTGGATACGTTTATGCGAGAGAGACAAATAGCAAATCGCCATTAGTATAAAATTTTAGAGAAAGTGACTTGCCTCAAAAATGTGCTCTTCTATTTTGTAGGATTGCTCATTGTCGATGAATCCTATCTCAGTAAAAATTTATCCTAATAATTAAAATTATAGTAAGATTTTAATGAGTAAAGACAACTTATTTCAGCTTTTTGTTATATTTGTTGATATAACTGTGATTAGAATAATTTTGCTACAAGCAAAGCTCTGTATTTTGCTGCAGGAATTGAGAATTTGAGAACATGGTACAGAGACGCGTTTGATACCTCTGTGTTAAAACACATGACTAGTAACAAATAAAAACAATTGTTACTCAAAATAATTTTAGAATAAAAAAATAGAAAAGTTTAAAAAAGTAAAGAAATAGTATTGACAAAAGAGGAATATGATATTATATTAAAGCTAGTTTATTCTGGTAATACCAATATTTTATTGGGAGGGATGAAAACAATGAGGTACAAGTTATTTTAGAATGCACTGAAACTAAGTTGAGACATTATACCACAACTGAAAGATAAACTCATCCTGAAAGATTAGAAATGAGAAAATACAATCCAGTGCTTCAAAAAGACATTCCTTTAAGAGAGATTAAATAACTCATACAATAGATAGGTCAATAGTTCAATTGGTAGAGCTTCAGTCTCAAAACCAGTGCGGAGGTTCGATTCTGCCTGCCTGCCATTTGTTTTAATGAATAGAAATCAATTTTAAATTTTAGAATATTTACACTTGTTGTGAAAAATAAAGCTAATGTTGGAAAATAACTGTTTGTAATAAAAATTGATTTTGAGTATAGTTTCAAAGTAAAGTTTAAGGTTGGAAAATTCATGAATGATTCTAGGAGAAAATTATGTAGTAAATTTAATTTAAAAAGAAGCTTTTGGAAAATTTACGTGAAGAATATAAAAATACTGCTGCGGCGGATGGAAATTGAAGTTTATCACTTCTACCGTAATTATAATTTTGATGACAGCTTTTATAGCTATATATACACTTCTTTTGATGCAGCATTTAATTTTGTGTTAGCAAAAATAAGTGAAGTTTTAAAAATCTTATAGGAGGCGTAAAGTGACTGAAACAAAGGAAAAGTAGCAGGCTATTATATGATGGTATATAATTCATACTTATTCTGGATATGAGTTACGACTGATTGAGAAAGAATAGATCCTTCGATTTGACAGATAAAGTTTTTAGAATGTTTAGTTCCAGAAGAAGAAGTTCGAAGAGCAATGGAAAGGCAATAAAAGTTTGAGAAAGCTTTTTCAAGTTATATAATAGTAAATGCTTGTTAAGGAAGAAAATGAATTAGGATTAGGATACCGTGTTGATAAGTGATGTTGGTATGTAATTAGATACAAACGAGAGTAACTGGATTTGTTGGAGGTTGGAAGTGATCCAATCACCGTTATCGATGAAAGAAACTCAACTTTACTAGCTAAAATTGGAATTGATGTTGGCGGAAACTCACCGAATTGATATTGATTTTAAAAGTTGGTGAAGTTCGCTGAAGTAAAAGTGGATCTTTGATGGACAACAAAAGGTGAAATCGCAGATCGACTATGAACATGAAAAGTAAGAAAGAATGCTTGAAGTTTTAGGGACGTTTGACTCCAGTAGAAGTAGACATACAGAATAGCATAGACTATTAAGAGTCTCAGGATAAATAAGATAAAAATAAACGAGAAGTATTATTAAAGAATACTAGTGCTTGAAATTTTTAATTTGAAGAAAAAGTGGAGATTTAACAAATTCAATTACCACAGAGGGAGGAAAATGGCTGAGAAGTAATGGAAAGATTAAATTACAATTAGAAGCGAAAGTCAAATCCTGCACCACCAGTGAGGCCTGCATTGGGGCAACGCATGGAATAAATACTCATAGAATTCACAAATCATTTAACGCACAACACATAAGATAAGATGGGATTTGTAATTCCAGTAGAAATTACTGTTATGCAGATAAAGTTTTTACATTTGCTTTAAAAACACCATGAGATTTACTAGCGCTAAAGTTCAAAAGGTGCTGGAAACTCTAAAAAGTTGCTGGAACTATAACTAAAGCTCAAGTACAAGAAATTGCAGAAACTAAATGCAGACTTGACGCTGGAACAGTTGAAGGCAGCTATGAACATTATTGCAGGAACTGCAAGAAGTATGAGGAATTAAAATTTCTGAATAATTAAGTTATTCAAATTTTTAAAAAGTTGAATAAATAAAAATAAAATTTAAAATGATTTAGAATAGTGGGAGATTTAGTAAAATTCAATTACCACAGAGGAGGAAATAATAAATGCAAAAAGAGGAAAAGAGATAACGATATTTCGTCAAAAGTAGATAAAACAAGTTTAACACCAGAAGAAGCATTAGAATTAGTTTTCGATACTAAAAGTGCTAAATTTGTTGAAACAGTAAATTAGCAGTAAGATTAGAGTAGATCCAAGACACGCTGATCAACAAGTAAGAGGTACAGTTTCATTACCAAATGGAACCGAGGAAAACTATGAGAATATGGCTTACAAGTGGAGAAAATATTGATAAAGCATTAGCTGCAGAGCAGATTTTTGCGGGAGACGACGAATACGTATAAAAATTCAAAATGGATGGCTAGATTTTTGATTTAGTCATCGCACGCCTGATATGATGCCTCAAATTAGGAAGATTAGGAAGAATTTTAGGAACTAAAGGATAATGCCCAACCCCTAAATCAGGAACAGTTACAACAAATATTGAACAAAACAATTCAAGAATTTAAAAAGGAAAAGTTTCGCGTTTAAAGTTGATAAATTAGGATCAATTCCTCTTACCAATCGGTAAAGTTGATTTCACAAAAGAAGCTATCGTAGAAAACTTGAGTTGCATTAGACCAAATCATCAAATTAAACCAGCTGCTTCAGAGACAATATTTAAGAACAGTTTAGCAATCTCATGTTAACTATGGGACCCGGAATTAAAGTCGATCCATTGTGACTGAGCATTTTGTAGCTAACAATAAAACATAATCTAGTAAAATTATATTTTGCCAGTAGATCAGCTGTATTTATAATAAAATACAATTTTTAAAAAGGGACTTTGCAATTTTTAAAAGTTGTTTGATAATAATATATAATTAGTTTATATAAACTAAATAAACTCAAGACAAATAGCAGTAGAATAGGCAAATTCTTTTCAAACCCTACCGAGGGTGAAATGTTAGTAAATAGATATTAAAATTAAATAATAGATATTTTACATAATGTATGATACCTCTAGGCTTATTGTTTGTTTCAGAGGGTTTTTATTGCGAGGAGGTGGAAACAAATTGCCATGCACAAGCAAAATTAGAAGCTGGTAAAAGGTTTAGTTGAAAAATTAAAAGAGGCCATAAGCAGTAGTATTTGTTGATTATAAAAGGAATCAGCGTTAATGAAGATACTGAACTTCATAAAAATGCTAGAAGCGAAGATATAGAATATTTCGTTGCTAAAAACTAGATTGTTTAAGATAGCGTGAAGCGAAGCAGGATTTGATATCAAATGTTGATGATTTATCGGAAGAACTATCACTCGTTTGCATTTAGGATGTGAAGACGAGTTGCACCATCTAAATTAATCTTTGATTTTGGAAAAATTAAAGACAAATGTAACATAATATAGGTGGATATTAGAATCTGAAGAGTTAGGACGTTCAACTGTGGGCTTGATTGGCTAAATTACCATCAAGAGACGAATTACTTGGTCAAAATTGCTTACGGATTGTTGTCGCCAGTTAGAATGTTGGCTGTTGCATTGACAAATGTCTGCAGAACAAAAAGAAACTGAGAACCAGCAATGCTGGAGTAATCGCTTTGAAATAAACTATTTAAAAATAAAAATAAACTAAAATAATAAAAATAAATTTAGAAAAATTAGGAGAACAAAATAATGGCATTTTAATAAAGAGACAATTTACTAGAAGATTTAAAAGCTATGTCTGTATTAGAATTGAGAAGTAGTTGAGAGCTATTGAAGAAACATTTGGAGTATCAGCTCAAACTAGCGCAGTTGCAGGAGTGCAGCAGCAGAGTGCAGCAGCTGAAGAAAACTAATTCGACGTAATCTTGAGTATCTCCAGGAGGAGCTAAATTAGCAGTAATTAAAGAAGTAAGAGGAATTACAGGATTAGGACTTAAAGAAGCTAAAAGAATTGAGTTGAAGCTGGTGGAAAAGCTTAAAGTTAAAGAGAGGTTTTCCAGAAGAAGCTGAAGCTGTTAAAGCTCAATTAGAGAGTGCAGGAGCAACTGTAGGGTAAAATAGTAAAAACAACAATCAATAGTAAAAGACACTCTTAAATTTCACAGAGAGTGTCTTTTCCACTATAAAATTTAGAAAAAGGATTATTCTTTTTGTATTAATTTTTATAAGTTAAGTATTCATAGTTATAGTAATAAAATTGAACTTATATTTTTAAAGAGGTGATTAGTATAATTAAAAATTTGAGCTAAATACAGGGTTTAAATATCCATAACACTATTTTTAGTCTCATTTTTCAGTTATGGAATAATGAAATATAGTTTGTATATAAAATTATGAATAAATTTTAAATTATTTTTCTTAAATAGTTGATGACACTAGTTTTAAGTTCACATTAATTAACCAATTTTAAAACCGACTCGAAGTTGCGACTATTTTTACTCAAGCATGAAAAACTGTTTGAATTTTAATAGTTTGATTTAAAAGCAGTTTGAGTATAATAACAAATCGAAATGAGAGACATTTTTATTACAAATTTAATTTGAAATTGTCAAATAAAAAGAATATGTTCTTTTATAGGGAGGAATTTTTAAATGAACAAACTTATTGAAAGATATGGTTTCGGAAAAATAGTGAGATAGAGGGAAATGCCGCATTTTGGAATTTCAGTTAAATTCATATGAAAGATGCAGACAAAAGGGTGTCTCAAAAGAGAAATAAATAAGGTTTTGAAGCAATCTTGATATGAAATTTTTCCAATCGAATCCAGTAATGGATTAGTAAAATTAGAATATTTATGGTATGAAATTCACGATAATGATGAGCCTTTTAAATGATGAATGTAGTGTAAAGAGGTAAAACATATTCTGGTCAATTAAAAGTTAGACTCAAAAATTAACTCAACAAAAGGACAGAGAAATTCAGGAAACATGGTTCATTTTCGGAGATATACCACTTGCGACCGATAAAGCGACGTTTGTATAAACGTGATGCTGAAAGAGTCGTTATTTCAATCTGCACAGATCACTGTGAATTTGCATCTTTAACAAGGAATTGAATATTCAGACAGGAAAAAGATGTGTTCGATTGGGAAAAATCATCCCTTATAAAGGAACATGGCTTGAATTTGAAACTGATAAAAATGATATTTTTAAATGTAAAAATTGATAGAAGAAAGAAAAGTTTTTGTACCTGTATTTTTAAAAGACAGTGGATTTTCCAAATAATGCTAGAAATTATGAATCACTTTTTGAAGAAAAAGAAGTTGAAGTGTCAGAACTTTATGATATATATAGAGATACTGAGTTGAAGAAGTTCTACGTTCAAGATTAGAAGGAAGTTTTGTAAAAGAAGATATTTTAGATGAAGAAACTGGGGGAATCGGAGGCGAAGCTAAGAAATGTTGATATGCCGGTTATTCAGAGAATAATTGATGCAAAAAGTGCCTGTGCTAGTATCTGGGAGTAAAAACCTGAAGATAGGGTGATTGCTAATGCTTTGGTTCATGATAGTACAAAAAACAGTGATGAGGCTGTTATAGAGCTGTAGGAAAATTGCGTCCAGGACTGCATTTGAATCGGACAGTGCCAGATCGCTTGTTACAGATGTTCTTTAATCCACAAAGATATGATTTTGGCAGATGCTGGAAGATATAAAGTCAACAAAAGATTGAAACTCGATGTGCTAGCGGATGTAATCGTGATGACAAAAGAGATGTTTTACAGACTAGTGAATATGTAAAATCTTACAAGTGGGGGAAGATTTACAGATGATATTGACAATTTGTCAATAGACGTAAAGAAGTTGGAGAGCTGCTTTTCCATCCAAAATCAGGTGGGATGTTTAAAATGTCTAAAATGGTCAGAGAAAATGGCATTCAAGATATCCCAAATATTGACACCACAAAGTTTAGTAACAGAAACCATTAAATGCTTTAATTTTGAGTTTTTGGAAGTGGACAGCTATCACAATTTCATGGATCAATCAACCCATTGTCAGAATTGACTACAGAGAGAATTTCAGCATTAGATACTGTGGGGACTTTTCAGAGACAGAAACAGGATTTGAGGTTCGTGACGTTCATAATTCCAGCATGTACGGAAGAATTTGTCCAACAGAAAACTCCAGAGGACCAAATATCGGACTTATCGCTCACTTTCGACTTATGGAAAAGTTAATCAAATACGGATTTATTGAAACCCGTTTGTAAAAATAAATGATGGAAAAAGCTGATTTAATAGATATTAGATATTTAGCAGCTGATGAAGAGGAAGGACTGTTTATCGCACAGGCTGATACTCCTATTGATAAAGATGGAAATTTCTTGACTCGATGAAGTTGTTTTGCCGTTGATGGAGATGAAATGTGCATATTGATAAATCAAAAGTTGATATTTTGGACGTGTCACCCAAACAGCTAGTATCTGTTTCAGCAGGATTAATTCCATTCTGGAACAGCATGATGCCAATCGCGTTACTGGGATCAAATATGCAACGTCAAGCCGTACCATTAGTTACTCAGGCCCTTATGCAGGAACTCGGGCTTGAAAGAAAAGTGCTGTGATCTCAGTGGGCAGTTACTTCAAAAAGCAACTGGAACTGTAACTTTTGTAGATGTAAGAAAAATTATTGTAACTTTGATGAAATGGAAAAGATCATTACTCATAGATTGCTAAACTTTGAAAAATCTAACCAATCAATGTGCTACATCAAAAACCGATTATTGACTTGGGAGATAAAGTTAAGAAAGGTGATATTATTGCAGATGGACCCATCTACTGCAGGTGGAGATTTACGATTAGGTAAAAATATCCTGCTAGCATTTATGCCTTGGGAAGGATATAACTTTGAGGATGGAATTCTTTATTTCTGAAAGACTTAGAAAAGATGATGTTCACATCAATTCATATTGAGGAATTTGGCATTGAGGCAAGAAACTACAAAATTAGGTGATGAGGAGAATTACAAGGGAAAATTCCTAATGTTTCTGAAGAAGCCTTGAGAAATCTTGATGAAAATGGAATTATAAGAATAGGGGCCCACGTAACTCCTGATGATATTCTTGTTGAAAAAGTAACCCTAAAGGAGAAACTGAACCACCAGCAGAAGAAAAATTACTGCGCAATCTTTGGGGAAAAGGTAAAGATGTGGAATGAGATATTTCAAGACTTCCACATGGAGTAAAAGGTACTGTTGTGGATGTGCTTGAATTATCTAAGGAAAATGGAGATGACCTAAAAGCTGGAGTAAATAAACTAATCAGAATTTATATTGCGAGACAGTGAAAATAATGGTTGGGGGATAAAAATGTCTGGACGTCATGGAAACAAAGGGGTAATTTCAAGAGTATTGCAGTCAGAAGATATGCTGCATTTAGAAAATGGAACACCGATAGATGTTTGTCTTAACTCACTTGGAGTGCCATCACGGCATGAATATCGACAGGTTTTGGAAGTACATTTGGGACTTGCAATCGGAGATATTGACAACATATTGCAACACCAGTATTTGATGGACAAGTGAAGAGGATGTTAAAATTGCTCGGAAGAAGCTGATACAGCAGAACTGGTAAAGTAGCACTAGACGGAAGAACTGGACAGCTCATTTGACAACCCAGTAACTAGTTGGACGTATGTAGCATGCAAAACTCACCACTTGGTAGAAGACAAAATGCACGCCAGAGCACCGGACCGTACTCACTGTCACTCAGCAGCCACTGGAGGAAAAGTTCAATTTTGGTGGACAAAGACTTGAAATGGAAGTTTGGGCATTGAAGCTCTACCAGGTGTCAAATATCCTGCAAGAAATGCTTACAGTTAAATCAGACGACATCAGCGGAAGAACAAAAACTTATGAAGCTATCGTAAAGAGGACAGGCAATGCCAGAAGCAGACGTCTCAGAATCATTTAGAGTAATTAAGAATTCCAGTCACTTGATCAGATGTGGCTCTTTATGATAAAGATGAAACAAATTGAATTAGATAAAAATTGATGTTAGTAAAATTAAATAGAAATAGTAAGGGTCTTGACCCTTGTTGAAAATTAATAAAGAGAGAACTAATTTTGGGAGAGAATATGATATTTTTGTTTAGCGATTGTTTTAGCAGTTTTTGTAGAATGTTAATACATTTTCTGCAACCATCAAGTCTCGGAGTAGTTCATCTAGTCAACAATTCAGAGGCAGCACAAGTTGCATTAAAAATTTTTAAAAGAGTATACAGAAGTTTTAGAAAACAACACGTGGGTATTCCAAAATGATCGTATCTAATCCAGAAGATTATGATGTGAGATACATTTATTTAGAAAAGCAACTAATTTGATAACAAAAAGATATAGAAATGAATTATTAGAAACGATAGTTGCAAATTATGCTGAAGAAGATGGTGGTGGAGCAGATCCAGTCTTGGGACTTCAAGATTTTTGACTACTGAAATGGAAAATTGTTTTTATAACTCCTAAAATGGAAATGTTTTTATTGAGGGCCTACTTCTTAAAGTTAAAGTAAAAGTGAAAAATGTTAATGGAAAACATGGACGTTGATAATTCAGGATTCTAAAAATGCATAGAAAAATTAGTAATCATTCAAAAGATTTTCCCACTTTGCATTTTCAAAAAGTGGAATTAAAGAATAGAGGAGGCCCAACGAATGAGATAGTAGAGAGATTTTCGACAGCATTCAAATAAAATTGGCATCGCTGAAAAAGATTTTGAATGGTCATATGGGTGAAATTACAAAAGCCGAAACAATAAATTATAGAACTTTTAAAACCTGAAAATGGATGGATTATTCTGTGAGAGAGAATATTTGGGGCCGTCTAGGATTACTGAGATATGTGCTCGATGGGAAGTACAAGAGAATGCGATACAAAAGGCATGGTGTGTGAAAAATGTGTGTTGAAGTGACAACTTCAAAAAGTTAGACGTGAAAGAATGGGACATATTAAACTTGCTACACCGATTGCACATATCTGGTATTCTAAAGGTACGCCTAATAAAAATGAGCCTTTTTATTGGGAATCAGTACGAAGTGAATTGAATCAGTTTGTACTTTTTCAAGATATATTAGATGATCCAGTGAGAAACTGGAGCTTCAAAAGGAGAAATCTGATAGAGCGGGAATATAAATTGCAGAAAGTCAATTTAAAACGAATTTACAGCAAAAATGGGACAGGAAGGAGTTTTAGCTTTACTTGAGGAAATTGATCGCTTTTGAATTAGAGAACTTCAAAATGAAAATGGACACAGAACACTACTCAAAAGAAGAAAAGCGTAAAAGATGAAAATAGTAGCAGATTTGATAGAAGCCGGAAATAGAACAGGATGGATTATGATTTCAGCACCAGTAATCCTGCTGATTTACGTCAAACGATGGTTCAATTAGATGGTGGAAGATTTTGCACTTCGACCGAATGACTTGCAGAAGCGGCAATCAATGGATATCAGACGATTGTGTCAATAAAGAGCTCCAAATTGTGATTAAAAATGAAAAGAACGTTTGAAGCTGTGAGGCATTAATTGACAACTAGACTGGAAACCAGTTGTTACCAAAACAACAGGAATATCACTTTATGTTAAAAGAAACACAAGTGCTTTTAGACAAAACCTTTGGGAAAACGTGTGGATTATTCAGGAAGATCGAGTTATTGTCGTTGGACCAAGTTTAAAAAATAAATCAATGTGGTCTTCCCAAAAAGATGGCACTTGAGCTGTATAAACTGTGATGAGAGAGAGCTTGTAAAAAGGAATTAGTCAAATATTAAAGTGACTATGTGGTAGAAGAAGAAGATGAAAAATAGGAATTGATTTAAGAAATTAGTAAAAATCGTCCCTTGTCTTTTAAAACCGTGCTCCAACATTACATAGACTCTCAATTCAGGCATTTGAGCCAATCTTGATAGAAGGAAAGGTAACAGACTTCACCCGCTTGTAGTGTTCTGCATTTAAATGCGGGATTTTGATGGTGACCAAATGGCAGATACATGGTATTGTCACCAGAAGCCTAAATGGAAACCAAGGATTAGTAATGCCAGCAACAATATATCGCACCATCAAGTGGTAGACCGATAGACAGTTCCATCACAAGATATGGTAATGGATGTATGCCATGACAAGAAAGAAAAGGTGTAAAGGAGAAGGAAAAATCTTTTTCAACAAAAATCAGTTAATTACAGCTACCTAAAATGGGGCAAGATGCAGTTCATGCACTTGTAAATGGGAGAATTGATGACAAACTATTCAACCTAATCTGGGCGTCTTATGTTTAACACATGTCGCCAAAAGAAGTGAGAGATTATACTAAAACATGGTAAAGGTGAATTAGGGAAATTAATTGCTGGATTATATAAGAAATTTGATTTGAGAAAACATCAGATATTGGACAAAATTAAAGAATTTGCTTTTCCATTATGGAACACTTGCTGAATCACTGTTGAATTGAAGCATCTGGAAATTCAGAAAAGCAAGAAGACTATTTTGGAAAAAGCTGAAACAAGTGGCTGGAAATTGAAGAGCAACTAAGGCTGGAGAAATCAGTGATGCAGAAAGATACAGAATAAAGTTGCGATTTGGAGATGACAGTTTCAAGTAACTAAGGATATGATGGACAACTTGGATGAATTTAATCCAGTTTACATGATGGCGAACTCTGGAGCCAGAGGATCACTGCACAAATGCGTCAACTTGGTGGAATGGACTTTAGCGGCAGATACGCGGGCGACGATTTATCGAAATGCCAATTAAAAGCCAACTGTGGAGAAGGACTTAACATTCTTTGAATTCTTTATGTCATCACATGGAGCGAGAAAAGGACTTGCTCGATACAGCACTAAGAACTGCCGATTCAGGATATTTGACGAAAAGCGCTGCTGATATTTCACACGAAGTTGTGTGAAATCATGATGACTGTGGATGTGAGCATGGAATTGTCGTATCAGACTTGATGGATGCTGGGAAGCGCATTGAAAAATTAAGTGAAACAAATTTTCGGAAGAAACTTGACAACAGATTTGATTCACAATGAGAGCTTGTGCCAAGAGACTTTTAATAACTGATGACTTGATTAAGAAAGATTCAAAGAGCTGATATTCGTGGAGTGGCAAATAGACATCTTTGACTCAAAATTGAAAAAAGGGAGTTTGAAAGAAAAATGTTATAGGACTAGACCTTTCTAACCACATGAAATTCTTAAAGGGGAAGCAGTTGAGTGATGCCAGCTCATGGAGACTGGTACAGCTTGATATGCGGGCTTGCTCGCATACTGGAGGGTAGCAACGGCAGCTTTGTTCAGTCAGATGTAAAGCTGATGTTTCGGAAAGATTAAATGTAGAGATATTACTACACTTATAAATGAGGAAGAAAAGAAATTGTTGTATCGTGAAAAATGGACGTAATAGGAGAGCATAGATATGAAGTGCTCATCAGGTTCAGCTTACACGTAAAAAGACGGAGATATCAGTTGAGAAAGGACAAGTCCTTGTAGAATTTGTGATCCTTACCAAATACCGATTCATTACATCTGAAGAAGGAAAAAGTGAATTTAGGACATTTACGTAAGAGAAAATATTGACGTAAAAATATGGAGTTACTGAAAGTGTGATAAAAACCCTGTGGAGAGCAATGATGTAAACTCAGAATTATCATTTACACAAAGATAACAGAAGAGTTGAATATGCAGTTCCATATGGAGCATATGATGGTAAATGGGGGATACGGTTAAGAAAAGGGCAAGTTAATACTAGAAATTTTGAAAACTGGAGAGAGGAAATAAAGGATATACTGAGGTCTTCCTCGTGTGCAGGAATTGTTTGAGCAAGAAATCTAAAGGAAAAGCTATTCTGTCGAATTTTGCAGTGACGTGTAGTATTTCTCAGACAAAAGAGGGAGGATTAATTTTGATTGAAGATCCGGAAAGTGGAGAATTAATTCAGAGATATACAGTTCCAGTGGGAGAACACTTAGTTGTAATCTAATGAAATGTTAATTGGTGCCAAAATTACTGACGGTTTACCTGTTTCACACGATACCCTGAAAATAAAAGGTAGTTATGAAGAACTTTATTCTTTAACGCGAAGCAACAGCGCGTATAGAACATGAGCGTTGCAGTTACCCACAAACATACTGAAATGATTGTAAAACAAATGTTCCAAAAATTAAAGTTAAGGAAGGGTATTATTCCTAGAAGATGAATTAATTGACAAGAAAATTAGCATGTGAAAGATGAAACTAATTTGCAACGACAGCAACATATGAGCCAGTCATTGCTGATGTACAGTGTGGCAATATGGAAAGTCAGCTCACATATCATCATTGCAAAAGCAACAAAAGTTCTTGCAAATGCCATGAGCGAAAACAGACAGACTTGAAGGATCTAAAGAAAATGTAATTATCGGTAAGAAAAATACCCGGAGGAACTGGATTTGAAAGATTATAGACATTTGGATGAGTTTAAAAATATGTACTGGAAGAAAAATACAAAGAAAGCTGAAGCAAGTGAAGGAGAAAATTGAAATAGATGAAACTTACAAACTGTTAAAGATAACCCAACAAATTGAAGAGCGAGAAAGCAGAATAAAATTCAATTTTGAAAATATATTTCAGTTAAAGTCATTTTGGAAATAAAGAATAAAATTGAGAATGGAGGATTTAGTCACCGCAATTTCCTTGTTCACGTAAATAGTGTTTTTAATGAAGAAAATTGATTATTGTTTCAGGACCACAGGTTCAGGAAAATCAACAGTCCCCAAAATTAGTAAAAGATGACTACATCCCAATATCATTATCAGCAACAACTCGACAGCCAAGAACCGAGAAACTAACGAAAAGATTACTGAAATTAAGGAAACATGCATAAAAACGGATAAATTTGAGTGAATATAAAATGTTCACGGAAATTATTATGGAACATTGAGCGAGGTCAGGAAAACAACTAGCAAAGTTGAAAAGTCGTATTCTGAATGATGTACGCAAGGTGCATTAATTGCGAAAGAAAAGAAAAGGGTTATTCTTGTGTTTTTAGAACAAAGGATATGGAAACACTGAAAATAGGCTTGTAACGAAAAACTGATACGGAAGAAGTTATTCAGCTGTGCTGAAATGCAGCAAAAGAGCTGGAATATGAACCAAAATATGATTACACTATAATAAATAATGACATTTGAGCAGTTCACAGAAGATGGATATAATTAACATAATACATTTGAATACTAAAATCGAACTAATAATGAGATAATTTTAAAGTTTAAGTGAATACTTATAATTCTTTGAGTTTGGTTTTAAGATGATTTATATTAAGAGGAGAATAAAATGAAAAGAGAAAAATAACATAATAGATGAACTATTAATGCATCAATAATGACTAACTTGCATCGTTTCAGGAAAAATTGCAAGGAATTTGCTAAAGGAAACAGAAATCAGAAATAATGGACAGTTTTTAAGGACATAATGGATGATGAAGTGGAGGTTCGTGAAATTAATGAAGAAATATGGGAAATAAAAATTTATGCTAGTATTGACTATTTAGAAAAATAAATTATACTAATAGTGTAAGTATTTTTTATGGAACTGTGTTTTTGATGGAGAATATGTTTTATAGTGAAGAAGAGATACAAAATTAATGTGATACTGGATATTGTCGAAGTAATCGGCGAATATGTAAATTTAAGAAAAGCAGGTCAGATTATGAAAGGCTTTATCCCTTTTAAAAGATGAAAAACTCCATCCTTTACAGTTAGTCCCAGTATATTTTTCAGACCTTTATACACAAATTGATGGAAAATGTACTCATTTTATAGAAAATTAATGACATTGGCTTGTTCGACGTGGAGGGAATTATCACCGAATACTATTCCATTAAAAAGAAAATGGAAAGTCTCAAAGAAGTTAGATCAAACAGCGAGAAACAAGCCGAAAAACAAAGAATATTTTAGAAATAATGACATGACTTTTTGAAAATAATGTGAAAATATGAAGAAGCATTAGAATATATGAAAAATCGGGATCACTAGAAGATATGATTCAAAACTGGATTTGCTTCTGAGGTCAGAGATGGATTATTTCAATATTTATAGAAAAATTTTTCAGAAAATCAGATAATGAAGCTGGGATCTAAAAGAAAATGAAAATGGAGAAATTTATGCAGGCTTTTAGAAACAGAATAATTTTTCCAATTTATAATATTGAAGGTAAAATAGTGGCATTTGGGGGACGGATATTGAGAAAATTCAATTTGCTTAAAATACCTTAATTCTAGATTCGCCTATTTTCAAAAAGGGAGAGACTTTTTGAATAAAGTATCAAGGAGGAATGTCAAAAAAGGTCGCTATACTGATGGGAAGAGTTATCTAGATGTACCACGTGACAGCTGACGGAAAAATGGCAGCAAGCGTTTGAAACAGCCTTTTACTGAAGAACAGGACAACTGCTGAAAAATATACAGATAAAATTTTGATTGCTTTATGATAATGATGAAGCTCGGGAGAAATGCCGTAATAAAAGCTGGCTACGTTTCTATATGATTTTTGATATAAATGTCTTGTCCAAAGGTGAAGAAAGGATCCCTGATGAATACGAAAATGAGCATTATAGAAGTTATAAAGAGTCGAGGAAATATTTGATTTTTAATTTTGAATTTTCAAAGGAAATGGATCTGAAAGATGTGAATATGTAACTAAACTTTATCAGAAAATTCTAGCCTCAAATGTTACAGATAATCTTAGAAAAATCTTTATTTACAAAAATTATCAACAGAATTTGGAATTGATGGATTTATTCAAAAGAAGAAACTAGGAAATTTCAACAGAAAAATCTCCAAAAACCAAGAATTTTCAGTGACGAGAATACAGTCAAGTTTAAAAGCTAAAAAGATTGTGTATTGAGCTGGAAACAGACATTTATATATTTTTAAAATGTTATGGATTCTGAAAGCAAAAGGGTATATTGAATAAAAAGTTTGAGCCCTTCAATATTTAATAAGTTAGTGAAGATATGAAAACAACAAATTTCGATATAAGGAAGCTGGATAAAATAGATATTACTAAAGAAGAATCGGAAATACTATGGGACTCGCAGTCTCATGACAAAAGATGGTGTATAAGGATATTTATTTTAGGGAAATTTATTTTGGATGGATTAAAGGGAAATAGACGAAGAAAGACGAAAAAGTGATGAAGAGAATGATAAAAATAGAGAAACTTGAATTGGACTATTGTTAAATTAAAAATATTAGTAAAATTGACGAAATTGAAAAATTATACGATGAATATATTAATAAGGAGATTAGGGTTATGCCCGATAAAAACAAAATTTATAGTCTGGCAAATTTTATAAAACAGGCACGAGAACAAAAATTGTAGTTACGAAGAAATAAATTTGTTTCTATCTATTGGATTTTCAACTGAAAAATTGAACAGTTAATACAGACTGATGACGTGTTCAATTGTAGATACTAAAAGAAAAGGACTTGTTAAAAGTTCCTGAAAACTCTAGCGGACATTGAGGAAAATGGAAATATCAGATTTTGAAAGATACTCATGACGAATTTGTGGAAAAGTGAAATCGACGATTCGGAAGTGATAAATTACAGACGGATCTATTGGAAAATGCAGCGGAAAGTATGGATGACGAGCCAATGAAAAATGTATTTGCGTGAAATGACACAAATTCAGTTACATAGCTATGAAGAAGAAATTGATTATGCTCAAAGAGTGTTAGATGGTGAAGAAGAAAGCGAGCAAAATTAATCGAATCAAACTTAAGACTTGTTGTGGCATCGCTAAAAACACACTAAATCGTCGATTAAAAATGCTGGATTTAATTCAAGAGGGAAATATGGGGCTTATGGAAAGCCGTAGAAAAATTTGAATATGAAAAAGGATTTGACCTTTCCACATATGCGACTTGGTGGATTAGACAGGCGATAACACGTGCGATTGCCGATCAGGAAGAACTATAAGAATACCTGTTCATATGATTGAAACGATTAACAAAATCAAAAGAAAGCCGAATTATTTTGCGGGAAACTGGAAAAGAGCCGACAGCGGAAGAATTACGAATTAGAATGTGCGAGTAGTGAAAAAGTAAGTCTTGAAATGAATCAGGATCCGATTTCTTTTGGAAACGACCAGTTGAGTGAAGACAGATGAGCGGGAGATTTTGTTGAGATGACATCCTGCAAACTTATGACGCGCAACAAAGCGATTTTGTTAAAGGAACAGCGATGAAGTATAAAAACACTGAATGAGCGTGAAGAGATGGTACTCGATATGATATGGATTGGATGATGGCTCACTAGAAGAAGTAGGAAAAATTTTTAATGTGACAAGAGAACGTATCGACAGAGATTGAGAAAGGGCGTTAAGAAAAATTAAGACATCCAGAAGCATTGAGATTACAGGAGCTAAAGTTTTTAGCCCTTTTAGATATATATTTAGATTTCTTTAAAAATTAACTAATGAAAAATAATTGAAAGTGAAACTTTGAGTAGAATGTCGTACTGAGTTTAGTTTTAAAATGTAAATATTATTATATAGGAAATAAATTAGAAAATATTTTTGAAGATATTAAGAAAAGGAAATTTCAGTTTTGAAAATGAATGGAAACATATAGCTTAACTGATGATGAATAATTTCTAAATTTGTTTATTGAAAATATTCAAGTTAGACTTCTACAGATGGAAGTGATTTCATAGTTTTGAAGATGAAAGATATTTATGAAGAAAAAGATACAATAAAATCGATTTGGAAGAAGGCATAGAAGGAACTTGAGATAGAAAATGAAAATGAAGAATTAATTGATAGATACTTGAAAATAGCTGTAAAGTGTGCTTTTATTCAAAATATGGTTTCGTTTTTGGACACAGTTCAGAAGCTACGCTTGAATTATTTCCAGGAATAAGTTATTTGATGAAATAGTGAATTACTAAAGAACCTCGAATTTTTGTAGATACACATGTAAAGTATATTTTTGAATTTCAGAAAGAGACTGCTAAAGGACAGTAAATCGTCTGAATTATCGTATTTTATATTTAAAAGTAAAGTTGATAAGAGTATGGGCTTTCAACGGATGAAATCAGCAAGCAAACGAATGTTTCAACATGAGATACATTGAACGAGCTGGAAAAATTATTTGATGATATTAATCCTGAAGAATTAATCGGAAAATACACAGATATTGGAAAAAGCTGATAAAATAACACAAATGTATATCCTGAAAATATTCCACTGAATTATTTGGATGAACAAATAGTAATGGTCTATGGGCTCGATGACAGAGTTTACACAGAAAAGGAAATGCCAACTCCCAAATATCGCAAGCCATAACGTGAATATTTTAAAGGAAAAAGACTTAATAAATTGTCAATTGATTTTGATGAGAAATGATTTTAGAAAAATGTGAAGAAACAAATTACAGTAAATTAGACATATAGAGGAAATAATACTCATGAAATTATGGGAAATAATGGAGAATTACATACACTCTTTTAATCCAAAAATAGCGAAGAATGGGATAATGTTGACTTTTGATAGAGATAATACAAAAGATGCTATAAAGTTTTATCGTTCGGATGTTACAGAGAAAAGTTATAGAGAAATCATAAAGAATAGCGTAGACTTAATAATTTTCGCATCATCCAGCAATCAGACGTTTAAAAAGTTACAAATGAAACTTCACATGGAAGAAAAACTTTTTAAAACTGATGGAAAAATAAAATAGCAGTTTATTCGAATTCATACAAAATGCAGATTTTCGCAATTAACGGATTAAATGACATCAATGGATAAATTTCATCTGGGAGAAAAATAATTGTAAATGAACAGATTGAAGATTATAATCCAACATAAAATGGAAACACGTGCATGCGCGGACTTGCCAGAATTAAAAATATTAAATGAAAAAGCTGAAATTAGAAGATTTGCTTGACAAAGATGTACCCTGGATAAGCCTGTATGATATGTTGAGATAAAAATTTGTGTATAGACTAGTTACAGGCGGTGAAGTTCGTTTGTACATGATATTGCTGATAAAATTGATGTTTTTGACACGAGACTTGCGATACCATGGAATCTTTCAGAGGCATTGGAAGAAGGAAGAATTTCTGTAGATGCTGGTCATTTAGAAAGCGAATATCTACTGTAGTACATGATGGAAAAGCGAAATGAGAAAAATTTTGAATGGAAATGATAGCATTTTGAAGACTGAAGTATTTAAATTAGATAATGTTTCTTTTGAAAAACTAAGAATACAAAATATCCTTAAAATTGCTAAAAATTTTGAATATGAGGACAAAGTGCTATAATATCGTTTATATAATTTTAAAAATTTGATTATCAAAACGAATTTAGTCAAAATTTTGCAAAGTACCATGAAAGCAGGAAAAACTTTATGGAAAAGACACAAGCTGGTACAGCAAATTTAAAGCTAGTCCCTGGTATTCTTATGGCTCAGCAGCTATTGGAGGTTCTCATATCGTGGCTTCTACACAAGCGGGGCATTATATGGATGGCAATTAGCAATTATCGTTATTTTAGTCAATATTTTTAAATATCCATTTTCCGTTTTGGGACTCAATATACATTGGAACGTAAGCATTCGTTAATTGAAAGGATATGAAGAAAGGGAAAAATTTGCATTATGGGTATTCTTTTATTATGAATATATTTTCTGCAGTTATTAACGTTGCGGCTAATAGGTATTTTGACGGCGGCAATTTCTGGCAAATATTCTGAAATTGACATTTCTAAGCAGCCTTGCACCCGCAGCAATGGCATCAGTGATTAATATGCTTACTACAATTGTTCTTGTAGGCTCGCTTGCAATGATGGTTTTTGGAGGTTACAAACTTTTTAGACAGCTCTTCAAAATTTATTGTTATTTCATTGACAGTTGCTCAATTGTTGCAGTTGTTATCGCATTGATTCAAAGCAACATCCTATGGCACCCTGGCTGTTGCCCCATCTCCTTGGAAACTTGCGGCATTGCCATTTATCGTATCACTACGGGATGGATGCTCGCCCCAATTGAAATTTCCGCAATTAATCTGATGTGGACAGTTGAAAACAGCAGAATATGAAAGTTCCTCACAAATCGCCATGCTTGATTTTAATGTAGGGTTACTGGGTTATACATACATCCCTAGCTTTTTGTTTTTCTAGCATTAGGGCATTAATTCAATATGGTACAGGTACTGGCGATTAAAGGCAAGTGCAGCTTATATTGCTCAGTTTATCAAGATGTATTCAAGTGTAATTGGAAGCTGGTCAGGACTTCTTATTGCGTTTTATTGCGTTCATGTATTTTTTGGGACAACAATCACAGTTGTGACGGTTATTCACGCCAATGCTGAAAATGCCTTAGATTAATTATGAAAAAGGAGAAGTTAAGATATCTCACTTTAATATATGGATGATAGTAACAGTAGCTATAGCAATGATTATAGTATTTTTCTTTTGCTAGAAATGTAGCTGCGATGATGAATTTTTGCTATGATATTCTCATTTGTTTTCAGCTCCAGTATATTCGTATCTTAATTTTTCCAGGTTACAAAAGATAGCAGTAGACTCGCCTGTCTCAGCTATGGTTTTTATCAGTTGCAGGAATTATTTATTAACAGGATTTTCACTATCGTTTATGTTATCTGGAATTTTAAAATAGATAAAAATAATATATTTTTAAGTCAGGATTATTCCCGATTTTTTAGTAATAGAATTTTTCTACTACTCTTTTAAAATATCAGATTATTAATTAAAATTTTTAATATCAAATTATAAAATGAAAATAAATAGAAACTTGGAATAAGATAATCATAACTTTTGAATTTGATATCGTTATAAATAGTTTTTATCAATAAATTGACAAATGAAAAACTAATATAAAAATGATATATTATTTCTTGAAATTTATTGATATAGAAAGAGGAAAGAAATAGAATGAAAAAGAAAATTAGTAACAAGAGTGAAAAAAGTAATATTTTTCTATGGCATTTTTAGCACTATCATCGCTTTCATTTGCTGATGGGTGCAGATTATCGAGATTATAAAGCACTGCTAATTGGAGATGTCAATGGAAATATTATAAAAGAAGACAACAGTTTAGCTGTTAGACCGTTAACTTCAGTAACAAAAAATTATGACATCAATATTGACACTGGATAAAATAAAAAGCGGAATGATTTCTTGCTGATGATGAGGTTACAGTTTCATCAAAAGCAGCATCAGTTCCTTATGGAATAAAAATTAACGGCTGAAAGCAATATACAGTAAGAGATTTGATTAAAAGCAACAATTATCAAATCATCAAACAATGCCGCATATGCACTTGCTGAATATGTTGGAGGAAATGTAGCTAAACTTTGTACAATCAATGAATGAAAAGCTAGAAGTTATGGACTGGAATCACTTAGGATACTTGTTCACCACACGGACTTCCGCCTAGCTATACAGGTTCATGCATGGATCAGGAAATGCAAAGACTATACGAATTAGCTCAAATAACAGTAAAAGATTACGCGAATATTTTAAACTTTTCAAAAATAAAATAGATTATGTAGATAACGAATACTACAGGTAACATCTACAAATTCACTTCTAGGAAATGTATTAGGAGTAGACGGAATTAAAACAGGCTACCATAATGCAGCAGGTTCAAATATTGTTCTGACAGCAGACAGAGGCGGAGAAAGAATGATAGCAGTTATTTTAGGGTCAAATAGGACAAAAGACAGAAATGCAATAGGAACAAAAAGAAATTAACGATTATTATGCCAACGGCTGCAAGAAAAACAAAAATTATAACACAAATAATGTTGCTAGTGCAACTCATGATGTTGATAGTTATGATAATATTGAGACATATAACGCAAACACTTCAAAAAGAAACTAAAGAGCCTAAAAAGATAATTTTATTAATAAGTTCCTTAATAAATTTGTGATGACAGTGATTCTGAATCTTCTGCAAGAAAAATGAAAATTATAAATAAAAATGACGTAATAGCGATAGCCACAATTGAAAACGAAAAATATAACTTATATCCATCAAGAGATGTAGAAATAGCGGCAACTCAACGTCCAAATTTAAATACACTGTAAATATAAATTCAGGAGTATCTAAAAATAGTAAAGGTAAAATTGTAGGAACATATATGCAACAGACGAACCTTGACTTACAGCGGAGAACTAATTATGAAAATAAAAATAAAAAGAGCTGTTTTTAAACGGCTCAATTTTTATTTAAAACTACTTATAAATTTATGCAGGAAAGGAAATAAACTAAATATCAGTTGGTGTATTCGATTCGGGAATCGGTGGACTTAGATGTCTTAAAAGAGATTAGAAAAGTATTGCCAAATGAAAAATATATTATTTGGTGATACGGCAAGAGTTCCCTACGGAGAAAAAACAAAAAGAGTTAATTATACGATATTCAAAAGAAATAGTAGAATTTTTATTAGAAAAGGATGTAAGTGCTATTGTAGTAGCTTGTATACAGCGACAGCTCTTGCTTTAAAAAGAGTTAAAGGAGATTTTCAAAAATTCCAATTATTGGAGTAATTGAAGCAGGTGCAAGAACAGCAATAAATACCACTAAAAATGGCAAAAATCGGAGCTATGGGAACAAAAGCAACTATAAATTCGGAAAAATATACAGAAGAAATAAAACTTTTTAATGCAGAAGAAGTTTTTCAAAAAGCCTGTCCACTGTTTGTTCCAGCAGTAGAAGAAGGAATTTTGAACGGTAAACTTGTAAATCAAATAATAAAAACATATTTAGATGATTTTAATGAAAAATAGATACATTAATATTAGGCTGCACCCATTATCCTTTTATTAAAAGAAGAATCAGTCAAAATTATCCAAATATAAAAATAGTGGATCCTGCAAAAGAAACTGCATTAGATTTAAAAAGAAATATTGAAAGAAAAATAAATTTTTGAAAATGATGTCTCAAAAATGAAGAAGTAAAAATACTATGTAACGGATGGAAAAGAAAAATTTAAAGAAATAGGAATTATGTTTTTGGAAGAAAAATATCCCACAGTAGAATTAATAAAATTGTAATTAAAAAGAAAGGATGTTTGAATATATTTGTGGGAAATTATCTGTATTGATTATGTAGCACTTGATATAAATGGATTAGCTACAAAATTTACATATCACTCAAAAACATTTGAAAAATGTCCAATATTGAAAGTAGCAGAAAATTATACATTCATACAAACGTAAAAGAGATAATATTTCTTTATGGATTTAAAACTCAAAATGAAAGGAAGCTTTTCAAAAGCTCTAATAAGTGTAAACGGCGTAGGGACCTCAAACTGGCGATAGCAATACTTTCAACTTTCAATACAAAAGAAATTGTTGACATTATTTTAGAAAATGAACCCAGAAATTTTTATAAGTTCCTGGATTAGGAATAAAAAGCACAAAAATAATTTTTAGATTTAAAAGATAAAGTATAGAATTTTCTGAAATAATTAATGAAAATAGTAATACACTAAATGGAAACAATACATCTAGTTCTGAAATTTTTATTAATGAAAGAAGACTTAAAAACTAGCTTTGGAATCTTTTAGGATATGCGAGATACAGATGTATCAAAAATGGATAAAAATGATCGAGTTAATTAAAATAAAAATATAAGCGAAAGCTACATAAAATAATCCTGAAGAGAATACAAAATAATAATTCTAAATATTTTTAAGTTACCTTTTTATATGATACATTATAATTGAAAAGAGTTTTGGAGATATTTATAGAACAGAAAAATAAATATTTAGTAGAGAAAATTATATTTTTAGCATTTACATATCTTGAATAATGTTATATAATATGTTTAAAGATTTCAAAAATTGTAATTTAGATTTTGAAAAATATAGAAAGGAAAATGAAGAAATGAGAAAAATTACTAATTATTGTTTCAATGTTTATGACATTTTTAATTGGTTATGGGAAACCTTTACAAATAAATGTGGAAAAAAGGAGCTAAAATTCCCTAATTTTGAGCTAAAAAGATTTTAATAGGGTCAGTACAAAAACGAAAAATTTTTAATAATGGTAAACCTACATTGTTAGTTTTTGCTGCAGAATGGTGTCCACATTGCCGTACTGAATTGCCTGAAGTTCAAAAATTTTATGAAGAAAATAAAGATAGAGTAAATGTAGTGGTTATATTTACAAGTAAAAACAACATTGGCAAATACAAAAATATGTAACTGAAAATAATTTTACTTTTCCCAGTTTATTATGATATGGAAAGAACAATAATGAATGCATTCAAAGTTAAGGGAGTTCCATATAATTTGAAAATACAAAATTCTAAAATTGAAGAGTATTCACGAAAGTGAATACAGAATATAGCCAATTAGTTGAACTTTTTCAATGATTATGATAGTTCTATTATACTTAATTAGTTAATATTTTATAAGTTTTTAAACCAAAAATTAGCTTTTTGAAAGTTAGATTCAAATTGTTGAAAAAGAAAATAAAAATAGCATGATCTAAAAACTACAGTAAAAATTGTAAGTTTGAAGATCATGTAAGGAAGAAGTATTATTCGAATTTGTTAGGGTTTTCTATATAAATATCTAAAATTTATTTACTTTTTAATATTTCTTCACCTATTATTTTTATTTTCTTACAATTGCATATTAATTGCGACATTTTACTAATTTTTAAAAACCAATTTCGTGTAAAAATTTTTTCAAATGGTGTTGCATAGTTTAAACATTTTCTTGGTCTTGAGTTTATCAGCATTAATACATTTAGCAACTCTTCTGCATCTATTTTTGATATGTCGGTCTTCTTTGGGTAAAATTCTCTTTGAAGCCGTTGCTGTTCTCGTTGCATCCTCTCTGCCATGAGCAGTATGCATCTGCAAAAATAGAAACCTATTCCCATTTTTCTCCACTTCCTCCCAGCATGAAAATTCCTTGCCCCTGTCTGATGTAAAAGTCTTTAAACACTGCTTCTGGAATATATGGTCAGTCTGTTTTATTGCTTCAGCATTGAATTCCTGCTTCATCCGCCATTTTTATTGCTACATAAAATCTCGTCTTCAACTCCACAAATGTTGCAAAAACAGGTTTTGCTCCCTCCTCTGATGAAACTATCGAATCCAGTTCCCAATGTCCAAAAACTTCCTTTTGAGCTTACTTCAGACGGTCTTTCATTGAGTGATTTTCAATACAATTTTCCTCTTGTCTCCTTAGTTTTCGCTCTTCTCCCTTTCTTCTTAAGACATTCAGGAGACATCCAGAAAATCGCTGTACAGCCAGTTATAGATAGTCTTGAAAGGATAATCCGCTCTTTTGGTTCCCTGCCGACAATCTGTTCAGGCGACCAAGTCTTGTAGAGCCTGTCTTTTATCAGATTTTTCAATTCGGGAGTAATTTTTGAATTTCTTCCTTTATTAGCAGCCTTTGTATTGGCATCCGCCTGAGCATTTTCAGAAGAGTATTCGCCATTAATTCTTTTGATTTCACGGTAGATGGTAGCCCTGTGCCTGTTAAGGATTTTTGGCAATTTTAGAAATTGTGTAATTTTCTTTTAGCAGAACCTCTAGCTTATTTCTTTCATTTATGGTAAAATATTTATGGCTCATGATATATTTCCTTTTCGTTAATGTTTTTGTCGTTACTAACATTTTAACACAGAAATTATCGTGAGTTTTTATATTTTTCAGTTTGTCGCAATATATTATACAATCTATGTTCTATAAAAGATTTTTCTGAATATTCTTCATATTATTTCTATAAGATTTAATCTCTATCGCCTGTATCTCCTGAAAAAGTTCCACGACTTCCATATCTTCTGGTCCTTCTTCTTCATCTTTCAGTATAAGTCTTAAACCAAAATCTAAATAATATTTTATCCCTTATACTCCACTGTCATTCTTTGAGTAGCTGCACTTTCAGGTAATACTCATCAAAAGCGTAAACTTTTTCCTTTTTATAGGAGATATTTCAAAAAGGGTACCCTAAAGTTTCATATCTAGAATTGCTATCTCCCCAATGTATTCTACTTGTTCAACTTTCACTTTCACTCCATTTTTGATGAACCACAAACTTTATCCCATGATCAGGATAATTAACAGGATCATAAAATCATTCTTATAACGAATTCTATTGATTTTTCCATATTTTTCATATCCTTTAACTGGATATTCATAAAGTGACATAAGATGAACACCTATTCCAGAAGAATGTCTCCTTATCTGCTCTGACAGTAAAAACTATCATAAGAAATATTAAAATAACGTCATTCTATTAAAAGTTTACTTTTCATAACAATCTCATCTCCTTTTATTTATAGTATAACACTTTTTTAATCAAGAATATTTTTTAGTACTTTTAATATTTTTATTATTTTATAAATTTTTCTAATTTTTAAAAATAAAATAATTAAATAATTTTTAAAATAAAAACTCAAAAATTACTTGATTTTATAAACTTAACATCAAATATTTTAAATTTATTATAGAAATATTAATGATTTTTCAAAATAATAATAAATGAACAAAAATTTTAATAAAAACATTGATTACATTGCTTTTTATGAATCTTTAAGGTATACTTATGTTGAAAAGAAATAAGTTTATTTAAATAAAGATTTTGACATAACTAATTATCTAAAATTAATTTTTATTAAATGTTTATTGTAGGAGGCCTTTTATTATGAAAAATTTAAATTATTAGCTATATTTTTAGCTACTGCAGTTATTGGATTAGCAAGTATGTCTAAAACATATATAGAAAAATAATAGATTTCTAATGATTCTGATGCAAAAATGCAATTTACATGACAATGATTGGAACATTATTAAATATAAATCTAATGCCTCAAGCTCAGAAGGAATACTTGAGGATATTAGGTCTCATACGATCTAATTTATACGGTGAAAAATTATATGTAAGAGATTACTCAATGTACCAAAGATTAAAAGCAGCAGGAGCATATGATGCAACTAATTCATCAGATGAAATAGTAAGAGAAGCAAAATCTAGATATGGTTATAACATATATATTGTTAGATTCTAGAATACTAGTAAAAGGTTTCCTTTTCTATAGGGAATAGTTCATTTTACAAGTTGTAATTATTAAATATTTTTAATATAAACAACATTTTAATATTTTATAATTTTAGTAATTTAATAATCCTACATAAATGATAATTTTAATTAAATGAAACTGTTTCATAGATTTAGTTCTGTAAATTTTATGAAACAGTACTTTTTCCATCAAAAATTAAAAATTTTAATAAAATGAACATTGAATCTCCAAAAACTATAAAATCTATATTTTTCTTCAACAGCTTCCTATAAGCCTCAAAAATAAATTCTTTTTCCACCAATGCTGAAATTAACATAATTAAAGTTGATTTCGGCAAATGAAAGTTTGTAATACGCATCAACAATTTTAAATTTATAATCTCCATAAATAAAAAATATTTGTATTACGCTTCTGATGCCTTTTAATTTTTCCATTTTCATCAACTCAAGATTCCAATGTTCTTACTGATGTTGTTCTACTGCAATTCACGATTCCCCTTAGCTTCATTAATAATTTTTAGCCGTTTCTTCTGGTATTCCGGTATTTTTCACTGTGCATTTTATGATCTAAAACATTTTCCACCTGTACTGGTCGAAAGTTCCAAGTCCCACATCCAAAAATACTTCTGCAATAGTTATTCTTTTCACGAATTTTTCCTAATAATTCATTTGTAAAATGAAACTCTGCAGTTGAGCTACAGCAGTTCACTTTTCTTACACAGTCTGATATCTGTTTTTGTCCTCCAATTTTTCCATAATGTACGGTGGAAGTGGCATTTCTCCCAGTTTATCTAAAATTTCCTCAAATCTTCCTTCAAAATTAAATTTTATAATTCTATTTCCATCTTCCTTAATTTCCAAAAGTTCTGCTTCCAAAAATTCCATCTGAAAATATAAGCTTCTGTCCAATTTTTTAATTTTTGGCAGGTTTAAGTAAAACTTCCCAAGTGTATAAATCATATCTTTTCAACAAAAAGCACTCTAATACGACTCCGTTTTCCTTATGTCCAAATAATCTTGCTGGAATGACTTTTGTGCGGTTAATTACAAGAACATCGTCCTTTTTAAATAATCTATAATATTGTAAAACTTTTTATGTTCCAAAGTTATCTTTATTTAATACTAATAATTTTTGAATGATCCCTTGGTTCAACAGCATGCTGCGCTATCAGTTCTTCGGGAAGTTCAAAATCGAAATCTGAAATATTCATTTGAATTATTTTTCTCACTTTCCTATTATTTTTATTTTCTAAAAAGAAACAGGGAATCTTTTAACAATTCCTGCTACATTTGTTATTTAAATTAATATGCTTTTTCCAATTTCAAATGTTTTTGTATGTGTCTACTCTGTTATACCAACCTTGTAACCATCTTCTTTCATTTCTTGGAGCGTTTTGTACACGTTTTTCCAATACATATTTAGCTGAATTACTAAATTCTACTAATGCACTTTGTCCAGTTGCTGTTCCTTTTCATATTTTCCAATACTTGTCTTAATCCCCAAAGCTATATTTGTTATATGAAGAAACGCCTTTTCAACCTTTCTCCTTTAAAATTTACATAATCGATTAAAAGCATAAAAGTCCATTAGGGTATTTACCATTCTTTCAAATTGATTTTTAAATTTTCTTTATTTGAAGAAGCTTCTATCATTTTACTAAGAGAATCTTTTTAATCTGTCATAAATAAACATTACCTGAATTTCTCTTGTGTTGTCAAAAATGCGATTAACTCTGAATATCTTTATCTCCATTCGCTTTTTAGCTATTAATTCTGATTTACTTTTTCCAAGGTGAATATCTAGATTCTGCTAGCAATTTTGGCAATTCAACCCTCTTTTTGCTTATAATAAGCTATCATATCAGGCAAACTGTCACCAAAACCACTTCTTCCACCACTAGCTGTAAACCAAGTGAAATGTCCTATTCCAAGCGACGGAAAGTTTTCCCACCCATCATTCCAGTCAACTAAATTACTTTCTTACTCCACCTGTTTCGTTTTTGGAAAAATTTTCTCTGCCACAGATAATAATTGTTCTTTTGATAATTTCATATCAGGTGTTCCTTGCTGTGTTTTTCTGTTTGCAGTATATTCATTTGTGTTTGGTCTTTCATAACTTCCGCTGTCACGCATATAAGCTTGTATTTACATTTTAAGTCAATATTTTTATTATTATACTGATTTTTGATTAATTGTTCCAATTTAGATTTATCAGTTTTTGCTTTGAAAAGCTATTATTGTTGGTTCAGTTTTTGCGTAGTTACAGTTGAAACATTTTCTGATAATGCTACCTCCTTAATTTCATTTCAAATGATACTACTGAATGTTAACCCTAACAATAATATTCCTGTCCTTTTTAAAAAATCTCCTATCACTAATCATCAATTCATCTCCATTCTTTTCAATTAAATAACTTTTTAAAAAAATAAAGATACTTAATCATCATCTTTAAATTTTATTTTTAATTTTTGTCCTACAACAACTCTATCCAATCCAGTTAAATCTTTTATAACTTCCCACATTTTTAAAACCTAGAACTTGTCATGATTTCTGCAACATTATTACCTTGTTTATAGCCAATTTCAAATAACAAATATCCAGAATCAGCTAAATAGTCAAGTGCATTCTGACAAATTTTCATAGTAAAATATAATCCGTCATTTTCTGCAAAAAGTGCATCACTTGGCTCGTGCAATAAAGTGTCATCTGACATAATACCAACCTCATTAAAAAGAAATGTAAGGTGGATTTGATATTATCATATCAAACTCTTTTAAACTCGATATTTTTCAAATAAATTGGATTTTAAGAATTTTTATATTTTTAACATTCAAAAATCTCTTTATTTTTCTCTGAAGTTTCAAGAGCTTTTTTTCTGAAATATCTATTCCTAGTACATAAGAATCTTTTTATTTCTAATGCAACTGATATTCCTATTATACCACTTCCAGCGCCAATATCAAGTATTTCGATTTTTGAATCTGAAATGTTTTTCAGAGTATCATTTTTCAAAATTTCAATTGCCTTTTTCAACTAGAATTTCTGTATCTTGGCGTGGAATTAAAAACTCCTTTATCGACATAAAAATTTTCTGCCAAAAATTCCTGCTCATTTAATAAATATTGAACTGGAAAATTTTTCCTGCCCAATATAAAAATATCTGATTTTTCAATCTTTTTCATCTTCAATTTCATTTCTATATTTTGTAAAAAGCATCATTCTGTCAATTTCTAGAACGTGAAAAATACAATTTCCGCAATTAACTTGCTTTCACTAATATTATTTCCAAATAGGAAATACTCTTATCAAGTAAAAATTTTAATTGCTTTTTAGATTTTTCCATATTTTCAAAAATATCTTTTTCAGATATTTTATTTACTGTTTCATTTAATTTTTCTGATTTTTGTCAATTCAGCTTCTGACATTAAATGCTCAAATTCAGCATAAAGCATAATTCTTTCCATTCCCATCACTTCTGAAATTATACCTTCTGCCACTAATCTCGCATTTTTATATCTCTAAAATAACTAACCGACTTTGTTTAAAATATCCAGTAAATTATTCATTACTATTTCCAACTTCTTTTTAACAATTCTGCCTGTTCATAAGCAATCAAGGCATCAATCATTTCGTCTAAATCCCCATCTAGAACACCTTCAAGTCTATGAAGCGTCAATTTTAATTCTATGGTCTGTAACTCTTCCTTGCGGGAAATTATAAGTTCTGATTTTTTTCAGACCTGTCTCCACTTCCAACTTGCGAACGTCTTTTCGCTTTCAACTGCACTTCTTTGTTTTTCATATTCCATTTTCATATAACTTTAGAAGCCAGCACTTTCATTGCAGCTCTCTATTTTTATTTGTGAACGTCCATCTTGCGAAGTTACCACAAGTCCAGTTGGCAAGTGAGTAATTCTTACAGCAGAATCAGTCGTATTTACGTGCTGTCCACCTGCTCCACTTGATCTGTATGTGTCAATTTTCAAGTCACTTGGATTAATTTCAACTTCGCTTACATCATCTATTTCAGGAAGTACCGCAACTGTAATTGTAGATGTGTGAACTCTTCCAGAAGATTCAGTAGCGAACTCTCTGTACACGATGAACTCCACTTTCAAATTTTAATCTTGAATAAGCTCCATGTCCTTTAATCAAGAATGTTACTTCCTTCAGTCCACCGACACCAATTTCACTTTTTGTCAATGATTTCAGTTTTCCAACGATTTCTTTCTGAATATCTTGTAAACATTCTGAAAAATATCAGCCGCAAATAACGCTGCTTCATCTCCACCTGCTCCAGCACGAATTTCCATAATAACATTTTTATCATCATTAGGATCTTTTGGAAGTAAAAGAATCTTTAATTCTTCTTCAAGCTGTGGAATTTCTTCTTCGATTGAATGAATTTCTTCAAAGCATCATTTCTTTCATTTCCGCATCTTTTTCAGTTTTCAAATCTTCTTTTAGGCTTTCCATTTCCTCTTTACGATTTTTGTAATATGTATATTTTTGAACAACTTCATCAATACTGTTTAAAGCCTTATTGTACTCCATAATTTTTCTTTGGATCTGAAACAACTTCAGGATCCATAGCAATTCTGTAAGTTCCTTATGCTTTAAGACAACATCGTCTAATTTTTGAAACATCTAATTTCAACTCTAATCTGTTTTATTTTAATAGCATTTTTATTTTGCTATTTTTGTTAATTTTCTAAAGCTCGCTTTTTGTTAATGCATCTTTTATATCGCTTGATATTGTAGCATATTTTTAGAATTTTTCAATTTTAAAATGATAAAAAAATTGAGAATATTTTTGTACAGATGTCAAACATTTGTTATAAAAAATATATAAAAATTAAAAGTATCTTTACCTACTGATTTTTCCTTGCTCACAAAAATTCTCTAGTTTTCTTTGTTAATTAAAAAAACTACACCTCTCATCTATTTAAGATACAGGTGTAGTATTGTGTGATAGAATTATTTTGGAACTTCGTAACTTGTCTGCAAATAGGACATTGCAAAAGCTCAAATCTTTTACTTATGGGGAAAACGGGGATAAAAAAATAAGGTAAACCAATGTCTGTATTCGAGAAAATTCCAATCAGACGTATTGTAAGCATCTTTCACAGTAGCAATTTTCCAGTTTTCCTAAATATTTTGTCAGAGTTTTTGTGACCAAATAATAATATCATGTTAATCTCTCCTGAGTTTTATTCTTCAACTTTCAATAATTTTATTCTTAAATCTTCTGCAAGTATATTTTTCTTCGATTTCAGCAGGAGCTCCTGTCATCAAATCCTGTCCTTTATTTGTTTTAGGGAATGGGATTACTTCTTTTATAGAGTTTTCCTTTAACATTGCCATAAGCCATCTGTCGATTCCGAAAGGCAAGTCCTCCGTGTGGCGGTACTCCGTATTTTAGCACTTCCAGAAAAGAAGCCAAATTTTTCCTGCTGTTCTTCTTTTGCTAAGACCCAATTTTTCAAACACTTTTTCCTGTAATTCCTCTTCGTGAATTCTGGATACTTCTCCACCGATTTCATAACCGTTTAGAACCATATCGTAGGAATCTGTCTTTATTTTATCAAGTTCATTTGAATCAAGATATTTTCTGTCTTCCTGTTTTATTGAGTAAATGGATGATGTTGAGCCTTGTATCTGTTTTTCTTCTTCGCTCCATTCAAACATTGGGAAGTCAACTACCCATAGGAATTTGAAAGAATCTTTGTCAATTAATTCTAGTTCTTCTCCAAGTTTTAGTCTTAATGCTCCCAATCCATCGTGAACAATTTTGTATTTATCAGCTAGAATTAAGGCAATTTCATTATTTTTAATTCCCAATTTTTGAGTAATTTTCAGCTAATTTTTCTTCGGTAAAAATTTGGCAATTGGAGAATTAATTTCCCATTTTCATTAATTTTGATATAAAGCTAGTCCTTTTGGCTTTTGAAATATGTTTTTCAAAGTCTTCTAAATCTTTAATGTATTTTTCTTGAAAATTTTTCAGCATTTGGAGCGACAATTGCTTTTTACGCTTCCACCATCTTTTTACTGCATTTTCAAATACTCCGAATCCACAATTTTGTGTTTCTTTTGGATAAATCAATCAATTTCATGTCAAATCTTAGATCAGGCTTTGATCTGAACCATAAAAAATTCATTGCATCATCATAGCTCATTCTTTCAAAGTTTTTCAGTAATTTCAATGCCTGTAACATCTTTAAATACTTGTTTTTGCAAAGTGCTTCTGTCACATTTAAAATATCTTCTTGCTCAATAAACGACATTTCCAGTCCAATTGTGTAAATTCAGGTTGTCTGTCGGCTCTTAAATCCTCATCTCTAAAACATTTTTGCAAGCTGATAATATTTATCAACACCTGATACCATAAGTATTTGCTTAAATAGCTGTGGAGATTGCGGCAAGGCGTAAAAATCACCTTTGCTTATTCGGCTTGGAACGACAAAATCTCTTGCTCCTTCGGAGTGGCTTTTGCTAGAATAGGAGTGTCAATGTCAAAAAATCCATTATCATTCATAAATTTTCTGATTGAAAAAAGCATATCATTTCTTTTTATAATGTTATTTAACATTTTTGGACGTCTTATATCAAGATATCTGTAGTTAGTGCATATTTTTCATTAAGATTGCCTGTTTCATCAATTTCAAACGGTAATTGCTTTAGAACGACTCAAAATCTCAATATTTTTGCTTCAACTTCAATATCTCCAGTAGGAATATTTTTATTTTGCTGCTTCTTTCAGCCACTTTTCCAGTAACTTTTATAACCCACTCATTTTTAATTTTCTAGCTTCTTCAAAAGCTCTTTTCCTGAAAACTTCTTCATTCACTAAAATTTGAGTAATTCCGTATCTATCTCTTAAATCAATGAATGTGAAATGCCCCAAATCCCCTAACTTTTGAAACCCACCCAGATAAAAACAACTTCTTCTCCGATGTTTTCCATTCTTAATTCATTTAATTTATAGTTTCTGTACATTTTCATTTTCCTTTCAATTTTTCTTTTTGCAAAATTTTCTCTTTTTATTTTAAAAGTTTAATAATTTCTTCTAATTTATATTTTTCCTGTTCTCCTGTACTAAATTTTTCATTGTAACTACATTTTCATTTTGCTCATCTTCGCCTAAAATTACTAAATTCTGAATTTTCTTTATTTGCTTTTTCATTTGGGCTCCAAAACTTTTTGGATTGTAGTCAAAGTTGACTTTTATTCCATTTTTTCGTAGTTCTTCTACTATTTTTACAAAATATTCTTTTGTTTCATCAAAATAAATAACGTAAATTTTGTTTTTCTTTTTGCAATCAAATTTTTCATCCATAAGCATTGCAATTCTTTTCCATTCCAGCAGCAAAACCTATTCCTGGCACTTTTTGCATTTCCAAGTATTTCAAGGAGTCTGTCGTAACGTCCTCCAGCCAGCACAGTTGCTTTTGAGCCTAGTTTGTCAGATTTTATTTCAAAAACTGTGTCTGAATAGTAGTCAAGTCCACGCACCAGCTTGTCATTTTACTACATAGTTGATATTCATTAATTCAAGATATTTTTGTATCTTCAAAATAATTTTTACTTTCCTCATCAAGATAATCGTATAATTTTGGAGCGTTTATAAATTGTTCTTGATCACCTTTATCCTTTGAATCTAATGCTCTTAGTGGATTTGTTGCATATCTTCGTTTTGAGTCGTCACTAAGTTTATCCAGCCTTTTTTCCATAAATGCTTTTAAATCATCAATGTATTTTTTTCTTGAATCAATGTTTTCCAAGACTGTTTATTTCACAATCTAAACCAGTAATTCCAAGTTTTTCAAGAAATTCACATCCCATTCGGATAATTTCTGCATCAAGGTAAGCAGAACGGACTCCGAACATTTCGATACCCATTTGGTGAAATTCTCTAAATCTTCCTTTTTGAGGGGCTTCGTAACGATACATTGGACCGTTGTAGAACCATTTTACAATTGGGGAAGACTTTGTGAAAACCTGCTTCCAAATAGGCACGTACTACTCCAGCAGTACCCTCTGGACGCATTGTAACATTTCTGTTGCCTTTGTCTGTAAATTCGTACATTTCCTTTGAAACAACATCTGTTTCATCACCAACACCACGTCTAAAAAGCTCAGTTTCTTCCAGAATAGGCGTTATAATTCGTTCAAATCCATATTTTTCAAATACATTTTTGCTGTATCAACAATTAAGTCATATTTTTACATCATCAGAATATCTATCTTTCATTCCCTTTTAAAACACTAATCATTCTTAATTTTGTCCTTTCGTTTTCTTATGATCCTTTTAGTTAATTAAAAATCTACTTTATTATTATATCAAAAAAACAGAAGTTTTTATCAATATTTATTTTTTAATGCAGCTGGTCAAAACGCTTCCAAAAAACTTTAGTTGTATCTGTAACTGTTACAAATGAAGTAGGATCGTGAGTTTTCAGAAATTTTCTCAATCGGATGAATTGTCTTCTTTTCAATAATTGTTAATAAAATATCTTTTTCAGCACCAGAATATCCTCCAACAGCTTTAAGTACAGTACAACCTCTGTCAAAGTCCTTTAAAATGTAGTTTAGCACGATGTCCTTGTTTGAAGTGATAATCATAATTTGCTTACGTGAATTAAATCCTTCAATCAAACTTGTCAATGATAAAATCCCGTTACATAGACACTTAAAAAGTCCCACAAGTCCCAGTTCAACTCCAAAAAGCGAAAATCGCTAAAAGAGTAACAATTGCGTCTACGATGAAGCTAGACATTCCGTAACTGATGTGGCAATATTTTGTAAGGATTCTCGCAATGATTGAAGTACCGCCAGTAGAAGCTTCATAAAAATAAATAATCGTTATTCCTAAAGCACATATTGCACTACCAAAGATTGTGGCTAAAATCAAGTCTTTTGTAAGAGTGTAACTAGGATAAAATTTTTTCAAAAATATGAAAGAAAAACTGATAAAGTACCGTAGCATAAATGCTCTTTACGCCAAATTGTCCGCTGATTACAATAAATGCAAGTGCAAATAGAATAAAATTGCTAATCGCAACAAATAGTCCCGTTGAAATCCCAAAAATGCTGTTTACAACCAACGCCAGTCCAGTTACTCCCCACTTGCTATTTTGTTCTGGAAAAAGAAAAATGTAATCCAAAATGCTAGGATAAAAGTTCCTAGTCCAATAAAAATATTCCTTAATTAATGTCAAAAATTGTTTTCTCATAAAAAGCTCCTTTTATAAAAATTTACGTTAATTTAGGAGAACGCATACTCCTTTGCTATATGCTTAAACCCTTTTAATAGTTAGATTGATAAAATTAAATAGTGCTAGGGCTTAAGTGAAATAGTCATAACTTTTGAGATCAGTTTTAAAGTAATCTTGCTATAGAATTATACATGATATTTCTTTATTTTATCTTTTAATTTTGTAATTATTTCAAATTTATGTGAAATATTTAATATTTTTATAATATTTTTAATAAATATATGAATTAAATAATGAATTTTATTTTTAAATATTTAGTTTTTCCCGCTAAAATAAAGGATTGTCGTAATTAAAATATATGTAAAAATTTTTTTATAGGCTATTGAAATGGGGAAAAATTGTAGTATACTTGTGTCGAAATTTTTAGAGGAGTTTAAAATTTCTAATATCGTTATAGCCCAATTACTTAAGAAGAGAGCTTATAAATTTTTGAGCTGTATCAATGAGTTCACATAATTTCTATGGTTCATTTTAGGAGTTTGAATATATAGAAATAAATCTGAAGAAAAGAGAGTGAGTATGATGAAATCAATAAGAAGAATGCTTTTTGACAGCTTTAATTGGAGTTTTAGCGTTTTAGCTCCATCAGCTATTCAAAAGGAAAAAGTATCAAACAAGTCAACTTTTGACAAGACAATTTAGCTGCAGCAGCAGTAGTGTAACTGTAGAAAAATCTTTTCAACAAACAAGGTAAGATTGACAGACAGTAATGGAAAAAGTATACAATTTGAAACTAACAAAAATCTGGTAGTGGAGAAGAGTACACAGGTGGAGGAGTTTCTATCCACATAAAAGGAAATGACGCAGTCTTCACAAAAGCAGGAAGTGATGAAAGTTGCTATATGACAGAAAAATGGAAACTCAAGCAGCAGCAACCAAAGTTCTAGCAGTAATTTATTGAGAAAAATACAGCTGTGACGGTTATCAAGATATAACAGTTGAAAATGTTTCTACAGACAAAGTAAAAGTAGCTGACGGTTATGGTGGAATTCACACTTTAAGTTCAGCAACATCTGGTAGTGGAGAAAAGATATTCAAATGGAAATATTTCTATCCATATGAAAGGAAAATGAAGCTGTCTATACAGAAAATGGAAAAGATAAAAGCTGCAGTCTTCAAAGCTCTGGGAATGGTTCAATTAACGAATAAAGCCTAAAAAATTGAAATTAACAATTAAAAACTAAATTTAAAAAGCTGTTTATATAATTTTTAAAAATTATATTAAATGGCTTTTTCATATTTTAAAAGAAAAGTTGAAAAAGCCTATTATATAGTAAAAATCTTTACTATAGGAGGAAAGATGAAAGTTGCTGAATTTATTAGTGCAAAGGCAATGGAAGATATGCGTTTGGTAAATCAGTGAATCTGGCGGAAATGAAGTTTTTCAGAGGGATTCCTGATGGAGAGGACTAGTTTCTGAGTCGAGGTTATTGCAGAGGAAATTCTAGTTCTGTTGCTGCATTATTAAATATGATGAGAAAAATGAAGTTATAATACATAATCATCCGTCTGGAGTGCTAATTCCTTCTGATGAAGATGTGAGTATTTCCAGCATGTATGGGGAAGTTGGCGGAGCTTCATACATTGTGAATAATGCTGTGGATGATATTTATGTGATTGTACCTTTAAAAAGAATTTATAAAATAGATGTAGATGAATATTTTTGGAGAAAAATGGGGATATTCATAAGAATTTTGGCAAAGTTTGAGATACGGCGGGAACAGTATGAAATGGCTAAGTTTATTGAAAATAGCATGAATGAGAATAAAAACTTAATAGTGGAGGCTGGAACTGGGACGGGAAAGACGATTGCCTATTTGTTGCCAACATTGCTTTATGCCATTGAAAAATAATCTAAAAGGTGATTGTTTCCACAAATACGATTAACTTGCAGGAACAGCTTGTTAATAAGGATATTCCGCTTTTAAAGAAAAATTATTGATGAGGACTTTAATTATCAGATTGTAAAGGGACGAGGAATTATCTTTGCAAGAGAAAACTTTACAATATAGATGTTACAGAGAAGGAAACAGATACGGAAGAGGAAAAACTGAGAAAAATATTATAAGAAATCTTATTGACTGGGATAAAAATGTTACGAGACAGGTGACAGGAATGAGCTAAAATACGAAATTTCAAACAGTATCTGGGAAAAAAGTGAATAGTGAAGCGGATATGTGTAAAGGAGTAAAGTGTCCGTATTATTCAAAAATGCCACTTTTTAATGCTAGAAAAATGTTGCGGATGCAACACTTCTTATTGTTAATCATCATATGTTCTTTTGCAGATTTAGCAATTAGAAATCAGACAGGATTTTATACAAATTATTCAATTTTTACCAAATTATGATATTGTTGTTTTTGATGAGGGCTCATAATATAGAAGATACGGCTCGAAACTATTTTTACTTTTTGAAACGTCGAAAATATCATTTGGACGGCTTATGGGGAATATCTATAATAGACGTGTCGTAAATTCTAGCAATGGTGGGGGCTATTGTTAGGCTAATGACTTATTTGAACGAAAGTCTTTCAAGTCAAGAATATGAAAAAGTTGATGAATTGAAGGAAGATGTTATCGCGGAATTGAACGTATTTTACGATAAAGGAATAGATATTTTTGATAAATTGATTTACCTTTTTCAGAAAATAATGACAACAGGAAATCAAGATAAAGATTGATAAGCAGAAAATGCGAAAGTAATAAGGCTTTTCGTGAAGTTATGGAAATTAATAGTCAATTTAAGGAAAGTTATGGAAATTTAGTTATAAGAATTAACAAGTTTTTAAATACTGTGAGCAATTATAATTTTAGAAGACAAAGAGGGTTTTTATTTGAATTTTCAAGATACTATGAAAGATTGAAGCAGTATTATAAGAAATTTGAATTTATTCTGGGAAAGGGAAAGAAGAAGGGATATGTTTACTGGGCTAATGTTACGAAAATTCGTCCAAATGTGAAATTATACGCAACGCCTTTTGATATTTCGGATGAACTGAAAGATAATTTGTTTACAAAAATGGACAGGATGATTTTTACTTCGGCGACACTTGCTGTTGACAATAAGTTTGACTATTATAAAAAGTATTGGAGCTTATGAAAGAAAAATCGTAGAAAAAATAGATGAAAAAGAAATTGTAAAATCGCCATTTGATTACGAAAAACAAATGAAAGTTTATATTCAGAAGATGACTTGATCCCACAAATATTGAATTTATGAGGGATTTGATTGGATTTATTGAAGAGGCTATAAAAAGTACAAAAGGACATTGTTTTTATTATTTACTTCATACAGTGCCTTAAACTTTTGTACAACCAGTTAAAAATCACATTTTTCAGAAAAGGAATATACGCTTATAAAAGCAAAAATGACTTTCCACGACATGAAATGATAGAAATATTTAAAAATTCTAAAAATCCAATATTATTTGGGACAGACGGTTTTTGGGAAGGTGTCGATGTACAGGAGAACAGTTGAAATCAGTAATTATCACAAAATTGCCGTTTAAAGTGCCAAATGATCCTGTAACTGAGGCGATTATTGAAAATATTAGAAAAATGGACAAAATCCGTTTAATGACTATCAGGTTCCGCAAGCTGTAATTAAGTTTAAGCAGGAGTTGGAAGACTTTATACGAAGTAAAACTGACAGCAGGAATATTATAATTCTTGATAACAGGATAATATGTATGGGAAGAAGTTTTTGACGGTTTTTGCCACGAAACAAGGTGATCGAAAGTAAAAGTAATATTTTAAAAAGAATGAAATGAAAGTTTTAATAAAAAGGAGTTTTATAAAAATTTAGGAAAGGAAAAGGAAAAATGAGATTAGATGTATTAGGAGGAATTCGTTTTTAAGTAAAAGATGCAAAAAACTAAGGAAACTCAATTTAACATCAAAAACAGATTTACTTTCAGGTTTATTATTTGACAATAATATTTATGATATTTGGTGTAGTTATTGAAATGTCAAGATTAAATGTTAATTATGTTGTGAAGCATTGCAAAAATCTGATATTGTAGCATATAAGAATGTATCTTATTTTGTGGATATTTTAGATGACAGCATTGAAGAAAAAAATAATGAAAACAACACAGCCTGAATTTGATAAAACTAAAGGATGTAAATAGGGCAACTAGTGATTTCACTTAACAAATTTTTACGTGATGTACGGAATATAATTTATCTGATGATGCAGCGATTGAAAAGAGTATATACAGGATAATAAAGTACACGTTTTACGATCGAGGATATTAAGGAAATAAAGGCAAGAACTGAAAATATCGAGTATTCTGTAAATTTGACGGACATTATATCCGAAATTATAGTGATGGAATTTATAAAATGGAAAAATCTATCTAAAAATAATCCGAAAAAGATATAAAAAGCAGATAATCTCGATTTGAAAGTGCTTCAAAAACTTTTATAAAAGCCAAATTTGCTGATTAATGAAGAAGCTACAAAGATTGCAGATAATATGATGTCATTAAGAGATAAGAAATTAAAATTTACAAAGGGAGACATTATTGTAAAAAAAGGCGAAATCATTGATTCAGATGCATTTTGAAACTGGAAAAAGTGAAATCTGGTAAGAAATGGAGACAAAGTTCAGAAAAATCAGTTGGACTTATTGCTACTTTTTCGTTGCTTATGATATTGATTTATTATTTACTACGAAAAATGCAAGAAAAAGTTGTAGAATCAAAGGCGTTTTTATCCAACACTTCTCACGATAATGTTTGTAAACACCATCTATATTTTATGAACAATGAATTTTTTTATTTATTTACTTCCATTTGCAATGCTTCCGATTATTTCACAATTCTAGGAAATAGAGTTTACGCAATTATAATGACATTTTCAAATATGATTATTTTATCGCGGAAGAATCCTGGTTTTTAGTTACAATAGCAGTTTCATTAGTTGCGATTTATAAAGCTGCAAGCCTTTGTAAGCAGAGTGATATTGTAAAATTAAGTTTCTTTTTGGGGATATTTCAGGCTTTGATGTCATTTAGTTATGGACTTGTTAACCAGTCAAGCTTTGGGCTGATGATGTTAATGATAGTATTTTCAGTATTTTCAGGTGTTTTTGACTGGAATGTTGTCACTTGCAGTATTACCATATTTTGAAGATTACTTTGAAATTTTAACAACAATGAAGTGCTGGAACTCAGTCGATTTTCTACATACATTGCTAAAACAGATTGCTTATAAAAGCGCTGAACTTTTCATCATAGTATAATGGTTGGAGCTCTTGCCGGGAAGGAGGCTGGAAAGTATTGGTGCAAATGCCACATTTGCAAGGATTGCTTCATATTATCATGATATTGGTAAAATGAAACGTCCAGAATTTTTTGTAGAAAATCAGCGAGATGGAGTAAATCCACATAATAAGATAAAACCGTCGTTAAGTGCATTAATTCTGACTTCGCATACAAAAGACGGCTATATTATGGGAAAGAAAATAAATTGCCAAAAGAGATTTTTAGATGTAATACTGGAACATCACGGAACAACCCTAACACAGTATTTTTATTATAAAAGCGCTGGAAAATGGAGAAGAAGTGGTAGAAAAGCAATTTTCAGATACAGCAGGGCCTAAACCTAGAACAGAAGGAATCAGGAATTATTTTTGTTGGCAGATACAGTAGAGGCTGCTACAAGAACGCATGAAAACAAAAGCAAGGAAGGAATTGAAAAATTTTATAAAGGTATTTAGTAAAATCAAAAATGGGACGATAAGCAGCTAAAGTGATTCTGACTTGACTTTAGGAGAAATAGAAAAAGTGAGTCAATCGTTTATAAATACATTGCAAGGTGTTTATCATGAAAGAATAAAATATCCGAAAAATGGATGAAAAATAAAAAATTAAAACTAAAAATGGAGAAAACTATAGTTAGACATTGATATAACTTATGATATTGAACAAATTGATAATTTTTGATGAAGAAAAATAAAGGAATTTGTTGGTTACATTTTAAAAAGACGAATACAAGGAAGAATTTGACAAAAATGAATACTATTTATCATTATTAATTACAACAAATGAGCAAATTCAGGAAATAAACTGTGAATACAGTCAAAAAAGATGCTCCAACCGATGTAATTTCTTGCATACAATGAAAACAGAAAACTTTCAGAGCAGTGAATATAGCTAGGGCGATATTGTAATCTCAATCGAGCGTGTGAAAGAACAATCTAGTGAATATGGACATTCTGATGAGCGAGAATTTTATTATGTTTTGTGTCACGGGATGTTACATTTATTGGGATACGATCACATTGAAGAGCAAGACAAAGTTGTTATGAGAAAACGGGAAGAAGAAATTTGTGAGTAAATTTAATTATAAAAAGATAAAAATAGAAAGGAGCAGAGTTTTGGCGAGATAAAAGATGGAGAAAATAAAAAAAGGGAGAAAATCAATATTTTCGTTGTTTCATAGGAAAGATAGGTATAAATGGGATATAAAAAAGAGAGAGCAAGAGACAAAAGACTGGTAGATAGTTTTAATTTTGCAATTGAGGGGATGATTTCGGCATTACAGAATGAAAAACATATGAAAGTTCACATACTTTCTGCAATTATTATTGTAATTCTGGCAATTGTAATAAATGCGAGTAAAGTGGAAATTCTTATAATTTCATTGTCTGTGTCTTTTGTAATAATTACAGAACTTATAAATACAGCGGTTGAGGCACTTGTGGATTTGATTTCGCCTGAAAGACATCCGCTGGCAAAATTGGCTAAGGATGTTGCAGCTGGAGCTGTACTAGTTGCTGCGATAAATGCCATTTGCGTGGGATATCTGCTGTTTTATGATAAATTGCTTGATATTTTGACGGGAAAAATAAGTTGCATGTTATTGCAGGAAGAAAAGGAAATATTGCAATTTTAATTCTAATTTTGGTTTCAATCTTAGTTATCGTATTAAAATCATTTTTTCAAAAGGGAACTCCGCTTGAAGGTGGTATGCCTAGTGGACATAGTGCAATAGCTTTTTCTGCTTTTGGGATTTTGCTTTTTATGACATCAGATATAAGAATTTTTAGTTTTAGGTTTCTTTATGGCTGCTTTAGTGGCACTAGAGCCGTGTCAAATCTGGGATTCATAGTATTCGGGAAGTTCTGGCTGGAGGACTGCTAGGTTTTTCAGTAGCATTTATAATATTGTTTGTAATGTTAAAATTTGGAATTTTATATAACTGATAAAAGATTTAAGAGCAGCTTAAGAATTGTATTAATGGTTATTAGCTGCTTTTTGATTATACACTTGAGTATCTTTAATATTGAACCAGTAAAATCAAATAATTTTTAGAATTGTAGTATGGGTAACAACTTGTTGAGTTAAGTTTCGTTTTAAAGTGATATTATTAAAAACCTGAATTTTTAAAAATTTCTTTTATTATTCAGTAATTTTTATCTCTTTAAAGTTTGCTTTTATTTTTGATAAATTTTTACAAAATATAGTATAATAAAAACATTGGAAATATATTATATAATTTTTGAAAAATACAATAAAATTTAGAAAGGAGGAAAGAATGATCTACCTAGATAACTCAGCAAGTACAAAAACCACGTAAAGAAGTTATAGATACGCTGATTCAGACAATGGAAGAAGAGTATGCAAATCCTGATGCTATCCACGATTTCTCATATAAAATTCTATTAAAAATCAAAAAGCTAAAAAGATAGTAGCTGATTATCTGAAAGTTGAAGCTGAGCAAATTTTTACAGCTGGAGGCGGAGATGGAAATAATCTTCTCCTGCAAGGAATTATTAATGTTAATTCACGGAATCGAGAAAACATCTGATCACGACAAAAATAGAGCATCCATCGGTTTACGAAGTATTCAAACATTATGAGAATATAGGCTTTGAAGTAGATTACCTAAATGTAGATAAAAGATGGATTTGTGAATTTGGAAGAACTAAAAAGACATTATTAGAGAAGACACAGCGATAGTTTCAGTTGGAGCAGTAAATAGCGAAACAGGAGCAATTCAAGATTTGAGGAAAAATTTCTGAAATTATTAAGGGAAAAAAATAAGAATACATATTTCCATACAGATTTTGTGCAAGGACTAGGATGTACAAATATAAAAATTTGATAAAAATTCTGTAGATGCAATAACAATAAGCGGACATAAAATTTATGCACCAAAAAGGAATCGGGGCAATCTATGTGAACAAAAGGTGTAAAACTGACAAATGTGATTTATGGTTCAAATGCTGAAAATGGAATTGTAAAAAGAACAATGCCAACAGAATTAATTTTAGCATTCATAAAAGCTGTGAAATTTTTGGCAAAGGAAGAAAAAGGAAATGGAGCATTCACAAAAAGCTAAAAGAAATGCTAGCAAATAAAATTTCTGAAGAAATTGAAGATATTAAGTTTAATTCTTCTCTCGATCCTGAAAAATCCAGTCCCAAAAGTACTGAATGTATCGTTTAACAGAACAAAAGGTGAAGTGTTGACACATTTTTAGGAATGTATCAAATTTATGTTTCTACAGGCTCAGCTTGCTCATCGAAAAAGGGGAAACAGCAGATACTGGAAGTTATGGGACTTAACCAGTCAGAACTGGATGGAGCGATAAGATTCAGCTTTTTCAAAGGATAATACAACAAAAGAAATTGGCGAAGTTGTGAAAAGGCTGAAGAAAGTGTGGATAAGAAAAATGAAATAAAAATGGCATTTATAATTTATTTAAGAAAGGGAAGAAATGAGTAATTATACTGATAAAAAGTTGTTAAATGCGATAGGACTTTCTTATGGAGAATTATCGTTAGAAAGGTAAAAACAGAGGGACAATTTGAGAAAAAATTGAGAAATAAGATTAACAAGGTGTTAAAAGGATTTGATTATCAGTTATTCGATGATTTGTCGAAATTGTATGTTTTTAATAAATTCTGAAAAATTTGGATGAAATTACGATAAAACTAAGAAAAGTGTTCGGAATTGTAGGACTTAATCAATCTGCAAAAGGTTGAAAGAAATGATGAATTTATTAAGGAAAAAGGTATTAGAATTTGCGAAATTATGCTTATGAACAGGGAGCCAGAACTTTAAAATAAAAGTTAATAGAAGTAACAAGGATTTGAGAAAAAAATCTATGGACTATGCCCGTGAATTAGGAGGTCATGTACTTGTAAACAGTTTGTTTGAACAAGTTAAAATGAAAAGATCCAGATATTATGATAAATGTGGATATTAGAAAAAAATGTTTATATTTATACGGACAGAAATAAAAACTTATGGAGGATTACCACTTGGTTCAACAGAAAAGGACTTGTCCTTTTATCAGGTGGAATAGACAGTCCAGTTGCATCCTTTATGATGGCAAAAAGAGGAATGAGATTAAACTTTGTCACTTTTCACAGTTTTCCATTTCAAGTCATCAGGCTCTGGAAAAAGTAAAAGAATTAACAGATATTTTATCACTTTATGTTGGAAAGACGAGACTTTATTCATTAAATATACTAAAAATTCAGAAGCGATAAACATTCAGACAAAAGAGTTGCTACTAATTTTGACGACGAGGCTATGATGCGTCTAGCTGAAAGATTATCTGGCGTAATGCAGTATCAGGCTTTAATTACAGGGAAAGTCTAGGACAAGTAGCTTCACAAACGATGGGCAGGGCTACATGCACGAATGCCTCTGTTGAAAAAGCTGCCAGTATTTAGACCACTTATTGGAATGGATAAAACTGAAATAATTAAGATTGCAAAAAGAAATTGAGACTTATGAAAAGTCCATTGAGCCGTATGAAGATTCATGTGATTTTTGCTCCTAAACATCCAGTTACAAATCCTAAATTGAAAGATGTTTTGGCTGAAGAAGCTAAAATCGAGAAATTATGATGAAATGTATGAATGAAATCTTTGAAGAAAGGAATATTTTAATTTCGGATAAATTCGTGTATTTGATTAAATAATCTAAAATAAATGCATTTTAGATTTATAATTTATAATAATTGTATGCATTAGAACGTTTAATAAAAAATAAAATAATAAAAAGAAAATGGAGAAAATTTATGAAAGAGAAGGAAGTATAGAATAGATGAAATGAAGCTGAATAATTTATTTAATTTATAGAAATTATCGAGATGGAGAAACACAGATACTTGCGATTTCCTTGACATATTATTCCCTTTTGGTAATATTTCCAGTCGTTGCACTTATTCTGGGGAATTACAAAGGATTTTGGACTGGACAAGCTGTTTATACAGAAATTTTTGAATTATGGCATGGAAATAATGGAATCTTAAAAAGTAATCATAGATGTGGCTCAAAGATTATTGTTGTCTACAGAAAGTAGTATATTAACAAGTGTGGGAATTATTATATTGATTTATTCGGCAGTAAAAGGTTTTGATAATGCTGGAAAAATTCATTCAATAAAATTTGGAAAATAAATAAAAAGATCAATGACAAAGAAGAGTTATTGACTATGTTGCAATTATATTTTTAGGGCTAATATTTTTGTATTATTATCAACATTAAATTCATTTGTTGCCGATGAAGTTATAAGAAACTTTCCAAATAATCCAATTTTAATAAATTTGGTTGTCGGACTTTTTGGGACCTGCTACGTACATTATTTTGTTCAGTTATTTATTTTACATTATTCCAAACACAAATGTCAAAATTAAGCCTGCTGTTTTTGCAGGAGTTGTAACGACAGTTCTAACTTTTTGGATGAAAATTACTATTTTTGTTGCTTCAGTCCTCTATTACAAAAATACAATATAATTTATGGAAGTCTAGCATTAATTCCTATAATTTGGGTTCAATATGTCTGGGTAACAATTTTACTGGGAGCACAGATAGCGTTTTCAATACAGACATCAGATGAATTTTTATACAATGAAAATTGAAATGCCGATAAAAGTTAAAAGAGAAGCTGGAGTTCTAATTTTATCATTAATTATTAAAAATTTTTGTTGAAGCGTTTTACATATCAAGAATTGACAGACAGACTTGGAATGGAAGTATTTTTTTGTAAAAAGAGATTTTATCAGACCTAGAAAAATGGGATTTATCAATGAAGTATTTTATGATAAAAATTCTGACAGTCAATATCAGGTTGCTTACAGTCCTGAATCTATAACAATCAGAGAATATATGAAAAATTTGATACTAAAAATATAGAGTATTAGAAGATATTTTGATAATTTAAATGAAGAAGATCAAAGCATTCTTGAAAAATAAAGAGAAAAACTGGCAATGAAAAATTGAAGAATCTGATACAGAAGCTGAAATGTCTAAAAAGGAATCAACTTCTGAAGAAACGGAAGATAAAGTTGAGTTTTTCAAAACTCTGAGAAACATAGAAAATCTGATGATTTGACAATAGATTTTCAAATTTCTAAAAAGATAAGGAACTAAAAGAAAATTTTTTATGAAAAATGAGCCTGAGAGAAATCTTTTCAGAAATGATGAGGAAGCTAATGAAAATGAAGAAGAGATTCAAAAATCAGATAGATGAAAGTGAAACAGAAGATGTAAAAATAAATTATGAACATTTTTGAAAGTAACGGAGCAAAAATATGAAGATGGAAGTTGGAAGTTCTTTTAAATTTCAAATTAAAGGAGAACATTATAAATGGGATTAATAATAATAATTATTGCAATAGTCAATATTATTACAATTATAGCTACAATTAGTTTCATTAATAAAAATAATGAAAAAGGGGAAAAAGAGCTATTAAGTCAGCTTAATGAAAATAATAAACAAAATTTTGAAGAGAATATTTGACGAAATTGAAAAAGCATAAATTTAAACACAAAAAATAATTTATTGGAAGGAATAGGCAATTTAGGGACAATTTTATCTGAAAAATAATGAAAAACTACTTTTGAAATTTAATGGACTTGGACAAAAATTTAAGTAGTACAATGAATGAAAAATAATCAGTTGCTATTTAAAAATAATACAGAAAATAATCAACTCTTAACTTCAAATATGAATAACAACATTCAAAAGTTATCAGTTAGATTAAATGAGAATAATCAGGATTTGACCAAAAATATAAATGAGTTTAAGGATAGTCTTACTCAAAATTTAAAATGAGAATTTTGAAAAAATTAAGTCAAAAAGTTGAAAAATAGACTTGATTTAATGAATATGAAAGTGAAGAAAAGGTTATCAAAAGGCTGAAGAAACAACGAAAACTTTTGGAAATGTACTGGAAAGATTGGGAAAAAAATTGATGAAGCTCAGAAAAATTGAAACATTATCAAGTAATGTTGTTTCTCTTCAGGATATTTTTAACAGATAAAAAAGTCGTGGGAATTTTGAGAAGTACAGCTTTATCAAATTTTATCTTCAGTTTTTGGAGAAAAATGACAAACTTTATCAAAAGCAATATAAACTTTTCAAATGGAACAATAGCTGATTCCATCATATTTTACTCCAGAACCTCTCGAAATATAGCAGTTGATTCAAAATTTCCATTAGAAAAATTACAGAAGAAATGTACAGCAATGAATTATCGCAATTTGAAAAGAGAAAAGTGCTAAAAAGATTTTTGCAAATGACTTTGAAAAACACATAGATACAATTTTCTTCAAAAATATATCATAAAAATGAAACAAGCGAACAAGCAATATTATTTTTACCAGCTGAAGCAATTTTTGCAGAAATAAATGCCTATCACACAGACATCATTGAATATGCTTACAAGAAAAATGTCACGAATTGCCTCACCTACAACATTAATTTCAGTATTAACTGTAATTCAAGTTATGATGATAAATTTAGAAAGAGACAAATATGCCAATGTAATTCAGACTGAATTAGAAAAAAATTAAATGATGAGTTTTCACGATACAGCACTACGTTGGGAAAAATTTGAAAAAGATATCGATAAAAGTATCAAATGACGTAAAAGAAATATAAATACATACTTCGTAAAAAAATAAGTAAAAAGGTTTACAGAAATCTCAAATGTAAAAATTTGAAGAAAAAGAAAGTAATAATATTAAAAATTTAAAAATTCTAGTTGAAGAATAATAAATAAACATAAAAACAGACAGGAGCAAAGAATGTCAAAAAAATGGAATAATATTTGGGAAATTTTACCCTCTTCATATAGGACATGTAGATTTTATTCAAAGAGCCAGTGGTTTTGTAGATAATCTATACATTTTTGTCTGTAGTGACAATGAAAGAGATAAAAAAACTTTTTGAAGAATCAAAAATGAAAAAGATGCCAACTATAAAAGACAGAATCAGATTTGTGGAAAAAACTTTCAGACATCAAAAATATAAAAAGTCATACATATGGCAGAAGACGGAATTCCATTTTATCCAAACGGCTGGAAATTATGGAGCGAACGAGTGCAGGAAATTCTTTTAACAAATAATATAAAAATTGATATAATTTTTACAAATGAAACTCAAGATATACAAAATTATAAAGATAATTTCCTAACATTACCAAGTTTTGAAAAACTTTTAATAAAAATTTAGAAATAAAAAGTAATAGATGTAAAAAGAAATAATTTTTCATATCAGTGCAACAGAAATAAGAAAAATCCCTATGAGAATTGGTTCTTTATCCCAAAATATGTAAGAGAATTTTTGTCCTAAAAAGTAGCAATAATTGGCTCTGAACATTCAGGAAAAACTAATTTGACTCATAAATTAGCAAATTATTACAATACAACCTATGTAAAAGAATACAAAAAGAATATGTAAAAGAGGAATTACAAAATAAGATAGAAAAATTTACAATATGATGATTACAGTAATATAGCTTATGAACATAATAGAAGAATCCTAAAATCCATAAAAACGCCGATAAATTAACATTCATAGATACGGATTTCTATTCTTTGCAGACTTTTTCAATAATTCAAAACGAAGAAAAAGCATCCAGTAATAGAAGATTTTTGTCAAACATACCAATTTCGATGTGTTAATATACATAGAAAAAGGAATCAAATATTCAAAAATACAACAAATAACTATAATAAAAATGTCCAAATTTGATAATATATTGCAATCCTTATTGAAAAATAATCAAAAATTTATGAAATTATCTTATAAAAGACAGTATCAGCTTGACTGAAAAACTATATAAAAAGTATAGATATCATAAATAATTATTTAAAAAACTAAAATAAATTGTTTAGCACGTGTCTGAAAAATTCTCCAAATGATGAATTTTTAACAAATTTTTCCAAAATCAAAAATAATAAGCACTGATTTTATGGTGATTTGTATAATTTATAAAATCAAAACATTAAAAATAACATAGATTTTAAGTTTTCAGACACAGTCTAATATAAAAACAAAACCACTCTAAAAACACAATTTTAAAAGGTTTTGTTAGGCTTTTTAAGATTGGAAAAACTTTAAAAACAAGAAAAAAAGTTGAAAAAGTAGTTGACAAATAAATTTAATTATGATAATATATGTCTTGTCGATACAAAAAGGTATCAAAGGACAATGATATAAGAATAGAAGAAGCAATAAGTGTAAAAGATAAATATTAATGTCAAGAACTCTTGTCTATAAGATAAGATTCTCGTCAAGACAAAAGGTGAAATTAAATATGAAAATATATTGAATGAAGAGTTTGATCCTGGCTCAGGATGAACGCTGACAGAATGCTTAACACATGCAAGTCTTTGGCGAAATCTGTGCTTGCACAGCCCTAGCCAAGGCGGACGGGTGAGTAACGCGTAAAGAACTTGCCCCTGCAGACAGGGGATAACAGACGGAAACGACTGATAATACCTGATACAATTGCCAGCACGCATGTGCCCGGCAATGAAAAGTGATGCTGCAGGAGAGCTTTGCGTCCTATTAGCTTGTTGGTGAGGTAACGGCTCACCAAGGCGATGATAGGTAGCCGGCCTGAGAGGGTGAACGGCCACAAGGGGACTGAGATACGGCCCTTACTCCTACGGGAGGCAGCAGTGGGGAATATTGGACAATGGGGGCAACCCTGATCCAGCAATTCTGTGTGCACGAAGAAGGTTTTCGGATTGTAAAAGTGCTTTTCAGCAGGGAAGAAGAAAGTGACGGTACCTGCAGAAGAAGCGACGGCTAAATACGTGCCAGCAGCCGCGGTAATACGTATGTCGCAAGCGTTATCCGGAATTATTGGGCATAAAGGGCATCTAGGCGGCCAGACAAGTCTGGGGTGAAAACTTGCGGCTCAACCGCAAGCCTGCCCTGGAAACTGTTTGGCTAGAGTGCTGGAGAGGTGGACGGAACTGCACGAGTAGAGGTGAAATTCGTAGATATGTGCAGGAATGCCGATGATGAAGATAGTTCACTGGACGGTAACTGACGCTGAAGTGCGAAAGCTGGGGGAGCGAACAGGATTAGATACCCTGGTAGTCCCAGCCGTAAACGATGATTACTGGGTGTGGGCATGAAGAGTGTCCGTGCCGAAGCTAATGCGATAAGTAATCCGCCTGGGGAGTACGGGCCGCAAGGCTGAAACTCAAAGGAATTGACGGGGACCCGCACAAGCGGTGGAGCATGTGGTTTAATTCGACGCAACGCGAGGAACCTTACCAGATCTTGACATCCCACGTATGCCTACGAGAGTAGGCAGTGCGCTTCGGGAACGTGGAGACAGGTGGTGCATGGCTGTCGACAGCTCGTGTCGTGAGATGTTGGGTTAAGTCCCGCAACGAGCGCAACCCCTATCGCTAGTTGCCATCATTAAGTTGGGGACTCTAGCGAGACTGCCTGCGAAGAGCAGGAGGAAGGTGGGGATGACGTCAAGTCATCATGCCCCTTATGATCTGGGCTACACACGTGCTACAATGGCTGGTACAAAGAGCTGCAAAACGGCAACGTTTAGCCAATCTTTCAAAGCCGGTCCAAGTTCGGATTGAAGTCTGCAACTCGACTTCATGAAGCCGGAATCGCTAGTAATCGCAGATCAGCAATGCTGCGGTGAATACGTTCTCGGGTCTTGTACACACCGCCCGTCACACCACGAGAGTTGTTTGCACCTGAAGCCGCCGGTCCAACCGCAAGGAGGAAGGCGTCTAAGGTGTGGATAGTGATTGGGGTGAAGTCGTAACAAGGTATCCGTACCGGAAGGTGCGGATGGATCACCTCCTTTCTAAGGAGTAACAAACATTACTTCTTCTTATGTCTTTTGGGCGTGTAGCTCAGGTGGTTAGAGCACTGTGCTGATAACGCAGGGGTCGCTGGTTCGAGTCCAGCCATGCCCACCATATTAATTAAAGTCTTGGGGATATAGCTCAGTTGGGAGAGCGCTGCCCTTGCAAGGCAGAGGTCAGCGGTTCGAACCCGCTTATCTCCACCAATTATATTTAGGACAATGGGAAATGAATAGTAGGTAAAAGATTACAATAAACTAGAGTAAAAGTTATTCTGGAGAAAAAAGCTAATAAGGGCACACGGAGGATGCCTAGGCAACAACAGCCGATGAAGGACGTGATAAGCTGCGATAAGCCGGGAGTAGATGCACATAATCGTTAATCCCCGGATTTCCGAATGGGAAAACCTGCATGTCTGGAGGATATGCGTGAAAACGGTAAGCCCGTGAACTGAAACATCTAAGTAACGGGAGGAAAAGAAAGTAAAAACGATTCCCTAAGTAGCGGCGAGCGAACGGGGATAAGCCTAAACCGTGTCAGTGTCAAGCGGACAGCGTTGCTGACACGGGGTTGTGGGACTTCCATTAACGGATTGTCATAATGTTTAAGTTATATGTATGTAAGTAGAATCAGTTGGGAAGCTGAACCAAAGAAGGTGATAGTCCTGTAGAACATAAAATATATATAACAACTGGAAGCACCCGAGTAGCGTCAGGCACGAGGAATCTGGCGTGAATCAGCGTGGACCATGTCACGTAAGGCTAAATACTGTTGTTGACCGATAGTGAAGAGTACCGTGAGGGAAAGGTGAAAAGAACCCTGAGCAAGGGAGTGAAATAGAATTTGAAACCGTGTGCTTACAAACGGTAGGAGCACTTTATGTGTGACTGCGTGGATTTTGGTTAATCATCCTGCGAGTTATGATCAGTGGCAAGGTTAATAAAGCGGAGCCGAAGGGAAACCGAGTCTTAATAGGGCGTTAAGTCGCTGGTCATAGACGCGAAACCTAGTGATCTAGGCCTGTCCAGGCTGAAGCTGAGGTAAGACTCAGTGGAGGGCCGAACTCACCGCCGTTGAAAAGTTGGGAGATGAGATAGGGTCTAGGGGTGAAAAAGCCAATCGAACTAGGAGATAGCTCGTTCTCTCCGAAAATGCATTTAGGTGCAGCCTTGATGTTAAGATATGTGGGGGTAGAGCTCTGTATGATCTAGGGGCGTACTGCTTACCGAAATCAAGCAAACTTCGAATACCATATATTAATCGTCAGGAGTGAGTCCATGGATGACAAGGTCCATGGACGAGAGGAACAGCCCAGACCGCCAGCTAAGGTCCCTAATTATGTCTAAGTGGGAAAGGAGGTGGATATTCACAGACAACCAGGAGGTTGGCTTAAAGCAGCCATACCTTGAAAGAGTGCGTAACAGCTCACTGGTCGAGAGTATCTGCGCCGAAGATGTAACAGGGCTAAGACATAAACCGAAGCTGCGGAGGCGTGTTTTCACGCCTGGTAGGGAGAGCGTTCTGTGGGCCGTCGAAGGTAAGCTGCAAGGCTTTTCTGGAGGCATCAGAAGTGAGAATGCAGGAATGAGTAGCGAGAAGGCGGGCGAGAATCCCGCCGGCCGGAAGTCCAAGGTTTCCAGGGGAAGGTTTGTCCGCCCTGGGGAAGTCGGGACCTAAGCATAAGCAAAAATGTGATGGCGAATGGAAAACAGGTTAATATTCCTGTACCACTATTATCGCTTGAGAGACGGAGTGACGCAGGGAAGGTATGTGAGAAGACTGACGGAATAGTCTTTCTAAGGGCGTAGCATGGACACGCAGGTAAATCCGCGTGTCTAAATGTGAGACCTGATGGGTAAGTGCATTAGCATAAGTTACAGATCCTACACTGCCAAGAAAAACTTCTATCGATGAAAAATAGTGCCCGTACTGTAAACCGACACAGGTGGACAGAGTGAGAAACTTAAGGCCGACAGGATAACTCTAGCTAAGGAACTCTGCAAAATAGCCCCGTAACTTCGGGAGAAGGGGTGCCTGATATACCTGAAAGGAGAAACACCTCAAGGGGAAACAGGCCGCAGTGAAGAGTCCCAAGCAACTGTTTACCAAAAACACAGGTCTATGCTAAGCTGAAAGGCGACGTATATGGGCTGACACCTGCCCAGTGCCGGAAGGTTAAGAGGAGGAGTGAGAGCTCCGATTTGAAGCCCCGGTGAACGGCGGCCGTAACTATAACGGTCCTAAGGTAGCGAAATTCCTTGTCGGGTAAGTTCCGACCTGCACGAATGGTGAAATGATTTGGGAGCTGTCTTGGCTGGAGACCTGGTGAAGTTGTAATGTCGGTGAAGATACCGACTACCTGCAGTAGGGACGGAAGAGACCCGTGGAGCTTTACTGTAGTTTGGCATTGGGTTTTTGGCTGTGTGTGTGTATAGGATAGTTGGGAGACTGTGAGTTAAGGCGTCAGTTTTAACTGAGTCGTCGTTGGAATACCAACCATATGCCGTTGAAATTCTAATCTGGTAACGGAGACAGTGCTAGATGGGCAGTTTGACTGAGGGCGGTCGCCTCCAAAAAGAGTAACGGAGGCGTTCAAAAGGTTCCCTCAGGCTGGATGGAAATCAGCCTAAGAGTGCAAACGCATAGGGAGCTTGACTGCAAGACTGACGGGTCGAGCAGGTACGAAAGTAGGAGTTAGTGATCCGGCGGTTCCGTATGGAAGGACCGTCGCTCAACGGATAAAAAGCTACCCCGGGGATAACAGGCTGATACTTCCCAGAGTCCATATCGACGGAAAGTGTTTGGCACCTCGATGTCGGCTCGTCTCATCCTGGGGCTGGAGAAGGTCCCAAGGGTTGGGCTGTTCGCCCATTAAAGAGGCACGCGAGCTGGGTTCAGAACGTCGTGAGACAGTTCGGTCCCCTATCCACTGCAGGCGCTTGAATACTGTAAAAGTTCTGACCTTAGTACGAGAGGACCGGGTTGGACAGACCTCTGATGTATCAGTTGTCACGCCAGTGGCATGGCTGAGTAGTCACGTCTGGAACGGATAATCGCTGAAAGCATCTAAGCGAGAAGCCGTCTTTGAGATGAGTATTCGTAGTATCCATGGAGAACACATGGTTGATAGGCCAGAGGTGTAAGTGCAGCAATGCATTCAGCTGACTGGTACTAATATTACATCTGCTTTTTAGTTAATCTTTTTACTACTACTATTTATTTCTCATTGTCTTAACTTGACAATTTAGTTTTTGAAGTTTGGTGATGTTAGCAGCAGGGATACACCCGAGTTACATTTCGAACCCGGCAGTTAAGTCTGTTTACGCCTAAAATACTTGGATTCGTCCCGGGAAAAATAGGTAGTTGCCAAACTCTTTTGTGTGTGTCTCCGTAGCTCAGCCGGTTAGAGCATCTGACTGTTAATCAGAGGGTCGTTGGTTCGAGTCCAACCGGGGACGCCATTTTTATTTTTTCTTTTTCCTATATACTTCCACTTCATAGCATATCATTTACAGTTAGTTATTTTTTATTTTAATTATCAAATCTATTCTTATACTATTCCCTCGTTTAAATAGCGAATGTTTAATAAATTTTGAATTACATAATTAGTAAAGAGTTAAAAGTTTTTATCCTTAACATAGTTTCTATTTTTATAATGGATTTAGTATTGATTAGTTTATTTAATATCAGTTTTAATAAATTTGTTATTTAAATGGAGTTTAATATTAGTTCATATACATGGCTAAATGATAATGATATTGTTTTTCATTTCTCATCTGAAAGTTTTTGTATTCAAGTATACCTGCTTCCCTTTTTGATTTATGCCTTTCTTTTTAATATAAGCTCTTTATTAGTCCATTTTTATTTGTTCTATGTTTGTAGGAGAAAAATATACTTTATATTTATACTTTAGTCTGAGTAAATTATGAATCAGTGCAGAAGTTTTTTATGCTTGTCATGACTCTGTTCTATAAACGCAAATTTATCTATCTAGCCAAGTTTGTAGTGACTTTTTTTGTGAAGTTGTGTTATTATTTAGCATAGCAAGAATGAGCATTTCTAATTTTGTGAGAGATATTAGTGTATTATTTTACTATTTTTTTCAATAGGTTTTAGTGTTACACCTGATTATCCAATACATCTCTGTCAAAAATTTAAAAGTAGAAAAAGTAAAAATGATTTATAATATAGTAAAAATTATTTTTAGATGGAAATATTAGAATTATAATTGTTTGATTTAATTTTTGGAAGTATTAAAAGCATAATAATTTGAATAATAATAAAATCTTTTAAATAAATAACAAATTTTTCAAAATCAGAAATAATGGAGATTGATTTTTATCGTAATTTTTATTAATTCATAAAATCAAAAATCCTAAAAAGTAACACAAATTTAGAGTTTCTAATTTTGGAATATTATAAAAATTGTACAATGATTCTAGAGGGTTCTCTAGTTAATTTTTATTTAAATGGGAGAAAAAAATGGCTAGGAAAATTAGTATAGAGGCTGATAGCTTGAAAAAGATATATAAAAAAAGGGAAGTTGTAAAAAGTGTGAGTCTGTCTATGGAAAAAGGTGAAGTTGTGGGACTTCTTGGACCAAATGGAGCGGGAAAGACGACTACTTTTTATATGATCACAGGGATTGTAAGACCAAATTATGGAAGAGTTATGTACAATGGAGAGGAAATTACAAATTTACCTATGTATAAGAGAGCTAGGCTTGGGCTTGGTTATTTGCCACAGGAAGCATCTGTTTTTAGGAATTTGACTGTGGAAGAAAATATTGTGTCAGTTTTGGAAATGCGAGGAGTTAAGAAAAAAGAAAGAATTGCCACAATGCAGAATTTGATTGAGGAATTTAAATTGTCACATGTAGCAAAAAGTTTGGGATATGCACTTTCTGGAGGGGAACGTAGACGTGTGGAGATTGCTAGAACTATTTCTACAAATCCAGACTTCATACTGCTTGATGAGCCTTTTGCGGGAGTAGATCCGATTGCAGTTGAGGATATTCAGAATATAATAATGCAGTTAAAAGGAACGTGGGCTTGGGATATTGATTACCGATCATAATGTGCGTGAAACGTTGAGGATTACCGAAAGAGCCTACATAATGGCAGAAGGTACAATTCTGATTGCAGGAACAGGACAGCAGATTGCAAATGATGAAACAGCTAGAAGAGTGTATCTTGGGGATAACTTCAAGCTTGATTAGAGAGGATGATGAAAAATATGATTTTAACATCGTCTTTATACGAAAGTATAGAACTTGTAAAAATTTTTAGATAAAAAATACTGAAAGTAAAAATACTATTTATTCCCAACAGCAACTAATGTAGACGAATATAAAAATATATACATCTTAACTCAAAAAGGCATTTTGAAGATTTTTGGTTATGAAGTGGAAAACTTTGATGTTTCTATTTTTCAGAAAAAGATTGCAAAAGAGAAAATTGTCAGAAGCGAAAAATAGTTTTTATTTCTGGTGGAAATACATTTTATTTATTGCAGGAATTAAAAAGAAAAAATTTAACATCTTATTTAAAGGAAAGAATAGAAAAATGGACTGCTTTATATTGGAGAATCAGCAGGTTCAGTAATAGCGGCTCCTGATATAGAGTATGCTTCTGTAATTGACGATAAGACAGTAGCAACAAAATTAGATGATTATACAGGGAGTTAAATCTAGTAGATTTTACATAGTTCCTCATTTTGAGGAAGAGCCTTTTGTGGAAGGTTCGAGAAAATACTGTTGAATTATATAAAGATAAATTGGATTTGAAATTGATTAATAATAAAGAAGCAATATTGGTTGAAAATAATAATTTTACAATAATAAAAATAAAGATACAATAGGAAAGGAGCGGGATTGTTTCAACAATCTCAAACAAATAATGACAGGAAATGAAATAAGAAAAAAGTTTTGTAGATTTTTAAATCGAAGAGAGCATAAACATTTTGAAAGTGCGTCGCTTATACCAGATGATAAGAGCTTATTGCTGACTGTAGCAGGAATGGTACCGTTTAAGCCATTCTTTTTGGGAGAAAAGGAGGCACCATTTAAAAGAATTACGACTTATCAGAAATGTATCAGAACTAATGACTTGGAAAATGTAGGGAAGAACGCCTAGACATCATACGTTTTTTGAAATGTTAGGTAATTTCTCGTTTGGAGATTATTTTAAAAAGGAAGCTATTGAGTGGTCTTGGGAATATATAACGAAAGTATTGAAATTGGAAGAGGACAGACTTTGGGTATCTGTGTATAAAACAGATGATGAGGCTTATGAAATCTGGAACAAGGAAATTGGAGTGCCAGCAGAAAGAATTGTTAGGCTTGGAGAAGAGGACAACTGGTGGGCAGCAGGACCTGTGGGATCTTGCGGACCTTGCAGCGAGATTTATTACGATACTCAGAATATGGGAAAAAATAATGAAGAAGCTGACAGAAAGCCAGGAGATGACGGAGATAGATTTTTTTAGAAATCTGGAATCTGGTGTTCACTGAATGGAACAGACTTGAAGATGGTTCACTTGTGCCGCTTCCAGAAAAAGAATATTGACACAGGGGCAGGGCTTGAGAGAATTGCTTCAGTTGTGCAAAACAAGGATAACAACTTTTGATACTGATTTGTTTACAAACTATTACAAAAGGGATAAAAATCTGTACTTGAAAATTCAAAGGAAATGAAAATGAGGAAGCAATAAAAATTATTGCCGATCACGTTAGAGCCTCAGTATTTTGATTGGAGATGGAGTATTGCCGTCAAATGAAGGGCGTGGATATATTTTTAAGAAAAAATTATAAGACGTGCCTTTTGGAGCTGGGAAGTGCTGCAAAACAGAAGATTTTTGAAAAAGAGGATATATTTCTTTATAAATTAGTGCCTTACGTTCTTGAAACAATGAATGAAGCATACCCAGAATTAGCTGAAAAGCAGGAATATATTGAAAAAGGTTATAAGACTGGAAGAAGAAAGATTTGCAACAACTTTGAAAAATGGAACTGAAATGCTGGAAGAAGAAATTCAGAAATTAAAAGCGGAAAATCAGAAAGAATTGCCAGCTGAATTGACTTTCAAACTGTATGATACTTTTGGATTCCCGTTTGAACTTACAAAAACTAATCTTTGGAAAAATCAAGGATTTGAAGCATCGGAAGAAGAATTTGAGAAAAAAGCTGGCAGAACAGGTGCAACGTTCAAAGGACAGCAGAACAACAATTTCTGATATGATAAAAGATGAATTTATAGATGAGTTTTTGAAAAACATGGGAAAACAGAATTTACTGGATATTTACAAAATTTTTGAGGAAAAAGCACGCTTTACATATTGCCAAAAAGTGAAGGAATTTCAGGATATGAGATGATTTTTGATCAAAAACTCCGTTTTATGCTGAATCTGAGGGCAAGTTGCTGATACAGGAATTATCACTCTGGAGAATTTGAAGGAAAAGTTGTAAACGTGGTTAAAAAACACGATGTCTTTATTCATCAGGTTGAAATCACAAGAGGAATTGCTCCAGCTGTAGGCGTGAAGTGAAAATGCAAATTGATGTAAACCGTAGAAAAAGATATTCAGAGAAATCATACAGCTACGCATATTTTACACAAAGTTTTAAGAGAAAATCTAGGAACACATGTAGAGCAGTCTGGATCGCTTTGTGATGATGAAAAATTAAGATTTGACTTTTTCACATTACGAAGCAATCAGTCCAGAAATGATTGAAAAAATTGAAAAAGGTGTAAATGACATTATTTTTATCAAATTTACAGGTAAAAATAAATTACGAAAAATATTGAAGATGCAAAAGCAAGAGGAGCGATGGCATTATTTTTCAGACAAATATGGAGATGTAGTCCGTGTTGTTGAAATTGACGGATATTCTATCGAACTTTTGTGGAGGAACACACGTCAAATCGACTGGAGAAATCGGATTATTCAATATCGAATCTGAAAATGGAATTGCTTCAGGAACACGTAGAATTACAGCTACAACTGGACATAAAGAGCTTGAATTATGTAAACAGGCTTGAAGATAAAATAAAGGAAATATCTGATATTTTTAGAACAGATGAAAAATGTTGTCGATATTATCGAAAAATATATTGAGATATGAGAGCAGCAGTAAAAAGTGCATGAAGAAATGCAGACAAAACTTGTAAAAATATGAAATCAATGAAATGCTTGAAAATGTGGAAACAGTAAATGGTGTGGAAAGTGTTAAAAAGATCATTTCATGTTGAAAATAAAAAAATGTTGATGAGCTGAAAGAGATTGTAGACAGAGGAAAAGAAAAAGATGCAGTCTGGAATCATTATTTTGGGAACAAATAACAATGGAAAGGCAATTTTGTAGTTGGAGTTACAAAAGACCTGATTTCAAAAAGCAAAAGCTGGAGAAATAGTAAAAGTTGCGGCACAAAGCCACTGGTGGAAATGGTGGAGGACGTCCTGACTTTTGCACAGGCTGGCGGAAAAGATGGAAGCGCTGTAAAAGAAGCTGTTGAAAAAGCGTTTGAATTTATAACTGAAAAATTATAATAGACCTGCTTTTCTAACCATACGGTGTATAGATTTGTAAAAAGATATTATTTAGTGAGGGGTAATCCCCTTGCAAGACAATCTAAAATTATATTTGATTAAGTAAAACTTAACTTTATAATAATTTTATTAAATTTATAAAAATGGTAAATTGTTTAAGAAATGAGAAATAAAAATGAAAAAATTTATTGGATTAGATGTGGGAGATGTCAGAATTGGAGTTGCAAATGCGATCCTTTGGGGAATTCTTGCGACTGCTCTTGAAGTGATTGACAGAACAAAGACAAATCCTGTTGAAAGAATAAAAGGAAATACTAGATGATGAAGGTACAGTTGTAGGGGAATGCCAAAGAGTCTTGACGGCACGAAAAAAACGTCAGGTGGAAAAAGTGGAGGAATTTGTGGAAGAATTGAAAAAAGAGTATTTCAAATATTCAGATTATCTTTGTAGATGAGCGTTACACAACAACAGAGGCTGAGCATTATCTAAAAAACTATTCTAAAAAGAATGGAAAAGAACGTAGAAAAGTTGTAGATATGGTTGCAGCGTCAATAATTTTGCAAAAATATCTCGACACATTGCCTTAAGAATAGATATTTAAATAAAACAAAAAAAGAAAGGATGAAAAATGCAAAATAAAAAAATCACATTATATTTGGTTACTTTTAGTAATTTTTGTTCCAGCTCTTATTTTGTACTTTAATAAAGTAAAACTGGGACTTGATTTACGTGGTGGAACATCAGTTGTATTACAGGCACAGGGAAAATAGAGGCTGATACAATGAGTAAGGTTAGAAATATTATTGAAAGACGGGTAAATAGTATTGAGTTGCTGAACCTGTTATTCAGCTTTAGTGGAAATGATAAATTGATAGTGGAGCTTGCGGGGATAAAAGATCCTCAAAAAGGCTATTGAACTGATTGGTACAACAGCAAAACTTGAGTTTAGAATAAAAATAATGATGGAACTTATGGACCTGTGTTGTTGGAAGGTTCTGCGTTGAAAAGTGCGGGGAGTTTCTAGAGATCGTTGAATGCTATCTGTAAGTTTTGAATTAAATTCAAAGGGTGCAAATGACTTTTGCTAAAATTACTAGAGAAAATGTTGGAAAAACAGCTTTGACGATAATGCTTGATAACAAGGAACAGTCAGCACCTAGAATTAATAGTGAAATTAATGGTGGAAGTGGAAGTATTAGTGGAAGATTTACAATGGAAGAAGCTAATAATCTAGCTAATCTTCTGAAATCAGGGGCGTTACCTGTAGAAATTAAAATTGTTGAAAATAGAACAGTTGGGGCGACACTTGGTGTGGATTCGATCAAACAAACTGGAATAGCTGGGCTGATTGCCTTAGGTGTAATCTCAGTATTTATGATTGCAATTTATAAAATACCAGGAATTGTTGCTGATATCGCACTTTAATAAACGGAGTTTCTAGTTTTTAGGACTTACTAGCGGTATTGGTGCAGCTTTTGACACTTCCAGGGATTGCGGATTTATCCTTACACTTGGTATGGCAGTTGATTCAAAATGTAATTACTTATGAGAGAATAAAGGAAGAATTGCGGCTTGGAGAATCTTTGCACGATGCGGTTGAAAGAGGTTATGAAAAATGCTTTTCCTGCGATAATTGATGGAAATATAACGACATTACTTGTGGCAGCAGTACTATTCTTTCTTGAACTGGACCAATTAAAGGATTTGCTGTAACATTGTCGCTTGGGGTAGTGGCTACGGTAATTACAGGAGTATTTGTTTCAAAAAGTACTATTAAAAGTTACTTATAAAAACATTTAATATAAAAAGAGAGCAGTTGTTCTGGAAAGGAGCTTTGAATGAAGATTAATTTAAAAAGTAATAGAGCGTAGAAAAACTTATTTGGGAATTTCGGCAGTAATGGTTATAGTTTCGCTAGTTTTCATTATTTGCAATAAAGTTAAATCTTGTGTAGATTTTAAAGGTGGAGAATTAATTCAGTTAAAATATGAGAAAATTGACCAGAATGCAGTAAACAGTACATTAAGTGGTTTAGTTGGAGAAATACCACAAATGAAAGCTAAAAGAGTGCAATTTTCAGACACAGATAATACTGTTATTATAAGAACTGAACAATTAAAAGATACACAAAAAGCAAAAGTAATGTCAGAATTGAGCCAAAAACTGGGAAATATGAAGTTGTGAAAAATGAAACTGTAGGTGCCGTAATTGGTAAGGAATTAACATCTAATGCAATTCAGGCATTGTTAATTGGAAGTATTTTGATTATTATTTATATTACAGTAAGATTTGAATTTATTTATGCGGTAGCGGGAATTGTGGCATTAATTCATGATGTTATTATTGCCTTTGGAGTTATTGCGTAATGCTTAAATATGAGATAGATACACCGTTTATTGCTGCAATTTCTACAATTTTAGGATATTCGATTAACGATACGATTGTTGTATTTGACAGGATTCGTGAAAATATTAAAAGAAATAGAGAAGGTAGAAATAAAGTTACATTATCATTTGGAGAAGTGATAGAAAAATCCATAAACCAAGTGTTTACAAGATCAATCTATACATCGTTAACTACATTATTTTCTGTAATTGTACTTATTCTTGGTGGAAGCACGTTAAAAGACATTTAGTATGACTCTATTTGTAGGGAATGCTAATGGAACTTATTCATCAGTGTTTGTGGCAAGTCCTTTTAGTTTATATAATGAAAAAAAGGTAAAAATGAGCCAAAAATCTAAAAGATGTTATAAAAAGTTCTGGTAAAAACAGTAAATGGATATGATGAAAAAGATAAAAGTATTAGTTTAATTGAAAAACAAAAATATATTTGATAATAAATAAAAATGATAAATTTAGAAGGTGAATTGAAAAATGCGATGCTGGGCAGAAATAAATATAAATAATTTATATAGCAATATTGATGAAATTGAAAAAAATTGTAGCAAAGGATAAGATAATAGCAGTTATAAAGGCAGATGCCTATGGGCATGGAATGCTTAAAAATATGTGATGCTTTTGATAAAAAGGAATAAAGAACTTTGCAGTTGCTGACAAGCGATGAGGCGCTTAAAATTAAGGAGCCACAATGATATTACTGGTGCTTTATATTAGGGTCCCTGTGGAAAAATGAGTATATGGATTTAATTGCTGATAAAAATATTTATTTTATGGTGACAGATTTTGAGGAAATAGAATATTTGGAAAAACTGGGAAAGAAAAAGGTAAAAACTACAGATGTATTTATAAAGATAGATACAGGGAATGGGACGTGTAGGGCTTTCAGGAAAGTGAAGTCGAAGATTTGAATAAAAACTCTAAAAATTCTAGCCATATTAATCCAATAGAATTTTCTCGCATTTTTCATCATCAGACAGTGACAAAGACTATACAAAATTGCAGGAAAGCAAATTTAAAGCAATGTGTGAAAAATATCAAGTGGGATACCATCAATAAAAATACAGACATTTGCACAATAGCTGGAACTTTAAAAATTTCAGGACAGCATAGAAGATTTTGTAAGAGTGGGAATTATACTTTATGGAGGAGTTATAGATGAAGAAACGTTTCCATATAAATTTAAGCCAGTAATGTCTCTTTTGGCAAAAAAATTAGTTACATAAAAACATTAAAGGAAGATAGTTTTATAAGTTATGGAAATACGTATAAAGGAAAAAGCTGGAGGAACTATGCGACAGTTTCTATTGGATATGCTGACGGAGTAAGGCGTGATTTGTCAAAACAAAGGCTATGTTTTTACAAAGGGCATAAATGTGAAATTGTAGGACGTGTCTGTAGTGGATCAGCTTTATGATTTTACTCCTGATGAATTGAAAGATATGGCTAAAAAGGTGATATTGTGGAATTTTTGGGGAAAAATATAAGTGTTGTGGAAGTTGTTGATTTATGTAATACAATTTCGTATGAAATTATGTGGGAATAAGTCAAAGAGTGCCTAGAATTTATGTGGAAAAAAATAGAGGTAGGGAAAAATGATACTGGATATTGGATTTATAATATTGCTGATAATATTTATTCTTCTTGGATATAAAAGGGGATTTTCATTGAATTCTTTAATATGTTTAAATATATTTTGATTATTTTTATTACGAATTATATTTATAAAATGATTCAGAAAAATAAAAATCGAGAAATCAATTGAAGATATTTATTATTATGGTTGTAATCCAGTATATTGTTTATTCTGTTATTTTAATAATAAATGGGAAGTTCTTGAAAACTATAAAAATAAAAAAGATTTGATAAATTTTCTGGAATAATTTTTGGAATATTTAAAAATATTTTTGTTTCAATTATTATTTATATTGTCATCATTACGGGTTCGTCAAATAGTATAAGAAAATATAAGAGATGAAAAGTGTTTCTGCTCAATTTATGACAAAATATGCATTAAAATATTTAGATTCTTTTCCAAATTTTATAAAAATGATGTGAAAAATTATGCTGTAGGGAAAAATCAAATAATAAATGATATTTTAAGTAATTATAAAAAAATTAGAGACAGAAGAATTTAAGAATAGTCGAACTGCAGATTAGAACATTTAAAAATAACATTTTAGAATAATATTCAAACCTTTTTAAAATTGAACTGAAAAATTGAATATCTTTAAAAGTAGAGGCTTTCAAACTTTTGAGTTTAGTTTTAAAATGGTATTGCTTATCAAAAATTATAATTAAAAAGGAAAACTGATAAAAATGAAAAATAATTGACAGATATATCTACAATTCACTTATTCTGCCATCGGTATTTGGAATTAGCATATTTACATTTATTATGATGTTAAATGTTGTAATGGAAGTTATGGAAAGATTATTTGCGAGTGATTTGCCATTTATATCGATAATTGACTATTTATTTTATGCAATGCCAGGAGTTTTAGTGCAGACGATACCGATGGGGAGCATTTCTTGGAGTGATGTTTTGTTTATGGTGGACTTTCTGAAACAAAATGAAATTGTTGCAATGGAAGGTTCTGAGTCGGGCTTTTAGAATAATCAGACCTGCATTTATTTTTGGAGTGATACTTACTCTTATTGGATTAGGGCTTGAGCTTTATGTAAATCCACGTGCATTAAAAATATTAATGCTCAGACAAAAGCAGATTTTAGCTTCAAGACCAAGTTCACTTACAGAAGAAAAAGTCTTTTTGTCAAAATGAAGAAAAAGGCTTTGGATTTTATATAGACGAAGTGAGTAACGATAAGGCTACAGCTAAAAATTTCCTAATTATAAATAAACGTGGAGATAATCCGTATCCAATAGTATTTCTAGCTGAAGATGCAAAGTTTGATCCAGGAATTATAAGATTAAAAGAAGGTAAAGGGATACGCCTTGATAAAACTGGAAGCAGTCAAGTATCAGCTGAATATCAGAGCAGGAGATACCGATTTTCCACTTTTAGGGAAAAAGAAACAAGAGTTGAAGAAGAGTCAAGGAAATGAATTTAAAGGAGCTGGAAAAATTTTTATAAAGCAAATATAAAAATCCTGAAGAAAAGGAAGGCATTAAAAGCACAAGTAGAAATTTTACCAAAGAATTATAGGACCTCTTGCAAGTACTTTTTATGCTGGCTAGGAGTTTTACTTTCTGTAGGGGCATAGAAGAAGTGGAAGAGGAATAAGTTTTGGAATAAGTTTAATAGTTATATTTGGATATATAGGAATGGCAAGCTATGCTAAAATTATGGTTTTAAAAATGATGTACCAGCTAGTATTGCAATGTGGGTTCCTAATTTTTGTTTTATTTATATGTGCATATTTTTCAATAAATATAAAGGAAATTAGCGAAAGGAGGAGCATGAATAAATTAGATAAATATATAATTGTAAATTATGTAAAAAGTTTTATTTTAGGTGATGATGTTCTTTCTAATATTTTTTTGCTAGCCGAAAGTATTACATTGACAGGCTGGCTTATGGATGGAAAAACTGAAAGGCTCTGAAGCTTTTAAAAATATTTAAGATACGGGATACCTGAAATTGTAACAAACACAGCTCCTCTTGGAGTATTGTTAGAAGTCTCCTATGTATAAGTAAAATGGCAAAACAGCTGGAAGTTGCCGCAATGAAGACAAACGGGATAAGTTTTGCAAGAGTTGCATTATTTCATTTTATTTTCAGCTTTAGTAAGTTTGGGGAGTGTTTTTGGTTACAATTATGATTATCTTGGGAGAGCAAATACAAAAAGGAAGATTTGAAGACATTGAAAAATTGACAATAAAGAGCCTGTCAGATCAGAAAAGGATTTTGTATTCGTGAAAATTGATGAAAAGAACAGTTCTCTTTAGTGGGCATGCAAAATAAAAATAACGGAACAATGAACTATGTTACAATTCTAAAATTTGAAAATGGATTTAAAGTAATAAGAAAAATGTATACAGCTTCTTTTTGCTAAAATTAATCCTAAAACTAATGAATGGACTTTTTAAAGATTTAAAGGAATATGACAGCAAAACAAATGTAACAAAAACCGTTTGATACAAAAATTTAAATTTGTGGCTTTGATGGAAGATGTACTCATGAGTGCTGTAAAAGCTAAAAATTTGACAATGCCAGAATTACGTGAAAAAAACAGTTTATTTTACAAGAGTTGGAGCAGATTCGTTAAATTTAAGAATAGAATTTTATTATAGAATATCCTTTTGCATTATCTTCGCTTGTAATGTCTTTAATAGGGCTTTCACTAGGGAGTAGATATGTTAGAGGAGGAGCTGCTGTAAATATTGGATTGTCTGTAATAATTGGTATATGCGTATTATGGAGTCAGCACAATTTTTACGTTCAATGGCAGTTTCTGGAACAGTTCCAATTTATGTTGCCTGTTTTGTTCCATTAATAATATTCCTTGTTGTTGGAATAAAAATTGTTTAAAGATGCAGAATATTAAAATTATTTTAGAAGAGAAAGGATTAGAATGATAGAAAAAAATAAAAACGGATACGGGGAATAGAAGTTATTTTTGACAAATTAGAAAGTATTTCACTTGTTCAGTCGGAGTATTTGTAAAAACAGGTTCACGAGATGAAAGTGATACGGAAGAAGGAATTTTCACATGTGCTGGAACATATGATTTTAAAGGGACACCAACAAGAAGCTATTTTTGAAATTTCAGAAGAGATTGACTATCTTGGAGCAAATGTGAATGCACATACAACAAAGGAAGAAAACAGTTTTTATATAAACGCTTTGACACAATTTTTTGGGGAAAAATCTGTGGATATTTTGTTTGATATTGTTACAAATTCTACGATTGATGAAAAAGGAGCTGGAAAAAGGAAAAAGATGTAATTGTGGAAGAAATCAAGATGTATAAGGATTCGCCAGATGACCTTGTGTTTGAAACAAATTATGCGGACTGTATAAATGGACAGTATGGAAAGCCGATTATTGGGACAGAAGAAAGTGTAAAAGGATTTACAGCAGAAGAAATTAGAAAATATTATAGAGAAAGATATACAAAGGATAATATTCTAATTGTAGTTTCAGGAAATTTTTGATAAAGATGAAAATCATTCAAAAATAAATGAGTATTTTTGGAAAAACTGGCTGATACAAAAAGTTGATAGACGTGAAAAATTGATTTTTCATTTAATGCAGGGAAAAACAGTTTCAAAGGATATAAATCAGGTAAATATCTGCATTTTCATAAAAAGTGAAGATTATAACAGTGAAAAAGTATATACAGATATTTTGTCAAAATATTATAGGAGGTTCAATGAGTTCTAGACTTTTTCAGGAAATTCGTGAAAAATGGATTAGCCTATTCTGTTTATACATATAACCAGTATTATCTTTCTGGAGGTTTAACTTCAACATATATTGGAACTAATTTGGAAAGTTATGAAAAAGCTATAGAAATTACACTTTTAGAATTTAAGAAATTACGTGAGAATGGAGTGACAGAAGAAGAGCTTCAAAAATCAAAAAAATAAATATATAAGCAGAATTTCATTTGCTATGGAAAAATCCACGTTCAAGAATGGGAATTTTAGGAAATTATTATATTAGAAAAATGAAATTTTAGATACAGAAAAAAATTGAAAAATGAAGTAAATACAGTAAGACTTGAAGATGTGAATAATTTTGCAAGAACGAAAATATCTGGAAGAAAAATATTACAGTTTTGGGGAATATTAACGTATAGAAAAAAATAAAGTAGTAAAGGTTAATGAAGTTAATTGAGGGGAAATAAAAAAATTAAAATTAGGAGAAGGAAAATGTTTCGAAACCAAAAATTAATGATAGAAGAAATAAAAAAATAATATTTTTCGGATGGACAAGATGATTTTATTAATAGTCTATGCACTTGTAACAATCAGTACAGTTTTTCGTATATAGTGCAACAAGACAAAGTGGAATGGTTATAAAGAATATTCTGTGGATTGCAGTAGGTTCTATATTAGTTTTGTTGTTGTCATATATGGATTATAGAAATCTGAAAAGATATGTTTACATATTTATGGTATAGGTGCTACTTTGTTATTGATTGTGCGTTTTGCAGGAAAAAAGACTCTGGGAGCACAGCGTTGGATTTCCTTGGGACCATTTCAATTGCAGCCTTCAGAATTTGTAAAAGTGGGAATTATTATAATAATCGCTTATTGATTGTAACAAAAGTATAAAGACGGTATTAACAATCTGCAAGACATTATTGGCTCAATTTTTACCAACGATGCTACTCTATTTTTATTAGTTTTGATACAGCCTGACCTAGGAAACAACATTAATAACGGTTTCAGCATTCTTATTTATGATATTTCTATATGGAGCTGATATGAAACCAATCTGGATAATTGGACTTGTTGTATTGTTGTCAGTTTATCCTGTTTACAGATTTGTTTTAAGTAGCTACCAGAGAACACGTGTGGAGACATTTTTACATCCTGAAACAGATAGAAAAGGAAGCGGGTGGCACGTAATTCAATCAAAAATTTCCGTTGGTGCGGGAGGAGCATTAGGAAAGGGGGTTTTACAAGGAAGCCAAAGCAGATTGGAATTTTTGCCAGAAGCACAAACAGACTTTATTTTTTCAGTATTGTCTGAAGAATTAGGATTTTTAGGCTCTTCACTAGTCTTACTTCTATATTTTGGGCTGATTTATGAAATAATGAGGATATCGCGGATTATACAAGATGATTTTGGGCGACTCATACTCTATGGTATGGCAGCAGTAATTTTTATGCACGTAATTGTAAATGTGGGAATGACAATCGGACTTGTACCTGTTACAGGAAAACCGTTATTGTTTATGAGTTATGGAGGAAGTTCATTTTTGGCTTCATTTATAATGATAGAATAGTGGAAAGTGTAAAAGTTCATAATAAGTAAAAAGTAAGTTGAATAGGAGAAAATTTTTGAAAAAGTAAAGAAGTTGTTATAGATTCGGAAATGGAAGGAATGCGTCTTGATAGGTATTTGAGAAAAAAATTTTAAGGATGAGCCGTTAAGTAGAATTTTTGGAGCAATAAGAGCTGGAGATGTTAAGGTTAATGGAAAAAGTCAAAGGAAAAATTATAGACTTGCATTAAATGATACAATTGTTATAAAAAAATTTATTTTCAGAAAAACTTTGATAATAAAAAGTTTTGAAAAAAATAATCTGAAAAAATTCAAATACAGAAAAGTGATTTGGAAAAATATAAAAATGATAATTTTTGAAAATGAAGATTTTTATTGTCAATAAAAGTGAAAAATTCCGATGCATAGGGAACAGGGCATAAATATGGACTTTGCCGAAGTTTTTAAGGAAATTTTTAAAAATGAAAAATATTAATTTTGCTAATAGACTTGATTTTGAAACATCAGGACTTGTAATTGGCTGCAAGAATTTAAAATTTTTAAGATATATTTCTCAAAAATTCGAGATAATGAAATACAAAAATATTTTTGCAATTGTGCATAATATAAAAATAATATTGAATCTAAAATTTTTAAAATTGAAAATTATTTAACAACAACAGAAAATAAAGTTATTGTTTCAGAAAAATCTATTTCAAAAGATTCAAAAAAGTATTACAAATTTTAAGAAAAATTTGAGATTAGCGAGTTAAAAATACAAAAATATTAGATTTACTAGAAAAATAATAAAAATGTTTTTCTTTGGATGTTGATTTGGTTACAGGAAGAAAACATCAAATAAGAGCACAGTTAGCACATCAAAAAATTCCAATTGTGGGCGATAAAAAGTATGGGATACAGGATGGAAGTAATAAATTTTTTTCCTTTGCTGTTATTTCCTTTCGTTTGATAATTATAAATTTTCAATTTTAAATAAAGTATTTCTTTAAAAATACATATTTATCAAAGTTATTTTCTAATATAGATAAGGTATCATATAGAGTATTATAACATCTGTTATTTAATTTTTAAAACAAGAGGTGAAGAGAATGGGATTATTTTCAAGTAAAAAGATCAAAAATAAATATGCAACACTTACATCTAAGTCAAAGTTGACAGTTGACATTGTGGATGATAACAAGTGGAAAAATGTAATCAGTGTAATGAGATTATCTATAATGAAGATTTAAAAATAATTTGAATGTTTGTCCAAAATGTGGGAATTATTTTTAGATTAACAGCATTTGAAAGAATTGAATTATTAATTGATGAAGGAACATTTTTGAAGAAGATATGACGCTTAATTCTAAAAATGTGTTATCTTTTTCCTGAATATGAAGAAAAATTAGAAATTGCACGTGAAAAAGTAGAATGTTAGACGGAGTAATTAGTGGGATAGGAACAATTAATGGAATAAAAGTAAGTATTGCGGCAATGGAATTTAATTTTATGGGTGGAAGTATGGGTTCTGTTGTTGGTGAAAGAATTACTAGAGCTCTTGAACTAGGGCTTAAAGAAAAAATACCAGTTGTAATTGTTTCAAGTTCTGGTGGTGCCAGAATGCAGGAAGGAATTTTGTCGCTTATGCAAATGGCAAAAACTTCAGGTGCAGTAAAAAAATTAAATGAAGCAGGAATTCCTTTTATTTCAGTTCCTGTTGATCCGACTACAGGTGGAGTAACAGCTTCTTTTGCAATGCTTGGAGATGTAATAATAACAGAGCCGAATGCTTTAATTGCCTTTGCAGGGCCAAGAGTTATAGAACAAACTGTAAATCAAAAATTGCCAAAAGGTTTCCAAAGAGCTGAATTTTTATTGGAACACGGAATGGTTGACATAATTTCAGAAAGAAAAGATTTGAAAACAACAATTTATAGAGTATTAGAAAAATTGTGTAAATTTAAAAATTTCTCAAAATGAAAGGATAGGAATATGAGTATAAAAGATGAAATTAAGAACTAGAAGAGGCAATATCGGAATTAAAGTCATTTTTCAGATGAAAAAATATTGATTTTTCTGCTCAAATAGTAGAACTGGATTGGAAAAATAAATATAAAGATTTTGAAGAAAAATGAACTGGATGTATGGAATAGAATTCAGATTTTCAAGAGATCCTAAAAGACCATATACATTGGATTATATAAATGAATTGACTCAAGATTTTGTAGAGCTTCACGGAGATAGGCTATCAAAAGACGATCATGCTATTGTAGGTGGATTAGCCTCAATTGATGGATATAAAATAATGATTATCGGACAGCAGAAGGGAAGAGATATAGATTCGAATATTTTCAGGAATTTTGGTATGGCAAGTCCAGAAGGTTATAGAAAGGCTCTAAGACTGATGAGAATGGCAGAACGTTTTAAATTACCAATTTTAACGTTAATTGACACAGCTGGAGCATATCCTGGAATTGAAGCTGAGGAAAAAGGGCAAGGAGAAGCTATTGCTAAAAATTTGGCAGAAATGTTTGGATTTCGAGTGCCAATTGTATCAGTAGTAATTGGAGAAGGTGGAAGTGGAGGAGCATTAGGAATTGGTGTGGCAGATTCTATTTTTAATGCTTGAAAAATAGTGTATATTCTGTTATTTCTCCAGAAGGCTGCGCTTCGATTCTTTTTAATGATTCAACAAAAGCAGCGGAAGCGGCAAAAAGTCTGAAAATGGATGCAATCAGTTTAAAAAGTCTAGGAGTAATAGATGAAATTATAAAAGAACCTTTGGGTGGAGCTCATCGAAATTTTGAAGAAACAGCGCAGAATTTGAAAGAAGCAGTTGTAAAGGAATTTAAACGGATAGATAAGTATTCACTTCGAGAATTATTAAGAAGAAGATATGAGAAATATAGAAAAATTGGAGATTTTCTTTTGAAGAATAGTCAAGTAATAAAAAATATTTTTATAAGGCATAAATTAACTTGCCTTTATTTTTGACAATTTTTATTATATACTCGAACCCATTTTTAAAATTGAACTACTAAAAAAATTATATAAATTTAAGGTTTGAGTAAAAATAGTCATAGATTTTGAGTTCGGTTTTAAAGACGTTTTACTATATTGATATAAAAATATTTAAAAATAAAAAAATAAATTCAGAAATTAGTATTGATTTTAAAAATTGGGGTATACTAGTAAAAGTATAGAAACAGAAATTTTAAATTTAAATGATATAATCAATTAACAATTTGGGAGGAAAGCAAAAATGGGAACAATGAAAGCTGCAAGATGGCATAACAGAAAAAGATGTAAGAGTTGAAGAAGTAGAAATTCCAGAAATTACAAGAGAAAAATCAAATTAAAATCGCAGTAAAATATGCTGGAATTTGTGGAAGTGATTTGCATGAATATTTAGGAGGTCCTATTTTTATTCCAGCAGATACTCCACATCCTTATACTAATGAAAAAGCGCCTATCACAATGGGACACGAATTTTGTGGGAGAAGTTATAGAAATTGGAAATGGAATTACTAAATTTAAAGTTGGGGATAGAGTTACAGTTGAGCCGATTTTGGCAAAAAATGGATTAGTTGGAAAATATAATCTAGATCCTAACTTGAACTTTATCGGACTTGCTGGTGGAGGTGGAGGATTCTCTGAATTTGTAGTTGTAAATGAAGATCAGGCTCATAAATTACCTGATGAAATTGACTTTGAGCAAGGAGCATTGACAGAACCAGCAGCAGTGGCAGTTTACGCAGTTAGACAAAGCAAATTCAATACAGGAGATACAGCTGCAGTTTTCGGCTGTGGACCAATCGGGCTTCTTATCATTGACGCATTGAGAGCATCTGGAGCAACGGAAATTTATGCTGTGGAAGTTTCGCCTGAAAGACAGGAAATCGCTAAAAAATTAGGAGCAATAATTGTAGATCCAACAAAAAGTAAATTCAGTTGAATTTATAAAAGAGAAAAACAAATGGCGGAGTAAATGTGTCTTATGAAGTGACAGGAGTTCTGCTGTATTGCAGCAATCTTTGGAAGCTGCAAAAAGATGGAGAATTAATGGTTGTAAGCATCTGGGAAACAGAAGCACTGATTCAGCCTAACGAAGTGGTAATTCAAGAAAGAACAATAAAAAGGAGTTATCGCATACCGTGATGTATTCCCTAAAACATTGGAACTGATGAAACAAGGATATTTTTTTCAAAAGATTTATTAGTAACAAAAAGAATTAAATTGGAAGATATTGTAAATGAAGGATTTGAGGCACTTGTAAAAGAAAAAGCCAAGTTAAAATTTTGGTATCGCCTAAATAATTAAATTGAGAGTCTAAAAATTAAGTATATTTGGTAAGCTCTGCTTTTTAATCTTAAAGTTAAGAAAAGAGCAGGTTTATTATTTTTGTTGGCTTATTTTAAGTTTAATTAAAGGTTTTTGATGTTATAATTAATTATAGGTGTTATTATTAGTTTTATAGTATTAAAGAGTTTGACTATATTTTTAAAAGGAGTGTGAAAAAATGAAAGTTAAAAAGTTGGAGTAATAATTTTGGGAGGAATTATTATTGAAATTTAAATATTTTTGGAACACCTGCGATAAGAACACCGTATGTTTGTCCTATTGGTGGAGAAAAATTTTGTAGATTTTCATATCCCACAATGTCCTGAAATAAATTTGTAATGTTTAAGGAAAAATTTACCAATGCAGAATTAAAAAATACGAAAAAAATTATTAATGGAAAAAGATTATCGTGAAATTTCCAAAGAGGCGGGAAAAATATTATTATTTAGGAAGATTTTATGAATTAGCAAAAGAATTTTCAGATAAGGAAATTGGAGAAGTTTATTATAATTCGTATTATTTTTGACCATTCAGAAAAATCAGGCAATAACAAAAGAAGCATTGCAAAAGGGAATAAATTATTTGGAAAAATCATTTGAAGCTAAAAAGGAAGAAATACCTTGGAAATTATTAAATTTGTATGCTGAAAAATAAAGAATATGAGAAAAATGAATAAAATACTGGAGAGTGTTTTCATCAAAAGATTTGCAAAAGGCGGCAAATTTTTATTATGATTTGACAGGTATTGAGTTAGCAATGGTTTTGAACGTTTCAAAAACAAAAATTCAAGATAAAAATGATAAACGAATGATTGTAAATAAGGCACTTTGAATTTTTACAAAGGAAATAGCTGAAGACAAGAAAGAAATAACTGAAGAGCAATTATTACAGCAAGCTAAATTATATCGTGAATTAGGTGAAAAACAAAAATAGACCGTTTATTTGCTAAAGTAGATAAAAAAATATTATAAAGCTGTGAGCTTATTTTCATATGGATGAACCTGAAAATTTTTTAGGATATGTCTATCATGCACAAAAGTCTTTCATCAACAATGAACTTACAAAATCTATAAATTACATTGATAAGACAATTGCAAATTTAGACCATGAAATAAAAATTCACAAAAAGAGTAAAAGATTATACAACTTTAAAAGCAGCTGAGAGAAGAAAGAGGAGATGCTATTACATAAAAGCAGAAGCTAACAGACATTTAGGTAAATTTAATAGAGCTGAGAAAATTATAAATAGTATTTCTGAACAAGATATAACTAAAATTAATGAGTCAATGTTTAATGGCATAAAACAACAAATAAAAATCTAAAAATTCAAAAAGTAGATACAATATATTCCACCAGTAATGTATTAGAAAGTTTTTAAAAATTAAGAGTTATCGAAGAAATGATGGCTCTTTTTATGTTATGTATGGTAAATATAAATTACAGTTCGAGTTATTAGTGAAAAAGTAATTTATATGGCGAATAGCGATTAAAAATTAAGGGAAAAACAAGATCTAAAAATTTGTGAAAAATTTAGTAAAAAATGGAAAAATATGAAAAATTTAAAAATTTTGACAATAATGTGCTAGACTCATAACGAATATTCTTAAATGCAAAAAGCAATTTAAGAAATAAAATCTAAAATTTGAGGATAATTTTTATGAAATCTAAAAATGTTAAAAATGATTATGTTAGTGACAGTATTTATGTTAACAATGGCATGTGAAAGTAAATCGGCAGATGGCAAGAAAAAATATACAATTGAATAGACACAAGTTTTTCCGCCATTTGAATATAAAAAAGGATAGCAAATATACTGGAATTGATATAGAATTGTTGCAAAGCGATTGGGGAAACTAGAAGGATTTGAAGTGGAATTTAAGCCAATGGATTTTGGGGGATTGATTCCAGCGTTACAGTCAGGACAGCTTGATGGAGTAATTGCAGGAGCGAGCATTACTGAAGAAAGAAAGAAATCTGTAGATTTTTCTGATCCATATTATGAATCGAGGCTAGTTGCCTTAGTTAACAAGGGTAACAGTACTATTAAAACTGTAAAAAGATTTGGAAGGAAAAAGACTAGTTGTAAAAAATGGCACAGCTGGAGCAAAAATTCGCAGAAGATAATTTAAAAGGAAAGCTACTATAAGAGTATTTGAAGATTCAGCTTCTACATTAAAGGCAGTAGAAAATAATCAGGCAGATGCGGCATTTGAAGATTATCCAGTAATTGCTTATACAATAAAAAGTAAATCCAAAACTTAAATGTTAAAAATAGGAACAGAAAAATTGACAAACAATGAATACGGATTCATGGTTAAAAAAGGAGAAAAATAAGGAATTATTGGAAAAATTCAACAAAGGATTGGAAAAACATTAAAAGAAAATGGAGAATATCAAAAATAGTGGATAAATATACAAAATAATAAAAATAAAAAGCAAAAAGGTTCTTTTTACATCATAGTGTAAATATAAAAATTCTAGGACTGATTTGCTTTTTAAGTTAAATTTTTGAGTTTTAGAAAGGGAAAAATATGCTGAATTATTTAAAAACTTATGTTGAAATATTATCAGAATATAAAATAGAATTTTTAATTGGATTAGGCACGACACTTTTGATAGCGGCAATATCGTTATTTTTGCCGTGCTGATTGGTATTGGTGTAGGATATATAAATTTTGTGCCTACGAAAAAGAAGAATTTTAATTTTTATCTGATTAAAACTTTGCAGTGGATTGGGAAGGAATATATTGACCTTATAAGAGGAACTCCGTTATTAGTGCAAGCGATATTCTTTTATTTTTGGAGTTGTTCCGATTATAAATAAGGCTTTCCTAAACGGACAGCAGATGTCACCTGAAATTGCTGGAGTTATTATAATAAGCTTGAATGCTGGTGCATTTTCTGGCTGAAATTTTTAGAGGAGGAATACAGGCAATTGACACAGGGCAAATGGAAGCAGCGAGAAGTCTTGGATTATCTTTTGGAAAAGCAATGAGAAAAGTCATTTTACCACAGGCGATAAAAAATATGATACCCGCAATTTTAAATCAATTCATTACGTCGTTAAAAGACACATCATTACTGATGGTAATAGGAGTTGCTGATTTGATGGGGAAAGGGCAAATTGCATTCAAAACTAATTATAAGACTTTTGAAACAATGTTAATTATCGCATTAATTTATTATCTTGTAATCAAAATTCTGTCAACTTTATTCAAGAAAAATAGAAGGAAGCTAAAAGTATGATAAAAGTAAAAATTTAAAAACAATTTGGAAATAATGTTGTTTTGAAAGATATAAGTGTAGCAATAGAAAAAGGGGAAGTTATAAGTGTAATTGGGCCTTCTGGATCAGGAAAAAGTACATTTTTTAAGATGTATAAATGGACTTGAAGAATTTGACGGAGGACATATTTTGGTAGATAATGAGGATATGGCTGATAAAAATTTGAATATTGACAAATTGAGAAAAAAATAGGAATGGTTTTTCCAGTCGTTTAATTTATTTCCACATTTAACAGTTTTGGAAAATATTATTTTAGCCCCAGTTACATTAAAAATGAGCAAAGAAGAAGCTAAAGTCAAAGCTAAAGAACTTTCTAAAAAGTAGGGCTTGAAGAAAAGGCGGATTTTTATCCATCCAGTTTGTCTGGAGGGCAAAAACAAAGAGTTGCAATAGCAAGAGCATTGGCAATGAATCCTGAAGCAATATTATTTGACGAGCCAACTTCAGCTCTAGATCCTGAAATGGTAGGAGAAGTGCTGCAAGTAATGAAATCAGCTGGCAAAAAGACGGAATGACAATGGTTGTTGTAACGCATGAAATGGGATTTGCAAGGGAAGTGTGCGACAGGGTAATTTTTATGGCTGATGGAGAAATTAGAGCAAGGAAGTCCAAATGACGTATTTTTGAATCCACAGCACGAAAGAACTCAAAAATTTCTTAAAAGTATTATAAAAATACAGGGCTACCCAAAAATGGAAGCCCTTTTAAATTATTCTTTTTGTAATTTTATACATTTCTGTAATTTCTTAATTTTTTTCATCCAATTCTGCAACTGCCCATTTTCCGTTGTCTTTTTCCAGATAAATTGATCCTTTTACAGACATATAGCTGTTTGTATTTTTCGTACATTTTTCATCATTAAACATTTTTGTCATAAATTTTTTTCCATAAACTCATTTTTCTGACATCTTATCTCAAATTTTTATTAGAAAGAAGACTCAGTAATCATTGATTCTGTGTATTTTGGAAATTTTCTGTTGTATTAGGAATTTTAAATTCTAAAGTTATTTCTGCAACATCATTTTTAAACATATCTTATTTTTCAATATTAGTCTTACTTTTTTTCATCATAATATTAAATAAATCGTTGTAAAATGATTTCATCTTTTTCAAATTTTTATCAGATGAACTTAACGGCATTCTGCCCATTCATCATTTCGAAACCATAGAATTTGCTCCTTGCATAGTAGCATTCATAATTAAATCAAAGTCCCTTTTTAGCGGCAATTTCTATTTCCTTTGTTATTCTTATTGATTTCCTGTTGTGATAAAGCAAACCCCTTTTTAAGAACAACTTTGTAATTGGTAGAAAATAGTTGAATTGACATTGTTAGTAAAAAGAAAAGTTAGTACTTTTTCATAATAATCACCCTTTAGTAATTTTATTTCTATTAATATTTTAACATATTTTTAGATATTACTATTTTTATAAAAATAAAGATTATAGATTTTAGTCATTGAAGTGTACCTAAATTGCTTACTAGAATTTGAATAATGATAAACTCCTAACTCAGTATTGCCACAAAAATATATCTAAGATACTATTTAAAATTACTGCACATAATTGTGTTTTTGGAATATTGTAAATTTGTTGAAATAAATTTTATATTAAAACTGATAAGGAAAAATAAATTATTGTTTTCAGTTCGTTTCCTTTTGTCAAAGTTTTTATTTTTATTCACTCTCTCTTTTCACAATTCATATTTTAAGACTTATTTTATCTAATGAGAATAGCATACTTTTTTGTGAGTAAGAAAATTTCTAAAATACTTTATCTTTATATTTAATAAAGAATGAAAAATTTAACATTTTATTTGGCTAATACTAAAAATGTGGTATAATATATTAGACTTCTATTAACATAGTTTAAAATGTATAAATTGAATAGTGAAAAAATTAATCTATAGTTAGAAGTTTTTTGAAATAAATTATTAATTCTTGAATAGAATAGGAAGTGTTGAAATTGTAATTAGGTAGAAAGGAGAATTTTGAATGATGGAACAAAATAATATCGATAACAGCAATAATAATGTAGTAAAAATTGTATTGAGCAGCAGTACTGGATTTTTCGCTAGTTTTATTTGCAATTGCGATAATTTATATTGTTAGTATGCAGACTAAAATAGCAAAAATTGGAAAAGGAACAGCAGGAAGTAATAAAAAGACAACTAGAAGCACAAAATATGGCTTTGGTTCAAAACAGTACTCAATTACAGCCACAACCAGTTCAACAGCAGCAATCACAGCCAGTAGAACCTACTCAAAATACAGAAAAATTCTCAGTCATCAGAGCCTGTAATATTTTATATAGATGGAAGTGGAGATGAAGATGGAATAGTCAGCGTAAGACTCAGGAACCAAAAAGCAGGATCAGAACTCATAGCTGACTTATCAAACGGAGAACCTGTAGAATATTTGGGAAGAAAAGGAGACTGGCACTATGTTAAATATGACGGTGGGACAGGTTATGTTCCTAAAAGTGATTGAAACGATAATTTTTAGAAATAAAATTGTTTATTAAAATTTTTAGGTAATAATAAGACATTATTATAATAATTTGTCATTTTTAGAAAAAGCTTTAAAATATAAAGGAGGAATTAAAATGGCTAGACAGAATAATGATGTAATAGTAAAAGGTTATATTAGGAGCAGTAATCGAGCACTTGCATTAATTTTATTTGGTTAGGAATATTTTTATTTTTAGAAGCAAAAATAAAATATCAAAATTAGAAAAAGAGAAAAAGAACAGGCAGAAATTCAGAATATGCTAATGTTCAGACACCGCCACAGCAATTACAGCCAGATGGAACGGTAGTGACAGATCCGCAGCAGCAAGCAGCATTACAACAACAAGGACAAGTGGTACAACAACAAGCTCAGCTACTAATCCAACATCGCAAAGAACTGTAAGCAGAACAAATACTAATAAGAGCAAAAAAATACTAACCAACTAATCAAACAATACCAACTAAAGAAAGAACACTATAACAGAAATCAACAGATTTGGATCTAGTAAATGTAAGAAAAGATCCAAATTCAAAATCAGCTATAGTAAATGAGCTAGATGATAACGAAAAAGTAAGAGTAACAGGAAAAATGGAGATTGGTACAGAGTTCAAGATTCTAAAGGAAACAAAGGATACATCTCATAAAAGCCAATTACAAAGAAACCAGTAAACCTGCTAACCAAGACGATGATGATAGTGGTGAATAAAAATAATTAATTTAAATTTTAAAGATAAAAATGACAAATGCATCTATAAAACCTGTTCTAACTAAAGGAGCAGGTTTTTGTTTGGAAAAATTGAATATTTTTGTTATGTAAATTTTTGTTCATAAAAACTGGAAATGTGATATACTAGTATTAGTTTTTGGGAAGGAAAGATAAATTTTTAAGAATTAATATAATTAATTTAGATTATTTTATAGGATTAAAATTAAAAGGAGATATTTGAAATGAGATCACAATATAGTGGTAAAAATTATATTTGGAATAATAGCTGTGTTAATTTTATTGACTGTTGGATATTCTCATGTTGTGGCTACACAGCATAAAACAACAAAATTAAGAAGAGAACAACAGGAGCGTAAGGAGAAGCGGAGCAGAGATTCAAAATATGCAAAGTATGGCTTCTATAAAATCAGTGCAGCCAGAAAAATTACAAATACGAAAATAATAATCAAAGTGATACTGAAAATCCACAGTCGTTAAAAAGATGCATTATTTGTAACGAGGTCAACGAGTAAAACGTCAGTTAATGGAGAGAAACACCTGGTAAAGATTCAAAAATCGTGAAAAATTGCCTAATGGTAAGTGTAAAAATTTATAAGCAAAGAAGGAAAATTGGTATTTGGTCAGCTATGGAAATGTGGTACGGCTGGATATATTCATAAAAGTCAGTTGACGAAGTGAATTTAAATAAAATAGCATAATTTAATGTTAAAACAATATTGAAAAATTTTGTTTGACTTATATTTTTCACACATTGTATATGAAATTATATTAAAGTGAATTTGGTGAAATAATAGCCAATTCAATGATAAATGATAATTAAGAAAGAGGTAAAAATTTATGGAAAACGCTATGAAAAGTTTTGGAGAGAATGTCTTTAGAGACAGTAACTTGAAAAAGAGTTTCCAAGGACGTTTTTAAGGAATTTAAGGCATCACAACTAGGTGAAAACGGAATTATCAAAGGAGCTGCCAAGTTAGTGCGAACGCTATAAAAAGATTGGGCGACAAAAAGAGGAGCAACTCACTATTGCCACTGGTTCGCAGCCATTGACAGACTTGACGGCAGAAAAACACGACTCATTCTTAGAACCGACAGAAAGTGAAGAACTTATTTATAAATTTTCTGGAAAAATTTGATAAAAGGTGAACAGATGTTTTCATCGTTTCCAAAATGGAGGATTACGTAGCACATTTGAAGCAAGAGGATACACAATCTGGGATACAAAGTTCATATCCGTTTATAAGAGAAAACAAAATGGAGTTACGTTGTATATTCCCTACTGCCTTTTGATTTCATTTACTGGTGAAGCGTTGGACAAAAAGTCACCTTTATTAAGAACAATGAAATATATAAACGTGAGCAATCACTAAGAGTTTTGAGAGTTTTAGGAAATAAAAACCTCGGAGCATGTATTTAACACTTTGGGAGTAGAGCAGGAATATTTTCTTGTAAAAGATATGTTTGAAGCAAGGGACGACTTGTTGCTTACAGGAAGAACGTTATTTGAGCGTCTGCACCAAAGGACAGGAACTGAGCGACCATTATTTTGGAAAAATTAAAGAAAAAGTAATTAACTTTATGAGTGATGTTGACGTTGAATTGGGAAACCAGGCATTCCGTCGAAAACCAGCACAACGAAGTCGCACCAAAACCAGTTTGAAGTTGCACTTTATTTTCTGTAGCAAACTTAGCTTCAGACCAAAATCAGATAATAATGGAAACTATTGAGAAAAACAGCATTAAGACACGATTTAGTGGCATTGCTTCATGAAAAGCCGTTTGCTGGAGTAAATGGTTCAGGAAAACATAATAACTGGTCATTGGCAACAGATGAGGGCAAAAACTTGTTCAGTCCTCGGGAAAAGACCCAAAAACAACACTCAATTCCTAATTTTTAGTGCAGATAATTGAGGCAGTTGATAGATATTATCCAATGTTGAGATATGCGACAGCAACTGCTACAATGACCATAGATTAGGAGGACATGAAGTTCCACCAACACCTATCTCAATAGGAGATGAGTTGACAACAACTTTTTAACAATATTGCATATAAAAAGATGCTCCAGTTTCTGAATCATCGCGCAATTTGTCAGCTGATGTATTGCCAACGTTTAATATGGATGTTGGCGATAGAAATAGAACTCTCCATTTGCGTTTACTGGAAATAAATTTGAATTTAGGAATGCCAGTTCTAGTTCTACGCCTCGCAACTACTGCGTGGCAGTTATAAAATGATGCAGGAAAAAGTTCTGTCTGAACATGCAGCATAAACTGGAAAAAGCGACTGAAAAATCTCTACCAAAAGTAATAAATGAAATTATTGCAAATTCATATACATCACAGAATTATTTTTCAATGAAATGGATATAGTGATGAATGGGTGAAAGAAGCTAGAAAAAGGGGACTTGGTAAGCTGAAGAAGCTTCAAATACGGCACTTAGAAAATGATAGATAAAGATGTGCTTGAATTGACACAGGAAAATTGAATGCTGTCTCGAGCAAGAATCAATCGCAAGATACAATGCCTATGCCGAAAGATATGTAACACAACTAAGACAGAATCAAGAACTTGACTAATATTGCCAACAAAAATATTTTACCATCTGGAATAAAATTTGCAAATTTACTGGCTGGACCATATTGATTCAAAATATGGAAAAGCGTTTATAAAGGAACAGGAAGAACTGCTAAAAGAAGTTTTTGCAATACACTATGCTTTTAAGAAAAGAGGTACTTTTGAAAAAGAAAATTAATAGAGTTAAAAATGAATCAAAATTAGATAAAACAGACTGATTTTATCAAAAAGAAAAATTAGTGACAGGTCTGGAAGCATTGAGAGTTCCAGATAATTCTGGAAAAATGTTGATGAGGAATTTTGGAATTTCTCTACATATACAGATTTATTGTTTAAATTATAGAATAAATAGAAAAGTGTAGGACTTTTAAAGTCCTTGCTTAATTTGTGAATTTTTGTGCATCAGAAACTTTAAAACCGAACTTAAAAGATGACTATTTTGCTGAGTTCGATTTTAATAGAGCTAAATATAATTATTGTAACTTCAAAGAAAGGAGTTGAAAACGATTTTTAAAGTCACTGCGAAGTATTTTCCCGATAATTGTTATGATTGTAATTGACATATTTTGAGGCATTGGTTTCATCAAATGTTTAGTGAAAATGTATCAAAACTTATAACAAATGTGGCATTGCCTTGCTCATTTTTATTCAGTTTTAAAATATTTATATGGAAGCTTGGAGTCGAAGTCTCGAATCGACTGATTTTTACATTTGCTTCGTCATTATCGGATATGTCGCGGCTGTAACAGTTGGTAAAAATGCGGGAAGCGGCGACGTGAGTATTTTATAAATGCGGTAGTTAATGCGAATACTATTTTTATTGGTCTTCGTTAAATATGGCACTTTTTGGAGAAGCGGCTTCAAAATATTACTTTGATGTACTATATTACAAATACTGTGTCAATTTGGACTTTGGCCATATGCTTTTTGGCAAGTGACCCTATGGAAAAATAGCGTGATGTAGATGTGTGGATTTGATTTGAAAAATTATCGCCGCCACTTATTGCATTTGTAATTGCTTTTGCTGTACTAGTTATCAGGAATAAGAGTTATAACTCCAATTGTGGAAAACTACAAATATCTTGCAAGTGCTAACACCACTCTGCTTTACTTTATATTGGAATCTGTTTTTGGCGGATGGCGGACTGCAGTATTAGGGTTTGATTTGGATACAAATTTAGCTTTACTTGGAAGATTTGTATTTTCTTCGGTTGTCATGATTGTGCTTTTTAAAAATTGCAGGACGTTTTGCAAAACTTGGACCCATTGGAAAATAAAAACTTTTGTAATTCAGGCAGCAGCTCCAGTATTTGCAGCTCACCACTTTTAACAAATGAAACAAAAGGAGATATTGGCATTCTACAAAATGAAGTTACTACAAGTACAATTTTATTTATACTTAGTCGTGCCACTGTTAATGAGTATTTTGACATTATACAGTAAAAATAAAGAATTTAGAAAATCATTAATTTGGTTTTCTCAAGTTTTATATTATTCAGTTTTTGAAAGATACTCTTAAGGTCAGTGTTACTTTTTGAAGAAACTGGTAGTACTTTTTGAAATTAATAGGAAAATATGGTAAACTTTATTGATGAAACAAAATTAATAAAATAAAAGTTAAAATAAATAATATAAAAAGAGTTTTGAAATAATTTTAATAAAAGATATTTTAAAAGGAGAAAAAGTGAAAAATTAATAATGTTGTTTATTTTATTGGTATCGGGAATATCGTTTTCAGATACTTGCAATGGATAAAAACCAAACATATTTTTGTAACTAAAGAAATTGAATTAATAAAAATCGAATTTAAAAGGAAAAGTTTACTCAGATTTAGAACACGATTTTAGGACTTATTATGTTGGAACAGATAATTTAGAAGTTGGATTAGTTTATAATCACGAAGGGAAAGTAATTATGAAAATATTTCTAACTTAATAAGTGATTTTGAAAATGACATTTTGAAATTAATTCCAAATAATATTCCTAAAAAGAATATATATGCCTAAGTCATTATACTATAGACTTTATATTTTTGATGAAAATAAAAAGATACTTTTATGCTTTTTAAATATATTTTTAGATACGAGTCAACTAATGAAGATTGGAAAATGTACATATAATAATGAAATTTTTCAGAAGCAGGTAATGAAAATATTGGGAATTTTAAAAGAAGTGGATATGATCCCACAGAAGATATTATGTATTAGCTAGGAGAAAAATGGAATTAATTTTAGAAGAAGACATTGTGTACAAGACGAAAATAATGACTGAGTAGAACCCGTCAACAAGCGGATTATAACAACTGGACAGAAATTGATATATCATGAAATAAAAATTTGAAAAGGAAAGTGGCGGAAAGTAAAAATTGTGAATTATAAAATATATAAAGGACCAGCTGTTTCAAGCATGCTTGTTTCAACTCCGTACGGAAAAGTATATAAATGTGATGGAAATAAAAAGAAAATAGTGGAGCTTGTTTTTGATATGGGCGATGTGATAAAAAGTTATGAATTTTATTACAAACGGTAGAATCGTGTATATTGAAAATAGTAATCTCACACGATGTAGATACAAATGAATTAATTTCAAAATTAATGAAAAATATGGGAGCTATAAAATTTTCACAAGTGGAGAAAACGTTATAATCAAATTCAGAGAAGATCATAAACAACAAATACTATAAGCATTTTTGAAAAATAAATTATATTTGAAATAAAAACTGAAAATAATCACACTTATTCAAAAATAGTCGGACTTCAATATTTTGGCAGGAACGGAAGACGGAGAAGTGAAATATGGAACATCTTGGATCAGGAACTATACAATTCCATATTTTCAGACTTAAAAATAACTTTACTACAGAAGAATTTGAAGTGAAAATATTTTTATTGATTTGAAAATGGGAACTGATAATTACAGATAATAAATTTAATCTTTTGAAAAAGGAAAAAGTTTTAAAGACAGACACTATGAAAATATGTGTAATTGATAATGAAATATATGTGCTTGGATGTGAAAAATAGGATAGTTACATAGGATGGTTTAAAAATATTTTATTTACAATCGTAGTTATTAATTTAGCTGTGATTTTTAATAAATCTAAATGAAAATTCATTTTGTAATTTTAATTGTAAAAATTATATATAAATGTTATAATTTAAGGAAAAATAAGTCAAAAAGTGAATAAGAATATGGGAAAATAAATAAAAGTCTTAAAACTATGAATATATTTTTAAAGTTGAACATAAAAGTTGTGGACTATTCTATTCAAACGTTAAATTTATTTAAGTTTTTATTCAGCTCGATTTTAAAAAGTTCGAATATAATACGAAAGAAACAGGAAAGGAAGTGGAATGAGTTGGAAAAACCATAAAATTGCTCATATGCGATTCAATAATTTAACAAAAACATTAAGTTTTAATATTTATGATATTTGCTATGCGGAAACAGAGAGGAACAGAAGACTATACTGTATGGCATTGATGAGCAATATAATCTCAGAAAGGCTTTACAAAAATACTTATTCGTGTTGCAGAAATGATAGGTAGCTAGTGTTTGAATATATCAAAACAGGATTACGAGCCACAAGGAGCCTCTGTAAAATGTTTTGATTGCAGAAGAAAGAATAAGTCCTGAGAATATTGATAAATCTTTGTAATCAAGGAAAGCCGTTCTTTGAGGAAATTGGGATGATAAAGAGAATATGAAAAAGGAAATACAAGTCACGACACTGATACAGTTCATGCACATTTGGATAAAAGCCATAACAGTGTGCATACTTTTCCAGAATATCATCCAGATAATTCACTTTCTACTTTTCAGAGTGGACATTGACATTGCAACTTGTGGGGAAAATTTCACATTAAATACGCTGAAACTATTTGATAGACAGCTGGACTCGGATATAATGCTGATTGATTACAGAATACGTGGATTTTACAAGAGATATTTCAGAAAGAAATACAGATCACAATATAACTTTATTCAGGACTATATTGATCCTGAAAAGCTGAAAATTTATGATGCGATAGATGAAATGTGTACCAGTCCAACATTTTTTCATACAAAAATGCTTATAGCGAAATAGAGCGAAAAATCATCTCTTTAATCAGGATGTTCAGCGAAAATTGCACCAAAAAGGCTGAAATTATGGAGGCTAAGGGTACATGAAAATGATTGAAATTGTAGTAGTGAATGAATATTTATTAAACATTTATAAAGCAAAGGAACAGTCGCCATCCCCTTTTGTGCAATCCCGGCTTGTCAAGCATTTGAAAAACAAATCGAAGTCTGCTACTGCTCAAACAGTCGATTTTATTTCCATCACGACAATTTTAGCTTTAATTATAACAGTTATTTTAATATAATAAGCAAATTTCAGTAAGGAAAGAACTGTTTGAGCTGAATAGACTTTTAAATTGAATAAAATTATTTGAATTAAAGTACTTTATATTCAAAAGCGAGTCTTTACAAGAAAGGTTTGCGTTAAGCGGGGTAGTTTCGTAGAACATTTCGGCCATTATTCTAAGCAGCAGCCGTTAAATATGTTAAAATAACTATTATTGTAAAGAGGGCATGCGTCTGATGCCCTTACGTTATAATAAATAATATAAAAAGAAAAAGTTGTTAACCAGGAAAAATCTAAAATAAAGTTTATGAAATACTAATTTAGATATTTAATGAAAAATTTTGGGATTTGAAATTATAACAACATATGGAAGAGTTGAAAATGAGAAAAATATTGATAAAGATAGACAGAATAAAACTGTTCTTTTGATGCATTGAAAAATCATCTTTCAACAGGGTTGTAGATTTGATGCCAGGCATAAAGCGAGGGCGTGGAAATAAGGAGTTTTGAGATTTTATTGGGCTGATGCGATGTAGATGGATGTTAATTCGATGAAACCTCTGATAATGCATGCCATCCGACTTCGGCTAAAGAGGCACAGACATAGCGGCGGAGGCTTTTGGGGCAAAAGAGCTTTATTTATCGGTAAGGGAACGACTGGGCTGCAGGCTGTGATTATGGCACTGCAAGGCTGGTGATAAAATCTATTCCACGAAATGCATAGAAGTGCCATTAATGTGATGGTAATCAGGAGCGATTCCAGCTTATATTAATCGGCTTAACAAGAAACCGGGAACATCTCGAATGTCAATTAATGATGTAGCAATTCATGAAAACTTGATGTAGCTAACATTAGTGAATAATCCCACTTTATGCGATTTGTTCAGATTTAAAATCATTGTAAAATTGGCACATGAAGCCAATACGCTTTAAGCGGGTTGATGAAGCATGAGACATTTTTCCTTTGACGATAATTTACTACCAGTGAATGGCAGCTGAGCGATATGGCGGCGATTAGTATGCATAAGACAGGCGGTTCTTAACACAAAGTCTCGATTTTGTTATGCGAGAGCGAATAAATGCCGATTATGTCCGTCAAATTATTAACTCTGACTCAAACTACAAGTTCTTCATACTTGCTTATGACATCGCTTGATGTAGCAAAGGCAAAAATTTGCTGGCAATAAATGCGAAGGAACTTTTTGAAAAGACGGTTAAATGCAGAACACGCCAGAAACATTACTAAACCAGGTGGATATTATGCTTTATGGAAAGGACTGATCTATGGAGATTCAGCTTAGCGACTTTGATACGACAAAAATCTGTCGTATGCAAAGGATATTGGGCTTGCGAATCGGAAGTTATGATATTTTGAGGGATGATTATGAAATCAGATTGAATTTGAGATTTAGGAAACATTTTGGCAATAATTTCAAACGGGGGACGAGGTTTGAACAGAGCGGCTAATTTTTCGCTTGCTGAAATTAAAAAGGTTTTATTCAAAAGATCTACAGGAATGTTTGATCACGAGTACATAAATCCTGATGTTAAAGCTTCCACCACAGCGTCTTTATTCAGAGATGATACCAACAAAGAAAAGTGCTGCTGAGAAATATGGTGAATTTAGTTATGGCTTATCCGCAGGATACCGATATTAGCACTGCGGAGTATGAATTACAGAGGAAATTATGTTATGCATGAATATGCGAAAGAAAAGGGATGTTTGCTTACAGGAACTGAGGATATGCATGTTGAGAAGATAAATGTTGTTTTGGAGTAAAATTTTTGAAAAACGCAGACAATGTCTCGTGAATTCCAATTAAAAATAAATGAAAGAAGCGAAACAAAATGGTTGATAGCAGATTTTTGAAATTTTTAATTATATTTTTACTAGCTGAGCGTAGTTACCTAATGATAAAATGATAAGGGTGGGGAAACAAAATATGGTATTACTAAGGAGAGCTAGAGAGACTGGATAGAAGGCATGATGAAGATCTATCAAAAGCAATGGCACTGAAAATAGAGAAAAATATGCAAGCTACATTGGATCAAGTGAAAAATGATAAACGGCACCTAAGCATATTTGATTTTTCAGTAAATGCTGGAAGATATGGAATTAAGGCTCAGGAGGCTGTGGAATAAGGTTTACGGTATGTTGTGAGGTGGGATGGGGGCAATTGGACCTCAGACATTAAAAATATTTGAATGAAGTTAATCCAGCTAAATTTTTGTCTGTTATCATAGTTTGCATGAATACTACAAAATCTCTCTTTGCCAGCGATGCGACCTCAGAAATGATGACGGGATGGTTAAATAGGGTTAAGGTTAAGGAAAAATTATTTGAGAAAACGTTTAATGAATGCAAGAAAATAGAACAGAACGTACCTACAAAAGAGTGGCATCTGAGGAATCAAAAAGTTTCAGAGCAAGAAATATTGAAAAATAAAATACTAGATATATATTGTAAGATTTTTATAGGTAAGGTAAATTGAAAGGAGTGTAGCAGATGGAATTATGGTGTATACGTAAAGAGCATACGAAAATGTTCTGATTTTCTATAAAGGTTGAGGTAAGCAATTGGTTAGTGAAGCGTGATCTTTCAGTGACAGATATTGAATCGCAGGACTTTGCGGTTTTAACGCCGATGGATTGGTATGATGCCAACAGAAAGAGAATGAGTTGATTTACCGGCGAGTATGATGACACATATTCGCAATCGGCGGTAACCTAAAGCTAAGAAAATATTGGTTATTGGTGTTGAGACAGGACTGGATCCGTGAACTTGTAAAATATGAAACATATTGGAGCGAATTGATATCGTGGTAAATTGACAAGATGGTTGTTGATGTTTGCCGTGAATATTTGCCTAAGATCAGCGAATAAGCTGGATGATGAAAAGAGTCAGTATTTATTACGAGGATGGATTGAAATTTGCACTGTTCCAAGACAGATGAATACAGATATTACAATTGTGGATCCAACTGGATCCGCCGTTTGGGCTTGGGAGAAGATTTGCAGGATGACGAGGGAATTCTTAAGGAAATTGTTTAATCGCATCAGAAGATGGAATTGTAAATCGAAAGCACGAAAGTCCATATTATGAGGCAGCGTGAGCGGGCAACAGCAAGAGCAAATAAACAGCTAAGGGCAGTTTTGCTCCTATCAGTTTATCAGCTATGCATATACCGAGCACATCCGGCTAGGACATTGGCTATTTGCTTTGCTTCAAAAATGGCTAATCCTGCAGGAGATCTGGAGGCGTGAGTGAATGGAATAAGTCGGGAGAGAAACAAGATATTATAATACGGAATTGCATAGCGCATTTGCTTTTGCCAAATTATGTGAAAGATTTACCAAAATAATCAGAATAAAACTAGAAGGAGAATCTATATGATCAGGTACATACATTTATAGGTGTGACAATGAATATGTAATGAGAGCAAA